>Ga0315545_1000008_pt1 | contig 204078 bp, 166 predicted proteins | sample SalMarSW160210MG_FD_203096 | JGI IMG/M metagenome (GOLD analysis project Ga0315545, IMG submission 203096) | Salt marsh sediment microbial communities from the Plum Island Ecosystem LTER, Massachusetts, United States - Salt Marsh Sediment SW1602-10 ... | reverse complement strand
GGCAATGCGCTTGTGCAGGTTCCATTTCTGCATCGCCAGCGCCATGATGAAGCCCCCGATGAAAAGAAAGATGATATGATTAAAATATATTGGCGCTACCACCTTTCCCTTCATTATTCCCAACAAGGGAAACAGCACCACGGGAAGCAGGGCGGTGGCCGGAATAGGAATCGCTTCGGTAATCCACCAGATCGCCATCAGCAGCGCTACCGCCGCCGTGCGGGTCACCATCGGATTCCCTGGCTCGAGGTCAAAGAACAGCAGGATTATCAGCGCTGCCAGCGCCCCGCCAATGAGCCCAATCCTCTGCTTGATGCTTCCTCCCGGCTAATTATGGGACTGCCTCTACGTCTGTTCCAAGTGTCTTCTGATATAACTAATCAAGTTCGAGGTCGGAATTGTTTCCTGGATTTGCTCCGACTTAAGCCATTCTTCACGGTCGCTGGTTTGGAGCGCCTTCTCACGGCCGGCAGCGAGATTCTTGACTGTGATCGTTCCGCTTTCAAACTCGTCCGACCCAGCGATCACAGCGAACGGGATTCCAACTTTGTCGCCGTACTTGATTTGCCTGGTCAGGTTTCTGGTGTCACCCGAATAGATCTCCGAAGGGATGCCCGCTTCTCTCAGTTGACGCACGATGTCAAGGTAGTCTGGCAAGTGTTCCCGATCCATCACTGTGACCAGCACCTGGGAAGTCGCCTGTGTAAGCGATAGTGCCTTCAGCTCTATCAACGCCGCCAGCAAGCGGTCAATACCTATTGATGAACCGGTAGCCGGGATGGAACGACTCAAGAACCGCTCCACCAGGTTGTCATATCTTCCCCCGGAAAAGACTGAACCATACTCGGGCAGATCAGGCAGGCTGGTTTCAAAGACGGGGCCGGTATAATAGCCCAGCCCGCGCACCACCGTCAAGTCCACCTCGGTTCTGTCCTCATCCACTTTCATGTCGGAAAGGTAGCCCTGGATTTCGCGCAGTTCTGTTATGCCTGCCTGCGAGACTTCGATGTCACCGAGCAGCTCTTCCGCTTTCTGGATGGGATCGCCCTCATGCGACTCGGCAACGTCGAGAAACCTTGCGATTTGGTCGATCTGTTTTGCCTCAAGCTCAAGACCTTTAATTTTGTCGCCGGACTTATCTACGCGTCCAGAACCAAGCTCTAACAGCACCGCCTCTCTACCCTGTCTCTCCAGTTTGTCAATCACGCGCATCACGTCCAGGGCTTTCTGGTCCGGTATACCGGCAAGCCGCATCAGGCCGTTGAGAATCTTGCGGTCGGAATAACGCACTTTGAAGTTTGTAACGCCGAGGCACTCAAGGGTGGTCACCATGACGGCAATAATCTCGGCGTCGGCCAGCAGGTTCTGTGCTCCGACGATGTCGATGTCAAACTGCATGAATTCACGGTAGCGTCCCGGTCCCGGTTTGTCGACCCGCCAGACATTACCATACTGATAACATCGATACGGCAGAGCCAGCGTGGGATTGGCTGCAACATAGCGAGCCAGCGAAAGCGTGAACTCATAACGTAGCGCCATTTCCACATCGTCCGGTCCTCTGAATCCAAAAAGTTCAGCCAACGAATCCTCGGTGTAATGAGGTCCTAATAGCGTTTCGGCAAACTCCAATGACGCTGTTTGAAAAGGCAGGAATCCCATCAGTTCGAAGACTTCCTGAACCCTGGCAATCATAGACTGACGGGCGATCTGTTCCGGTGGTGGGTAATCTCGGAACCCTTTCAAAACCTGAGGCTTGACTTTCTTTTCTTTCTTCTTGGCCATCCGTTTTACCTGAGCTTTACAAGGCAACAATGTAGGAGTTTTCGATGGATTGAAAAAGCATTTTTTCGAGAAGCATCAGAGGCCAGGTACACTTCGGTTGCCCGCAGAATCGGAGCACAGATGTGCTTGACATCTCAGAGAAATGGGATATATTCATTTGGAAGGGTTTGACATGTGGTTTTAGCGCATATGAGACATACAAGAACTATTAAGGTCGCTCGTAATCTCTGTTTCTTGGTAATAAGCGTCCTGCTTTGTACTGCACTTCCGGTAGAGAGTCGTCCGCCGGAATTTGTCGACTGTCCCTCCGATACGATTTGGGGTTCTGCTTGTGATGTATTCCAAGCACAGGTGCGGGCAGTTAATCATAGTTGGCCTGGGATGACGGGAGGAATAAGATACATTTTGATTGACGGTCCGGGCTCGGTTGAACCGCAGACCGGGGTATGGTCTTATGTCCCCTCAGTGCAAGACCTTGGGAAAACGCTCGAGGTAGAGATTGCCGCCTACAACGGAGAGATCATGACCAGCGGCGCGCAAAACTGCAGGTTTCAAGTTGCTGTAGCCCCTAACTACCCTCCGGTATACATCAGCCCGATTGCAAATGGCTCCATTCACTGGAGCCAAACTTACATGAGCTATGCTTACGCCTCCAACTACTATCTTCCCTACGACTGCCGGGACCTGACCTTCAAAGCGATTCCCCAATCTCCGACAATTCCACCGGTGCAAGTCACCAAGGTTTCTGACAACTCAGCATCGATCAATTGGACTCCCGGCGGTAGTAACGTGGGTATCCATACAGTGTGCATCGGCGTGGAGGATGCTTGCCAGACTATGGACTCAACCTGTTTCGACATCTGTGTCTACAACCTGAGGCCGGAGTTCACCTGCGATCAACCTGGTTGCTGTGAAGGCTTCGATACAACCTACATTGTCTTGGGTAACACAGCTAACGGAACCGTCACCTGTTACGATTCCGACGACGGCCCATTACTGCTTACGTACTCCGTGCTCAGCTTTGATGGCCCAGGGATGGTCGACATCGACCCGGCGACCGGCGACTGGACATGGGAGACTGATGAGGACGACGCATACGTCGGTACCTTTAAGCTGTGCATAATGGCAACTGATGGAGCCAATTTTGCTCCGGGCTGCAGCCCCGAGAACTCTGATACCTGTTGCATGTTCATTCGTGTGATTCCGACTTTCCGGGTATCCATCGAAAAGACGGAAAATACCATCCAGGGCCAACATGAGTATATTGACGTAACTCTTGATGCCGGCACGCAGGAGCTGGGCGGTTTTTACTTCCTGCTCATATATGATCGGTCGGCGCTGAATTTCTGGAGGGCTCTCGAGGGAGACCTCTATAATCAGTGTGATTGGGAGTATTTCACCTATCGCATCTGGTTCTGGCCCTCTTATGAACCTCACTTCTTCTGGGCCGCAGTGGTAAAAGTAATCGGTATCGCCAACATGAACAACGGAGCTCATCACCCAAGCTGCTTCCTGCTGCCCACGCCGTTTATCCTGTTCACACTCGACTTCATGGTCACAGACAACCGGCTATTCGAGTGCCAATTTACACCAATCCGATTCTTTTGGACGGACTGTTGGGATAACACACTATGCTCACGCCAGGGAGACTCTCTTTTTGTGTCACACTCCATCTACGACTTAGCGGGAGTTGACATCACACAAGACGATTCTTTCCCAACCTATTTCGGCGCTCCTTCGGAGTGTCTTGATGACCCGAACCCAAGCTTCCCACGTCTCCGTCTCATCGACTTCTACAACGGCGGTATAGAGATCGTGTGCGGTGATACGATTTCTACCGCAGGAGACATAAATCTCAATGGAATCCCCTATGAAATTGCCGATATGATCACGTTTATCAACTACTTCATCTATGGCCTGGCCGCTTTCCATATCGATGTCAACAGGCAGATTGTCGCTACAGACATGAACAGTGATGGGGTGACTTTGGATGTCGCCGATCTAGTATACGGTATTCGTGTGGTTTTTGGTGATGCTCTCCCGTGGCCATCGATTGATACCACCTCGCCATATCCTGCCAAGTTCATTCAGGACTTCGAAACTAAAACTATCGAGGTTGAAACGCCGGATACCCTGGGAGCGTTTCGTTTAGTGTTCGAAGGAAATGTATCGCCATCACAATGTCTTTTGGATATGGACATCAAATACAGCTACGATTTTGATGGTGATGTAACTTGTTTCCTGATATACTCGCTGGAGGGTCGGTCGTTTACCAGTGGACCCCTCATTTCGTACGGGGGTGACGGCGTTTTGATTGAAGCCTCTACAGCCACTTACTACGGCGGCAAGGTAAATACGCTGATTAACTATATTGGCTCACCCGGATACCACTCTGAATATCTCCCGTCAGACTTCACCCTCTATCAAAACTACCCGAATCCATTCAACAACAACACCAATGTACAATTTGACTTACCTAACGATGATTATATTGAATTCCAGGTAATGAATAACTTGGGACAGGTTGTTTACAGCTTTCACAGGCATTATCTGGCCGGGTGGCACCAGATAGAGTGGGACGGAACTGATAACTCCGGCCTGCCGGTCGCCAGTGGTGTCTACTACTACCGCCTTAAGACATCAGATTTCTCCGACTCCAAGAAGATGATCCTGTTGAAATAGAACGCGGACGCTTTAGACAGGTCCTTCCAAAAAAGTATCGCCTCAGCCCCGCCCACCATGTCTCAGGAGGAGACAGCGCACAAGTAGAGACTGTCCCATAAACCTGAATCCAGAGTTCTCACGTGTGCCATCAGGCGACCCGAGGCTGATCTATAAGTTTGATCCTGACATTCACGTACTCACACCAAGTGAAGTCACATCTCACCAACTCCGCGTAGCAGCGGGCTTTACGTCCGCCGGTGGCATCGCCACTTTTAGGCGGGAGACAAGCCCCCGCCCTACGCGAGCAGGAATGGACACCTTTTGGGATATCCTCTAATCCCCAGACAGCTCCCCACAAGAATCCCATTTCATTTTACCGCCAAATGTATTACATTAGCTCCGGTCACTTCCCTGATTAGTGACTGTGTATTTCACATTGTTTGATGAAGGAGAGAAAAGCATGCGCACATCAATCTTCGCTATCGTTCTTGTTACGCTATTTGCTTCCACTTTATCTGCAGGTGCCGTTCAAACCGGCCTGAACCCAGAGATGATCGAGCGGATCGAAGCGCGGTTCGACAACTTGGGCAACAGGCAAAACCTGATAAACGCCGTAACAAACAACGACATCCAGAGCCTGTCACTCAACCGCGAAAAAGTGGTGACGCACAACAAGCACTTCAATCACAAACTAAAAAAGAGCGGCATCACCAACCAGAAAAGCTCAGGCCGCTGTTGGCTGTTTGCCGGACTGAATGTCTTTAATCCAATCCTCATGAACAAGCTCAACCTGTCATCCTTTGAACTCTCGGAGCCGTACTTGACTTTCTGGGACAAGATGGAAAAAGCCAACCTATTTCTCGAAGAGATTATCGATCTTCGTGACCGACCGCTGACCGACCGCAAGCTGGAAATTATCCTGGATAACCCCTTCGGCGACGGCGGCTGGTGGCACTATGTGACCGATCTGATCGACAAGTACGGAGTGGTTCCCCTTTCAGCGATGCCGGAGACCAAGCAATCATCTAAAACCGGTATCATCAATCGTCTCATCAATCGGAAGCTGCGCGCAGCCGCCTCGGAGTTGCGACAGATGCACGTCGCCGGCAAGAACGAAAATGACCTGCGCCGCCGAAAAGAGGAAATACTGACCAATATCTACACAACTCTGGTCTTCGCATACGGCCAACCTCCCAAAAGCTTCATATTCCGCTATGAGGACAAGGACTCCACCATATCTGAACCGGCAGATTATACTCCACGCTCTTTCTACAAGGAATTCCTCGCGGCTGATATGCCGAAGTTTGCAATGATCATGGATAACCCGAACAAGGAGTACGGCCGTCTGTATCAAATCGAATCCAGCCGCAACATGGCCGACAAACCTGATCTTGCTCTGCTTAACCTGCCTATTGACAAAATCAAGCAATACTGCCTGAAGGCGCTGCTGGATAGTCAGGTGATCTGGTTCGCTTGCGATGTCGGCAAGGAGAACTACGGCGATTCCGGCATCCTGGCGACCGACATCTATGACTACAATACCACCTTTGGTGTCGATTTTACTATCTCCAAGGCGGACCGTATCGGTTACCGCGACAGCTATCCCAACCATGCCATGGCTCTGCTGGGCGTTGACACGACAGCCGAGGGTACCTCGATCAAGTGGCTGGTTGAAAATAGCTGGGGAACCAAGAAAGGTGACAACGGGTACTGGTACATGTACGACGGTTGGTTTGATGAGTATGTCTATGTTGCAGTCGTGGATGAACAACACCTTGACAAAGAAGACCGCGAGCGCCTCAAGCAAAAACCGGTAGTCCTGCCCATTTGGGATCCGTTTTGGAAGGCGCTGCGGAATCTGAAGTAAGGGCTAGCGAAAAGCAATGGGTATCGTATCAAGACTAACTGAGATCATACCTCCTGACCGGCTTACCACCCACCCGGATCAGTTAGCGGTGGTTTCTAAAGATGAATCGACATTAACGCCGGTCATGCCTTCAGCCCTGGTCTGGGCAGAGAACACCGAAGAAATCAGCCGGATTGTGAAACTATGTTGTAAAAGCGGAACTCCGATTACTACTCGCGGGGCCGGTAGCGCCCTGGAAGGTTCGACGATCCCACTGGCAAATGGCATCGTACTTGATCTAAGCCGGATGACGCAGGTCGTCAACTACTGGCCGGATGACCTTCAGGTTCAGGTTGAACCAGGGATAGTTTACGATAACCTGAACAACTACTTGAAACGCGATGGTCTCTTCTTCCCGGCGTCACCTGGTGGGTCGGGCGACATTGCCACTATCGGAGGTATGGTCTCCACCAACGCCAGTGGCATCTATTCGGTCAAGTATGGCGGCACCCGTGAGTATATCCTTGAGCTTGAAATAATCACCGGTACCGGTGAAATCATGAAGCTCGGCAACCGGGCGATAAAACGATCCAGCGGCTACAACTTGATTGATCTCATTACAGGCTCAGAGGGAACTCTATCAGTTATCTCTTTAATTACTATTAGGTTAGCCGGATTACCTGAAGGAAGACACCAAGATGCCTTTACCTTTGAGAGTGAGGTAAATGCGGCCAGAGCTGTTTCTGAAATGTGCCGCTACGGGCTCGATCTGGCCGCTGTCGAATTCCTTGATCGTAACGTTATACATGCCCTGAACCTCCTTAAGGAGTACAGCTTGAAAGAGGTTCCTTGCCTGTTTCTTGAGTTTCATGGCCCAAAGCCGGTACTGAAATCGAATGCCGAACTCGCCGAATCCATCTGCACTGAGCTGGGCGGGTCACGGCTTCAGCTCGCTGACGGACAGAAACCCTGGGAAATACGACACTATGTTACCGACGCCATCAAGTATCGGAAACCGGGGTATACCATCATTCGCAACGACGTTGCCTTCCCCATTTCGTGTCTGCCGGAGATGGTTGAATATTGCCACAGGTTGAGTGAAGAACAGGGAATCATGATGCACACCTTCGGGCACGTAGGACTCGGCTTGCTCCACGCTCTGATGCTGGCGCGGAAAGAAGACGAGATAGAGAGTAAGAAAGCACTTGATATCAACGACATGATTATCTGCAAGACAATCGAACTGGGTGGAACGATTTCCGGAGAGCATGGAATAGGCTTGGGGCACAAAAACCTGTTTGAACTCGAACATGGCCTGGCAGTTGAGCTGATGAGGAAAATCAAAAGACAGTTTGATCCTTACAATATCCTTAATCCTGGCAAGATATTCGACGTGTAGCCGCCCGTAATATATCAAGAGACTGCGGTGAACAACACAAGAAGCTTGACTAAAGACACTATTGGTGATATATTTGTTTTTTGCCGGAACGTTTTGGTTTTTTGAAGCTATAAATAAATCATGAAGAAGTTGATAACTGCAGCTATTCTGGTACTGACATCGGTGGTAATTACCCACTCCGAGCCTCGTTTGGTGGTGCCTGCCCCTGTGTTCGACTTTGGGTTCACACCGCAGGGCGCGATGGTTGTACATCGTTTCTGGTTCAAGTCAGTGGGGACCGACACACTCAAAATCAACGAGATAAAAACAGGGTGCTCCTGCGCCTTGATGCCCCTTGACAGGGATTGGATTGCCCCTGGAGACAGTATGGAGGTCAGCATTCATTGGGACCTCAAGAGATCGCTTGGTGGGGTTGTTCGCTTCCCGAGGGTTTTCACTAATGTTGAGCCCGACCCTATTAAACTGCAATTAACGGGAACGGTTCTCGCCTATCCTGACTCGGCTCGCCCGGTGTCAATCAGACCCTACAGATTCGAGCTGAGCCGGTCGTCCCGTAAGGACATCGACAGCCTGACCTTCACCCTGACCAACCATTCCAGGCAGGACCTGGCCATCAAACTAATATCCGCTCGGCCAGAAGAGTATGAGCTTATTCTGCCGGACAGCGCCCACGCCCTATCCAGCAGTACCGGCTATGTCAAGCTTAAACCCGAGTTCGTCGATTCCGAATTCCAAACGTCGCTAACGCTGCTGATTTCGGATCAGGGCAATACACACCTTACTATTCCCGTCAGGAGAAAATTCTATACCGTTAAAGAAAAGTAAAAATGTGCGAAATAAATATTATGATTAGTTGACAGACCTACAGGAAAGGACTATGCGTTGCTTATGAACAGAATTGCATGGATACTCTGCACAGTGGTGCTGGTTTTGTTACTGACCGGATCCGCCACGAGCGCTCCAAGATTAACCATGCCCGAGACGATATTTGATTTCGGGTATGCGCCCCAAAACTCGACCATCAGCCATGCCTTCTGGCTGTACTCCACCGGCGATGACACACTCAGAATTCTCAAGGTAAGTCCTGGGTGAGGATGTACCAAGGCACCGTTAGAGAAAGAGGTGCTTGCTGTCGGTGACAGCACAAGGCTTGAGATTATTTTTCGCACCGGACACTACAAGAGCAAAATTACCAAAAGGCCGTCGATTCAGACAAACGAGGGCCCACCGAATAAACATGTGCAGATAATCTCTGTGGTAACACCAAGGCCCGATTCGACCTATCCAATAGTTATCCAGCCATACAAGCTGGACTTATCGCAGTTCAGTGAGAAGGTCATCAAAGAGAAGAAGTTCATGATCACCAACGTCTCTGACCAGAAGGTGAAACTGTCGCTGGTTAGCATGCCGGACGGGCTGTTCGACATCAAGCTGCCCAAATCAATTGAGCCGGGCAAGAGTGCTAAAGGGAAACTAACCCTCCGCAAGGCTGCCTATGGCGACTCATTTGATAAATCGGTTACCATTGAGGTGACGGCTGTCGACAACAAAGACACAACCCGCTTCACGGTTCCAGTGAAGAGATCAATCAAAATAGCCAATGTTACAACACAGCCGAGGCCAAGCTCCAAGAAAAAAGATAGGCCGTAAGTGGTGACAGGCAAATATAGCATGAGCCGCCCTTCAGGGCGGCTTTTTTGTATCGGTTCATGGGGAATCAATCAATAGTCATCAGAGAAATCAGGGAAAAGACTGCGGAGTCGGGTTTCCCATTCCTTACTATATATTTCCCCATACACATTGGAATGAACGAGGCGATAGTCCTGATTACCAGTCCAATCCTCAAACACAAATACTTTCCCTTCTTTCATGGAATGGTAGTACCAGATCTGATATGGATTACCTTTCAGGGGAAACTGCATATCATCGATTTCCTCCCAGGGACCGTAGGTCATGTAGATTCGCCCTTGGTCCGTCGCCCAACCGTCAGTCTTTTGTTCATTTCCCGAGAAATACCGGTTACAATAGGCATAACGCTCAATCATTTCAACACGATTCTCTATGACTGGTGTGGACGGGTCTTCATCGTGCTCGCGCCAGTACTGGTTCAGAAAATTGATCTTTCCGGCATCAGTCAAACGTTGGAGAGTCACCTTCTGGTCAGGAGTTAGAAGGTAAGCCGCCAGATTCACCTTTACTTGCAGGCTCAAGGTGTCGTAGTGATTACGAACGCTCGACCTCAAGGAAGCCAGCAATACTTCCCGGGACGGGACAATCACCAGGGGGACTAACGCGGTATCAGCTTTGTCCGTAGTGCGATCAGATGCCACAATCTGTACCCGATACCGACCGGGGAGCCAGTCCCCTATATCAAAAGACTGTGTGATTACCGCCGAGCTCCCGGGCTTGTCCAAAGTTGTCAAGATAGGGGTTCGATACGGATATCCGGCCTCATCCTGAATAGAAAATGACAGGTCACACTTAGACACGGCACCCTCGGAGTAGGCCAGATTGTAAATCTCACCGTACAACCACACCACGCTGTCTTCAACAGTAAAAAAGTGCACAGGATTCTGGATCACCCGGTAGCCACTCTTGACCAGGCGGGAGCTAGAGCTACTGTCATCAACATACTCCAGACTGTAGGCCAAACTGACGCCACCGATGACTATCCGGTCCGTCTTGATAGAATCAACGACAAAATCACCCAAAAGGGCCTCGCCACTGTGCTGGCCTGCCACATCTGTAACCGTCAGCCGAGCCGAATAGCGACCCGGTTTGACCAGTTGCACGATCCTGTTGAATACGCGATAGCCATCCAGGGCTGCCTCTTCCCTCGAACCAACCCGGACTGAGAAATACGTACTTACGGAATCAATTGCTAGGGCCACCGTGTCAAAAAGGTTCACCTGGGCAAAGACGTAGGCATACAGGTTCGTATCAGTTGAATCCGCTCGATAAAACTGAAGCTCGTGACGGTCGAGGGTAAATGGAAACTCAACCAATACTAATGAATCATACACCGGGTTCGGGTATGTAGTCACGCCGGCATACACGGTAAGCTGAGAAGCGTCATCTTGCCCATATACCCCTGGTGAACTGAACCCCAAGAGGCAGCAGACAACCAGGGCTGGATTCAGTCTCTTTGCTAACATGCGTGCTCCTCAAAAATCGGGTCGCTGGTTGAGACCGTCATAGGGAAACTGCAAACGGTAGTCTCCATCCTCATGCTCATCGACGAAAGTGAACTTGCGATAGGGACCGTAGCGATAATAATGCCACTGCTGGTACGGTTGTCCACCGGCTGCAACCGGATAGTCATCGATCTGATCCGGCTCGCCATACTGTATGTAAATTCTTCCACGGTCAGTCCGCCAGCCATCGCGCCTCATGATTGTAAACCTTTGATTGGCAATTGAGACCCGATGGTAAAATTCCGTCTTCAATTCATTTTCCGGCGTTCCCGGGGTGGGATCATGTTCAAGCCAGAATTCGTCAAACGCCTTTATCCGTTCCTCAAGTGTCTTCTGTTTCTTCAAAGCCTTTATTTCATCCCTGGAAGCGATATAGGCCAACTGCTCCATCGCCGCTTCGTAGTCATGCTTAAGCACAGCTTCCGCCGACCAGGCTATCCGGAACTCCTTGTGTCTTGAGTCAAGCTTCTTGTTGCGGCGTCCTTTCAGGACAACTTCCAGCTCATAGTCCCCGGGGAGAAAATCCGAAAGAGAAACCTGCCGAAACTGCCGGACGCTCGACTCCGAAAGGAGCGCCGTCAAGGAATCTCGGTAAACCATCTTCCTCCCTGCTTTTCTCAGGACTGTCTCCATGCGGACTCGCTCAGTCATATCCCTGCCACGATATATCTCCAGGTAGTACAGCAACCTGTTGTCTTCGTTGCCGCCAAAACTCCCCGTAACTGACGGGACCAGAGTCAAATCCCCTTTAGCAAAACTCTCGGCGCTTTCCTGTCGCTTGCCCGCAAACTGGACAAGTTCAATATCCGACAGCGTTGGGAGCCTTCCGATACGGTTCTCCAGTTTTACATCCAGATCACGGGTCAGGACCGTTTTTGTATTCTTGTCCCTCAGTGTGAGTTTCAGCTTGTACTTGCCCGATGGAAGACGGAAATTGAGCTGCTTAGTTCTGTAATTTGACCACGACGTTGCCTGATCATCACTGATAACTTTCACTTTCCCCTCCTGAGTACTGGCCGCAAGCTGCTTCCCCTTCTTGTCTTTAACAGTAACAGACATCTCGTACTTAGCCTCAAAGAGGTCTCCAATCTTTTGAAACTGTAAAACATAGTTGAAAACCTGATAATAGACTTCGAGGCGGACAATCCCGGCGCTGTCCGTGGCAAAGGTGGCATAATCCACCGGTAACTTCTCATGTCCTTCCTTGGCCAACTGGCGTACCGAGGGAAACTGACCTCTCGCCCGGGGTGAAAAAGCCAGCCCGAGAAGAAAAACAAGGAACACAAACCTAATTGGGGAATTTCTTATCATAATATCGTTTCCCATAAGGCAACGCATCACTACATAGTTTCAATTTATAGACGCACATCCCCCTTTGCAACAGCAAAAAAATCGTTCTGGTGGAGGGAAAAAACTACAGATTACTCGTAATGGAGTGCCTCAATGGGGTTCAGCCGGGCCGCTTTCATGGCCGGATAAATGCCTGAGACTAAACCGACGGAAACAGCTACGACAAACCCAACAACCACCCAGAACAGGGATATTGAGAGCGGGAAATCCAACAGAGCGTTGACGATCATTCCCAAAGCGATTCCGAAAAGAACACCGATAACCCCTCCCGTACCGGACAGAGTCATGGCCTCGGTGAGAAACTGCAACAGGATATTCGAGCGTTTGGCGCCGATTGCCTTGCGGACGCCGATTTCCCGTGTTCGCTCTGTCACTGAGACCAGCATTATATTCATCACACCAATGCCGCCGACCATCAATCCCACCGAGGTGATGACAATCATCGCTATGTAGATGTACTTGGTGATCTCGCCCACAAACTCCTTAAAGGTATCCTGCGTTGAGAGAGCGAAGTTGTTTTCTTTGTTGAATGGCACCTTGCGATACACTCGAAGCGTGCTGATTATCTCTTCCTTGGCCTGGTCAATCTCCTCATAGCTGCGCGCTCGGGCGACCAGAAAAAGCTCCTCTTCCCAGTGATAGATTTTTTCGAAAACGGACAGCGGCAACATGACGTATCTGTTTTCATCGTCAGTGTCAAAACTTGACTCGCGTTTTTCAAGGATGCCCACTACCGTAAACTTATTGGAATTCACCCTGATTTCTTTTCCAATCGGGTCCTCATCTTCAAACAAGGCGTTAGCGACTTCATGCCCCAAAACACAAACCATAATCCGGAACCGCTCATCATTGTCGGTCAGAAAATGACCGGCTTCGACGGAGCTATTGTTCACTCTGAGGTAATCAGGCCAGGTGCCCATCACGTAGGCGCGGCTGGCTTTTCGGTTCTTGTACTTTACCTCGTTCCCCCCCCGTTTGAAGTAGTAGTTCTGGGGGGAAACGCCGTCAACCGTGGGACAGTTCTCGATAATCGCCACCGCCTCGCCCGATGTGATCGGTTGCCGGTTCCGCTCTTCCTCAGTCAACTTATCGTAGTCAACATCGAAAGGAAACTTCGTAATATAGATAGCGTTTGAGCCGAGTGTGTCTATCTCAATTTCCATGGCTCCATCGAGCCCTTCAATGATTGAAGCTAAACCGATAACGGAACTGACCCCGATCATCACCCCCAGGATTGTCAGCCCGGTGCGCAGCTTGTTAGCTCTGAGAGACGACAGGGCCATCAGAATCGAATCTTTTATTTCAATCGTGGTCAGTAACACGGTACTTCCATCACTCGTAACTTAGGGCTTTGATGGGGTCCAGCCTGGCAGCCTTCATGGCCGGATAAATACCAAATATGACCCCGGTACCGACGGATATGAATAATCCGGCTGTAATGGCGAACGCTGACGGAGAGATCTCCATATCGATCATGCCCACAAGCGATTTCGCTATCAAATAGCCGAGCACAATGCCGACAAACCCTCCTGAAAACGTTGTCATAAGTGCTTCAAACAGAAACTGCACCAGGATGTGCTTTTGTTTGGCTCCCACCGACTTTCTGATACCGATCTCGCGGGTGCGTTCGGTGACGGAGACCATCATGATATTCATCACGACAATTCCCCCAACGACCAGAGAGATCGATGATATGCCGACCAGAGTGAGGCGGAACATACGTGTGACGGCATTGAGCGTTTCGAGTATGTTGTCGGCGGTGATGAGTGAAAAATCATCCGGTTTGTCATACGGGACGTGCCGCTTAGAGCGAAGTATCATCCGTACCTGGTCCATGGCATCCTCCAGTTGATCCACCGACACTGCTTTGATGATGAAACGGAGACTCCTCCCGGGATCCCCGAACTGCTTCACGAAAGCTGAGAAGGGGATCATCACGAAATTGTCATCGTTTTGGCCGAAGGTTGAACCTCTTTTCTTGGCTACTCCGATGACTTCGTATTTTTTCCCGCCGATGCGGATGTCTTTACCAATCGGATCCAGCCCTTCAAACAGCTCCTCACGGACGAAATCCCCTATGAAGACAACCTGTCGCCGATGAAAATCATCCTCATGAGAGTAGAATCTTCCCTGAGCAACTTCCATATCAATTATGTCTATAAAGTCGGAGGATGAAGCTCTGACAGGAACGCTTCGCAGCGCTTTCTCACGATATTTCACACGACCATAATACCCAGCTCGCGGGCAGATCTTTTCGCACAGATCACATCCGTCCTCGATGTACTCCAACGTCTTCAGTTGCAGACGCTTGCGCTTGAGCATCTCAAGGAATTGTTCTTCAGAGGTGATTACGCCGCCGAATCTTGCTACTATAAACGTTGACGGTCCCAGGCGGGCAAGCTGGCCCTCAATCCCATCCATCATTCCTTCCAGGGCGGAAATGATCGTCATCACCGAGGTAACCCCGATCATGACCCCCAGCAGGGTCAACCCCGATCTCAGCTTGTTGGCCAGCAGAGCGCCGAAAGCTATTCTCACCAGGGAAGGCACAACCACGATCAGTTCGCCTCTGCGGAGTCTCCGGATGACCGTTCGTCGGAGGCAATTTCACCATCAAGGATAGACAGAACACGTTGGGCGCTTCTGGAGATGCTCTCCTCGTGGGTAAGAAACACGACATATACAAAGCTGATTCGATAACCTCTCATCACTCCGTATCCCTTAACGCACCAGCAAAAGGACAGTTTCAATTTATTGACACGCTTGCCTTTCTGCAATTCTATAAAATTCGTTGCCATGAATGACAATTGTAAGCTATTCGTACCTTAGAGCCTCAATCGGGTCCAACCGGGCAGCCTTCATAGCCGGATAAATACCTGAGACCAGGCCGACGGAAACCGCCACCGCAAACCCAAGGACGACCCAAAACATGGAAATGAAAAGCGGAAAACCAAACAGGCTGTTGACGATCATTCCCAGCATGACTCCGAAAAGAATGCCAATCACCCCGCCCGTGCCGGAGAGCGTCATAGCTTCAGTCAAAAACTGCAACAGGATATTTAAACGATTGGCACCGATCGCTTTGCGGACACCTATTTCCCTGGTCCGCTCGGTCACCGAGACCAGCATAATGTTCATCACGCCAATGCCGCCGACCATCAAGCCGACTGAGGTGATAACGATCATAGCCAGGTAGATGTACTTGGTAACATCAGCCAACAGCTCCTTGTAAATTTCGTGAGTAGAGAGGGCGAAGTTGTTTTCCTTACCAAACGGCACTTTGCGATAGATCCTAAGAGCATTAATTATCTCTTCCATAGCCTGATCCATCTTTTCATACGATTCTGCTCGGGCCGCCAGGGTGAGCGCCTCATCCCACGGATGGATCTTCTCATAGGTTGAAAGAGGTATGGCTACCAAGTTGTTTTCGTACGATTCACCAAAGTTCGATTCGATGCGTTCGAAGATGCCAATCACCTCAAACCGATCGCCATTTACACGAACTTCACGGTCAATCGGATTTTCACCCTCAAAGAGGTTGTTGGCAATATCTTCACCTATCACCACCACCATGGCGCGCTGTTTCATATCAATCTGGCTGATAAATCTTCCCTGACTAAGGCTTTTATCCTTCACGCGAAGATAGTCGGGCCAGGTCCCTATGTACTCGACATACGGTGATTTTCGGTTCTTGTATTTGACAATATTCCCTCCAGGTGCCCAGTAATGGTTCATTGGGGCCACACCATCTACCGACGGGCAATTATCCCGAATCGCCTCGGCCTCTCCAGCCTCCAGATAGGGACGATGCCGTTCCTCCTCGGTTAGATTATCATAGTTGGTCCCCGGTGGGAAGCGGTCAATGTCAATTATGGTAGTGGCACCGGCACTCTCAATCTCTTCGACCACCGCTCCTTCCAAACCATTAATTATCGACGCTAGCCCAATCACGGAGCCTACACCAACCATCACCCCTAGGATAGTCAACGCCGACCGTAGTTTGTTGGCTCGTAGAGATGACAGAGCCATAAGTATGGCGTCCTTAATCTCAATAGCTGTCAATAACATAAGAGTTCACTCGTAACTTAACGCCTTGATCGGATCTAACCGAGCAGCTTTCATGGCAGGGTAAATGCCAAAAATAATCCCAATGCCGGTCGATATGGATAGCCCTACCACAATGGCAAAGGCTGAAGGTGATATTTCCATATCAATCATCCCAACCAGGGACCTAGCGATCACATAACCGAAAACAATCCCCACCAATCCACCAGAAGAAGTAGTAATAAGGGCTTCAAATAGAAACTGCAGGAGGATGTGCCTCTGCCGCGCGCCGACAGCCTTCCTGATGCCAATCTCACGGGTGCGCTCGGTAACTGACACCATCATGATGTTCATTACTACGATCCCTCCCACGACCACTGAAATCGAGGAAATACCCACTAATCCCAGCCGAAAGAGACGGGTCAGTGCGTTGAGGGCTGCCAGGAGATTGTCTGCAGTAAGCAGAGAAAAGTCATCCGACTGGTCAGGTGGCACATGGCGATCAGATCGCAAAACCACTCGCACCTGGTCCATAGCGTCATCGAGCTGCTCCACCGACTCAGCCTGGACAAAGAAATACATCTCTTTGCCGTTGAAGCCAAACTCCTTGACATAGGCAGGAAAGGGGATTATAACCCAATTGTCCTGGCTTTGACCCATTATAGAGCCTTCCTTCTCACCAACTCCGATCACCGTGTATTTCGCCCCCCCAATACGTATTGATTTGCCTAGCGGGTCTAATCCTTCAAAGAGAGTCTCCCGAACCAGATCGCCAATAAAAGCCACACGCCGCCGGGAAAGATCATCCTCATGGGAGTGAAAACGGCCCTGGGCTACCTCAGCATCGATAATATCGATGTAATTGAAAGTTGCTCCTCTAATTTCAACATCTCGCATAGCAGTGTTGCCATATTTCACCTTAGCCCCGGTACTAGCCGCAGTGGAGACCCTCTCGCATAGATCACACCCTGCTTCGATAAGCTCAGCTGTCTCCGCATGGAACGCCTTACGCTTGGACATCTCCATCCACTGCTCGTATGAAGTGATAAAACCCCCTATCCTGACAACTATGAATGTTGCCGGACCCAAGCGCTCCAGTCTTCCCTCAATAGCCCCCATCATCCCCTCCAACGCGGAAATAATCGTCATTACCGAGGTAAATCCCACTACAATGCCCAGCAGGGTGAGGCCGGAGCGAAGCCGATGAGCTAGCAGAGCCCCGAGAGCCAATCTCACCAGAGAAGGCGCAACCATGATCAGTTCGTCCCTGCAGATTCTCCGGATGCTCGTTCGTCGGAGGCAATTTCACCATCGAGGATCGACAGAACACGTTGGGCGCTTCTGGCGATGCTTTCCTCGTGGGTGACGACGATAATGGTATTCCCCTGCCGGTGGAGTTGTTCAAAGAGCTTCATGATGTCAATAGAAGTCTTACTATCGAGGTTGCCGGTGGGCTCATCGGCCAGGATAAGCGATGGGTCGTTCACCAGCGCCCGTGCCAGAGCCACCCGCTGCCGCTGGCCACCGGATAGTTCGCTCGGTTTGTGGTACATACGGTCGCCCAGTTCCACTTTGTGAAGGGCCAGTTCGGCCTTCTCTTTTCGCTCGCCAGCAGGGGAGCCGTTGTAAATGAGGGGCAGTTCCACGTTATGGAGAGCCGTGGCACGCGGCAGCAGGTTGAAGGTCTGAAAAACAAACCCGACCTCCCGGTTGCGGATATTGGCCAGTTCGTCATCATTCATCTGGTTGACCTTTTTCCCGTTGAGGAGATACTCCCCCTGGGTCGGGGTATCGAGGCAACCGATGAGATTCATCAGGGTTGATTTGCCGGATCCGGAGGGACCCATGATGGCGACGTACTCACCTTTCTCGATATTTATCGAGGCCCCTCTGAGCGCGTGCACTTTCTCCGCGCCCATCTCGTAGGTCTTCCACAGATTGTGCGTCTCAATCAGAACCATAGCTATTCTTTCTTTCCTTGCTTCTTTTCAATCTTGACGGCATCACCATCTTTTACGTTTCGCAGGACCCGGTACGGTCCAGAGATGACGGAATCACCTTTGACAAGGCCGGAGGTAACTTCGATGTTTTTCTGGTCGGCGATGCCGGTTTCAATTTGAACGAAGCTCACAGCGCCTTCTCTGATAACAAAGACGCCCTTAAGCTCTTCTCGTTCAATCTCATCTGAAGAGGGAAGGCTGTCTTCCTCGGTATTTTCGGCCGCCTGGACTTGGCTGACGCCGCTGGAACTGGATTGGACCGTGTCTTTGGCTCGGGCGCGTTCGAGAGAATCGAGATCGAAAGAGCGCATTACCACCGCGCTGTAGGGAATCGAGAGGGCGTCATCACGGTGGGCAGTAGTTATGTCAACTGTCGCCGACATGCCGGGGCGGATTTTTACATTAGGATCTTTGAACGTCACCTTGACCTTGAAGTTGGTCGACTGGTCCGTCGAGCCTAAGCCAGTCACAATGGCCGTATTGCCGATTTCAACCACTTCTCCCTTGAAGGTTGTGTCCGGGAAGGCGTCGACTTCGATCTCGGCTTCCTGGTTGAGCTCAACCTTGGTAATTTCGGTTTCATCAACCTCCACTTCCACCTCGAAAACGTCCAGGTTGGAAATCGTCATAAGCGTTTTCCCCTGGGTAAACCCCGTTTGGGCGGCGGCAATCTCCCCCACCTCACAGTCGAGATATGTGATAATGCCGGGCATCGGAGCCAATATCTTTGCTTTACTGAGGTAGTCAAGCTGCTTTTCGTAGCGTGATTGAAACTGCCTCGCCTGCGCTTTTGTTGCTTCGTAGGTGGCCTTGGCGTTCAGGAAGGCATACTTGGCGTTATTGAACATTGTTTCGGAAGTAAAGTCGTTTTCAAACAGCCGCTGCTGCCTTTGGTATTCTTCGTCGGCCTGTTCCAGTGTAGTTTTAGTGCCGCTCAGGCGAGCATTGATTTCATTGACCGCATACTTCGCCTGGTCGACATCAGAGCGCAGTTGCACCGTGTCCAGTACCACCAACGGATCGCCGACTTTCACGTAATCCCCCTCGTGCACAAAGAGGCCGATAACTTCGCCGGTAATTTCAGAGGTAATGTCAACCTTCGTCTGGGGTTGAATCCGCCCGGACGCCGAAACAGTTTCAACCAGGTCTCTGGTTTTTACCTCATCGGCCTGCACGGATATGCCATTGGTCGTACTCATGGTAAGATTGAGAACGACAATGACGACGACGACAATGCCGCCAATTATCAAGAGCCACTTCTTTTTTTTCTTCATCCTCGTATATCCTCACCTTCGAAATTGTTATCTGAAAAGGTCACATCTTTCCCATCGCGTGTTTCAGCTTGGCTATGGCCAGGTTCAAATCGAAATCAGCTTTAATCAAAGAGACTTGCGCCTCTTTCAATGATACCTGTGCAACGAGCAGGTCTAAGATCGTAGCAGCACCCAGGTTGTATTTCTCTTGCGTTATCTTCAAATCTTCCTCGGCGGCGTCCACGTTCTCTTGGGCAACCTTCTTTTGTTCTTTCAACCTTTCGATGTCTAAATAGGCTGTTTTAATCTCGCGGCTGACCAGATTTCTTGTATCCGCAAGACCCGCCATGGCGTTGTTACGATAAATACTGGCCTGGCTCACATTGCGCTCGCGCAGAAAGCCATCAAATATATTATACGTGATTTGGAAACCGTAGGTTGTCGACTTTGAGGAGAAATTGAAAGTGACCGTATCCCCCCTGGTTGCATCAGACCAGCCAACCGAGGCGAATCCGGTCAGTTTTGGCAAGTATTCCGACCAGCGTGACCGAACAGCGTGATTGGCAGCGTCCACTTCCTTCTGAGATGCCAGCAACCCAGGTTCGTGCTCCAATCCAAAGCTCATAGCTTCCTGAAGGGTCCCGTGGAATTCGCGCACGGAGTAATCGGTTGAGAATTCCACGTCGCTTCCAGGATCGACCCCAATAGTGTAGGCGAGGTTGGCCTTTGTGGTGACAACGGCATTCTGCCCTGAAAGCAGGGTCAGTTTGTCGTTGCCGTATTGCACTTTTTGCTTGAGCACATCCGACTTCGCAGCCGAACCCAACTCAAATTTGGACTCAATTAGCTTGAGCTGCTCTTTGCTGCGCTCGACCGCCTGTTCCTGCACGGCAACGTTCTCCACCGTGGCCAGATAGGCGTAGTATGACGCCTTCACCCCGTAAATCAAATCCTGCTCCGAGCCTATCACATCAAGGCGGGCTTTGGCCCGGTCAGCTTTGGCGCTGACATAATTGAACCAATTGGAAAGGTCAAACAGGGAAATGCTGGCGCCCACATCAAGCGACTTGCTGGATCTGTCCTGATCCTCAAGCTCGGTTTCAACCACCTCAAAACCGGCCGGGGTGCCCCCAAGAACTTCAAAGGTGTCTGAATTGATCACGAGAGTGTCGATGAAGTACTCATAACCGGTAGGGATTAACTGATCGGATTTAATATTCGTTTCCTCTGATTTGTAATATGAATATGACGCATTCACCCTCGGCAGAAAGGCTCCCAGAGCGGTGCGCTGATTCCATTTGGCAAGGGTCTCCGCTCCCCGCGCTACAATTATCGAGGCTCTATTTTTTAACGCCAGTTCGATGCAATCATCCAGAGTCAACTCCTTACTCAATGCTGTCGTGGTGACGAGCGGTACAAGCAACGTAACGACAAGAACCTTGACCATGAACTTCATAGAATTACTCCTTTAGAAAATCAGCTTGCCGATTGCCGAAAACACAACATGCAAAATTGACAACATTCCCATTGATAGGACAGACAAGGTGTATCCTTTGTTGCGAGGAATGCCATAGATAACGGAAAGACCAATGCCAATAGCAACGATTTCCCAGATCAAAAACAAGTCGATCTTTGACAAAGCCAGATAGAGAATGCTCTCCGGACCCTGGCTCGCCGCCAACACACCCAGTGACAGTGAGACCAGTATGCTCTTCTTAGCCAGCACCATCGGGAGAACTACCATCATTCCTATCCCGTAGATAATCTCACCGTAGAGCATTACCGACAGCAATTGTTTGAATCGAGCCTTGCCGGCAAAGACAAAGTTCCCCCAGAATAGGCCCAACAAAGCAGCCACCAATGGCACTAACAGCATCACTACGGGGCCACCGATCAGGATCTGGTATCTCATGATCTGCTCGATCTGTGGCGTAAGCGGCTGACCCTGCATCCGCTCCTGGAATTGCGGGGAGCTTACCTGCATGTCATAGATGATGTCAGTAGCAGCTGCAAAAAAAGCAACCAGCAGGATAGCAAAAACCAGGTAAGGGATAAGCACCTTCGGCGTTTGTCCCAACTGGTCAAAGAAAGCCGATGGTTTGTAAAAGACCTCAGCCAGTCCCCGAAACGACAACCCCTTGTTTTCCACTATTTGCGGCACCGTCGAAACAGTATCTTCCTGCTCCATTTATTTCTCCTTCATGGTTTCAATTAACGAACGCTGGCAACAAATGTTTCATCAGCAAACGCTCTCTTTTCTGGTAATACTTAATATAAGCTTTCATATTCAATTCCCACAAAGAAAAGAGCAAGGGGATAATGCGCAAACCTGCCCCTGTCGAGATTCACTAACTGAGAGAGATTATTTGAACAAGTGTGGCCCCACTACCAGTGATACAATGGCCATCAACTTGATAAGAATGTTCATCGAGGGCCCCGAAGTATCTTTGAATGGGTCGCCGACCGTGTCACCGACAACGGCCGCCTTGTGGGGATCGGAACCCTTGCCACCAAGGGCACCGGCTTCGATCCACTTTTTGGCATTGTCCCAAGCGCCGCCGGCATTGGCCATCATCAGCGCCAGCATCACACCGGACATCGTAGCCCCGGCCAGCATCCCGCCCAGGGCTTCTTTGCCGAGCAGAGTACCGACAATCAGCGGCGCCAGAATAGCGCTCAGCCCGGGAACCACCATCTCCGCCAGGGCAGCCTTGGTAGCAATGTCAACACAGCGCCCGGTGTCGGGCTTGGCGGTGCCCTCCATCAACCCCTTGATCTCACGGAATTGACGCCGCACCTCGTTGACCATCTTGGAGGCTGCACGCCCAACCGCCGTCATGGTTAAGGCTGCCACAAAGAACGGCAAGACCCCCCCAATAAAGAGGCCGATTACCACTCTGACGTGGAGAACATTTATTTCATGAAGACCAACAGCCGCGGAGTATGCGGAAAACAGCGCCAGGGCAGTCAACGCCGCCGAACCAATAGCAAATCCTTTTCCGATTGCAGCCGTTGTGTTTCCAAGTGAATCGAGTTTGTCAGTGATCTTGCGTACCTCCGGGCCAAGGCCCGACATTTCCGAAATACCACCGGCGTTATCGGCCACAGGTCCGTAGGCGTCGACAGACATGGTAACTCCGATTGTGGCCAGCATCCCAACCCCGGCAATGCCTATTCCGTACAAACCGGCAAAGCTGAAACCAGTGTAGATTGCAGCGCAGATGACAATGACAGGAAGGAGGACCGATTGCATGCCGACTGCTAAGCCCTGAATGATATTTGTGGCCGCGCCGGTCTCAGAGGCCCTGGCAATCCTGCGAATTGGAGCTGAGGCCGTGTAATACTCTGTCAACAGACCGAGCAGGATACCGGCGAAGTTCCCAGCCAGAATAGCCCAGAAGACCTTGTGATCTACTCCCAGCTTGTCGATTATGAAATAGGCCCCCACCAGCATCACGATTGCCCCGACATAGGTCACGAGGCGCAAGGCGGCCGCAGGGTTCATTCCGGAAAAAATCCTGACCGACCAGACGCCAAGAATCGACGCCACCGCTCCAAAGGCCACAATCAACAAAGGCAGCTGCATGTAAGCTTCACGCTCTGCCGCAATCTCGGCCCCAATGGTCGTTTTGGCCCCTATTGTGGCTGCGATGGCAATGGTAGCGACTACCGAACCAACGTACGATTCGAAGAGATCGGCACCCATACCGGCGGTGTCACCAACATTATCACCAACATTGTCAGCTATAACAGCCGGGTTGCGGGGATCATCCTCCGGGATGCCGGCTTCGATTTTGCCGACCAGGTCAGCGCCGACATCGGCCGATTTAGTGAATATCCCACCACCGACACGCGCAAAAAGGGCTATAGACGAAGCACCCATCGCGAAGCCATTGATAGTCGAAGCAGTGGCCGGGTTACCGCCGAAGAAGTGGAAAACAATCCCAACCCCGATCAGGCCAAGAGAAGCCACCGACATTCCCATGACAGCCCCACCCGAAAAAGCGATGGACAAAGCTTTTGCCTGATCCTTGTCCTTGGCTGCTGCTGTGGTGCGTACGTTCGCCCGTGTGGCTGCATTCATCCCGATAAACCCGGCTAACATGGAGCAGGCAGCCCCACCTAAAAACGCCAGCCCGGTCTCTAACTGAATCCGCCAGGCTAAAAGAGCAAAAACAACAACAACAAAAATGGCAAGGATAGAGTATTCCCTCTTCAGGAATACCATCGCTCCATGATGAATGACGCCCGAGATATCTCTCATGACTTCTGTACCAACCGGCTTGGCCTTGATCCAGAAAAATAGGATCAGGGCAAAGATAATCCCGACCACCCCGACAAGAGCCGAAAGCAAACCGATATCCATAAGTAGCTTCTCCAGTTAAGGTTACAAAGTAAGTCTGTCATACGTGCTGCGCTGGCTTAAAAAATCGAGCGGAATATATTCCCTTGTGAAAGAATTAGCAAAATAAAACTGGCAAATACCCTCCCTCGAGGTATAACTGGGGAGATCAGAGAATTACAGGAACTGGCCGCCTTTACTAAGACCAGTGGCATATAACAGAATTGAACAATACCAATGTATCAGCAGCGCCTATATCTGTAGGCCGAAACTCCAGAGTTTTTGATAGCGGCTTTTTCCTCAAAAGCACAGGATGTCTGATACCAATTTGCAATCGTCCGCACAACCCTGCATGACAGCTCTTTCGCAATTAGGTATCGGGCAGGGTGAGGTTGTCTCAAAAGTTGGTTCCAGTTGAATTAGGTCTACACCAAATGAGGTCGCCATTCTCTAACTCCGCGTAGTGGCGGGCTTTATGTCCGCCGTTAATCGGTGGGAGACAAGCCCCCACCCTACGAGAGACAAGACAGTTACCTTATTGGGACAGCCTCGGATCGCCCGACACCACCAAGGTCGTTAGTATTTCTTTGAATGCAACTTAGTTTGAGCTATAAGACCGTCGCAGGATTACAAAATCTGGAAGCGCGCCCTTACGACAGGGAACAGGAGGCTGCTTCGATTGAGTGCACAGCTTGCAGCGGAACAGATCTACTCCGCCGAGGCCGCCTACGGGCATAGTGGTGGCTCAGGACCGCTCAGGAACAGGAAGTTTACCAAATACGTCAGGTCAGCCACGTCAATCGGTCCGCCAACGCCCACGTTGCCGTCGACATTAGCCTCATCTTCGCACGGCGGCGCTGGGCCTTCCTTGAACAGATAGAGGACAAGATAGGTCAGATCGGCTACATCAATGGGCCCACCAATGCCGATAATGTGGTCTACGTTGCCCCGGTTCTGGCAACAGTCTATGACGCTCAAACCCTTAATACAGAAGTTCGCCGTGTTGTCCAAGTCGTAAAGATCCTGCCACTCTGAAGCGCTCCGATAGTAACTCTCGCCCGGATTAGAGGCCGACTCCACAGTAACACGATAGTGTGCACCCAGCAGCACCGGCACCTCGGAGGTTCGATCGAACGCGTGCCCGCCCATTGAGAGTATCAGGTAAATGTAGAAGTCATCGCCCTCTGTTAGCCCAACAGGTGTGTCGAGATCGACAGTGTGAAACCCTATGTGGATAATAGTCCCGGACTTGGTGGAAAGGCAGTCCTTCAGTTGCCCGCCCTGGAAACGGTCGTAGATTATGACCGTATAGTTCACGTTATCGGCCGCGGTGAAGAAGCTCACAGCTTCCAGCATCTCACTCCCTGTGGCAGTGAAAGCGTTGAAGGCCTCAGTGCAATAGGTCTTCGTACCGCGCCAGCCGTGATAATCGTGATAATAAACATGGTCATAAGGCATAGGCTCAACATCCTGGAAAGAAATAGCGCCCATTTCGGGGTGCTGGCAGCAATGTTTGTCGTAGTAGGAAATCCAGAAGTAACCGTCATAACCCCAACCGGTTCCCCAACTATTCTTACAGAGCCACGCACCTGGTTGCGGGGCTTGGGTGGCTTTGTTGTCATCCCAGCCCACGATCGCCACGGCATGGTTGGGGTCGGTGGGATCGCTGGGCGGCTGATAATGCACGTACCCGTCCATGAAGGTATAGTCATAGCACATGCAGGTGCCTACCACACCCTCGGTTATGATCTTATTCTTGATCGTGTTAATGTTGCTCAGGTCCGATCGGGCAACATACCACTCGATGTCTCGCGTGTAGTAATAGTGGTAGCTGGGCTTGTGCCTGTCCGGCGGCGTATAGTAGGATTGCCCATCAATATCGCGCACCGCACCCTCGTTACGCGTAAGATATGCCGAGGTCACTCGATAATCGCCACCCTGGTGCACTTCGAGCCCACCGCCAGTAGGCGGGTCTGTGTCGTCGTTGTTGTGCTCATTGAACCCGTTCCACCAGTCAAGGTGATACTCGGCCAGATTGGGCTCACCGGTTTCCCCTGCCGCCTCCCAGTTGCCGGTCATAAGGAGATTGCCTTCGATAGCGGCCATCGCCCCGTGCGTCCAGCAGGTGCCTCCTGTCTGGCTCCTAACGCCGGTCACATAATTGACCCCGTTGACATCACGCAAATCAAAAGCAGTCGGTGGATCCTGCGCCAACGATGCCACAGACGCGACGGCAAAAACGGATATTACAGTTAACACTGCCTTTTTCATGTCTCCTCCGATATTGTCGGTCTATCTTTTCCGATAACGTAACTGTCCGGTAAGAACCGATTTGTTCAAACGCGTTCTTGTTAGTAGTGTCTACAGAAGCAATATAGGCAAATTTGATTATTCGTCAAGGATAGAAGTCCTCACATTTATATCTATGACTGGCAAGTATTGAAGACGCCTGGCCTGTTATCTGAGCTTCCGCCTACACCCACTACCCCTTCACTACCCCCACCGGCCTCATACGAGCCACCTTCCTCGCGAGGCCTGACTTGTGAGAGATCTCTACCACCTCATCAATATCCTTGTATGCCTCCGGCGCCTCCTCGGCGATCACCCGACGACTCTTCGCTCTCAGGTAGATGCCCTGGCTTTCCAACCCGGCTACAACTTTATCTGCCGGTTGTCGTTTCCTGGCCGCTGTTCGCGACATTTGTCGCCCGGCCCCATGGCACGACGAGCCGAACGTCTCCCCCATCCCCTGCTCGGTGCCAACCAACAGGTAGCTGGCCGTGCCCATGTCGCCGGGAATCAGAACAGGCTGACCGATGGAGCGATATTTCTCCGGTACGTCCGGGTGTCCAGGGCCGAAGGCGCGTGTAGCGCCCTTGCGATGAACATAGAGCATCCGCTTTTTGCCCTCTACCTCGTGTTCCTCCAGCTTGGCGATGTTGTGCGCGATGTCATATATCATGTGCAGTCCCAACTGCTCAGCTGACCTGCCAAGAACCGACTCAAACGATTCCCGCACCCAGTGGGTAATCATCTGCCGATTGGCCCAAGCGAAATTGGCGCCACATTTCATCGCCGTAAAGTACTGTTGCCCTTCTGGCGAGTCAGCCGGCGCGCAGGAAAGCTCACGGTCTACGAGGGGGATGCCATACTTCTGGTTGGCACGGCGCATGACATCGAGATAATCGGTACAGATTTGGTGTCCACAGCCGCGAGAGCCGGTATGAATCATCACCGTTGCCTGGCCAACATGAGTGATACCGAAAACAGACGCAGCCTCTTCATCGTAAATCTCATCCACCTGCTGGATCTCAAGGAAGTGATTGCCGGCTCCCAGGCTCCCAAGTTGAGGAGCCCCCCGCTTCTTTGCGCTCTCACTTACAAGAGATGGATCCGCTCCCTCCATGCAGCCGCCTTCCTCCATGACTCCAAGGTCTTCCTGCCAGCCGTACCCCTGTTCGACAGCCCAGCGAGCCCCGTTTGCCAAAACCGCATCGGTTTGCTGACGCGAGAGGCGAATTTTCCCCTGAGAACCGACACCTGAAGGAACATTGGTGAACATGGCATTGACCAGCGCTTGGAGACTGGGACGAATTTCGTCAATAGCCAGTCCGGTGGTAAGCAGCCGTACACCGCAGTTAATGTCATAGCCCACACCCCCTGGTGAGATAACGCCCTCATGCACATCGAAAGCCGCCACGCCGCCAATAGCGAAACCATAGCCATGATGGATATCGGGCATGGCCATCGATTTACCAACAATACCAGGCAACGTCGCCACGTTCACCACCTGCTCGGGAGAATCGTCGCGCGTGATCGAGGACAGCATTGCCTGATCAGCATAAATGAGACCGGGCACACGCATCTTCAGCCCATGCCGTTTCATTGCCTCACTTTGATACGACATCGGTATTTCAAACCGGTAGTCGTCAACCTGTCTTATTGGTCCCGTCCAGCTCATGGCAGATTATCCTTCATTTTTACTACTTGTTTACCACCGTTCCCATACCGTAAACAACACTAACTCGTGCACAAAATACAGCCAATAAAATCGATGACGGGGCAGATGTGGAGAGACTGTCCCAGGGAGCGACTATTCTGGCTCGCGTAGGGTGGGGGCTTGTCTCCCACCAATTGACTGCGGACATAAAGCCCGCCGCTACGCGGAGTTAGCGAATGGCGACTTCATTTAGTGCCGGCCTAATTCAACTGGAACTAACTTTTAGAACAACCTCTGGACACCTGCCACCCACGAATTGCTACTTGCTCACTATGGTTCCCTCATCCCCAATAAAACACACAACGTATGTCACACATCAAATAACACCTGAACATGACCAGGCTTTTCTCCTTTGCCCTCGACAATTTCCATCATGTGATATGAGACACCCTTGACATGCATACCTCCGCCATGCTTAGCCTCGATAAATTTTTCTCCCCAGGCAGTAGCTTTAAGGGCATTGTCTCCAATGAAAACCACCACAAAATCTTTTAGCACCAGGCGATCGACCTCGTGAAGGACGATGAGCTTCGAAAGGAAACTGACAAGCAAGCCTTCAATATCTATAGAATCAGCCTCGATTTCTACTTTCTGTTTTCGCTCTATGGGTGACTCATCCGTAATAATATCAAACATGGCCTCGGCAGCAATCGCAAACGCCTTCCCTAAATTGCGGCCATAGGCTTTGACGATGATGTCCGCCGTGTGCTCGATGAGTTCGTAACGCTCCATGAGCCGGTACCCTGTAAACCTCCCTTGAGAATGTCAAAACCGCTCCGGCTTTAGCTCGCATTAAGCGACGACAGCAACTACAGGCTGTCCTGCGCCGGTTGCCCAACCTCAAACCGTTTCAGTAGCCAGAGATCGTGCTTGAGAACGAAAGTGAATTCTATCGGACGATCTGTTCCTCCGGTGCTGTCCATGACAAAGCAGTCAATCCGTGCCTTGTCTCTGGTGTAGACAAACCTGCAGTCTCCAAATCGTTCAAAGGCAAAAAGGCCGTCCGGCCCATACACAAAGCGAAGGAGCGAATCGGGACCCTGCTTGTGAGACGAAATCTTGGGCGACATCAGAGAATCAATGGCAGCTCGATCCCTTTCGTTTACTGCCTCCTGCAAAAGATACACCCTCTCTTTTAACAAAGGGATGTGGTCACGCGACGGTGTCTTTTCACTACAGCCCGCTGCCAACAGGGCCATTGAAGCCACAACTATAAAAACGTATTGCATGAATCTCACGTTACCCCTTTCCGGAGTAAATACTGTCAAACTTGAACTGCCCGTTGCCATGCCTGGTGACAACGCCTCTGTCCACCAATTTCTTCAGCGTATGGGTTGCGGCAAGATTCCAAAACCAGTAGCGCTCCCCGTATGACAGCTTTTCATGTCCGTGCTTAGTGGCTATGTCATTCAGCCGATAGTACGTTTCTTCCACAAGTGAGTCTGCCCCTACCCCGAGCGCATCCAGCACCGGCTGCACGGCTAGTGTGTCCAGCATGAAACTTTCCGGAAGGAATTCCTGAGTAAACCCCCAGGCTACTTTGTGTCCAAGTTTTGCCTTGAGGATGAAGTCCTCCCCACAGTCAATTACCGGGATTTGGTCACCATACACAATCCGGTAGCTTGCATGGCTGAGGTACTGCGCATAGAACTGAGTGCCATTAAACGTGTCGCCGCCGCACACGGCATACATATAGTTAGGAATGTGGGCGTTGCATAGGTCCGTACCATCGTAGATAAGCAACATCGCCGAACGAGTAATGAACTTCCGGCCCAGGTCGAACCACAAGAACAAAGCCGATACCACTGGATATGGCCGGTACAGAACCGTCCCACCGTCAAAAAAGGCATTGCTGTCCTGATCCACCGCCCCGGCCGAGATCAGGCTGTCAAGAGTTTTCGTATAGGAAGGCATGTTGTTTTCAATCACTGTCGCCAGGCTATCGGAAAGCGCAACGGCCAGTTTCTTGGCCTCTTCCGCCTCAGCGATCGAGATGAAGGGGAAAGTAAGCCTGTACGACCCATCCGCTTTTTTGACATAGCCCTTATCAAGCATGGTCTTAACAGCTTCCTGCACAAACGAGGTGTCGGCCTTCGCCATCGCCGCGATATCGTCCGCCGACCTGCCCTCGCTCAGTAGGATCAACAGAATGCGGGCGAACTCATTGTCGAAATTGGGATGCCGTTCAACCATTGGCGGCAGGTCAATCTTCTCATCTACGTAGGGAAGGATCTGCTCGGGAACATGGAAAGTAATCGTAAACGGTTGCTCAAAGAATTTCTGACCCGGTAAAGTGATATCGAGTGTGTCAACGACGTCGTACAGGTAGATAGTTATCTCAGCCCGCCCGTAGTTGCCCGGTATATGCACTGCAGGAAGAAGAATCCGAGCTTCCAGCGGTTTGAGAACATAATGTGATCGTGTTCTACGGTTCGGGTTGAGGTATGAACCGGTAAACTTCACTTCTGTCTCGACCGTTACAAACTTGAGCTCGTCAGTATTGTTGGTAACTTCAAACTGCGCCGTCTGCCTACCCCACCGTAAGGAAGAGAAATCGATCTCGCCGACTGAAAACCCCGGCTGCGGCACACCTGGAGGTTCAGTCTCTTGGGCGTTCAACGACAGAAACAGAACCAGACAACAAAACACGCCGACGGCTAAGTCAACTACACGCATTTGCTGCATTCCTCCTCTCCGAATACCTGCCGGCCAACTGCCCGCAGGCGGCGTCAATGTCCCTTCCCCGGCTCTTTCTAATCATCACTGCCGGCACCCGGGGATACAGTTGATGGGCAAACCACTCCACCCGTTCATCCGACGGCCGCTCAAAGTCCAACCCCGAGACCGGATTATAAGCCAACAGATTTATTTTGCAAGGGATACCCCGGACAAGCCGGCTGAAAGCCTTAACATCGTCCATGCTGTCATTGAAGTCTTTGAACAAGATGTACTCAAACGTAACGCGCGTCCTCGTTTTCTCCGTGTAGTACTTCACAGCTTCCATCAGCTTATCGAGAGTGAACGTCTTGGCTACCGGCACTATCTTGACCCGCTTCTCCTGAGTCGCAGCGTGAAGTGAAACCGCCAGACGCGTTTTCAGCCCAAGATCAGCCAGTTCTTTTATCTTCGGCGAGATACCGATAGTCGAAATAGTGGTCTTTCTGGCGCTGTGACCCAGCCCTATTTCGTCAGTGACGATTTTGACCGCTTCCAGCACGTTATCAAAGTTAAGCAGCGGCTCCCCCATCCCCATCAAGACAACGTTCGTAAAGGCATTGTCACCGTACTGCTCACGAAGATAGACAAGCTGACCGACTATCTCGCCGACTGTCAAATCCCTCAACAGCCCCATCGTCCCGGTGGCGCAAAAATGACAGCCCAGGGCGCAGCCGGCCTGCACTGAGATACAGACTGTTTTCCGGCCGCTTTCATCGGGAATGAGTACCGTCTCGATGGGGTGACCGTCGCTAAGTCGAAATAGAATCTTGCAGGCGCCGTCCCGTGATTCTTCTACCTGTTCTGCCTTAAGACACTCAAAGATATACTCTTCCTCAAGCTTGCGTCGCAGATTTTTGGTCAGGTCGGTCATCAGGCTGAAATCGTACTGTCGAATCCGATAAAGCCACTTGAATACCTGTCGCCCCTTATACCGCTTCTCGCCAAGGGAAACCATCAGATTTTCCATCTGCCCAAGAGTGTACCCCAGAAGGTTGTCCTTTTCCATAGAACTACAATTTAACCGAAAAACCCTGTTTGGCAAGAAACAGTTCGTTACTGTCGGGTTTCTCATCTGCCTTTGGCTGATTCGGAACCCGACCTACTACTTACTATACCTTGACAGAATTGACGTGGCGGGCTATCATTGCCAACAACCATCGGGGTGTAGCGCAGTCAGGCAGCGCGCTTGCTTTGGGAGCAAGATGTCGGAGGTTCAAATCCTCTCACCCCGATTATAAGGGCCGTCCAGAATTCTCCTGATCACTAAGGGAAGTTAATCCACTGAAGATCGCCACACTCGTACCACTCAGAAAAAGCCTGTTGCATGCAACTCACAAGTTCCCAGATAAAAACGGGGTTTATTCCAATTAGCAGTGAACTCATTAGGCGGTAGATCGGGTGCTGTTGGAGGCATTTTTTACTGGGTCACGCAACCCGGAAGGTGCGGCTGAAAGTGCATCCCGGCGTGCGGTCGTGCTGTTGGGGTTAGAGGTAGCGGTCTGAATGGTCGGCTGGTCCATTGGAACATTGATGATAGTTGCATAGATAGATGGCGCCGGAAGCACCAATGCTGCAATAAAGAGAACCTTTTTCATAGGGTCTCCACTGAAACCCGATGGTAGTATACATTGACTATTCCAATATACTATGAATCATGCCGTTTTGTGAATAAAAAAACAGTGTTTCTCAACCCGAGTGATAGATCTGTCAGGAAGTCGGAGGGGCTCGTAGCGGGGGCTGTGTTTGCTTAATAGAGAGCTGGGAGAAAATGGGCCCAAAAAGTGAAACTTATCCTCTCGATTCTTCGTCTTATATGTAAGAGCTGAGTTCTACTGGTACAGTTACAAATAGACTTGACAAATACAGGATTGGGTTTATCTTTAGACAGAAGCCATTGGTAATTTGGAGGAGCCTATGATTTAACTGTGACTGTGATCACACCGCCAATTATCTAGGCCCCCCATTGTTTATGAACTAGTGCATTACATATCAACCATTTAACTATCATAGGAGTATGAGTCTATGAAATTGCGATTAACTACTTTACTGGCGAGTTTTGCTTGTCTGATCGCTTTGTTCTCGCTCGTCTGGACAGCAACGCCGTCTGAGCAAACAACGGCAGTACCTGCCGAAGACGGCGGCAGTGGGAACCTGAAGAACCTGACCCTCAGGAAGGCTTCTGTTCGAAATGTTTCCTTTGACCGTCAGTCGCTTACACTGAAAGGAGAATCAGTAACCCTGGAGGCTACCCCGCCCGAACCGGAAGTAGTTTACACCTCCAGCCGCCAGGGAGGCGAGGATATCGCCACGGCTACTGTAATACCGGGGATGCCATTTGTTGATAGCGGCACGACGATAGGTTACAACGACGACTATCAGGAAACCTGTACCCCACCTCAGGTGCCTGCCAATCCGGATGTAGTATACGCATATACACCGGGTGTGGACGAGCTGGTCGATATCAGCTTATGCGATACTGACTACGGCGACTATTATACTTACATGTGGGTTTACCAGACCAACGAGGATACGATGGTCGCCTGCAACCGCTATGATGGCAGTTGCTCACAGCCTCGATCAGGGGTTGAGGATGTGCCTATGAATTCGGGTATCACGTACTACATTGTGGTCGACGGTGATTATCAGATTCCTCCCGGGCAGGGCAATTATGTGATCTACTGCGATGCTGAGCCTGCCCCGCAGCTCACTGATTCCGTCAATCGCTGGCCGGGATTTGCTGACAACGGGGGCGGAACTCTTATGCTGGGGTTTTCATTCAACAATGGTCTGGATTCTCAGCTATACTGGCAACCTTCCTTTAATGACGGAGCGTCCTTTGAGCCGGCCAGTTATTGGTCGATCAATGGCTGGGCTAAATATGCATCTTTAGATTACTGGGGATTTGACACGACATTTTACGGCACATTTGTTCCGCCGGCAACCTATAACAACGGTGGCGGGACACATCTGCACCAATTTCTCAATGCTGCAAACAACGGCACCTGGGTACTGAGCTCTTGGCCCTGGCAGAACTACGGGTGGCACGACATGAAGATGGCCGATGTCGCCTGTGACACCGGTGGAGAGTTCAGCCAACGGCCCGGCGACTATGCATTTGGTGTCATGTCCATGGTTCACAGCTCCACATATCCTGACCCTGATCTGGCCGATGCTCCTCACCTGTTTTATGAAATCGATACGACGATCGAGGGTTATGCGAGTATAAGCTGGTTCAACAACCTCAATGGTTGCGCTACCACCATGTGCGACATCGACAAGGTCAGCACACTCTCATACGCCGTCTATGATTGGTGGAGTACGGACGATAATCAGTGGCAGCTTGTGATTCGGCGCGATCTGTTTAGCAATATGGACGATGACACCTATAGCGGCGGCTGGATCTACTCCATGGATCCGGGTCAGTACGCCCAGCACCCGGCGGTGGCGGTGCACAACGGAAGTATCGTCATCGTAACTGAGTATGCCGAAGACACTGATACTACCGATCACGACATCATCTGCTGGTATGATCCTGAAGATACCAACGGGGTTTCGCTTCTTTCAACTGGCGTCGTCGTGGCAACCGGAGCTGACGAGCGCTATCCGCGCGTGGCCCATGTTGTGGGTCCCCAGTTCCTGTGCACTTACGTTGCTGACAATACCCTGTACATGGTTCTCAGCACTGACGGTGGCGCCACCTGGGGAACGCCCGAGGCCATCAGTGGCGATGATCATGTCGTCTCGGAATATCGGTCAGCCGACATCGCTGATGGCGCCATGAAGGTGATCTGGGAATATCAACCAGGTCTTCCCGATGACACCACCATTTTCTTGCATTGGGCAAATACCAACCTTGTGCAGGATTCTGACGGCGATGGGATTCCTGACGATGGCGACGCCAGCGGAGTGGTAGGCGATAATCCGTGCACCGGCGGCGTGACCACTGATTGTGATGATAATTGCACGTTTGTGCATAACCCAGATCAGGAAGACTATGATGAGGATGGCGAAGGCGACGTTTGTGACACCTGCACTGACAAAGACGGCGACGGCTTCGGCGATCCGGGTTTCCCTGAGAACATTTGTGCCCTTGACAATTGTCCCGACACGGCCAATCCAAGTCAGGCTGATGCAGATAGCGATGGTGTTGGCGATGCCTGCTGCTGTCAGGATCGTGGTAATGTTGACCATATGGAAAGTATTCCCGGAACGCCGATTGACATAGCCGACTTGACCTACTTAGTTAACTTCTTGTTTATAAGCGGCCCACCGATCCCATGCGAAGAAGAAGGTAACGTTGATGCTATAGAGTCTACTCCCGGTGTACCCATTGATGTTTCCGACGTGACCTATCTTGTCTACTACATATTCCTGCTCGGCCCTCCGCCACCGCCCTGTCCGTAGCTGTTTGATTAGCAGTTTGAATACAATAGCGGCCGTCTCTTGACTAAGGGACGGCCGTTGTTTGGCTGGTTGTCGGCAATAGTGACCTTGTTCGTTTAGCACATCCTTGCAGGTGTTGTCTAAAAAAACAAAATTCCACTTGACAAACTGTTTAGCATTGTCGATATTGATTATGGAAGGCCCGCGTATGGGAAGATCGGGTGTGTAGCCCGATCCCGCCGTAAGACGCGGCAGAGACCGTGGGCAACTTCCATACAGTATTACTAAATTTTATGAACCCCCCCGGCTTAAGTCGGGGGGTATTCTTATGTAATCCTTTATAAATATCCCATAATTATATGTGTTACAATACGTAAGCGTTGTGGGTGGCGGATGTCCACATCTGCGCCAGCCTAATTTGATGTCGTATCGGTGGCGGCTTCGAGAATTTGCCGGTAGACCTGTCGGTTCAGTTCGCTCTGCGGATTTAACCGCAGACTCTGCTCGACAGACTTCTTGGCGTCGTCAATTCGTCCAGCTTCGTAGTAGGTCATTCCCAGTTTCAGGTGAACGAAATCGTTGAGAGGATGGATCTCACGGACGCGCTCCAAAATGGTGATGGCTGACTTCGTGTCTCCACGGTCGAGGTAAGTCGTGGCAAGATTGAAATATGTCTCAACGGTCTCCGGGTCCAACTCAAGGGCTTTCAGGAAGTATCCAGCAGCTTGGAATAGCTGCCCACGATTGGCGCTTAACATGCCAAGATTGTTGTACCCCTGCGCAAAGGTAGGATCGACGGCAACCGCCTTGCGGAATTCGTCCTCCGCCTTCGCCGGATCGCGCTGGTCCAGAAAGGCATTGCCAAGCAGCAGATGATTCTCGGCTTCGGTACGCTTGGGGTCAAGGCCAAGCATGTCATGGTTGCACTCAACAATAAGAAGCGCAAAAACAGCCATGAATACGGCGACATTCTTGCCATCCATCTTTCTTACGAACTCAATGAGTCGGGTTACACTATAGACGGCGAATAGAATCAGGAACGGAATCAGCGGCTGACGATAGCGGGCACAGACGAAAAACAGAAGCAAAGAAGCAAGGTACGACAAGATGACCAGGTAGATCGGCAGGTAGGTCCGCCAGCGAGCTAGCGACAGCGCCAGTCCGAGGATTGCCAGTGGGACAAGAATGCCGTAGGGAAAAAAGACTAAGCCGGTAAACATCAGGGGACGTAGAATCGGAGCGAACTGCCGCGCCAGATATATATCCTGGTTGTTGGGGATCTCATAACCATTAATGAAAAGACGGAGTTTCTTGATCTGAAGAGCAAGGAATGAAGATGGGGACCTCTTGATTTCATTCCAGGCTTGGCCATACCAGAAATCGGACACTTCTGACCGCTTCAGTGGCCTTCCGGAGTTCTGCTCGGCGATGGCGATGGCTTGCCTGTACCCTCCTTCCCAGGTCTGGTCGATGCCCGGTGTCGTTGCCGACCATCCTGTGGACTGCCGATTGTTGCCCAGGAAAAAGTTGAACCCACCTTGCCAAGCGATAAGAACGAAGTCTCGTGAGGCCGCATAGTTTCGTGCTGTAACCGGCAGGATTACCACCAGGGAGGCAAGGCCAATTATGAGATACCGAACGAGTGCCTTCTTTGGGCCCAGTTGCGGTTTGATCACGAGCCATATCCAGATCAGCAGCGCCGGGCCGAAAAGAAGGATATTGGGGCGTGCCAACCCCGCAATACCCAGTAGTATCCCGGCTATGACAAAATTAACTAACTTCGTATTTCTTTGGCAGCGATACAACTGCCATGTCAACAAAGCCGTCAGTAGAACCATCAGGGAAGTGATCAGCAGGGTGGCGTCATAGTAGAGGAACGTTGGGTAAAAGACTGTAATCACCGATGACCAAAAAGCTACCCTGCGGTCAAATATCCGCAATCCGAACAAAAACACCAGCAATGGCAAGAACGAGCCCAGCAGTATCTGGATAAAGCGCGGCCAGTACAGAGACCCCTTCGTAATCTTGTAGAGCGCGGCAAAGAAATATGGATACAAGGGGGCGCGATAGAATGGCTCATCACCCAACCCCTCATCGGAGTTGGTCTTTTGCGCCAGGTCTACGTGGTATTTCTCGTCCATTACAGGGTAATTGAACGTTGGAATGGACTTGATCTGGTTGAGATAGACCAGCCGAACCGCAAAAGCTGCCAGGAATATAAAAAGAGGCACGAGCCAGATCTGATGCCTGCTGATTCGTTTTGCGGTACGTCTGCCGATCATGACGCTAAGTTAACCCCTTTGCAGGAAATAGCAAAATAAAAGCCGGGTTTGGATATCCGGGTCATTAATTATGAATCCCTGAATAATTATGGCCATCCTGTTTATTGGAAAAGCCGGCAGATATGATTCTGTATTACTTGATCAGGCTCAGGAACTCGGCTCGTGTTGAAGGGTCGTCCTGGAACTCCCCCAACATATAGGACGTAGTCATAATTGAGTTCTGTTTCTGGACGCCTCGCATCGTCATACAGAGGTGCTGCGCTTCGATAACGACAGCAACTCCGGCCGCGTCTGTATACTTCATAATGGCATCGGCGATCTGTTTGGTAAGTCTCTCCTGGATTTGCAGCCTTCGCGCAAACACGTCGACAATCCTGGCCACTTTTGACAGGCCGACCACCTTTCCATCCGGGATGTAAGCTACGTGGCACTTACCTATAAAAGGAAGCAGGTGATGCTCGCAGAGGGAGTATAACTCGATATCTTTGACCAGTATCATCTGTTTCGTGTCGGTGTCAAAGACGCCGCTTCTGACAATCTCATCAATGTCTTGTCCGTAGCCCTGGGTCAGAAACCGTAAGGCCTCCGCCGCTCTCTTTGGTGTGTCGCGTAGACCCTGGCGATTGCTGTCCTCGCCGATGCTTTCTATAAGCTGCCTGAAGTATTCTTCCATAACCTCACCTGTAAACCGGGTTGTTTTGCCGTACTGCCTCAGCAGGCATTATCGTCACGCCCCGATTCTGGCAAGACGCCCGCGATAACGAAGACAATGTGTCTGCAAAGGCTTCAATCGGTGGAAGATACAACTACGATCACGCAATGTCCAGCTTCACGAGATATTCATAGGGAGATCGGATATCAACCCTGTCGTACAAGAAGGCCTGTAGTATCAGCGGAGTTGCCTTAATACGACTGAATCAGTTAGAGATACTAACCTGCAGGGAGGAGGTTTATACCATGGTGAGAGTGGTATTGGTGAGTTGCAAGAGAATACATAACCCGTTGTGCATAGCCTGTGAGAAGTGCCTGAAAGCTATCAGCACAAGGGAAGGGGAATTTGCCCGCTTCAAAGATGACGAGCTTGAGTTGGTGTCCATTGGCAATTGCGGTGACTGTCCCGGCCTTATCTTGCCAAAGGTCACGATTGGGTATGTACAACTACTGATTGTACCTGAACTCTGTTATTTGTTTTCTGTTATTGTCTGCACGAGCACTGGCTGGAAAGTTCACCCGTTGCCTGATAGCCACGAAATAGTAGCTATCACGGACAGGGCGGAGGCTCCGGGCCGCTCTGGAATAGATAAGCAACCAGATATGTCAGGTCGGCCACGTCAATCGATCCACCAACGCCGACAATACCATCGATGTTGCCTTCTTCCATACACGGTGGGGGTGAACCCGTGCTAAAAAGGTAGGCCACCAGGTAAGTCAGATCGCTTACATCGATAGGACCACCTACACCGATAATATGGTCGACATTGCCCCGGTGGTCACAGCAAGAGCAGGCGTGCCTTATATGATTATTAAACCATTGTCGGGCTTTCTCAACGTTGTTGAGCAAGTCATCGAGGGTACCATTTCTCACAGTTGTCAACACCGAGTAAATGCAGATGGTGTCGTTGGGGCCGATGGTCTGGTCGGCAAAAAATGTCATAACCGTGTGCTGGTCGATAGAATCAGGGCAGACACTGTAGCCGGTATCTTTCATCATGATATACAATTCTGAAGGAACAAAGCCGTGGTTAGGCCAAAGATAATCCGGATTTGATGCGGTATATGCCCCATGCGGTTGAACGCCGGAGTTCAGCGCACAGGTATCGCTGATGTAAAAGCCCAAGAGTGCATGTCCGCCGAAACGGGTGTCGTTGGGTTGGCATCCCTGGCCGTCGATTTCGATACCGCGCTGATATATCAGCTTGTGGTCAGCATCGAAGCCGCCGGTGTTCTTTGAACCATCATCAGATGGAATATCCCAATCGATCCCCTGACCGATGGAGATACCCTCATGCTGGCTGCCATCAAAAGGGTATATCTTATAAACCTGAATGACAAACTCACAGGTATCCAGACCCTTGGGCGCCCACCAGATTTTCTCCAACCCAATTGTGAAGTCAAACGTTGTGAAGGTACCCGTACGATAGATATCGTAGTCCGGCTCTGATTCGGTCGGTACGGTCGGGTTGCCGCTGCCCATCATATGGAAGGAGTTCTTACCAAACAGCGCATAGTCGGCAATAGTATCCGCACCGTCGATGTAACAGATTAAAGGAGTACCATCGAAAAGGTAGACTTCCGCATCAGGATCGCACTCACCGCCGTACCAGGAGTAATCGAGGTTGTGTCCGCCAACACCCTCTTTGCCGAAGTTTCCATTGTTGCTCACTCGCAGCCCGATGCAATCAGTCCAGACATCATCATAAGTGCTATACAAGTAGTCACAAGAGTCACCGACGCCGTCGCTGTCGAAATCCTCCTGGGCGGGATTGAAAACTTCCGGGCAATTGTCCAGCGCACAGATGTTCTCCGGGTGACCGGGGTCACCAAACCCATCGCCATCATAGTCGGTGCACTCGTCACACATATTCCCGACAAAGTCACAGTCTGAATCACCCTGGCTAGGGTTGTGAACATCCGGGCAGTTATCAACGCTGTCGATAATGCCGTCGTCGTCAGCATCTTCAGGTTCCATCAGGGGATACAAATCCTGGCTGCCATCCGAGCCGTCTATGTCATACGGAGTATCACCGATGCCGTCGCTGTTATTGTCCTCGCCTGTGTAGTCAGACCAGTAGTTTCCTTCTTGGTCTGATTGGAAGTACCAGTAGTCGATTCCTTCCCCATTATCACTGGCCTGACTGGGGTTGGTGCCGCTGCTGACAAAGCTGTTGTGATGAAACTCGTTGTATTGTCCCTCACACATGCACATAGACAGGTCGACGGCATAATTCTGGTTATAGAGGAACTGGTTGTGGGAAACCTCGTTCTGCTCGCAGGTGATCATGTAGATACCCTTACCGTTGTAGTACAGGAAATTTCCACGAATAAGATTGGAGCGATGGTGGTAAGACCAGTGATCGAGTTTGATGCCATAGCTAGTGTTAACCCAGATTTTGTTGTTTACAATTTTATTCTCGGCATTTTCCTCGAAAGGACCCGTATCCGAGCCATAAAACCAAATACCGACCGGATTATTGATAACTACGCACTGGGCAACTGTATTATAGGAAGACGCCATCAAAGCCAGGCCGGCGGCATTATTATCTTCCAAATTGCAAAACTCAATGACACAACTATCAGCATCCTTGATCTCTATACCGGCATCGATATCAACCGCCGGGCATTGAAAGCCCCCGCCGTTTTCTATAGAGAAGTTCCTGATAGTGACCCCGTTGGCAGTTATAAGTACAACGTCGCCATTGTTTGAACCATCGATAATGGTGCTATTCTCGGCTTCTCCAATCAGGCTGATGGTTTTGTCAATGACAACGTTCTCAACGTAGGTGCCAACGGCAACGAAAACTGTATCCCCCGAGCTTGCGGCATCGATACCGGCCTGAATGGTCGGCTGATCCATTGGAACATTGATGATAGTTGCATAGATAGATGGCGCCAGGAGCACCAATGCCGCGATAAAGAGAACCTTTTTCATAGAGCCTCTACTGAAGCCTGATGGTAGTAACATTGACTATTTTTAATATACTATAAATCATGCAGTTTTTCAATAAAAGAAAAATGTTTCTCAACCCGAGTAATAGATCTGTCAGGAAGTCGGAGGGGCTCGTAGCGGAGGCTGTGTTTGCTTAATAGAGAGCTGAGAGAAAATAGGGTTAAAAAGTGATACTTTTCTTCTTGAGCCTTCGTCTTATATGTAAGAGTTGATAATTGAGTTCTACTTTCTTGCCTAATTTCTATTGTGTAAATTTCTGATATTTTGAAAAGAATTAGGGCATATCCACTTAAGGGATTTACAAAAGGAGGATATGCCCGATGCGAGCCCTCAGGGCCGGGCCGAGACCGGAAATGGATTTCTCGGAGAAGAACTTAGCGAATCGTTGGCTTGGTGGGAACTAACTGGAAGTGATCATTTCGGATGGCGCCTCTGGTCTGGTTAAGGCGATCCAGGGGTTGTATCCTCGGGTAAAGCACCATCCTATCGAATGCTATCTGGAGGAGATTCGCCGACGGATCATCCCCATGAGAGCGTTCAATAACAACAAAAGCGTTGAGAGAATAATCTATGGCATAATCGCTTATGTCCTAAACCAGCAACCGGGTATGCCACATTACGAATTTACACATACCGCTTGACAGGAAGTACTCTAAGACAGGGCAAAAGGACTTGACAGACTATGAAATGTGTAGCATATTCTTATATAAAGCGTGGGAAGTTCGCAGGGTCTTTTCAACCTAGCGATCAGGAGTAAAACAGCACGTAGGGTGTTTGGAGGCCAACCAGGTCACACGTACTAATCAGTGTTTTGGGTCAATTCAGGGGTAGAGGTGTTGATGTCCTTTCAATTTCGTTTGCTGCGGCATGCAACCGTAGCAAGTGACGGTTGCCATCGTGTTATGCGCTTTGACAGCAGCGCCACGGCAAATTCCTTTCAGGCTTTGTACATAACAGCAGCTACTAATTGCAATACGTTCTCAGTAAAATCGTTTTGCCAAGGGACCAAAGAGGGGGAGGTGATAGGAGGATTATAACGTTGCTATATGGTACCAATCACTGTACTTCTTAACTAAGCATGCTGAATCAGGGCATCTGATCTGTTGCTTGGCAGGGTACTGATAAATCGTTAACACAATTATCAGGGGAAAGAGGAAATGAAAAAGTTAATACTAATAGCAGCCATTATGATTTTGGCTGCGGGGACACTATGGGGACAGACAACCCTCACTTTATCAGACGATTCATTAACTACTGCAACAGGTGCCTACCGAAGCGCCATGCAAGCTTATCCTTACAAATGGGATATTACCAAGGGGGATGTCATTCTTCAGGGAATCATCGACCTTGGAGGAATTCAAGCGCATGTAAACACCTGGGATCCGAACCTGGGCGATCCGGATGACTTCTTCGGATTATGGGGACAGATTGGTTTAAGCAAGGACCCTGTATTTAACTCCTCTGATGGGGTATGGTTTGTCACGGTTGAATGGCTGGGTGGCGGAGATGACTCACTTACCGAGATTCGAGAAATACTACATATGCAAGAGGAGCCGGGAACGCAACCTATGCCCAAGCTGTACACCGAGCCGAGGACAATTGCTGGTGGTGATGGAGACGACACATTAACCTTCGAACTGCAGATTCATAGTACCGGAGCAACAACGGGATGGGCCAAACTCTGGATACACGGTGTGCTGATTGAAGGTGATATGTGGAGCGTCTTTGATCCTGATTCGTTGGACTTTACCGGTGAGGATCTATCGAACGCCCATGTGTTGGTTGGGGTGATAAGTGGGAACAACCCCAACAATCCTGCACATACCTTTTATTGGTCGAACCTGACTGTAACCGGATATCCGGCATCTTACAGCGAAGTATGGGTTGACAGTGCCTGGGTTGGAACCACTCCCGGCACTGAGGTGGAGCCAGGTAAGTATTTTGGCTTCAACGCATTCGCCGAGATTCAAGATGGAATCGACGCTGTGGCTGTTGGCGGCACCGTGTACGTGGCGGCGGGGACGTATTACGAGGAAGTGGAATTCGACAATACCAGGGACGGGATAATGCTGAGAGGTGCCAATGCCGGAACCCCTGGTACTGATTCTCGTATGGCGGAGTCCGTAATTGAGGGACCGAACGACCTCGAGAAATTTGCCATCGATATTTTGGACGGGGCTGACGGCGTTATAGTTGATGGTTTCACGCTTAAAGCCGGCGACGATATTGTCAATGTCAGGTCAGACAATGTGATCATTAAGAACAACATCGTAACACCTTCCGCTTCGCCTGTGACAACGAATGCACCTGGCATCTTTGCCTGCGAGTGCGACAATTTTACGGCGTCCTATAACTGGATTCTTAACATAGGTCCCGGTGGTGGTTGTGGAATGTTCCTTGGCCTGGCCTCATTTTCCGCCGACATCACTAATAGCCTAATTGCGCATAACCTGATAGAAAGCTCAGGTGGCGCAGGGATCCTTATCAATTACGCCTCAGGAACGGGGATCAACACCGTAGAGTACAACGAAATCAAGAATGTTGGCCACGATGGCATCAGAGCCGGAGGTGAGGCACACGGTACGACCATAGAGCATAACGAAATATATGGCAGTGCCCGGGATGGTGTCCGGATTATGGCTGATGCAGCTAGCCACCACATCAATTACAACAGCATTTATAGCAGTGTCGCCTACGGAGTAAACAACCTAGATGCTGCAGCAACCCTCGATGCCTCCGGCAACTGGTGGGGCGACAATACCGCGACCGGGGTAGCTGGTGAAGTTAGCACCTACGTTGACTACACTCCGTGGCTGGACAGCGGAACTGACACAGATCCTGGACCCGGTTTCCAGGGCGACTTCTCGGTATTGGATGTGGATGATGACAGCCCGCAGTTTGGTACGACTACTCGCATTCAGGAAGGTGTCGATCTGGTCACCGGCAGCACGGTCAATGTGATGGCTGGGACCTATGAAGAGCAGGTCGTGGTTAGCGAGGATTTAACTCTTGCCGGCGCTGGCAAGGAGACGACGGTAATACAATCTCCGATTACACTGACTGAATACTTCACTACCAGTGCCAACAACTACCCGATTGTATATATCCATGATGCAAATGTAACAATTGAGGATTTCACGATCGACGGCCTGGGTCGCGGTAACGCCAATTACCGTTTTAACGGCATCGGTTTCTGGAATGCAGGCGGTTCTGTTACAAATGTCCGTTTGACCGGTGTGCGCGATACACCATTCAGCGGGACCCAGCATGGCGTCGGTATCTATGCTTACAACAACACGGGCGGACCGTATACGATTGACCTTTCAGGTGTCGCCATTGACGATTTTCAGAAAAACGCCACCGCTCTTTCAGGCGACGGCTTGACAGCCAATTTCTCAAATTGCACGGTAATCGGACACGGATTGACCAACGTAACGGCCCAGAACGGTATTCAAATAGGCTTTGGCGCTGGCGGTACAGTCACCGATTGCTCGGTATCCGATATTGCCTACAATGATACAACTTGGGGTGCCAGTGCCATGCTCTTTTACCAAGCAGCCCCTGTGAACGTTAATGGTTCCTGCTCCGTGACCAACTCACAGTCCGGTATTGTATTCCATGAGACGAATGGCTCAGTTGAAGGAGCCACTATTCTTGCTTCGGACGCAAACAATAAGGAGGAGGGTATCAGCGTCCGTGAGTATGGTGAAACCAAGGCGTCTGGAAGCGGGCTATCTATTGCCGCTGCTTCCCCCTTGTCCGAGGAATGGCAGTACAAACGAGGACAATCGGGCGCGGCCACTACCGTCGCTCTGAGCAACTTGAGTCTGACCGGCGCTCATCAGGAACTCAGCTACGGAATAGGTGTATGGGCCATTGGCGATGATATCAATGTTACCGTCACCAAGTCCACCATTCAAGACTGGGGGATTGGGGTAGTTGCTAAGGATTCTATTGGGGATGTCACGGTCGTTGCGGATAGTAATACGATTAGCGGAAATGACTTTGGCGTTTGGACCAATTCTGCTTCCGCTCAGGATTTTGAAAACAACAACTGGGGCGCCTCCGATGGGCCGGAAGACCCTGACGGCATTGACGAAGCTTCCATTGGCCAATGCTATTCTGTAAGTAGTATGAAGAACACCGTGGCGGAATTCTTCCCTGCCGAAGGCCTTGGAAATGGCGTCAGTGATAATGTCGACTACTGTCCCTGGATTCCCTGGAGCTGCTGCGTCGTGCGCGGCAACGTTGACCATATGGAAACTATTCCCGGAACGCCGATCGACGTAGCCGACTTGACCTACTTAGTTAACTACTTGTTTATGAGCGGCCCACCTCCACCTTGCGAAGAAGAAGGCAACGTTGATGCTATAGAGACTACTCCCGGTGTACCCATTGATGTTGCCGATGTGACTTATCTTGTCTTCTACATGTTCCTGAGTGGCCCACCTCCACCGCCGTGCTGATGACAAGTAGGATAGGAATCTGAGATTCTATCCAGTAGATTTGGCCACCCTTGCTTGTCAGGGGTGGCCATATACTTAAAGTACAAGGGCTTCTGTACCGATATGAGAAGCTTCGCACCAAGTATTTCAGGTTGAGGTCAGACAAGCATGAGTTGGCAACAAACCATGCCACAATGTCGTATGACAAGAGGTGAGAGACCGAGGACTCACGAGTAAAGACCCTACCGAGACATCAAAAAAGCGCCTTCCTTAGGTAAGGGGCCTGTTGAAAAAGTCCCGTTCTCATCATTGCGAGTCCGCCGCAGGAGGACGTGGCAATCTCAACTATTGAATGACAATGAGATAGCCACGTCGTCCGGCAGCCGCCGGACTCCTCGCTATGACGCTTTCTATGTTTTTCAACAGGACCTAAGGATAAGGTGGGCGTTGGACCGCACTGCTAAGATGCGCCATCGTTTCATATTTCTATCACTCTACCCGCCCCCCCGCTGACACATTTCTCAGGATAGAGCGACTCTATCTCCGACTTGAACTGGGTGCAGTGAGTGGGACAGACTAAATCCAGATCTTTAAGCAACTCGAATTCCTTAAATCCATGTAACCCTCCGATAATCGCACTGGGTTTTCCTAACCGAGAGGCAGCACTGAGGATATTCTCAACTCCGGGGTGAGAACAGCCTGCAATTACAACCAATCCCTTTTCTGTTTCGACGACGAGGGATTGCTCAATATCTTTAAGTTCTCCCGTTGAAAAGATGTAGTCATGGATTTTAATAGCTTCTTTTACCTCGATAACCTCCCTGGCCCCCCGTGTCCCTCGATAAGATGATGGTACATAGACTGTTACAGGGTTTTTCTCAAGGAAGCCCTGGAGCCCACCGGTATGATCCCAATGCGCATGAGAGACGAAAACCTCTTCAACCACAACCGGATCGATGCCAAGCAGTTTCATATTATTGAGGAGAATAGAGCCTTTGGCCCCGGTATCAAAAAGTATCCTCTTGCCATGAGCCTCTACCAGACAAGCAAAACCCCAGTCGGCTGCAAGCCCCTCTTTCCACACTTCGTTATCATATACAATGGTTATCTTCATCTCGTTGCTTCCCCTATGTAAATATGCCGCCACGTGCTATTGGATATCGAACACTATAAGATAAGGCATCATCTCGCCTATGAGCAAGGGATTTCTTATTTCATTGCTCCTCATCTTCCTTCCACCATAAACCTGTCCCATAGCACAGGGCTTTTGACCTGCAATACTCCCTTCCCGGCAAAACAAAATAATAGTTGAAAATACTAAAACGTACCGATAATTTCTAATTGAGTGCCGAGCACATACGGCCAACATAAACGATGAAAGCGTTATTGAAGTAACAAAAGAGTAAAGGAGCAACGATGAAGAAGCTGCTGGTCTTTCTGCTGGTAGCCGGTCTGCCGCTGGGATGCGGTGGAGGTAAAACCGTAACTCGTTTGGACACGGAGTCCGTAACCGACCTGAGCGGCAAATGGAACGATACCGACGCGCGGCTGGTTGCTGAGGAGATGATTTCGGATTGCCTGTCGCGAGTCTGGTTGACGGATGCGGTCGTGGCCAAGGGTGGTAAGCCGGTAGTGACCGTAGGGACAATCAGAAACCTCACCAGTGAGCACATCAACATGGAAACTTTCATTGCGGATTTTGAAAGAGAATTGATCAACTCCAGCCAAGTGCGCTTTGTGGCGAGCCACGAGCAGCGCTCGGAGTTACGGGAAGAACGGTGGGAGCAGGCGGAGTTTGCTTCCAAGGAAACCGCCAAGCAACTACACGAGGAACTGGGCGCTGACTTCATCCTGCAAGGCGCCGTCAAAACGATCACCGACCAGGAAGAAGGCGTTCGTGTCGTTTTCTATCAGACCGACCTGGAACTGGTCAACGTGGAAACGATGGAAAAAGTCTGGATCGGAACCAAGAAGATCAAGAAGGGAATCTCTCAAGGCAAACGAAAATGGTAACTGGCAGTGGCGCATAACTCTGCCATACGTAAGTTCATTCGGGCGGCGCTACCGGCAATCCTCCTTGCTTCCCTGGCTGGTTGCAGCTCAGTCGCCACCAAGAAGAAATTCTATGAGCCGATCACCGCCGAGTTGCGGTCAGGAAACTCGGTGGGTGCAGCGCGGATGCTCGAAGCAGCCAAGGACAGGAATAAGTACACCCAAAAAGACCGTCTTCTCTACTTCATCGATGCCGGCATGCTCAATCATTATGCCGGCAACTTCGATTCCAGCAACGCCAAGTTGCACCTTGCTGAGGAGGCCGCCGAAGAGCTCTTTACAAAAAGCGTATCGCGGGCGGCGGCATCATTCCTACTCAACGACAACGTCCTCGAATATGCCGGTGAGGACTACGAAATCCTTTACACAAATCTGATCAAGGCGCTCAACTATATTGCGCTGGAACAATTCAACGAGGCCTTCGTTGAAATCCGGCGCGCCAATCTCAAGTTGGAGCTTCTTGAGCAGAAGTATGTCGATGCAGCGGAACAGCTACAGCGTGGTTCGCCCGATGACACTGGCCGAGTTGAGATTGACTACGATATTGACAAGGTCCGATTCCACAATGATGCCTTCGCCCGCTACCTGAGCATGCACCTATACGCCGCCGACGGTAAGATGGATGACGCTCGAATCGACTACAATCTCCTGGGGCAAGCCTTTTACTCCCAGCCGCACGTTTACAACTTTCTCCCCCCTGAAGTGAACTACGACTCGAAAGACCGCGCAATCCTGAGCGTGGTGGCACTGGTGGGACTGGCGCCCGTGAAGGAAGCTCTGAACCTGCGAATCAGGACCGACAAGGACCTGGAGCTGGTTCAAGTACTCTATGACGACCCACAGAATAAAGGCGCCGAATACGGCCACCTGCCCGTAAAGGTTAAGGCCGACTACTATTTCAAGTTTGCCATTCCTAAAATCGTGCCACGCCCCTCGCTTGTGAACAGAATACGTGTACTGGCCAATGGCAAACCGATCGGCCAGTTACAGCTTCTCGAGGATGTCAGCCAAGTAACCAAAGAAACTTTTGCCGCGAAGAAGTCACTTATCTACATCCGATCACTGGCACGGGCAATTGCCAAGGGCCTGGCCACTCACAAGCTCAAGAAAAAAGCTGATACGGGGGGCCTGGCAGGCTGGTTGAAGAAGGCGGCCATCGATGTCGGTACGGACCTGACCGAAAACGCCGATCTCCGATCAAGCCGGTTCTTGCCGGGCCTGATTTACATCGGCGATTTTGAGATTGAGCCGGGAACATACGACTTGAGCGTTGAGTTCTACCTTGCCGACGGCAGCCTTACGGGACGATCCGATTACAATGACTATGAGGTTGTGAAAAAGGGACTCAACCTGATTGAGGCGTTTTCAGTTTTGTAGGTGATCACTCGAAGGTGACACGCTCACTACCCCTTCGCCGGACGGTAACTTTCTTACTCTCCAGAATGAGCCGCGGTTCCACGGGGAACAATCTCGCAAAAGAGACTCGATTCATCTATTTCTACGATTCGAGTCTCAACATCCAAAACTTCGGTTAATGACTGGAACTGTTGCGGCCGGATCGTCGTTGCGGTGAAGCCATCTTTGCATACAATCACACCATCACCAGTCTTTTCATAATCAATTTCCCCCACCAATCCGGCCTCCGACTGCAGTCTAAACCAATGGAGTCTATCCTTCCAGAACCTGTCAGAATAACTTGAAAAGAGCACGATTCCTCCAGGTTTGGTTACCCGGAGGCTTTCCTTGATCAAGTCTTGTTGATTCACATGGAAAGCGGAAATTCCGTTTTGGATACAAACGACACAATTAAAAGCCCGGTCGCGGAAAGCAAGTCGAACCGCATCCATACACAGCAGGTGACAGTTTGAGATGTCGCCGAGCATTTCTTGTGCCAGGAGCAGACTGGCGAGCGAGGTATCAACACCAACCACCCATCCGGCGGTTTGTACTAGCAGGGGAAGTATTCGTCCATAACCGCAACCAAGCTCAAGGACCGTGTCACCAGGATGGATTTTCTGCAGAACATGGTTCTCCTCTGCGTCCAGGTATTGACAAACCCGCGGTGGAGCAATTTCGTAACAATGCTTGAGCCTTTCGGCAGAGAGTTTATCGTTGTAATAGCCGCTCATGTGTTACTTGGAACCAATTGGAAGGAAGACTTAATGACTGTAGAAATCCTAACTTGCTCTGTTGATGTCTAAAAAAAGGTGTCAGCCAGAGTTGGCTGACACCACTTCAGAAACATCTACTCCGTTTTCATCATTCGCACGGCGGTGGGCCGCTCTTAAACATGTAGCTGACCAAATAGGTCAAATCGGCGACATTGATATCATCTTCACAATCCACATCGCCCGCCTTAAGCACCGGCAGGGGTGGGGGGCCACCATTGAAGAGGTAATCGACCAGATAAGTCAAATCAGAGACACTGATACCCGGAATGCCATCTATATCGCCGCGAGCGAATGAAACAGAAAGTGTACAAGCTGTTGCCACGGGCTGATATGCCGCAAATAGGCCATTGAATTCAGGGTAATAACTACCGTATCCATCAAGCTCAATCGACATCGAATCGCCATATTGTGCCGAAGTGGGAATCTTGAAATACAGCTTCAAAACGTCACCATCCCCTGCGGGAAGGTCGGGTGACGTACCGGATAAAGAGCTTATGAGCTTGATTGTCTTCTGCTTGGCGGCCGGATTGTAGTGTAAATAGGTCTGACTCTCGAAGTACTCCGTCCGGCAACCGACAGTGGAGAAAGAATCGAGGGTAACATCAACTACACCGGAATACTCAACCGGAACCTTGATGATGCGCAGCGGAACAAAGTTGTGACCACGTACCGGCACCTCAACTGTACTATAACGCGTCCCAGCTACCGAGGCCGGAACGAGAGAGTCAGCCAGCGCTTTGACAAAGTTGGGCTTCTGCCGCGAGCGGATGTCGCCGCCGGCGTCAACTTCCACTTTCACGGTATACAAGCCGGGGCTTTCATAGGTATGCACCGGAGATTGGATAAAAGCCGAATCGCCATCGCCGAAATCCCAGGTCCAGGTATCTACCTGCAATCCTGATGTAGCTGCAAAACTGACATCAAAAGGCACCCAACCAAAAGTCGTGTCAGCGGTAAACGCCACCCCTCCGGCGTAGTTAATATAGCAAGCGCCATAACCAACACTAGAACAGCCGTATGGAATGCGCATATAACCCCCTTCGCCCCAACCAGGACCCCACGAATTGCGCAAGAACCAGACGCCGCCGGTGCCCTGGTTGTCATCCCAGCCGACTAAAGCAACAAGGTGGTTAATATCGTCACCAGTACAGCCATTAAAAATACCTCCATTGTAACCATGAAAAGCATTATTGACGGCAACGCACACCGACACCGGGCCATATTCCATAATCGCCTGCTTTATAAGGGAAGCACCCGGAACGCTGTAGGGGCTTCCAATGAACGCCCAGGATTCTATGCGATAGGGATGGGTGTATGGACAACCGCATGGAGCGTCCCAGGCTACGTACGGGAAATCCGCTTCCAGAACGGCGCCAGTGCTATCACAGGCATCTGTATTCCACTGGTGGTAGTCATGAGCAAACCAGCCACCATCACAACCCCATCCGCTACGATTGCAGCTCACCAGCCACTGCTCTGAGAGATCTTCTATAATGCCATCCAGTATCCTGATATTGCACTCGAGAGGGCCCATCGATCCGAATGCCCAGCAGCTCCCACAGCCATCTTGATCTCTCACCGGTGGTAGATCAACAGAATCTCGCCAGTCGAAGGATTCGGGAATATCCAGCTTCAAAACCATGGGGTCAAACCGCGCCGTAGCCTGCCAATTTTCCGGTTCTTTCGCACCGCAAAGCTGTTCCAGAGAATACTTGGTGGCCGAGTTTTCACCGACCGTAAAAGTCCATCCCTCTTCCCTGCCCTGTTGCTGCAAGGCAGCAATGTCCTCACTTGTCAATTGCGCAAAGGTCGAAGCCGCTGTCGCAAGGACAGCAATCAGAGTGAGAATAAGAGCAAGCCTCAGTCCAGGCTGTGATTTCTTCAACGGTCTCAGGCGCATCATGGCAAAGTCCTTTCATCTCAACATCATACGAAAACCGACTCGCACCAGCGGACATATGTACGGACGTCAATTTTGCGTTCGCAGAACAGTAGGAACTCCGGGCGTGGTACGCTTGGTTTCCGCTTGCTATAGCTATTTCTATTAACAATATAGCTAAAAAAACAACATCTGTCCACAAAAAAGGTGTGCGCCTACGCGCCTGCCACTACTGCCAGCAGTCTTTATTGCTTATAATAAATCGCCAAACCCAAAAAGCATTCGACCCTCATTCAATGATGTCTTGTCAATCGATGCCGGCGCCGCGCAAGGCCTTACAACGGTCCACTCCTTCCGTCACATCCTGAAAAGGACCGACTCTTTTTCAAACCATTTCTTGCAGAAAACAAGGGCTATTGCTGCCAGAACAGTGTTCGACAGCAGGGCAACAAATACGAAATTCCACTGGATCGATCCGGAGATGGCATCTTTGATTATGAGACTGGCGTTCACGACAGGAATGATCGCCATCCTGTAATCGATTTCAACCCCGGGCAAGAACGACACAATGGCCGGAAGGATTATTAGCATGTTCAGGGCGGTGACATAGCTCTGCGCTTCCTTGAACGACCTGGCGAAAATAGAGACCGAAAGCAGCACACCCGCAAAAATACCTGCGAGAGGCAAGACAACAAGAAATACCAGGGCAATAGTGGAAAGATCGAACTCTATCGCAAGCATCTTACTCATGCCCTTAAAGAGGTCTTCGACCATGTAGTTCAAAGAGAACACAAGGCTTCCCAGAGACAAAAAGGCGGCCACGATCCCGGTAATCAGAATCACGATATACTTGCCGAAGACAAACTCACCTCTTGTTGCCGGCGAAACCAGGAGCGTCTCGAGAGTCCCCCTCTCTTTTTCTCCAGCGGCAAGATCAATAGCGGGATACATCGCTCCCATAAAACACATAATAATGATCAGATAGGGTAGAATGGTGCCGAACTCTTTGCCTGCCATCTTTTGCAGGGGGGCGACATTCTGCGACGTGATCGCGAACGGATTGAGAAGCTCTCCCGAAAGGCCGTACCCCTCCATGCGCTTCTGAACGACGCGATCTTTATAGTCGGTCAATATGTCCTTTATCTTCCGCTCAGCAAATTCGGATTTCATTTCAGCTTCGTCATAGAAGATGTCGATCCCGGCCGGCGTTTCCCGTTGGACATTTGAGCCAAAGCCCTCCGGAACCACCACCAGCGCCTCGAAACTCCCCTCCTTGAGTTCTTCCATCAGGTCCTTGCCTTCGAATTCGTCCTCGGCCTTTATCGCCAGCCCTGACGCTTCGGAAAACACTGTCTGAAGATCTTCAGGGAGGAATTGGCTTCCCTGGATTACAATCTCGGAGGTCTCCCCTTTCACTTTGTTGATCTGACTCACCATGAGCGAAGATAAACCCATCATCAATAAGGGTATCGCAGCAATCGGGACAAGGAGCATGAATATCAAGGTGCGCCGGTCGCGCAGAGTATCAGTCATCTCCTTTTTGACAATAGTTACAACATTAGACAACTGCACAGCTACTCTCCAACAATCTTTATGAAGGCATCCTCAAGGTTACTGGTACCAGACCGCTCCAGCACCTCGTTAACAGTGCCTTCGGCGTAGAGCTTTCCCTTATGAATTATTCCGACCCTGTCACAGAGCCGCATGGCTTCACTCATGATGTGCGTCGAGAAGATCACCGTCTTCCCCTCATCGCCGCACTGTCGGATGAACTGAACGATTGTCCTGGAACTCATGACATCAAGGCCGGTTGTTGGCTCATCGAAGATCATGGCGGGGGGGTCATGCACGACCGACCGGGCAATAGATACCTTCTGCTTCATTCCGCCGGAAAGCTTCTCATTACGGGCAGAGGCAAAATCGTGCATATCGAGCATGTCAAAGAGCTTTTCGATCCGCTCTTCAATGGCCTCTTTCGACATACCGTACAGTTTACCAAAGTAGGCCACCATCTCCCTCGGTGACAGCCTGCCGTAAAGGCCGGTGCCTCCGGAGAGAAAACCGATCTGAGAGCGCACTTTCTGAGGTTCTTTAGTGACATCGACGCCATTAATTACGGCCGTACCGGAGGTAGGCCGCAGGGCAGTCGACAGCATACGCAGGGTTGTCGTCTTACCGGCGCCATTTGGCCCCAGAAGTCCATAGACGACACCCGGTTCGCAGGTAAATGAAACATGATCGACAGCCCTGACCTCTCCCCTCTTCTTATCTTTGAAAATCTTCGTGAGCTCTTCGGCCTTTATCACATCACATCCTCGCCTGTGGTGGCAAATAAACCGCGATATAGTCCTGAAAGCAACTGTTTTCACAAGAGGTAATGCTATGCGGAGGTACTCTGGTAGTCGTAGGGAATAGTGACGCAAGCTCACAGAGTATACGCCACATTGTAAATTGTCTCCTATCTGTACTCATCTTGACCTGCGCAAACCTTGCCCAATCAAGCGCCAGGTGAAAAAATCTAAGGTCAGCCTAATATGTCACCGATACTGTATACTGCGCTGGATTGACCTGTTATTACCGGCCTGTATGCCAGTTCGACTCGGACTGAGCTGGAAGACAGCAGTTAATAGAATAGGCGATTATCGCCAGCACACATGGAGACAGACAGCAGTGCAAAAAACGCTTGCGATATTAAAGAGCGTCCGTTAGTTTTTCCGTCAAACTCCAACTACCCCAGATCACGCAAACCACTTTGGAGGAAAAATGAACAGAAAAACACCAGTGCTGGTCATCACACTCGGGTTACTGTGTTGGAACCTTCTGTTTTCGGGCACAGTTGCACAGGCAGATGGCATTATTGCCGACCATAGCATCATTGCCGATTTTGATCTTATTCCATCCTCAGTTTTCGAGCAAGTGAAGACGAATATCCGTATATTCTACATCCATACTTCCCACGGAAGCCAAATCGTGTCCGGGATGTCGATCCTTCGGGACAGCAGCAACCTGTATGACTACAACAACGGTTCCGGCACCCTGTACCTCGAGGAGCAGAGTGGCGATCTGGGTCATAACGGAGATACCTCGTGGGTGCCCGACACCAGGCAACGACTTGTTCAACCAGATTGCGATATCAACCTCGTGATGTGGTCCTGGTGTGGCGGTTGTTCGGACAATACTGAGGAAGGAATCAACATATATCTGAACGCCGTCAGCCAACTGGAACAGGACTACCCTGACGTCATGTTCATATACATGACCGGCCACTTGGACGGCAGTGGCCCTTCAGGCAATCTCTATACTCGAAATAACCAGATCCGCGACTACTGTGTGGCTAATGACAAGATCCTCTTCGATTTTGCAGACATTGAGAGCTATGATCCCGACGGCACGTATTACCCGGACGAATCTGATTACTGCAACTGGTGCTACACCTGGTGCTCCTCGCGCGACTGCCCGTGGTGCAGTTGTTCTCACTCACACTGTTTCAACTGCTGGCAGAAGGGAAAAGCGTTCTGGTGGCTGCTGGCCAGAGTATCGGGTTGGAGTTCCAGTGTTGGGGTGGAACCCGATGGCGGGACAGATCTACCCGAGACATTTGCTTTAGAGCAAAACTATCCCAATCCGTTCAACCCGCGAACCGAGATCCACTTCACCCTGCCCTCAGCAGGACACGTGAAACTGGAAATCTTTAACATCGTAGGCCAGAAGGTAACCACCATAATCGATGGCTCACTTAGCGCCGGCAACCATACCATCCAATGGGACGGTAATGACTCTTACGGTCGCCAGGTAGCTACCGGCATCTATTTCTACCGCCTCAAAGCCGGCGGCTCCATTGACACTAAGAAGATGGTACTGCTGGAGTAATCACGCTCATAAAATTCAGATGGAGCAGGTTATTACATCCTGTTCCCTTTTCATTTCGGCGGCTACCGTTATTTGTTCCCCCGTTTATATAAACGGACCGTACACAAGAGCCCATCTTGTTTTGCGAGGGGAACACCGGCAACAGAAAAGCGAGCCTTTTGAACAAACAACTAAACAGGAGAGCGAAATCCTGATGTGCTCAGTTCACCAGAGAGTAGGAGGATGTAGTGATAGCAGGACTGAACTACTCCTTATCAGATCTCTCCTCAATAAAAGTGTCCCAGAAAAACGTCCTTTCGTCATCGCGGGCGTCGGCAAATCTCAATACAGCTTCCAGGTATTGTAGTTTTGACGGGTCTTTGTTCTGAGCTTGCCTTACTTTGTTGAGGTTTTCAAGTGCCGCATACAGTTTTTCAAGGCGGCCATGCCACACACGCCGTAGGGCCGGGTCATTGATTTTCTCTAGAATCAAGCTTCCTTTCACGACACTCTCCTTTCGACTCCTGTTAAGCTATTACCAATTTAGGCCAAGGTCAAATAAATAAACAAATAGCTCTTCTCATATAGGGGGTGGCCTTGTGTCGCTCCAGTGGGACCATCATTTTCTTAGAAAACCGGAAGGACATAGCTACAGGGGATGTTGTCCCATTCACTTGCTCAAAAACCAGAGGAAATGCCTTAGAATAGTGTTGACGACTCTCTTCGAGAGGGTTTACTTTGAATTTGCATGGTACACCTTTCGACAACACTTCGGTACACTCCTACTCTGCCCTTTACACTGCGTGGATGGTAAGGGAGGAAAGGTCTTGGTTACCGCTTCCAACAAGGGAGTTCCGTTCAGGGTCGCTCTTTCCACTTATTTAGTATTACTCATAGCCTATCAGGTTGCTGCCTACATTCCCGAGCATCGGATTTGGGGCCTGAACGTCTGGGCCTACGGACCGGACTATGCGCCTTTGGTGTACTCTCTAGTGGGACTACTTATCCTTCCGGGGCTATTGTATTTCTCCCGGATCGCTCATCGCCCCAGTGATGAGCTGCTATCCGAAGCAAAAGGCCGCCCGATCTTCCTATTAATTGCCCTGGGCATCGTTGCCCTGTTTACGGTGGCCTTCTGGTACCTGAGGGCTCAGACCCATTTCCTGGGCGATGGATACACTGTCCTCTCGCTTCTGGCCGCAGACGAGCCCCTGATCAAAACACGGGAAGTCGGCGAGGCACTGATTCACATCTGGACCAAATCATTGCTTGGAGTCAAAGGAGAAGCCGGCGCCCTGTGGAGTTTCCAGGTTATCTCCATTGGGAGCGGCATTGCTTTCCTGGCCAGTGTTATCCTGACAGCCCGGTCGCTCTTCGCTCGCACTCCCCAGAGAGTCCTTTTTATTCTGGGGATGGCATCAGGCGGGTACATGCTGTTGTTCTTTGGCTATGTTGAGTACTACTCAGTATTCGTTTTGTCGGTAGCGCTGTGCTCGATGGCAGGCCTGCTGGTTGCCCGTGGACAACTCAGCCGTTGGATACTGCTCCCAATCCTCGCCCTGGCCGTGTCGCTGCACGTATTTGGAGTAACACTCATCCCGGCGACAATTTACTTGCTCATCTCCGGTACATCACTTGGGAATCGGATCGCCCGGGTGAACCCCAGAACGAAATTGTTAACAGCTACACTGCTTGTCGTCGCCGGTGTAGTCATCTTTTTGTACTACTTCTATACCAACCTCTATTTCCGGTTTGCAGTCTTACCGTTGCTTCACGACAGGTTTACGGTAGATGGCTACACCATGTTTTCTGCAGCCCACTTAATCGATTTTGGCAATCTGCTGCTACTGTTGGTACCATCCCTCCTGCTGGTGGCTGTCACGTTGGTATTTCTTCCGGTCGGGAGGCTGTTTCGGAAACGGGTGTACTGCTACCTGCTTCTTCTTGTGTTGTCGGTCTGGGGAGCAGTATTCGTGTTCGATCCCAAACTGGGCATGCCGAGAGACTGGGATTTGTTCTCGTTCGCCGGTGTTCCCTTAGCTCTGTTTTGCACGTACTTGATATTGGACAATCGGGAGATAATCCGGCGTTACATGGCGTTATCATTACTCTGCAGTACGCTGGGACTGCTTGTCCTCGTGCCCAGAGCGATAAGCCAGACTGTTCCTGAAATATCCATAGCCTTTTTTGAGAACTATGCAGATTTGGATGTCGCCAGGAACATGGGTGGACGATCTATATTGTCGAAGTATTACGAAGAGATTGGCGACAAGGAATCTTCCGATCGTCTGCTGCGAGACTACCTCAAGGATTACCCTGAGTTCGGCTTGAACCGACAAGCCCTAGACCTGCGTAGAGAGGGGAAATCCTCCGAAGCTATTCCACTTTACCGGAGAGCCATCGAGCTTCACCCCGGCTTTTCTGCAGCGTATGCGAATCTTGGGTTAAGCTACCTCGGCATACAGCAACTGGACAGCGCCCTGACATACCTGGAAATTGCAGCAGCCATGAACCCCTATTTTCACCTTGCGTGGAAACACTTAGCGAAAGTGTACTTCGCTCGAGGGGACTTTAAGCAAGCTGAACGGGCCCTCAGGAAAGCTCTCAAGTACAGTCAGGACAAGAGGAACCCGCTGGCCGGTTTGGTCCGGGTATACAAGGAAACCAATCAACAAGATAAATTGCTGGAGTGTCTAATCAAGCTTTCCGATATAGAGAACTCTCCTGTGGCTTTCTTGAAACAGCTCGGTGACCACTACCTCGAAAGGGGGGAGTTCCAGAAAGCGGGTAGGATCTATCAGCGAGCGCTTATTAGAGGGTTGGACAGCTCATATATTGAGGATCTGTCGAAGAGATTCCCCCAGTTGGGCTTCTAAGCTTGTTTCCTTGGTCATCTGAGCGAACGATGTCCCAAACCTGCCAGCCGTCTCGAAGCGAATCGCCTGACGAAGCTTGCTCTTGTGGTTCACTGGAATATTGACAGCAACGACCGTTGGAAGAATCTGCAATTTATCAAATACTGGGGGGCAGAGTTGAACTGCCGACCTCCTGATCCACAGTCAGGCGCTCTAACCAACTGAGCTACCCCAGCGTGCTAAGCGCAAATTAGCCCTTTTCCTGATTATGTCAAGATTTTTGACCCGGTGAGCTTGGCGGCAGCGGACCAGCGCGACTCACTGCAAGCGGAGCGGCTATCTCTCCGATATCAAGCGTCAGAGGTAGGTGACAACATGGAAAATACCGGCGATGATTAGAACCAGACCCAACACCGGTAGCACTAAACCCAGCAACCCTCCGAATACACCGACGACTGCTCCGAACAATCCAGCTATGACGCCGACAGTAATCCCGAAAAAGGCGCCTACAAGACCTACCAACCCTCCGAATAGGCCCATAAACAGCCCAAAACCGCCGGACCCGAGAAAGGCCAACGAGATAAAAACGAGAAATACGATACCAAGCGCTTTCAACATCTCAACCCTCTAAAACACAACCAAGGCAACATTATGGTATAGTCTCTTTAAGATATACGAGCAACAGACTCAGAAGGTTTCGCTTGGTACAAATATATACTCTGTTAATCCATCCATCGGTCGGTATCCGGGGGAGCGTCGCACAGTGAGACACGCCGCATATCTGTCTGCCAAAGAGGATGATGTTTCACCACGATGAGAGCGCATGTGGGCCGGCATCCAACAACTGCCGCCGCTCAGAATGCGAAAGATCAACTTGCAGGCTGATCTTTCTTTTTGGTTCTGCCGACCTTATATTTAACAGGAATCTTCTCTCCGGTAATTCCGGATCATCAATCGGCGGAGACTTCATGTTTGGCAGGAAAGATAACGGAAGCGACGATGTCCTTTTCATATCCCAGCGGATGCATATGGTCAACCAACAACTGGTACGGCGTGGCATCAGGGATGCCAATGTCCTTTCCGCCATGCGCACGGTGGCGCGTCATCTCTTCGTTCCCCAACAATACCGCGCCGAGGCTTATGACGACGGTCCTCTACCAATAGGCAGCGGCCAGACAATCTCCCAACCGTATGTCGTAGCTTCGATGACCGAGCAGCTTGAGCTTGAACCTGGAAACAAAGTCCTCGAGATTGGAACCGGCTCCGGCTACCAGACAGCCGTGCTGGCCGAAATAACCGATAGGGTTTTCTCTATTGAAATAGTCCCTGAACTGCTGGAGCACGCCGGCAAACTACTCCGCCAACTTGGATACACCAAGGTAAAAACAATACTCGCCGACGGCTCTCTCGGTTGGGGCCAGGAAGCACCGTTTGATGCCATTGTCGTCACCGCCGCCGCGCCCAAAATCCCCAATACCCTCGTAGAGCAATTAGTTGAGGGCGGCAGATTAGTTATTCCATTGGCAATCGGTAGCTTCGGTCGGCAGGACCTGGTCAAAATACGCAAAACAAAAGACGGACTTGAGAAACATACCCTTTACGAAGTTCGTTTCGTCCCCATGCGTGGCAAGGTGGAGCAGTAACGTATGCAGACCGGAATAAGCGCTTATGAGTCCCCACGATCCTTGCGATAGTGATTAAGCTACTTCGCCGGCAGCAGATCGGGGTCGCTGTTTTTGAGCATATCAAGGTAGCCAACCCCGCGAAGGCCAAAATAGGCCTCATCGGCAGAGTACAGTTTATCTTGCAAAGCATAATCGAGAGAGACAAACTCGTAACCCATATCTTCGAGCGCCGCCAGCAAGGCATCAAGAAACAGCGCATTGAGGCGGTTAGCCCGAAGCTGCAAGATGTGGCGTACAGACCGCTTGAATACTTCTTTAGCCACCTGTTCACAGCGTTCGACTTCCTCGAGGACATGAGCAATGTATTCATAACGCAGAGCGCCAAGCTCCGAAGTGTCGGGTTTTGCCCTCATCTTCTCCAGCGACAGGTTGTACAGGTAGTCCTCGACAACCACAGTCGCATGAGCAATAACAATGTTATGCTCATCCAGGTATAGCTTGATCTGGCGTTTGGCCTTAAGAGTGGTACCGTAATGCAGGTAGGGGTAGCGGAAATAGCGTTTTCTCTGGCCGAAACCTGCCAGCATAGTCTCAACCGCTTCACTGCCAGCAGCGATATCTCTGATGAACTGCTCAATACCCATCTCATTGAGGTCCTGATACGAGTAGGTGAGATTACCTAACACGTGACCCGAGTTTAACCACTCACCCAGGAGGTCAAAGCTGCTGCCAATCCTTGCCCCCACCACGAAACCGGCTGCCTTGACATCGTGCTTCTTCAAAGCCTGGAGAATCTGGCTTGTAATCACCGGCCGGTTCAGAGAATCGAATGACTCAGCGACAGGCAATTCATCGAAAGTAATGCAGATCTCCTTGTGCAGCGTTTTTCCTTTTGCCTCCACCACACTGTAGCCGAAGAGAGCAAAAATAGCAAGAATAGCAGATAACACACCCCAAAAGCACTTCTGGTTCAGTAAATTGCATCGCATTGTGCCGTCCTCAGGCTGGTGTGCAGTAGCAAAGTTATGCCGTAGTTTACCTCTACAATCTGAGTAATTCAATGCCCGCTGTCTCAAGCAAATCAACAAAAAAGATCCTCTCAAGCGATCAGATGATAGAATGCTGTCGTATCTTGTTGCGATAGAGAGAGATAAGGGTAAGTAGTGGCGTTGCGCAGGCCTTTTTCGCATCGGACAGTTGCTTTTTTGGCAGAGATTACTTATATTCGATTTCGAACACTTGAACGATATTGGCGCGCAGGTGTATGTATTAAGGATGAATCATTAAGAATGGATTTGAGAGTATGAACAAAAAAGTAATTATTGCCGCCAACAACATGATCTTTACTTCCAAGATAATGACTGTCCTCGACAGCCTTGAGGCTGAGGGAATCAAGGCAATTCGCTCCGAAGATATCTTTACCAAGGCACAGGAAATGCACCCCGACCTGATCATAATCGACTTGAACCTGAATGGAATTGAGGCGCCGTCCTTGATTAACAAGCTTCGCTCTTACGGAGCAACTATGCGAATCCCGATCGTTTGCTACTCTCCGAAGGTGCTGAAAGACCAGATGAAAGCCGCCCTCACCGCAGGAGCAACAGAGGTCTTCCCAAACTCCAAGATGACTTCCCGCATGAACCAGATTCTGGGCAAGTATATCAATAACTAAGCCCGCCCACAGCCCAGGCCAGGCTTTACGGCCCGGCTCTTTTGTTTCAGAAGCGACTCCCCCCCGACAAGGCCGAATACACCATGCGACGCGGCACTGCCATATCAAGGTCAGCAATAGTGACAGGTTTGGCTAAGAAAACGCTTGGCGTATTGCCCACAATTGTTGTATAACTTCAGCAATTATGACTCTAAAAAAGACATTAGCATTTGCGCTCATTCTAATCGCGCTAGCCACGGCCGCTCAACTCCACGCTTTCGACCTTGATTCGCTGCTGGTGGTATCCATCGGAGGCCCCGAAGCATATGACAGCCTGAAGCTCCTGACATCTTACCATGCGAAGGGTTCAGTCGATTTGAACGGTTTGCAGGGGCGGTTCGATCAGTATTTCGTGCTGCCGGATAGGTTCTATGTCAAGGTGAGCTTTGACGATTTCAGCTTGGTTCAGGCCTACGACGGACAAACTGCCTGGCAGATGGATCACAATAGACAGGTGTCACAACTGCAGGGATATGAGAAACAGGAGCTGTTGAAAAACCTATACTTTGAGTCGTTTTCATATCTTCTGCCGGAGCAACTCGAGGGCGGCAGGGAGTACCTCGGCAAAACGATCAGAGGCGGACAGAGCTATCACGAAGTCGCCTTCTACCCCTTCAATACCGACACTGTCCTGGCATACTTTGATCCCGACACCGGGCTGAGAATGCTGATGGTGTCCCGCTTGGACAACTTCAATACCGTGACATACATCGACAAATACCGGAAAGTCGCAGGAATTCTGATACCGTTTTACTCCAAAGCAGTTGCTGAGGAGGCGGGGCTGTTCTCTGAATTCGAAATCGACACGGTTGAGCCGAACATCCCCATCGACATGTCCATCTTCTCAGCGCCGAAGACCGGGGCGGCAGATTACCATTTTCCGCAAGGCGCACGCTATGTGGAAATCCCCATTGAATACCGTGCGGGCCATATCCGGCTACCTGTGATTATCAATGGCAAGAGAAAAGCCCTGTTCATTCTCGATTCAGGATCGTCAGCCAATATCCTGCACAAGCCGGTCGTGGACGAATTGAAGCTTCCGGTGGTGGGGACACTCCCAGCACGGGGACTGAGCGGATTCGAGGAAGTCGACCTGGTAAAAACCGATTCTGTCTCAATCGGTCGCCTGACTCTCTATAACCAGGTGGCTGGAAGTCTTGACCTATCGGTGCTGCGCCGCACAAGCACAGACGCGGAGAGTTTTGGTGGACTGTTGGGCTACGACTTCCTTTCCCGCTTTCCTGTGTTGGTGGCCTACCGAGATTCAACGCTTACTGTCTACAATCCCGATCATTTCGAGCCTCCGGAAGGCGGTGTGGAGGTCCCTTTCCACCTGACCATGATGGTTCCCACAGTGCAGGGAGAGCTTAATGGCATTCCCGGGGATTTCATCGTTGATCTTGGAAACGCCTTAGGGTTGATCATACACCAGAAATTCGCTCGAGCCCATAAGCTTGACAGAAAACTGGATGACATTCGGGATAATCCGGAGACGTTTGGCGGGGTCGGTGGCGGCCTGACAGCCAAGACTGCCTTTGCAGCCACATTCAAGGTAGGGGATATCCTGATACAATCGCTGCGCGTCATCCTGCCTGACTCATCGGCCGGCCTGGCAGGCTCACAGGAACTGGCAGGGAATATCGGGAACCTGATATTAGAGAATTTCAACGTCCTCTTCGATTACAACCAGAGTAGACTCATTTTCTACGATGCCGATAGATAGTTAGGTGAAGCGCAACATCTCTTACATAGGACCGACACGAGACAAAAAGGCGTAGGCATAGCTTCAAAGGACGTGAACAGATTGATATACAACGGGCTGTATGTATGTTTATACTTGGCAAATGTGGTTAAGTGGGAAACAAGACTATGAACATAGGCGTGCTTACCGGCGGCGGAGACTGTCCCGGCCTGAATGCGGTCATCAGAGCTATTGTGACCAAGGGCATTTCCTGTTATAAGGACAGCATCTACGGCATTTACGGAGGTTGGCAGGGCCTGTTGGAGGGAGGTCGGGTGGCACCCCTGTTAATAGAGGATGTTATCGACATTCTTGATCTTGGCGGGACAATTCTGAAGACATCCCGCACCAACCCTTACAAACACAGGGATGGCCCGGAAACAGTTAAGAAGAGCATCAAAAAGTACAAACTTGACGCCCTAATTCCTGTTGGTGGGGAAGACACTCTTGGTGTGGCCAACAGACTTAGCAGTGAGGGAGTAAAGATTGTCGGGATACCTAAGACAATTGACAATGACGTCTCCGGCACCGACCAGACGTTTGGTTTCGACACTGCTGTCATCATTGCTACCGAGGCCATCGACCGTGTCCGTTCGACCGCAGAATCGCACAACCGAGTGATTATCGTTGAAGTAATGGGTCGCCACGCAGGCTGGATAGCCCTCCATGCTGGCGTTGCGGGCGGAGCGCACCTCATCCTGGTACCGGAGTTCCCTGTCGACATGGAGGATGTGATCAGCAAGATTGTTAAACGTCACGCCCGAGGGGAAGAGTATTCAGTGATTGTCGCTGCTGAGGGCGTCACGCTCAAGGGCAAGAACGGCAAAGCACAGGCGGTGACATTTGACCACGAGAAGGACGAATTTGGCCATGTCCGGTTAGGGGGAATCGCTCACGTCCTCGCAATTGCAATTCGCGAGAAGACCGGCTATGACTGCCGCACCGTAACCCTCGGCCACACCCAGAGAGGTGGGACTCCGTCGGCCTACGATCGAGTGCTTTCCACCCGCTATGGTATCCACGCCATCGATTTGGTTCACCGGGGAGACTTTGGCAAGATGGTCGCTCTGCGCGGTAACAAGATTACCAGCACGCCGCTGGCTGAAGCGATGAAAGAAGTAAGAATTATAAACCGTGAATTCTACGAAATCGCGGAGGTGTTCTTTGGTTAGGCATCTGATGCTGTACTTCATTCTTCTGCTTCCAGCTAGCTGGGGGATGGCTCAAGCCAAACCGGATCAGTCTGACAAGTATCTGCTGTTCAACAAAATGCACCAGGCAGGAATCCGTCTGGGCATCTGGGCAAACAATGGTGGCAGTCCCACCGACTCCCCGGGAACAGTCGAGACCAGCTTCAAGGAAGCTTCGTTATATTTTGAGGGTTGCTTTGCCTACCGTCTGGCCCCACAGGCAATGCTGGAATTATCTGTCGGTGTTGTCAACAGAGGTTCCGTAACTTTCAGGGAGGGAAACACCACGAATATCGGCAACGTCCTGGTGCATCCGATTCTCCTGCAGTTAAAGCTCTATCCTCTGGCCTCCGTGAAGTTGAGATTTCAACCGTACCTCTCGGCGGGCGGCGGCCTTTATTATGGACGACGCACTGTTCAGTTTACCACCTCCGGCGATGTCTACTACTTCGGCGTTGAGGAGCAATCGGGCACAAATCTCAACTATGTTCTCGGGGGAGGAATCGACTGGCCCATCGGCAAAAAAATTGGCCTGGAAGCCGGCATCAAGTACATGCCGATTGAGTTTTCAAAAGGGCTGCAAACAATCCGCGACTACGATGCTATTGCTTTTACCATTGGAGTTAAGTACCTTTATCGTTCGAAAGAGTTGGAAGTTTCTAATGCACGGAGGCACAAATGAAAGTTGGAATCAATGGATTTGGAAGAATCGGGCGACTGGTGTTCAAATCTGCTCATGGGAAGAAGATCAAGTTTGTCGGTATCAACGACATCACCGATGCCGGGACGCTTGCGCACCTTCTGAAATATGATTCCGTCCACGGCCGCTACCCGGAGGACGTTCACACAGAGGGCAATGATCTAGTGGTTGGCGGCAAGAAAATACCGATCATGGCCGAGAGAGACCCGGCCAAGCTCCCATGGGGAGAACTTGGAGCCGATATTGTGCTGGAGTGTACGGGTCTTTTCCGCACGAAGGAAACGGCGCAAAAACATATAGACGCCGGCGCCAAGAAGGTCCTCATTTCAGCTCCGGCCAAAGAACATGACGGCACTTTTATCCCTGGCATCAACTCTGACAGCTATGACAAGAGCAAGCACCACATTATCTCCATCGGTTCCTGCACCACCAACTGCCTGGCGCCGGTGGCCAAGGTGCTGCTGGACAACTTCGGCATTGTCAAGGGATTTATGACTACGACCCATTCGTACACAGCTGACCAGCGACTCCTCGACGCTCCTCACAAGGACCTTCGCAGAGCTCGCGCGGCGGCAGTATCAATGGTACCAACTACCACGGGTGCTGCCAAGGCCATTGCTGAGGTCATTCCGGAGTTGAAGGGAAAAATGGATGGCGTAGCGATACGTGTCCCGACACCGAACGGCTCAGTCATCGATCTCACGGCTATCCTGGAGAGAGAAGCTACAGTGGAACAGATCAACGCCGCTTTCAAAGCTGCAGCCTCCAGTGGCCCTCTTTCCAAAACGCTGGAATACTGCGAAGACCCGATCGTCTCGTGTGACATTATCGGTAACCCCCACGGCTCTGTTTTCGATAGTGAATTGACCTCGGTACAAGGAACACTGGTCAAAGTGTTCAGCTGGTATGATAATGAATGGGGCTTTTCCAATCGAATGGTCGATATGATGCTGATGATGATGTGAAAACTCAATTAGAGGAACGATGTAATGAATAAAGTGACTGTCTCCGATATAAACTTCCGCGGCCACAGGGTTCTTTTGCGAGTGGATTTCAACGTGCCGCTTGACGCCAACCAGAACATCACCGACGATCGCCGCATCCGTGCCGCTCTACCGACCATCGAGAAGGTCCTGAATGATGGCGGTATGGTTATTGCCTGCTCTCACCTCGGACGACCGAAGGGAAAGCCTGTGCCGGAGATGTCACTACGCCCGGTGGCAAAGCGCTTGTCCGAGCTTCTGGGGGTGAATGTCACTTTTGCAGAGGATTGCATCGGGCCCGAGGCGGCGAACCTGGTCGGTCAGATGAAAGACGGTGACTGCCTGCTTCTGGAGAACCTGCGTTTCCACCCTCAGGAAGAGAAAAACGACCCCGATTTTGCTCGAAAGCTTGCCGAGTTAGCCGACATCTATGTCAACGATGCCTTCGGCTCGGCCCACCGTGCGCACACCTCGACAGAGGGAGTTACCCGTTACTTCAATCAGGCGCTGGCCGGTTTCCTGATGGAAAAAGAACTTAGGTACCTCGGACAGGCGCTTGCAGACCCCAGGCGTCCCTTTGCAGCCATCTTGGGCGGAGCTAAGATATCAGGTAAAATCGATGTTATTACCAACCTCATGAACAGAGTCGATCTGCTCCTTATCGGCGGCGGTATGGTCTTCACATTTTCCAAGGCTCGGGGATATCCAATTGGTGATTCCCTTGTAGAAAATGATAAGGTCGAGCTGGCCAGGGAGATTCTTGAACAGGCGAAAAACTCACAAGCGAGGCTCATCTTTCCCACCGACGCTGTGGTTGCTCCGGAAATCTCAGACAGTGCACAGACCACCGTTGTACCAATCGACAAAATTCCGGATGGAATGAAGGGACTCGACATCGGACCGAGTACTATCAAGTTGTTCAGTGAAGCTCTTGCAGATGCGCGGACAATTATCTGGAACGGCCCTATGGGAGTGTTTGAACACAAGCCATTTGCCGAGGGCACACTCGCGATTGCAAGACTCCTGGCCAATCTGACCGACCAGGGAGCTACAACCATTGTGGGAGGTGGGGATTCGGCCTCAGCTATCGCCAAGGCCGGCCTCGAGAACAGCCTGACTCATATCTCCACAGGCGGCGGAGCATCGCTCGAGTTCCTTGAAGGCAAAAAGCTCCCTGGCGTGGAAGCCCTGACCAACCTGCCCACAGTCAAGGTTGTTTGATATGCGACCGAAGATCATCGCCGGCAACTGGAAGATGAACGGCACTATCCCGCAGACGGAAGAGCTGATCAAAGAGCTCCTCGACAGCAACTACGGCAACGGGTTGGCCAAAATGATTGTATGTCCTCCCTTTACATCTCTCCATATTGCAGCTAAGCTGCTGAAAGGAAGCCCCATAGCTCTCGGCGCTCAGGACATGTCGCAGCATGAAAGCGGCGCATATACCGGCGAAGTAGCCGCCAACATGCTCTTGACAGTAGGCGTCACGTATGTTATCTTGGGTCACTCCGAGAGGCGGCAGTACCATGCCGAGAACGATGGCTTGGTCAATGCCAAAGCAAAAGCCGCCTCTTCAGTGGGTTTGATACCAATCATTTGTGTTGGTGAGACTCTGGAGCAAAGAGAAACCGGGCAGACCGAGCAGGTCGTCGGCACACAAGTTGACGGAACACTGGCAGGTCTGCCAGTTGATTTGATCGCTAAAGCGATCCTTGCGTATGAGCCAGTCTGGGCCATCGGAACCGGGAAAACCGCCACGCCGGAAATGGCACAGGCGGTCCACAAATTCATACGGCATAAGGTGACCGAGTATGGCTCAGAGGCTGCCGAGACGCTCTCTATACTGTACGGCGGCTCAGTGAAACCGGGGAACGCTCGCGATCTGTTAGTGCAGCCCGATATTGATGGCGCCCTCGTTGGGGGGGCATCTTTGAAGGCGGTTGACTTTGTTGAGATTATAAATGCTGTACAAATGGAGGAATAACGCTTGTTTGCTGTCTGGGTAATATTTCATGTAATCGTCAGCATCAGCCTGATCTTGGTTGTGCTCATGCAGTCCAGTAAAGGTGAAGGTCTGGCAGGGTCGGCATTCGGCGGCGCCGGTATTTCGGGAGCTGTTTTTGGCGGACGGGGAGCAGCATCTTTCCTGTCGAAAGCGACTACTGTACTGGCTGTGTTGTTTATGGTTAACTGCGCCGCTTTGGCGTTCATGTCCGCCAGTGGCCGCACCCGTGGTAGGACGCCCAGCGCCACTACAAGTGAGTCTGCCGTAACCAGTCAGGCACAGGCGGAACGTGAGAGGATGATGCAGCAGCAACAACAAGAGCAACAAGCTGTCCCTCCGTCCGATTCCGGGCCGAACATCCGGGTCTTGCCCAACGAAGAGTCTCAGCAACAGCCAATCGACTCTCCGGGCAATTAGACATTGTTGGGTTTCTCCTCTCCTCAGGCAAGTTGAAACCCGGATTACTACTTCAAAGATTTGCGGAAGTGGTGGAATAGGTAGACACGCTATCTTGAGGGGGTAGTGAGGCAACTCGTGGGGGTTCAAATCCCCCCTTCCGCATTAAATAGTAACCCCGTAACCAGATGCCGGTTGCGGGGTTTTTCATTGCTGGACAGCCAGTAGGCAGATGCCCTACAATACTGATTGTCTGTTTATTCTAAGGCCGCAATCCGCCTCCGCTGTGTACATAACAACTACACAGCAGATACAGAAGCGATTCTGCCAGTATTAGCCTGCATTATTCATAAACTCCAGCTTACCCTACAACAGTCTGTCGGTGAGTCATCACGAGTGACCGGAGGGAGTGTGGTGATCTCAGTTATGCAACTGTTTCAAAAGCAAGAGATTGCCACGTCGTTTGCCTGTGGCAGACTCCTTGCAAAGACGTGAACGAAAAACTTGTGAATTATCCGGGTTAATAATGTCAGGTCTGTTCTAGACCTGACCTATTTTACTCTCTACTTCACCTTCTTCGCGATTATGACCCCCTTGCTGCCGACAGCGAACAGGCGGTTGCCGATGAGGCACATATCCAGCACATTGAATGACCTGGCCAGCAACTCAGCCTTCCATGTACGGCCACCATCGGCAGTTCGCACCATGGTTGCATCCAATCCCCCGGCATAGCCCACATTCTCATCAACCAACTCAGAAGCAATGTAAAGCTTGTTCGACCACTGATCCAGCTTGGTCCAGGTTTTGCCACTGTCAGACGAAAAAGCAAACATACCGTTCGGCCCGGCAAGGATGCCTGTCTTGCCAACAATCGATATAGTGCGCGCCACCATTCCATCGCCGGTCTTCACAAACTTCCAGGTCTTCCCAAAATCATCCGAGTTGAACAAGCGGCCAAAAGACAGTAGGTAAACCAACCCGCCAGGATGATATAGGATCTCGCTGTAACCCATACCGAGTGGCTCCTGCGTTTTCCATGTCCTGCTGCTATCGGTAGTCCAAAGCGCCAGTCCTCCAAACGGTGAAGCGGAATCTCTCGTCATCCCAATCACCAGACCAGTCCTGACATTAAACATCTCGATGTCTGTGAACCAGGGAATAGTGTCTTTGAGAGAGCTGTTCTCCCAGGTGGAACCCCCATCGTCAGTTCGATAAAGGGCACCATTTCGACCACATACCACTCCGCGTTTAGAGTTGGCGAAGCTGACATCTTCAAGGTGAAGGTCAGCCGCTACCGGGAAGACCTTCCAGCTTTTTCCGGCATCGTATGTCCGCGCGCAACTCCCCCTATCAGTTACGACAAAAAAGGTGTCGGGATGCACCGAGCAAATACCAGTAATGTTTTCCTCGGTGGGATAATTAATGACTTCCCAACCCTGAGCTGCGACTGATGCACACAGAATCAGTAACGCTAAAGTGATTACAATGAAATCTTTCATATAATTCTACACTGTCCTAAAAGTTGTTGCTTTCTACCGTCAACGCCGGTATAAGTTCTATGCCGTTGCATCTGGGCCAAGATAGGTTACACAAGTACAAAGGTCAACCGGTGACTTTCCGGCTAAAGGAACGGTAGCCATGGCGCAAAACGTAGTAGTTGAGCTTAACAACGTCTATCTGAAATCCGACCGGGGAGGACAGGTGTTTCGGGACCTCTCCTTCAAGCTTGAGGCAGGCGGTACGGCTGTAATCACCGGCGCCGCCGGATCGGGTAAGACAAGCCTGGCTGAGCTAGTGATTGGGCTGCAGTTGGCACAAAGCGGCTCCGTAGAGGTGATGGGTGAGACCATCAGACCGGTCAAGGCAAAAATCATCAAGCGCAATAGAAGAAAAATCGGCGGTGTAGGCGGCATATTCGATCTGATGCCTTCCTTGACGGTAGCAGAGAATATAACATTCCCACTCGTCCTTTCCGGGGAACGCCGAAAGGTGCAGCGGGAGCGGCTCTTGAAAATGCTGACTGAGTTCTCCCTATTGAAGCAGGCTGGAGAATATCCACGCTCCCTGACCAGAGTGGAAAACACCCTCGTGCAGCTCGCCCGGGCTTCTGTTGCACACCAGCCACTTATTCTGATAGACGAGCCATTGGCAGGCCTCGATCGGAAAACCTATCAACGCATTTTTGAATACCTAATTTCGGTTTCCCTCTCCGGACGGTCGATGATAATCCTGAGCTCGGACACTCTGCCTCAACAGCTTCCGAATGCAGACTACTATCAGATTGTCGATGGAGCTCTAGTGTGAGCAGGATAACCCACATCCTTAAGGAATTGAGCCGGAATCTTTACCGTAATCCGGGAACAGCTCTTGGTTCGTTTCTCTCTTTAATGTTCCTGTTCCTGCTGTTTGACCTGTACTGGGTCGCTGCCGGAACATCGGAAGAGTTTTACACTCGGCTGTTATCCCAGCTTAATATGGAGGTATTTATCTCCGAAGAGGTGGCGGACTCTACCCTGCCGGCAATTGAGGAAGCGATAGGCGCCGTGGAAGGGGTTAACTCGGTCGAGTATATATCCAGGCCAAAAGCACGGGAAGAACTGAGCCGACTGGTTGGAATCGATCTGCTTGTCGGTTATGATTCGACAAACCCCCTACCCCGATCTTTCATTCTCAATATATCGCCGGAATACCTCACTACCGTCGGCATGGCAGGAATCGAAACCGAGATATCAAAACGACCGGATATATCGGATATTTTCTACAGTAAGCAATGGCTGGAAAAAGCGGAATCGACCCGAGCGACAATCCGGAACTTCGGGCTGGCGCTGGGGGTCCTGATTCTGTTGACTGCCCTGATCAGTTCTGTAAACAACATCCGATTAAGTTCAAGGGCCAGGGCTGTGGGATTTCACCAGATGCGTCTGCTGGGTGCAGGCAGGTTCTTCCTGGCAGTTCCTTTCCTCATCGAAGGGTTGCTTATCGGTGGCATTTCAGCGGCAGCCGGGTGGCTGCTTATCTATTACGCCAAACAGGAGATCACATTTGCGCAGTTTGAGCTTATTGTTCCCACCCTTGAGGAAATCTTAATCTTTTGCGGTACGATGGCGATGCTGGGCATTATCAGCGGCTATCTGGGTATCAGAAAGCTCCTGAGGTAAGGGTATGCGAGGCGGTTTCGTCACCTGTCTCTTTCTCTTATGGACCCTCATTCCGGCCCAAACAGCTCCGGCAGACGACAAGAGTAACATCCTTTTCCAGAAAGGCGACCTCGACGAAATCCAGAAGCAAGTCAATGAGGGCCACCGTAGACTTGACTCCCTGAAGCAAGCCGAACTGAGGACGCAAAAAAGCGTCTCCGAGTATGACCAGAAAATCACAACCAACAAGAAGGTCGTCATGAGACTGAACCGGGAGTTGAAGCAACTGAAGAAGGAGATCAACCGGGGAGAGGAAAAACTGGCCACCCATAAAGAACTGCTCAACCGCGCCCGTCGACGCTACCTGGGTAGCGTCCGGCAGTTTTACCTCGCCGCCCACCGACCTCTGCGGACCTTCTCAGAACGAGTCAACAACGAGCTGGAACTCAATCGCCAGATCGTCTATTTGACAGCGCTGACCAGTTTTGAATCGGGAAATGTCGCCCAGGCTTCAGGGTATCTGGAAGAGTCACAGAACCGACTGGCTCAACTCACTGGCGAGAAGAAGAAAGTGACCGGCTTGAAAAAAAAGAAGGAAACAGCCACTACCCTGGAGAAAACAAGAAAGCAAAAAGAACAGCGCGCGCTCGAGCGATTGCGTCGGAAGAAATCCGAGGAGGCCGATCGCATCCTGACCCTTCAGCAAGCCGCACGCGAAATCGAGCGTATTATCGCACGCCTCGAGCGCCAGCGCCAAGAAGCAATAGCTGTCAGTCCAGGGCAGCCATCCGGCCCCTCGGCCTTCGCCTCTCTGCAAGGTCAATTACTGTCACCATTCAACGGGAAGATTGTCGTCGGGTTCGGCCATTCTGTGGACCCAATCACCAAGCTGAAGTCGTTTTCACCGGGGATCACTATCAAGGGGAATGCAGGGCGGAAAGTTATGGCTGTCGCTGACGGGACTGTGGTCTATGTCGGCAGTTTGCGCGGCTACGGCAATTTCATTATCATTGACCATGACGACCAGTACTATTCCACCTACGGTGGCCTCGGTAAGACATCGGTCGAGGTCAACGAGTATGTTCTGGCCGGTACGACCCTGGCATCGGTGGGAGAAAAAGGGCAGGTGAAGTTTGAGCTGCGCCATAAACGCGAACCCCTTGATCCTGTGAAATGGATTAAAATTGAATCCTTTTGATATGACACAGTTTCAGAGTAGAGCCTGGTCGACCCTGGCCAAAGCCTATGAATCCGGCCGGATCGGTGGAACATATCTCTTTCACGGCCGTGAAGGTGTCGGCCACTGGGCATTGACCATTTCCCTCGCAGCCCTTTTGAACTGCGAGAAACCCAGGAGAAGCGATGGCGAAAAATCGCCCTTGGTGCCTTGTGGTCAATGCCGGAGGTGCCGAAGCATCTTCTCTCTCAACTTCGAGGAGCTTCACTTCGCCCTGCCGATCCCTCCCCACAAGAGCTTCGACGAGGCCATTGAACTGACGGTGGAAGTACTCAATCTCAAAAGGGCCGAGCCGTTCATGATGCTGGCATCTTCGGCCAGTACCAACATACCAATTGCGCAAGCCCGCAACATCAAAAAACGACTCTCACGGCGAACTGTCAAGGGGACCGTTCGGGTCGTTCTGTTCTACCAGATGGAGAAAATGTTAGCTGCTTCCGCCGACGCCCTGCTGAAACTGATTGAGGAACCGCCCGACGACACCGTCATCGTGCTTACAGCCAGGAGGCCGGAATCACTATTGCCGACAATCCAGTCGCGGGCGCGCAAAATCAGGCTGAACCGAGTCCCTGAAAGCGCTATGAAAGACTACCTAACAGAACGGTACAGTCTATCGGACAAGAGAGCCACTCTCCTGGCGCGACTCTCCGACGGCTCGCTCGGCAGCGCCATTGAGATGATTGAGGCTTCTCCAGACGAAGAGGATTCTTCTCGACGTGCGGTCGGTTTCCTCCTCTTCAAGTCTTTGCTGAGTGAACCATCCCCGGAGGTTGTCTCCCGCATAGCCGATTTCGTAGGCCCACGAGACAGAGCACAGGCCGAGAGCCTCCTTGCCTTATGGCAATCGCTTGTTTGCGATTGCTCCCACTACGCACTTTCCAGCAATGAAGATGAAATAGTCAATATCGACTTTCTCTCTGACATAAAAAAACTGGCCGGATACTTCGTCGGCAATCAACTTCCCTTGCGAATGGCTGATAGTATCAAGATTGCACTTGCAGATTTACAACGCAACGTGCATATTCATGGAGCATTAGCGGCGCTCACTCTTAGAGTTAAGTCGGATATATCAGGCCGTGCGCAATATTGATGTTATGTAAGGCACGGTCGTAGAGGAGAGAATCGATGGCTGAGTTATACCTGGTAGAATTCAAAGGCTCACGGAAAGAGTACTTCTTCAATGCATTCTACCATTCGCTCAATCTCTTGGAATATGTGATTGTTGAGGCCGAACGGGGGGAGAATATCGGCATCCTGAAACAGAAGATAGATGGGAAAGTTGATCTCTCGTCCTCCGACAGGCCGCGCTCTATTCTCCGCTCCGCCAGCAAGGAAGACATAATCAGGGTCCAAGAGCTTCGGGAAAAAGAGAAAGATTATAAAAACGAGGTTATAGATCTCATCCAGCAACACGGCTTGCCAATGAAGGTCATCGATATCGAGTGTCAGTTCGACTGGAACAAGCTGACAGTATACTTCACGGCTGACCACCGGGTTGATTTTCGGGAGTTGGTTAAGGACCTTGCCGCCCGTTACAAGACGCGCATTGAACTGCGCCAGATCGGGGTACGTGACGAGGCACGACGCATCGGCGGTTACGGCATATGCGGGTTACCGCAGTGCTGCAACAGCTTTTTGAGTGATTTTGCCCCCATCTCGACCCAGCACGCACGCGAACAAGACCTCCCGTTGAATCCAGCCAAGATATCCGGCAACTGCGGCCGGCTCCTGTGTTGTCTGCGGTATGAAGCTAATCTGTACGCGGCCTGCCAGAAGAAGTTTCCTCCGGTCGGATCGTGGACAAGAACCAAGACAGGTGAAGGAAAACTCGAGCGAATCGACATTTTTCAGGAAGAGGCAATTATCCGAGACGAGGAGAACAACACGTTCCGGAGCCCGGTTGAGGATATTCTGACGACAAGCGCCAAAGAGCCGCAAGGGACACTTGCACCTGCCGCTACCACAGGGACACTCGACAACGGTTCGCTCGACGACGAAGAGACTAAAGAAGCTTTGAAAAAGCTCGACGACACTGAAGATGAAGGTTAGCTATTGAGCTGCCGGGAGATGGAGATGCCAAAACCCCTGTACGTCACGACACCTATTTACTATGTAAATGATCGACCCCATATAGGGCACGCCTACACCACCATTGCGGCCGACGTGATAACGCGATTTCATCGCCTGGCCGGACGCGAGTGCTTTTTCCTGACCGGTACAGATGAACATGGGTCTCATGTTGCCGAAGCCGCTCAGGCAGCGGGAATGTCGGAAATCGAGTTTTGCAACAAGACAGTAGAGACCTTTAAGACCGCTTGGAAAAACCTCTCTATTGAGAATGACTTTTTCATTCGCACAACTTCAAGGAAACATGAAAAAGCGGTCCTGAAAATCCTCGATGCTATGCGGGCTGCCAAAGCCGACGACGGCCGTGATGTAATCTACAGAGGATACTACGAGGGTCTGTATTGCACTGGCTGCGAGAAGTTCCTAACGGAAAAGGAGCTCGTTGACGGGGTATGCCCCTTTCACAATCGACCTCCAGAAAAAGTAAAGGAAAAGAACTACTTCTTCCGCCTTACGGCGTTTCTCCCGAAGATCAAACAGAAGATCGAGTCAGGGGAAATGGTAATCCTTCCCGAGGAACGTCGTCGGGAAGTGCTGGGACTGATCAACCAGGATTTACCCGACTTCTCACTCTCCCGCGAGAAAGTTAAGTGGGGGATTCCCCTGTCATTTGACGAATCGCAGTCGGCCTATGTCTGGGTGGATGCTCTCAGCAACTACATCTCCGCTATCGGCTACGGAGACGATCAGACTACGTTTGACAAGTGGTGGAACAGTGGTGAGGTAGTACACCTGATGGCCAAGGATATTCTGAAATTCCACTGTCTGTACTGGCCAGCCATGCTGATGGCAGCCGGGGTGAAGCTGCCCAACACGATTTACTTGCATGGTTTCTTTACCGTTGACGGTGGCAAGATGTCCAAGACATTGGGTAACCAGATCGACCCGAACGAGATGGTCGACGAATTTGGCGCGGATGGAGCCCGCTACCTGTTACTGACACAGTATCCCTTCGGTGTAGATGGTGACATCAAGGCCCGACGGTTCGTGACACAGTACAACTCCGACCTTGCTAATGATCTGGGTAACCTTGTTTCCCGAGTGGCAAAAATGATTGCCGTCAACTTTGACGGAGCCCTGCCGGAGCCGTACGGAGAGATAGAGGGGTTGCCGGAACTGATGGCACAGGCGGAAGCATCGCCCGGAGCAGCCTATGGCTATGTAATGCACTATGAACTCGGCCAGGCAATTACCGAGGCAATGAATCTCGTGCGAGCGACCAACAAGTTCTTCAACGACCGGGCACCGTGGGTTCTGGCCAAAGAAGGGAAGAAAAACGAACTGGGCGGGGTGCTGTATGCCTGTTGCGAGGTCATCCGCATCGTGTCGATCATTCTTTACCCGATCATGCCCGGGAAGATGCGTGCCGTCCGCTCTGTTTTCGGCATGAACGAGAGTACATTGACTTTGGACAATGCCCGTACCTTCTTTGACCTCAAGCCCGGCACCAAAGTCACACTCAAGGATGCAATTTTCCCCAGGTTGAAGGCACAGCCACCACAGGCAGCTCTTGCGTCCGCACAAGGCAGTGAAGTACGCACCGAGGGTACTCTTGACATATCCGAGTTTGCCAGAGCCGATATGCGCGTGGCCGAGGTACTCGAAGCAGAACAGGTTAAGGGAACTGAAAAGCTGTTGAAACTCCAGATTGATCTTGGTCGCGAGAAGCGTCAGATAGTTGCCGGAGTGGCCGAACATTATTCTCCGGAAAAGATCACCGGCATGAAAATCATTGTGGTGACCAATCTGAAACCGGTTGTCATTCGCGGCATCCCGTCCAACGGCATGCTGCTGGCCGCAACCTCCGGCAAAAAGCTGGTTCTGCTCACACCCGACGGCGACCTTCCTGCAGGCGCCAAAGTGAGCTGATGATCGACACCCATTGCCATCTTGACTTTGACGTCTACAACGACCGCCGAGACGAGATCGTCGCAGAGGCAAACGCCGCCGGTGTGCATACGATCATAAACATTGGCGTGGATCCAGACTCATCTGTTCGTTCAGTCGAGCTGGCTCATACCTATGACTCTATCTACGCAGCGGTTGGGGTACATCCCCATGATGCCAAAACGCTCAATGATGAAGTTGAGCACCAAATCAGGGAACTAGCGCACCGACCCAAGGTAGTTGCTATCGGTGAGATCGGGCTTGACTATTACCGCAACCTCTCCCCTCGCAGCGTCCAACGCCGAGCCTTTTGCCGCCAGATGGAGATGGCCGTGGAACTGGGATTGCCGATCGTGATTCATACCCGCGAGTCATTTCAAGAGACGGTGGACATCGTGAGAGAATATGCAGCGGACCTTACCGGTGGCGTCTTTCACTGTTTTCCGGGCAACGTCGATGATGCCTTCGAGGTTATCGACTTAGGTTTTGCCGTTTCTTTCGGCGGCGTCATTACTTTCAAAAACGCCAAGATGGCCCATGTAGCCACCCGGGTGCCGCTAGACAAAATCATTCTCGAAACTGATGCTCCGTTCCTCTCTCCGGAGCCCTATCGGGGGAAGGAAAACCACCCCGCCTACGTAATGTATGTCTACCGGAAGCTGGCAGAACTGAGGGGGATCAGTGTGAAGGAAACAGAGCAAGTTGTCGACCGAACGGCGCAGAAGCTCTTTAGGCTTGTTGACACTTATGGGGGCTGATCCTTGTCAACTTCTCATCCAAAGAAAAGATTCGGCCAGCACTTCCTAAAATCACCAGATATTGTCAAAAAGATACTTGACCTGATAAACCCGCAGCATGGACAGACAATTGTTGAAATCGGCCCTGGACATGGCGCCTTGACACTCCCCCTGGTGGAATCTGGCGCTAAAGTTGTAGCGATCGAGTTCGACCGCGAGGCCGCCGCTTACCTCTCCCGGCGATTGGGGAAGCACTCCAATCTTCGCCTTATCAATCAGGACTTCCTGAAGTTTAATCCCAATAGTGTCGGGCTTGCAAGGTTCACGCTGGTGGGGAATCTGCCTTTCAACATAACCTCCCCTGTAATCGACTGGGCAATCGACTACTGCTCCATGATCACGCATGCCTGCTTCATGGTGCAAAAGGAGATGGCAGCCCGGCTATCTGCAATGCCAGCGACGAAAAACTGGTCTCCCCTGTCGATTTTTACTCAGCTTCATTTTGACGTGGCACACTGTTTTGATGTCGCCCCTCGGCATTTCCAGCCACCACCAAAAGTCACTTCGACAGTTGTAACACTTACACCCGGAGAGAAGGTACGGATCGAGCACCCCACCCAATTCGAGCGAGTAGTGCGCACTTCCTTTCGGCAACGCCGAAAACTCCTTGTCAATAATCTTGTTCCGGACATAATCTCGCAACCTCAAGATGCGCGGGAGATTCTTCGCGAGTCAGGTTTTCCGGAAAAATGCCGTGCGGAACAGTTGTCGACAGCCGAGTTTTTGACATTGACGGACTGCTTGATCAAGCGTAACATTCTACAAGTACAAAGCACTTAGCTGTGCGCAAGCACTTGTAATAACGAACCCTAACCGGGAGTGAACCTTGCCTCTTTTATCCGTAAAGCTGGACTTAGTCGCCGCGATGCGGGAAGTCCGGCGGCTCAATGAGCCAGACCCGGCGCAGGCGGCTGTCCTGGCGGAGTTGGCAGGGGCCGATGGAATTGCTATTCAGCTTCGGTACGACCGCAAGTACATCCGCCATCGCGACCTGTATCTCTTGAAAGGCGTCGTTAAAACCAAGCTAACGCTGGAGATGCCACCGACAGACGATATCATCGAACGCGCCCTCGAAGTGAAGCCCTGGATGGTAACCCTGGTAGCCGACCATACCGACAGCAGCAGCCCGGTTTCACCTATCGAGTTTGACTCTGCGCCGATCGATTTCAACGACATCACGTCACGGTTTACTGCTGTGGGAGTCAACGTCTGCTTCTTCGTCGATCCGGAGATCAATCAGATCAGGGGAGCAGCCAAAGCCGGAGCTTCGGCAGTGCTTATTAACTGCACCGGCTATACCGAAGCAAGGACCGTTGAAGAGGCTCAGACGGAACTCGACCGTATTGATCGAGCCGTACAAGCGGCTTCCAAAGCCAACCTCGCTGTTCATTGCGGTCGTGGCATCAGCTACAAGAACGTTCCGCCTCTGGTCGAGCTAGGGTGTATCGACGAATTCGTAATCGGTCATGCTATCTGTGCCAAGGCAATGCTGGTGGGGTTTGATCGCGCCGTCCGTGAAATGATCCCACTGATTCAACCCCGACAACACAACCCATAGCCTGTTTCATGGTCACAGACGGTAACAGCACGACTTCGTCGGTAGAGATAAAGGCTCCGTCTGACATGAAGCCCGAGCGGCTGGATCGTTTTCTTGCCTCTCACCCAGAAATCGACATCACCCGCACACGAATTCAGATGTTAATTATTAATGGGCTTATCCTGGTCAACGGCAAAGCTATCGCCAAGAATCACATTCTAAAGGGCAGCGAAACCATATCAGTGACTATCCCTCCCCCACCGAAGGTCGACATAGTTGGCGAAGACATCCCGCTCGATATTGCTTATGAAGATGAGTTCCTTGCTGTCGTCAACAAACCGGCAGGCCTGGTGACACATCCGGGAGCGGGTAACTACACCGGCACTCTTGTTAACGCGCTGATCCATCATTTTGGGAAGTTGGCTAAGGGGTCGGGTTATGAACGCCCCGGCATCGTCCACCGCCTTGACAAAAATACTTCCGGACTGATTCTGGTGGCCAAGACTGATGACACCTACTACAAGCTGCAGCAACAGATGCAAAAGCGCGAAATCAAGCGCACCTACCTGGCTCTCATCTGCGGGCATGTTCGTGAAGAACAGGGTCTGATCGACCTGCCGATTGGGCGGTCGTCAAAAGACAGAAAAAAAATGAGCGTCACAGGCGTCGGCAGCCGGGCAGCAAAGACAAGCTACAAGTTGATTGACCGTTTTCGCATCTATGACTTATTGGAAGTACAGCTCCACACCGGGCGGACGCACCAGATACGCGTTCATTTCTCGCATCTTGGCCATCCGGTTTTCGGCGACCCCGACTACGGCGGCCGTCACAAATGGAATAAAGGTATCTTCGGCCCGGAGCAACAATTTGGAAAACGACTCCTGGCTCAGATCGACCGTCAAGCGCTACACGCAACACGACTGGAGTTCACTCACCCGGTAGGTGGACAGGCTATCCTACTTGAAACCAAGCCACCGGAAGATTTTGAGCGTGTGTTAGAGCTATTGGACAAGGAAGGACGGTGAGAGGGTACCATCCCTCTGCATAGCAGACATCCTCATCCACTGTGACCAAGTATCGTAGGCCGCAGATGTCCAGAGGCTGTCTCAGAAGGCGATTATTCTGGCTCGTGTAGGGTGGGGGCTTGTCTCCCACCAATTGACGGCGGACATAAAGCCCGCCGCTACGCGGAGTTGGCGAGCTGTGACTTCGCCTAGTGTAAATACATGAATGTTAGGACCAAACTTACGGGATGACCACTCCTCATCCTCCACGACCAAAAATAGGAGATCAACAAATTGCAAAATGGGGATAAGGCTATTCTATCTATTCTTGCGCAGGACCAGCACCATGCGCCAGGCCTTCTTATCGTTGTCAAACGGTACCGTAAGATCGAGGTCGCCATACGTAGCTACGATCTCGAACCGCTGTGACAAATCTATGAGCGCCTTGATCAGCCCGAAAGTAATATCACGCCACTGTTCGCGGCTGATAAACCGCTCAATAGCGCCATCCTTTCCGACAGTATATATAATAGTGCCGGTCTCCACCTCCGTTAAGGGGTCGACTTTAGCATCACTACCCCAATCAGTCTTGACTTTGATGCCGTCTCTTTCCATCTCCCACTCGTAATTGGTGCTACTGCGGGGACCGAACACATCACGGGGATGACTGAGCTCAATAACGTACAACCCACTCTTGACCAGATTGTCAGCTACGCTGCGAAAATGCTCTATTGTATCCTCATTGGTCAGCAAGAGGTTGAACGTCGCCATCATGCACACCGCCAGCTCGACCGGCTCGGGCAGCTTGAAAGAACGAACGTCAGCTTCAATTATCTCGCAGTCCAGTTTCTCCTGCTCACACAGCTTCCAAGCATAAAGCACCATTTCAGGTGAGCGATCGATTCCATAGGAGACAACCCCCCTTCGGCTGAACTCACGGCAGTATTGTCCAGGCCCGCAGCCGAACTCAACCATCGAGGTGATTTTCGTAAGTCCGGCTTGCGATGCGGCTGCAATGAGAAAATCCACTGCTTTAGGGTAGTCCCTGAAAGTGAACGCTATGTCGTAGACTTCGGGAAATGAGTATGGGGTTTGGTCCATGTAGTTTTATCCTTCCTTACCAGCATAAAATAGACCATAAGCGATGAGTGTCAATATCAATGCTTACCATCTTCTCATTCCCCAAGATATTGAGGTCGGCAGATGTGGAGAGGTTGTCCCACAAGTCTGATGTTCGGTTGGGTCTTGGCTCGCCCTGAGGCGAGGTGTGACCCGACCGAAAAGAAACGCCTTTGGGGCGCAAGCACTTGGTAGGCCACTCGCAGGGTAACACTCCCGACTTCGTCGTGAGCAAGACCCTGCGAAACGCCACAAACGCTCTTTTGGGACAGCCTCTGGATATCTGCCGCCCACGAGGAATAACGATGCCGCTATCCTCTGTTGACTTTCGCATAGTGCCAACTTATATACTGCTATGTCAAAGAAAGATACTAAGAACACGATTACGTACGCGGACAGCGGGGTAGATATAAAAGCCGGTGATGAGGCTGTCGAGCGGATTAAGAAGCTGGCACAGGAGACATTTAACAGCCAGGTGCTTACGGGAATCGGGGCATTTGGCGGCTTCTTCAAACCGGATATGGCTGACATTAAGAACCCGGTTTTCGTTTCTTCCACTGACAGTGTAGGGACTAAGCTCAAACTGGCCTTTTTGACAGACAAACACGACACCGTCGGCGAGGACCTGGTCAATCACTGTATCGACGACATTCTTGTCCATGGTGCCAAGCCGCTTTTCTTCCTCGATTATATTGCTGTAGATAAGCTGAAGCCCGAGGTTATTGCCGAAGTTGTGTCTGGGGTTGCACGAGGATGCAAAAACGCCGGAGTCGCCCTTATCGGTGGGGAAACGGCGGAACTGCCGGATTTCTACCATCCCGGCGAGTATGACCTAGTTGGCTTCGTCGTGGGAGTAGTTGACCAAGATAAGATAATAGACGGATCAGCGATTATGGCAGGCGACGTCTGTATTGGCCTACCATCAAACGGCCTGCACACCAACGGCTACACGCTGGCCCGCAAAGTAGCCTTTGAAATCGCCAAGCTAAAGCCGGGCGACATGATAGACGAGCTTGGAACCACTATTAATAAAGCACTCTTGAGTGTCCATCGCTGTTACGCACCGATCGTTCGTCCTTTGCTTGAGAAGTTCAACATTCATGGCATGGCTCACATCACCGGCGGCGGGATTCCGGGTAATCTCAAGCGGGTTCTACCGGACAATGTCGATGCCGAAATCGTCAAGGGGAGCTGGCCGGTACTGCCGATTTTTGACTACCTCAAGAAAGCGGGCAATATTGATCCTGTTGACATCTACTCCACGTTTAACATGGGGATCGGGTTTATTCTGGTGGTAGCGGAACAAGACGCCGACAGAATTATTAATGACCTAAAAGAAAATGGTGAAGTGACCTATCGGATTGGTAAGATCAAACCAGGGGAAAAGTCGGTGAAGTTGGTGGATTAGATCATGGTTCTGCTGTGTATCATGGATGGGTTTGGACTGCGCGAGGCGACACCAGATAACGCTATCGCCGCCGCCCGCAAGCCTAACTACGATAGATTGATCGCTGAGTGCGCCCATACCAAGATCGACGGTTCCGGTCCGGCTGTCGGGTTGCCGGAAGGTCAGATGGGCAACAGCGAGGTGGGGCATCTCAATCTCGGCGCTGGAAGGGTCGTCTACCAGGAGATAACCCGCATCGACAAAGCTATCGCCGATGGTGATTTCTTCGACAACGAAACCCTCATCGCCGGTATGTCACGCGCTGCGATTGAAGGGAAAGCGATTCACCTGTTCGGTTTGGTCTCAGATGGCTGCGTGCACTCGTCGCTGGAACACTTGTACGCCCTGGTGGAACTGGCCAAGCGCAACAACGTGAAAGAGCTGTACCTCCATGCTTTTATGGACGGGCGTGACACGCCACCCACATCAGGCCAGAACTACATGGCTGATGTTACCAAGAAACTTGACGAAATAGGCCTCGGCAGGGTCTCGACCATCTGCGGGCGGTACTACGGGATGGACCGGGACAAGCGCTGGGATCGCACCGACAAGGCATACAGGGCTATTGTGTATGGCGAGGGGCGGAAATTCACCGATCCGGTTGAGGCAATACAGGCTTCTTATGCCGATGGTGTTACCGACGAGTTTATCGTACCTCTTGTTATTGACCTTGGCTCTCCCGGGGTCGGTCGTCTTAAAGAGGGGGATTTGTCACTATTCTTCAACTTCCGTTCCGACCGGGTTCGGCAGCTTTGCTACATGTTTCTCGGATACAACATTGACGGTATTAGCCATCCTGACAATCCAAAAGTGGAATTGGTCACAATGACCAACTACGACACCAAGATGTTCGAAGCGAAAGTGGCTTTTCACCCCATGAAACTGAAAAACATACTGGGCGAGGTGCTTTCAAAAGCAGGTCTTAAACAGCTTCGCACTGCAGAGACAGAGAAGTATGCCCATGTCACATTCTTCTTCAACGGTGGAACTGAGAAACCGTTCGAAGGTGAAGACCGCGACATGATTCCGTCACCAAAGGTGGCGACGTATGATCTGAAACCGGAAATGTCGTCGGTGAAAGTAACAGATAACGCTGTCAAGAGGATCACATCCGGCAAGTATGATCTCGTAGTATTGAATTACGCCAACTGTGACATGGTTGGTCACACCGGGATTTTTGAGGCGGCCAAAAGAGCAGTAGAGGCGGTAGATACCGGACTTGGCAAACTGCTGAAGGCGATAGATAGTCAGAATGGCATAGCAATAATTACCGCCGACCACGGCAATGCTGAAATGATGATCGACCCGGATACAGGTGGCCCTTGGACAGCCCACACCACCAACCTTGTCCCTTGTATATTATATGACCCATTGGGCAAACCGGGGAAGGGCTCCTCCAGCCCCGTGCGCTTGAGGGAGGGAGGGGTTCTGGCGGATATCGCGCCCACTATCCTTGACATTCTCGGGCTCGACATCCCCAAGGAAATGACCGGCAAATCACTTATTCTGAGAGGTTGATTCTCTGAAAGGCATTCTTCTCAAGATCGGCCGTATTCTGCTTCCCCCCGACATCGACGTACGCAAGCGGCGGCTCGAACTAACGATCTGGTCGTTCCTTCTCTCGCTTTCGTTCTATCCGGAGTACTTCGGCTTTTTGGCCTGGTTCGCACTCGTCAGGCCCTTGATGATTATCTCTTCTCTGAAGGGACGACAGGCGTTTAACGCAGCGTACTTCTTCGGCTTTTTTTTCAACCTCTTCTCCCTCTATTGGGTAGCCCTTGTCACCCCGCCGGGGATGGCCACAGCGGTTGTCATAGTAGCCTTTTACTATACCGCCATGTTGATGACCTTCCACCGCCTATATCACATAAAGCCCCTTATCGGTTTCGTCTCTCTTCCGTTTTTGTGGGTCGGGATGGAATACTTCCGCACCCTTACCGAGTTTGCTTTCCCGTGGTCGGACCTGGGTTACACGCAGGCATATTACCTGTACATCCTACAGATAGTCTCGGTGATTTCGGTGCACGGTCTCTCGTTCCTGATTGTGACTGTCAATGTCCTGGTCTGGCAGGTGTTCCGTAAGTCATTGCCTGCTGAAAGACGACTGACCGCCGGTCTGGTGTCCGCCGCTACAGTTATTGCGCTGATTGCCTACGGCTGGATTGCAATGCCCCGTTTCCCCATAGAAGGCACGCTGGATGTCGCCCTTCTTCAGGGCTCGGTTCCTCTCGAGGTGAAATGGGCCAAAGGGAATGAAGAGCACAGCTTTCGATTGTACGACTCACTGACGCAGTCGGTTGCGGATAGCTCCGTCAAGCTGTACATCTGGCCAGAAACCTCGGTGCCGTGCTACCTCTCCCACAGCCAGCCTTGCCAAGCGCGGGTGAGTGACATCGTGAGGAAGTCGGAGGGGTATCACCTGGTCGGCTCTCTGGGCGCAGAGTATATACACGGAGAACCGCACTATTACAATTCGTGCTATCAGGTCAATCCCACGGGGACAATTGAGCGCCGCTACGACAAGGTCAAACTGGTGCCGTTTTCCGAGCATGTACCTTACCAGGATTACCTGCCCTTTCTGCAGAAGAAGTTTTTGAGAAAGTACCTGACGTTTATCGACCGCTACTCTGTTCAGTGGTGGTCCGACTTCTACCCGGGAGACTCAACCTTCTTGTTTCATCTTCCTGAAGGCAACTATGGCGTTTTGATATGTTTCGAGACGACCTTTCCTGAGTATGTACGACAGATGATTCTCGATGGGGCTGATTTCATCGTGGGTATTACCAACGACACGTGGTTCGGTCGCTCGGTCGGTATTCACATGCATTCGCAGATTTTCATCACCCGCGCTGTTGAGAACCGCTGCTGGTTTGCCAGGGTCGCCAACAGCGGCCTCACCTATATCGTGGACGGCTATGGCCGCATAAGGGAACGTTTGGATGTCTATGAAGTGGCGGCGCTGAGAGGCAAAGTCGGCAAACTTGACGGATATTCCGTCTACACCAGGATCGGAGATGTGGCTGGGAGTTGGTCTTTCTTGATAACAGTATTGATAATCGGTATATTGGTGCTATCATGGATCGGCAAAAAAGCCCTGGCTTCACATGCTGCACCCTCCTCGTCGCAGCATCACTGATAACTTTGACTTGTCTTGCTGCAGCGGTCCAGGCCGAGTGGCAGACCGTCACCTCCTTCAAGAATGTGAGGCGCATGTATCTCATCCATGACACGCTATGGGTGGCTACCTCCGGAGGGCTTCTATCTATAACTGACGTTGACGATCCAGGCAGAGCATTTGACAACCTCGATGGTCTGGGGACAGCCGACATCACCGACATCATTGAAGATGCTGAGGGGCAAAAATGGGTCGCCTGCTATGGCAGGCTCATAAAATTCAGCGAAGAACAGCCTAAGCAGTTCCTTTTTGAGAAGGACAACAGTCTGCTCGCACTGAATTGCGTGGTAGACGATGGGGATAATCTCTGGGTCGGTGCTGGTATCGGCCTGGTTCTGTTCTCAAAAACAATCGATAGTGGCCAGATCCAGGACAGTTACGGTCAGTTCGGCAACCTTAATCCCAACCCGGTCGTGAAGGATATCCTACTGGTCGGTGATACAATCTGGATCGCGACTTCCTCCGGCCTGGCAGTTGCAGAGAAGGCCGATCCAGCCTTGTTGAAGTCGCCGGCTGCCTGGACCGTATTTGGTCTCGATAACCACCCTGAATTGGGCACTGAGGATATACGCAGGGTCGTTCTGTTCGAAAATGCCCTGTACATTGCGAGCGCGAAAGGGATGTTCCGCCTCGATCGGTCGCCAAGCGACACCTCTTTCACTATGATGCCGATTGGGGTAAATGCCGCGTTTACTGACCTCAAAATCGAAAACGACTCCCTCTTTTTCTATTACCGCTGGGGTATGGGAGTAGTTAAGGATGCGACTTTCAGCTCTCTCCCGACTAACGGCTTGCCGTCTTCTCCCGCTACCGGTGCCAACAGTGGAACATTCCGCTGGGTCGGTTTCACCGGTGACGGAATCTACCATGATCAGGAATCGTCAGGACAGTTCGTCGAATATGTGTACACCGGTCCACCGGGAAACAACGTGTCGGGCATTGTAGTCGACAGGGACGGGTTAGTCACGGCCGGATTTACGGACCGGAAAGCGGCTCAATACAATGACGATGGTGAGACCTGGACGATACGCAATATCCGTTCCGCTACAACGGAGCTAACTCTCGATTCGTCCGGTTGGGCCTGGGTGGCCACTCACGGCAGTGGTATCTGGGGTATCAGGGACGACACCGTAGTCAACTATGATGAAACCAATTCCTCTCTGAGGGGTATTGACACCGATCCTGGTTATGTCGTGGTGCCCGGGGTGGCAACCAACGGGAGATACGTTTTTGCCGCCTGTTACCGTGCTGTGAATGGTTATCCGATTGCTATCGGCGACCTCAACAACCTTGACAGTCCATTCGGATGGGACTCACTCGGCCCACCTGACAGCATCTCCAACGAATATGTTACCTCCGTGGACTGCTATAACGGCCGGCTGGCGGTCGGAACTATGTCGGCGGGTGTTTTCGTGTGCCACCTGGGGGACAACCCATTCAATCGCGGTAGTGGTTGCTGCTACCAGTATACGACCGAGTCCGGTCTCAACTCCAACGTTATAAGGGTAGTCAGGTTCTCTCCCGACGGCAATCTGTGGGTGGGCACGAACTTTGGGATTGCCCGCTGGGACCTTGATCGGTTCGCGGAGGTCATACCACCAGAGGGAATCGGCCCGGATATCAGTGCTCTGGAGTTTGACGGTCGAGGCAACCTGTGGATTGGCTCAAGAAACGGCATTGGCTGGGTCAATGGCGCCTCAGGTGCTTCTACGGTGTACACCACGCGCAACAGCGGACTTGTTTCCGATGAGATTAATGGCCTGACAGTAGACCCGCTCACCGCTGATTTGTATGTGGCCACCTCTTCCGGAATCTCAATTTTGCGATCAGGGATCAGTTGCCTAACTTCCCAGATCGCTGATGTGGTTGCCTACCCGAATCCCTTCGTCATCCGGTCAGACAGCGACCGACTCAACTTCAATTTTGCCAAGACCGGCTCTGTCCGCCTTTTCACTATTGCCGGGGAGTTGGTCAACGAGCTCTCTATCAATACCGCCTGGGACGGACGCAACCAGAAGGGAGGAAAAGTTGCTTCTGGAGTCTACATATACATCCTCACCGATAAAGAGGGCAACGTTGGGAGAGGGAAAGTGCTGGTGATTTGCAAAGAATGAGAGTTGTTCGCTACCCCTTCGCACGTATTTCATGGGGTGACATCGCTCCCTTAATCGGGGACTCTTTTTTTGGCTCGCCGGGATTCGCCAATCTCTGGCGCACTCTCGGAGGCAAACCGGTCTATTGGCTGGTAGAACATGGCGATCGGATACTTGCTGTACTTCCAGGTGTTGAGTTTGGGATCAGGCCATTCAAAAGGTTTTATGCCATGCCCGCTGGATGCTACGCCCGTCTATTTTTTAATCCCGATACTGCTGTCGATAGAGAACGGATCGCACTGATGACGCTTGGTGCGCTGGCTTCTCAGCGCTATGTCAAACTGTTTGTCTATGATTTCTACAAATCCTTGCCGACTGATTCGAGGTTCAACATCCAAACGCGCACCACAACATTGGTGGATGTCTCAAACCCAGACTGGCAACCGCCTGAAAGAAACATTCGGCAAGAGATTCGCAAGGCCGTGCGAGAGGGTATTCATATCGAGAAGTTTAATTTGGACAGGCATTACTCTCAATTCCTTAGGCTGGTGAAGGTATCCGAGAAACGGATCGGATGCAAATGTTTGTTTTCGACTGGGTTTTTCAAGGACCTGGCCGCGTTGGCGGAAGAAGACAAAAGGGTGCAGTGGGTCTGGAGTGAACACAATGGCCAAGCAGTTTCGTCCCATATCTTTCTCGTCGAGCATGATAACTTGCTTTTCTGGCAGATGTATTTCGAGAAGACTCTTACGTTCCTAAAACCGAATCAATATGTTCCTTTTGTAACTGCGAAAAGATTGGCTCGAGAGGGAGTGAAATGGCTTAACTTTGGTGCCTCCCCTGAGAATGCGCCGGGGATAGTATTCTACAAAAAAAAGTGGGGTGGAAAGCTATACAGTTATAACTGCTATGTGATGAAAAGAGGCTTAGGAAGGTTTCTGTGAATACGCGGAAACTGAAAATTCTCCTGTTGGCCAACAGCGATTCGTTCCATACGGAGCGCTTCCTCGCCGAACTGCGCCGGCAGGGATGCCACGTACTGGTAGCCTCTCTTGAACGTGGACACCTACACCACTTCCATCTTAAATGCAGAGGGCCGCATCGTTTCTTTCATTATTTGATGGCGGCGGTGGAAATCCGTCGGCTCATAGATCGCTTTCGACCTGATATTATCAATCCGCATCATGCCAGCGGCTATGGCTTTTCAGCAGCCCTGGCCAATATCAGCAAGAGAGTGCCGGTAGTACTGAATCTGAAGGGTGGCGATATCCTACTGGCTCCCCATAAGTCATTTCTTCACAAAGTGAAGCCCGTCCTAGCGCTGAAGGCCGCCGATTATGTCATAGGCGATTCTCAATATCTCGTCTCGGCGGCAGAGGAGCTTTCGCCTCTATCGGCGAAAAGAGTTATCCCCTGGGGGATTGAAAAAAGGTACCTTTCCTATCACAAACAAAGCTACAACTTCCAGAATCCGCTAAGAATTATAGTCCCCCGCACCCAGGAAAAATTATATAACAACCTGTTTATTGTTCAGTCTCTGGCATCCCTTCTACGCGAAGACAAGATAGAGATAACCTTCACCAACTTTGGCAGCCTTGCCGAAAGTTTTCGCCGACAAACTCAGGCCGTCACAGACAGGGGAGTGAGCTTCTACGACAAAATGCCGCGGGCCGAATTCCTGCCCTTCATGGCCGAGCATGATGTCTATCTCTCTGCCTCGACCACAGATTCATCACCGGCCTCATTAATTGAGGCGATGGCGCTTGGCCTTTTGCCTATTGCTGCGGACATACCGGGAGTGAGAGAATGGTTGACTCCCCACAGCGGCTATCTTTTCAGACAGCATGATGCCGAAGCTCTGAAAACCGTGATCATGAGGCTGCTTGAGAAGCAGGACCCACACGAGCGGATGCGCCAAAGGAACTTGGAGCGGGTAAGAGAAAAAGCGGTTTTCGAAGAGAACATAGCCGAGCAGCTCGCTATCATGAAACACCTGGCGGGAGGGAAGCGCCATTGAAAAACCGCAAGGCTCTGCTCATCTGTTACTATTTTCCGCCTCTCGGGGGAGCGGGAGTTGGACGGCCGCTGGCCCTGTACAAACACCTCCCGGCATTCGGCTGGGAATGTCACGTGCTCACCGTTAAACCAGTTGCTTATCGAGTCTACGAACCGGAGCTGCTGGATGGTTTGGATACTAGCCACATCTATCGCGCCGGATCTCATGACCCACAGAGGCTGCTGCACCTGCTGGGTATCAGAAAGGTGAGTGATGTCTCTATTCACCGCCACAGGAAAATATCCGGCAGGTTCTTTCCCGATTCCAAGGTCGGGTGGGTGAAACCGGCTATCCGAATGGGAAGGGTGCTCTCCTCCAACAATCGTTATGATGTCGTTATTTCCACATCACCTCCAATTTCGAGCCACCTGGTGGCCAAACAGTTGTCCACCGAACTAAATATCCCGTGGGTCGCGGACTTCAGGAATTTCTGGGAGGTTCACAAACCGGAACAGGTATTCAGGTACCAAAGACAGACTGAAAGAGCGTTGAACTTGCTGAAAAGCATAAGGCAGCAGGCGACAGCCATAACGGCACTGAATGGTTCTATTGCCAGCTACGTCGAAGCTGATGAGGTCATTCACAACGGCTTTTACAGCGATTTTGCAGCGCGGTGGAAAACTCCCCAACAGAGCGAACGATTCGTGATCGGTGTGCCGGGAACACTGGATGACATTTGTCCGATTGAACCACTGCTCAAAGTAGTTGCAGCAGTTCGAGAGAAAGCACCGTTCCTATTTGATAAAATCAAGCTGCTGCAGGTGGGACGTGTCAATATCGAATGGTTGCAACCCCAACTTGAGAAGTATGGTCTCAAAGGCCAATGCGATCTTCACCTATTTCAAAAAAGAGTTGATACTATAAAAATCTTATCACAAGCCTCGCTGTTTTACCTTGGGCTGCCATCGCCGGAAGAGAAGGGTGTAATACCGGGACGGATATATACTCTTTTCGCCTCGGGTCGGCCGATACTGGCCGCGGTACCACCAGATAGCGAAGTCGAGAAATTGATCAAACGAACCGGCCATGGCTTTTGCTTTTCTGATAATAATATCTCCACCGCGGTCGACTATTTGTCTGGACAGATCAGGCTATTTGAAACGAACACTCTCAACATCATCCCTCTACCAGAGTTTGCAAGACAATTCTCATCAGACAACCTCGCCAAGAATTTCGCCCACCTCTTTGATCAACTGTAGGGCAGGTCTCTCCCCGAGACCTGCCATCCGCCGAAGGCGGACAGGAGTCAAGGACTCCTGCCCCACATTAACTCGAACACAGCATAGCGTGATTTCTATTTCAGCAGTGTCATCTTCTTCACGGCCGTGAACTGCCCGGTCTGCAAACGATAGAAGTAAATGCCGCCGGCGACAGCCCTGCCGTTATCATTCTTTCCATCCCATTGCACCGTATAAGTGCCTGCCGGAAGAGGCTCGTTCTTTAGCGTCTTAACAAGCTGCCCGAGGACGTTGTAGACGGAGAGCTTCACATGAGAGTACTCGCCGAGATCGAAAGCAATGGTCGTTGTAGGGTTGAAGGGATTGGGATAGTTCTGCGCCAGTGAAAACGAGTACGGCAATCCAACCTCATCCTCACCGATATCACTGGTAACAGTCGGAACATAATCATTCCGGTTAATCATGAAACCCGCTTTCACAGCCGAGACGGTGCAAACGCTGTCTACAACGAAATCATCACTGAACAAGACCAAACCGTAGTCATCAGTAAGAGCTTGTGACACCAAATGCCCCCCCGTGCTGAGAACAACGAGACAGCTTTCAACAGGGCTCTCATCGGCAGTAACGAACATATTCAAAGCACCGCCATCATAGGCGACTGTCACCGATAGACTCCCAGGTACCTCCGTGTAGACTCTCAGAGTGGGATCGCCGAAGAAGTTTTGTCCGTACACGAGATCGCGGTAGTAATAATAGGCTTGCTTGGAAGCGTACATGGCGGTGACTGCAGGACGATCCGGATAGGCAAACAAGGAGTCGAAAAACGCCTTCTGCAGCAAATGGCTAGAACTGACCCAGCCCCAGCGGGAGTACGCCACAAACCCAACCGCTCCGGCATTAGGCAGGCCGAGAAGAGTCTGCACAAGGTTTGGCTTGGTCTGATTGAAAGGAGGCTGGTCTTTGTCAAAAGCCCCATTGCTACAGGCAAGCGAATAATAGAACGAAGCTCTACCATTCTGTAATAGAGAACGACAATCTCCGTTGCCAGAGCCCTCCACCTGACTCATAAAACATGATTTGGGCCAGTCGTTGTAACCGGAGGTGCGGACAGCAAAGACGTCATTACAACCATGGGCGATTATGTTGATGATTCCCCACCCGTCCGAAAGAGTCTCGATCAAATCGTCGGCGCGCTTGTTATACGGAGTCGGATCATCGCCCGAAGCCGCCTCGACGCCTTCAACTGTATCAATGGAGAAATAGTCCGGATAGGCAGCGACGATCCGACCATGCTGCCCGCCACCGCTATAGTCCCGCATCTGATCCGAGGAAAAGAAAAAGGCTCGACCCAAGTATGACCGCTCACTGCCGCCAGGAGACGTTTCATAGGCAATCAACTTGTCCACGTAATTGGCAAGCTGCTCAACGCTGTTGAAAGACAGGCGACCAACAAACAACTCGGGCGTAAGATCAGCGGCATCATCATACGGTTCGCCCCAAACGCCGTCACTGTCGATATCCCATTCACCGGAGAGATCGGCGAAGTACAGATCACAAATCTCCTGTGACTCCAGCGAGGGAATCACGTTGGTCGCGTAGTAATATGCGTATCTTATCGGTAACACCGTTTCGTCACCGGCCAACAAGACATATCGGCCGCCGCCAGCAGAGAATTGCTTCAGGTACTCACGCAGCTTCTCGGCATCGTCGCGACCGGAACAAGCCGCAAGAATATCGTCAACAAACACGACGGCTGTCCTGTATCCGGTTGAGGTCTTGTACCTGGCCAACTCCCGACAGGGCACAGCCAACTCAAGCGAAGTGATGATCACATAATCAATCCCATCAGAAGCACCCATAAGATCAAGACGGTCCCTACTATTACGATTTCCGGTAAAGACATCCCGATAAGAGAGCAACTGCTCCCGGCGGACAAGTCGTGATCCGACCGATATCTTGATGGACCGATTAAAAAATGCATGACCGAGGCTGTCCGCGGTGACCGGAAAAACTGTCAGCTTCAGGTAGCGTTTGCCATGGACAATTACCTCCTCGTTGCCATAGACCGCTTCCATTCCAATTCTGTTATGCCTTGAAAATGACTTCCCGATCTTGTCATAAAGCTCGGGATCCGACGTAGGTATGTCTTCAAGGGAAGCCTCAGAGAGCGACATATCAATCGATTGTCGTTCTGAGGCTACGAAACTGATTGCGTCCGCATGTTCCCCGGCCAACAGTTCAACATAGAACGTCTTACAGCAAATGAGCGCCCGCCTTCCCACCGCTACCGGCTCATAGCCGGGATAGCCAACCTCAAGTCTTGCTGGCGAGACACGCAGCAGTGACTGGTCGAATTCTAAGGTTGCAGGCCCAGACGCCGCAGCACCGGCCGTGAGCACCAAAATCAACGCATATACAGCGAAAACTATCTTCACACTACCCTCTGTTTCACTCTGAATCCGGTTATTAGAATGCAACTTGACGGCCTTGCCTGGGCGGGGATATCTCATGGAAGGCAGGGGCGCAACACAAGAAGTATACATCGGTTACAGCGAATACTTAAAGTACAACACAAGATCGACGCTCTGGACGGCCTACGATTTGGGGGGAAAATTCCAACTATATGTAGGAGGTGTGATAGGACAAATCATCAGGCGAAAGAAAAATGTCTCGGTGAGTCTCTTAGCACAGAAGAGGTTACATTTACGATATATGCTACTGCTTGAAAGAAAAAAGGTTACAGGCTGTATTTATCGCATGGTAAATGCAAAAAAAGACTTGACTAAGGTGGCGAGAATATGCTACTAATGGTTTAGAGTAGGAGGCAGTGGTAAATTGTGGAGAACCAATTGTCCGGCTTCTATGGAAAATATAACACTACGATGGACAACAAAGGGCGATTCCCCTTGCCTGCCAAGTTGCGTAGTGTCCTCGGTCCCGGGAAGAAGCGCCTGTTGGATGGTGGCCTGATATTGACAAAGGGCTTGGAAGGTTGCCTGACTCTTTACCCCCAACCTGAATGGCAAGAGATACAAGAACGTCTTGCCTCTCTCCCTTTTACCCAAAGAGATTACCGATATTTCAGCCGCCGGTTTTATTCATCGGCAGGCGCAGTGTCACCCGATCGAAACGGCCGGATACTTATCCCTTCCCATCTTATCTCAGAGGCAGGGTTAAAAAAGGAACTACTCGTGATTGGCGTCAACCGCTGGGTGGAAATCTGGAATCCCGATCGCTTCGATTACTATCTGGAGCAGTTTTCCAGAAGCTACGAAGAAGTAGCGGAACGATTGTTCATGCGAAATGGCGAACAAAACGACCAAACCATACCACCTGCCGGTGATGGCAGAAGAGGTGGTTGAGCTCCTCATAACGAACCGGGATGGCACCTACGTCGATTTGACCGCCGGTTTGGGGGGACATCTGAAAGCACTTGCAGAGGCGCTGGCACCTAATGCCCGCCTATATGGCCTGGATAAAGATCCCGAAGCCGTAAAACTGGCTACAAAGAATTTAGCCAACTGCAGACAACTGAAGGAAATTGTAAAAGCCTCCTTTGGAGACCTTGAGGCAGCAATGGATGGGGTAACAGAGGAACTGTTTGACGGAACCTTGTTGGATTTGGGGCTTTCTTCCTACCAGCTCGACATCCCCCAGCGCGGTTTTTCATTCCGTCAGGAGGGCCCTCTGGATATGCGGTTTGATCCCACCTCCCAGACTATAACAGCAGCCGATTTGATCAACTCGCTCAGTCAGGAAAAGCTGACGGAGATCATTCGCTCTTTCGGCGAGGAACGACGGGCATACGGAATTGCCAAGGCCATTATCAGGGAACGAGAGAAGACAATGATTCAGACAACGGCTCAGCTGGCAAACATCGTGACCGGCGTCACACCTCCCCCCCATCGAGCCAAATCATTAGCGCGAGTGTTTCAGGCCTTTCGTATCGCTGTTAACTGCGAACTTGAGCAACTGCAGGCAGTCTTGCCGATGGCTCTCTCGAGACTGAAGGTCGGAGGCCGTTTAGCGGTGATCTCTTATCATTCACTGGAGGATCGCCTCGTGAAACGTTTCTTCCAGCAGGAGGCAAAGGGTTGCATCTGCCCACCCGGGTTGCCGGAGTGTATCTGCGGAGCTACACCACGCGTGAGGATTCTCACCCGCAGGCCAGTGACACCCCGATCAGATGAAAATGACCGCAACCCGCGGGCACGTTCGGCAAAACTACGAGTAGCGGAGAAAATAGCAGCATGAAAAGGACAATGCGGAAGTTCAAGGAGACAGTCGAGATTCGGTCCTCGGTGATTAACCGGCTGCGCTCGCATCGCTACTTCCCGGTCGGTGTTTTCATGTGTGCCTTTCTGGCGGCGGCCTGTTTCCACGTTTGGCAGAGAGTCAAGGTTCTGGAACTGGTGAAGGAGGTCTCGTACCTCAGAGTAGAAAATTCCGACCTCGTCAACAATGTCAAAAAAGTCTACTCCGAGATATCCTCTCTGGAGATGGGCTCGCGAATTGAACTCTACGCCTGTGACACACTTGGTCTACAACCAATTACCGCAGATCGTCTTATCACGCTGGCACCAAAGAAGGCACAAACCTACCCACAGGACCAATTCGCCCTCCTGAAAGCAGGGATCAAGAGAGCTCTAAGATATGTACCAGTAGTGAAGCAGACCAGCGCCACCGCCAGTGAACTCCGCCCTATTGAGATTGATTCGCTTGCCACCCAAGGCAAAAGCAGATGAAACGTACTAAACAGGAACGTTTACGGCTAGGTGCATTGTTTGCAATGGTCTGTGCCTTTTTCGTTGTAGCCATTTTGAGACTCGGGCATTTTCAAATCCTGTTGCACCCGCAGTACAGCAAAATCGTTGAAGATCAATCCCGAAGGGAAGTGTCGATTCCGGCCAGGCGTGGCCTTATCTACGATCGCAATGGCACGATTGTCGCCGACAATGTGACAGTGTCCTCACTGTATGCCTATCCAGTCAACAATGAGCAACTGCGAGATGCCTCATCTTATCTGGAGCGGCTGCTCGGCCTCGAACAGGGAAGCGCCCGGAAGAAATTCGGTCTTGCTACAGGGAGGTTCCGTTGGATAAAAAGGAGAATCGATGACAAGCTGGCACGCACAGTCGAGGCCGACAACCCCGGTGGGCTGTACCTTCGCAAAGAGACGCAACGAGTGTACCCGTATGGGCTGGTGGGGAAACAGGTTCTCGGATTTACAGACATAGACCACCACGGTCTGGCAGGTGTGGAGCTTTCGTATGATTCCGTTCTCGCAGGCAAAAAGGGTTTAGCCGATATCCGTCGTGACGGCCTTCGCAATATCTTCCGAGTCAAGGAGGCAGCGCTGGTTAAACCGCAGCCCGGCAGATCACTGGTGCTGACGATTGACTGGCAACTGCAGGCTGTTGTTCAGCGGGAACTCGAACAAGGGATTGATAAATATCATGCTAAATCAGGCATGGCGGTATTTATGGATTGCAACAACGGGGATATCCTTGCCATAGCGCACTTCGATCCCAAAGAGAAGAACAAGGACAAGCCGGTCAAGCTTCGAGCCGTAACAAATCAGTTCGAACCGGGATCGGTATTTAAACCATTTACCGCAGCGGCTTTTTTGGAAGCCGGGGTAGTCAATCCTGCGGACTCTATCTATTGCGAGGAAGGTAAGTGGAAGATCGGTCGGCGTACACTCCACGACGATAAAAAATATGGCTGGTTAACGTTCGGGCAGGTTATAGAGTTATCCAGCAACATCGGAGTTGCAAAATGCGCGATAGAGCTCGGCGGCGATGAGTTGTATAAAACGGCATGCCGTTTTGGGATGGGTAAGAAACTCGGTGTCGGCTTACCGGGAGAGATCAAGGGAAGTGTGTTCCGTCCCACACAGTGGTCAGATTACACCATAGCGGCGTTGGCCATGGGGCACTCGGTAGCCGTAACAGCCCTGCAAATGGCTGCCGGATTCACAGCTATTGCCAATGGTGGAAAGCTGCTGCTCCCGAGACTGATCCTCGGCGGGGTCAGCGAAAACAGATTTGTACCAAACAACAGCAGCGACAATGTGATCGCACAAGTTATGAGTGAAACCACGGCTGGTACGCTCCGCACCCTCTTGGAAGGAGTCGTGGAGAGGGGGACAGCCGAGGCGGTTCGTTCTCCCGTAGTCACCATAGCTGGAAAAACAGGCACGGCGGAAATCCCAAACCTGAAGCAAGGCGGGATCATCAAAAACAAGTTTGTAGCCAGCTTTGCAGGGTTCTTCCCGCGCGAAAAACCGTTGGTCGCCGGCATTGTCATCTTCCATGAACCGGAGCCGATACACTATGGCGGCTGGACAGCGGGGCCGGTGTTTCGCAGAATTGCTGAGCGGTATCTTATCTTAAGGCCGGATCTATTCCCCGTTGATTCAAGACTGCTGGTAGAACATTCCCGGCGAGCAGAAAATACTGTGAAGGTTCCCGACTTCATCGGACGCGACTTGACCACAGCAGCAGCCACAGCCGCCGAGCACGGCTTGCGGTTGCGCACCAACGCCTCCGAGGGCAATGTCGTCTGGCAGTTCCCGGCGGCTGACAGATTGGTTTTCGCTGACGATGAAGTTATGGCGGCTGTCGTGGAAGTAGGCAAATCAGATCTGCAAATGGCTGACCTGACAGGTCTGTCAATCCGTCAGGCTTCAGCCTTTCTCAAGTTTGCAGGTATAACATACAAGATAATGGGGAACGGCCGGGTGACAAAGCAATCAATCCGACACGGCCAAGAAATAACAGACAAGACTCTCTGTCGGCTTCAATGCCGACCGCAGTAGGAGGGAGCCATTACACTGGGAGAGTTAATTCGGGAGTTGCCGGGGGTTGAAAGTACCGGCCGCACCGACATTGAAATCGAGACAATTGAATACGATTCACGCTTGGTGCGAAAGAACGCTTTGTTTTTTGCCGTCAAGGGCTTTACTCACGACGGCTACGACTTTGTCCGGCAGGCAAAGGCTAACGGCGCCGTAGCCGTGATGGGGGAACAGCACAAATGTCGTGTTATTGAAAACCACGTACACGTCCCGGACATCCGGCAAGCAATGGCGGATGTTTCAGCCCGGTTCTATGGCAATCCCGGGCTCAAGCTGGAAATCTACGGCGTCACCGGTACCAATGGCAAGACGACCGTCTGCCATCTCATCAGACAGATCCTTGAGAAAGGGGGCAAGAAGATCGGTCTGGCCACTTCCCTTGCATACGACAGCGGTAGGGAAACCTTCCCAGCGGAACGAACAACGCCTGAGTCGCTTGACCTTCAGCGTCTGTTGTTTCTCATGAAGAAAAACGGATGCACAAATGCGATTATCGAAGTCTCATCACATGCACTTGTGTTGAAACGGGTCGAAAATATCAACTTCCGAGTTGCTGTCTTTACCAATTTCACACGCGACCACCTGGATTTCCACAAGACGATGGACGAATATCTCAAAGCCAAAGCCCTCTTGTTGGATAAGCTACAAGGTTATCCATGTTATGCGGTTGTCAATCTCGACGTGCCGGAGTTCCGAGGGTTTTTTGGCAACCCGGAGCTGTCCTGCTTATCCTTCTCTCTCAGCGACCACAATGCGGATGTATATTGCAGCCGATACCACCTCGAAGCCGATCATACTACGCTTGACCTAGTCACCCCTATCGGAACGCGGACCGTAACCTACAAATTACCCGGCCGGTTCAACCTGATGAATGCCCTGGCGGCGGCGGCGGCGGGGTTGGCCGGCCACATGGACCTCGATATTGTAATCAGCGGTCTTGAATCAGCCCGATCTGTGCCGGGCCGGTTTGAAGTGATCCGAGCGGGGCAGCCGTTCGCAGTGTATGTCGACTACGCACACACACCAGACGCAATTGAACGCTTGTGCCAGTCGGCACGTGATATTTCCAAGGGGAGGCTACTACTCCTCTTCGGATGCGGCGGCAACAGGGATCGTGGCAAGCGTCCCTTGATGGGTAAAGCCGCTACCACCAGTGCGGACTATACTGTCCTGACCTCGGACAATCCGCGCGACGAGGAACCGGAGGCAATTCTTGCAGAGACCAAAGCTGGCATGACAGGAAACGACTATGACGTGCACGTTGATCGCCGTGAGGCAATCAGGGCTATTCTGCGAAAGGCTCAGACAGGTGATGTTGTTATTGTCGCCGGTAAGGGAGCTGAAAAGTACCAGGAAATCAAGGGTGTCAGGCACCCGTTTGACGATATAGGTGAGGTCAAAACCGCGTTGATAGACCTCGGGTATGCACCTTTAGCAGAAGACGAGGGGAATTGATCAGTTTGCGCTTCGATCAATTAGCTGCGGCGATCGGTGGAACACTGTACCACACCGGCGGCGCCTCCAGGTCCTTCCGGGGCGTGTCGATTGACAGCCGTTCTACCCGCACCGGCGAACTGTTTGTCGCCATCCGTGGCGACAACAAGGATGGCCACGACTTTGTTGACCAGGCTATCGAGAGAGGCGCCAGCGGTATAGTCATAGAGTTCACCTACCAGAAGATTGACAACATCAGAGGCGACATAGCTGTCGTTGTCGTCCACAACAGCCACGAAGCGATGATGAGATTGGCCAAAATGTATCGCGAAACCAGCCGCGCTCGCTTTGTAGCTATCTCCGGCTCCAATGGCAAAACTACCACGAAGGAGTTGGCCTTTCACCTGATCAGCGCTGTCAAAGAGCATACATACTGTTCTCCCGGCAACCTGAACAATCTCTACGGGGCCCCATTGGCCCTGTTTTCCATGCCTTCAGACACCACAGTGGCGGTAATGGAACTGGGCATTTCTACTCCTGGGGAGATGACCCGCCTGGCGAACATCGTTCGCCCTGACATTATTGTTATCACCAATGTCGGTCCGTCACACCTGGAATTCCTTGATTCTGTTGAAGCCGTGGCGCGTGCCAAGCTAGAGCTGGTAAAGGCGGTCTCCGACGATGTGCCGGTGATTGTAAATGCTGATGACCCCGTTCTCATGGCTGAAGCACAGAAACAACGCAGAGACCTCACTACCTTTGCGGTTGACGGTGAGGCCGATTTCAAACCCAGATCAGTTGAACAGAAGGATATCAACACCACGCTGGTCACGATTGACGGGCATGCTTTCAGGCTCCCTCTGGCGGGAAAACATCAGGTATATAACCTGCTGGCAGCATACGCGGCCTTCAAAACACTCGGGTTGACCTTCAAGAACGTCGACACACTCCGCATAACTCTGGACACCGCACCTATGAGAGGACAGATTATCCGGAAGAACGAGATCACGTTTTTTGCCGACTGCTACAACGCCAACCCCAACTCAGTAAAGGCCGGCCTGGAAGCGTTTTTTGAAATGTCCAGGGGGATACGGCGTATTGTTATCCTGGGTGATATGCTTGAACTGGGCGACAGCGCCATTGCCTATCACCGAGAAATAGGCCATATCCTGTCAAAGTATACCTTCGACCTGGCAGTCTTCGTCGGTAACCTATCAAAATACACAATGCAAGAAGCCCTTGCCCACGGAGTACCGGAAGGCGCGGTCAAACATTATGATAGTACAGACGAGTCCGCCCACGCTTTATCGGAGTATCTTACAGCCGGCGACTTCGTGTTCATTAAGGCTTCACGAGGCATCGGCCTGGAAATAATCATCGACGCTGTTGAGCAGAAAGGAGAGTCGGCCTGATGCTGTACCACCTGCTGTATCCTCTCACCAAATATGTCTCCGGTTTCAATCTGTTCAAGTACATTACATTCAGAACGGCCGGAGCCACTGTAACCGCCATCATTATCTGCCTTATCCTCGGTCCGCTGTTCATCAGCCTACTGAAGAAGTATCAAGTAAAAGAGAAGATTCGCGAAGAAGGTCCCCCAAGTCACAAAAATAAAGCAGGCACGCCGACTATGGGCGGTCTGATCATCCTTGCCGGGATCATCATACCCACCCTCCTGTGGGCGGACTTGACCAACTTCTATGTCTTGATGCTGCTGCTGGCGACTCTCTGGCTGGGATTGATCGGCTACATGGACGACTACCTGAAGGTCATAAAAGGCCAATCCAAAGGGATGGTAGCCAGAAAGAAACTGATCGGGCAGATTCTGCTGGGATTGATTTTTGCCGTCATGCTTCAGTATTTTGCCCCCAGCGATCAGTATAACGGCACCACAGGGGTTCCATTTTTCAAGAACTACATGCTGGTGCTCGGCTTTCTGTACATTCCATTTGTCATTGTGGTTATCACCGGTTCATCAAACGCAGTCAATCTCACCGATGGCCTGGACGGGCTGGCTATTGGCTTGTGCGGAATATGTTTTTTCACCTTTGGGGGCATCGCATACATTACCGGTCGCCTCGACTTCACTGACTACCTGCAGATCGAGTACCTTCCAGGCACAGGAGAACTTACCGTCTACTGTGGAGCGGCGATCGGTTCATGCCTCGGGTTCTTGTGGTTCAACTCACATCCGGCTGAGGTCTTCATGGGTGACACCGGATCAATGGCGCTTGGTGGAGCTCTGGGAGCAATAGCCATCATGCTTAAAAAGGAACTGCTGCTGGTGATTGTCGGCGGTGTTTTTGTAGTTGAAGCGCTGTCGGTAATTATTCAAGTTGTATCATATCGTTACCGCGGCGGCAAGCGGGTGTTCAAGATGGCGCCCATTCACCACCATTTTGAACTGTTCGGCTGGCCGGAATCCAAGGTAGTGGTACGGTTTTGGATTATGGGCGCTCTGTGCGCCTTGCTAACGCTAGCGACATTGAAAGTACGATGACAGTTGAACAGCGGATAAAAAACAGACAGATTGGCATAGTCGGGATGGCTCGCTCCGGCATGGCGGCCGCCTACTTGGCGAGAAGTCAGGAGGGACAACCGTTCGTCTCTGATTCAGCCCGAGCGGAACTGCTGACAAGACAGACTGACCGCCTGCAGCGCGATGGCATCCCCTTTGAGACCGGACTCCATTCGGAACGCTTGCTTAAAAGCGACTACCTGGTTATATCTCCGGGAGTACCACTTGAGCTTGATATTCTGCAGAGCGCACGACAGAAGGGTATTCCGATATTCTCAGAACTGGAGTTCGCTTCTTGGGTTTGCCGGGGCAAGCTCATTGCCGTAACCGGTTCCAATGGTAAAACCACAACTACCACACTGATTGGCGAAATGTTCTCCGCCGCCGGCTACGACGCCTATGCCTGCGGCAATATCGGCCTGCCGTTCAGTGAAGTTGTTCACGAAATCAACCAAGATGGGATCGCCATTGTCGAAGTCTCTACATTTCAGCTTGAAGCCATTGCCGACTTCAGACCGGACGTGGCGCTTATTCTGAACTTGACTACCGACCATCTCGATCGACATGGCACTTTTGAGAAGTACAAAGCTCTCAAATATCGCATCACCGAGAACCAAACGGTTGATGACTTCCTCGTCCTGAACCGAGACGATCCCAAAATCATCGATGACACGATCTCTACCGCCGCCCGGAAAGTGTTCTTTACTACTACCGACACTGCCGACACCACAGCTTTTGTCAGAGACGGTTACCTATATACGAGGTATGGCGAGAGAGAATCACGGATTATCAGATGTGGCGACATCCTCATCCCGGGTCCGCACAACCTTCAGAACGCCGCGGCTACTGTATGTGTCGCCGCGCTGTTTGATATACCGGTGGAAACGACTGAGAAGGTGCTACGCAGTTTCCCGGGCGTTGAACATCGCCTGGAAAACGCCGGTCGGGTTGCGGGTATCAGTTTTGTCAACGATTCCAAGGCAACCAATATCGATTCCGTCTGCTGGGCGCTGCGTTCCATCAATAGGCCCATTTACCTTATCGCCGGTGGGCGCGACAAAGGAAACGACTACCGGCCCCTCATCGAGCACGGGAAAGGCAAGGTAAGAAGTGTAGTTGTCATCGGGGAAGCAAAAGAGAAGATATTCAACGCGCTGGGACAGGTATTCCCCATCCAGTTCGCTGATTCACTGGAGGAAGCGGTTCGAAAGAGCTTTGATTTGGCCCATCCGGGAGAAACAGTCTTGCTGTCACCCGGCTGCGCCAGCTTTGATATGTTTGATAACTATGAACATCGCGGCCACGTTTTCAAGGCCGCAGTAGCAAGTTTAAAAGATGGTACGCAGAAAAACCAGACTGTCTCAAAGTAAGCGGAGAATCGACGAGAAACTCCTGCTGGCCTACCTGATCACCCTCGCGGCAGGACTGGCGACTGTTTATTCCACTTCCTCGGTCCTTGCAGAAGCTAAATTCGAATCACACCTGTATTTTCTCTGGCACCAGTTGCTGTGGGCAGGGTTGTCATTGGCAACGATAGCCATAATCTGCAAAATAGACCTGGCAAAGGCAGCCGTCTATTCGCTACCGGCGTTCCTGGCAGTGCTTGTCGCGCTGGGGGTAGTTTTCCTGATGCCCGAACGTAACGGTTCCCATCGCTGGCTGGAACTCGGGCCATTGACTATTCAACCATCGGAGTTGTTTAAGTTTGTAATGATCTTCTTCCTTGCCTTCTTCCTTTCCAACCGGAAGCAGAACATCGCCGACTCGCGACAACTGCTGCGGCGCTACGCTCCTTTGCTTGGAACCGGATTGGCATTGATCCTGCTGGAACCCGACCTGGGCACCACGATCGTAGCCTTTTTGACCGCCCTGGGCATATTCTTTTTAGCTGGGGCGCGCCTCAGGCACCTTCTGGCAGCCCTCGTGCCTCTGATGGGCACAGCGGCATTCGCTGTCTTTGTCTTAGGTTACAAGAAATTGCGCATGGAAAATTATGTGGCATCGGTGTCCGATCCTCTTCGGGGCGGCTACCAGAGCATGCAGGCCGCGCTGACACTGGGAGCGGGAGGTATATTCGGGGTTGGGTTTGGCGATGGACGCCAGAAGCTGTTTTTCCTTCCATACCCCCACACCGATTTTGCATTCGCCGCCATGGGCGAAGAGATTGGTCTGATCGGCCTGCTGGTAGTACTGGGGTGCTTGTTCTACATTCTCTGGCGCGGACTGAAAATCGCGGGTGGGCAGCCTGATAGATTTGGATATTTACTCGCCTCCGGCATAACATTATCGCTTTTCGTCAACTGCGCTATCAATATCGGCGTAGTGACCTGTCTCCTTCCGGTAACCGGGTTGGCGCTGCCGTTTATTTCCTACGGTGGCTCTTCCCTGCTGGTGTCCAGCGCTGCCCTGGGAGTGCTGCTTAACTTGTCGAAGAGGACAGCAAGGTAAGTATGACGACAGAAGCAACCAGGATCGTTTTCGCTGGAGGCGGCACCGGCGGCCACTTGTTCCCGGCCATTGCCATCGCCAACAGAATCACGGAGATTGTGCAAGATGAGATGACAATAGACATCGTTTTTGTAGGCACCAAAAGTGGTTTAGAGAACCGGATGCAGGAATCGCTCGGTTACCCGCTGCATCTTATCAATATCCGCGGCTTCGCCCGCTCGTTTACACTGAAGAATCTGTTGATACCGTTCATCCTCGTAAGGGCTCTGGTGCAATCAGCGCTGTTGTTGAGAAGGTTCCACCCCGACGTTGCAGTAGGGACCGGCGGGTATGTATCATGGCCGGTTCTCAGGATTGCAGCACTCAAAGGGATTGCCACAGTGCTGCAGGAGCAGAACTCATTTCCTGGGATCACCACCCGTCACCTGGCTCAGCGAGCAAAACGAATCTACCTGGGTTTTGAAACAGCTCGTGAACACTTGAAGACGAAGGCAAAAATCATCGTGACGGGCAACCCTGTGCGGAAGTCAGTACTGAATGGAAGCCGATCAGAAGCAATGAAAACATTCGGCCTCAATCCGGAAAAGATAACCATCCTGGTGCTGGGAGGGAGTCAGGGCGCCCGAGCGATCAACAACGCCGTGCTGACCAGCCTTGAGAAAACGCATTTGCCCTCTGAATACCAGCTTTTATGGCAAACGGGAAGAAGGGACTACAAGGAGGTGGCCGCGCGAGCGGGCAGAAAGGTTACCGACTGCGCCCTTCTCCCCTTTGCCGACAGGATGGACCTGGTGTATGCCGCCGCAGACCTGGCCATTGCTCGTTCCGGAGCGCTGACGTTGGCTGAACTCACTACCTGCAGCGTGCCGTCGATTCTCATTCCCTACCCGTTCGCAGCCGGAGACCACCAAAGGAAAAACGCTGCCTCCCTTGTTGACCAACGGATGGCTGCGCTCATTGAGGATAAAGACCTGGACAGGACTGACCTGCTGGGGGAGGCAGTATCGCTTCACCGGTCGGACCGTTTTCAAGAGATGAAGCAAGCAATCACCGAATGGAACCATGACAGAAGACCAGCGGTCGATGTGATCGCTGAAGACATCGTCAACCTCATCAATGAAATCAGAAAGGCTGGACATTGACGGCGCCGGAAAGCTCCACGCTCAAGAAAAAGATCGAACACTTCAGAAGTAACACGATAATGTTCGGAAAAATAAAAAAACTACACTTCGTCGGTATTGGCGGTGCCGGAATGTCCGGTATTGCGGAAATACTATACAACTTAGGCTATCATATCTCGGGTTCCGATCGCTCGCCCAGCGAGATCACAGATTACCTTGGATCCTTAGGGGTGACCATTTATGGCGAGCACCGAGCTGAAAATCTGGAGGATATGGACGTTGTGGTCATTTCCTCTGCCGTCGGTGAGGACAATCCGGAAGTTGTCGAGGCGCGCCGGAGGAGTATCCCCGTAATCAAGAGAGCTGAGATGCTGGGTGAGTTGATGCGACTGAAGTTCTCCATCGGCGTTTCCGGTACGCACGGCAAGACAACAACCACTTCAATGATCGGCAAGATACTCCAGCATGGCAATTACCAGCCGACGCTCATCGTGGGAGGTGTCGTAGCCGAACTTGGCACCGGGGCCGCTTTGGGAAAAGGCGACTATCTGGTAGCCGAAGCTGATGAATATGATCGCTCCTTTCTATCAATGTTTCCGACTGTAGCCGTAGTAACCAACCTTGAGAGCGATCATCTGGATTGCTATGCCGACATGGATGACCTGATTAATTCGTTTCTAATCTACATGAACCGCGTCCCGTTCTATGGCTTAGTCGTCATTTCTGCCGATGACGAACGTCTGTTGGCCCTGCAGCCGAAAATAGTGCGGCGCTGCGTAACCTTTGGTTTCTCCGCCGACGCCGACTATCGCGCTGTAGGCATTAGTTCACAACCGGGCCGATCCACCTTTTCAGTCTACCATCGGGACAATCCCCTCGGAGAGATTATCCTGCACGTACCGGGTAAGCATAATGTCGCTAACGCTCTGGCAGCAGTGGCCACCTGCTACGAGCTTGAAGTACCGTTCACAACCATTACTGACAGCCTGCTTCATTTCAGCGGAGTCGCGCGGCGTTTCGAGATTATCGGAGAGGTCAACGGAATCATGGTGGTTGATGACTACGCCCACCACCCTACGGAAATCACAGCCACTCTCAAGGCGGCAAAGGAAGTCTACAGCCGGCGAGTGATCGTTGTGTATCAGCCGCATCTATACAGCCGCACCCGAGACTTCATGAGTCAGTTCGCAGAGGCGCTCTCCTTGGCGGATAAATGCCTCCTGGTCGATATCTACCCCGCCCGTGAAAAACCTATAGAGGGTATCACTTCGGAAGTAATCATGCGCCAGGCTCACAGTAAGGGTATTGGTGATTTTCAGTACATCGGTCGGGAAGAGAACGCCCCGGAGGAAGTTGCCAAAATCGCCCGTCCTGGCGATCTCGTCATAACTATGGGTGCTGGTTCCATAACTCGTATAAGAACCCAACTGCTGAAAACGTTGGAGAACAAGTGAAGGGTTCCTTACACAAGACGAAATTGCTTTTCGCCTTTGGCGTGGTCATCGCGGTGGTATCACTTGGGGTCATCAATTTCACGGACGCCTGCCGCCTTGAAGAAGTAACATTCAATAATAAGCCGGTCAACGATTGGCCTATCCGATATGATATGCTACGTAAGAAATCACTGTTCCGGCAACCACTCGACAGCCTGGGACAAGTTGTTCTGTCCAAGAAGGGAACGTTCAAGGTCGATATCTCATGTTCCTGGCCGCACACTTTGAATATCAGAACCAACGCCTTCTCCCCCACCTGTTTCCTGCTGGACAAAGGGTCAGGCCAATTGTGCGGACTTGTGGGCAACGGCAGGATCACCCCCCTTCGGAACGCTGTCACCGACTGGGAACGACCTGTTCTCACTGGCGTCAAAAGCGGTCGGTTGCTTGGCTATTGCCGGGATGCAAGGGTTAAGGTTGTCGTCGACCAATTGGAACTGCTTCGCAAAAACAACCTAAACCTGTTCCGGCTCATTGACGAAATCGATTTTGAAACAGCGGATTATGTTCAGGTTTCCATTTCTGGGCTGCCCTATCGACTGAAGGTCCGTCCCGGTGAGCTTTCGGAGGACCTGGGGCGATTTATTGAATTTATCACCCGGTACGATCCCGATCTGAGTGGGATTCGTCAGATTGATCTGCGCTATGACAACATGATTGTTTGTGCTCGTGGGAAGAACTGAGATGGCCTCGGAAAACATCATTGCCGCAGTGGACATAGGGACAACTAAAATTGTCGCCCTGGTCGGCGAGATGGACGAAGAGGGACGGGTCTACGTCATCGGGCATGGATCGTCGCCTGCCGATGGACTTCGCCGGGGTATTGTCATCGACATGGAGAAGACCGTAGCGTCGATACAGAAGGCTGTGAACGATGCAGCATTGGTTTCCGGAACTGAAATCGACCGCGTAACAGTCGGCATTGCCGGTGAACACATTCGCTCCATCAACAGTCAGGGTGTGATTGCTGTCAACCGTTCCGACAACGAAATCACGGCTGGCGACGTTAAACGGGCGATAGAAGCAGCCAAAACGGTGGCCATACCGGTCGACCGTGAGATCATTCACGTAATTCCGCAACAATACTCGGTAGACGATCAGACCGGCATCCGGGACCCTGTGGGAATGTCCGGTGTTCGGCTCGAGGTAGAAGCCCATATCGTGACTGCGTCAGTGACGACTGCCAAGAACATCTTTCGCGCTCTTGAACGGTGTCGACTTGAGGTTGACCACATCGTACTTGAATCCCTGGCGCTGTCAGAGGTAGTTCTCTCAGAAAGTGAAATGGATATGGGGGTAATTGTCGTCGATATCGGCGGCGACATCACCAATGTCTCCATCTTCTACGACAGCGCCATCAGACATACAGCCGTGGTACCATTGGGCGCGAAAAACGTCACCAACGATATCGCCATCGGGCTGCGCATGACCGTGGATCAAGCCGAGTCGCTCAAGCTCAGTCACGGCGCAGCGCTGGCGGCACTGGTGGACCCTGAAGAAATGATCACGGTTCATAGCGCTTCAGGGCACGAAACCAAAGAAATCTCACGCAGTGTGCTGGCTTCAATTATCGAACCGCGCACGGAAGAGATTCTATCTCTGGCCATACGGGAAGTTAAGCGAATGGGCATCGGAGACATACTCACCACCGGCGTGGTCCTGACCGGCGGCGGGGCGCTCTTGCCTGGAACGACCGAACTGGCAGAGCAGATGTTTGACATGCCTGTTAGGGCAGCTGAGATCAAGGGTATCGAACACACTCCTGATGAACTGAACTCAGCACGTTATGCAACCGCTCACGGGCTGCTGGTTTACGGCTTCACCTACGAACCAATCATGAGTGGGAAAAACGGTTGGGCGCGGAGGCTATTAAAAAAACTTGAAAACTTGTTTTCAAAGCAGTTTTAATGGATAGACGTTCATGGAGGAACCAGACATGTTAAAACAGAAACACTCTTTCAAGTTTGCCGACGATTTTGTCGGCTACGCCAATATCAAGGTGGTCGGTGTAGGCGGAGCCGGCGGTAATGCCATCAACCGGATGATTGAAGCCGGTCTAAAAGGGGTGGAGTTCATCGCCATCAACACGGACGCCCAGGTTCTCGACCAGAATCGAGCCGACAAGAAAGTTCAAATCGGCTGCGAGTTAACCGGTGGGCTCGGGGCCGGTGCCAACCCCGAGATTGGAAAACGGGCAATTGAGGAAAACCGCCAGGAGGTGGCGCAGGAAATCAGCAAACCCAACCTGATCTTTATCACTGCCGGGATGGGCGGAGGAACCGGCACCGGCGGCTCACCGGTGGTAGCTGAAATCGCCAAAGCGGCCGGGGCATTGACGGTTGCAATCGTAACCAAGCCATTCCGATTTGAGGGGCCACAGAGAATGGCGCGTGCCGATCACGGACTGACAGAGCTGAGGGATAAGGTCGACACACTCATCACCATACCAAACGAACGACTGCTGGAGATCGTCGACAAGAAAACAACACTTAACGCCGCCTTTGCCACTGCCGACGAAATCCTACATCAGGCCACAAAAGGCATCTCCGACCTTATCACCATACCGGGATTAATCAACTGCGACTTTGCGGATGTCCGCACAGTGATGCTCGAGAGAGGGGATGCCCTGATGGGCACTGGGCTGGGCACCGGAGATGAGAAAGCGGCGGACGCCGCCAAGGAAGCTATCTCCTCGCCCCTGCTTGAAGATGTCTCTATCAGCGGCGCTAAGGGAGTTCTCATTAACGTCACCGGCGGAGAAGATATGACGCTTTTTGATGTCAATGCCGCGACCACGCTCGTCTACAAAGCTGCTGGCAACGATGCCAACATTATCTTTGGCGCCGTTATCGATCCAGAGATGAATGATCAGATACGGGTGACCGTCATTGCCACCGGCTTTACCACTCAGTCCGAGCAGGCTCAGGCATTGGAAGAGAAGACACCTACAATTGTCGTGGCTAAACCGATTTCACTGTTCCCCGAGCATACCTTTACCGCACCCAAACAAACACCCTCAGTTTCAGAACCGGTCGAGGCTGCCGTCGAAGGCAATACACAACCGGCAACGAACAGTGACTTCAGCGACGGAAATGGCAACGGCAAGCGGAGTCGGGTACCGCTTTTTTCAGAAGACGACCGCACCATTCCGGCTTATATCAGAAGACTTGAAGACAGGTAACAAGGTTGCTTCAAGCCGCTCGGATTCCGGACACGGCTCCAGGGATGTATACCTACGACACGTGCCGACAAAAAGTAACTTTCCGAAGAGGCCGCTGAGCAAGCTGGTTCCTCAGTAATGCTGCCGATCAGCCTAAGCTGCCGGCGGCATTCTTTTTTTGGTCGCAGAGATTGCGCTGCCGGAAGGGTTTTGAAAGGAAAATATGCTATAGAGGTTAATTTACTCCATTGACGAAATCGCCAATTCTTATTATATTGTGAATTAGTAAGTATACAGATCTTTACTGCACAGAAAATAGGAGATCAAGCATGCATGTAACCAAAACACTAGTGGGCCTATTGGTCTCAATATCGGTGATCATCGCACCCCAGGTATCCCTTGCGCTAGACCCACCGAGTAGCTTTGATCTGCGTAATGTCGGTGGCACCAACTACGTGACCGGCGTTAGAAACCAGCAGGGCGGCACCTGCTGGACGCACGGAGCAATGGCCGCTATGGAGGGGAATCTGCTCATGACAGGCAACTGGGAAGCCGCCGGGGAAAGCGGCGAGCCCAACTTGGCGGAGTACCACCTCGACTGGTGGAATGGATTCAATGAGAACAACAACGACGATAGGGTGCCTCCCGCCGGAGGCGGGCTGGAAGTGCATCAGGGCGGCGACTACATGGTGACATCGGCATATCTCAACCGGTGTGAGGGAGCCGTGCGGGATATCGACGGACAATCATTTAACGATCCACCGGCCAGATCAGATCCAAGTTATCATTATTTTTACCCCAGAGACATTGAGTGGTATGTTGCCGGGTCAGACTTGAGCAACATCAACACGATTAAGAACAAGATCATGACCGAGGGCGTAATCGGCACCTGCATGTGTTACTCCGGCGAGTTTATGTCCAGCTATATACATTACCAGCCGCCGAGTAATCCCTTGGACCCCAACCACGCCGTCGCCATCATTGGCTGGGATGACAACAAAGTCACCCAGGCTCCGCAGTCCGGGGCGTGGCTCTGTAAGAACAGTTGGGGATCCGGTTGGGGTTACAGTGGCTACTTCTGGATTTCCTATTACGACAAGCACTGCTGTCAGCACCCCCAGATGGGCGCCATTTCCTTCCAGGACGTTGAACCCTTAGCCTACGAACATATCTACTGCCACGATTACCACGGTTGGCGTGATACCAAAACCGACTGCACTGAAGCCTTCAATGCCTTCACTGCCGGCGGCGGTGAACTGTTCCAGGCCGTCAGCTTCTTTACTGCCGCCGACAACGTGAGCTACACAATGATAGTCTATGATCGTTTCGAAGACGGCCAGCTATCAGATATACTTTCAACCAAGTCCGGGACCATCGAGCACACGGGATTCCATACCATAGACCTCGACACCCCGATTCACCTCACTCAAGATGACCAGTTCTACGTTTATTTACAACTCTCAGCCGGCGGCCATGCGTTTGACCGGACTTCGGAGGTTCCAGTTTTGCTGGGTGCACGCTATCGCGCCACTGTGGTGTCAGCCTCCAACCCCGGCGAAAGCTACTACCGCAGTGGCTCGGAGTGGCTTGATCTTTACAACTTAGAAAACACGGCTAATTTCTGCATCAAGGCCTTAAGCCAGGTAGGCGTTTCCTTTGACGTCGACACTACCATAGGATGGCTGCCGTTGGAGGTCAACTTCCAGGGTTCGTCCATTCTGGAAGTTGATACGTGGACGTGGGATTTTGGAGACGGAGATTCAGCCTTTGTCCCATCAACCAGCCATATCTATGACGAGCAGGGGTTGTATGATGTTACACTTGAAGTTAACGCCGGCGGGGATATCCGTTCTTTAACCAAGCACGGTTGTGTCGCAGCCTTGGCAGATTCCATGATTGCTGTTGATACTCATGGGGTTAAGTACGGCACCGTTGAGGTAGCCATCTACACGAGAAATACCATCCCGATGCAGAAAGTATTGATTCCCTTTGAGTACTTTGGCACTCTCAACACCAGCTATGATTCATTCTCAACCGCAGGCTGCCGCACTGAGTTCTGCGATATCCAATCGTACGCCCACTATGATTCAGGCAACAACCGCTACACAATCAGACTGGAGAGCACTACTTCCAACATTCCTTCCGGAACCGGAGCAATCCTCAAGCTCTATTTTCATATTCCAGGGGATGCAGTGTCCGGCCAGATTGATACTGTTGTAGTGGATGGATATACCGGACCCGACTATTCACCTTTGTTCAAGGGTAGTATGGGCGAATATCAACCAATACCGGTGGCCGGCGCTATAACGCTTTCCAGCTGTCAATATCGTGGCAATGTTGATGGCATTGTTGGTATTGGTGGACCGATTGACGTTGCCGATCTGACTTACCTAGTGACCTATCTGTTCAAAGGAGGCCCAGCGCCGCCCTGCATAGAAGAAGGCAATGTCGATGGCATAATTGGTATTGGAGGACCGGTTGACGTGGCTGACATAACTTACCTAGTGGCTTATCTCTATCTCAGCGGGCCGGCGCCGCCGCCGTGTCTGTAATCCGGCCTGCGTAAAAACGGCCAACAAGTATGAGAAGATGCCCGCTGCATTCAATGTGGCGGGCATTTTCATGGCCCACTGTAGGGATATCCCCATAGAAAAACATAATCTCTCAAATTGCAGACCCTCGTGAGGCCATAACTAACGACAGCCCAACGCCTTAACTTTCCTTGCCAGCGGCACGCAGAATGCTTTTCCTGTCAGGTGACCAGTCACAGCACAACAATAGCCTGGTTAAGGAGAGATCGATGGGCATAAGTATCCGTTTTGATGCAGGCAGTTCCCTTGTGATACGGAGTTTCAACTCCAGCTATTCTAACCTGTTGAGTTCATTTGAAAAGCTCTCATCAGGCTTGAGTATCAACCGGGCCTCGGATAGCCCGGCAGCACTTGTCATCTCAGAGCAGCTTCGCTCACAGATTGCGTCGCTCAACCAAGAAATCGAAAACACATCAGCTACGATTGGCAAGTACGAAACCGGTTCCTCTTTCGTCGGTGAAATGCGCTCAAAACTGACGGAACTCCGTTCCCTAGCGGTCGGCGCCGCCAATGAAGGTGGCAACAGCGAAAGCGCCCAGACCGCCTATGCCGCCACCGCTGACTACATTGTTTCCAGCTATAACCAAATCCTCGACACCGCCGAGTACAATGGCATGAAACTCCTGAACAGCTCTAACGGCTCTCTGGCCAAGGTCAGCGAACTTGAGGGGATCGACCTATCATCTGCTGAAGCGGCTGAGGAGTCTATGGGGGTCATCGATGCAGCTATTGAAGAACTTGACAGCGTACTGGTTGACCTCGCCGCAACTCAAAAAAATGAGCTGGAGGCACACCGTGCCTCGCTGGAGGTTACTGTTCAAAACCTCCAGGCGGCTGACTCTGCGCTGCGAGACACCGACTACGCACAAGCCTATTCTTCCTTCATCGGTGAGATGATAAAATTCCAGGCAAGCGCAGCCTTGCTGACTCACTCACACTTAAGCGCCAACACGGTGCTCAGCCTGCTTGGTACATGAACTCGGACTTCCACCCCCCTTGCTATAGGATAGCTTCTGTGAGTAGCCGCCGGGTTTTGATTATCCGGCGGCTATTTTATTCCCATCGGCAAGAAAAAACCGCTCCTGGGAGCGGTATTATCATGGCGCTTGCCACACTGACAAAACGTTGCCGGGCTACAGAGCGTATGTCATCGTGGCGCTGTAGACTTAGCCTTTTTAGTGCGGGGAGGCTTGATCACTTTTCCGGCTTTCAGGCACGAGGTGCAGACCTTTATCCGCTTCGGGACTCCGTTTACCAGTGCTCGAACAGTCTGCAGGTTAGGATTCCATCGCCTGTTGGTCAGGTTGTGGGCGTGGGAAACATTGTGTCCAAAGGTCGGTTTCTTACCGCAGATTTCACATACTTTTGACATTTCGCGTCCTGGCTCCTTTTCCAGTGACCTTTATCAGGTCGACTTGTGATTTTACTGAATATCTTCGGAAAAGGCAAGAAATATCTGAGCTTTCCGCTAATTCAGAGGTTATCCCAAAAGGTGATCATTCTGGCTCACGTTAGGATGGGGGCTTGTCTCCCACCAATTGACGGCGGACATAAAGCCCACCGCTACGCGAACTTAGCGAATGGCAACTTCATTTGGTGCACGCCTTGTTCAACCGGAACTGACTTTTGAGACAGCGTCCTGTTAGCTTGCCCCCTATTCGTCCTCCCACCGGCGGAGCTCTGTTTGACTAACTGCTCTATTTACATTATTATTGGTGGAACCTGGACGACCTAAATGAATAGGAAAGAAAGTAGAACAGACGGGAACCCACATGCTTGACTTGAAGTTTATCCGGGAGAATCCGGAACTGGTGAAAGCAGCTATCGCTAAGAAAAACGATCATTCCGACATCGATAGAATCCTTTCCATCGACCACCAGAGACGCGAACTCATAGACAAGGTAGAACGATTGAAAGCCGAGCGTAACCGGGTATCGGAACAGATCGCGGAGAAGAAGAAAGCGGGCGAGTCGGTTGATAACGCCATTGCAGAGATGAGAAAAGTCGGCGAAGAGATAGCCGAGAGAGACAAGGCCCTCAGGGAGATCGACGAGCAGCTACACTCGGCCTTAGCCTGGATTCCCAATCTCCCTCATGAATCAGCCCCGGTCGGCATCGACGAGAGCGCCAATATCGTTGTTCGCGAGTGGGGAGAGATTCCCAAACCCGATTTCAAGGTTCTCCCCCACTGGGAAATCGGCGATAAGCTTGGTATCCTCGACCTGCCAGCCGCGGCCAGGATTGCCGGGTCAGGTTTCTACGTCCTCAGGGGAGCTGGGGCACGTTTGCACCGAGCACTGACAAACTATATGCTCGACTTGCACCATTCCGATGGCTTTACAGAGCACATAACTCCATACATTGTAACTGCCGACACCATGTTCGGTACCGGGCAGCTTCCCAAACTCGTTGACGACATGTACCGGATAGAGAAAGACAACATGTACCTTATCCCTACAGGAGAGGTTCCGTTGACGAACCTTTTCAGGCAGGAAGTCCTGAGCTACCGACAGCTTCCCATCTATATGGTCACCCACACACCGTGCTTCCGCCGGGAGGCCGGCGCCGCCGGCAAAGATACCCGGGGAATGATGCGCGTTCACCAGTTCGACAAAGTAGAGCTGGTCAAGATCGTTCACCCCGAAAGCTCGTATGAGGAGTTGGAATCGCTGCTGGTACAGGCTGAGAAGGTTATACAAGGCCTGCAACTCCCTTATCGGGTGGTCGAACTGGCGACCGGCGATCTTACTTTTGCTTCAGCCAAATGCTATGATATCGAACTGTGGGCTGCTGGAATCGAGAAATATCTTGAGATATCCTCCGTGGCAAACTTCGAGGATTTTCAGGCAAGACGAATGCACTGTCGTTTCCGCGACGAGGATAAAACTGTGAAGTTCCCCCACACGCTCAACGGCTCAGGGGTGGCGCTGGCTCGACTGGTACCAGCCATACTGGAAAACTGCCAGAATGCGGACGGCACCGTAACCGTTCCTGATGTCCTTCGGCCATACCTGGGGGGAGCGCAAACAATAAGCTGATGACCCGTAAATCAAACGTTTCGCGACGGACCGCACGCCTGTATATCGGCAAGTCAACCGTTTTCAAGGTTTTCTTGCTGGTAGGCGTTATAGTCATCTCGGTGGTCTTCGTCTGGTACACCGTCAACGTTATCGGGAAACTGCAAAGCGATACCCGATCCCAGGTCGAGAAATATGTCAAGATGTGGCAACTGGTAGCAAACTCCTCGACCTCGGGAACCGAACTGCAGTTCATCTTTGATGAGATCATTGTCAAGGCAAATTTCCCTATCATTGTGCTCGATGCCGACAGGCAACCCATCCACTGGCGAAACATCGAAGGAATTCTGCCGACTGACACATCACGCCAGATACTGGAACGTCTGAAAAGAGCAGCCGACAAGATGGTCAAGCAAAACGGAGAATTCCCATTGAGGTTTGGCGAGAGCCATGTAAGCTACTTCTGCTATGGTGACTCAGAAGTAATCCGGCAGTTGACAATGATGCCATTTGTTGAGATCGGGATTGTTATCGCATTCATGATCGTAGCCATTATAGGCTTTCAGAATATCCGCCGCAGCGAAGAGCGACACATCTGGGTGGGCATGGCCAAGGAGACTGCTCACCAATTGGGAACGCCAATCTCCTCCCTCATGGGATGGGCGGAGGTGATGGAGAGCGACTGTTCAGTGGAGCAATCACCCTCCGAGCGAGGCGTTGCCGTTCGCGAAGTGGTTGACAACATGAAGGTCGATATTGAGCGGCTTCAGAAAGTCGCCAGCCGCTTCAGCCAAATCGGTTCCATCCCCGACCTGTCACCCTATAGCCTTAACAAAGTGGTTAAAGAGACAGTAGACTACTACAGTCGACGATTGCCCTTTGAAGGGAAGGGGACCAGTATCAATTTCTCGGCAGGTGAGCTGCCGGAGGTTCATCTCAATCCGGAGCTACTGAGCTGGGTGCTTGAGAACCTGATTAAAAATTCCATGCAGGCGGTTGATGCAAAAACCGGGCGCATAGAGGTGAAAACCGCTCTCTCAGCAAATAAGAAATACGCTGTTGTTGAAGTCTATGATAACGGATCGGGTATTTCGTCCGCCGCAGCGCGCAAGATTTTTCGTCCCGGTTTCACAACAAAGAAACGCGGATGGGGATTGGGATTGACCCTGGTGAAGCGTATCGTGGAGGAATCTCATTCCGGACGCATCTATCTGAAGCGCTCCAGGCCGGGCGAGACCGTGTTCGAGATTCTGCTGCCCCTGCAAGGAAGCAAACGAGGATAGGCTATGGCCAAACATATTGAGAAAAAGAAGATTCTCTGGGTCGACGATGAGATCGATTCTTTAAAGTCGCACATTCTGTTCTTGGAAAACAAGGGATTTAATGTGACAGGCGCTATGTCGGGCGATGACGCTCTGGTGAAGATTGCGAAAGAGAACTTCGACCTTGTCCTGCTTGACGAGATGATGACGGGCAAAGATGGCTTGACAACCCTCGAGGAGATTAAGGAATTACAACCTCACCTCACGGTAGTAATGATCACCAAGTCGGAAGAAGAGTCTCTTATGGACGAAGCGATTGGGCAGAAGATCGCCGACTATCTGGTTAAGCCGGTCAACCCATCACAGATTCTGCTGGTTATCAAGCGCCTTCTTGATTCCAAGAAAATAATCGGTGGCTCTTCCATGCGCCGTTACATAACCGAGATAAACCGCTTCAACCAGAGGCTGTACGGTGCTATGAGACCAGAGGACTGGCATGAGGCAGCGCGGATAATCGCCTGGTGGAACCTGGAACTTGACCAACAAACCGACATTGGCCTGGAACAGACCCTTGACGGTACCCGCAGAGAATGGAATACCGAGTTCACTAAGTACATCCAGCAACGCTACCGAAAATGGCTGTTCGACGACAAGAGGCCTCTGCTTTCGCCTGACGTGGTGAGCAAGTACGTCGTCCCCCATCTGAAACAGAAGGAAAGAGTACTGTTCATCATCGTCGATTGCATGCGACTTGACCAGTGGATGCAGGTCGAGTCACTTCTGGCGGAGCTCTACAATATTGAACGTAGTTACTACTTCTCCATGTTACCCAGCGCCACACCCTTCGCCCGTAACGCCCTCTTTGCAGGCATGTTCCCGGATGAGATTCACAAATTATATTCTGACAATTATCGCGTTCAGGATGAAGGTTCTCTAAACCGCCTGGAGGATCGACTCTTCGCCGACAACCTGGCCAGACACGGCCTGCGCTTCGATCACCACTTCACGTACCTAAAAATTCACGACAACACCGAGGGAGAAGCAATCGCCAAACGCACGGCTGACTTTTATGATAAACAGATCGTGACCTTTGTGTTCAATTTCCTTGACATCCTCGCGCACGGCCGTTCAAACAACGTCATTCTCAAAGAAATCGCCGGCAGCGAAGCAGCTTTTCGGTCGCTAATGAAGAGCTGGTTCGTTCATTCCCCGCTCTTTTCAATTCTGAAGTCGTTTGCGACAAAAGATTTCACCGTCATTGTAACCTCGGACCATGGGTCGATCCTCTGTAAACGGGGGACAATTGCGCGCGGCAAGCGATCAACTTCGACCAACCTGCGTTATAAGTATGGCGACAACCTAAACTCAAATCCCAAGGAATCCCTACTCATCAAAAAGCCCCACGAGTGGCGGCTGCCATCGTTTACTCTGGCGACGACGTACATACTCGCCAAGGATGATTTCTACTTCGTCTATCCGAACAACTACAACGAGATGGTACGGCAATTTCAAAACTCATTTCAGCATGGCGGCATCTCTCTTGAGGAAATGGTTGTGCCGCTGGCAGTGCTGACCCCACGGTAGAGCTTTGCAACGAGAACTGCACATTGTCTCGCGCTCCGAGGAACAAACGCTGGCCCTGGCCCGCAAGCTTGGACCGCACCTGCGAAACCCGGAAGTAGTTGTGTTGACCGGAGAGTTGGGCTCCGGCAAGACAGTATTTGTCCGAGGATTGGCCGCAGCCCTGGGAATCGATGAAAACCTGGTTAACTCGCCTTCTTTCACAATGGTTAATGAGTACCCCGGCCCAAATCCGTTATTTCACTTCGACCTGTATCGGCTCAGCGATCCCTCTGAGGTGTACGAACTTGGCTGGGATGAATACCTCGGGCGCAAGGGGCTGTTTGTGGTCGAGTGGGGTGAGAAGGCAAGGGGCTATTTACCCGAAAAGTACTATCAAGTTCATTTTACCATTACCGACGAGGAGAAGCGAGATATAATTGTCTCCCTTGTCCAGTTATGACTGACGAACATAGTAAGAACATCCTCGCCATAGATACATCCTCGTCTGAGCTGAAGCTTGGCCTGAGCTTTGGCGGTGACCGGACGGTAAAGTCATGTGAGAGAGTGGACAGGTCTCACGGGCAGCTTATCATGAAGAAAATAGGCGAGTTATTCCTCTCAGCCGGACTGAAGAAGGATGAGCTTGAAGCAATCGTGACGTGCACCGGGCCTGGTTCATTTACCGGCCTGAGAATCGGCCTGGCCGCCGCCAAAGGCATAGCTGTGGCTTTGGACCTTCCCATCGTGGGTGTGAACCTGTTTGAGATCGCCGCTTACAAACTGTGTAGCGCCAATCGCAAAGTACATATTGTCATCGGACTCAATCGCAATGAATGTTTTGTAGCGCCTGTCGAGGGTGGCTCCTACGACGAAGGCACGGTATCGATCGTCCCTTATAACGACCTCCTGAGAACCATCGGGCAGGATTGGGTGGCCGGCATCGGGATCGACCTGCACACGCGGTTTCCGCAACTGGGTAGTGTTGATATATCGGGGCAACTCGACTACGATGCCTCCGAACTGCTGAACCTCGGCGCGCGTAAGCTCTCCGCCGGCATCACCGAGGATCTTACGCGACTGGAGCCTCTCTACCTCCAGAAATCGCAAGCGGAGCTCCGCTTTGAACAGCGTCAGCAAGAACAGTAGGCTGGGGATATTCATCAGGGAGATGACCGCCGCGGACCTGCCTCGGGTTGTTGCCCTTGAAAAGCAGATATTCACCGATCCCTGGTCACGATCCGTCTTCCTGCAGTACACTGCCGACGAAGGCTGGGGCGCCATCGTAGCCGAGACGGATGACAAGTTAATCGGCTATGCGTGCTACTCGATCATGGACTTCGAATCCCACCTGACCAATATCGCCGTTGACCCAGCCTGGCGTAGAAAATCGGTTGCGACCAAGCTCCTGAAGGCTATCTTACACATCGTAGAAGAGAGCGGGTGTGAGTATTTGCTGCTTGAAGTACGGCTCAGCAATGTGGAGGCCCGCGCTTTTTATGAGCGCTTCGGCTTCTCCCTACTGCAGCGAACACCGCATTATTACCGTCACCCGGTTGAGGACGCACTGGTGCTGATACACCATATCGATCATAGCAAGGAAGTATAGTAATCTATGGCATGGTTTAGAAAAGCAAAATCCGGCCCTGCTCCCCAGGAAAAAAGAAACATCCCCGAGGGCTTGTGGACCAAATGTCCCTCCTGTGGTGAGATTGTCTACAGCAAGAAAATGGAGGAGCTACTATGGGTCTGCCCCAACTGCCGATACCATTTCCGAATATCGACGCGTAAGTACATAGATCTCCTTCTCGACGACGGTCGACTCGAAGAATACGACATCAACCTCACCTCCAAGGACCCGCTGAAATTCAAGGATTCAAAGAAATATCCTGATCGGATACGGGCAGCCCGGCAGAAAACCGGCGCTATTGAAGGCGTTGTTTCCGGTATGGGCAGTATTGGGGGCATCGAAGTCTCGTTTGCAATCATGAATTTCGAGTTCATCGGCGGTTCAATGGGCTCAGTCGTCGGTGAGAAGATCGCCCGTGCTATCGAGCGGGCCATTGAACGCGAGGTGCCGCTTGTAATCGTATCTTGTTCAGGCGGGGCACGGATGCAGGAAGGGATCCTGTCTTTGATGCAAATGGCAAAAACCTCTTCCCTGCTGGCTGTCCTCGATAAAAAGAGAATTCCCTACATCTCCATACTGACCAATCCGACAACCGCGGGGGTGATGGCTTCCTATGCTTCGCTGGGCGATGTAATCCTGGCTGAGCCAAAAGCCCTGTTGGGCTTTGCCGGACCGCGTGTGATCCAGCAAACCATCGGACAGGACCTTCCCGAAGGATTTCAATCTTCTGAGTTCTTCCTCGACAAGGGATTTGTCGACAAGGTGGTAGAACGCCAGGACCTTCGTGACACCGTCACAAAGCTGCTGAAGTTCACGTGGAGAAAGTAATGCCAAAGCATTCCTATGCCGCTGCTGAGCATTTCATTCTCTCACGTGAATTCTTTGGCATGAAGCTGGGACTGGAAAGCATTACTGAGTTCCTCAACTCTATCGGTTCACCACAGACGAAGTACAAAACAATTCACATATCCGGTACCAACGGCAAAGGCTCAGTAGCGGCTATGCTGGAGGCTATCCTGCGCGCCGCCGGCTACAAGACCGGCTTGTTCACCTCTCCCCACCTGGTTGACTTGCGGGAACGGATCAGGGTAAACGGCAGAAAGGTTCCAAAACCGTCGGTAATGTCTTTTATTGATCGCTACCGTGCGGAGCTTGTGAAGAGAAAATCCTCTTTCTTCGAGGTAGTAACAGCACTGGCACTATACTACTTCGAGCGAGCGCATGTCGATGTGGCGGTAGTGGAGGTCGGACTTGGAGGGCGTCTTGACGCCACCAATGTCCTCTTCCCTCTGCTGACAATCACGACCGATATCAGCCGGGACCATGTAGAGGTACTCGGCGACTCACTGAGAAAGATCGCCCGGGAAAAAGCCGGTATCATCAAACCATCGGTGCCGCATCTGATCGGCCCGCTACCTGCGGAAGCAGAACAGGTTATACGCCAGAAGTGCCGCCAGCAGGGCGCGTCGTTTCAACGGCTGAGACCCCGGGAATTCAGGACTCACCGGCCCACCATGGAGCTGGACTTCAAGTCCAATGGACTGGCTTTTGAGAAGCTCTCCCCCCACCTGTACGGGCCGCATCAGTTGAGAAACGCAGCACTGGCATTAAAAGCCGTGTCCATCCTGAACAAGGATGGGTTGTCTATCCCGAGGAAAGCCATTTCTGAAGGGCTGGTGCAAACACGCTGGCCGGGTCGTTTTCAGGTAGTCGAACGCCAAGGAAAACCCACCTTGGTTTTCGACGTCTGTCATAATACGGGCGGCATAGCTGCCTTCGTGGATGCCTTTCAAACAAGGTTTCCCAACAAGAAAGCCTGCGTTATCGCTGGCTTCGTCAAACGCAAGGAGCACCAGGCAATGCTTGATTCTCTGGCATCCATTGCAAAGCTATTTGCTGTCGTCCCGCTCAAAACAAAACGTTCGACCGACTTGACGGAGTTGTTCGCCAATATAAACTGGCACTCGATACCGGCGCAGCGATATAGCTCTTTGAGTTCAGCCTACCGTAGGCTCTTGAAAACATGTCAGGCTGACGATACAATAATTGTTATCGGTTCGCACTTTTTAGTAGGCGAGTTCTTTGAGAAGTTCGGGTCGGGATGACAAACGAGAAAAAGATTCCAAGGGCAAAACCTTCCGCCGCGAGAGAGAGGGCTGGACGACCGAAACAGTCCAAAGTAGCCGTAACCTCGCGACAACCATCGGCAGAGTTCGAGCAAAAACTGGCAAAACTGGTAGAGACCAACCGTCAGTTGAAGCGCAAGATTTTTGACCTCTACACCATCTTTGAAATCAGCCGCAATTTTAACTCGGTCCTTGAGTACCAGACACTGCTGGATTCCTTCATACTGACCTCCCTGGCACAGGTAAGCGCCACCAAGGGGGGTGTTTTTCTCAGGGAGAACGGCCAGACGGACAGGATCGTCATGGTAAAAGGGAAAGGATCAGGGAGGATGCCCGGCCCTGGACTCTTCTTTGAGACCGGCTCAAGCCTGTTGGATTACCTTACCCGGCTTAACCGTCCGGTAGTGACAGGTGAATTGATGGATGGCCTGGCCGGTAAAGATGAAAAGAAAATCCTAAAGATGTTCCACCCCGGCCTCGTGGTGCCCCTGATTCACCAGACGCGGCTGAGCGGTTTATTACTCGTCTCTGACAAGATCTCCGGTCGGGATTTCCGCTTGGATGATATTGAATTCCTCTCAATTCTCGGCAACCAGATTTCAGTCTCTATTGAAAATGCCCGGCTCTACGACGCGGAGAAGAAGGCAACCGAACAGCTCCGCGCGGCCCAGCAGCAACTGGTCGATTCGGAACGGCTAGCGGCTCTCGGAGAGATGTCGGCCAAGGTTGCTCACGAAATCAACAACCCACTGGGGATTATTAAGAATTATCTTCTGTTAGCCAGGCGATCCATTCGCGATAACGTTGAGGGACGCAACTACACTGACGTTGTCAGCCAGGAAATCTCCCGCATAGCGAGGATTGTGCGAGAGCTGTTGGATTTTCACCGTCCCAACGGTATGACACTTTGCATGACCGATGTCACTGTGGTAATCGATGACGTCATACTGTTAATGGAGCAGCAGCTTGAGAAGCGCAAAGTGGACGTTGTCCGCCGCTACGAGGCGAATTGCCCGCAGGTGGAAGCGTCACTGGAGCACCTCAAACAGGTCTTTTTGAACCTGATCATTAATGCCAGCGATGCTATGCCGGATGGCGGGAGGCTTGAGATCACTGTGAAAAAAACCCAGGAAGAACTGTCTATCGGATTTAGTGACACCGGCCCTGGTATTCCCGATGACGTAATTCCCCACATCTTCGAACCCTTCTTTACCACCAAGCAATCCGGCCAAGGAACCGGGCTGGGTTTATCGGTTTGCTACGGCATCATAAAAAAGCACGGGGGGTCGATAACCTACAGAAACACCGACAACGGCGGATGTTTCGAGATTGTCCTACCTACACACGGCAAAACGCAGGAAGATGAGTAAGATCACCGAAAGAATCATTGTCATCGACGACGAGAAGAGGATGTGCAATTCCCTCACGGCGTTGCTGTCCGATGACGGGTACCAGGTCAGGGCGTTCCAGAACTCGCTGGAAGCAGCAACAGCCATCCGCAAGGAAAAGGTTGACCTGGTCATAACCGACATCAAGATGCCGGAACTGGACGGACTACAGATTTTACGGGTTGTCAAAGAAGTTGACGAGGATATACCGGTAATCCTTATGACAGGATATGCCTCGCTTGACTCGGCCATCGAAGCTGTATCGAAGGGTGCCTACGACTACCTTCTAAAGCCGGTTGAGTTTACCTATCTGGAACTGGCAGTCAACCGGGCCCTGGAGAAGCGGCGATCCGATTTGGCGCGACTGCAACTGCTGGAGGAACTCAAGCTCTCAAACCTGATCCTGCACCGCCGCATCAGCGAATTGAACGCCTTGTACGAAGCCGGCAAATCCATCGGTTCTGCAGCTAATCTCAAGGAGTTGCTCAGACAGATTATTGCCCTGGCCTCATCGGTGACCGAGGCGCAGGTAGGCTCCATCATGCTGCTGGATGAAAGAGAGCAACACTTGACTATTGAAGCGGCAATCGGTCTGGATCGACAGATTATTGATCAGACCCGGCTTCATGTCGGCGAGTCTATTGCCGGGTACGTGGCCAAAACCGGGGATCCGCTGGTTGTTGAAGACGTCGAGAATGATGAGCGTTTCAAAAGGATCAACCAGGAAAAGTACGGTGCGGCATCCTTGCTGTGCGCCCCCTTGGTTATCAAAAGCAAGGTGATCGGTGTCATCAACTTAGCCAAAAAGCAGGGTGGGGAAATCTTCACAAAGAACGACTTGAGACTGTTGACCACTTTTGCTTCGCAGGCAGCAGTCGCAGTCGATGATGCCAACCAGTTTGAGAAAAATCGACGCCGCCTCATTGAGTTTGAGATCCTTCACGAGGTCTCCGGCGAGCTGCCCAACATCCAGTCCATGCACGACTTCCGCCGCATCCTCGTGAACAAACTAAACCGCGTATTCCATATCGACTACTCCATCTGGTTCAACTGGGACAGCAACCGCAAGTTACTGCTTCCTGACGGCGCCACGGGCACTGCCCACATCCCATTGACTGACAGTGGTGGAATTGACTTGAGCAAAATAAAGCGTGAGAGCATCTCATTGGGGCCAATCGACCTGAGAAAACTTGACTTAAACGACATCCCCAAGCTATCGGTGTTCGTAGCCGACCGCCTGTCAAAGAATGCCAACTTCCCCGAGCCCAAACAAGCCTATATGGCGATTCCCATCATGCGCTACGGTGATCCGGCACATATCTTCTACCTGGGGGCAGACAGCAAGCAGCCATACAATGACGATGACATCTCACTGGCCAGGCTGGTAATTTCGCAGGCGGCGCTTCTCTTTGAGAAAGAGAGAGCCCTTCTCAACGCCACCCGCCTGTTGACAATGGGCAACATGATTTCTGAGATCTCCCATGACCTGCGTAAGCCTCTCACCTCTATCAAGGGCAGCCTACAGATCCTGAAGCAACGCTTTCCCGAAACAGAAAACTCCGAACTTCTCAAGCTGGCGGCAGACGAGGTGTACCGCATGAATGAGTTGGTCCACGAGCTGGTTGATTTCTCCAATCCCAACAAGTACGAAACCGAGAGAGTGGATATCAGACAGATTGTAACGCGAGCTTCGGAATTGGTCGGACCGGATATGCGTAAGCACCAAGTTGAATTCAAGGTTGAGTTCGAAGACGCCGACTGGGAGGTCATCGTCAACAAGAACCAGGTTCTGGAAGGATTCCTAAATCTCTTCATCAACGCCATTGATGCCATGCCTGACGGAGGGACGCTATCGGTGCACGGCCTGGTGGAAAAGCCCCAACACAAGAAGGCCGACTACCTCGCCTTGCGAATCAGCGACACAGGCTTCGGTATCAAAAAGGAAAACCTTTCAAAGGTCTTTGACCGCTACTACACTACCAGAGATAGTGGCACTGGGCTGGGGTTGGCCGTGGTGGAGCGCATTATCTCCGCGCATAGCGGCACCCTCAAAGTCGAGTCGACAGAAGGCAAGGGAACGACATTCACCGTCTATCTCCCGTACCATAACTGATAGAGCCGAACACAACAGGAACAACCGTACGCGATCACTACAGCGCACACTGCTAGAACTGCGCCCAGGCCAAAGACAAAGAGGGCAGGATTATAGGGATCCTGCCCTGCTTAACATTCATGCCAACAAAGTGGCATCGCCACAATGCCTACATGTTCTTTATGATCTGCGTGGCGTACTCCGAGGTGCCAACTTTTTTGGCGCCTTTCATCTGCCGTGCTAGGTCATAGGTGACAGTCTTCTTACTGATCGTTTTCTGTATCGCCTTCTCGATCATCTGACCGGCCTTGTCCCAGCCGAGGTAGTCAAGCATCATCACCGCCGACAGGATCAATGATCCGGGATTGACCATATCCTTATCGGCGTATTTGGGAGCGGTACCGTGTGTGGCCTCAAATAGGCCGACATAATCGCCAATATTGGCGCCGGGAGCCATCCCCAGACCGCCCACCTGCGCGGCGCAGGCATCAGAGAGGTAATCGCCGTTCAGGTTCGGAGTGGCGATGATATCGTACTCGTCCGAGCGGGTCAGCACCTGCTGGAACATCGAGTCGGCGATGCGGTCCTTGATGAGGATTTTGCCCTTGGGCTGTTTGCCATTGTACTTCGACCAGAGCTCGCTCTCAGTAATCACCTGTTTAGGGAATTCGGCCGTGGCCACCTGGTAACCCCAGTCACGGAAGGCCCCCTCGGTGTACTTCATGATGTTGCCCTTGTGCACCAGCGTGACCGAACTGAGCTTCTTGTCGATGGCGTAGTTAATTGCCTTGCGCACGAGACGTTTCGTGCCGGTTACTGAGATCGGCTTGATACCCACACCGGAGTCGGCACGGATGCTTGTTTTCATCGTTTTGTTCAGCCAGTTGATGACCTTCTTGACCTCGGCCGTACCTTTGCGCCACTCGATCCCGGCGTAGACGTCCTCGGTGTTCTCACGGAAAATGATAACGTTGAGTTTCTCAGGATGGGTGACGGGCGAACCTACTCCCTTGAAGTAGCGCACGGGGCGGACACAGGCATACAGATTCAGCACCTGCCGCATCGTTACATTGAGAGAACGGTAGCCTCCGCCGACGGGTGTAGTAAGCGGGCCTTTGAGGGCCACAATGAAGTCCTTGATAGCGTTGATGGTCTCATTGGGCAGCACCTCTCCGTATAGCTTGTCGGCGTTTTCACCGGCGTATATATCCATCCAGGCAATTCTCTTTTTGCCCCTATATGCCTTCTCGACGGCAGCGTCAACCACGCGGCGCGTGGCTTTCATAATATCGCGTCCGATACCATCCCCTTCAATAACCGGGATAATCGGATTGTTCGGAACCGATAACTTTTTGTTCTTGATGGTGATTCGCTTACCTTCTTTAGGGACAACGATATGCTTATACTTAGCCATAGAAACTCCTTTAGTAACCAAGAATCTTGAGGTGTTGTTTGTACGTCTTAGCCGATGCCTGCAGCGCTGCCAGCTCCCCTTTGGTCAACTTGAGCTCAAGGATCCGCTCGACGCCGTTGGCACCCAACACCACGGGAACGCCGATGTAGATATCCTTGATACCGTACTCACCGGTCAGGTAAGCCGAAACCGGCAGGACCTTTTTCTCATCATTGAAGACTGAACGGCACATGTCTACCGTTGCCGCAGCAGGAGCATAGTAGGCCGAGCCGGTTTTTAACAATTTGACGATTTCACCGCCACCCACACGAGTGCGCTCGGAAATTGCCTTGATGCGATCCTTGGAAATCAGCTCCGAAATGGGAATACCGGCAATGGTTGTATAACGCGGCAGAGGCACCATAGTGTCACCATGGCCGCCGAGTACCATCGCCTGAATTTCCGACATGGCCACGTTGAGTTCCATCGCGACGAAGGCACGGAAGCGGGTTGAGTCAAGTATGCCCGCTTGCCCGAAGACCCGGTTTTTCGGAAACCCGGTTTTCTTCTGCATATGAAAGGTCATCAGATCGAGAGGATTGGAAACAACGAGGATAAAGCTCTTAGGAGCGTACTTCTTGATCTCCTTGGCCACCGAAGCGATAATGTCAGCGTTCATATTGAGCAGGTCTTCTCGTGACATGCCCGGTTTGCGAGGTAATCCAGCGGTCATGATAACAATGTCCGCTCCCTTGATATCCGAGAACTTGTTCGATCCGAACACCTTGGCATTGTACCCTCGCACCGGACCGGCCTGCGTAAGGTCAAGTCCTTTGCCCTGCGGGACCCCTTCGATAATATCGACCATAACCACATCGGCGATGTTCGCTTCGGCTAGATACATAGCACACGAAGCACCTACATTGCCGGCACCTATGACGGCGATCTTCTTGTTCATACTTCCTCCATCCTATGTTATTGAGCTATAAATTCAGTTCGCCAACGCCTTCAAAACCGTATTGGCGGCATCATGGACAACCGCCAAGTTACAATCTTCACATTCTTGCTCTGCTGAGTATAAAAATAATTGCAGTTTGTCAAGCGGTTCGTAGAATATATGCCGAACAATATCATCAGGCAAAGCCGAATGCAGGCGTACATCAATTCGCCTTCCAATACTGTTCACCCGTGACAGCTTGTGCGAGCCAAAATACTCACCGCCGTCCACAGCACGGTTGGTTTGTCGATCCCACTTATCGGCCAGATCGAAGAAGTACCTGGAACCAATCCCTTCCATGCAGGCTGACAGGATAATCGCTGTTCCTTCATCTTTGACCGCCGTCTGGCAATTTTCCAGCGCTTTTTGGGCTTGGTAGAGGTTGCGGTCCAGAGGAGGCAGGACTTCACAGATCACGACGTCATACTGCTTCGAAACTGCATGAGCGTATACCTGCTCAGCCACCACGGTGGCATTTCTGAAGGCTACATCAAGCGGTCCGAAGAAAAGCCCGGCCATTTGCCGCCTGGAGTCGGTGACAATCTGTATACCGAAGAACTTGTCAGGGTCAAGCATCATCATCAGAGAATCAAGATGCTCTGCTACTGGGTTGCCCCTCAGTTTTAGCGGCGCAGCTTCGAGAGAATTAGCCAGGTTGTGGTTTCTGGTCACTGTATCAAAATCAGTAAGGCCTGGAAAAATAGCTTTTCTTCCACCAGTAAAGCCCGCAAAGTAGTGTGGTTCCACTGAACTGATAACCAGTATCCTGCTGTTCTCAAGGACGGCGCTGTTAACCCACACTTCACCACCCAGATCGTCCTGACCGAGATAAATCATGCTCGAGCGGTCTCTGGCATCATGGTAGCCCACTCTTGCCTCTACGCGTTCCCAGAGAGGGCCAAAGATTACACGGTAGTGTTCGCTGGTAGGTGCGGTATGAGTGCCAGTCGAGATTAAATATGACGCGGCATCGATAACACCCGGGACCAGGCGATCGAGCCACTGAAGAATCGTTGCCGTAGGTGTCTTACGGTAACCATCATTGACGATTATCAACGGCGGTTTGCCGGACAGGAAACGCTCTCCTCCGGCTCGAAGAAAGCCACTCGAAAAAGCATCTGTGCCGAGGGGATCAGAGATTGTTACAGGGGAAAACATATCTACGTGAATGGACGGAGGGATATCCACCACCAGCGGGCTATCAGCATACGCCAACGTTATCTTCATAGGTGCCCGGTCACATCCTCCCCGAGCTGTTGTTCCAATCGAAACAAATACAGCCTTGTCAAGCCGGCGCTTAGAAAGATTAGAAGTCTCCTCCGGTTAGTCTTTCCTGCTTCCCGTTGACATGCTCACTTCTTGATCTTCAGCCCCTCTCGATAACCGATCTCCACCGCCTTTTGATTCTTCTCTTCCGTTCCACGCGGGGCACGCGCCACGACAGCCTTCGTCAATTCCTCTTTAGACACGATGTCTGTCAGAGCAGCAATAGCACCGAGAGCAACTACGTTGGCCACCATGACATGACCGGCTTCCTCACGCGCCAGCCGTGTGAACGGCAATCCGTAGTAATTGTCAGTGGGAATCTCCGTTACCAGAACATTATCAATAATGAGAGTCCCGCCTTCTTTAAGATGCGGCAGGTACTTATCCAAAGATTCCTGGGTCATGGTCAGGAGGAGATCAAGCTCCATCGCCTTGGGGTAGAATATCTCGTGGGTGGAAATAACCACATCGGCTTTGGAGGCACCACCACGGGCTTCCGGGCCGTACGACTGCGTCTGAACCACGTTCTTGGAGGAGTCAGCACCTATCGCCTCGGCCATGATGACCGACGCTAGGATCATTCCCTGCCCTCCGGAACCGGAGAGACGTATTTCAAAACGATCATGGGGAATTTCTATCTTGTCCAACAACTTGTGTGCCATAGCTACTTCTCTCCCCTGTGAGCATCAACAACCTTCTGGTATTCATCGCAGAACTCGGTCTTGTCTGCACGATGCAAAACGCCGATGACAATTTTATCTTCCAGCTCGTCTTCCGCCATTTTTTTGGCTTTTCCCAACATCACAGATTTCTCCCTGAACAACCTTATCATGGACATGGCGTGCCCTTGGCGATTGAGCCTGCCGAAGTAGGTATGGCAGTTCGAAATCACCTCCACCAGCGAGAAGCCATGATGCTCGATAGCGCTAATAATGTTCTTCTCCAGCTGTGGAGTGTGGTACACCGTCGTGCGAGCTACAAATGTCGCCCCGGCACCTTTCGCGAGATCGCACGGTTCGAAATGTTTCTCTACATTACCGTACGGAGTGGTGGTGGAGAAAGCCTTCGAGGGGGTAGTCGGTGATCCCTGCCCACCGGTCATGCCATAGATATAGTTGTTTATCAAAATGACGGTAATGTCGATGTTGCGGCGGCAGGCATGTATAAGGTGATTACCACCGATAGCAAGGGCATCGCCATCGCCAGAAATAATAATTACCTTCAGTTTCGGATTAGCGAACTTGACCCCGGTGGCAAAAGGGATCGCCCGGCCATGAGTCGTGTGGAGAGCATTGAAATCCAGGTAGACCGGCATGCGGCTGGTACAGCCAATCCCTGACACCAGAACAACCTCATCCCTTGACAGACCAAGTTTGTCAATAGCACGGATCAAAGACCCCATAACAATCCCATTTCCACACCCGGAGCACCAGACGTGCGGGAACTTCTTCTTGGGTCGGAGGTATTGAAGGACAACGTCTGATTTCTGTTTTACGGCTGTTTCTTTTATTGCAGTCACCATCATAACACCTCCTCAAGTTTACCCAGGAGCTGTGTTGGGGTAATGATTTCACCGTCATACCTTAAAAGGCTGTGTATTTCTATCTCGGAAGGAAACGCTCGCTTCACCTCGTGAACAAGCTGTCCCATATTCAACTCGCCCACGATCACCTCGGAACAGCGGCTGCACAAATCACGCAGTTGCACTTCCGGAAAAGGCCATATCGTTTGCAGTTGGATAGAACCCACCTTAACCCCCGCTTGCCGTGCAAGAGTCACCGCCAATAGAACTGCACGGGACACCGAGCCATATGAAATAAAGGCAATCTCGGCATCATCCATCTTGTCAACGCGCAATTTGAAAATTTCATCTTTGTAGTTTTCGATTTTGCGCCGCAGCTTGTCCAGCTTTGGGACAATCTCCTCGGAACGGTTGGTAGGAAACCCCATAGCGTCATGCGTGAGACCGGTTATATAGTACCGATACCCATCACCGTAGGTCGGCATCGGATTTACGCCATTGTCCATGGGGCCGAAAGGAACATAGTTCTCGGGTTTGCAAGTCGGCTTTACACGATTGATGACCTCATACTGCCCCGGTCGCGGCAGAGAAACCATCTCGCGCATGTGCGCAAGAGATTCATCAAGAAGAATGGTCACTGGCGTCCGGAACCTCTCAGCCAGATTGAAGGCTCGGATCGTTTCGGTAATGATCTCGGCTACAGTTGATGGAGCTATGGCAATGGCAGTGTAATCCCCGTGAGGACCCCAGCGGGCCTGCATCGTGTCCGACTGGCTGACTTTTGTGGGCAGACCTGTCGACGGCCCTCCACGCTGGACATTCACTACCACACACGGGGTTTCTGTCATGTAAGCGTAACCGATGTTCTCAACCATCAGAGAATAGCCGGGGCCGGAAGTTGCCGTCATAGCTTTCAGACCGGCCCTCGAAGCACCCACTATGGCCCCCATGGAAGCAATCTCATCTTCCATCTGAATAAACTTGCCACCAATCTTGGGCAGCTCCAAAGCACAGCCCTCGGCCACTTCTGTCGACGGGGTAATCGGATAACCGGCGAAGAACCTCATACCGGCATAGATGGCTCCGCGAACACAGGCCATATTCCCCCCCAGTAGTTCTCTCTCGGTGTCAGCCATAGTACCTTCCTTCAAAACATGCTTTGCATGTCTTATTTGTAATTCGATGTTATGGCGAGATCAGGACAATGCACCCAGCAGATAGTGCACTGGGTGCAGTCTTCAGGTCGAGCCACGATCGGCTTGCCATCCCGATCAGGCTCAAAGACCTGCTTCGGACACAGGGCAATGCAGATGTTGCATGCCTTGCACCAACTGAGATTGATATTCAAGGGAGGCGGTCCCTTGGAATAGTCATACTTGCTTTTGCCGGCAGGTTTGGACTGTGATTCACCCACCGTTTTCGATCCTGTCATAGCACACCCTCAAAGTTAGCAAACTACCCAGCACGTAGGCGTGGGAATTCCTGTTGCTATATTTGCTATTTCTTTCTTCTTATTGCTGCCTTCTTTTTCGTGGTAGGTTTCTTCTCTGCGGCTGATCTCCCAGACACACTGGAAGTTTTCACCCTGGCTGTTGCTTTCTTCGGTGCCTTGCGAGTCGTTGTTTTCTTCGTGACGGCTTTCTTTGTAGGAGCTTTCTTTGCCGGCCCTACAACTTTCTTTCTGGACTTGGCCATGAGCTCCTCCAAAACCGCCGGGATTTCTGTTGGAGAACCGGCAACAGGTACACCAACCTTATTGAGCGCCGCGACCTTGTCCTTTGCCATACCGGAACCGCCGGAAATAATAGCGCCGGCATGTCCCATCCGCTTTCCGGGGGGAGCTGTCTGACCAGCGATAAAAGCCACTACCGGTTTGGTAAGATTCCTCTTAATGTACTCAGCAGCGTTCTCTTCATCGGAGCCACCAATCTCGCCAATCATCACTACCGCCTTGGTGGATTTGTCGTTCTCAAACGCCTCGAGACAATCGATGAAGTTTGTACCAATGACCTGATCGCCACCGATACCAATGCAAGTCGTCTGTCCCATACCAGCCTGAGTCAACGCCCAGATGGCTTCGTACGTAAGCGTGCCGGAGCGGGAGACGACACCTACGTTGCCCTTTTTAACGATCGTGCCCGGCATAATACCAACTTTGGCTTGCTCGGGCGAGATCAGCCCGGGACAGTTCGGTCCAATCAGACGAGCGCCTTTGGCCTTCACGTACGGGTACACTTTCATCATGTCATTAGCCGGTATGCCTTCGGTGATGCATACCACCAGTTTGATCCCGGCATCAACCGCCTCGTAGATGGCATCCACGGCAAACACCGGAGGAACATAAATGACAGAAGTATTGGCGCTCGTCTTGGAAACGGCCTCTTCCATAGTATTAAAAACCGGTATGCCATCGATTTTGGCGCCGCCTTTGCCCGGCGTAACTCCGCCGACAACACTGGTCCCGTAGTCTCGCATCTGCCGGGCATGAAACGAACCGTCGCGCCCGGTGATACCCTGAACGACTACCTTCGTCTTTTTGTTGATGAATATCGACATAGTTTTCTATCCCTCGCTCTCGATTCTCACTCTTTCCCGGCCAACTGGATGGCCTTTTTTACCACATTGTCCAGCGTGTCGGCAAAAGGCAGGTTTACCGATTTCAGGATTTCAGCCGCCTCAAGCTCATTGGTACCGGTGAGCCGAACGACAACCGGTATCGATGGTTTGAATTGCTGAAAGGCTGTGACAATCCCATTGGCCACGTCGTCACAGCGGGTGATCCCACCGAAAATGTTAATCAGAATAGCCTCGACGTTGGGATCCGACAGAATAATGTTCATTGCTGTCACAACCTTCTGCGGATTGGATGACCCGCCAATGTCAAGAAAGTTCGCCGGTTCACCGCCGTACCGTTTGACAAGGTCCATCGTAGCCATCGCCAGACCGGCGCCGTTGACAATGCAACCTATGTTGCCGTCAAGTTTCACATAGGACAGATCGGCTTCACGTGCCTCCGCTTCCGCCGGCACTTCGGCGTCGGGATCACGCATCGCCGCCACGTCGCCGTGACGGAAGAGACCGTTATCATCAATATTAATCTTGGCATCAAGCGCAACGACATCTCCAGAGGCACTGGTTACCAAGGGATTGATTTCGACCAGGGAGGCGTCCACCTTCCAAAAAACATCGTACAGCTTCATAATGATGTCCGCTGCCTGACGTACCTGCCTAATGTCCCGGTACAGCTTATAGGCAAGGTTACGCGCCTGGTAGCCTTTGAGACCCACCACAGGGTCGACATACAGCTTGAAGATTTTCTCGGGAGTTTTAGCGGCTACTTCCTCGATGTCTACCCCTCCGGCAGGGGAAACCATGATAACCGGCTGCTTGGTAGCACGATCGAGAATAATCCCGACATAGGATTCCGAGATAATATTTTCGGCAGCCGTGACGAGGACTTTCTTAACCGTCAACCCCTTTATGTCCATGCCCAGGATGCTTTGAGCAAGAATCTTGGCTGCCTCGGCGTTTTCTGCATACTTGATCCCGCCGGCTTTGCCTCGACCACCGACATGAACCTGCGCCTTCACCATCACCGGCTTGCCCAGATTTCGCGCAATCGCCTCAGCATCAGGCGGAGTGGCGGCCACCTCGCCCGCCGGGACCGGAATGCCGCCGTCAGCGAAAATTTGCTTTGCTTGATACTCGTGGATCTTCATTGTCAGTTTTCCTTGTCGCCAACGTCGTTGGTTATATTTTGGTTTGTTCTCTTGCTGCTCGATGTTTTGACATTCTTTTCATAGTACTCTTCAGCCAGAGACTGCAGAACCTCTCGACTGTTGTTTTCCGGGTTGTCGAGAACCTGCTCCAGTAAATAGCTGATGATTTTTCCCACTGCCGGTCCCGGATCGAGGCCAAATAAATCCATCACGTCATGACCGTTCAGAGCCAGGTCCGACACAGTGAGAGGCGGTTTACGCGAGAGCTCAGCCCTGATTTGCTGCTCAAACTGATCCACGTCGTCTGTGGCGCCGCCCATGCCCTGCGCCTCCACATCCGCGCGTCTGAGATCAAGCAGGTCAAAGATCAGCTCTGTTCCCACCCGTCTCAGTAGTCGCCGCAGCCCTTTGTCACCGACATCAGTGGTGAACATGTGGCGTTCCACGAGAGTAGCTACCTCCCCAGCCAGATCATTGGGATATCTAAGCCGCCGCATCACAGCCAGAGTAGTCTTAGCGCCGCTCAGTTCGTGTCCGTAGAATGTCGCCCCGTCTTCAACCAGGTATCTGCACTGCGGCTTGTTAATGTCATGAAACAGAGCGGCCAGCCTCAGGCGCAGTTGTGGCTGACAGGCGTCAATAGTGTAAAGGGTATGATCAAAAACATCATACTTGTGGTACCCTCCCGGCTGCTCAACCCCAACACACTCATCCAACTCCGGCAGAATCTCGTACAAAAGGCCGGCATCGTGCATAAACCGGAAGCCGACAGAGGGCCTTCTCGCCAGCACCAGCAGCTTGTTCAACTCCTCGGCGATACGCTCACTCGACACAGTTCTTATCAGAGGAGCATGGCGGCGCATTGCCTCTAATGTACCCGATTCAATCGTAAACTCAAAACGAGCCGCAAACTGTACTGCCCGTAGCATTCTTAACGGGTCGTCCTCGAACGAGGCGTCGTACACCATGCGAATCTGTCGTCTTTCAAGGTCGAGGCGCCCCTCCAACGGGTCAATCAACTCATCATTGTCGAGAGCCAATGCCATAGCATTGACGGTAAAATCGCGTCGAGCCAGATCCTCTTCGACTTTCAGGTTTGGGTCAAAGGCAACGTCAAAGTCTCGGTGCCCAACACCGATCGAGTGCTCGCGGCGCGGTAGAGTTATATCAAAGGTCTGCGGCATACCGGAAGTAACCTGAGTAAACTTGACAACCCCAAAGCTTCTACCCACAAGGTTTACCTGACCGTAGTTCCTGAGTATCTGCGTCAACTCATCATAGGGTATGCCGGTGACAAGGTAATCCCGATCCTGGACGGTATCGTCACCGTAAAGAATACTATCGCGAACCGCTCCTCCAACCTCGAAAATCCGGCCCCGGCGCGATATGTTATCGATTGCCTGCTGTGACAGCTTACACATGCTCAATCCGGAATAATCCGTGTTCCGGCCTCTCCATACACTGACTTTCGCGCATTTTCAAGTGACGAAATGGCAACCATGCCTCCGCCACCTTCAAGGAACTTGATTGCAGCCTCTATCTTTGGCCCCATTGAGCCCGGAGGAAAATACCCCTGATCATAATACCTCCTGGCCTCAGAGATGGTCATAGTATCAAGCTCCTTCTGATTTGGCCGGCCATAGTCGAGCGCGACCTTGTCTACCGACGTCAGTATTGCCAGAACATCAGCTCCGATCTCACTGGCAACGACAGCCGAGGCAAGGTCTTTGTCAATAACGGCATCAAGTCCCTCGTAGTTCCCCTTGCCGTCGATGTAGACCGGAATGCCCCCTCCGCCGGCAGCGATGACGATAGTCCCTCCTTCCACCAGTTTTCTTATTGTGGGCGCTTCCACAGCCTTGTAAGGAACAGGTGATGGGACCACTCGACGCCAACCGCGATTGGCGTCCCTTTTCACCTGCCAGTTGAGCGTACGGGCGCGCTCTTTCGCTTCCCGTTCCGAGTAGAACTGCCCGATGAACTTGGTTGGGTTGTCAATTGCAGGATCATTTTTGTCGACCAGCATCTGAGTTATGATAGTTACCACCGGACGGTCGATTTTCTCCGCACGCAGGCGATTCTGGAGCGACTGCTCAATCATGTACCCCATTCCCCCCTCGGTATCCGCCACAAGAACACCAAGCGGCAAGTTGGGAGCTCTGCCTAGAGCCAGCTCCGTCCGCAACAGTGCGTTGCCAACCTGGGGACCATTTCCGTGGGTCACCGCTAGGTTAAACCCCTCACGGGCCAGTTGAACAATACCATCAAGCGACTGGCGTGTATTTGCAAACTGGTGGGTAATGGTGTCTTCCTGCCCGGGCTGGCTTATGGCATTCCCGCCAAGGGCAATCACTGCTGTTCTCTTTGCAGTCATAGTACCGATACCATTGCCTATACAAACAGGGCCAAATCAAGCCGGACCGGACAATTTCCCAGCCCGGCAACTCACCTTCACTTCTACTTGCGTGAATCTTTCTTTGTTGAGACTCTCCGTCGTTTGCCCTTCATGAAGCCATCCAACACCGTAGTTAGGTTTGGCGACCCGATCTCCTGCAAACTGTAGGAAACCCGCACGGTCGGTTTCTTGATCTTGATCAAACGAGTTAAATCAATCGGTGTGGCAATAATAACCAAATCACATTTGGTGCGGTTGATAGTCGTTTCAAGGTCCTTGACCTGGCTGGCGCCATAGCCCATCGCCGGCAGCAAAACACCTATATCCGGATACTTTTCGAACGTTTCAGTAATCAATCCAACGGTATACGGGCGTGGGTCCACCAGTTCAGAAGCACCAAATTTATCAGCCGCCACCACCCCGGCGCCGTAGGCCATTTCGCCGTGCGTCAGTGTGGGACCATCCTCGACAACGAGAACTTTCTTGCCCCGGATTAGCTCCCACCTGTCCACCTCAACCGGGCTGGCAGCATCGATCACGACCGCCTCGGGGTTGTACTTCGAGATATTTGCGCGCACCTCCGCGATATCTTCTCCATCAGCAGAATCGATTTTGTTGATGACGATCGCATCGGCCATCAGAAGGTTCACCTGGCCGGGATAGTACGATATCTCATGTCCCGCTCGGTGGGGATCGACAACAGTTATCATGAGGTCGGGCTTATAGAATGACATGTCGTTGTTACCGCCATCCCACAGAATGACATCGGCCTCTTTCTCGGCCTCACGAACGATCATCTCATAGTCCACCCCGGCGTACACAATCACGCCCTTGACAATGTGCGGCTCATATTCCTCGCGCTCTTCAATAGTACACTTGTTTTTATCAAGGTCAGCCAGCGTTGCAAAACGCTGACAGGACTGCTTGGCCAGGTCGCCATAGGGCATCGGGTGACGAATCGCAACCACCTTCTGACCCATCTCCTGCAACACCCGGACTACTTTACGGCTGGTCTGCGACTTACCGCAGCCAGTGCGCACAGCACAGACAGCCACCACCGGCTTAGTTGACCCTATCATCGTCGGGGCGCCACCCTCAACTGCAAATCGCGCACCGGCCTTCATAACGTAGGCAGCCTTCTCCATTACGTACTGGTAAGGAACGTCAGAATAAGAGAAAACAACCTCATCGACCGAGTGCTTCTTGATGAGGTTGAGCAGATTCTTTTCTTCATGGATGGGGATTCCCTTCGGGTACAACTTACCGGCCAGAACCGCCGGGTAGGTTCGCCCGTCAATATCGGGAATCTGGGTGGCGGTGAAAGCAATCACCTCAACCGCATCATTGTTACGATACAAGGTATTGAAATTATGAAAATCACGCCCGGCAGCCCCCATAATGATTATCTTCTTCTTACACTTAGCCATGTTATTCTCCAGTCAATTCAGGTCTCCGCCGCTTAAAAAAACGTCTACATAAATACGACTAAATACCAGAGTCCTAAATAGACGAAGCCCACCAAATAAACAGCAGCATATAGCATGGCGTATACTGGAAGTAATTGTCCAGTATGAATTTGCAGAGTTCCAAGCCTTCGTCCTTCACGTCAACTGTTGTCAATCTGCGCCCGCTGCAGGCTACCGGAAAAGTCAACATAGATCGACTTCCATTCACTGAAGACATCAAGAGCTGCTGTGGCAGCCTCGCGGTGACCGTTACCAGTTTCTTTGGTTCCTCCAAATGGCAGGTGGGTTTCAGCGCCGATTGTCGGGGCATTCACGTAGAAGATACCAGTGTACACGTCGCGCATGGCGGTGTATGCCTTGTTGATATCGCGGGTGTAGATGGAAGCCGACAGACCGTAGTTGGTGTCGTTCGCCATTTCTATAGCTTGCTCAAAGGTGTCGAATTTTGCAATCGAGAGTACTGGTCCGAAGATCTCCTCCCGCCAGATGCGCATCTGCTGAGTGACCTCACCGAAAATCGTCGGCTGTACGAAAAATCCTTTGTCGTAATTACCACCGGTCAGCTTTTCTCCACCTGTAACCAGCTTGGCTCCATCCTTCTTGCCGATTTCGACGTATCCCAGGACAGTGTCAAGCTGCGCCTGATTAATCAGTGGTCCCATTTCTGTCGACTCATCCAGACCGTTACCGATTTTCAACTTTCGGGCCCGCTCTGTCAACATGGAGGTAACCTTATCTACAACATCTTTGTGGCAAATCAGACGGCTGGTGGCCGTACAACGCTGGCCGGTAGTACCGAACGCACCCCAGAGAGCGCCGTCAACGGCCAGCTCCAAATCAGCATCGTCCATTACGATCTCAACATTCTTCCCGCCCATTTCAAGGCAAACGTGCTTGAAATTGCTCGCACAGCCCTCGGATACTTTGCGGCCTGTCTCAGTGGAACCGGTGAACGATACAACCCTGACCTGCGGGCTTTTGATGAGGGTGTCTCCGAGTGTTGAGCCGGAACCGGTGACCATGTTCAGTACGCCGGGAGGCAGACCTTCCTCGTAACATATCCGGACGAAGTTGGCCACCGAAAGAGGGGTATCGGTAGCAGGCTTGATAACAACAGTGTTGCCGCAAATCAGTGCCGGCATTGTCTTCCAGGACGGGATCGCCATCGGGAAATTCCACGGCGTGATAAAAGAACATACCCCGAGTGGCTGACGGAAGGTCATATTGAACTTGTTCTGCAACTCTGACGGTGTCGTCATACCAAAGAGCCGGCGTCCTTCACCAGCCATGTAGAAGGTCATATCAATCGCTTCCTGCACATCTCCCCTCGTTTCCTGGATAATCTTACCCATTTCACGGGTCATATCCCGGGAGAGATTCTCTTTTTCCTTGAGAAGCCGCGATGCTATGCGGTAGATGATCTCCCCTCGCTTGGGAGCGGGCACCAACCGCCACTTTTTGTAAGCCTCAGCGGCTGCTTCGATCGCCGCATTAGCGTCATCAGCCGTCGACTTCTGGAAAACACCGACCAGTTCATCGCTATTAGCCGGGTTACGGTTCTCAAAGGTCTCGCCCGATGCGGACTCGACCCACTCACCATTAATGAAGTTCTTGAATATGTTTGAATCACCCACAACCTACTCCGTTAAGCTTTCTTTATTCAATAAGTTACGGCCGTTATTCAGGTCGACATCGTGAAGTTATTCACAGTTATCCAACACAAACGGTTAATATATCTTATCCACCCCTGTTGTCAACCGCTTTCACCCCAAAAGCCCAAGTTTTTTACATTGGGACGGAACAACTTACGGGAGATACAGCAAGTGATTGAGGATAGGAGGAAGAAACCATAACTCTGCAATGTCCATTTGTCAGCGCTTAGTCGGTCAATAGAATCCACTTTGGTCACTGTAACGCAAAGATTGCCTTGGACTTTTGGGGGTTTCTTACGTTTATTAATATAGAGCTTCGATGGAGGACAGATGTACACGCTATTTATAGCATCATGGCTTTGTTTACCGGTCTTCCCGCTCAACCCGATAGCGCAAGATACGATTGCCTCGGTAAACATGCACTTCACGGTTGGAGTGAACGGGCCAAATCAGTTGGTGGGCTCCGGGCTTGAACTCACATCCAAGTACGAGATACGCCTAATTCACCCGGTTGTAGCGCGAGCGGCATTTGACTATCGATTTGGCAAGGTAACCTCTAAGTTGTTTCCCCAAGGTCACCTGCATACGGCCACGACCTCTATAGATCTGCTGTACTATCGAGGTACTCGCAAGCTCACCGGATACCTTGGGCTTGGGTTAGTATATACATTTCACCGCTACGTCCTTGCGGGAGACGTAGCTGACTCCCTGCGCCAGAACTACCAGATAACCGAGGTCGGCATCAGACCAAATTTCGGCTTTCGGATAACCATGGGATTGAGATTTCACCGCGATGTCTCTCTTGAGATCGGCATCACAGAGGTCCGCCCAAAACTGCAGTTCATCAGACGGCTGAGCGAAACCAGTTACTCGGTGTCTACTCACAGGATGCGGATAAGCGATGTGCGCGTTACCTTGGGGTACCTGTGGTCTCTCACAGGATCATAGCAGAGAACCCCGTCCCTGACCTTCATGAGCCATTTACACAGTAGCGAAGCAGGAATTCCTTCCGAAAGGCCTCAAACCGCTTTTCCTCAATAGCCTTCCTGATATCGCGCATCAACTGTTGATAAAAATATGTTGAGTGGTAGGTAGCCAGAACCATTCCGGTGATTTCCGACTGATTGTAGAGGTGCCGCAGATAGGCCCGGCTGTAACGGCTGCAGACTTTGCAGTCGCAATTGGGATCCAAGGGGCGGTCATCGTTTGCATATTCGGCGTTGCGATAGGTCAACTGACCTTCAGAAGTAAAGACATTGCCGGTTCGGGCATTGCGGGTCGGCAGGACACAATCAAACATATCGACACCGTAGGAAACAGCCATCAGAATATCTTCCGGGTATCCTACACCCATGAAGTAGCGCGGTTTGTCTTCCGGTAGGTATTGGATGGTATGCACAAGAATCTCCTCCATCTCTTCTTTGCTCTCGCCGACTGAAAGACCGCCGATGGCATATCCGGGGAAATCAAGCGAAACGATCTCCTGAGCCGACTGTGTGCGCAAGTCTTTATACACTGACCCCTGTACAATCCCAAACAGCCGAGTGGCTGATTTGTTCTTCTCGTTGAATCGTTTGTGGAGTGGGAGAGACGCTTTTGCCCATTCGAACGTTCTCCTTACACCGGTTGACGCTAACTGCCTGTCGGCAGGGTAAGGAACGCACTGGTCAAGAGTCATGATAATGTCGGCGCCAAGATCGTGCTCGATCTGCATCACTCTGTCCGGTGTGAAAAAATGTCGGGAGCCATCGAGGTGCGACTTGAACTCCACTCCTTCATCGGTGATCCTGGATATATCCTGCAACGAGAATATCTGATAGCCGCCGCTGTCGGTCAGCGTCGGTTTATTCCAGCCGGTGAAGCGAGCCAGGCCACCTTGGGAAGCGACAATCTTCGCGCCCGGACGTAGATAGAGATGGTATGTGTTACCTAAGATGATTTCCACTCCGCACTCCTCAAGGTCCCCTGCTGTCATCGCTTTCACTGCACCGGAGGTACCGACCGGCATGAACGCCGGGGTCTGGAAGGTGCCATGCGGAGTTGTCACCTCCCCTCGCCGTGCGGAGTCATCAGTTGTTGTCAACTTGAAGAAGGATTCATTCACGCGTGGTTTCATCCCAACAAGATATCGAGAGCGGACTGAATGTCAGTCACGCCGGTCAATCTTATTCGCCTGTCGCTCACCTGAGCGACATTGACCTGGGGAAGGATCATCGTTTCAAAACCCATCTTGCGGGCTTCGCTCAGGCGCCGATCGATCATAGTCACTCCACGCATCTCGCCGGAGAGGCCGACCTCACCTACGACAAGCGTTCGGGTGCCAACCGGACGACTTAGCAAAGACGATGCGATAGCTGCCAGGATCGGCAGGTCGAGGGCAGGCTCGGAAAGTCTCAGCCCGCCTGCTATAGAGACAAAAACGTCGTTGGTCGCCATTGGGTATCCACACCGCTTTTCCAGAATAGCCAGAAGGAGAGCAAGTCGTTTGTTGTCAATCCCTCCGGCGACGCGCTGGGGAGTGCCATAGTTAGCTGAGGTAACCAGCGCTTGAATCTCGACCAAGAAAGGTCGGCTTCCTTCACAAACGCCAGTGGTAACAGACCCGCTCCTTGGCTCCTCCGATAAATGATTAGACAAAAAGAAAGACGATGGATTGGCCACCTCCACCAGCCCATCGGGAAACATCTCGAACAGACCGATCTCACTGATTGACCCAAAGCGGTTCTTGGCGGCGCGAAGCATCCGATAGAGGTGAGTGCTGTCCCCCTCAAAGTAAATCACCGTGTCGACCATATGCTCCAGCACCTTCGGCCCGGCCACCATTCCATCCTTGGTCACATGGCCGACCAGAAAGAGGGCCGACCCCTTCGATCTGGCCAGCGCCATCAATTGACTAGCTGTCTCTCGCACCTGAGTCACCGTGCCGGGAGGCGACTCGAACTGTGCCGATGACATCGTTTGGATGGAGTCGACAAACACGACCGCGAAGTCCTCGGAAACCAGTAAACCGACCAACTCCTCAAGTGAATTGGTATTGATGACAGTGATATCATCCCCTACGATCTTCAAACGGCGGGCTCTTAGCTTGATCTGTGCCAGCGACTCCTCACCAGTGACATAGGCGACGGAGATATTCTGTCTCGAATAGGCTTCGGCAGCCTGAAGCAACAACGTCGACTTGCCGATACCTGGCTCGCCACCCAACAGAACCGCCATCCCAGGCAGCAACCTGCCGCCAAGCACACGGTCGAATTCGTCTATCCCCGTCCTGTAACCAGGCTCAGAGTCAAAACTGATCTCGGACAGTCTTTTCTTCTCAGCACTGGTTGTAGAAGGTGCCGACGTCTTCCTGGTCGGGACCTTTTCCTCCACAAGACAGTTCCACTGCCCACATCCTCGACATTGTCCCTGCCATTTGGCGTGTTCCGTTCCACAGTGGGAGCAGAAGTAGGCAGTCCTGGTCTTTTTTCCGGTAATCATCGCACGTGAATAGGACCGAGAGCGCTGCCGGCAATAAACTGCTGTACAACCGGGTTGTCTGATTTTTTGACCTCGTCCGGAGTGCCCTCGAACTCAATCCTCCCCTGATAGAGCATAACAATGCGACTGGCAATCCTGAAGGCAGATTTCATGTCGTGCGTAACGGCAATCGAAGTCACATTTAGTTTCCGATTTAGGTCAACAATCAAATTGTTGATCATGTCAGCTGTGACCGGATCAAGCCCGGTAGTCGGCTCATCATAAAGAAGCACTTCTGGATCGTAGGCAATCGCGCGAGCCAGACCTGCTCTCTTTCTCATTCCGCCGGAAAGCTCCGCCGGGCTCTTGTCTGCCGCACCGGCCAGCCCGACCATCTCAAGCTTCTCAGACACGATCTCCGCAATGCGAGCACTGTTGTACTGACGCGACTCACTCAAGCCAAGACCTACATTCTCAGCCACACTCAGTGAGTCAAACAGCGCCGCCGACTGGAACAGCATACCAATCCGGCGTCGAACCGCCGTGATCCCCCTGCTATCAAGATCAGCCAAATCCTGACCGCCAAATAACACCCGGCCTTCATCCGGTTCCAGCAGTCGTATGACGTGCTTTAGCAACACCGACTTCCCACAACCGGATTGTCCGATAACGACAATAGATTCTCCACGGTGAAGAGTGATATCCATTCCATCAAGGACTGTTAAACCATTGAAGCCCTTATGCAACCGCTCAATCTGAACCAGAGGTGGTGCCATGGCTAAACCCTGAATAGAATCACTGCGAAGACGAAGTTGAAGATAAGTATGAGCGTTGTTGAAATAACCACCGATGTCGTGGTGGCTCTTCCTACCCCCTGCGCTCCCCCGGTGGTGTTAAACCCCTCGTAACACCCAACCAGGCCGATAGTGAGACCAAACACGCCTGCTTTGATAAGACCGTTGACGAAGTCACCCATTTTGAAAGAATGGCGAAAACCGTTCAGGAACGTTTCCGACGACACATCGACTCCGATAATAGAAACTACGAGCGCACCAAGGATTGCAACGAAGTTCGCAAAGATCACCAGAAAGGGCACCATGAACAGGCAAGCCAGCACGCGCGGCATAACCAGATAACGAATCGGGTTAATGCCCATCGACTCGAGGGCGTCTATTTGCTCCGTAACCCGCATCGTCCCCAATTCCGCCGTCATCCCAGCGCCGACTCGTCCGGCAAATACAATTGCCGACAGCACGGGAGCCAGCTCAATGACAACCGCTTTCCCTACCGCCTGCCCCAGGTAACGCAGAGGGGCTCCAATGAATTTGAACTGGTAGGCTGCCTGCCAGGCTGAGACCGCTCCAACAAAGATGGAAATGATTACAATTAACGGTAAAGACCTCACCCCTACGACATAGAGTTGATCGAAGATTAGGCCAAGCGACCGGGGGATTTCTTTGAGAGAGACTACGAACTTCCCCAGCAGAAGGGAAAGACCGCCCAACTTGTTGACGAAGTTTACGCCGCGACGGCCAATAACGTGCAGTCCGTAGTCCATCAGTACGCCTAAAAGGGAATATCCCCGCCCTCGACTGGCTCCACTCCAGCTGGAACTTCACGGTAACCGGTCGGCGCCATATTCTCAAACCGGGCGAACTCTTTCAGAAACGTAAGGTGAACCACACCCGTTGGACCATTGCGCTGTTTGGCTACAATGATTTCGGCCTTCCCTTCAATTTCGAGATACTTGGGATCGTTTCTGTCCAGGTAAGAGTAGTAATGCTCAGGCCGGTAAATGAATATGACAACGTCCGCATCCTGTTCAATAGCCCCTGACTCCCGCAGATCGGAAAGCTGAGGTCTCTTCTCACCTCCTCGCTGCTCCACCTGGCGGGAAAGCTGGGAGCAGGCAATCACGGGTATTTCCAGTTCCTTCGCTAGCGCTTTGAGGTTGAGGGAGATGCTGGCCATTTCCTGCTGGCGGTTTTCAAAGCGTCCTGCGCCATGAACCATCTGGATGTAATCGACAATAATGAGAGCAATATCATGCTGGGCCTTCAGCCGTCGGGCTTTTGCTCTGATTTCCAGAGATGAAAGAACGGCTGAATCGTCAATGAAGATCGGCGCTTCGGACAACGGCCCGCCTGCAAACGTAAGCTTCTGCCACTCCTCGGTTCTGAGCTTGCGGGCGCGAAGACGCTGCTGCGAAATTCTTGCCCGCCCGCACAGCATCCGTAAAGCCAATTGTTCGTTCGACATCTCGAGAGAAAAGACGCCCACCCCCTTCTTCAGCTGTACGCCTACGTATTCTGCAATGTTGATGGCGAGCGCCGACTTGCCCATGGATGGCCTGCCGGCGACTATTACAAAATCGCCTTTATGCATGCCGTTGGTCATGATGTCTAGTTGGTCAAAACCGGTTTTGATCCCTACCAGAGCGCTGTCGGGTGACTGCAGCTTTTCTATCTCTTCGAAAGTAGACGGAATTAGGTCTTTAATCGATGTAAACCCCTTGCGGAGTCTTCTCTCAGATATATAGAAAATGTCTTGCTCTGCCCGATCCAGAAGCTCATCAACTTCTTTTTCATAAGAGTAGCAGCTTTTGACAACCTCAGTGGATGTCTGTATCAAGCGTCGGAGAAGGAACTTGTCTAATACTTTTTGTGCGTAACTTCTGATATTCGCGGTAGAGGCAATACTTTCTACCAGTTCCACCAGATAGACCCGTCCGCCTATTTGCTCGAGGCTCCCATTTCTCAACAGTGCGTCTGTAATAGTTGTGATGTCACAAGGTTCCGAATTCTTGTAGAGTTCAAGCACAGCTTTGTAAATGATCTGGTGTTTGGGGGAATAGAACACCGATTCATGGTCGAGGATTTCTATTGTTTCGTGAAGAGCTTCAGTGTCCTTCAGAATAGAGCCCAGTACAGCCTTCTCAAGATCCAGCGACTGCGGCGGCTGGAGTCGCTCGGCCTCCTTGTCCGTTTGCGTTCTGTAAGCCACGATCTGTTCCTCAAATACTGAAGCTATGTTTTCCGGAGTTCGTCGTAGCGCTCTTTGAGCGCCTGCATGTCAGCCCAAGTCTCTTTCTTATAGGCCGGGAAACGCAGCAAAGCAGCCGGGTGGTAAGTCACCATGAGCGGTATTCCCTCGACCTCGTGCCACTGTTCCCGCAATTTGCCCAGCGGCGTATTCGTCTTAAGCAGTATCTGACCGGATATTCTTCCAAGAGCACATATCAGCCTGGGTTTTATCAAACGTATCTGTTCCTGCAAATGGGGTAAGCACTTCTCAACCTCTCCAGGTAAGGGGTCACGGTTATTGGGCGGACGGCACTTCAGGATATTGGCAATGTAAACATCCTGCCGCGACAAGTTGATGGCAACCAGAATACGATCCAGAAGCTGGCCGGCACGCCCCACAAACGGCTCCCCCTGCAAGTCTTCATCACGGCCCGGCGCCTCACCGATAAACATCAAGCCGGCATGAAGGTTACCGATCCCAAACACGAGCTTGGTCCTGGTTTGCCATAATGGACAGAGGTTGCAGTTACAAATGGCCTCATATTGGGCTTGCAGGGAATCATATTGTGGAGCACACACCACCTTGCTGGCCGCTCCGAACAGATCCCCGGGTTCAGTCAATTTCTCAATCAACGGCGGCCTCTCCTCCAACTGTGAATTTTCCGAGAACCGTTCCTCTTTGCTGATGATTACCTCCCCCATGCCCAACTCTACCTGAGTTCTTAGAGCACGACGAAACATCTCCTGCAGATTGATCGGCTTCTCTTCCAATGTACTCTCCTCACCGGGAGACTACAAGCTAAAGCATGCCGGCGACTTTTTCAAGTAATTTGGAGGCGATCTCGCATTTGTCCATCAGCGGCCACTTTTCAGGCTTTCCCTCCGGCAATAAGATTGTCACCCGGTTGGTATCCCCGCCAAAACCGGTGTCTTTGCCTGGCCGGTTGAGTACGATCATGTCCAGGTGCTTGTCTTTCAGCTTCCTTCTGGCATTGGTGACCGCGTTGTCGGTTTCGAGGGCAAATCCCACAACCACCTGTGCCCCCTTCTTCTTGGCTGCGACTTCCTTGAGAATATCAACTGTCGGCTGAAATGCAAATGTCTGATCAACACCCCTCTTCTTCATTTTCTGTTTAGCGACACGACCCGGTGTAAAATCAACTGGCGCAGCCGCCATGATCAGACAGTCCGACCTTTTGAACTCCTTTACCACTGCTTCAAACAACTCGGAGGTCGACTCCACGGGAAGGTACCTGGTACCGGCAGGCGGCATCAGGCCAGTCGGCCCGGAAATCAGGGTTGTCTCGGCTCCCAGCAGAACGGCAGCCTGGGCCAGGGCAATACCCATCTTCCCGGAGGAGTAGTTGGACAGAAAGCGAACCAGGTCGAGCGGTTCTCTGGTAGGTCCTGCTGTCACCAGGATTTTCTTGCCTGTCAGAAAGCGCTTCTCGAAGTTACCACTGATTAAGCTCTTCACAGCCCCGAAGATCTGTTCCGGCTCAGCCATCCTCCCTACCCCATATTGGTCGCAAGCCATTTCTCCCTCACCAGGGCCTATGAAGAAATACTCGAGCTCTTTAAGGTAGCTATAGTTCTTCTGGGTGACCTTGTTGCTCCACATGTAGGGATTCATCGCTGGAGCGATCATAACCGGCCGGGGGCTGGCACAGACAACTGTTGTCAACAGGTCATCCGAAATCCCATTGGCAACCTTGCCCAAAAAATTGGCTGTGGCCGGAGCCACAACAATAAGGTCCGACCATTCAGCCAGGTTGATATGTCGCGCAGAAACGAACTCCCTTTCCGGAAAAATCTCGACAGCAACAGGGTGATTCGACACCGTTTCAAGGGTAAGAGGGGTGATGAATTTGGTCGCAGCACGGGTCATCACGACCCTGACAGAAGCCCGCTCCGCACGCAGAAGCCTTATCAGGTGCGGTATCTTGTAGCAGGCAATACCGCCCGTCAGGCCGACAAGTATTTTCTTGTCTTTGAGAGACACGTATTATTATAGCAAAAAGGGGGAAGTTTTTCAAGGACAGTTTGCCGGCGGTGAGCCACCTTTAAACAGGTAGTTAGCAAGGCAAGTCAGATCAGCCACGTCAATAGAACCGCTGGCGTCAGCATCACCTTCTTCTTCACACGGAGGCGGAGGGCCACTCTTAAAGAGGTACTTGACTAGGTAAGTTAGGTCAGCGACATCAATCGCCCCACCCATGCCGGTAATGCCGTCGGCGTTTCCGCGTATTCCGTCGCCGTTGCAGCAGTGCATAATCTCACCGTGCTCATACCAGATGTCCTGCATCGCTTGCCCGTGCCCAGGTGAGGGGTACGAGAACCACGCCTCCCAAAACTCATCAATATTGTCCGGGCGGTGCCCAAGGGCGGCGCTGTCCAGCAGGGCGATGAGGATATTGTCGATGTCGTTGCTCAGTGTGTCCGAGATGTCGTCCGGGTGGTGTGGACGCGTCGTGTCGCCCCAATCGACTATGCCACTGTAATCATCATCTATTTCATCGTAGATATCCCAGAACGTCCCTGCTGTTGCTGTCTCATTGTATTTACCCATTGCATTAGCTGAGCCAGTGTAAGGCACCAGGTCAAATTCCCCGTTCTCCCAGTTAACCCAACTGGAATCATGGAAATCGTTCCAGTATGTTACACGGGTGCAGGAGTCCATTACGGACGCTGACCAAAAGTGAGCCCACCCCTCAGAAGATGCCGTCCCAAGGTCTACTAAACTATATATTGTATGGCTCCCCCCACCTTGACGAAAAAAGAGAAGCATATGAGACAGCCGGTGGCCATGCTCATGAAGGATTGTGCTTTTATTCCACGTATTTGGCCATCTATGATTGTTATCCACGCTATCATTGAGATAGATGTAACGATCAGCTGGGTAGTATCTCGCATTCTCGCTGCCTTTGTTCAAGACTACCTGTACCGGTCCCCACGGATGATCGGCGGGGTCGGGTCTTTCGAGTTTCCATCTTTTGTAGCCATCAAGGAGTACATCAACTACAAAGAAAGGCCCGGATTCGTCAACGGTAAGGTCTTTGTTGTAAACGTGATCACCTGCAGCAATGTTATCCGTCGTATCTGACACCACCATATAAACTGGACCATTTAACGAATCCGTCAGATAGGTACCTTCATTCATAGCATAAAACGAGAAAAAAACATCCTGCCCAGCCCATCCATTGTCGTCGTGATTAGTGACAGGCCCGATGTAGAAATAGCCACTGTTATCTGTGACAGCACTGTCCAAGAACTGGTAACCGAAGAAGTCTGCATCCCACATGTAAATTGTTGCCCCGCGTATTGACTCGAGAGTAGTATCCGGTGGTACTGGGTCCATATACCTGAGACGTCCTGAGTAGTAGATCATCCCAGGTCCTGTTATTTCAAAACAAGAAGGGCCGTACCAGGTTGGGTACCATACACTGTCTCCACTCGATGAACTCCAACTCCAGTTATCGCTTCCCGATACATAGCTGGAATCGATACAGATCGTTTTGCCGATGTCTTCCGGGTCAATAGGGCCAATCGCGAACGCAATGGCGGTATCATCGAACCCATTGGGTAACCCACCACCCAACCAGGTAATACCGACAAATTTGATGGAGTCAGCTCCCGAGCCGGTCAGACTCTTGTAGAAGATGCCAAAATAGGAGTCAAAGGCCTCCTCCCATGCCAGGGTCGGAAGCGTCTCAGGCATGGTGGTGTCCCAGCTTGCTCCATCCGGCGAGTAGATGCGAAAGCCGTTGGCTATCCCGTACACGTCATCCCCGTAGTGATTGGCAAACCCGAGTATGAACCTGATCAGTTGGTTAGCATACAGCCGTCCCCATTCGTCCTCCCCGTCAACGCAGTCGAGCCAAATCTGTCCGTCATTCTTCTTGTCAGGTTTCGGGTGAGGGTGACGCGTTTTCTGTTTCTTTGGCTGCTTGCTCGTGCTCTTTAAACCCGGACGGCCTGGTTTCCTTGGGGGTGGCTCTTTGAGATACTCACACTTGAACCCCTCTCGTCGCAACATATCTACCGCATCCCTCGTTGACCGGATAATGTAAAAGCCTGAATCAGCCGTCTCTGTTATTGGGCCGAATTCCTTCTCAAACTGCATTATGAGCTTCAAACGTCTGGGATTGCGCAGATCGATCTTAACTTCATACCTGGTCGTATCCGGCTCAGTCAGCGGAATGTCCCAGTAGCTTTTGAAGGGCGGTCCCTTCCAAAACTCAACCGAATCACCGGTTGTGACAAAATAGACATGAGCGGGAACCCTTGCTTTCTCGCCAAATTTCAAAACGATTCGAAGACTGCTGGTGTCATTAGGCGGAAGAGTAATAGGCAATATAGTCGAAAATGAATGATCTTTACCTGGATCAGGATGTGCAATCCACAACTTCTCTCCATGGTACTGTAAACCATTCATTGGGATAACTTCTACGGGTATCTCGTCACAACACTTGCAACCAGCGCAGAAGTCATCTTTGATGGTAAAGCCGAATTTCATGTCCAGCGGACCGGCGCTGTCAGGATGCTCAACTGGCTCGAGCGTGAAAAAAACAGCTCTATAATCAACTTCACCGCCATAGCTGGTCTCGGTCATACAGATAATGGCAGCAAATAATACCACCAAGCCGAGAAACTTTGCTCTTCTGTTCATTTTTTCCTCCAATAATTCTCTACCTCAATCCATTGACGAGGCATTGTGGTTTGTGTTTAAAGAAATTTCTGTGTGACTTGTTCTTAGACATAGTTCGCCATTATCAGATGCCGCCTCCTTCGCTTTGCTTTTGATGAAACATGGTAAGCACGCTCATATATGTTATACTTCACCCTTCAGCTTACCGTTCTGATAGCCACCCCAACGGAAGCTGTAAGCCACTTTCACATTTGAGCGCGTGTAAGCTGATGCGTTTATATTTTAATGAGCTGTGATTTAGTTGTCAAGGGGGAAATGAAGATTCATTTAATGTAGACTATGGGGCAGATGTGGACATCGGATAGTGACGTGAATTCCCACAGCAAGCTGTGGGCCACCCGGCCTAATCGATTTTTTGCCATATTTTTCCCTCCACAAGCATCACCTCCTTTAAGAATATAAGTAAAAAAGAGAAATCTTCCCTAAGGAAAACATTGAGGAATTTATACGATACTGTCATTGACTGGCGTGTGGCGAACAATAGAAATTCCCACCCGTTGGGTGGGCTACAGCTGCTCAATCCATTGATGAGGTATTGTGGTTTGTTGTTCAAAAGAATTAGCGCCTAATCGATTTTTTGCCATATTTTTCCCTCCACAAGCATCACCTCCTTTAAGAATATAAGTAAAAAAGAGAAATCTTCCCTAAGGAAAACATTGAGGAATTTATACGATACTGTCATTGACTGGCGTGTGGTGAACAATAGAAATTCCCACCCGTTGGGTGGGCTACAGCTGCTGCTTTCTCCAGTTTCCCTGCACCTACATGTGAATTGACCAACAAGAGCAGACCAAACGCTGTGATTACAATTAACCTCTTCATCTTATCCTCCTCTTAGGACTTTGCAGCCCCTTTCAATTAACGTTCAAAGCCTTTGAGTTTCTCTTTGCTGCTTCCCTCTGACCTCCCTCGGCAGCTATCAATGACTGTCACATTCGAATCGTTCCTCTTCCATTCCAAGAACTCAATATCCTGTTGATTCTCAGACGCCTTTTCGCGTATGTCCAACTCAACTCGCGTGCAAGAGTCCGGGAAAACGCTAACATTGCAGATACTATACCGTTCAAGCACAGAATCAGCAGGATTGAGAATTAGGTGATACACCGCAGACGGAAGCCTGTCAATGGTTGCCTCACCTAAGCCAGTATCGGTAAAGTAAGGGTATACAGTTGATGTGTGTTGCACTGCTGTTCCCTTATAGACTGGGAGAACTCTCAGTTGTACCCTAAGATCGCTGACTGGAACTGTTACGCACAGTTCGAGTGCCCCAAGCTTACTATAGTCAAAATTGTGTGGTTTCACAGAGTACAAAGCATTGTAGCTGTCTACCTCAATGTCTGCACCAGGCCCACCAAGGATCTGGTTCAAACCCGGAAGAGAAGCCAGCTGCGGAAGAACTCTCAGTGGAAATCTAACAGTCACGATGTTGCCGAAATGAGAGAAGACCGTAACGCCCAGAGCTTGTAGAGTCGTAGTATTGCCGTCGTAGAACATCATGGTACGGACGTGGGGTATCGCATCAATAAAGTGCAACCCAGCCAATTCTACCTGAAATGGCCTTAACGTCAGGTCGTCCGGCGAACAGGCGCGTGCAGAGTCACCTGGCATTTGTTTAACCCCAACTTTGCTCAATGAATCATAGTAATGATCAAGGTAGCCGGGGTCAAAGTAGAGGTTATAGAAGTACTCCAGCTGCGGGCTCACTTTCTCCAGTTTGCCGGCGTTTGCAGGTGGATTGGCCTGTAAGAGCAAGGCAAACATCGTGATTGTAATTATTCTCTTCATTTAATCCTCCAACAATTCTCTACCCCAATCCATAGACGAGGTATTCTGGTTTGTCGTTTAGAAGAAATAGTGCCTAATCAATTTTATTGCCATATTTCCCCCTACACAAGCATCACCTCCTTTAAGAATATAAATAAAAAAGAGAAATCTTCCCTAAGGAAAACATCGAGGAATTTATACGATACTGTCATTGACTGGCGTGTGGCGAACAATAGAAATTCCCACCCGTTGGGTGGGCTACAGCTGCTGTAGAATTTGCCAAGGGGAAAATGGAAATCTTTTGGATATCAAAGATAGGAGCAGATGTGGATTCGCCATTGTCAAGCCGCTTATAAGATATCGAACCGCTCAATCAATTTGCAAAGCTGATATGGTCCCCGTCGGCATCAAACAGGGACAGAGCGTCGTACTCATCCAGTTCCGAGAAGAGCACTGACGAAGCAATGAGCTTGGCGTGGTCAAGTGTAACCGGCTTGGGGCCGAAAACGGACACGCGGTCCATTATAGTCTCAAACTGCTCATCATCTATCACAGATGTGTTCAACAACTTGAGGAAGAACCCGTACGCCTCCGTCGTCAATTGACTGCGCTCGGAGTCCGTCAAGACGCGGTTAGAGAAATGCCTTGTGGGAAAGCTCGAAAAAAAGTGCAGAGGGCTGTTCTCGAACCGCTTCAGCAGCCAGGAGTAGGCCGACGATATCTCGTCCTCCAGATATCCCTGAGACTCCAACGTCGACCAGAGGTCATCGGCGTCCGATAGCCGCCCCGCATCACCCTGCATGTAGTCTATCAAGAAAACAACGATTTCAAAAACTCGGTTCCTCATCGGCTCTCCCAATCTGGAGCAGTTTAAAATAAGATAATAACGAGGTCCCTGATAAGCAAGATAAAACGACAAAGAGACTAAAAAAACAAGACATTTCCGGCCGGCCTGACTCTCTCCCCGACGACGGGTGGCACCTCCAAACTCGCTTTGGAGGTGTTGTTCTTGATCGCTACCCAACGGTTTCTAATGCAGATGTCGGTATTGCCTTAACTGAGCACGTCTCCAAAAAAAGTTTGGGGATACCACCTGTCCAATCATCAATTGACGCGGCGCATGAGGACATACGCCGCGCACAGGGTTTCAACCTGCAAATCTCACCCTTCGACTCCATCCACGACCAGCCCTGGACAGCTCAGGGTGACAAATTGGATCAGTTTTAAACAGGTGCAAGGGCTAACATGTACTGCAGGAGCTTAAAAGCCCCCTCTTTGCCGCCGTCACCGACTTCCATGGGTGGGCCGACACAGGTGGGACAGCCGCCTTCACAAGGGCAGCTTTTCAGATGTTCAAAGCAGGACTCAAAAAGACGGATATGTTCTGTGAATAGCTTCTCCGAAAGACCGACGCCACCGGGGATGTTCTCATAGATATACACCGTGGGTCTCTCGGTAAACGGCGCCCGGACCTGTGAGATAGAGCGCAGGTCGCGCGGGTCGCACATCACCCACAGGGGAGCGATTTTGCCCAAGATATTAGCCAGCCCTCTCAGCGCTCCGCCAAATTGGGAACCATTAAGACCTACTTTGAAAGCAATATCACCTGGGAATGAATACCAGAAGGCGTTGGTATGCATCTCCAGCTCAGGCAACTTAAGATCACCCGAGCCGACGTTTTCGTGGGTGTGGAACTTTATCTTCTTAAACATCACTGTGACATTGGTGACCGAAACCTCACCGCAGGCCATCTCGGCCTCGCCAAAAGAATCCTTCTTGTTGACCTCGAGGACTTTCAAATCGGTCTTGGTTTCAGCGTCAGTATAGTAATCGACATCAACTTCTTCCACGTACGCCTTCTTCCCTTCCCAGTCAAGACGCCTGACTTGATACTGTCTGGCCCGGTGAAGGTAGACAGCCTCCGGATGTAGAAAGATGGGCGCTGAGAAGTAATCCACTTCGCCAATTACCTCAAAATTGTTGCTTTCGTTCAGAATGACAAAATTGTCCGGCGAGGCGGAGCGCAGCGAAATCTGCCCGGCAGGATAGATTTCCGATGACCAGTGGTAACGTCTGCTGGTTTTGCGCACGACCTTGGCTTCTTCGAGGTAGTCCAGTATCTCACTGGTGCCATCGGTCAGGCTGTACTCGGTTTCGTCAAAGGGTAATTCAAAAGCGGCACACTTGATATGATTAGTCCTGATAATCAGGTTGTCAGGGTCGATGATCCCGGCTTCAGGTGTCCTGTCGAAAACATACTTCGGCTGTGCGCAAAGGAACTGGTTAATAGGCGTGGAGCTGGCAATCATGATGGTCAATGAAGTCGTGCTACTCCGCCCCGCCCTTCCGGCCTGTTGCCAGAGGGAGGCGATTGAGCCAGGATAGCCCACTATAATCGACACATCCAGACTACCGACATCTATTCCCAATTCAAGAGCGTTAGTAGAAACGACGCCCGTGATGCTACCATCGCGCAGGCCGGTTTCGATCCGACGTCTCTCGCTGGGAAGATACCCGCCCCGGTAGCCAGCTACTTCTATTCCCCGCCCGAACTCTCCCTTGAGCTCGCGCTGGAGATATGTCAGCAGGACTTCAACATACAAACGGAAGTGGGCAAAGACAATTGTCTGAATCCTGTGTCTTAAGAATCCAGCAGCCAACCGCGCGGCCTCGTTGATAGCTGATTTTCGGATGCCCAGTTGCCTGTTGATAACCGGTGGATTGTAGAATAGGAAATGCTTCTCCCCGGAAGGAGCGCCATTAGTGTCAATAAGCGTTACTGGCCGTCCGATGATTTTCTGCGTCAGTTCGTCGGGATTGGCGATCGTTGCCGAGCAACAGATAAAGATCGGATCGGAACCATAAAACCTACAAATTCGCTGGAGCCGGCGAATGACATTGGCCAGATGCGATCCAAAAACCCCACGGTAGTGGTGCACCTCATCGATGACAACATATTTGAGATTTTCAAACAATTTAATCCACTTGGTATGATGAGGAAGAATCCCGGTATGGAGCATGTCTGGGTTGGTGATGACAATATGCCCAGCAGAGCGAATAAGGCGGCGTGCAGTCTGCGGCGTGTCGCCGTCGAAGGTGTGCATTTTTATATCGACGTCGAGTTCCTCAACTAAATCATATAGCTCGCTCCTCTGGTCCTGCGCGAGGGCTTTAGTCGGGAAAAGGTATAAGGCTCTCGCGTCCGGTTCTTTCAGCGCTTTGTCGAGAACCGGTATGTTATAGCACAGCGTCTTTCCAGAGGCAGTGGGCGTAACAACCACAACATCCTTGCCATGCGTCACTGCCTCAACAGCCTCACCCTGGTGAGAGTAGAGCTGTGTTATTCCCCGTCGTTTGAGGCAGGCCACCAGCCGTTTGTCCAACCCCTCGGGGTAGTCGACATATCGTGCCGGGCGAGGGGAATATGTCTTCCAGTGGGTAATGTTTTTACGGACGACTGGATCGTCTCTAAGCAGGTCGATTATCTGGTCAAGGTTCATAGGGACAACACAACTCCTGCACCGTGTTCACACCACGCCGGCAAGCCGACGGCGGCAGACATCGCAAAACTTCTCACCCTTACTGTCGATGTCAAGCATAACCTGGCTATAGTAGTTGACACACTTGGGATTGCGACAATCAGAGAGTTGGAAAAGCTGAGCCACCCGATGAACCGCTTCCTTAAATAGACGGGGGTAGATCTTGCTTTCATCTTCCGGCAGTCCGTAGAACTCCTGACGAATATAGTACAGCGATACGACCGCCGTGCCGGACAAGGTGTCGGTGTGACCCAGTATATAGGCATGGTCAGGAAGGTACAAGTCCTCCTCGCAGAAGGCGATCACTTTTTCGCGGTTATTGGCTTTGGTCCGTTCCAGCTTGGACAACACCACCTGGGCGTAGTACTGATTTCGAACCACATTGTGAGCCTCAGTCGGCATTTTCATTCCTTTAAGGATGTCGACCGAGCGGTTGAACACCGGTCCCAGCTCGGCGGCCAGCCGGTTAACCAGCATAAAGTCGACCTCCCCCAACGGCACTACAACAAGTTTTGGTTTCAACAACGACATCGTATTCGACACCTAACCACTAACCGGCAGTAAAAAAACGAGCGTCAGTTCCGTCTGGAGAGACTTTTACCTCTACCCTGGTTGCGCATTTTGGGCACCATCCAACAAAGGCCGTGCCCTTTTTGTTCAGGTAGATTCGTGAGTACACATTACAGCACTTGAAATGCATACCCAAGAACGGCCGCCAGGCTCTTGTTGTTTTCTCCACCATACGAACATTGGCAAAATACAGTAAATTGACTGTGGACGCAACCAGGGAATGGCAGTCAGGTAGACAAAGCCTGAGGTAGTTCTGCTATGCGGACCCAGAAGCTTTACAGGTCAAAAGCTTGCCCTGGCGGGTGCTTTTGACATCACAGCTATAGTCGAAGTCACCATTCGTCAAGCTCAGGACAGGCAGGGGTTTCGGCCTACTACTTACTGAAAATCCCTTGCTTAATAAGAGATTATCTAGTACATTGCAGTCATAAGGGTTGTCAACATTCGCCAGACATCCAAAGCAAAGCCCTTCGCAAGTGTGTCTGTGTGTCTGATTGTAAGGTCTCACGTAAGACCTAACACAACAAAGAAGGTAATATGATGTCAAAAGCAACACCCATCTTGCTAACCCTGTCTTTGATTCTGGCTCTGGCCGGCAGCGTTTTCGCCTTTGAGCCCCTGTTTGATGCCAGGATCGATTACGCCGCCGGGGATCAACCGTTGTGGGTTGTCTCAGCCGACTTTGACGGAGATAATGACAACGACGTGGCAACGGCGAATTGGGGTTCTAACAACGTCTCCATCCTGCTCAATAACGGCGATGGGACATTTGCCGACCCGGTCTATTACGGGGCTGGGGATAGTCCCCGCTCAGTTTTCTCAGCCGACCTTGACGGGGATAACGACAACGATCTGGCGGTGGTGAACCCAGATAATGACTACGTCTCGATTCTGAAAAACAACGGCGACGGGACCTTTTCCGCACCGGTCAATTATGCGACCGGGGACAGACCGAATTCAGTTTTCTTAACTGACCTAGATGGGGATAACGACAACGACCTGGCGGTGGCGAATGGGAATTCCAGCCACGTCTCCATCTTGCTGAACAACGGTGACGGGACATTTGCTGCGCCAGTCAATTATGCGGCCGGGGATAGACCCGGTTCAGTTTTCTCAGCCGACCTTGACAGTGATGGAGACTACGACCTGACCGTGACGAACTACTATTCTGACGAAGTCTCGGTTCTGAAAAATAACGGCGACGGGACGTTTACCGCACCGGTCAATTATGCTGCGGGGGATAGACCGGGTTCACTTTTCTTAGCCGACCTGGATGGGGATAACGACCATGACCTGGTGATGACAAATTTCTATTCCAACAACGGCTCCATCCTGTTGAACAACGGCGATGGGACGTTTGCTGCGCCGGTCAATTATGGGGCCGGACTTCGTCCTGTGTGGGTTTTCTCAGCCGACCTTGATGGGGATAACGACAACGATCTGGCAGTGGGGAACCCAGATAATGACTTAGTCTCGATTCTGAAAAACAACGGCGATGCGACCTTTCAGCCGGCCGTCCGTTATTCGGTGGGTCGTGGTCCCGGCCCAGCTTTCTCAGCCGACCTTGACAGTGATGGAGACTACGACCTGGCCCTGGGAAATTGGCACTCTGACAACGTCTCGATTCTGAAAAACAACGGTGACGGGACATTTGTCGAGCCGGTCTATTATGGGGTCGGGGATTCTCCCTCGTCAGTTTTCTCAGCCGACCTTGACGGGGATAACGACAACGACCTGGCGGTGGCGAATTCCATTTCTCACAACGTCTCGATTCTGAAAAACAACGGCGACGGGACATTTGCCGAACCGGTCTATTATGGGGTCGGGAATTGGCCCATTTCCGTTTTCTCAGCCGACCTTGACGGAGACAACGACAACGATCTTGCGGTCACAAATACAGAGTCTGACAACGTCTCCATCCTGTTGAACAACGGTGACGGGACATTTGCCGCGTCGGTCAATTACGGGGCTGGGGTTCGTCCCAATGCAGTTTTCTCCGCCGACTTTGATGGGGATAACGACAACGACCTGGCGGTGGCGAATGGTAATTCCAGCCACGTCTCCATCCTGCTGAACAACGGCGACGGGACATTTGCCGCACCGGTCAATTATGGGATCGGGGATTCTCCCTCGTCAGTTTTCTCAGCCGACCTTGACGGAGATAACGACAACGACCTGGCGGTGGCGAATAGCGGAACACACCCTGATTGGGCTAGCAGCGTCTCCATCCTGCTGAACAACGGCGACGGGACATTTGCGACAGCGGTCAACTATGGGGTGGCAACTTTACCCAATTCAGTTTTCTCAGCCGACCTTGACGGGGACAACGACAACGACCTGGCAGTAGCGAATTTGGGTTCTGACAACGTCTCCATCCTGCTGAACAACGGCGACGGGACATTTGACACGGCGGTCGATTACGAGGTGGGGGATTATCCTCATGCAGTTTTCTCAGCCGACCTTGACGGGGATAACGACCACGACCTGGCGGTGGCGAATGCAGGTTCTAACAACGTCTCCATCCTGCTGAACAACGGCGACGGGACATTTGCCGCGCCGGTCAATTACGGAAGCAGGATTGGCCCCGAGTCAGTTTTCTCAGCCGACCTTGACGGTGATAGTGACTACGACCTGGCGGTGGTAAATGCGTATTCCTACGACGTCTCTGTCCTGATTAATCTAAGTGGTCCTTATCCTAACATCTGCGGTGACGTCAATGGTGACGGGGAAATCGCTCTCGGTGATGTGCTCTTCCTGATAGCCTTCTACTTTGAATGCGGCCCCTGCCCATTTCCGTGCCTGGCTGGTGACGTCAACTGCAGCGCCACTGTCGATCTCGTTGACATCATCTACCTAGCCAACTACCTCTATCGAGACGGCCCGCCACCCTGCTGCTTGTAGCCGCAGGTATCGGGTTTCTTATCCAGATCTCGTAGGGCAGGTCTCCCTGAAACCTGCCTACCTGGCAAGGCTATCGACAATCGATCTCTGTTTGAGCATGAACTCAACATTCATCTCTATCGATTCCTTGTACTCCTTCGTCCCGGCACTGGAGGTCGTTTTGCGATCGCGGTCGATCACCCATCTCTCGTGCTGGAGCACAACCATACCCTCTCTGTAGGCAAAATAGAGCATTCCGGTAGAATTGATACGGTCGAGGCCGCTGCGTTGAACCGAATCCTGCGGATTGGATTCAATAGGGATAATCATGTTGCCGTCGCACTCAATAACAGCACAGTCGTAGCCGGCCTCGCGCGCCAGCGACATCACTTTGTAGGTCATCGATGCTTCCATCGGTTCGCCGGGAAGAACCACCTTTGTGGTCTGCGTCCAACTATCTCCCACGGACAGTTCTCCCGAAGGAAATACCGGCATCCCTTGTTCGTAGTAGTTCTTGATGTACTGTATGCTCGTGTAATCCACGTCGTCGCTGAACTTGACATCCCGGACCTTGCCGTTGGGCAGAACCTGCAAGATTAGCTTTCGGCTTTCTTCCACCGTGTCAATAATGGAAGAGTCTTCTTTGTTAGGCCTTTCAAATTTCCACACGGAAACTTCCATCAGCTCGGCCGTTTTGTCGGAATGAACTCGTTTGACAAGCTGCTCAACTTTCACCTCGAACGTCATAGAGCTTTCCTTGACAATCGAGTCAGCTTGGGTAACCCTGGAGCTCCTCTTCGACACCTGTTCATAGGAGAGCTTCAAACCGGGTTCAAATTTGTAGCGCAACGTGATTTTCTTGTCCCCCTGGGCGCAGCCCCACAGCAGTACTGTGAGCGCGAAGAGAACAATTGTGACGGTTAGTCTCTTCAAGACCTATCTCCTCTCAATGGCGTTATAAGCTCTTTTTACTCTGCCGTGACCATCAGGTCCGGTATACCGGCAAACCGTCCCAGAAACCCCGGAGCGCCCATAAGAAGCATCCCCTTGGCCAGTTGAATCTGCTCCGAACGGGTCACCATCGGGCTGTTGTCGACACCAAGCAGTTCGCTAACCGGCGCTGTCGCTAGTATCGGAACATCTGAGGTAGTCATCCGTGCAACTCTGTTATCCTGGCTGGTTCCAATGAATATCGTTGAAAATAGAATAAACAACGAAGCCGCCAGAGAAACCAAGGCTCGCACCAGAGCGTTCCGGCGTTCTCCGACGGCGCTTGTTCTGGCGACAGGCACCTGCCAGTCGTTCATGGGAACATCAGCAGTTCGGGCTCGAATAAGTCGCGCTGTTTCAGACCAGTAATCCCGGCCGGGATTATATCGCGGCATCTGCCTAAGCAGTTGCTTGAGACGCTGCGCTGCATGGAGCTCTTCCCGGCACTCACTGCAACTATCCAGATGCCGGTTTAGTTGCTCGACTTCTTCCGGAGAGAGCTCCCCATCGAGAAATACCTCTATCAGCGACAGCGCGCGCTGGCATGTCATTTTTACTCCTCTTTTCTGCCTTCAAGGCGCTGCGTCAGTATCTTTTTCAATTTCCTGCGAGCGATGTGAAGATTGGAGCGAACTGTTGCTTCGGGGCAATCCAAAGCACGTGCAATTTCAGCTTTGCTGTAGCCCTCAACATCGTGGAGCACGGCTGTCAGTCTCTGCCGGGGCGGCAACAGATCAAGCGCTCCCTTAATCTCCGCTATCAACTCCTTGTTCTCATAGTCCTCGCTTGGGGTTGCTACCCGTCGCGACAGGTTAACCAAGTCACTGCCCGGAAGGGAGCGTTCGCCACCGGAAATATCGGTATGGCCTCGGTGCCTTCGCAGGAGGTCGATGGCATAGTTGGTAGCAATCCTCAGAAGAAATGATGAGAAATACTTTACATTTTGTAACTCCTTGCGTTTCCTATAGATTCGTACAAATGTCTCTTGCACAACTTCATCGGCATCGAGATGATTCCCTACTACCTGAAAAGCAAGAGAGTATATTTTCCTTTGAAACCTCCGGACCAGTTCGGCAAACGCCTCCTGGTCGCCATTGGCAAAACTGTCAACCAGCTCGGGGATCGTTTTTCTCATGCCCCGAATGAACCTCTTGCATCCTTATAGACGAATATGCACGCCACGTGTTTAATCTATGTGCCAAAAAACAGGTTGACTGCCTTAACCGCATACCTTATGGTTGCCACCATATATTGTCAATCTTTTTTTACGCAACGAGTTATAGCGATAGTTGAGTCTTTTGCTCGAAAACACCATTCAAAAAAATCGATATAAGTTCTTCGCTGTCGGGGCGATCGGAACCTTCATGGGCACTCTGGATGGTTCTATCGTCAACGTTGCCCTGCCAACCATAGCCAGTGATCTGCACTGCTCAATCGACATCGTTGCCTGGGTCGTGTTATCTTACACGCTCACCCTGGTATCTCTAATGCTTGTCTTTGGCGCCTGGACGCAACGAAAAGGATACGACTTCGCCTATAAGTTTGGTTTTTGCTTCTTCACCGTCGGCTCACTATTGTGCACCGTTAGCTGGTCAATATACTCCCTCATTCTCAGTCGCGTCATCCAGGCGATCGGCACCTCCATGTTCCAAGCCGTGGGGACGGGAATGGTAACCGAAGTATTCGACAGGAAGGAAAGGGGCAAGGGTATCGGCATGATGATAATGATGGTATCGGCCGGTTTGATGACGGGTCCGCCATTAGGCGGATTCCTGCTGCAGTTTTTCCCCTGGCAAGCCATATTTGTAATCAACCTCCCGATTGGCCTGGTCGGCCTGGCCCTGACCTTCCGGTACTTCAAGCTACTCCCTGTTCATGTCTTACAACGCAGGGCGCCGCTCGCTTCAGGAGTAGCTGTTTCGGCAGCGTTGCTCTCCGGCGTTCTGGCACTGTCCCTGGTTAGTAGCTACGGGTTGGCTGATATACGTGTTTGGGGCCTGGCACTCGTGTCGCTTATCTCTGTGTACGCTTTTATCAAGCTCGAGACAAAACCAGAGAGGGCCCTGATTGGGCTGGAAATGTTCAGGAACCGTCAGCTTGTGACCTCCCTGATTGCCGCCATCTCGATGTATTCAGCCCTGTCCGGTACGTTGATCCTCATGCCGTTTTACCTTGAAAGAGTCAGACACTGCGAGCCAAAGACGGTTGGGCTTTACCTGATCATATTACCAGTATTGATGTTTCTGCTGGCACCCGTTGCCGGACGATTGTCGGATAAAATCGGTACTCGTATTCTGACAGCCTCTGGACTGACAACGCTGGCCTGCGGCCTGTACCTGCTTTCGCACCTCGGCATCGAGACTATCTCCAGCTATATTATTCTGTCATTGGTTGTCGTAGGGTGTGGAGTGGCGGCCTTCAATGCCCCCAACTCCTCAGCCATAATGGGGGCAGTTACCGAAGCGCAGAGGGCTATAACATCAGGCATTCTGTCGACCACGCGCAACATCGGCATGTCGCTCGGCGTCGCTCTGAGCACAGCCCTTTTTGCTTATTTCCAGACACAATACGCTGATCTAGGAAATGACAGCATGGTTTTCGTCGCCAGCTATCACCAGGTCATATACGTTGTTATGGCGATGGCTATTATTGGGCTTCCGTTTTGCCTACTCCGAAGAAGATAGATGCTCTATATAACCTCAATAATTCGTTGACAGTGTCCGAAAAGGGTACTATACTCTGACCTGTACTATATGGGGCCATAGCTCAGTTGGGAGAGCGCTTGACTGGCAGTCAAGAGGTCAGGGGTTCGACCCCCCTTGGCTCCATAAAGATTATAGCTCCTGCAAAGTTCTTATGATCTTTGTAGGAGCTTTTTTCTGCGATCGCGGGCCGCTTGCCCCCCCTCGAAGGTGATACTCTCGCCGTTTTGTCGGATCCATGGGAATCAGCGAAGATGAACATCGTCCTGCAAGGCGGCCTTTTCTTAATAGCGTTTTTGGCTTCCTTACGCTATACTTGAGATAGAGGTTTTGAGACCCACAATCTAGAGCGAAGCTGCCGGTTTCGCATGGATTGCGAGCTAGGGGAAGCAGGAGATACGAGTTTAGAGAGCTCTCAACTATGATAACTCTTGGAGGATCAACATGCAGACATTTGTTCTGATGACCAAGCTTTCGCCGGAAGTAACATCCCGGATGAAAGACCGAGCTTCAATAGGCCGCGCCTGGTTAGAACAGGTGAAGCAGAAGTGTCCCCAGGTGAAGTTCGTGAATCACTATGCCCTTCTTGGGAAGTATGATTTCATGGATATCTACGAGGCTCCCGACGAAGAGACCGCCGCAAAGGTATCCATGATAAGCCTGGCCAACGGCGCCCTGCAGGCTGAAAGCTGGATAGCCATACCGTACAAGCGGATGGTGGAGCTGGCTCAGGAGATATAGGCTTCCGACAGCTGTCTTTTGTCTTTTGGAGTCCAGTGGTATCGGCACAAGAAGGGGGGAATGCAATAATCACAAGGGGTGAGAATAACTCACATAGGTTGAAGTGTCCTTTTCCCTTGACAATGCTAACTTGGTAGTATATTATTAAATTGAAGGCTTAGAGGTTCACCAATAGCATTAGCTCTATCTTTATTATTCTGACATCAAGTTCGAGCATCCACTTGGGTGAAAAATAAAAGGCATTACGAACGTTGCCATTATTTGCAGGCGAACAGGAGGAAAAAGAGATGAGGAAACTTACATTCGTGCTCACGTGGGCATCTGTTTTAGCCCTCACTGTTGCTCCGTGCTATGGCGCCAGTGAGATCACTCTCGACGAGGTACAACAGGTGGAGGGCGTCTCCACCGGTGGCAGTGTATTGGCCGAGATTCCAGTCAGATTCATCTTCAGGTTGACCAACACCAATGGGCACAATCTTACCTTGATCTATCACGGATTCAGAGTTTGGACGCATCGGAATAGTGTCTATACCGATAATTTCACACCTCTCATCGATGATACCCTACATATACAGCCGAATGGTTGGTTATACGTACCACCTTGGGTTTATGGTTTTTTTGATATGGTAACCTCTGGTAAGTTTAGCGTCGACGGCGTAGGAGAGGATACTGTGCGTTTCGCCGCTTTTCACACGAAGCCTCCGGGGCAGGGTGGCCCTGGCATTCCTGACGGTTTTGACGAGCAAGTCTACTGGATTGAAACTGGTGACCTGGTTGCCGGAGATACCATCTGTATCGACTCCTCGTATTTCCCTCCGCACGGCGAATGGCTGTGGGAATACGACTTTACAACTCAGTTCCCACCAGATTGGTTTGGGCCATACTGCTACGAGGTTACTTCCTGCTGTATCGGCAACCGGGGTAACGTCGATTTGCAGGGAGGAGTCGACGTAGCAGATATTACTGCGCTGGTTAGCTACCTATTCCCCCCGCACGACTCACTGCTGTGTACCGGGGCTGGCAACGTTGATGGTCTTAGCTACGCAGGTGTACCGGTCAACGTGGCCGACATAACGTACTTAGTGGCTTATCTCTTTCAGGAAGGACCGGAACCAGCGCCGTGCCCATAAGAAAAGAGCATGAAAGACGGCGTAGTTGGACCCTTGTGACTCTGAAAAAAAACGACGACTAATAAAACCGGAATTTCTGTCATTGTCGTAAACGTCAAATAATTTGTGGGCGGTTTTCGTTACACATGCCAGCGACGCCGGTAAACCCATCAAATTGACTTAGTGTCCATAGCTGGTGCAGCTTTCGTTACCACGCTGCACCACCGACAGAAAGGGCTGTCTTGTACAATCGCAAGACAGCCCCTCGCAAACAATATCATCGAGCGGGCTTAGAACACCTCATGCTCCTGTAGAGTCTTTTCGATGTTGTTTTGTATCTCAGCGTTTTCCACGAGACTCTCAAACCACCGGCCATAGAGCTCCTGGCGCTTTGAGTTCAATACGAAGGCATAGAGAGAATCCCGGCTGGCATTGTAGTCGGTCAAATCAGGACTCGTCCGCGAGATCAGTTTGAAGACGACTGTTCCCTGTTTGAAATCGATGGGTTTGGATACCTGACCCGGCTCAGTGAGACTGAAAGCAGCTCCAATTGCCGTCGGATCATGTCTGAGCTCCTTGACGTAACCGGTACGTGTAAACTCGTCGGGTGTCTCGTACTCCTCACCAAATATCTTGACTGCTTTTTTGATGTCGGTACCCTTCTGGATCTCATCGTAAATGGCATTAGCCGTATCGCGGCAGAGCTTGGCGACTTTATACGTCAGTATATCCAACTCGACCTTCTGCTTGGCCTCCTCAAAGCTGGCCATCCCAGCCGGCAGCCGGTCGGCTACCTGCACTACGAAAAAGGCAGAGTTATTCTCAAGGATCTCCGAAATGGCATCAACCTCGTTGTCAAAGGCAAACTGCCCCGCGTTCTGGTCATTGCCGATGAACTGGATATTCTTCCCCTGAAAGAACGGAGCGGTTCTCTTCACAGGAATACCCAAATCCTCGGCTGCCTTGAAGAAACCTTTCTTCTTGGCCGCAGCGTGGAACTCCTCCAGCCTCCGGTAAGCTCTGTCAAGCGTTTCCTGCCCGGCCTCCGTCTTTATCAGGATGTGGGATGCGTGAGCCTTCTTTACCGATTCCTTTTCTGTTTTTCCACGCGGTCTTTCCATTTCTTCCTTGAAACCGTGAAGCTTGATAATGTGCCATCCAAACTGAGTTCTGATTGGCTCTGAGATCTGCTCTTCCTTCATAGAGAACACTTTGCGGTCAAACTCTTCGACCATCTGCCCCTGGGGAAACCAGCCCAAGTCGCCTCCATCCTTAGCGGAGGAGGGATCCCCGGAGTGTTGGCTAGCCATCTCCGCAAAGTCTACTCCTGCCTTGATGGAATCATAAATGACCTTGGCCCTATCATAGCTTCGTTCCCAATCCAGCGGCTTCGGCTTTTTATCGATCAGCGCGATGTTCAGAGCCGCTCTGGCGTCGATAGGATAATCGTCTTTGTGCTCATTGAAGTACTTTTCAAGCTCCTCGTCGGTGCTCTTGGGCGGTGGTCGGGAGAATCTGTCATAGCCTACATTTACCATCCCAATCTTGATCTTCTCACGGTCTGCCAAGTAGAACTCCTTGATCTCCGCTTCCGTCACGTGCGCCGTCTGGATAACCATCTCCTGCAGCTTTTGCTTCCGAATACTTTCCCGCGCAAACGGTTCCACCGAAGCCCAGAACGCACTTGCCTGTGGATCGGCCATGGCGTTGAAGTACTTCTGGTAATCAAAACGGCCATCGGTCTGAAAATACGGAAGCTGCTGGAGCTCCGGCGGTGGGTTGTAACGCAGGAAAGCGTATACCTCTTCAGCGCTGGCCACAACGTGGTACTTTACCACTTGCTGCATAAGAAGATAGTCGTGGAGAACCTGGCGCCAAGCTTTCTGCTGAATCTCTCGAATCTTGGATTCGGGAAGTTCCTCATCAATATCGGCGGATTCAGCCTGATACATGGAGTTATAGACGCGGTTGTAAGCCTCCCAAGATATTTGCTCCCCATTTATCACAGCCGCGACATTAGCACTCTCGTAGTCTTGCCGTCTCGACAAGCCCATACCCCATTGAAAAACAATCATAGCAGCGAAAAAAAACAGTACAATAATAATGATAGGAAATATCATCTTGCGAAGTGTTTCAAACATCCAGCTTCTCTCCTTTTATTCTCTTAAGCATCGAACAACGTTTCCACGTCAGTCGCGCCAGGAATAAACGTTGACAGTCAATATATAGGTGAATATGCAAATTTCGCAACACCGCATTTTTTTTTATACGAAAAACATTGTCCTTTGTACCAGAACGACCATAAATTGGCAGTGACCTTAGCGAATTAGGATTGCTGATGATGAAATTATCGACAAAAACCGCCAGCCTGTTAGTGACAATGGCTGTTGTTGCCGCCACTGCTGGCGTGGCAGAAACAAACTGGCCCCTGAAGGAGCAGATTAATCTTTCCTCAGGTTTTGGGGATTACCGCCCCGACCATTTCCACTTCGGCGTCGACCTTCGAACCGGCAGCAAGATAGGGAAAAGCATCTTTTCGCCTGTTGATGGCTACGTCTGGAGAGTCCGCACGTCATATTTCGGCTACGGGAAAGCGTTGTATATCAAGGGAGATGATAGCTACATCTATGTTTATGGTCATCTGTCCAATTTTTCCGGCAGTGCAGATCAACCTCTGAAAGCGGCCCAAGTAGTTGCCAGGAGATACTATCAGGACATTGAGTTTCCTCAGGACTCCATTCGCGTGAAGGAAGGTGAGCTCATCGCCTACTCCGGCCAGACGGGAGCCGGTGCTCCTCACCTCCAGTTTGAGATACGTAGCTCCGACAATGCCCCCCTCAACCCATTATTACTCGGCTTTGACCTGGATGACAAAACGCGACCGGTCTTCTCCCGTATCGGTTTTCAGATGACGGACGACAGTTCTCTTTTTGATGACGGCACAAGGAAGATGTTCTTTGAGGTCTCACCAGAGAGAAAGGCTGGCCGCTACACTCTTGACACTGTGCTGTATTTTCATCGACCGTTTGGGGTTCTGGTAGATTGTTTTGACCGGATGCGGTCCAATGGCATGAAACAGGCAGTATACAAACTGTCTATGTACATTGATAGCAAGCTGTTCTATAAGGTTGTCTTTGATTCGCTCGACTTCGGTACCATAAAGGTGGTCAACCTGGAGTACGATTATCTCGAAGCGGTTGCCGAAATGAAAAGAGTGAGAACATTATTCAAGAAAATCGGCAATGACTATCGCGGCAGCCAGGCGATCAATAGCAATAGAGGAATTTTCGGGCTTGCGGGCTCCGAACTCATCGGGCTACACCGGGCAGAAATTGTCGCGGAAGATTGCTTCGGCAACAGCTCCGAATTAAGCTTCAAGTTTCTATGGGGGCCACCTGGGAACATATTTCATCTCGACTCAACGGTAACCAGTCCACCGGATACCACCCAATTCTACTTCTCCCCTGTGGTCAACCCCAAAGACCTGAAAATCGATTCAGTGAGAGCCTTCCTTAACCGGGGGGAACATTGGGGCACTCCCACCACTGCAAAGATTCTACCGCTTGAGAACGGGAAAGTGCAATGCCAGGTAATCGGCTACACGGTCCCCAGGGCCGTGCTGCGGCTGTTTCTCTTTGCTCACAAAGGCTGCTTGATCCGCGACAATTTGTTCAACGGCCTTCAGGAAAGAGGCGCTGCCAAAATCGACATCGAGCGCACTGTCCTCGAAGATGGTCTACTGGTATCGATAAGAACCAGAAACAAAACAGGCTCCAGGGCTCGGATCGAGCTCTATTACGGCGACAGCCTCCTGGGGATCGAGTACCCACACTACTTCAATATGTACAGGTACATCTGCTTTATCCCACCCGGGGAGAAATATGCTCGAATAGACCGGCTGGCGGCATCTATGTCGGAAGACACCACCGTTACACCGGCGCTGTCCGATTCCGTCGACATCGTCGCAGTGGGGTTTAAAGAGACTGAGGACATAGCCGTCGGCAAGTTCCTGACCTTGCATTTGGGAAAGGATAACTTCTATCAACCGCGGTATCTGGAGTTCAAGAAAACCTCCCTTTTCAATCGGTCTCGACTGGGATTGAATTCAGCCTACTATCAGATTTTGCCTGAAGCCTTTGTCTGCCGTGAGGATTTTGAGATGACACTCAGGATTCCCGCCCCCAATCAACTCAATAATCTCTGTGGTCTGTGCTGGCTCGATAAAAAAGAAGACCGCTGGGTCTGGCTTAAGGACAACAAATTCGAGGACAATGTGCTGACAGCCACGTCAACCGGCGGGGGGATATTTGCGGCCGTGTTCGACTATGAACCACCCCTTATCAAGTATCTTAGCATAGCGGATCGACGCACTTACCGAAGCCTCAGGCCGGCAATAAACTTCGTGATAGAGGATACCCTTTCGGGCATTGGTGACGACCAGGACATTGTCATTAAGCTTGACGGCAAGTGGCAGATACCCGAATACGACCCGGAAACAGGCCAGTGCTCGTCGAAGCCGCTGGAACCGCTGGAGCCTGGAAAACATCACCTGGGTATCCGCGTCACCGATCGAGCTGGCAACCTTACTGAACAATATCTGAACTTCTTCGTCAAGAAAGCACAGAAGGGACCCCGCCACTGACGCCATTTACGAGGTGAGATTTGTTTATTCCCATAAGAGACGATGCTCCCACTGTCCGCAAGCCATACCTCACAGTAACACTGATCGTACTCAACAGTCTGGTTTTTCTATATTCGATTTTCCTGGGGTCACGCGGGTTCCGTCTGTTTACGATCCAGTTCGGCTACATTCCATTCGAATTCATCACCGGCATTGAGCTGACTCCGGAACTGGCCGCCTCAGCGTACCTGACCCCGTTCACCTCCATGTTCATGCACGGCGGCTGGCTTCACCTGATCGGCAATATGCTCTTCCTGTGGATCTATGGCAACAACATCGAAGATTATCTCGGGCCGGTGAAGTTCCTGCTCTTCTACATAGCCTCGGGGCTGGCGGCAATCGGGCTGTACACGCTGTTCGGCCCGCACTCACAGGTGCCGCTGGTGGGAGCGTCGGGGGCGATCGCGGGAGTTATGGGCGGGTACATGGTGATTCATCCGAGAGCACGTATCACAATGCTGGTCGTTTTCATTTTCATCCAGTTCGTAGTACTTCCGGCCAAGGTCGTTCTGGGAATTTGGTTTATCTACCAATTGTTGATGTCAATGATAGGCAGCGCCACCGGCGGAGGTGTTGCCTGGATGGCGCATGTGGGAGGTTTTGTTTTCGGCTGGGCTGTCTTGAAGCTGCTTACTAAGAGACGCAGACCCCGCGCCTCTTCGTCCGGGGACCAACGCAGCTACCGGGTGAAATGGGATTGAGGGCATGGAGGAAACCTACCGCTTTGCTGAGAAACACGAAAATGACGAGCATTTATTACTTGCTATAATGTTAAACATCTCCTGAAAACGACTTCTCCAATAGTGATTAAAAAGAGATTGTTATAAATCATCTTGAGAACTTGAAAAAGCGGAAAGTTTTTCTTAACTTGTCGTTTAAATGTCCAAGATGCTTTGAGGACGTATCGTTAGTAATGTTTTGTTTGGTGAAATAAAGAAACGGAGGAAGATGTTATGAAAGCTTTGGTTTTCGGTGGTTCGGGCAAGATCGGTTCCGCAGTTGCGTGGGATTTAGCCAAAGACAAACAGGTTGAAGCTATAGGTATCACTGGTAGGCGGAGAGACGCCCTGGAGAAAACAAAAAAATGGATAGGTAGTGACAAAGTGATCCCGCACGTTTTGGATATAAACGATAGGGAGAGCACGATAAAGCTGATGAAGCAATACGATGTGGGCGCTATTGCCATGCCTGACAGGAAGACAAGCTATAAAGTGGCTCATTTTGCAATTGAGGCTGGGTTGAACATCGTCGACATGCTTGAAGAGTATCATAGGCGACCGGATGCTTATGAAATAGAGGGATTGGAGGTCCCTAACGGGATGACACTTGATGAATACGGGGACTGGCTCCATAATACCGCTATCGCGAACGGGGTAACATTCGTCGACGGCATGGGCTTCGCACCGGGGCTGAGCAATGTTACCGTGGGCGAGGCAATCAGGAAGGTAGACTCAGCGGAATCTGCAATCGCAAGAGTCGGCGGTATCCCGGCGAAAGAATTCGCTCAAAAGCACCCGCTGAGATATATGATCACCTGGGCGTTTGAGCATGTATTGAGGGAGTATATGATCAAGTTGAAGGTGGTCAAGGACGGCAAAGTTGTGGAAGTTCCGGCGATCGGTGATCGGGAGACATTCCAATTCTCAAAGTTCGGCAAGAATGAGGAGTTACAGTGTGCCGTCACGCCTGGTATGCCCAGTTTTATCTTTTCAAGGCCTGAGCTTAAGGAATTCGCCGAAAAAACAGTTCGCTGGCCCGGTCACTGGCCGGGAGTGGACACCTTAAAGGAATGTGGATTGCTGGATATTGAGCCGCAGGAATTCAACGGTATGAAAATTGTACCCCGGGAGTTCCTTCTATCCTTAATAACACCCAGACTTCAGGCCAAAGATGGTGAAACCGACGTGTGTGTTATGTATAACACCACAACAGGGGTAAAAGACGGCAAAAAGGTCAAGATTGAGCACTTCATGTGGGATGAGGCGGACAAAGACAACGGAATCTCTTCAATGATGAGAGTTACCGGTTTCCCTGTGGCCATCACGGCCAAGCTTATTATGGAGGGATTGATTCAAGAAAAAGGAATCGTTCCCCCCGAAGACTGCATGAAGGGTAAAGTCTACGACAGGTTCATAGAAGAGTTAAAAAACAGGAGTATAAATATACTCGAGGTCTCGGAAATAGTAGAGTAAGAGAAAAGGAAATAGCTCATATTCAGGGATTTCTGTTCGTGGCGGATGTCCCAGAACTGCTCCAAAGTTCGCTATTATAGCGAGCCCCCTCCTGAGGTGGGTGGATGTAGCGTTACAAGGGTTGTGTTTCGAGGCCCCACCACCACGCCTTCCATGGCAGCCAACGCATCTACTGCTATGCTGGGCGACGGGATTGCGTGGATTGCCGCTTTGCCATACTCGGCTACGCCCCCCGATTATCGTTGCTTTTCATCCACCTGTTAATATAATGAGTTGTAATGGCCAGATCGGTCGTAGCAATTCGGCTAACGGCGTAAAAATCTGGTCTTGCTGGTGATGCATTTTGAAACTTTCATAGCCAGGCGTTATTTGCGTTCCGGGCGGTTTTTTACCTCGGTCTCGAGCTGGATCACGATCCTCGGGGTTACATTGGGAGTGGCGGTCGTCTGCTTCGTTATGTCGATGCACAATGGCTTCGAATCGGAGATACGATCTCGTCTGCTGGGTACAACCTCGCACATCTCCATTTTCCCCCACAATGGCACTTTCATTGAGGACTACGCCAAACTGGTAAAGAAATTGGAAGCGATCGACGGTGTGGTTGCCGCCTCTCCCTTCATTTACTACAAAGCGGCTATCTCGTCGGCTTCGGCGGGAGACGGAATTATCGTGCGAGGGATCGATCTTGAGAAGGAGAAACGGACCTCCAATATCGCCCAAGATATGAAGGTCGGTGATTATTCCTTTGAGCCAATTGTAGACAATAATGACACCATCCCAGGTATGTTGATGGGCACTACTCTCGCCGAACGGCTGGGAGTTTTTCTGGGTCAATCTGTTGTGCTCTATTCGCTGCGGGGAGAAGACCTACACAAGAGGAGCCAACCCCGGGTGGCGAAGTTCTACGTTTCGGGTCTGTTTGAGACCGGCATGTATGAGTTCGATGCGGAGCTTGCCTATATCTCGCTTCCCTCAGCCCAAAAGCTGTTCAAAACAGGCGACGCAGTCACGACCGTACATCTCAAGCTGGATGATATCTACAAGGCAAGCGAAATGACGCCGGTGATCGATTCCGTTTTAGGTTATAAATATGACGTTGTCCCCTGGAACATTCTTCACAAAAACCTGTTTTCGTGGATCGCAATTGAGAAAAAAATCCTCTTTCTGGGCTTCATCCTTATAGTAATTGTGGCAGCATTCTCGATAATTTCTGCCCTGGTCATGCTAACCATGGAGAAGCGTTCCGAGATCGGGATTCTCAAGACCATCGGGTCGACGCCCGCTTCGATCCGTAAGATATTTGTCTACAAGGGCTTAGTTGTCGCGGGGTTAGGGGCGCTGTTTGGATGGGCCATTGCCCTGGCTTTTGCCTATCTTCAGAACAGATACCAAATCGTATCGCTTCCGGCAGACATATACTTCATCAGCTATTTACCAATTGAAACTCATCTAGTAGATTTCCTTTTAGCCGGATTTGTGACATTCGTGGTTTGTTTCCTGGCGGCTTTGTACCCAGCCCATCAGGCGGCCCGTTTGTCGGTTATTGACGTGCTAAGGGAGTAAGTACATGAAATTACTCAGCTTACCTAAAACTTTGCCAAAAACTGGCGAAAACAGTAGTATAGCCTCAAACGGGCCGGTGTCAGAACCTGCATCTATGAATGAGTAGTGAAGAAAACATTTTGTCGGCTGTTGATGTTCACCGTGAGTTCAAGACGGTAGAAACCAGGGTTCACGTCCTGAGAGGCATAACGTTTGACATTCAGAGGAACGAAGTCGTAGCTGTTACCGGCGCTTCCGGTGTGGGCAAATCCACACTATTACATATAATCGGTGGTCTGGATCGGCCAACCCGGGGGGATGTTTGGATCGACAGTCAGCCTCTGAAAGGGAAGTCAGAGCAATGGCTGGCACACTTCAGAAACGAGAGAATCGGTTTTGTCTTTCAGCACCACTATCTGCTGGATGATTTTACGGCTCTTGAGAACGTAATGATCCCCATGTTCGTTACCGGCGCCACGCGTAGCGAGGCGGAGCGAAAAGGGGAACTCTTATTGGAACAAGTGGGTTTAAGAGATAGAAAGAGTCATCGTCCGAGGCAGTTGTCGGGCGGCGAACAACAGCGGGTGGCTGTGGCTCGAGCATTGGCCAACGACCCGGAGATTGTCCTGGCTGATGAGCCATCGGGTAACCTCGATACAGATACGGGCCGAATGCTTCATGGACTCCTTTTCCGCCTCAACGCTGATAATCATGTGACCTTCTTGATAGCCACTCACAACCGGACGCTGGCTGATAGATGTGATCGGCGGTTGGAGATAGTTGACGGCAAAATACATGAACAAGTTCAAAAGGCAGGTGGTTAACACATGCTGTGCCAGGATTGCAAAAAGCGGGAAGCGCAGGTTCACCTTACTCAGATAGTAAACAACGAGAAAACGACGCTGCATCTGTGCAAGCAATGTGCAGCCGCGCGGGGTTTTCACTCGCCACTGGACAATATCCCCTTTCCGCTGGCGGAGATTCTGTCCAATCTAGCAGCTACTATGCCGGATTCTGAAAAGACGGAGGAGCAGGATAAGATTACCTGCCCAACTTGCGGCCTCTCCTTCGAGGCCTTTACCCACCAGGGGCGGTTTGGCTGCGGGGACTGCTACAGGACTTTCCGCCATCGCCTCGAGCCAATTATGAGAAAGATCCACGGCGCCTCCCTACACCGTGGACGGAGCCCGGAATTCAGCAGCTCAGAGGATGACAGCAATCTGCCGATTCCAGTGAAGGAAGAAGAGCGGCTTGAAGAAGAGATGAAAAAGGCTATCGAATCTGAGGATTTCGAACGAGCCGCCGAGCTCCGGGACAAGCTGAAGACAATCAGGGAATCGTTATCGGCCGACAAGTAAACGTGAGGATGGGAAGTTGGGAATAATGTTTGAAGATATGGCCAAATCGCCTGCGGTATGGCTTTCGGGGAAGGGCGAAGAAGCGACGGTTGTTCTGTCAAGCCGCGTGCGACTGGCGCGAAACGTTGCCGGGTGCAAGTTCCCGACCTCGGCTGACAGCGAGACGAAGAAGCGGATTGTAAACTATTTCGATTCTACGCTCACACGCTCCAAACTGCTGGCCGAAGGTCTCTACTACAAAGCCTCTGACATTTCAGAACTGGACAAGGATTTCCTGATCGAGCGACATCTGATCTCACCGGCTTTCCTCGATGGCGATCTTTCCAAGGCTCTTTTCATGGATGCCGACGGGCGGGTGTCGATTATGATCAACGAGGAAGATCATTTGCGGGTCCAGGCGCTGTCGCCAGGTCTCGACCCCAAAGGAGCCTACGAGCTGGCCACGAAGTATGACTCTGAGACCGGTCATTACCTCGAGTACGACTATGACGCCGATTTCGGATACCTGACGGCCTGTCCTACCAATGCGGGTACCGGTATGCGTGCATCAGTGCTGATTCATTTGCCCGGACTGGTGCTGACGCGTGATATCGAGAAGACAATTTCCTACATCACTCACAGCGGGCTGGTAGTAAGAGGCTTCTATGGTGAAGGTTCTGACGTATTGGGTAACCTCTTCCAGCTTTCAAACCAGAACACTCTTGGTATTACTGAGGACAAAATCCTAAACCAGATCAGCCGTGTGACACGGGAAGTCATCGAAAAGGAAGCGACCGCACGTCAGCGCCTGATGGACGAGGCGTCCGACATGATCGAGGACAAGATATGGCGCGCCTACGGCATACTGAAAAACGCTCGCGTCCTGACCTCCGACGAGGTTATGAACCTTTTGTCTGCCATTCGGTTGGGACACGCTATGGAAATAATCAACTTTCTCGACTTGGCGCTGGTTAACGAAATCCTGTTGCTTTCTCAGCCAGCTCATCTGCAGAAGTACTACGGACACGAAATGGACAATAATCGCCGTGATCTCGTCCGCGCTCAGATGGTCCACGAAAAGCTGCGGAATATCGAAAGCTCAAATACAGTGTGACAAGCATCACACCAATTGGCTGGAATAAAATGTGTATATTGACATAAAGAAGGATGATTCGCAATGAACGAGATGTTTACAGAGAGTGCCCGCAAGGCGATTGAGTATGCCCGCGATGAAGCGGCTCGCCTGAGACATGACTACATCGGAACTGAGCATCTCCTGCTGGGTCTTATCCGCCTCGGCGAAGGACGCGCCGTTGAAGTCATCATAAATATGGGGCTGGAACTGATCGACCTGAAGACATCCGTTGAGGAAGTAGTACAGCCTTCCGGTGGAACCATGACAATGGGACAGTTGCCCCTGACCGCGCGCGCCAAGAAAACACTTGAAGTCTCAGGCCAGGAAGCGCGGGCACTGAGATCGAAGGACATTGACACCGAGCATATACTGCTGGCTTTGTTAAAAGATGAGGAGGGAGTGGCGGCTCAGGTGCTCTCAACGTACGAGATTGACTATAAGGAGGCATACGAAGAGCTAAAGAACATCCAGAATGGTAAGCCGTCCTCATTTAAGAAGAAACGCAAGAAATCCAAGACGCCTGCGTTGGACCATTTCGGTCGGGACCTGACCGAACTGGCTCGCCGTGGCAAGCTCGACCCCATTATCGGCCGGGAAAATGAAATTGAACGGGTCGCTCAGGTGCTTTCCCGACGCAAGAAGAATAATCCTGTCCTCATCGGCGAGCCGGGAGTTGGAAAGACAGCCATTGCCGAAGGCTTAGCGCAGCGAATTGTCGAAAATCGGGTCCCTCAAACCCTAGAGAACAAACGTGTGGTAACGCTTGACATGGCTTCGCTGGTAGCGGGGACCAAATACCGGGGTCAATTCGAAGAGCGGCTTAAGGCTGTCCTGAATGAGATCATAAACTCGGCGGACATTATCATCTTCATCGACGAGATTCACACCATTGTTGGGGCCGGAGGTGCGGAAGGTTCCCTCGACGCATCAAACATCTTCAAGCCATCGCTCGCACGCGGTGAGTTGCGCTGTATCGGCGCCACTACGATGAATGAATATCGCAAATACATTGAAAAAGACGGGGCGCTGGATCGGCGCTTCCAGACCGTGATGGTTGACCCACCGTCGGAACAGGATACGATCAACATCCTCAAGGGCCTGGGACCCAAGTATGAAGAGCACCACAAGCTGTCGATATCAGATGAAGCCATCGAGGCGGCAGTCAAGCTCTCTAATCGCTATGTTTCCGGTAAATTCCAACCCGACAAAGCCATTGATCTGATTGACGAGGCTGGTTCCCGGGCGCATCTATCAACCTATACCCGACCTAAGGAATTCAGCACAATAGAAAATGAGCTGACTGAGCTTCAGACTAAGAAAGAGGAAGCAGTGAAGAACCAGGCCTTTGAGACAGCAGCTCAATTGCGCGACGAGATAAAGGCTAAAAAGGATGAACTTGCCGAGTTGCAGAAAAACTGGGAGGAATCACGAGAAAAGGAGAAGGTTGTCCTTTCTGCGGAGGACGTTGCCACGGTGCTGGCCAAAATGACCGGCATTCCCTTGTTCCGTCTCGAGGAGAACGAGTCCAAGCGGCTTCTCAGAATGGAAGATGAAGTCAGAAGGACCATTGTTGGACAAGAGGAAGCCATCTCGAGCATTGCCAGAGCAATTCGCCGGGCGCGCGCAGGTCTGAATGATCCACGTCGGCCCATTGGTGTCTTCATGTTCCTCGGTCCAACCGGCGTAGGCAAAACAGAACTAGCGCGCTCGCTGGCCACTTTTTTGTTCGAAGACCAAGAGTCTCTGGTCAGGATTGATATGTCCGAGTACATGGAGAAGTTTGCCGTCTCCCGCCTGATAGGCGCGCCTCCGGGCTATGTCGGCTACGAAGAAGGAGGCCAGCTTACAGAAAAAGTCCGCCGCAAGCCCTACTCAGTAGTTCTCTTGGATGAAATCGAAAAAGCCCACCCTGATGTCTTCAATATCCTGTTGCAACTGATGGACGACGGCCAGTTGACCGATTCCTTTGGCCGCAAAGTCGACTTCAAGAATACAGTTGTCATCATGACTTCCAACCTCGGTACCCGCCAGCTTCGCGACGGGAAGACAGTTGGATTCGACGCCGAGCGCCTTGATACGTCATATGATGGCATTAAGAAGAAGATTCTTGACGAATTGAAGAAGACTTTCAATCCAGAGTTGCTTAATCGTATCGACGAGACGATAATCTTCCATCCGCTGGACAAGAACCACATCAAGCAGATTATTGAGATTCTTATTACCGATACTGCTAAGCAGTTAGCCGAGAAGGGAATCAGCTTCAACCTGACCGAGGAAGCTAAAGACTTCCTTGCCGACAAAGGATTTCAACCGGAGTACGGCGCTCGTCAGCTCAAGAGAGCCTTGCGCAAGTATCTTGAGGATCCTCTGGCCGAGGAAATCCTTCGCGGCCAGTACGCCGGCGACTGCGACCTGGTAATTGGCGTCGCCGACGACAAACTGACCTTCACCTTCAACGGCAAACAGACGGACAAGAAAGAGGTAGTTAACCAGTAACAGTGAGCTTGCTCCCGTTCTCTTCTGCAGCCACGCACGTCAGGGATCCTGTAGATTTCTTGGTAGTGACAGGAACGACGAGCGGACAGGTAATACGCGGCTGAAAGAAAACAAGGTGGATATTTGTCTTGCTTATCGGATATAGATGTATTATACATAAGTTTGTGCTGGTAATGGCCCTGGGACAATAGTTCACAGGAAGGTCGGTCACAATAACGTAAGCGCAAGAAATAGAGGCTCTCAGGAGTATAGAATGGCTCATAAAAAAGGTGTCGGTTCTTCCAAGAATGGCCGCGACTCCAATGGCCAAAGGCGAGGCACCAAGGTCTACGGCGGGCAAGCCGTCCCGGCAGGTTCAATTATCGTTCGGCAGTGTGGGACTCCTATCAAACCCGGCTACAATGTCGGAATCGGTAAAGACAACACTCTGTTTGCAAAAGTTACCGGTGTCGTCAAGTTTGAACGAGTGGGCCGTGCCGGTAAACGAGTGTCCGTCTACGAATAGCTTTCATTATTCATTCTTTCACAACGTCCATTTCGTTATTATTCCCTTCAGGGTAAGGTATATCCCCATACCCTCATAGACGAAGAATACCATGAGACTGAGTGCCCCCTGCCCTGAATATAGCAAGCCGTTGTTATGGTGGCAGCTATTGGCTATTATTCTCAAGACACACTTGTGGAATAAATCACGGGAAAAATGATGTTGACATTGCTATACTTGACAATATATTTCTCCCTCAAAAATCTAACGGCAGGCAAATATGACCTTCTTTGATCCCCGGCACAACAAGAAGCCGTCCAGGGACATAAGGCAATTGAGCCTGCTCACAACGGTTCCCGCCATCATGCTGGCGGCCCCATTGATAGGTTATTTCATCGGTGATTGGGTCGACGGCAAATTGGGAACCGAGCCGTATTTGGCGGCAGCGGGAGCACTTTTGGGCATAGCCGCGGCCGGGATAGAGACCTACCGGATAATAAAGAAAGCCTCGGCTATGAACAAAGACAGGGACAATGAAAGAAAGCCTGAGACTTGATTTCATAGATCGCACTCTGAGAACCACTGGCATTGTTCTATTAATTATCCTCCTTCCGGGAATATATTATTTCGGAATTTTCCCTACGTTAGCTGTCTTTTTCGGTGGGGTTTGGGGGATGGTCAATCTCATATTTCTTTCCGCCTTGGTGCGGGCCGCACTTCGTCCTGGCCATGTTGATAGAGTTAAGGTCGCCGGGCTGGCATTGGTCAAGTTCCCTTTATTGTATCTCTCCGGTTATTTTCTGCTCAGGGCGGGGTATTTTGAACCTCTCCATCTATTGGCTGGTTTCTCCATGATTCTGGCTGTCATGGTGCTGAAGGTTGTTGCGCACGCCCTGTTCGGACTCGACAAAGAACACCGTAAGAACAAAAGATTGTCGGGAGCTATCTGATGTTTGTGTACTGCGCCCACCTCATCGGTCTGGCGCTTGTCAGGTTCGGCCCCTTTCTGCTGACGGTTGTCAACGGCGAGCACGGTGAAAATCATGAGGGTGGGGAGCATGCTGCCGGTACACACCTTCCGAATGCCATAGGCCTTATCTTCGGCCACGACAGTGCCTGGAATGACTGGGTAAACGTCATTTTCGCATTCCTGGTGGCTATCATTTTCATGATCTGCTCCTTAATAGTATACCGTCGTCGACAGATGATTCCGGGGCCGTTCCAGAACTTCATGGAGATGCTTGTCGAGGGGATGTACAACTTCATCTACACCATTCTGGGCGAGGATACTAAGAAGTACATTCCGTTCCTCGGCACGCTGTTTTTCTACATCCTGGCCATGAACTGGCTGGGGATGGTACCCCTGGGACACTCGCCGTCGACGAGCCTTACAATCACCGCCTCCCTGTCGATTCTGGTCTTCTTTTATGCCCAGTACACCGGCATCAGGCAACTGGGGTTGTTCAAGTATTTGCACCACTTTGCCGGTAGCCCGCGTGAGGTTATCAGTTGGTGCATGGCGCCCCTTATCTTCCCGATACACGTGATCGGCGAGCTGGCCAAGCCATTCAGCCTGGCCTTGCGTTTGTTTGGTAACATCACGGGTGAAGACACGCTCATAGCTGTATTTGTAATGCTCGGCATTGCGGTTGTTTCATTCTTGCCCCACTGGGCGCCCGGAGTTCCTCTGCAGATCCCATTCTACTTTCTCGGTTTGCTGCTATCGACCATCCAGGCCCTGGTATTCACATTGCTATCAACGATATACATTCTGCTGATGTTGCCGCACGAGGAGGAAGAACACTAAGACAATGAATATTAAAGAGATATAAATCAAGGTGAAATCCTAAAGGAGGATATAATGGATTATCAGGCGACGTTAGCTCTGGCTGCTCCAATTGCTGTGGGGCTGGCTGCCATAGGTTCCGGGCTCGGTATCGGCCGTGCCGTGGGATCGGCTATGGAAGCCATAGGCCGCCAACCGGAAGCGGCCGGTAAGATTCAGACGGCGATGATCATCGGCGCTGCCTTCATTGAGGCGCTTACAATTTACGTGTTTATCGTCTACATCCTAGCCAGCGGTAAGATTGGCTAAAGCTGGCTGTTGACGTCTCACATAGGGCCTTTAGCGAACAATGTGAGACGCACGCCAGTGGAAGCAAGGTAGCGTAATGGAATTTGTATGGCAACAGGCTCTGACGCACGCGATTGGTTTCCTCATTACCGTTTGGATCCTCAAACGGTTTGCATGGGGTCCGCTTCTCTCCCTCCTGGAGGAACGACGCAATAGAATTGCCGACGAGTTCAAGGGGATTGAGGAGGAAAAGGCCAAAGTCGATCAGTTAACTGCCCAGTATGAGGCCAAGCTCAAGGATATCGATGTTGAACGTCGGGCCAAGCTGATTGAGGCCGTGGCAGAAGGCAAGAAGATCGCCGAGGAAATAAAATCGGCCGCCCGGGACGAAGCCAAGGAGATCGCCGTCAAAGCTAAGGCAGATTTGGTGCGCGAGGTCGCCAAGGCCAAGGTACAGTTGAAGGATGACATGGTTACCATGACTGTGGTGGCAGCCGAGAGAATCATCAACGAGAAGCTGGACGACCGCAAACATCGCGAGCTGATCGGTAGCTTTATCGACAACGTGGAGAAGGCATAGGGCACAGATGTTAGCTCAGGAAATTGCTACAAAGTACTCACACGCCCTTTTCCTGTCAGCCAAAGAGAAAGGGCTGATCGATAAAGCCTATGATCAGTTCAAGGACCTGAAGGCATTTATTGTGTCTGATTCGACTCTGCTGAATTTCCTCAAGGCCCCGCAGGTCCTTGACGAACACAAGCTGACCGTGGTACGGGATGTTTTCAGCAATCGGATTGAGCGGCTTTTCGTCGAGTTTCTTGTTGTGCTGATCACGAAACACCGCATCGCTTTTCTGCCGGAGATCATCGAGGAGTTCACCAACCTGGTTGAAGCAGAGAAGGGAATCGGTCGAGTGACGGTGACTGCGGCCGTACCTCTCAGCGATGCTGAGAAAAACGACCTCGTCACCAATCTGGCGGCGAAGACCGGTTTGAAAATCAAGCTGGAAGAAAAAGTGGATCCGAACATTCTGGCTGGGTTGATTGTGACCATGCGTGATGAGATAATTGACGGTTCCGTCCGTCGGGGTCTCAACCTGCTTGAACAACAGCTTGCTAAAGTAAGGGTGGTTTAATTCAGACAGGGCAGAATCCCTTGTGGTTCTGCCAACGGCGATTTTTAAAAAGGAACCGGCAGGGGCACCAGCCACAGCGGGCTCCTGCCCTACAAGGCTGGAAAAAAGTAATGTATATAAATTCAGGAGTTCGGTAATGGGTCTCAACCCCGAGGAAGTTTCATCAGTAATCAAGCAAGAGCTGGAGAAGTACGAAACCAAGCTCGAGATGGAGTCGGTTGGAACGGTACTCCAGGTCGGTGACGGTATCGCTCGCATCTGGGGTCTGGAAGATGTTCAGATGTCTGAACTCATCCAATTCCCCGGTGACATCATCGGTATTGTTTTGAACCTTGAAGAAGACAATGTCGGCGCTGCAATTTTTGGACCGGATACTACAATCAAGGAAGGTGACACGGTCCGCCGAACCGGCAAAGTCGCCCAGGTACCTGTCGGTGACGCCCTCCTGGGACGGGTGGTGAATCCACTCGGCCAGCCACTGGACGGAAAAGGCCCGATTGTAACCGACAAGTTTCACGTCATCGAAGGACAAGCCCCGGGCGTTGTGGAGCGGCAGCCGGTGAAGGAACCGTTGCAGACCGGCCTGAAGGCCATCGATTCCATGATCCCCATTGGTAGAGGGCAACGTGAGCTTATAATCGGTGACCGGCAAACCGGCAAAACAGCCCTAGTGATCGACACTATTATCAATCAGAAGGACACCGACGTCTACTGCATCTATGTCGCAATTGGGCAGAAGACCTCTACGGTGGCCCAGGTAGTGGAAACTCTGCGCAAGTATGACGCTATGGATTACACGACAGTTGTTTCGGCATGCGCTAACGACCCGGCCCCGATGCAATACATCGCACCATACGCGGGCTGCGCCCTGGGCGAATATTACCGCGACAACGGCAAGCACACACTGTGCATTTACGACGACCTGTCCAAGCAGGCACAGGCATACCGCCAGCTCTCTCTGCTCTTGCGGCGTCCGCCGGGGCGTGAAGCATACCCGGGGGATATCTTTTACTGCCACTCCCGCTTGCTGGAACGTGCCGCCAAGCTGTCCGAGGAGAAGGGCGGGGGTTCTTTGACAGCGCTACCGATAATTGAGACGCAAGCTGGCGACATTGCCGCTTATATCCCTACTAATGTCATCTCGATCACTGATGGTCAGATATTCCTTGAGTCAGATCTGTTTTTCGCAGGCGTGCAACCCGCCATCAATGTCGGTATCTCTGTCTCCCGTGTAGGAGGCAAGGCGCAAACGAGGATGATGAGACAGGTGGCCGGCTCGCTCAAGCTTGACCTGGCCCAGTATCGGGAGCTGGAAGCGTTTACACAGTTTGGTTCCGATCTTGATGAGGCTACGCTCAAGCAACTCAATCGAGGACAGAAGATGGTGGAGTTGCTTAAGCAAGGACAGTATGTTCCGATTCCGATTGCACAGCAGGTGATGATAATCTGGGTCGGCACGAACGGGCTTCTCGATGACATTCCAACCGATGCCGTCGCCAAGTTCGAGCAGGAGTTTTTTGCTTTCTGCGAACAGAAGTTTCCCGACATCGAGTATACACTGGCTCAGGAGTTGAAAATATCAGACGAGATAGACGCCAAGTTGAAGGCCGCAACAGAGGAGTTCAAGGCTGAGTTTAAGGCGAAATGACGTCGGCTATGAGTATGGTGAAAATCGTAGGTCGGGTTCCGAGTGGAGCGAAGCGAAATGAGAAACCCGACAATTATCGTGGGCGGCTCGCCAAAGGCGAGTCCACATCTGCCCCGTACTCGATTGAGTCGGTGCCCGAGGACGTACGACAACCACGAACTTGCAAAGAGCTCTATCATTCTCGCGCAAGCGGGAATCCAGAAAGTAGAGCAGGATCCCTGCGATCCTGCCGTAGGTACAATCTTGAAGTAACCCGTCATTGCCAGAGGCGAAGCGACATGGCAGCCCCTGGCGGACAATATGTTCTTGACATGAGGTCGATGTGAGTGTGAAAGGTTGTATAATTCCGACGGGGGTAGTAATCGTATTGACTTGTATGATGTCAGTTTCGACGGCAGCTCAAACAAAGGCTGAGACAGGTTTTAAAGGAGGCGCGAGCTTTGCCCGTTTCCAGGGGGAAGATATTTCGTACGATGTCGACACAAAAAACGGATTTACTTTTGGTGGCTTTCTCATTGTAAATGTGAATGACTATTTTGCTATTCAGCCTGAAATTCTTTTCATTCAAAAAGGGACGAATGGAAGCGTGAGTGCTTTCGAGTTTAGCTACCACGGAGTTAGTTATCATGAGGGTTATTGGGAGGATAAGCTGAGTTACCTCGAGGCACCAGTACTGTTCAAACTCAAGATACCAACGAACGCAAGGGTTGAACCCAGTCTTTATGCCGGTCCTTCTTTTGCAATCAAGTTGGAGGCTAAGGAGAAGTGGGAATCTACTTTCTCGGATTCCAATGGTGTTTTACTCTATCATGGCTCAGGAACAGAGGATATCAGCGAAAGAATCAACAACGTCGACCTTGGGGTTGTATTTGGCGGAGATCTGAAAATCAATGTCAAAATTGCAGAGGTTGTTATCGACGCCCGTTACTCCTTGAGTTTGACCCATATCGATGCGGGAGTGATCGTCTTTCATTCGAAGGTCGGGACGCACGGATTCAGAGATATGAAAAACAGGATTATCGCTATCACAGCGGGACTTGCATTCCCATTAGACCTATGAAATTAGTTAAAAGAAGTGTCAGAACAAAATAGAAAGTCCTTATGGCGACGCTTCGAGAAGTAAGAAAAAAAATTCGGTCTGTCGTTTCCACAAGGCGCATTACCAGCGCCATGGAGATGGTGGCGGCGGCCAAATTGCGGCGAGCGCAGCAGCGCGTTGAGCAAACCCGCCCCTATGCCAAAAAGATGGACGAGATGCTCGGCCAATTAGCCGCCGGCACCTCCGAGGAAATCCTCCACCCTTACTTCGAGGAACGACCGATCAAGAAAAAGACGTTGGTTATCTTCACCTCCGACCGCGGACTGTGCGGCTCTTACAACTCTCACATCATCCGCCGGGCGATGCAGCTGATCAACGAAAATCAAGACGTTGAAATCGAACTCGTAACCATCGGCAAACGCGGAAACGACTTCTTCCGGCGGCGTCCTTATCCAATAGCGAACTACTACGGCGATTGGAGTGGCATTCTCGACTATGACAAAGCCCGACAGATTGTATCCTTTCTAACCGAGCGCTTTGTTCACGGCCAGACTGATGAAATCAGTCTTCTGTTCACGCGTTTCCTGTCGATGGTGAAATACCGGGTATCGCTCGAACAGTATCTACCAGTGGCGCGTCCGGAAGTCGCCGATGAAACCGGATTAAGCAAAGACTACATTTTTGAGCCTTCGGCACATGAGATATATGCATCTCTAATGCCGGGCTATGCTACCACTAAACTGGTCACGGCACTGGTGGAATCATTCGCCAGTGAGCACGGCAGCCGTATGATCGCCATGAATGCTGCCACCAAGAACGCCGGCGAGATGATAGACAACCTGACGCTTGAATACAACAAGGCCCGGCAGGCGCAGATCACCAAAGAACTGCTGGAGGTCGTCTCGGGCGCGGAGGCCTTGAAGGGATAGAAACGAATAAAAGAGAGTTTTCCAATAAAGCGGAGTACAACGCATGACTGAAAATATCGGCAAGGTCGCACAGGTAATCGGAGCTACGGTGGACTGCGAGTTTCGTGCGGATGCACTGCCCAACATCCTAAATGCCATCAAGATTCAAGACAAAGAACTGGGTATCGACCTCACCATCGAGGTCTCTATGCACATCGGTGACAACATCGTCCGGTGTGTAGCGCTGGCTACCACCGACGGACTTGTGCGTGGCATGAAGGCAATTGATACTGGCACCACCATCACCGTCCCTGTAGGCGAGCGGGTGTTGGGACGGGTGTTCAATCTACTTGGCGATACTATAGATGAAAAGGGAGAATTGCCGCCTGATACCCCCCGGTTACCGATTCACCGAGCGGCACCGTCGTTTGAGGAGCAGGCAATCACGGCAGAGATGTTCGAAACCGGTATTAAGGTGATCGACTTGCTGGAACCATACCTCAAGGGCGGCAAGGTCGGTATGTTCGGCGGCGCCGGCGTCGGCAAGACGGTTATTATCCAGGAACTTATTCACAACATCGCTACTGAGCACGGCGGTTACTCGGTCTTCTCCGGTGTAGGTGAGCGGACACGTGAAGGCAACGATCTGTGGCTTGAGATGATTGAGTCGGGCGTTATTAAAAGAACTGCTATGGTCTTTGGCCAGATGAACGAGCCACCGGGCGCTCGTCTTCGAGTGGCGCTGTCTGGACTGACCATGGCAGAGTATTTCCGGGACGAGGAGGGTCAGGATGTACTGTTGTTCATTGACAACATCTTCCGTTTTGTGCAGGCCGGTTCAGAAGTATCGGCGCTTCTGGGCCGCATGCCCTCTGCTGTCGGCTACCAGCCGACGTTGGGAACCGAGATGGGTGCTCTTCAGGAGCGCATTACCTCAACCAAGTCTGGTTCAATTACCTCGGTGCAGGCGATCTATGTCCCTGCTGACGATCTAACCGACCCGGCTCCGGCTACTACCTTCTCACACCTTGACGCAACGACGGTGCTTTCACGCCAGATCGCGGAGTTAGGCCTGTATCCGGCGGTCGACCCGCTTGATTCCACTTCTCGTATTCTCGATCCCGCCATTGTGGGTGAAAAGCACTACCAGATAGCTCGCGAGGCACAGAAGATCCTGCAACGCTACAAGGACCTGCAAGACATCATAGCTATCCTGGGTATCGATGAGCTGTCCGAGGAAGACAAACTGACCGTCCAGCGGGCCCGTAAAATGCAACGCTTCCTTTCGCAACCGTTATTCGTGGCAGAGGCCTTTACCGGTCATTCCGGCGTGTACGTCAAAGTAGAAGACACTGTCAAGGGGTTTGACATGATCATAAACGGCGAGTTAGACCATATTCCGGAACAGATGTTCTTTATGGCCGGCCCGATTGATGAAGTACTTGACAGATACGAGAAATCGAAGAAGTAGCAGCCGATGTTTACTCTATCGATAGTCACCCCTGAGAAAGTGTTTTACGAGGCTGAGATCAAATCCCTCGTGGTCCCCGGTACGGAAGGCTATCTGGGTGTTTTGTCCCAGCACGCTCCCCTGATTACAGCCCTGATTCCAGGCAAGATCCAGTTCCGTGACGCCAATGATAAAATAAGTATCCTTGCCGTATCGGGAGGCTTTCTCGAAGTATCCAACAACAAGGCGACTCTACTGGCAGACGCCGTCGAGCATGCCGACGAGATCGACATCGAGCGGGCCCAGGCCGCCTATGAGCGTGAGAAAAACCGATTGATCTCCGCCGGAAAGGATGAAACGAATATCGACCTGCCCTCTGTTCGGGCTGCAATAGAACGGGCAGCCAACAGGATTAAGATATACAAGGGGACTCATTAGAGCAGACGGGTCTTCGTACACAACATCTAGTTTTTCAAGAGACGCGCACGACCCTCCACCTAATGCTACTCAGTGACCCCACCCTCTGACGGCAGGGTTCTGTAACCCTTTGGGCCTTAGAGAATTGCACTATAGTTTTCTTCTTGACTTTTTCCGTAGATTTGGCTAAGGTTTTAGGTTGTGATATTGTATTTACGGGAATTTGATAGCTTCCCAGCGCACGTACTACTGGAAGGTGATCCGGCAAGGATGACGCCGGATTATGACGGCTTGCGCAGGGTTGAAAAGGTCAAGGCCGAGCTCGATATTCAGCAATCAGGCGAAGAGTACTTCTGCCAGGGTGAAGTCGAGGCTACGGTGTGGCAGGAGTGTTCCCGCTGTTTGAGAGAGTTTGAGGCTCGAATCCGGAACAAAATGGAGTTCATCATTTGTTCTGAGAGTCTGTATACCGCTCGCACGAGTAGGGCGATTGATGATGAGGACTATGTGTTTTTTCAAGGCCCCGGCGTACAAGCTGACCTCACGGATATTGTCAAGCAGACAATTATCCTCGCAGTAGGGATGAAGCCGTTGTGTTCCGAGGATTGCCGTGGTCTGTGCCCGAACTGCGGGGTCAACCTCAACGAACAGAGTTGCCGTTGTACTGCTGAGAGGATTGATCCACGCTGGGAGGAGCTGAAGAAACTTCGCAATGGTTAACGAACAAGAATAGAGGAATGACAGATGCCACTTCCGAAAAGGCGACACTCCCGAACCAGGGGGCGAAAACGCCGTACGAATTGGAAAATATCAGCACCAAATGTAATTGAGTGCTCCCACTGCCACCAGCCGAAACTGTCGCATCATATATGCACCCACTGCGGATACTATAAGGATCGTCAGATTATCGCACCGGCAGAGACATAATTACGTAACTTCCACGGACGTGCAAATCAACAGGAGTTCTTAGTACAATGACAGCTGACAAGAAACATACCGTGGTGCTCGATGTCATGGGAGCTGACTCCGGGCAGAAGAGCATCATTCAGGGAGGAATCGATGCTGCCCGGCAAATGGGCGATTCTATCCAGCTTATCTTTGTCGGTCGCAAGAACGCAATAGAGATCTGTCTGTCTAATATCCAGGAGCTACCAACGAACATCTCCGTCCAGCACGCCGAACGAGAAGTCCCGATGCACATGTCCGCAACTGATGGTGTCCGTATGCGTGACAGTTCCATTGCGGTTGGATTGCGGTTAGTGAAAAAACAGCAAGCCGATGCTTTTGTGTCTCCGGGCAATACTGGAGCTGTTATGGGCACCTCGCTGTTTACCCTCGGTCGCATCGAAGGAGTGGACCGACCGGCTATAACCACCGTCTTTCCCACATCAACCGGCAGGCCAACGGTGGTCATTGATGTCGGAGCTAACTCCGACTGCAAGCCCCACCATCTTTCTCAGTTTGCCATAATGGGTTCGATCTATTCCTCGGCGATCTTCGGTATGGACTCTCCCCGGGTAGGTCTGATCTCCATCGGCGAAGAGCGAAGCAAGGGAAACGAGTTGATCTTCCACTCTCAGAAGTTATTGGAGAGATCAGGTGTAAACTATGTCGGTAATATCGAAGGGCGCGATATCTTGTCGGGAACTATCGATGTGGCAGTAACCGACGGCTTCACCGGCAATATACTATTGAAGTTCGCCGAGTCCATCAAGCCAATGTTGGTTAACTCTATGCGGCGTCAAGTCCAAACCAATATCTTCTCAAGGATCGGCGCCGCGCTGCTTTTGCCGTTTCTCAAGAGAATGAAGAGTACATTTGACTATGCTGAAGCCGGAGGCGCTCCCCTCCTGGGCGTGAATGGCGCCGTAATTATTTGCCATGGTTCGTCCAACGCCCGAGCCATCTACAATGCTATCGTCGCAGCTTATGAGATGGCGTCAAAACGAATAATAGAGCGCATCCATGATGAGCTTACAACCAATCACTCCGGACAAACTAGTGAATCAAGAAATAAGAGCCAGGATAGTCGGGACGGGGTCGTATGTGCCGCCGCGTCGGATGACCAACGCTGATTTCGAGAAAATAGTCGATACCACTGACGAATGGATTGTTACTCGTACCGGTATCCGGGAGCGGCGTATTGCCGAGAACGGAACGCATGGGTCAGATATGACTGTTCAGGCCTGCCGCAGTGCACTGGAGATGGCGCAATGCAGTGCTGACGAGGTTGAACTGCTGATTGTGGGAACCGTTACGCCCGATTACCTTCTCCCCTCCACTGCCTGTGTTGTTCAGGAAAAGATGGGCCTACATAATGCGGTCGCCTTTGATGTCTCCGCCGCTTGCGCCGGTTTTCTCAACGGCGTGGCTATCGGCGCCTCCTTTATTAAAACCGGCGCCTATAAAAATGTGCTAGCGGTGGGGGTGGAGAAGTTGTCGGCTTTCACAAATTATAAAGACCGCAACACCTGTGTGTTGTTTGGCGACGCCGCAGGCGCCGCGCTTCTGGCTCCAGATGATAGCGGCCATGGCGTGGTATCCACGTTTCTCAAATCAGATGGTCGTCTACGGCCATTGCTATGGAGCAGAACCGGCGGCACAGTAAACCCATACACCCCCGAGTTTATTTTTGACGGTACCGACAAAATAATGATGAATGGTTCGGAAGTCTTCAAAGTAGCCGTCCGCGAGATGTCAAATGCTGCTTTGAAGGTTGTTGCCGATGCTGGTCTGCAGCCGTCAGATATCTCACTGGTGATTCCTCATCAAGCAAATATCCGGATCATTGAAGCGCTGGCGAAACGTTTGCACGTTGGCATGGACAGGGTCTTTATGAATATCGAGAAGTATGGCAACACCTCGGCGGCGTCGGTTCCGTTAGCCCTTGACGAAGCAAATCGTCAGGGCAAAATACGGCCCGGGGACTATGTGCTGATGGTCGCCTTCGGCGGCGGCTTGATCTGGGGTGCGGCATTGGTAAAATGGTAGGAATGCAATGAGCAAGACAGCGCTGTTTTTCCCTGGACAAGGCTCTCAATATGTAGGTATGGGCAGGGATATATACAATGCCGGACCTGAGGTGAAAGACCTCTACGAACTCACTTCAGATGAAATAGGAGTCGACATTGCGAAGCTTTCATTTGAAGGACCACCTGAGGAACTTAAAAAAACACGATTCACCCAGCCGGCAATACTTCTGCATTCTCTGGCCATCCTTACCGTGCTGCGAGAACACATACCCGCTTTTGATTATGCAGCCGGACATTCACTCGGCGAGTACGGCGCCCTGGCTATATCCGGCGCTTTGTCGTTTGAGAACGCCATCAAGGCCGTTGTAAAACGAGCTTTATTGATGGAAGAAGCATGCCAGAAAAGCCCGTCGACAATGGCAGCAATACTCGGCCTCGATGCTGATAAAGTTAAGCAAATATGTGTGGATGCTTCCTCCTCGGGAGTGGTCGTACCGGCTAATTTCAACTCCGGCAAGCAAGTTGTCATCTCTGGTGAGCCAGCCGCCGTTGAGAAAGCAGTTTCGCTTGCACGCCGGGGGGGGGCGAAGAGAACCGTCATACTTGAAGTCGGTGGAGCTTTTCATTCACCGTTGATGGAGTCGGCCAGAGCTGGGCTTGAAGAATTCTTGATCAATGTGCCGATCAACACGCCCTCACGACCGGTGGTTGCAAATGTGACCGCCCAACCGGTTGTTGACCCTGATGAAATCCGAAGCCTGTTGGTGCAGCAACTAACAGCTCCCGTCAAATGGGCACAGACGATGAGCCGTCTTGTCCAGGACGGCGTCAAGACAATCATCGAAATAGGTCCCGGAAAGGTGTTGACGACTCTGGCCAAACGGGACATGCACCCCGAAAAATCGCTAAACCTTGACACTGCAGCGGATATCGAGGCATTCGAAGCTGTCTCCGTATGAAGGCAGGTGGTTGAAATGGACTTTACCGATAAGACTGTCATCGTTACTGGTTCGGGCCGCGGCATCGGTCGGACAATCGCCGAGCGGTTTGCCGAACTGAACGCAAATGTCGTCATCTGCGACCTTGATCAGGAAGTGGTGGAAAAAACAGCCGGTGAAATCAACGGAAGTACTGTGGGGTTCAATGCCAATGTAGTCAATGCGGCTGACATAGAGAGGCTTTTTGAGAAAACGATTGAGCACTTCGGGCGCGTTGATATTGTCGTCAACAACGCCGGCATAACCCGCGATTCTTTCATGGTTCGCATGAATGAGAAAGACTGGGATATGGTGCTTGACATCAATCTCAAGGGGGCATTCCTTGTCACCAAAATGGCCGCCAAAATCATGATGAAACAGCGTTATGGACGCATTGTGAATATCAGCTCGGTAGCTGGTCTGAGAGGTAATGTCGGCCAGGCCAACTATGCCGCCTCCAAGGCCGGACTGATCGGACTCACGAGATCCGCTGCCAAGGAGCTAGCTTCGCGTGGTATCACAGTGAACGCCATTGCACCCGGGTTCATTGCCACACAGATGACGGAAGCGCTTTCAGAGACATCCAGACGGCAACTTCTCGACCGGGTGTTTCTCAAACGGCCCGGTTCACCGCAGGATGTCGCCTCGGCAGTGCTTTTTCTCGCCTCCGATGAGGCCTCGTATATCACCGGCCAGGTGCTGGCGGTCGACGGCGGCCTGTCAATGTAGTAAACAAAGAGAGAGTAAACATAAAGGAGTTACATGATGTCAGTTGAGGAAAGAGTAAAAGAGATCATCATTGAGCAGTTGGGTGTCGAAGCAAGTCAGGTAACCGAGGGAGCCAAATTCGTTGAGGACCTGGGGGCTGACTCATTGGACACGGTAGAGTTGGTCATGGCCCTTGAAGAGGAGTTCTCTATTGAGATCCCCGATGAGGACGCTGAGAAAATCGTCGCTGTGGCCGACGCCGTAAATTACATCAAGGAACACTCCGAAAAAGTGAAGTAGGCCTCTTGCCGGTTAAGAAAGGCGGAAACTGACAAGATGAATATACGGAGTGTTATCACCGGCATAGGGGCTATATCCCCATTGGGCAACTCCTTTGAAGAGTTATGGGAGGGCCTATTGGCAGGCAAATCCGGTATCACGACGGTGACGAAATTCGACGTCAGCGACTACCCCTCCAAGATTGCCGGTGAGGTTAAAAACTTCGACGGTTCGGCGCATATTGACAAAAAGGAACTGCGCCGCATGGACCCCGCCGAGCAGTATGCCATCGTCGCCAGCGAACAGGCAATAAGAGATTCCGGACTAAATCTCGAGACGCTAGATCTCGACCGATGTGGGGTTATCATTGGGTCCGGGATCGGTGGCATCTCAACGTTTGAAAAACAGCACGAGCAACTAATGCATTCCGGCCCCGGGCGAGTGTCACCGTTTTTTATCCCGATGATGATAATAGACATGTGCGCCGGTCTGGTCTCAATCCGGTTTGGTTTCCGGGGGCCCAACTACGCTACTGTATCAGCGTGTTCCTCGTCAGCGCATGCCATCTCCAACGCTTATCGGATTGTGCAACGGGGAGAAGCAGACATAATGCTTGCTGGAGGATCAGAGGCCACTATCACTCCGACAGCCATGGCTGGTTTTTGCCAGGCCAAGGCGCTGTCAACCCGCAATGATGAACCTGAACGAGCCTCGCGTCCGTTTGACAAGGAGCGGGACGGCTTCGTGATAGGTGAAGGCGCCGCCATACTGGTTATCGAATCGTATGAGCACGCCAAAGCCCGGAACGCCAGGATCTACGGCGAGATTCTTGGCTCTGGGATGTCCGCCGATGCTTACCATATAACTGCCCCACACCCAGAAGGGATTGGCGCCCGCCGGTCGATAGAGAGTTGTCTACAGGATGCCGGCATATCGCCACAGCAGGTTGATTATATCAACACTCACGGCACAGCCACCCCTCTTGGCGACATTGCCGAAACGAAGGCAATCAAGGAAGTGTTCGGTAAACGCGCTTACGAGATCCCCTGCAACTCTACCAAATCGATGACTGGTCATTTGCTGGGCGCAGCCGGGGCCATAGAGGTGGCTGTCTGCTTGAAATCGATTGAGCAGGAAGTTGTGCACCAGACCACTAACCTTGATTATCCCGATCCGGAATGTGACTTGGATTATGTCACCACTGGAAAGAGGAAGTGTAAGATAGAATACGCTCTATCCAATTCATTCGGGTTTGGTGGTCACAACGTATCGCTGATGGTTGGAAGAGTGGATGGCGCACTGTAAATGAACCTCTGGAACGCTCTCAAACACCTCTTCATCTCTCCATCAGATCGCGATAAAGCCCAGTCTCTCCAGAAGTTTCAACAGCTGATTGGGTATCAGTTTCACGATGAATCGCTCCTCAAGATGAGCTTGACTCATCGCTCTTACTCCCATTCCCACGACAACAACGAATTGTGCAACGAACGTCTTGAGTTCCTTGGCGACTCTGTTCTGGGTTTAGTGATCGCAGAGCAGCTCTATCGCGATCAACCTAAGATGCAAGAGGGACAGCTCACGAAAACAAAAGCTCTTCTGGTCAACGAATCTACATTGGCCGACATCGGCAGGGACCTAACGCTCAATGATTATATACGTCTGGCGTCGGAAGAGGAACGGTCCGGTGGGCGTGACCGGCCTTCAATCATTGCCGACGCCTTTGAGTCTGTCATTGCCGCTGTTTTCCTGGACAGCGGCTTAGATGCAGCACACGACCTCATATTGCGGCTTATCTATGCCCACCGAGAGGAAATTATCTCGGACGCATCGCGAAGAAACTTTAAAGGGGAACTTTTGGAACACGCCCAGGCACTGACAGATGGGCTTCCCCGATACGACGTTGTGTTGGAAGAGGGACCCGACCACGAAAAGATATTCCATGTTGAGGTATACATCGGCAACACCAGGCTCGGCACTGGCTCCGGCTTAAGCAAGAAAGATGCGGAACAGAAAGCAGCCGCTATGGCACTCGAGCGCTACAAAAAACACCACGAATAAATACCCTATCTCCCTTCCCATTAACGGCGCACCCACTCCTTTCACTTGTCGCCTTAACTCGGAGGAACCAGAAGGTGTCGCCAGCATGCCGTTAACTGGCAAGTTTCTTCCGAACAGCGTCACTTAACACCAGACCCGAAACGGTTGAGGTCATCAATGGGTATATATCCTGCTCATTATAGCCTACGCATAACCCATATCACATGTGATGTTTTTATGTTGACAACAATTTGAAATCATTCGTATTGTATACCAATGTTTGAAACAAGATCGATAATGCATCTATGGTATACAACTGATGAGTAAAGAACATATGAACTGTATTAAACCATCAACCCTTCTTACAGGAGTATTGAGGAATGCGTAGAGTGAAGAGAAGAACCACGCGAAAAAAACCGGCAAGGAAGCCGGGGATGCGTAAGGGTGTAAAGGCCTGGACCGCCGTCGAGGTGGCGACATTAAAGAAGGCCTACAAGACGCAGTCGGCAACACAAATCGCAAAAGCACTTCGCCGAACGGCCTCCTCCGTAAAAGCGAAGGTACGCACGCTCGGCTTGAAAAAACCGGCCCGAAGAAAAGCTGCCGTCAAGAAAACCACCAGGAGAACCGTTGCCAAACGTAAGACAGCCACCAAGAAGAGAGTGATAAGGAGAACTGCGGCCAAAAGGAAAACCACCAAGAGAAAAACTACCAAGAGGAAATACTGACTGGTTCACGCCGAAAAAAGCCCGCCCTACGGCGGGCTTTTTCGTTATCTGACAAGCCCACAACACAAGTAGTGATAGCGCTTGACTTTTAGATTCTGAGTAGTAATATTCAACCATTAATATTGAATAAACAGCTTGAGAATGACAGGTGAGGCTATGGATATAGTTGTTTTGGTAAAACAGGTACCTGAGATTGCTCTGATAAAGGTCGACGAAGCAGCTAACGAGGTGGTTCTGCCTCAGGGACCGGGAACGCTGAATCCTTTAGACGAGTACGCTGTCGAGGAATCTCTACGGCTGAGAGAGAAGCTGGGCGGAAAGTGTGTAGTGATGTCGGTTGGCACTGATCGAACTGAGTCGGCGCTTCGGGATTGCCTCGCTCTGGGGGTTGACGAAGCGTATCTATTGAGCGATGAGATATTCGCCGGCTCTGATCCCCAGGCCATCGGGAAAATACTGGCAGCCGGAGTCAAGAAGCTTGGCACATACGATCTCATCCTGGCAGGCAAACAGGCGATTGACTCCGACTCAGCGCAGGTTCCAGGGTCAGTAGCCGCCAATCTCGACCTCCCCCAGGCATTGTTCGTCAAAAAGATTGAGACTATCGACGGCAACAAGGCGACTGTTTACCGCACTACCGAGGAGGGTTACGACATCGTCGAACTGACCTTGCCGGCGATGATCTCAGTCGTGAAAGAGATCAATGAGCCACGTCTCCCCTCTCTTAAAGGAAAAATGGCCGCCAGAAAAAAGCCGATCACCAAGTGGTCAGCGGTTGACCTCGGTCTCGATGCCGCCGGTATTGGCGCCAACTCGGGTACAAAAACTGTCAAAGTATCTCCCCCGCCGACACGCCCGAAGGGAGAAACGATAACCGGCGAGACACCCGAAGAAGTGGCCGATAAACTGTTCAACAAACTGCGGGAAAACCAGGTCCTCTGATACCACTCAGGGGAAAGTCATAGGGTGTACATCACCAACGATGGGCATGCCCCTGGCCTCCATTACAGCCTCTGTGAACTCACCACATTCTGCAGACTAATGCAATTTCAAGTTTGACACACCTTCAGAAGCTCAGATATATTGATGAGCATGATGAGGTTTTTCTCACACCGGCTCAAGAAGGCTGTCTGGCTGCGTAGCGCATCGGCGGCAGCGACACTACTGCTGTGTCTGACCGTTCCATCATTCGGCTCGGATCCGGTGCCGTACAATCTGTGTGACATTCGTGTCCTCTACCTGTTCGACAATAGTGAATCTATTGACTGGCCGACTATTTTCTATCTCAACGACAACTTCGGCTGTCGAATCGATCTGTTGTTGGTAAAACCAAAAGATATCTTCAAGCACCATCTACGTGAAGTAGAAAACAAGGAGATCTTTTTACACGAGTACTACCTGCCGGAAAGCAATCCTGCTCGGATTGATTCTCTTGTGGCCGAGGTGTGTAGAGAGCACCGCCCCGATATTATCCTCCTGGACGGCGACCGCCAAGACCGGCTGTTCAACACCCTCAGCAAATACATTATCAACCTCGTACCGACGCCAGACCGCTTATTCAACATACTCCGCGTTTACGAAAGGATTGGGGCAACTAAAGACACTTCCTACCTGGCAGGAAGGGTGGTGCTCAACGGCAACGAACTGCTGAACCGATATCGAAAGCGGATGGAAAACGAAATTCCGATACTGTTCTCCTGGTACAGGGTCCAGAGCTTGTCGGTGAACAGACTGACCAGTTACCGACTGGTAAAGAGTAATATCCCGCAGGAAATGCCCGGAGCCGATTTCACCTCAGGAATAAATCCCATGAGGCTGACCGACATCCTCCAGCGGCACCTTGAGGAAGGTCCCAAAAAACAAACGCTCTTGAAATACGCCCAACGCTTTTTCTCATCCTTTTCAACCTCTCGGCGTGAGATCGGCAGGGCAAGTTCTGATTCTGTAATCAACGCCTACCGTCAAATGCAAACTCTCGCCGAAAATGCGGACTTTGGACAAACGCTGGACTCATTTGTAGACTTCAGACCCTACCTGGACAACTTGTTGGCGAAAGCTGAGAAAGCAGCTCTTGAGGCAGTGGGACTTGCATGGCAGGGGAAGATCTTTCTTCGCGGCTCGCCGCACGGGCCAAAGCTGAAATACCTGGTATCTCTTTCGGTAAACGGACCAAAGGAGATCGAGCTTACTTCGGTTCAGTTTCACCCTTACTGGGATACATCTGCCATCGCCCTTGATTCCATTCCCAAAATAATCATGCCGCATCAATCGTATGTCAAAGAATACCTTATCGATATAGATCGGTCACACCTGGAGGCTGAGCAGCCGGAATCGCTTCTTTTCACAACGGAGATTGCTTACGGCAAGGTACCCTTGGTTTTCTCCAACACCTTCCCTATCGGGGAAACCCCGGACCTCAAGATCAGGTTTGAACCTGACTACTACTTCGTCCAGCCATTCGCCAAACTTGAAGTGGACCGGGTGGTCTCATCAATGACGCTGAGAGTGGTTATTTCCAAACCCCAGAGCTATTCGGAGACAGCCCACCTCAATCTGGAAACGCCTCGCGGTCTTTTTGCAGGCGCCTATCGTCAGAAGATTCAACTTGACAAGGGCGCCAGCCACAAGACTGTGCGCATTCCTTTTTCAATTTCAAACCTGTTTGAACTGGGGATTCAACATGTTTTCGTCACCCTGGCTGTCAACGGGAAAACAGTAACAACAGACACAGCGCTGGTTCGCATCGCCGCTTGCCATATCGCTGACACCCTCAAAGTCGGACTTCTGCCGGACAGCTCGGGGGCGCTTGAAGACATACTCCGGATGACAGACGCCTGCTTCCAGCCCTTGACCAACCGTGCCCTGATGACAGCCGACCTGAGTGCATACAACGTGATCGTCATTGGTTCCGGCTCGTTCCGACTCTATCCGTCATTTGGGAAAATCAAAGATAGATTCGAGGACTATCTGCGCCACGGCGGTTCAATAGTCATTATGGGACAGCCGGAGGACTGGCCGGATGGCTCCCTGCCCGTCTCGCTAATCCCAAGAACAGAACTGCTTGGCAGAGGCGGAATCACCAATGCCATTCCCGGGTCTCGGATACTGATGAGACCTTACGACATCTCCAAGAGTAACTTCCTGTCCTTCTTTCGAGAAAAACGCGAGGTGACTTCAGCGGTTGTTTCACCGGCGGAAGAGGTATATGTCTGTTCGTCAGGGGGAACTCTCCTGTCGATCTCGCGACTTGGTGAGGGACAGATTATCTATTGCGGTTTCCCGTTGCTGGACATGATCTCCAAACTTGAGATCGATGCCATTCACCTGTTTGCCAACATTTTGAACTATTAGCGGTGCCGGTACCATGATAAAGCCAATCTGGTTAGCCGTCCTGAGTGGGGGAGAAGTCCCTGACCCCTGCCAAACGTAGCACAAGAAGCAGGAAAGCAACGCTATCGCAGCCATTACTACAGGATAGGGAATGAAACTGAAGAAGACAGAAATCAAAAACCTGGTTCAATTCGCAGAGAAGCTGGCCGGGGGCGCGGGAAAGATACTCAAGCAGGGTTTCAATCACAGGCTGCAGATAGACTACAAGGGACGCATCAACCCGGTGACGCAGTACGACCTCAAATCAGAACAATATATCACCTCGCGGATTTCAAAGTGCTTCCCCAAGCACGCCATCCTCGCAGAAGAAGGCCATGATGTGGAAGAAGCCTCCCCCTACCGCTGGGTAATCGACCCCCTTGACGGCACGGTCAACTATGCTCACGGTTTTCCCATCTACTCCGTCTCCATCGCGCTGCAGTATGACGGTGACACAGTCGCGGGAGTAGTCTATGACCCGGAACGGGAGGAACTGTTTTCCGCCGGCAAGGGACTGGGTGCCCGCCTTAACGGGAAAATAATACACGTTTCGTCAGAGAAAGTTCTCCAGCAGGCTTTGCTTGCCACTGGTTTTGCTTACAATATCGGCACTGCCAAACACAACAACCTCGGCCTGTTCGCCCGAATGGCCAAGAAGGCTCAGGGAGTCAGGCGCCCCGGCTCAGCGGCTATTGATCTGTGCTGGCTGGCCTGCGGGCGGCTCGATGGTTTCTGGGAGTTGTATTTGCACCCATGGGATACGGCTGCAGCCATACTCATCGTCGAAGAAGCCGGCGGCAGGGTCTCACGAATAAACGGGAGAAGATATTCCATATTTGCGCCCGACATATTGGCTAGTAATGGACGCATTCATAGAACCATGACCAACGTTTTGACCGGAAAGTCCCTTTAGCAAAATTGCGTCTTGCTTCCTGCACAATTACCTTTGTTGATTGGGTTACAGCAATACCCTAAAGTTTTTTATTGATCGTCCCGCCTTCGCTGCTTCTTATTTCAGTATGACTGCCCCGAAGCTCATGGTAAAATGCCCCTTTTGCAAGGAGCCAATCGTTGCCGGGGCAACCAGATGCAAACACTGCCATGCCGACCTCTCGGACGTCCCCCCTTCCAAGACATCCTGGTTCTCCAGGATCAATGACTTCCGCATGGGCTTTCTGACCGGAATCCTGTTTATTCTGGCACTGGTTCTTCTGGTATACCTGCAGTGCAACTCCGGAAATTGACCCGTCCCTGCCTCTCCATATATATCTGTCGCCTTCTCCTTCTAATTGTGACACAACAAGTCGTAGGGCAATCCGCTACGGATTGAGCAAAAGAACCGGGTATGACAAAAGCTGACATCCATAGCAAATTGATCGACACACAACTCATTATAGGTTAAACCACTTTACCGAGAGGCCGATAAAACAGCTATACCAGAGTGTATCAACAGAACTTGCAAAAGGGGGCGTTTTTGCAGCACTATAGACAGATATATCCTGATCCAATCGTATCGTGCTTGATAGCGGTGACGGAGGGCAACCAGCTATGAGACGCAAACTGAACTTAGGGTTCTTCGCAATCACCTTTCTTATTTGTGTGATTTGTACTTACACTTTATTGAGCAGTATGAGCGTGCGAGATGTCTTTGTTGATCTGAAGGGCAATGTTGTCCACGGCGCGATGCTAATGGCCGAGATGGAACGCGACGCCCTCGAAATAAGAATGTGGACAACGAGCTACATTGTAAGAGGCAATGTCATAATAGATAACAAAACGATAAGAGAGTGGTTACACCAAGATTGGGCGGCCCTCGAAACAAAAGCAAAGCAACATCTCGAGCTCGAGCATCAGGTTATTCCAGGGGAGGTGCAAGTTGCTCAAGTAATATTGGATTTATCGCAGAAACTCATATCTGTAAGCGCCGAGATTGTTGACCTGAAGGACCAGGGCGTTGGAAATGATGAATTGTTTGAGAAAGTTAGTAAAGAGTTTGGCGCTCCTGTCTTCTATCCTTTGAGAAGGATGCTCAATGAACATGCCGCAGCGCATTATCAGGAACTATTAGCGGCTGGAATCAGGACTCACAACATACACAATGCCACTATCAGATATATTACAATATTGGGGCTGGTAGCTACGTTCTTGGCTTTAGCTATTGGATTCCTAGTTGACAGGCGCTATGTGAGGTTCATCACCGAGCGCAAGCGGGCGGAGGAGACGCTACAGGAGAGTGAGGAGAGATTTCGGGTTCTCACCACGTGCGCTCAGGACCCAATCGTTATGATTGATCATGAAGATCGTATCTCCTTTTGGAATCAGGCGGCGGAAGGGGTCTTTGGTTATGATACAGAAGAGATTCTTGGAAAACCGGCTTATGAAACTCTAGCGCCGGCACGATTTCACAAAGCCTCACGAAAAGGAATTGACCGGTTTAGGGAAACCGGCGAAGGGCTCGCCCTTGGGAAAACCCTTGAGCTGGCTGCTTTGCGCAAGGATGGCACGGAGTTTCCTATTGAACTCTCCCTTTCAGCCGTGCAATTGAAGGGGAAATGGAACGCCGTCGCTATCATTAGAGACATTACTCGTCGCAAGCGGGCGGAGGAGGCGCTCAAAGAGAGCGAGGTCCAGTACCGCACCATATTTGAATCAGCCGCAGACGCCCTTTACATCGTGGACACAGAAGGAGTCATACAGAAAGCGAATCCCGCGGCCTGCAAGTTGCAGGGGTATGCGCACGATGAGCTGGTTGGCTTGCCTGTGAAAACCTTTGTACCTCCGGAGAAGCTGTACCTGTTTGAGTTTTTTATGAAGGCTACTGCAATTGGTGAGCCGGTCACCCTGAAGAGCGTCAATGTTCGAAAAGATGGTTCAAAGATTGATGTCGAAATCCGAGGCACGCCAATCATCTTTAGAGGCAAACCACATCACCTGACGGCGATGCAGGACATCACCGAGCGCAAGCGGGCGGAGGAGGTGCTGAAAGAGAGTGAAGAGAAGTTTAGAACGATAATGAGCTCATCTCCTGATGCCATTACACTCAGTGATCTGAACGGAGTAATCATCGATTGCAACCAGGCAACCCTTGACACCCACAGCTTTTCAAGTAAAAATGAATTGATAGACTTGCAAAGCTTAGACTTTATTGCTCCGCAAGATCGGCAGAGAGCAGTTGAGAATATGAAGAAAACCCTTGAGCAGGGGATAGTCAGGGATGTGGAGTATACTCTCCTGACGAAGGACGGGCGTGACTTTCCCGCGGAGCTTTCTGCAAGTCTGATTCACGACTCATCCGGTAAGCCGGCATTCTTTCTAGGGATAACCCGCGACATCACCGAGCGCAAGCGGGCGGAGGAGAAGCTGCGGAAGAGTGAGGAGAAGTATAGAGACCTCACTGAAAAGATGGTCGATATCATATATACTTTGGATACAGAAGGAAGTGTAACCTCGGTAAATAAAGCTATAAAAAACGCATTGGGGTTTGAGCCTGAGGAAGTAATTGGTAAGAATTTCGCTGAATTGATTCCGCAAGAGGAGAGGCCTAAGACAATGGCAGTATTTCAGCGAATTCTCAACGGAGAGCAAGCCACTGCTGAAACCATTTTGGTTGATAAGAATGGAAAGCCGCACAATGTTGAATTCAGCTCATCTCCCGTAATAAAAGACAACAAAACTATGGGAACAAGGGGTATAGTTAGGGACATCACCGAGCGCAAGCGGGCGGAGAGATCATTAAGAGAGTCTGAAGAGAGATACAGGGTGCTATTTGAAGGTTCTGCCGAGGGCATACTTGTTGCAGACGTTGAGACAAGGCAATTCAAGTATGTCAATCCAGCAGTATGTAAAATGTTGGGCTATACTGAAGAAGAATTGAAAGGAATGAGTGTAACTGACATTCATCCCCAAGACGCTTTAGAGCACGTGATTTCTGAATTCGAGGCTCAGGCACGAGGGGAAAATACGTTAGCGTCAAACATTCCGTGTTTGCGAAAAGACGGAACCACAATATATACCGATATCAACACCACCATAGCCTTGATAGAAGGACGAGAATGCAATGTGGGTTTCATTACAGATATCACCGAGCGCAAGCGAGCGGAAGAGAAACTGAGGTTGTTTTCGCAAACTATTAACAGTTCGATTGATGGCATAGCTATAGGCGATCTCAAGGGAAGGATTACCCACGTGAATAACGCATTTACTCGAATGTTTGGTTGTACAAAAGAAGAGTTGATAGGAAAAGAGATTGCTTCCATTTATGCTGATGATCAGATAACAAAACTGGAAGAGGCACTGAAGGCAACGATAGAAGGCGGTTGGACAGGAGAGTTGGTTGCCAAAAGAAAAGATGGTATACTCTTTCCGATAGCAATAACCGCGTCAAGGGTAGTAAATGATGAAGGGAAAGTCATTGCCCAGATGGCGAGTCATCAGGACATCACCAAGCGCAAGCAGGCGGAGGAGGAACTCAGAAAACTCTCAGCGGCTGTTATCCAGTCAGCCAACAGGATTGTCATTACGGATACCGATGGCGTCATTGAATATGTCAACCCGC
>Ga0315545_1000005_pt1 | contig 235361 bp, 177 predicted proteins | sample SalMarSW160210MG_FD_203096 | JGI IMG/M metagenome (GOLD analysis project Ga0315545, IMG submission 203096) | Salt marsh sediment microbial communities from the Plum Island Ecosystem LTER, Massachusetts, United States - Salt Marsh Sediment SW1602-10 ... | reverse complement strand
ATCTCCCCCTGCGAATCTGCGCACCCCTCTTCCCTGCCGCCTCCCCGCCGTAAACACGCCGCCTTTCCCGGTTTTCCCGCCCCCAGACAGCAAAGTTTCGGAATTGCTGTCAAGAGACATTCCCACTGGAATGTCACGCAGCTCTTGGTTAACATCGGGGGGAAGTTGTCACTCGGAGCGTATCCGAACGGAGTCCAAACGGGAAATATCGGGCCAGGCAACATGAATTATACAGAATCGGCGGAAGTCGAGATACGCCAGGCAAAGGGAGTCCAATTATACTGAAAGCGTCCAGACTGGTTGCGTGCACAATGCTTTTTTCGGTTGCTGGCTTCACCCCCCTGGCGAAGGGGGAGTTCCAGCCATGGGCGTCCAACACCGACCCCACGGATGTTCCTAAAAGCCACGTCCAGGACGTCACCACCTCGCCTTTCACCTACAACATCGCGCAGGGCGGCACGATGGACGGAAAGATGTGCACCACGCTTCCCGGCGTATGGGAGCCGTACGAGCAGACTTGGGAGTCAAACCGTTCGATACGCATGGAGAACGTCGGCTCAGCGAACGTGATAAACCCGTGGCTGAAAATCGGACCCATCGACTTCTTCTCCCAGCAGACCATAGCGGACTCGGTTGTGAAGCGCCTTTCGACCGAAAGGGAAAAGGCCCTCGCGATATTCTACTTCTACATCACCCATCGCTACCACAAAGGCAATGGTGACAACGGAGCCCAGGGCGACGTTTCGCAGGCGATGAACGTATTCGGTTTCAATACCTGCGGAAACAGCACGCTGTGCATATCGGACCTGCTTGACAAAGTCGGAATGCGTAATTGCATATTCAGCCATTGCCCTGGCCATGTCGTCCCGCAGGCTTTTTTCGACGGCAAGTACAACACGCTTGACGGGGACATGGCCACCTTCATGCTCATGCGGGACAACCGCACCCTCGCAAACGAGTTGGACTTGGTGCGGGACCACGACCTGATAAAACGCGTGCATCAGTATGGAATCATGAGTCCCATGAATCCTCTCAAGAATAATGAAGACTACGCGCAGTATTACACATGGGAGGGGGACACGACAGTGCAGCTCGACGGTTGGGCCTGGTGGACCATGGGCATGGTCCTGCGTCCGCACGAAGCCATTGAATGGCGATGGGGGCATGAGACTCCCGTGAAATATCACGGCGATATGGCGGGACATCCCCCGATGGTTCCAGACACGATCTATAACGGCGTCTGGGAATATGCTCCGAATTTCAAGAACGATTCACAGTGGCGGGCGGGAGCGACCGTGACGAACATCACCAACAAAGACGGTGTCCTTATGGCCACGGAAGGAGGTACGGGCACCATCGTTTGGCATATGAAGGTGCCTTATCAATTCATCGGAGGCACCCTTGCCGCCGCCGGCAGCGGATATGCTTTCGAGATTGGTTTCCTAAACCCGAAAGACTGGAAGACCGTTTACGCGGCGCTGACGACGTTGGCGGAGTTTGACGGCAAGTTCAAAGGCCGCACAGTCACGGGGAACGAGTACTGGATTAAATGCACCTTGACAGGCAAAGCTTCGTTGAGCGGCCTCAAGATCAAGAACGACATCCAGATGGCGCCGCTGGCCATGCCGTCCATGACTGTGGGAAACAACAGTTTCACGTACCTGGAGCACACGGACAACAAAACCGGCGCAAACGCCGCCAGGAATGTGAGGATCACGCACAAGTGGGTCGAAAGGTCGAAGACACGCCCTCCGAAAGCGTCCGAATCACCCATATATCCAACGAACGGCGGCAAGAGCGACGGCACGGATGTGGTGTTCCAGTGGAACGCCGCCACGGACCCCGACGGCGACGCCATAACGGATTATCATTTCCAGCTTTCGGACCGTCCCGACATGAGATGGCCCATGTCTCCCAATTTCGACAAATACATTTCAAAGACGCCCCACAAAGGCAAAACCCGCTACACGCTTCCGCGTCCTGGGCTCTTGACGCACGGCAAGACCTATTACTGGCACGTGAAAGCGAAGGATTCGAACGGCGTCTGGGGGCCGTGGAGCGGCACTTGGAGTTTCACGGCGCAGGGGCCGGCGTATCCCATAAACGTGGCGATCAAATACAACGCGGGCACCGGAATAGGCACATTGACATGGAGCCCCAACCCGGCGGGAAGGGCACCCGCCAAGTACAGGGTATACGGCAGCGATGAGAAGGGCTTCACGGTCCATGACGCCCCATATGAAGTCAAACTTGGCGATACGAAAGAGCTCGCCAACCCGTTTCCCGTAAACTTCGTGGCCGAGGTCGCAGGCACTTCCCTGGATGTTGTGGGCGTGGGCAACGCTCTTCCGAACGCCAACAAGGCCTATTACCGCGTCGTGACGGTGGACGGCAAGGACAAAAGAAGCGGGGATTCGGATTATGTCGAAGCCCCCAGGCCTTTCATCTACAGCGCGCCGCCCACGAGCGCGCCCGCGGGCCGGCCCTATCGTTATCAAGTGAAGGCCATTCGTTCAATAGGTGACCTCACGAGAAGGGATGCCGCCAAACCCAAGCCCGGAACCAAGTTCTGGAAGATCGAGCCTCTGAAGTTTTCGCTCACGCAAAAACCGAGCTGGATGAGCATCAACGCCGACACCGGGCTGATAACAGGCACGTCAGACGGGACGGGCGGGACGGTGATCGTTAGCGTGACTCTCACGAAAGAGCACCGGCTCGTGCATGACAAAAATAATATCGTGTGGGGGAACGAATATGAACAACGCAAAACGTATGAGACCGTGGGGCCCGTGACGCAGCAGTTTGTCGTGAGCAGTGCGAAGGATGAATGAGGCGACAAGCTGATCCACACGCTTCTTGCGCTTCAGGGCCAAAGTAACCGCTGTCGGGACAGGCCAAACCCGCAGCGAAAGCGGTTACCGACTGAATGAGCTCAGGGTGCTGTTAATTGGGGTCTTGCGCAGAATCCGTGGCTGGAACCCTAGCATATCTGCCCCTCAGGCGCCCTACTGGTTCCAAAAGGGACAATCAGAAACCCAAGCAAGCTCATCTTTCGTCCTTGCGTGTTCGAAACCGAGAAGAAGCTTGAAAGCGGCGGCAGCGACACAAACACGGTTTCCTTCCGCGCGGCGGGAATCGCCCTTCCAAAACCGCGCCTGTCCTTTGGCAGAGGTCCCGCGGCCTGCGGCCACTCCCCTCTTGTCAAGTCAGGCGCCGTATAGGCCTGTTTTTGATCATTGCGGAAGAGTACACAGGCTTACTGCCGAATCCGTGCCATGGGGCTTTCCTTTGTATTTCCCGCTCAGGAAGTTGCGTGCCATCCAACATGTGATTTCCCTTTCGGTCTTGCTGATCTATTGTTGTGTTGAGATCGCAGGGCGCGTTATGGTGCAGTCCCACTTGCTGAAGATTCTGCAGAGAAGCCATAGAAACAGCGGTTCCACCACAGAAAGGAGCGGAAATATGGGAGCGATCCGAGTGATCGTGTGTGTTCTGGTCCTGTTTCTCGGCTGGGCGGTTTCTGCTGCCGCAACGCAGGCGCAGCAGGCGAGTTCCAGCGATGAACTCGCCATTCGGGCGTTGCTGGACAAGGTTAGTCTCGCCTGCAATGCCGACAGTGCGGACAAGGGTGCGGAAATTCTGGGCAGCGTTATCTCGGACAAGAGCTACGTTACCTTACTTCCTCGTGCGGACAGGCCGTCCGAAGCACTCGTGGGGGACAAGAAGCTGCTTTGCGAAGTGCTTGTGCAGTCGCTGCGCAACGGGCAGAAATGGGGCGTTCACGAGATCCGACAAATCACGATCGTCGGTCCCATCGCCTACGAGATCGGAGAAAACAGGCGCCCAAACCAGGACCCAAAAACTCTCGGTAACTTCTGGCTGAATGTGTTTGCCAAGGAAGATGTGGGTTGGAAACTCGTCTTCTCCACGCCTGCCGATAGCGTGCAAAAAGCATTGCGGCGATTTGAGGCCCGCGAAGGGGAATCTGCGAAGTAAAGGCTCAGACAATGGGCACGCGGAGGGATCCCTCCGCCTCCGGGGGGATACAGGCGATGTTCGCAAAGTCGGCTTCATCGCTCGGTGGCTGTAATTCTTCTACAGTTCCAAGGGCGATCGATTATCTTCTGGAGCGCCGCTTAATTTCCTTTTTGGCTAAAACGGGCCTATGCGGAGGTACACTCGATGATCGGTGCCTCACCGCGCACGCTTCTTACATCCGCTCAGGAGGTTCCGGTCGGTCGAAAGGGTCACTTGGTGGCCGTTTCCCGATCTCAGTCGTTGCGTGAAGATACTGGCGCGCGTTATGGTTTCCCTTGTCAAAGGGTCTTTTGTCCCCTTCCTCTGACATAATTACAGCGTGCCTCTGCTGGGCAAAGGAGAGAATGCAGCGGACATTCACGATGGGAGAGAACCATGAATAAACTCCGTATTCTGTCAACCATCATACCGGTACTTGTTTCGATTTTCCTCACGCACGACTGCTCGCCCGCGACTGAGAAGCCGCGAGTGGTCGTGATGACCGACATCGGCGGCGACCCGGACGACACCCAGTCTATGGTGCGTTTCCTCCTGTATGCATGCGACTTCGATGTCGAAGGCTTGTGCACAGGGTTCGGCCATGGCCACTACAACAACACACGGCCCGACCTCATCCGGAAGGTCTTCGATGCTTATGGCAAAGTCCTGCCGAACCTGAGGAAACACCGGCCCGACTACCCATCCCGCGAGCGTCTGATGAGCCTGATCAAGGACGGCCACAACGGTGACCCACACCAAGTCGGGCCAGGCATGGATTCGGAAGCCTCCGACTGGATCATCCAGGTTGTTGACCGGGACGACCCGCGTCCCGTGTGGTTTTCAATATGGGGCGGACCGCGCGAACTGGCGCAGGCCATATGGAAGGTGCAGCAGACGCGTTCGACCGAGCAACTCACTGCGTTCAAGCGGAAGATTCGCGTGCATTCGATTGCCGACCAAGACCGCACAGCAGGGTGGGTCAAGCAGCACCACCCGGACGTGTTCTGGATCTTCTCGCGAGGTCTGTTTCGGGGCATCTGGCAGGCGGGCGATCAATCGCTGGTCTCGCCCGAGTGGCTGGAGAAACACGTCCGAACGGGGCATGGTCCGCTGGGACAGGAGTATCCCGCAAAGGCCGCCGGAAAGGCCGGCGTGAAGGAAGGCGACACCCCGTCGTTCCTCTACGTGCTGCCCAACGGCCTCAGCGATCCGGAGCATCCGGAATGGGGCAACTGGGGGGGACGGTTCCGACGAAGCGGCCGAGGCAACGAGTACATCCCCGCTGAAGACCGCAGGGGCGGCCGGCCTGACATGCTCTACACGATTCACCGCTGGCGCCGGGCATATCAGAACGCCTTCGAGGCGCGGATGGACTGGTGCGTAAAGCCGTACGAAGAGTGTAACCACGAGCCGGTGGCGGTGTGCAACGGCGACCGGGGTCGGAGCGTCTTAGAGATCGCTGCCGATCCCGGGGCAACTGTGAAGCTCAGCGCGGCGGGATCGTCGGATCCGGACGGCGACAAGCTCTCCTACAAGTGGTGGGTGTATAGAGAGGCAGGGACCTACCTGGGTGAAGTGCCAATCCGGGAAGCGGATGCGGTCAAGGCCATGGTTACCGTGCCGAAGAACGCGTCGGGAAGGACAATCCACATCATCCTGGAGGTCGTTGATAACGGGAAGCCGGCCCTGACGGCCTACAGACGTATAATCCTGAAGATCAGCGGCAAACCGGTTGAGGTTTCTCCCGAAGTGGGATCGCCAGAGCACTATTTGCGCACCCCCATTAAGAAACTGAGCGGACCTCCCCCCACGACCGGGAAGTGGACCTTCTATCGAGGCATCAATCTCAATGGACCGGCCATCGAGAGCGATGGCAATAAGTGGGAGGGAGACGATACGGCCAACTTCGTCTGCAAAGATCGCCCCGTTAACAGCCCTCATGTGCGCCTCAGGCCTCCAACCGACGACGCACGGGCGAAGATGATTCATTCCTTTCGATGGAACCGGCGGGCGAGCATCACGTTGAGGGGCGTGCCGGGCGGGAAGTATGCAGCGTACGCCTACGTGTGGGAGGACAATAATCCGGAAACCTTCAACATCTCCCTGGAGGGGCGGCAGGTGGCACGGGATTATTACAGCGGCCAGGAAGGGGAATGGCGGCGGCTGGGACCGTGGATTGTGACCGTCAAGGACGGATCAATCGAGATCACCAGCAGCGGCGGCGCGGCGAACTTCTCAGGGATCGAGGTATGGAGAAGCCTTGGTGGAAGCATCCCGCGATGAACGATGGGTTTCTGCTTACAGGAACCGTCTCACAACAAGATTCCGCCATGCGAAACCAGCACGTCGGCTGTCACAATAGTAAGAACTCCGAAACTCACGTCAGAAAAAGCGGACCCCAACGTCCAGGGAAAGCCGTCCGTGTCTCTTGCTTCCCGTAACGGTTCACTGTACAATCCACAGAAACGAGGTGTTTCGCTATCGCTGACACATCGTCGCCCGAAGGAGTGATGGTTTGATGAAATCTTTCACCGAATACCTGACGTTCAACGTTCCCAGCCGCATGGGCTTTGTTAACATCACACCGCAGGTGGTGGAAGCGGTAAAGCAAAGCGGCGTGAAGGAAGGCATCGTGCTCTGCAATGCAATGCACATTACCGCCTCAGTGTTCATCAACGATGACGAACCAGGGTTGCACCAGGACTACAAGAACTGGCTGGAGGAGCTGGCCCCCTTCGACCCCTCGCCCCAGCGCTATCGGCACAACCGGAGCGGCGAAGAGAATGGGGACGCCCACCACAAGCGGCAGATCATGGGCCGAGAGGTGGTCGTGGCGATCACCAACGGAAAGCTCGACTTCGGCCCCTGGGAGCAGATCTTCTACGGCGAGTTCGACGGTCGTCGCCGGAAAAGGGTACTGGTCAAGATCATTGGGGAGTAGTGATGAAAGGGAAATGTCCCATGAATTCCGCTTCTTCGCGAATCCAGCTTGTTTTCCTTTAGCTCCCCGCGCGCCTCGGACGCACGAATGTGCACAGGTGGAGATCACCACTTCGGACTTCAGGCTTTCTATCTTGTGAAACGGCACATGTGAGACGCGTTTCTCGCTGGTTGAGATCGGTTGTAGCTTGAGGGGCGACGGCGCGTTAGAATGCACAAGTCGCGAAAGGGGGTTTTGCTTCTGATTTGCATCGTGGCTTAGCCGTGTGTATAGTAGGAGCTTCGGAGGATGGACGTTTTCCGCGTCCCCACGATAACGTTGGGTTGAGTGGGGCTATTTTTTGACGGTCCCCCGCTCCGTATTTCAACCAAGCTTTACAGCTTAGCGGAAAAGGGAGGAGAATCATTATGAGATGGCTAACATTGTGTTTGGTCGGCCTACTCGCCGGCGCAGCGCAGTCGAGGGCGGCTGTGGCTGAGGAGGATGGCTTTGTCCCGTTGTTCAACGGAAAAGACTTATCCGGATGGCAGACGAAAGGCAACTGGGTTGTCGAGGATAAAGGTGTGCTTGCCATCAAGCCCAGGCCCGGGGAGAAAGGATGGCAGCGCTACGACGCTTACCTGTGGGCAAAGGGCCAATTTGGCGACTTCAGCCTCGACCTCGAGTTCAAAATCCCGAAGGGCGGGAATAGCGGAGTCTTCGTGCGAGTAAAGGACAAAAAGAATCCGGTGAATACCGGGATTGAGGTGCAAATCAGTGATACGTATGGAAAGGAGCGAGTAGGCGCACACGACTGCGGCGGGGTTATTGGCACCATCGGTCCCACCCGGAACATGGCCAAGCCGGCAGGCAAATGGAACCGCATGATCGTCACATGCCGGGGCAATCGGTTGCAGGTCGAGCTAAATGGAGAACGGATCGTTGATGTCCGACTCGACAAGACGAGCCAGCGCGATCGCCCGCTTGTAGGATATCTGGGGCTGCAAGATCACGGCCTGCCCCTTTGGTTTCGCAACATCCGCATCAAGGTGCTTGGAAAGAGGCAGGCATTAAAGGCGGAGAAGTAGGAACAGGACAAGGCGCTCCGCTGTCCTTCTCGGGAAAACAATGCAAGCAGTTGGAGAGCGTGTGGCCGCGTCTCCGTGGCGTACCGTGACGCCTTCTTTCGCTCTTCTCACAGGTGGCATTCACCTGGTTCCTATGTCGAGTCTCCGTCTCTACCCCACGATTGAGGAGATGAGGATAGCATTTTAGCCGGGCTTTAGCCCCGCCTCGGCGGGGCTTCTCGATCAAAGGATTCATCCGAAATATCCCCCGCAAATACGGCCGCACCCGTTGGAGTACTGAGCACGTAGGCACTTCGAGGAGGCGAGTCGGCAAGCCAACGGACTCAGCAGATAGCGCTCCCGACATCGGAAATCCACCGCAAAACTGTGTGGACTTGTGTCCCTCTCAGTCGTCGGCTTGATCGTTTCGTGGCCGAAAGCGCCGTGTAGTTTCCGAATTGGCCGATTCGAAACTAAAGCAGGATTATCTTGCAAATCGGTTCCGAAAGAGGCACACTTCCACGTTTGCGAAGAATGCACCTTTTGCAAGCGGCAGGACAGGTTGTGAAGGAAAGAAGGAAAGTATGATGGTTCTGAGAACTTTTGTTTTGGCCACACAGGTGTTTTTCCTTATGTGGGTTTCTTCAGGCTTGGTCGCGAGTCAGTGGTATGTTGCACCTCCTCCGCTGGGCAACGACTCCAGTCCAGGGACGGAGGGCCAGCCTTTTGCAACAATTCAGAAGGGGATAGACACAGCGGGAGCCTCGGACACCGTTATTGTCCTACAAGGGCCGTACGTCGAGAACATTGATTTCAACGGCAAAAACATCGTCCTCCGCAGCACGGACCCGACGGATCGGAGCGTGGTCGAACAAACCGTCATAGATGGCAGCAAAGCTGGTTCGGTTGTGACGTTCGCCGGCACAGAGGACGAGACCTGCGTCCTTAAGGGCTTTACCGTCCGGAACGGGAGAGGTGTCAACGGTGGTGGGATCTGCGGAGGCGCTGAGGAGCAACGAAGCCAAGCCAGGATCGAAGCGAACATCATCACGGCAAACGTGGCGACAGGCCATGGCGGCGGGGTGGCGTACTGCAACGGAGTCGTCCAGAACAACACGATTTTCGGAAACTCGACTGCCGGGAACGGCGGTGGTCTGGGTTACTGCGATGGCGTCATCCAAAACAACCTCATTGTTGGGTCAGCAGACAGCTGGCACGGAGGAGGGTTGGCTTTCTGTAACGGCTCCATTCGGAATAACACAATATATGGAAACTCTGCGAGTTACGGCGGAGGTCTCTATGGATGTGGGGGAACGATCTCGAATTGCATTATCTGGGGAAACACCGGCCAGGTTGGGGATTCGCCTAATGTCACGTACTGCTGCGTGCAAGGGGGCTGGGCCGGGGATGGAAACACCGGTGAGCCCCCCCGGTTCGTTGACCCGGACGGGCCCGACGATGACCCGAACACGTACGAAGATAATGACTACCGCCTGTGGGTGGGCTCCTCATGCGTGGACGCTGGCAAGAACGAAGACTGGATGGCGGACGCGGTTGACCTGGACGGGAATCCCCGCATTCTCCAGGGACGGGATTCTCTGACGGTGGACATGGGCGCGTACGAGTATATTTTCAGCGGACCTACGGAGGAGACGTGGTATGTGGATGGAGCAGTCTCCCAATCCGGAGATGGGACTTCCCCTGAGACAGCTTTCGGAACGATTCAGGAAGCGATAAATAGGACCTCAGACGCTGGCGACACTGTAATCGTGACTCAAGGAATCTACCAGGAGAACATTGATTTCAATGGCAAGGAAATCGTTCTTCGGAGCACGGACCCGACGGATCGGAGCGTGGTCGAACAAACCGTCATAGATGGCAGCAAAGCTGGTTCGGTTGTGACGTTCGCCGGCACAGAGGACGAGACCTGCGTCCTTAAGGGCTTTACCGTCCGGAACGGGAGAGGTGTCAACGGTGGTGGGATCTGCGGAGGCGCTGAGGAGCAACGAAGCCAAGCCAGGATCGAAGCGAACATCATCACGGCAAACGTGGCGACAGGCCATGGCGGCGGGGTGGCGTACTGCAACGGAGTCGTCCAGAACAACACGATTTTCGGAAACTCGACTGCCGGGAACGGCGGTGGTCTGGGTTACTGCGATGGCGTCATCCAAAACAACCTCATTGTTGGGTCAGCAGACAGCTGGCACGGAGGAGGGTTGGCTTTCTGTAACGGCTCCATTCGGAATAACACGATATATGGAAACTCTGCGAGTTACGGCGGAGGTCTCTATGGATGCGGGGGAACGATCTCGAATTGCATTATCTGGGGAAACACCGGCCAGGTCGGGGATTCGCCTAATGTCACGTACTGCTGCGTGCAAGGGGGCTGGGCCGGGGATGGAAACACCGGTGAGTCCCCCCGGTTCGTTGACCCGGACGGGCCGGATGACGATCCTTCGACGTACGAGGATAACGATTATCGACTTCCAGCGGAATCCCCGTGTGTTGACAAAGGCAAAACCGACGAGTGGATGTGGAAAGCGTACGATATAAAGGGGAATCCGCGAATCCTGCCCGGACCTGTCGCATGGGAAGTGGACATGGGGGCTTACGAGTACATGCCCGCAACTCTGACCGCCGCAGCTATCAGAAAGGAGGAATCGGGTGAGCTCCGGATCATTCGAATCACCCAGCCAGGGGAAAGATATACTCTCCAGTCCTGTCTCGACCTGCTTGTTAAAAGTTGGAACGAGGAAGCAATAGTCCCCTCGGAGGGTTCCTTGACCACCTGGGTCGACCCCGACACAGCGCCGAAGTGGAAGTTCTACAGAATCGAAATCCAGTGATTGGCATCCGGGTCTGGTACCGTGCCTCTGCGGTTGAAAAGCCGGGGTTCAAGCAGCAGACGTAACTTCGGCTTTGGGGGGAGTGGACTGTTACCAGAAAGCAATCACAGCAACTTGGATCCGTGCTCAAGAAGCGAGTACTCCTACGCGAAAAGAAGTGCGTTCTGACCGGCAAAATCCGTTTCCGTGATTTTGCGCAGATTGTTTGCTCGTAATTGCCAGCTCCTTCGGAAGTTACGGTCGCACCAAAGGCATTTTCGCCACATATCTCGACCACACTGGAAGAACTCGGGCCCGGTCGGATTCATACAGGGACGAATCCGACCACGTTTAGAATGTGCCGTGAGTTGTTCCCTTTATCATCCCAATTGGTTCCCCTATTCGCATGCCTGTGCTTGGAGCACAGCAAAAGAGCGGGTAGGCGTCTTCCTCACAGCGCTCAACGAATTCCGCAGACGCTCCTACGCGTAAGAAGGCTATGGGCCGACCTTCCGTCAGGCGGCTCAGGGAACTTATGGGGCTTAGTTCCGTGCTCGTTCCAACGCCTCGGTTACACCTGGCATATCGCGGAGCGTAGAGAACTCTCCGTTCCGTATCGTCCCCTCAACATAGTTGGCGATCTCTTGCTCGGTCATGTTTTGGAGAACGTCTCCGAAGGAGCCTGCCATCACCTTGATGACGGAAAGGCGATCTTTGATAGCCCGCAACTGTGAGTCAATGTCTTCAATCTGGAAAGCATTCCCGGTCCCTTCATAGATTCTTCTTTGTTCGTTGAGCGCGGATTCCTGCAACGCCATCCCTACAAGGTCGTAAACGAGGAAACGCCCGGAAGAGGAAACATTCCTTCCCATCCTCACGACGGAGTCGGCAATCCGGAGAGCGTCCTCGTATTTTCCTGTTGAGATGGAAGCGCGTGCTTGCTCCATGGAACTTCGTGCTACGGCGCGGAGCATCGCCATGTCCCTCAAAGGCAGAGTGAATGCAGCCAATCCCTTGGCGACTGGGTCGGAACATCCTTCGTCCAACAGGTAGTCGCATCGTGCCATCAGGAGACCGATGCCGTTGTCAGCGAACCTGTCCTTGAGGCTGGCTTCGGCCAGAGATTGCAGCGCTCCCTGGATGTCCCCGCTCTGAAACCGGCAATTGGCCTCATAGTAATCTGGAAGAGAATTCGTCGGATCAACTTGCTTCAACTGCGCTATGTGCGCCATCGTGGTTTCATCAAATTGTCCTTTCGCCATGAGCGCCTCCACGAGTGACGAAAGAACCACCGCCGATTTCGGATAGAGTCTGGCGGCCTCCTCGAGATATTTGAGAGCCGCATCCTTGTCCTGTACGAGAGAGGCCGCGGCGACCCAGTAGGTCGCGTCTCCGCTGTGTTCTTCCAGCGTGGCCCCGATCCCCTCAGCGGTCAGAATCTGACCGATAACGGCTTCCAGGTTGCCTTCCGAAGACGCAAGCAATTTCCTGATCGCTTCGCCGTCGAATCGAACGCCTTTCTCTGCCCCGCGAACATCCGGTTGTAGCGCGCGCCAAAGTTGCTCGATAACAAGACTGTCCTCTTTTCGCCGCTCCAGGTGCGCGGCAACCTCTCGCCGCAATTCTCGGATCACTCGATTTGTGGAATCTTGTCCCGATTCCGCGTCCTGAGCACGACTCTCGAGGTCAGCTACTACGTTTCTGTAGCACACCAGCTCGGCTCTGGCGGTTGACAATTTCTTCCCGGTTCTCAGGTTGACGAAGACCAGAACCACGCATGCAGCAACAACACTCAGGATGGCGGCGAGCCACGATGTTCCTTTCAACATAAGCTCCTCAAATGTAAGGCACTTTTCACAACAGTGAACCTTTCGTAACGCGATTCATGCACAATGAGACGCCGGTATCGTCCCGTGTAGCGCCGTACATCCGCGTTCGAAGAAGAGGCATGGATGCCGCAGGCAGTTTGCCCAAAATCAGATAAAATGACAATCCTTTTCACGCCCGAGGAGTAAGAATCCGTGGGTGATAGAAGGCGTCTCCTAACGACCCAAAATCGGATCCCCGTATCCGTAACAGCATGTGCGTTCGCAACAGGTGGTCAAATCGTTGATTACGAACATGCGAAAGGCGTTTTCGCCACATATCTCGACTCCCCTGGACAAAGGCTCCTCTCTGAGAGCCCGCTCTCGGCGTTTTTTCATCGTTCGCACGTACTGTGGCGGAAGTGCGCGATTGTCAACTGTAGAAAGGTACAGTCAACAATAGGTGTCTGTGCTTTCTTGGTCGGGGGGGAAAGCCTTTGAGATGAGAAGTGCCGTCCAAGAGGTTATTCTTCAGTCGGAATGACCTGCTCAAGGTCAGGGATTAGGTGGGGTAGATCCTCGGTTATGGTTTTCCAGACAACGTCAAGGTTGATGTCAAAGTACGCATGAATGAGACGGTTTCTCATGCTGATGATACTGGGCCAGGGCAGCTCGGGCAAGGCGTTGCGGGTTTTCTGGATACCTTCGAAGCCGCCTCGCCGAGGATTTCCAGAGATTTGACAATGGCAAGTGTCAGCATTCGGTCGGTGTCGAGTGAGCCTCTGGTCTGGCTTTGAGCGAAACGCATCGCCTCTCTTGCGGCGTCCAACATATGACGAAGACGGATAAGATCATCCTTCCGCATACAGCACCCGTGCTGAATTCATGACCTCTTTACGGAAATACCGGCTGAGGTCTTCCGGTGTTCTCAGGTCCACCTTTCGCCCCAAGAGGTCAGTTAGCTCAAGCTCCATACCAGCCAGCCTGATGAGCCCAGGGATATGGTTCGGGTCGAATTCAACCAGCAGGTCCACATCGCTCTCTGGCCGAGATTCCCCTCGATGAACCGATCCAAAAAGTGAGATTTTGTGGATGTGATTTCTGCTACAGAAGTCTGCGATCTTCTCTCTCGGGAGATCAGTAAGTGACTTGCCCATCTATAAACCGTCATGGCGTCCTGAGAGCCGCGGACCCGGCGCCAGAGCCGCTTTTTGCCCGTTCGTGAGGACGAAGGCCTCAGTCTCTCCCTCCACGTCTGTTCAAAAGGGTAGCATTTCCTGGTCGCTCGGTCAATATCCATTGTCGATTCAGGGCCGAGCAATGGCAGTGGAAAAGCCAAACAGTCAGACTGAAAGACAGCCCCTCTATTGCCCCCCTCTAACCGTGACTACCTCAAGCCTATGTCCGAAGCCGGAGTTCCCTGTTTCATCCTTGCTCTTTTGCCGTTGACCGGAACGCTGAGCAATAACACCGCGCTGACGTTGTGCCCCCCCCACGCGGCCGCGGTTTATGTTGACTTTGGTTGTTGCGTCTCCCTTTCCATGCCTCACCCGAGGCTAATCCTGTTGACGGCGTTGGCCAGCTCCGCATTGTGTGAAGGGCGGTAGGAAACTGTGGCGGGTGACGGGCTAAAACCGTGGCGCCTCGGGTCTACTTACCCTATGTGACATAGGGTTTCAACGTATTTCTATTTACTCCCCACTATGATTGTCTTGGTTCTGTCTGCCTACTCTCTTAGGGCTGGGAACGGGGTCGCAGCAGTCGGCACCGCGAGCAGATTCGGGGACTGTCCACTAACTACGGCAAAATTGACATGATCTCATTTGACATGCGATTTCCGCCACGTGCCTGGCCGGACGTCAAAGAAACCGTCAAAATCGCTCGCAGGCTCCGGCCGGGGTCTGCGGCCTGCGAGGCCCGGCCCCTTTTCGGTGTTTAGCGCGTGAACGCCTCAGCGAATTGCGCTGGGTTGGGACAGAGGTGTTGAATGCGGAGTTCGCCCAGGACACGCTTACACCAGCAACACACACTGCTTCAACCTATCTACCCTTAAAATTCCATGGAGACGGAGACGATAGTCTGACTGGGAACAAGGAGTTTATGTGGGCATATTCGATGTGCTTCGCTACGCCCACGGCTCCCTGTCAATTTGCCCTTCGGCCTATGGGTTAAGTTATTGGGCAGAAACCTTCAGGTCATAACTTCCCGTGGCCCAACCCGAGTCCACCTTCAGGTAGTAGGTCCCGGAAGCAGGGCAGAGCCAATCAATTTCCGGATGCCCACTCGTTCCGCCATCTATATATTGCATGTCCGCGTCGTAGAGAAAGAAAAAGGCGTTATGGATGAGACTGGGGGAGAGGTTGAAGACCTTAATCTCATAGCTTGCGTCTTTCACAGCGTCGAATTTCACCCAGTCTATGTCAGAACGCATGTGGAAGGTGCGGTTCTGAACGGTGCCGTCGGTGGCTGTGGTTTTTGCCAGACGGGCTTCGTCATCTGTTTCGAAAGCGTCCGCGTCCGGGTTGAGTTCATCCGCGAAGACTCTCAGCTCATAACTTCCCGTGTCGCCGCCAATCAGCCGGACCTTCAGGTAGTACGTCCCGGAAGCAGGGCAGAGCCAATCCATTTCCGGAGGCCGCTGCGTTCCGGGGGCTATGTACTCCATGTCCGCATCGTAGAGATCGAAGTAAACATGACCGCTGGGATCCGGGGAAACGTTCAAGACCTGGATGTCGTAGCCCATGTCCGCTTCAGCATCGAATTTGACCCAGTCAACGTCATCGGGTGTCTGGAAGTTGCGGCTCTGAACGGTCCCGTCGTTGGGAATGGTTTTGGCAAGACTTGCGTCGTCATCGGTTTCGAAGGTGTCCACTGCCGGGTTGACATCGTCTGCGAGAATTGTCAGCTCATAGGTGCCCGTCTCCTTGCCATTCCCTTTCATTTGTAGGTAGTAGGTTCCGGATGCCGGGCAAACCCAGTCAAAAAGGGGGCTGATTGAGGAGCCGGAGTTCCAGGCCACGCGGTTGAACTCCGCGTCGCACGGGAAGACGGTGAGCCTGGACAAACTGGAAGAAGCGTTGAAGCCCTTGATGTCGTAGCCCATGTCCTTCTCAGCGTAGAATTTCGCCCAGTCTACGTCAGAAACTATGTGAAAGTTGCGGCTCTGAACGGTCCCGTCGCACGGGATGGTTTTGGCAAGACCTGCCTCATCATCCGTCTCAAAGTCGTCCGTGGCAGGGTTGAATTCGTCCGCCAGCACTCTCAGTTCGTAGCTGCCGGTCGTCGAGGAGTGGTCCGCTCTCAAGTAGTACGTCCCGGATTTTGGGCAAACCCAGTCGGAAAGGCGGGAGGAACTCGAGGTTACGTCGTTCAACTCCGCGTCGCACAAGAAGAGGTAGACCGAGGGCAAACTGGAAGAAACGTTCAAGACCTCGATGTGGTAGCCCATGTCCCTCTTAGCGTAGAAGTTCACCCAGTCTACGTCAGGAGGTATGTGAAAGTTGCGGCTCTGAACGGTCCCGTCGCAGGCGATGCTTTTGGCAAGACGTGCCTCATCATCCGTCTCGAATGCGTCCACCGTCGGGTTGAGGTCGTCTGCGAGAATAGTCAGCTCATAGGTGCCCGTCTCGCCGGAACTGGGTGTCAGGCTCAGGTAGTACGTTCCCGATTCGGGGCAAACCCAGTCAAGAAATGGGGCTCGAGTATCCTTGTAAGTTATGTAGTCGACAGCACTGTCGAAAAGGCGAAGCTCGAGCCCGTGCGTAGCAGAAGGAGGGTTCAAGACCTGCATGCTGTATCCCATATCCGCCTCGGCATCGAACCTCACCCAATGGGTCTCGTTCATTGCTGTGTCGAAGTTGTGCATTTGAGTCTTTCCATCGCTTGGGGTGAGCCGGGCCTGCTTGGAGGTCTCGCCAGGCTCAGAGCTTCCCGACGCAGAACTTTTGTGCCAGAGCATCTTTCTCAGGTCGAGTAGCGTCCACGACGGAAGCTCTCCCCAGCTATCGTCCCATCCGCGAAACTCCACCGCCAGCTCGCTCGTCAAACCCGCGTAGAGTGCTAACTCGTAAGAGGGTGGATTGACTTGAACTTTCCCATCGAATTCGAGGTAAGGCTTGAGATTGACGGAAGGCCCGACTAAGCTCTCGAGGTAAACAGTCAGCTTAGGCTCGACATAAACCTGAAGGTTGACTCCCCCCCCGACCTGCCACGTGGGTTCAATCGGAGTGAAATCGCCCTTTTGTCTTCGATAGGTTCTCCACTCGCCATCACGCAAACTCGCACCGACCGTTATGGTCTTGGATGACTCGAACCCTGCCTCAACCCAACCTTCCACTTCTGCCTCGGCGGTGAACCCGACATTGAACTCCAGCACAACTTCTTCCCAAACGGGGACCCAGCCAACAAGTTGCACAAAGAACTTTCTGATTGTCTTTAGATTCTTCTTCTTTTCGTAAGTTACAGCGGCCTTCGCGGTGGCCCTGGCAATCGCCTTGAACTTGATTTTTCCGGTGACCTCCGTATCGAACGATTTCAGCCCACCGTCGCCCCAATCCGCGGCAACGCTGCAATCCGGCTCAAATTCGATGAACCCGGAAGTTATCTCCACCGTGATGTGCTCATCATCGTATATGGTTATCCCGTCCAGTTCTATTTTCGCTGGATTCAGGGGCGTCGAGCCTGTTCCCGCGGACAGCGGTGCAAGCGGAGACTCTTCAGCAATGGTGTGCCTCATTCGCACGCTTCCCTGTTCAAGAAGCTCCGCCAGCGAAACCGGATCGGCCTGGAAATCCACAGTATGCGAACCCGGATCATCTGTGACCGTCAACACTTTTATCTTGTAAGGGTTCTCCGGGTCTGTGCTCGCGAGAATATCCCCCACCGAGGTCCCCGGCGAGTCCCCTGTATAACTGAACGTGTACGTGTCATCCTCCGCCGAAAGAAAAGTAAGGGGAGAGGTATCGTCAATAATCTTCACATTCTCAGCGATGATCGCTTCGAGCTCCAGGTTCAGAGGCCAACTGTAGTTTTCCAGACGGTGTCCGAGCGTGTCGGACACGGAAAGCGAAGCGGTCACCGTTTCTCCGTAATCACCGAGGAACTCACCCGCATCAGGCGTGTAAGTCAGAGCGCCGTCGGAGTAGCTTAGTCTGGGGTCGCCAACCCCCACCGTTGGACCGGAACCAACCGAAAAAGCTATGGAAGCCGAATCAATTCCTGTCTCGTCGGCAAGATGAATAGTCAGCGCTTCCTCACGGCTCACTGCGATCGCGTTACTCTCGGGATAGAGATACACCACCTCTGGCGGGTCAGTATCGAGCTTCCGCACGCGGTAGAACCTGATGCCGCTGGTGGTCTGGTCCTTGTAGGTGCCGAGCTGCGATGGGACAACAACCGGCTCCGGGTTGAGCTCCGTCCAATCGCCGTCCAGCTCGTCCGTGACCATGATACTGTAAGATTTCCCCGGTATGGAGTCCCACGAGATAACGAGCTCGCTGCCCTCTCCTTGATAATCAGATGACAAGGTGATCCATCCGGGTATCTTGGTGGCTGAAGCCCTCGCGCAGAACAAGCCAACAAGGATAATTGCCAGGAGTAATCGTTTCATCACAAAGCCTCTTTCTTGCCTTTATTGTAGTGCTCCAGATTCAGTCGGGCGCCCCCACAACCCAGGCGCCATGCCTGACGCATTAATGCCTCGGGCTATTATATCCATGAGATGGTACAACACAAGTGCGATCTATCGAGCGGTGGCGACCTGCAAAACAAACGGAAGAGATGGGGGCAAGCAAGTTGCCATCTTTACCTCGACTCGGAGCCTGTGAATAGTGGCACTGACGACGAACATTTTAGAGCATCCCGGCAGAGTGCGCACGAACAATGGCGTTTTTCTCATTTCGTTCACAGTACACCCATATACTCAGCTATGACTGCTTCCCGATGTCAGTTGTTCAGCGCAGACCCGAATGCCGGGAAAACATCCTTGTCAGATGACGTTCACACTTTTTGTCTCCCGTAACGGTTGACTGTATAACCCACAAAAACGCGGTGTTTCGTTATCGCCGCGAAATTGCGGCCGGAAAGAGTATCGAGCTGAGTTAGCATGGCACATTGCCGCCTTGGATTCGCTTCTTATTTGTAGTGAGTGTTGGATGGCTGCTCGCCGTTCCGTCCAGCGACGTGCGCGGTGCCAACGAACATCGAAAAGTGTATGGATACCGAATCGAGTTTGCGATCTTCTTGGGCGGGTCCGAGTGGGAGGAGGCCCGCGAGGTCATCGTGCTTGCAGACAGGAGCATTCTGGTGGGCGGCCAGACCTCTTCGGAAGACTTCCCGGTAACAGACGGCGTGGTGCAGCCGAAGTATTGTGGGGAGCCCGCGGGTACCGGACACGGGGGGCTGTACAGTGGGGACATGTTTCTGACTCGCTTCAGTAGGGATGGCAAACGCTTCGTTGCGTCCACGTACTTCGGTGGCTCCAGGCAGGAACGGAGCGTGTACGGCGACGGTTTCCTGACGAGGCTGTCGGCTGACCGCAATCCTTTCACGTTCTCCACCTGTGGGGGGGGCGGTTGCTCCCAGTACATCCGTGACGTCTCTGCCGATTTGGACTTGCGGACGCGGCTGCCGGACATCGAATTCTCCTGTGTCTCGCCATCGAACTTGAGGCGTTTCTTCCCTTTCGTTCAGAGGAGGGCGATTGAACGGCGGAAGCATAAGAATCGCTTCTCAGCATATCTTGTCTGCCGTTCTGGGAATCTGATTCGCTGCAACCTCCGTGCCCTGTTTCAGTTCGGGACAGCCGCCGATGCTCTCATCGCTTTTCGTCCGAAACCGGCTTGACAGAAAATCCCAAAGATGAGAACGCCCCTATGGGTTTGCTATTGACTTGTTGTGGTCAAACGGAGGGGTGGGTCGTATGTCTGTTCGAACGAAACACAGACTGGAGCAGGAAGTCACCGCTCGTCCCCTTGCTCCCTTGTGGGCGGAGGCAGACTGGGAAGACACGCTCAACCAATTCTTGGCATCAGTTCATTCTCTCCCAGCCGATGAAGACAGAGCATATGAGATGGTGTCAGGGTCTCCCGGAGATGGGAGACCAAGAAGCTTTGGCGACGGCTGGGATGCGACCGGGCCCGTTCTGTTCAATCCTGAACGACTTGCCGAGATCTTGATGGACATCAATCCGCGCATTGTCGAGCTCTGGAAGCAGGGAGCAATCACCTTGGAGCAGGTACAGTTTTACGTCCTTCCTCTATTTCGTGAGGCAGCAGCCAGAGGGCGGGGAAGTACAAGCGACTGGCTGCCCTCCATCCCGGAGTAAAAGCCGGAGGGCGCGATCGCAGCTACGAAAGCTGGAAGGTGAACCGGCAGTGTTTCAATCAACAACCCAACGAAAGGAGCAGTGCGCATGGCAAAACCAAAGACGAAGACGCAAATCGTAGATGGCATGGCAAAGGCCGCTGGGATCAACAAGAAGCAAGCGAAGGCTGCTCTTGAGGCACTTGTGGTTATGGCCTACAAAGGCACCAAGGATGGATTCACCATTCCCGGCTTGGGCAAGCTTGTGGTCGTGAGGCGAAAGGCTCGTTGGGGCCGTAACCCGGCGACGGGCGAGAAGATCAGGATTAAGGCCAAGAAGGTTTTGAAATTCCGCATGGCTAAAGCTGCCAAGGACGCGATCCTCCCGACCAAGGCGTGACCTAATTCGCACACTCTTCTTTCGGCGAAAGGTAAGGGTAGTGCTGTGTTTTGCGGGACGGACAGGCGCAGATCTGGTCGTGACGCTGAAGCTGGCTCCCTCGCCTATCGCAACCGAGGATCTTTGCCCCGGCAACACCGTGCCCAAACCGACTGATAGCCGGCAGGCTATTTCTTCTTCGCTTTCGACTTTTTCGGAGTCTCCGGACTGAGGCAGCCAGCTTCCCCCAATTTTAGGTCCGGCCCCAATGTGTAAGTACGTCCCTCGCGAGTTGGAAATTCAACTTCTTCATTGCCGTAGCGTATCCTGCACGGGTTTCCCAGGGCCGACCTGATGATCGCTTTCTGTAGCCTGCCTTGTTCCCAGACCATGTCCACTTCGAACCCGCCTCGGGCTCGCAGGCCGTGGACTTGTCCGCTCGCCCAGGCCTTGGGCAAGGCAGGAAGCAGGTGAATTCGTCCGGCATGACTTTGCATCAGCATCTCGGCAATCCCTGCGGTTGCTCCGAAGTTTCCATCGATCTGGAAGGGTGGACAACTGTCGAACAGGTTCGGCAATGTATGGCCGGGCCTGAGCAGATTCATGAGAACGTTATGCGCATGCTCGCCGTCATTCAGGCGTGCCCAGAGATTGATCTTCCACGCCAGGCTCCATCCCGTACCACCGTCGCCGCGACGCTCAAGCGTCTTCCGACAGGCCTGAGCCAGTTTCGGCGTGTGCTCAGGTGTAATCTGATTTCCGGGATGCAAACCAAAGAGATGGGACAGATGGCGGTGAGTCGGTTCCGGCTCATCCACGTCCATCAACCACTCCTGCAACTGACCGTGTTGACCGACTTGCATGGGAGGAAGCTGCTCCACTGCCTCTTTCAGCTTTGCTCGAAACTCGCGATCGATTCCTAAAGTCGTCGAAGCTTGGATGCAATTCTTGAACAAATCCGTGATGATTTGAATATCCATGGTCGGGCAAGCACAAACACTGACTCCACCCTGTCGAGCCCGATGGGCGTTCTCCGGCGAATTGGAAGGACAGGTAACGAGCCATCCTTTTTGCGGGTGTTTGATCAGGTAGTCAAGGTAGAATTGTGCAGCTCCCTTCATAATCGGATAGGCCTTCTTGGCGAGAAACTTCTTATCTTGCCCGAATTCGTAATGCAGAGACAAGTGTTGACACAGCCATCCTCCCCCGCTGGGCCACATGCCATAGAATGCATAATCTACCGGTCCGGCCGCCCGCCACAAATCCGTGTTATGATGCAGGACCCAGCCGTTGCAGTCGTAATGCTCCGTCGCGACTCGGTTTCCTGTGATGGTAAGGTCTTCAAGCAGCCCAAATAGAGGTTCATGACATTCCGCCAGATTGCATATTTCGGCCGGCCAGTAGTTCATCTCCGTATTGATGTTGACCGTGTATTTGCTGCCCCATGGCGGTGTAAGATGTTCGTTCCAAATCCCCTGCAGGTTGGCCGGTTGGGTGCCGGGCCGACTGCTTGAAATGAGCAAGTACCGTCCGAACTGAAAGTACAATGCCGCCAGCGCCGGATCCCCTCCTTGCTCCGCCATTTTCTGCAAACGTACGTTGGTGGGCAGCTTCATCGCCGCGCTCTTCCCCAGATTAAGCTTCACCCGGTCAAATAGTCGGCGGTAGTCACTCACATGGGCAGACCGCAGTTGCCTGTATTCTTTCCCGATCACAGAGCGCAAATACCTCTCGCAACGCTTGCCCGGATCAGCGGAAATGTCTCGATAGTTCTTATGGCTCGTGGCCGCCACAATCATCAGCGTAGCCGAGTCGGCATCCGTCACAGCCAATGAGTCGCCCTCTACGATGAGCTTGCCCCCCTGGGCCTGAACAAGGAGCCGAGCTTGGAACCGCAATCCCGAACCTGTGAGCGGGGCAATCAGGCTGGCCTTCTTACCCGTCCCAATCCACTGTCCCGACATGATTAGTTGGCCGGGTTGTCCAGTATGGATTTGATGTTTGTGTGGACTGTCAAGAGTGGAGGAAAAGTGGATTCTGCCTGGCTTGTCACAACTCAGGCGCACCACAATCGCCTGATCCGGAGACGAACTGAAGACCTCCCTTGTGTATGTGGCCTGGCCCGAGCGATATGCCACCGTGACTATCCCGGACCCCAGATTCAGTTGTCTTCGATAGTCAGAAACCTCGTTGTGTCCGGGAAAGGTCAGTCGCAGATCACCCAAAGGCTGGTATGCCTGGAGGAAGCGGGGATTGCCCATCATGTGCTCATCCACGATCTGCTGGGCTTGTTCGTGCTTGCCCGCGAAGATCAGGCTCCGCACCCGCTGCAGATACTCACGAGCCTGGGAATTCGTGTAGTCGTGAGGGCTACCGGACCAGAACGTATCCTCATTCAGTTGGAGTCGTTCCTCACTGCACCCTCCGAAAACCATTGCCCCCAAGCGGCCGTTGCCGATAGGCAAAGCTTCGACCCACCTGTCCGCTTCTTTCGGATACCACAGAGTAAGATATCCTTCGGGCAAATCCAATGCGTTCGCTTCTCGTCCCTGGGCTTCCAGATGAGTGGCCTGCATGCCGGAGAGAACAAGAGGCAGTAGAAGTACAACAACTATTTTCTGCGGATTCATGACATAATCCCCTTTTTCAGTTTCGGACCTATAGACCACGAGGGTTTGTTTTTCGACTACTGTCTTAGATACTCTGAGGGGCCTGCCAGAGTCAAGCGCGAGGCGTGAAGAACCGACTCATGTTGGCCGTGCCCCGGAAGCAGACGTTTTTCAAACCGAAAGAGACGGCTTCTTATGCCAAAAACGAAATATACGGTTTTGCTCAACTTACCTCTCCGCAACTGCCCGCATGGTCGGTATCTACAATCCAGCACCAACCAAATATGCAATATAACTCGACCTGAATCCCGTAACGTACCCCGGCTGACGCCGTCTCAGAACGGCTACCGCCCCTTTTCGAATTCACGCGGCGCATAATGGCGGGCCCCGTGACTATGCCACTGTAGCTATGATACCAACGCATTCACACCTCGCGATTCGGGAGAACGACTCACAGTAAGCTCAACGGGTGCGTGCGATTCTTCAATGGCAGTGCGACTGGCGAGTTTTGTCGGTGTGACTCGTACACGGCCAATATCATCTCCAGAGCCGCTCGCCCGTCGTACATGCTGCATTTCGGCTGGGTATCTTTCTCAATAGCGCGTATGAGGTCGAGCGCGACCAGACGATTGCCAAGACGGTGGTGAGGGTCACTAAGGGTCTCCGGCCTGTCGATGCCGCCGCTGGAGATCTGTTTCCATCGGGCTTTGCTCCGTCCAGGTTGCCAGGAGGCATCTTCCACAAACCATATCTCGGGCACGGCGCCGGTCGTCATGGTGAGAATCCCCTTTGTTCCGTAAATCTGAAGGCCGAAGCGTTTTGATGCTCCATGCTTGGCGCGGTGTGTCGAGAAATAGCCCATCGTTGTTCCCTCGAACCGATACGTAGCATGGATCTCATCGCCTGCGAGTTGGCCAATGCCTTCGGCTCCGTCGCGGACTTCGCTTTTAGTGACTGGCTTGCCACCGTCTCTCACGCGCGCGAAACACCATTGTGGATCACCAGCGAAGTACCGCATCAGATCCATGATATGGGTTCCGAGTACCATCAGGTCCTCCCCGCCTCCGCGGCGGTCCTCCTTGCCCCGGCCCCGCAACTCAAGCATGTCCCCAAGTCTGCCCTCTGCGATGACCTCCTGTACATGTCGCAACGCTGGACTGTACCGGGTCTGATGAGCAATCGCCAGTTTCAGACCACGCTTTTCAAGAGCAGCGACCATCTCGTCTGCCTGCTCAAGGCTCTGGCACATCGGCTTTTCAAGGAAAATGTGACAACCGAACTCCGCGCAGGCCAGTACCATATCACGGTGGCAATCCGACCAACGCGGCGCCACACTTACGATTTGCGGGTGCTCCTTCTCCAACATCCGACGGTAATCGGCGTAGGCTCTGGGAGCCTTGAGCCTTTTAGCGGCTGCTGCACGGCCCTTAGTATCTTCATCCGCCACAGCCACTACCTCAGCTTGGTCTATGTCGTTCCAGACCACGTCCAGCCCATGACCGTAATATCCTTTGCCTGTTCTGCCGATCACCGCAACTCGATATTGGGAGCCCTTCGCGCCGGCACGATGTGGGTCCACCACTACCGCACCCGCGAGTGCGAAGGCTGTGTCCTTTATGAACTCTCGACGTTTCATGGATTCAATCCCTTTTTCATAGTGTATCCATACTCGTCATACGAGGACCCTATTATCCTAATATCCCGTGCCTTTGCTTTTGCTGAGTTGTCATCTGCGTGGCGCTGCTATCGCCCGTAATTCTGCACAGCTCATTCTCTTGACGCAACTGATTTAGCGCTCGTCTCCTTCCCGGTGCATCTCTTCGGTTCTAAGCGATCCTCGAAAAGCCGCACGCTATCTTTCGTTTTTGAGCTTTCCGAGACTATGCGCGGCTCGAAGGCGCGGACTTCCCACCGACCTCCTTCGGGTGAGTCCCCCCCTCGCCGCGACAACTTAACCGATTCAGATGCCGTTGGCGCTTGGCTCCGCGTCCCGGCAACAGCTCTTTAGGGAAGACTAACTCAAAGAGTGGCACAAACTACGGCGGCAGAACAACCGCGTGTGCGCTGCACGCGCTGGTTCAGCAATTCCTACCACTCATTTCTTGATAAATCCGTATTTGGTCAGAAGCAGATCTTCATCTTGAATCAGGCCCACACCTCGTGCGTATGTTTTGTAGCATTTTTCGTCGGGGTGTAATCCGGACGTCTCTTCTACTCTCAGGCAGTTCTTGAATGTCCCCGCCGGCGTTTTCATAGTCACGTCATCGCTTATGATCTCAGCCCTGTCCATGGCGCTCGGCGCCATCTCCTGGTAGTGTCTGGCCCCAAGGAGAATCGTCCCGGGCATTATTATGCCAGCCCTCGAATTCTTCTCGTCCGCTCTCCACGCTCCCGAATGGCGGACTATCTTACCTCCCTCGTAATCGTCCACATCCTCTCCGAAATAGAATACATCGCCGTGCTCTTTACAAATGGCGAAGAAGTTCCTCGAGACCTCCACCAGTTCTCCGTTCTTTTCTTCCCGTTCTTCCACAACTCTCGTTTCTACACCGCCGATCTTCTTTGTTTCATCCAGGACGGTAATCACCACTTTTTCTTTGAGGCTTTCCAGCACCAGTTGATAACCCGGTTCCAGAATAAAGAACCGATTCCTGCCAACCGAAGAGAAGGTGCGGTTCTCCTGATCGAAAAACTTCGTCCATTTCTTGCCTTGCTTGCGGTCCGGGGCTGTTGTTTCAGGCATCCTCTCCTTGATCTCAATGACCTTGCCTTCCGGGGAAATTTCAACTTCGTACTCTTTTGCGCCGGAACGTATGTCCACATCATATTGGCCAGGATCCTCCCCTTCAACCTCCTTTTCAATTCTCAGGATCTGCCCCTTCGGAAAGGCTTCCTCGATAGCCTTTCTTATGACAGCCCGCAGCTCCGACGGCGAGACAGAGACTTTTCTCTCTTGTGCTGCAGCCTGAGACGGAAAACCCATGACGGCCAGCATCGTGGACAACCCGACAGCGATGAGAATTGCGTCAACCCAACCTGATTTCAGTTTCATAATTGATCTCCTTCCCCTTTTCGCTTTTCAGTTTCTCTACAAGTTCACGGGAACCTTCCCGCGTGGATCCACAGCCCCGACGGTAACTGAAGCAAAATCCGGTTTCACGGCAGCCAGCACAGCGATTCATTTTCGCAGGTTTTCAACTGCTTTTTCGGATGGCGCGGGAAACAGTTCAAAAGAAACCGTCGGTCTTTGACTCGAATTCCAGATGTGTGTCACCTTCATAGCACTTTCTCATTCCCAGTCGTACGCGCTATGCGTCGTTTGTCGAGACCGCGAAGTCTCTACGAATCTCATAGGTTTGCTTTGATGTGTTCGATCATCCAGTCGGTGACCTTTTCGTAATCCACAGGCTTGCCGTGACCGTCGTAGTATTCCGCCGAGTAATAACCAGGAAAGCCACTGGCCTGAGCCATTCGCATACAACGATCGAAATCAAAATCGGTGTGCTTTCCGTTTTCATCAAACTGATGGGTCTTAGCGGAGATCAGATGTCTGGCGTAGGGCAGTATCGCCTTAAGGCCCTCGTAGCGAATCCCCGGTGGGAAGTTTCCATAGTCCGGAAGGATTTCCAGATTCTTACTGCCGATTGCTTTTACTACCTGAATTAGCGCCTCGGGATCGGAAGATAACCCACCATGGTTCTCTACAAGGAGAAGGATTCCCTTTTGCTTCGCGTATTTCTCAATTTCCCTGAAAGAGCGAATGCAGGAATCGGCGGCCCCGCCTCCCGTATTGGCTCGGATGGATTTGGAGCCCAACGCGACGGCCGAATCAATCCAGGTTTTGAAGAAGGCTACACTCTTCTGGCGACTTTCTTCACTGGAATCGGCCAGATTATATCGTTCATCAATTTGCACGTTGATTAGTATGGATTTGGTCTCGGCGACTCGTTTCTTTAATTTCTGGAGATAGGCCGGGGATTGCGACTCAAAGTGCTTGCTCCAGAATTCTACATTGTGGACTTTGAACCGGTCTGCGAAGTACTCCGGTACATCCACCAATTTGAGCTCGTTTATTGGGGGATGGTTCTTGATTTTCGTCTGCCTGAAGCGGGCACGGAATGTCACGCTGCTCACTCCGATCCGCTTCATCGGATCCTTAGCCCGAGCGACGACTACGTTGGGAGAGACGATACCCGAAACAATCGCTCCGGCGGAAAGCTTCAAAAACGTTCTCCGTTTCATCTTCGTGTTCCCTTCTTGATTGCAGGTTCTTTTATCCCTTCAGAATGACCACTGCCCAACCACGCCGAGGGCGTGGTTCGTGTAAGACATCGCAATTCTTACTCGGCAGGCGCCAAGAATCAAGATATATCCTTGATCCTTTCTGGCCTCATGCCATCTCCTGTCGGGTGCCCATTCACGCCGGTCTTCAACTTTGTCCCCTCCCCACATGTTTTAAGATTTTCCCTGCGTAAGGCTTCCAATCCCTCGATGTGCCTCTGTCTCGCCGCTGTCCTGAGAATCTGGCCGATGCGGGATTCACGCCCTCGATAGTAGTGGAAAGGGGGGATCTGCCTCCGTCGCTTCCTTGAAAAGCGTTTCTCTCACGTTTGCTTGATAATCGCCCGATAAGAGAAAACCGCACGCTTTCCCCATTGAAGGTGGCGCCAGGCCTGTGCACGGCATAATGCCGAGCAGATCGGTGGCGGTTCGCACTCTCGGTTCACTCAGTGACTCTTTTGGAGAGTAGGAAAACGCTTGACAAGCGTGACCGGGCCCACGACAATCCAGACCATAGGCGCGGGGCCTATTTCCTTGGGACGGTCCCGAGGGTCCTGGCGAGCCGTCAATGGCTAACGGTTCTGAGACTTCAATGAAAAGGAGGGTGAGATGAACCGAGTGCGCAGTTATCTGGTATTGGTCTTAGTGTTCGCGTTCGTGACCGCAGCATTTGCCGCCACTGCGGCGCAAGCTCCTGGCCGGGGACGCGGCTTTGGTGGGACGCGCGGCAGCTTGCTGGGTCTGCTGAGAGTGGAACAGGTCCAGAAAGAGTTGAAGCTCAACGAGGAACAGATCGGCAAGGTGAATCAGATTAGCGAGAAGCTACGGGCAGAAATGAGGGAGCAGTATGCCGGCCTGCGGGACATCGAGGACATGCAGGAACGGCGAGCGAAGATGACCGAGCTGAGCAACCAGTTCGATGGAAAGGCCCGCGGGGAGCTCCGCGAAGTCCTTTCCAGAGAGCAGATGATGCGGTTCTTCCAGATCCGCCTCCAGGTCAGAGACACCCTGTATGCTCTGAACAATAGGTGGATCGCCGGTCGCCTGGAACTCACCGACGAGCAAAAGAAGAAGGCGGCGGCGCTGGACAAAGCGACGCAGGACAAGGTCACCAAGGCCTACGCCCCGCTGCGCGATCTGAGCCGGGAGGAGCGGCGTGAGAAGATGGCCGAGCTGCGCGAAAAGATCACCAAGCTACGCGAGGAGACGGAGAAGAAAGCCCTTGCACTGTTGACTGCCGAGCAGAAGAAAGCGTTCGAGAAAATGAAGGGCGAGAAGTTCGAGTTGCCAGCACGGCGCCGCCAGCCGTGATCTGGTAATCAACAAGATCCCGACATATTAGAGATATCGTGTCCACGCCGAACTCGAGTATCTGGCCTTTTTGTGCCTTAGAGCCTGCGTTTCGTTTCTGAGGGTGATGCTGCTACGGGGCAAGGCTCGCGATCAAGAAGGCAGAGGGGGATGCTGCGCTAATCTGCGATCTTAGACTGGTCGAGATAATTCTCTTGTGACCAGTCTGTGATTACTGTTTGCTCTATACACACCTGAATCCACCGAAGGTGATGGGATTGTCCTCGTCAGGGCCCAAAGGAGTTGTGGGGGCAGCCGACGGTAATCGGAAATGCGGCAGTCGTTGGCTCACATCCGAGCGCGAATTCATTTTTCCGCGACGCCTGGGACCTGGTTACGCGGTTTCACCCCAGGCGTTCCACCCAGTGCCGAACAATGCGCGTGAACAGGAGCATCTCTGCGCATATCGGCGGAAGCCTATAGCAGTGGCCTTGGGCCCCCATGGGTGCTGTGATTTCGTCGAGACTTGACCTGTTTGCAGCACGCCCTGCAGGACCCAGGCGAGCTTTTCCGTTTCGCTTCTTACGCCCAGAACGGTTAGTCCGTCGGTTCGATGAGCCGCTTCTCGACTAATGCCCGGTGAAAGTCGGTGTTCCTGAGCCGCCTCTTTTCACGGGAGGTAGCCTCATTGTATCGCCTCATATAGCCGTCAACGGTGACAAAAGTATCCTTGAACGTGAGATGTTCCTTGGGGATGTACTCCACGGCTATGGTTGGGGGATCACTCACGATGTGCGTGGACATGAGGAAGAGAAGTACAAAGTTGATGAGGGTGAAAAGGATCACCGCGCAAAGAACCGTCGAAGTACGTACCACCATCACTTTGCTCGGTTTCTCGTCTGCTTGGTTTTTCTTCATTGCCCCAGTGCTCCTTGTCTCAGGTTGGATCATCATTGCCGGGCAAAGGCCACGGCCGGATGAAAGTAGAGTCGGACCCGGTCAGCCAGTTCTTGATTATAGGCGACAGACTCTACTATTCAACCCCCATTCTCTCTTTGGCCGGAAGAACGTGCATACACTCTTGTCACAGGATCACGGAGATGCAAGAAGACCGCTTCGGTCAGAACGTTACTGTTTTGCGGCCTTCGTCTTTCAGCAGCATTATGACCTTCTCTTGGCCCAGAGACTCGACACGATGCTTGCCGTAAAACGCCCGTACCCGGCATACGCCATCGGAATCGGCCTTGGTGCTTGTACTGGTCCACCATCTGTTGAACACCAGGTCCCGATACGCGTTCGCGGCCGGCGTCGCCGGTGCGGATGCGTATGTGGCGATCACTACGTCGTGGGTGTCTTCGATGATCATGCCGCCGCGTATGATGCTGATGCCCGGCGATGGCGCGGTCTGCCCGGCGATGGTGATAAACGGCTCGGATATCTTCAGGATCGTACTGTCGAGATCGATGATTCCGCCGACCTCGAAGACTACTATCCGCCGTCCCTTGACGGCCAGTGCCGCTCGCAACGATCCCGGTCCATCGGAGTTTAGATTCGTAACCTTGATTATGCGGCCGTCATGACCGCCGGGCGTCTGCACTCCAAAGCCTGCTGCGCCGGGAAATGCGAGTTCGCCTGCGGCGGCGCAGACCATGCACAGACATGCGGCTGAGAAGATTGCCGCTCGAAGTGCGTACTTTTCTGTTCTCATAATGCCGCCTCGTTCTCTCTTGAATAGTATTGGCTGATATTTCCCATATAACATTTTATTGGACAATTCCCAGAGGATTTCTGATGAGAAGAACTCACCGAAAGTTCCGCAATATGCGTTAGTTGTATGGCACTGTAACAGGTTAGGAGAAGCCGGAAACGACTTACAACTGCTTATCGAGGGACTCGTATAAATTCAAATCGTCCCTGGATGAAAGCATCACAATGCCTGCTTCCGTTCTTATCCATCTCTAATTTCTCATTCACTTCCTCGTTGCCACAAGACCGTTGATGTATTCCTCTACATTCGTGTAGCCGTCCTTATCGCGATCCTTCGCTCCGTCACTCGCGTCGTTCGGGTCCAGGCCGCGCTTCTTTTCCCAGGCGTCCGGCATACCATCGCGGTCGGAGTCGGCGGGCGCGGGAGCGGACTTCAGTTCCGGCCACCCGCCCACGTCCTTCTGCGAATCAATGATGCCTGTACCGCCGCCGTTCCAGATTTTCCCGTATTTCGCCGTGCCGGTGCGCGTTTCCTCGACAATGCGGGTATCGAGCGCATCGCGCTTGGGGAAATTCGCGCCGACCCCAGCGAGAACCAACTCGTAAGCCTTATCGGCCGACTGCGGCGTCACGGGCGCTGCCGGGATTGGCTTTTTCAGCATGATCTCATCAAGCGGGGCCTTGCCGTGAACGCCTTTCCTGTTGTCGGTGGTGACTTCGGGAAAACGTTCGACATGATTCCGCGCGATATAAAACCGGCCGGCCCAAGAGTCGTTCTCCTTGTAAGCTTCCACTATTCTTCCGCGAACCTTTTTCAATGTCGCCGGACCGGACTTGTAGTAGTTCGCGATCATGTTGACGCGGCCCGCTTCGTTGCCATAAGAGCTGTTGAACCCCCAGTTGTAGATCACGTTGTTGCGATGGTCGACCGTGTCGCTCTCCGCACCATCGAATCGCGGAGTCCGGCTCGTGTGATGAGCGAGCAGGTTGTGGTGAAACGATGCGTTCGTCCCGCCCCAGATGCCGCCGTAGCCGTGTCGCCCCTTGGGGTGAACCGAGTGCGCGAGACTTTCGGCGATCATGCACCACTGGATGGTCGTATTTTTATTGTCCCTATAGAAAGAAACACACTCGTCCACGCTCCAGCTCGCCGAGCAGTGATCGACAATAATGTTCGTACACCCGATCCCGCCTAAAGCATCAATCGCGCCGCCCGACACGTCCCCGGGTCGAATCCGTATGTAGCGCAACACCACATCGTGCGTTCTTATGCCCAGATAGTTCTTCAGGCAAATCCCGTCTCCCGGCGCCGTCTGTCCGGCGATGGTTATAAAGGGATTCTGGATGAACACCCCACTTTTCAACTCGATGTTGCCTGAAACTCGGAACACGACGATCCTTGGCCCCTCGGCCTCGACGGCCTCGCGAAAACTCCCCGGCCCCGCGTCCTTTAGGTTCGTGACTTGGATCACCCGTCCCCCGCGTCCGCCTCGCGCATAAGCCCCGAAACCCTCCGCTCCAGGAAAAGCCGGAATCGTCATGTCCGACCGGACCGCCTGAGCCGGTCCGGCATCAACAACCGGAGGAGGATTGAACCGTGTGTCGGCAACGTAAGTTTCTACGAAACATAACTTGCCGTTGAAGGCGCCCTCAGCCGGCGCAATGGTCAGGCGACCGTCGGTGACTTCCAGATTCCGTAGCGTGTACTCATCAGAATAATTATCCTCCTCGATATCCGGCACAATCGTACCCTCTATATCGAATCCGTATTCGAATCCATTCCGGGCGGAAAACGCCAGGCCGTAGTCCTTGATATAACCTGCAGGAGTAGGGGATGCTTCCTGCTCGAAGTTGATTTTCACAACTTCACAAGGGTGTTGGCCGCTGGCGACGCCCGCAATCACCGCGAATGTGAGCATCAGAATTAACACAACATTTCGCTCATTCATTTCCCGTGTTCGCCAATTAAATGACTACCGCCACTTTGAATACTTATGTGGGTGACCCGGTACTTATTCCACCAAGTCCACAACGCATCGGAACCCGATGGTTGAGCAACGGTCCAGTCCTGGCCATACGAGCAAGAACTTCGCCGCGCGCCCGCACGGTTGGGGGCCGCCATCGGCGTACCAGCCAGAGCCCTTGGCCTTATAGAAGGACCCGCCACGTATATAGCAAAAACGCGATCGCCCTTCGTTACTACGCTCACTCTCCGTCCACTCCCAGGTGTTGCCGCACATGTCGTAGCATCCAAAAGGCGAACGTCCCTCAGGAAACGCATAAACACTCGTCGTGCCCTTGCTTTTCCCGTTATTGCAGACGTTCGACTTCATCTTGCGGCCCCACGGATACTTCAGGCGTTTCGGCCCCTGGGCCGCATACTGCCATTCCTCTTCCGTAGGCAGCCTTTTTCCCGCCCACCTGGCGTACGCTCGAGCGTCATCCAAATCAACGTACACAACGGGGTGGTCTTCTTTGCCTGCCGGCGCCTTTCCATTAGCCCAGTGTTTCAGGAAGTTCTCATCATGACGAGGCTTATAGCCCGAATCTTTGAGGAACTCCGCGTACTGCGAGTTCGTCACCGGAGTCAAATCAATGGCATATGCCGATAGTTCCAACTCTCGCTCCGTTGGGGTCTTCCAGTGAAATCTATCTGGGCGGCCATCCGTTTGAAAGTTGACTTCGATTTTCACCCTGGCGGCAGCGATGGCAGCCATGGCCCGGGGAATACTGTCCCTATCGTACTTCGATGTTCTGGTAATGGGCGTGGCAAATCCATTCCCCTGAGGGTAGCTCGTATCCCCGTCTCTGTGGCTGAAAACTTCGGCTTGCTTTTGTAGGAATCGCTCAAAGTCCTCGGTTACTGCTTTTTCAGGGACCGCAATAAGACCACCAACCCCCCTGGCGTCTATACTTCCGTTAAGGCGGGCAAGGCCGCCTTTGATTTCTACCTGAGCTTCTGTCCCCCTTATAAGATCGAAGTAGCTCGTTCCCTGCGCGTGAGACACAGTAAGCAGCTCCCCGACATAGGGCTTGTCGGCTCGGTTGACAAGCGTCCACAGTCTCAATCCGCTGCCCTCCCACAGACTGGCAAACACGTCATCGCCTTGGCTCTCAACCAGTGGGCTCCACCCCTCTCCAGCAAATAAGGCAATATAGCGGCGCTGAATCGGGATCATTGAACGAAGCATGGAACGATCTCGCGGGCTCCACCCATCCCAGCACCCAAACCGATTCTCCCATACCAGCGTCCCAGTACCATTCATCCAGGAGGTCTGAAGATTGCCTGTACGGTCAGAAATCCATCGGTTCGTCGGATAGACCACGTGTCTTCGCTCGAACCATTTGTTTCTCACAACGCCTGGCGCGTGACTATCTTTGAAGAACCATGTCTTCCACGGCTTACTTTGTCCCCACGACATATGGTGGGTAGCAACATCCTCCATGGCCACGGCCAGTTCCGTCTGCAACGCCAGGCCAGGTCCTATATCGTCCAATTCAGCCCGCAGCTTCGCACTACCAAACCAGGTATCAAGATAGATGCCGTCAGCATCAATGGACTTCACCGTCTCCATCAACAGGTCCGCATCGGACTTACCTTCACGTCGTGTTCCAGTATCCCATGGATTGTAACTAATGAAGACCTTTACCCCTTTTTCGTGGCAGGCCTTGGTCACCTCACGCAACTCTTCCAAACCGCCGGGCAAGTCACGGTAAAAGTCGAATTGATTTCTTTCATCGAATCCAATGCGCGGGTAGGCTTGCCACAGCAATACGTTGTCAAATCCCCCGTATTCCTTCTCCCCATACTCAAGAAACTTATCGAGCGTGTATTTGCCTGTTTCAGGGTCAATGAATAACATTTCCCACGACATGATTGGGGTGCTCACCAGGTTCGAAGGAACCCAGGCAAACTCCTTTGCCCGGTAATACTTGTCATCATAATTCAAGGCTTTGCGCTGGTCCTCGCGCCACTGAGTCAACCAATCACGCCACAGCGGCCATAGTGCTGGCTCATCCGGAGCGGGCATGATATTGTCGAAGGTCATTTCATTCGGCAGATTCGGCTCTGCGAGTTTGGCCTTTCGCCACTGAGTCAATTGAGCGCGCCACGCAGAAAACTCTTTCTTTAAGATGACTCCTTCGGCTGCCTCCACATTTGCGACTGGGACTATCAACGCCAGAATCGCCGTGCAACAAAAGAAATAACGCATTCGTCTCACCTCTTCATCTCCTCTCAGATTAAAACTAAACAGCGATTTTCGCGGAGCGATAACCGCCAAAAGAGACCGCTACTGTCCGGCTATAAGTAGCACAACATCAACTGCTTACAAGAATCACCTGTTTTGGTTTTGTAAATGTCTTCAGAAAACGCCTGTAAAATGGGGGTTTTCTCGAAAAGCGTCACGCTCAAAACCTGTAGAATTGTGTAGAGGTTTTGGTGCGCATCGTGAACACTCCTTGATGTCATTTATTGTTGCGATGGCTTTGAACATCGCCTTGGGCATCGTTTTCGACCCATGACTTGTGAATAACGGCTTGGCCTATTGCAGGGCGAGCATAGGCCAGACTTTCAGTACCTGCCTTCCGCCCCCAGGAAGCTCAAAGGGGCCCGGGAAGGGATTGGCGGTATTTCTTTTTTTTCCGAAGCAATCGGTGTCAATGCGGTACGGCGAGCCGTCGGGTTGTTCATAGGGCAGATCCGGAATCTTCGCCCGTCCGAGCAGTTCGGTCGTTACGAGCTGACGCGACTGCTTTTCGGCCCATGTCTTGTCGAGCGTGATATGGAGATAGACGGCATCCTTCTCTTCGACCGGTTTAATCCCGGGGTCGAACTCCAGCCGCACGAGCGGGCCCCGCTCATGCCTGGAGGGGTGCGCGCCCTTGAGAAACACGTTGCCAGCCATCTGCCCGGGCTGCGCCGCCTTGTCGTATGGAGCCAAACCATCGTAGTTCACGAAGATGTTGTTGTAGAACCGATCATCGCCGCCTTGGATATTCCTCAGTCCCGCGACTTCAGTGGAGTGGGCTTTATGGAACGGGGTCTCGCGCCCCAACTCAGGACGGCGCACGATGCGACCCGCGAACAGGTTGTGCACGTATGCTCCGCCTTCCGACATATCGAACAGGGCATTCGGCGAGAGGAAGAGATTGTGGTCCACCAAAAACGGCCCGTGATTCACCTCAACGAAAAGGTCCTCGGCGCCACGGTTATCGTGGAGCAAGTTTCGAGTGACCCGCGTGCCCTGCGCCATCCAGTCCAGCCAAATCCCTCGGCACGTGCGGTAGATGTGGTTGTGGCTGATCTCGGTATCAATGGCGGCGTGAATCTTGATGCCGGCCATCTCGGCGCCCGTGAACAGTCGCCGGACATGGATGTCGTGGATGACATTGCCGGTGATGGTGCTGAACACCGCCCCCAAACTGCCGACGATGCCCGCCTGCTCGCAATGCGCGATGTGATTGTTCCGCACGATGTGGTGGCCGATGTTCTCCCGGGACCAGCCGTTCTCCAAGGCGCGCTCGATCGTTTTGACGTAGCCCTGGGCAGTGTTTTGCGATGTGTTATCCCATTTATCACCGTATTTGCCGAGGGTGATCCCCACGCAGGTCGAGTAGCAGATGTGGTTGTTTTCGATGGTCCATCCCTTGCTCCAATGGGTGCCGAGCAGGCCGATCTGCTCGGCGGTGGGCGGCGCCCAGGGCGTGGCGGCGTGCATCATCGTAAAGCCGCGGACGGTGATGTAATTGATGCCCGGCTTATCCGGGTAAAACACCGTCTGGCGGACATTCATCTCCACCTCGGCCTCGTCGGGATTGATCCCCTTGAACTGCGCCCAGATCGTGGTGTTCCTCGCGTCCACCTGTCCGAACCAAAGCGGGGTGTTCCCGATGGGTTTTAGCACATCGTCCAGCTTGGCCGCTTCGGTGAGCCAGTGGCCCTTCAAATAAACCGCGCCCGTGTGATGGTCCCGCCCCTTGGGATTGAACCAGTCGCCGTGAATCAGGTCGCTGTACGGGTTGAAGTCACCGAAGAAGCTATTAGGGATGGCGACCTTCCAGGTGTCGTTTTGTACCTTCCGCCAGCCCTTGATGACTTCGGAGCCCTTGATGGTGACCTTTTCGCCGGGTGCAGCCTGGAAGACGATGCGCTTCTGGTCGGACTCGCCGCCGCGCGGCGGGTTGATCCGTTCGCGATAGACGCCCTCATGCACCGTGATCGCATCGCCGGGCTGGGCCGACCGTGCCGCCGCCGAAATGGTCCGCAGAGGCTTCGCGGCGGCGCCCCCGTGCAGGTCGTTGCCGCTTACGGTAACATGATACTCTCGGGCCGAAGCCACTGATACGGCGACGGTCAACAGAATGACGATCACATTTCTCCTCATTTGTTTACTCCTTTTACGCAAAAGACAGCGATAATTGTTTGCTGTGTTAGCTGGGATTTCCCATATAGCTTCTTAAACGCTACATCTGCACGTTAATGCCTCTATGATAGCACAACATTCGGTTCGAGCGATTCCTCACCCAGACATGAACAACGCACACGTTGGTTGTCAGGGAATAGACCGTTCAAGGCAACCGCGTGCACGCGTTGGGCCATTGGCCTTGGCCCCGACATTCTCGCGTGGTGAGGCGCCGGGAAATTTGAGCATCGGCGCGTCGCGCAACACGACGCGGGGCGTCGGTTCGGCATAATGCGACATACCGGCCCCGGCAAGCAAGAGAGTCAGGAAATGGTTCCAGCTCCTCTTCGGTTTCTCAGCCTTTTCTCAAACAACGCAACTCAGTACAACCATGAAGATCAGGGAAATCGGCAGTGTGGCGCCCGTTTCCATGGCTCAATCGTAATCCCTGTCCGACCGCCCGCAAATTGATCAAAGTGCACAGTGCAAGATGAACAGATGTGACCCACTTTCGCCACACGAGCTTCACTTTGCCCACCGCTTGGGTCGTTAGCTTGCTCTATTCCGATAACTCCATTTCCGCCGTCGAGATGGGACCATTAATCCCGAACTGGTTGATTGTCCTCACTTCGAGTCGGTTCGGCCCCGGATGGAGGGTCCAAAGGAAATTGTCTGCGGATGGTTTCCACCCGCCGGCATCGATCTGGATTTCGTACTGCTTGAAGTTCGGGGTCAGCGTCTTGAGTGAGACGTTGATATTCTCCCGTTCCGTGCGAAGGCTGAGCGCTGCCTGACCCACCGGGAAGTAAGGGTCCACGGCCGGGTTAGAAGGGACAGTCCGCTCATGCCATCGCGTCCCTTCGCACAACTTGTCCTTCACGATGAACATGTTGCCGTAATCCTCTCCGGCATCCATGAGATTGGTATTGGGGATGTAGCCGATGAAGCCGTACTTGTCGAGTTCGTCGGGGCTGACCTTCAGGTCGCCGAAGCCAGCGAAGTGCCCCAGGAAGACCGGCAGGTCAGTCTTCCTGTATCTCTGACGCTCCTTCCCGATCACGAAAACAAGGTCTTTGCCTTCGTGATAGAACCATTCCTGTCGGATCTCAAAAGCGTTGAGAGGCACGCCCTCCTTCTCCAGGTACATGTTGCTCGTAGGATCGAGCATGATCCACTTGCGGTATTGGTTTGACCAGATTTCCGTCGAGGTGTGCTCCGTCGATCCCCCTTCCGCGACCCCTTGGTGCCGCCGGAGCGCGAGAGCACGGTCCACCCATCCCAGACTGGCGGCGGCGGACACGAACACCTTGGCGTAGTGTGTGCAAAAAAAGGTATGTCCCTGCTCGATGTCCCTCAGGATTTCCAGAGCTCCTCTGGGATTCGCGGAAGGCCGGCCGAACTTCCTGAACTGGCGGTGTGTCCAATCCATCAAGAGGACCTGCTGGTCGAACTCCTCTTTGCCCTGGGCGATAACCTTTTCGAGCTTGTAACGCTCGCGAAGCTCCTTGAGCTTGGGATTCTCGTACGAATCGAACTCGAAACGCTTCGTGTACTCGCTCTCCACATAGAGTAGCGTGTCCAGCTTCTTAAGCGTCACCTTCCGGCCGCTAAGATTGAACACATCGCCTTCCTTGAGAGACTGGTGGTCGGGCTGTGCACGGCCACCCACATACTCGAATGCCCCGATATCCCAGGCAGCGCCTTGCGGTCGGATGGTCCCATCATAGTCCCCATTGAACCCTGTCAAGGTCGCCCCTTTATCGATCGCGGGACTGGCTGAGCGCAAGTGAAAATCGTTGCGGGCCGCACTGACAAACCGCGGATCGCCGCCATTGACGCCATGTGTTTCGTTGAATCCGCTCAGTGGGCCAAAGGCACGCATCCGGGCGACATAATTGTGGTCAATGATGACAGATGATAAACCATTTCGGTTGATCCCCATGACCTGCCCATAGGTGGCAACGTTGTCTGCCGGGATGATGATATTGTTAACGATCTGAAGGCCGTTACAAATGCCTTTCGGGCGATTGTCGCTGCCGGAGAAGACCAACCGATTGCCTGAACCAACGTTATAGAACGTGTTGTTGTGCCATCGCAAGTTCGATATGCCGAGGTTCGCTTGGACCGGCACGTTGACAAAAACGTTGTTGCGGATGTCCCAGTCGTGAAAATCGGGGTCCTGGTTATTTTCCGTCATGCACAACTGCCCCTCGAAATCAACGACAACGTTATTCTCGAAGACGATGTCGTATGACTCTCCCCCGTTGACCCCAAACGTCTGGAAAACGTCCACGTGCGCACCACTGCCGGAACACGTGACGTTATGAACGTAGTTTCTCCGAACAACGTGGTTATGACCAAACATCCGGAAGGCATCAATGTCGATCGCCGGTCCGATCTCGTTGCCTTCCACGATGCCGTTGGTGCCGCTCAGTGTAAACACAGTTCGGTCGGACCCATCGGTGGGTTGGGAGGTGTAGTATCGGTTGTCCTTGATGAGGACATGGTCACCCTCGGCAAGGATGACACCCCACCTCGCGCGCGTGTCGTGTATCCTGTTGTTGAGGATTTCAATATGATCGCCGCTAAAGCGCATGAACAAACCGGTGTCGTTACTGTTCGTCATTTCAAATCCGTCAATGGTGATGTAATCGAAGTCACCGAGCCGGAATCTCTTCGTCACGGCCTTGCCGGACGTGCGGAAGGTGATGCGTTTGCCTTTCGAACCGCTTCGGACCAGGGATACGTCTTCATCGTACGTTCCCTCGTGCACGATCACCGTGTCCCCCGCCACCATGGTTTCCGTGGCGTGCTGGATCGTCCGCCACGGCTGCGCTTGGGCGCCGGTGTTGCTGTCGTTGCCGTTTGTTGCAACATGGTAGGTAGCAGCGACCGCCGTGTGCGCAGCGCCTATGCAGAAACATATGGCCAGACATGAAGAAGCAGCCATACTCTTCAGTGCCTTTTGGAATAGTCGCGTATTCATATGCAAGCTCCAATTGGATACTCTGATCACTGTTCGTTTGCAGGGCAAATCCGTGGGCTACGGCTTCATTTCTCGAAGGCGCCGCGGCCTTGCGTCACCAACTTGTCCCAGAGCCCGAATCCGTTCACGGTATAGCGCCGCAACACCACGGACACGTTGTGGCCGTCAACCTTGACTCGCTCTCATAGGGTGGATAGATTTCGCCGGAAATTCCCAGGTTGTTGCCTTCCCAGGGGAACGATTCGCGCACGAACGGCTTCGTCAACACGAGCGGTTCCGGCCGACCCTTCAGTGTGAACTGCGCCTCGTAACGGCCGGCGAGCGGCGGAAGGGCCAGGCGCACTTCATCGCTGACGCCGTCTTTGACCGGTAATACGGTTTCCAGTAGGGAAGTCTCACTTCCTTGTTGGGTGACACGCACAGTGACGGACCGGCACTGCTTGCCCAGCGCCACTGCGGACGGCAGTCGAACGCTCTGTTGGTTGAAGTCGATCCGGACACAAAACAGATTATCGTCCGGGAGGTAGGCGAAAAAGCATCCTCGTTTCAGGCCGTCCGCCCCCGCGGTCAAAGTGGGGACCGCGGCGCGTTCGGCGGGCCCCGAGAACGCCATGAGGATCTTCGACAGAATCTGTTCCCCGAATTCGTTGGCGTGAACCGCGTCGCGATAAAACCGGTGCGGATGCACCTTGGCGGAGCGGATGTATTCCGCCCAGGGTGTGGTCATATCCAGGTAAGCGCATCGCCCCTCGGTGGCGAGCTGCTTCAGCGCAGCGCCGTAGGTGCTGGTGCCGGAGTGAGCCGCCTTGGCCAATTCCTCGGGTACACGTGGATCCGCTGTCCCGAACGTCCCGGTGGCAAGCAATATCTCCACTTCCGGCAGGGCCGCCCTTAGCTCCCGGATGACCACGCGGATGCTCTCGATGTCCCTCTGGCTGATGCCGCCGATGAAGACAAGGTCCGGCCTGCGCGGGATAACGTACTTTGCGAGGCGGCCTTCCTCCTTGTAGTGCTGGCAACCCCCACCCCCACGGACATAGACCGTCGCCCGGATATTGGCTTTCGGGTAAGCTTCGCGCAGTTTGGCCACCCACCCGGAGCGCATGGTATCGTTGACAATGCTGTCGCCCATAGCCAGCAGGTGCAGATCTCCGCCCTCGGTCAGAATGCGCCGCGTTCGCGAGAGGTGCCTCCAGTCCGGCTTCGGCCGGCTGAATTCCCCCTTCGGCATCTCCGCCTGGATTTTCTCAATCTGGGCCAGCGAACGCTCCGGAGAACTGAAGATGTAGTAACCTTCTTCAGGTCTTTCATGCTCCTTGGACGGCTGGTCGGGCGGATACTTCGCGGGGAGCGCGCCGTGCTCCGGGAATGTGACAGGCGAATCCTTCATCATGTCGGCAAAGGCGATTGGAATGACAAGGCTCTCAACAAGAAGGAACGAAAGAGTGCATCTCATGATGCTTCGGACGATTGATCTTAAAGGCAACATTTCTTTCACCGCATAGCTCGGCCCCTACGCGCCCCCCGGAAACCACCAGAAGCACGAAAGCGGGCAACACTAACCTGAAACGTCGGTTGAACTGCGGCGTTCAGGGCAGACTACTCCACAGCCGCCACAACCGCGCCCACGAATGGATTGGCCTTTTGATTAGAGAAAGCCCCCGGAATCCTTGGACGAGTATTGCACATGAGGTAATTCCCTTTTGGTTTATACTAATCCGCTCTTGACCTAACCAGCGGTCTGTAGGTCAGATTGACGGGGAGCCCTCCTTGACAGCTTGAGCGTCAGTGAGCTGTTCTCCGCGATCTCGTCGCGTTTCTTCGGAAACACACCTACGCAGATGCCATCTTTCGGCTTCAGCCGTTTGAAGACGTAGGGCAGTCTGTCTTTGGGCAAGACGCGACCTGCCGCGAGGACCTTGTACGCCACGACCGGCTTGGGAAGCTTCTCGATCGTAGCCAGCGACTCTTCGAGACCTTCGCGGATGTAATTGTCTGGCCGGTAGAGGCACTGGTGGTAGAAGTCGGCGGGCAGCCCGCGCTCCTCGGCCTCCAGGTGCGTCGTGGCCCGGTGCGTGGCCATGCCAGCAGGCAGGCCGTGGCTCTTGATCAATTCTAACCAGCCACGGACCACGTCCCAGTTCCCGTCCCTGACCTGGTCGTCGATGCGGATGCCCTGGATCGCGATCGCCTTCGAGCCGTTCTTCACGGCGATCTTGATTTCCCGTTCCATGGGCAACCGGTCGGGTTGGGCAATCCAGACCTTCAGCTTGCCGCCCTTCTCGCGGTAGCGATTCCACACGCGGACCCAGTTTTCGTAGCAAGGCGTCCACACCGCAGTGATACCGTGCTCGGCGGCCTGGTCCATCACCGCCATGATACGCTCCTCCGTGTAGTACTCCCGCATCTCGTCACTGGAGGCCTGGGGATTGCCGTGGTCGAAGCCGAAGAACGGATTGCTCCCCAGAATCAGCCGCGAGACCCCCAGTTTTCCCAGCCTGATGTTGGGAAGCTCACCCTTGAGCTTCTCAGTCCCGGCAGTGCAATCCGCAGGCCGCATCGCTGCGACAACCGCACCCAGACCAACAGTCTTGAGAAAATCACGACGCGTACTCATAATCACCTGCAGCTCCTTATCCCTTTTTGAAGTGGTTCGATTTCTTCCTTCACTTCTCGCTCCCGCCGCTCGACCGATCTCGTAATGACGCCGGGAACAACAACATCCCGTCAGTATTGCTCTATTTGAACAGTCGGGTCATTCGATTCCCGGGGCAGACCTTCTGTCATTATGCACAGAATGCACAAACCAGCAAGAGAAAGCCCTTCTCCGATGAACTCCCAGGTCAGCAGGGTTCTCTGGCAAGTTTTGCTAAGCGCCTAACTCACTGAGCCTTTGCCACGAGACGGGAGGAATCACGAGAAGCGTATAGGATCTTCAGGAGACGACCCGACAGATGCATGTGAACGTCTATTTGCCCCTGTCGCGCAGAGTATGAGCGTTTCTGGCCTCTCGTCCAGAGTGCGCACGTGCTCTTACGAAAGCGCCCGATCGTTGACTGAAGCTTTCTTTAGTGGAAAAACGCGCGGATGGCACGGGCCCAAAAAGGGGAACTCACTCATCTCCGCGTGGAGCGTCTGCAACGACCTTGAAATCTCTCAGACTGCGGACGGGCGGCTTCGTTCCGGTGATGAGCTCTGCCGCGAGCTGATAGGCGCCGGGCTGCATCGGCGCCGTGAGTTTGAAGGTGACGACCGCGCGGCCAAGACTGCGACAGGCACAGGCTTGCGACTGATGGGCTATTGTCTTGTTGACATGAACGAGGCGCAATCGAACGGTGCCCTTCCAGTCCTCGTAGAGATCGTTGATCACTATGACGGGAAACTCGCGTTCCACACCGGCGGGAAGCACTTCTGCCCACGCATCAATCATAAGGCCGACCGGCGAAAAGGCATCACGGACGTAACGCTCAAAGTGTGGTTCGAATGTCAGTTTTTCTATATCAATGAAGTTGTCGCTGGTCTGCCCGCGAGGCGAGCCTGAACGTGAATACCCAAGCCCGCAGAAATGCAGGACCCCTGCAGCCTTGCGGTGGCAGCGCCAGTACTCCGTCAAGGCGGCAAGGTACCGCGCGTACGTCTTCCGCAATTGAGACAAGGAGGCCTCAGTCCCCAGGAGGTTCTTGTAGATATCCTCCGTGAGTGTGGTCGGCGTTCCGTCGCGATTCAGCCACAGCCAGGCATATTCGTTGATAATGTTCGCATTGGGAAACTTCCTCTTTGATCGGCTACGCTCGTTCGGGCCGTTCTGCGGTATGCGCGGAGACGTCAAGAGCTCCGCCAGCGGTCCCCCCGGGCCAGGTTTCCGTTTCCTGAATTGGGGAAAGAGGTAGGGGTGCGTTTCCGTGGCGTCGGTATCCGACTGGGGCTCAGACCAGCCGTTATCCCAGGGTCGGTTCGACGAATCGAGGTGACGTACGGCGTTGAGCGCCTTGCCCGTCTCCGGTGTGATCGTTTCGTTCTGGGCATCCCAGATGACGACGCAGGGGTGGTTCCACCTCTCCTGCATCCACGCCGTGTACTCCTTGACGAGCTGCTCGCTTCGGAGTGTTTCAGGCTTGCCCCATAAGGGAAATTCATCCTGAATAAGAAAGCCCACCTCGTCAGCTATGTCATACCAGATCTCAGGCGGAAACCCGATGCAATAGCGAATCGCATTCCAGTGCATGCTTTTGAATCTCCGGTGCAGTGCGCGTACCCACTCCGTGCGCCAGGGGAGGTTGCCCCGGGAAGAATCCTCAAAGAACCGAAAGATGCAGACATTGGTCCCGCGCATCATGTACGGCTTACCGTTCAGGATGGCTCGCCCTGAGTCCTTGTCGAATCGAAATGATCGCATCCCAAAGCGGACACGCAGCACGTCGCCTCCTGTGGTGGCTTCGAGCTCGTAGAGGAAGGGGTCTTCCGGACTCCAGAGATGGCAGTTCTCGATGGGCAAAGGGAGATCGAACGCGTGCTGCTGGTTCGCCGCAAGCCGAACGGCTTCAGTTGCGCCGGAAGCTGCTATTTTGCCCGAAGACCCCTCACGAACCTGGCAGGTCACGACCACATCCTGTGCTTTAGCGCCATTTTCGATGAGGGCTTCGATGCGGACCGCCCTTCCAGGAACGTCGGGCACTGTCTGTATACGCACTATGTGCGGGGTATTGCAGAGTATCAGTTCAACCGAATCGTAAATCCCAGGAATGTACCGAACCTTCTCGAAATCATGACCCGTAGGGACGGTCTCTGGAACGCAATCACGGAAGGCGCCGACCCGAATCAGAATTTCGTTCTCGGCGCCGGCGCTTTTAAGAACATCGCGGATGTCGAACACAACAGGTGTGAAGCATGATACATGGTCTCCGACCGGGCGCCCGTTCAAAAAGACGCTCGTGCCGAATTTGGCCTTACGTATCTTCAGCCGGACTATCTCAGGGAGGGGGTCTTCAACGCGGAAGGTTCGGCGATACCAGAAGGCTTCCCGGCGGCTACTTTTCGTGCCGACGTCGGGGAAGGCCGGTGAGGCCATATCAACGAGCCCTGGAACGGGCACGTGGTGGGTGAAGCTGTCCGGAATCGCATTCAGAGCACCTTCGGCGATTTCCCAGGCGCCGTCAAGAGATATGATACGCCGCGAACCGACCGTCTTCTCCCCTGCGGCCTGAAGTGCCGTACAGAACAGGACAGCCGCTATGCACTGACACAACGATTGCTTCGTGGGCCACACCGTTCTCACTGCTCGGTCTCCTTTCAATCCTTTGTTAACGCTCGCGGGGAGAGGCGCAAAATCTCAGGCGCCAATTCCGCAGGCACCAATTCCGCGCGCTCAAAATGAGCAGCAGAAATGCGCCGGTGATTACTTCTCGTGGGGCTGACTCTCGCCCAGCCGCCAGCGATAAGAATAACACAGATGAGCAGAGTGGTCGTGCTCTTTCATGCAAAAATGGACTTTTCACAGGTTGCCCTAATTAGCGGGCCCGGCCTTTGAAGGTATGATAAGAACAGTAACCGCGCTGGATTGCCCCTTTTGCGTTTTCGAATTTCACGCGCCGCTTAATTTCCTTTTTGGCTAAAACGGGCCTATGCGGAGGTACACTCGACGATCGGTGCCTCACCGCGTACGCTTCTTACATCCGCCCAGGAGGTTCCGCTTGGTCGAAAGCTTCACCTGTCGTCCCCTCTCCGGGAGGCGATTGCGAAGGAGGGTAACGCGACAGATAAGAGAGCCCTATGGGTGGGGCATTTGAGGGTAATGCCTCAGTTACCGGCGGCTGAGGTTCGGATCTCATAGGACGCAGAGTAACCCTTGTGCCGGTGGCATCCTGCCACCGGCCGAGGGCGAGACGCCCTCGGGACTGCCGCCCCGCCATGGCGGGGTGTCCTTCTCACCTTATTCTCTGCGCCTTTGCGTTAATCTGCTGTTCCCTTCTTGCCTCCTCCGCCTCGGCCGGCTATCCGCCCGAGGCTGAGGGATTACATGGCGGCTTCCTTTCGCCTTGATTACTGGTGGCCGCCGCCCATATAGCTGCTCCCAACCCGCCCCTTACTGCTAACTCCCCGACTCCTTCCCTATGACCTCCGTTGCGACGCCGCCCTCCTATGCGCCTATGCCCCTGCCAACCCCGAAAATCCGCTCGTGCGAACCTGCACACCTCTTTGCCCCCCGTCTTCCTGCCGTAAACAGCAGCCGTTTTACGTTTTGCCGCCCGCTCCAACGTCGAAGTTTCGGAGCTGCACCCCGACTGGCGCGATTCTTGATTAAGGAAGGGTAAAATGATATACTTTAAGTATCATGTTTGTTTAAGGAATTGGCTTCTGGGTTAAGGATTGTAGCACCGGCGATAGACTCCATCTCCGTGCGCCTCAGAACCTTCCCGAAAGCAGTCCAACATTTTGTTAGCGAATCGCTCGAACAGAAAATCATTTATGTCATGCCTAAGAACACCGCAACGGTCACAGGCAAATAAGAGTGTCGCCACCGTCTGGATTCCGCGCTTGTGGGCAACGGCGATTCTGGTTTGCTTTGCCATTTTCCTCAGTTGCCCCCCTGCTGCGTGTGCAATCCCCTTGCAGATCACCGAGTTCATGGCCATCAACGACGAAACGATGATTGACGATGACGATGACCGTTCGGACTGGATCGAGATTTACAATCCGACCAACAACCCGGCGGACCTCGATGGCTGGTACCTAACCGACGCGACCGACGAATGGCGCTTCCCCGGCATGACCCTGTATCCCAACGCCTACCTTGTCGTGTTTGCTTCCGATAAAGACCGGGCGATGCTCGGCGCGCCATTACACACGAATTTCAAGTTGAGCGGCGACGGGGAGTACCTGGCTCTCCTGGACCCCGACAGAAATCTGGTTTGGGAGTTTTCTCCGAACTATCCCGAGCAGCATGCCGATGTCTCTTATGGTCTGAGTCGGGGGGCCGTCACGGAGTTCACCTTGCTACCCCTTGCGGCGCCGGCCCGCGCCCTGATCCCCACTGACGACGCGCTGGGCTTGACCTGGATAGAAGTGGGATTCGATGATTCATCGTGGCTGAGCGGTGCCACGGGTGTGGGTTACGATTACGGCGGACTCATCGGGCTGGACGTCGCCGCCATGCGAAACGTGAACGAGACGGTTTACATCCGCATTCCTTTTCAGATTGATGAGCTCCCGGAATTTGATTCCCTGACGTTGCGCCTCCAATTTGATGATGGAATGATTGCCTACCTCAACGGTGAGGAAATCGCCAGCGATAACGCCCCCAATCCGGCAACCTGGGATTCCGGAGCGCTATTGAATCGCCCTGATTCAACGGCAACTTCCTTCGTTGACATTGACATCTCCTCTGCGAGGGACTTGCTGCGGGTGGGAGAGAATGTCCTGGCTTTCCAGGGGCTCAATTATCGGCTCACCAGCTCGGACCTCCTGGTGCGACCCGAACTGGTGGCGGTCGTCCAGCCGACCGGCCCGGAACTGTTTGGCTATCTCGAGTCGCCGACGCCGGGGGCGCCAAACGGCCCGATCTTCCCCGGCATTGCCGGCGCCGTGCAGTTCTCACAGCCGGGTGGTACATTCGTCGAGCCGTTCTCCGTGGAGTTGGCGCTGCCCGACGATGCCGGCAGCAGCGCTGAAATTCGCTATACCCTGGACGGGAGTGTCCCCAATGAGTCTTCGTCCCTTTACACAGTCCCGCTTCCCATCACCACGACCACGCAGGTGCGGGCGAAGGTGTTTGAGCCGGGGCTGGCTGTGGGCGCGACCGTTAGCCACAGCTACATCGCCCTGAGCTCTGACGTGGTGGATTTCACCTCCAACCTGCCGCTGGTGGTCCTGGAGAATTTCGGCGCGGGATGGATGTCTCAAAACTCCTATCAGCCCGTCTTCATGGCGCTGTTTGAGCAAGTCAACGGCAGAAGCTCCTTGCCCTGCCCTCCCAACCTCGCCACGCGAGCCGGAATCAGGATTCGCGGATCCAGCACGGCGGGCCGACCCAAGCCCTCCCTCGCCGTCGAAGCCTGGAATGAAGTGAACGAGGACAAAAACATTGCCCCTCTGGGAATGCCCGGGGAATCCGACTGGGTCTTGTGGGGCCCTTACAACTTCGATAGGGCGCTGATGCGAAATCCCCTGATTTTCGAGCTGAGCAATCAAGTCGGCAGATACGCGGTTCGCACCCGGTTTGTCGAGGTATTCCTCAACACCGGCGGCGGCCCCCTATCCCAGGCGGACTACTGGGGCGTTTACGCCTTGATGGAAAAAATCGCCCGGGACGAGGACCGAGTTGATGTCGAGAGGCTGTTCCCCGAACATGACCGCGAACCGGGGGTCACCGGCGGCTATATATTGAAGATCGACCGACTGGACCCGGGCGACAGCGGATTTTACGCCGCCGGGCAGAGCCTGTGCTACGTTTACCCCAAGGAGGTTGACATTGAGCGCCCGGAGCGAGATGCCCAGGAGCAGTATATTCGCAACTTCCTCAACCAGTTCGGCGCCGCGCTCAACGGTCAAAACTACACAGACCCGCAGCTCGGTTACGCGAAATACATTGACGTGGATTCCTGGCTCGACCACCACCTTCTCAACGTGCTGGCGTTCAACGTGGACGCTTTTCGCCTTAGCGGGTACATGTTCAAGAACCGTGGCGGCAAACTCGAGATGGGGCCAATCTGGGATTTCGACCGGGCGATGGGGTCCACCGATGGCCGCGACAGCAATCCGTGGGTTTGGCGCGCCCAAACCGGCGACCGCGGAACCGACTTTTTCAACTACCCCTGGTGGGGGAGAATGTTCACGGACATTGACTTCTTTCAGAAGTACATTGGCCGCTGGCAGGAGCTCAGAAAGGCTCAGTTCAGCCTCGAGAACATCCACTCCATAATTGACTCGATGGCCGACGAGCTGCGGGAGGCTCAGGTCCGCGACTTGCAGAGATGGGGCCAGACGCCGCGTTTCGGGGGATACCAGGGAGAGATTGACTATCTGAAGCAGTGGTTTTCGGATCGCTGCGCATTTATGGACAGCCAGTTCGTTGCCCCGCCGGTTTTTCTCACCAAGGACGCACAGATTACCCCGGGCTTCACACTCAGGATGACGGCTCCGGCGGGGGCGATCTATTATACCGTTGATGGTTCCGACCCGCGTCTTCCCGGCGGCCAGGTCTCGCCCGCCGCGCAGTTATACCTCGGCCCGATTACGCTTATGGATACCACGGATGTGAGGGCGCGTGCGTATAACATCAACCACCTCAGCCTCACCGGTCCCGACAATCCCCCTCTTTCGAGCCGCTGGTCGGGCCTTGTCAGGGCCCGGTTCTCCATCCATCCGGGAGCCAAGGCCGGCGACCTGGTTATCACCGAGATCAACTACCATCCCCTTCATCCCACTGCGGACGAGCTGATGACTAATCCCAGCCTCCTCGAGGACGATTTTGAGTTCATCGAACTGAAGAACATCGGTTCCACAATCGTGGACCTCGCCGGCGTGCAATTCACCAACGGGATCGTTTTCTCTTTCATGGACAGCGGGGTGATGACCCTCCAGCCCGGCGAGCGGGTGCTGGTGGTAAAAAATCTGGCAGCCTTTAAGGCGCGTTACGGGGCGCTGGACAACGTCGCCGGCGAATACACCGGCAATCTGGATAGCGGCGGGGAAAAGCTTCGCCTCGACGATGCCCTCGGCGACGTCATTCTGGAGTTCGAGTACGAGGACGATTGGTACCCCACCACTGACGGTCTTGGCTTCTCATTGGTCATCCTGAATGAGGCTGCCCCGTTGAACACCTGGGGGAGCAAAGCCAGTTGGCGCCCGAGCGCCGCCGTAGGTGGTTCACCCGGTCAAGATGATCCTCCGCCGCCGGAGATTCCTGCGGTCGTTGTCAACGAAGCCCTCACGAACGGCGATCCGCCGGTGAAAGATGCCATCGAACTTTACAACCCCACCATCGGCCCCGCTGACGTTGGCGGCTGGTTCCTGACGGATGCTCGGAACGTCCCCCAAAAGTTTCGCATCCCAGACGGGACAGTGATTTTTGCCGGTGACTGTGCGGTTTTTGATGAGGACGACTTTAACGCGGACCCCATGATGGCCGAGAGCTTTTCGCTCAGCTCCAAGGGAGAAGAAGCGTACTTGTTTTCCGCCGACAGCATCGGAAATCTCACCGGCTATTCGCACGGCTTCGAGTTCGGCGCCGCGGAGAATGGCGTTACTTTCGGACGCCACGTCACCAGCACGGGTGAGGAACATTTCGTCGCCCAGATGGCGCCGAGCCTGAATGCGCCTAACGCCGGACCGAAAGTGGGACCTGTGGTCATAAACGAAATCATGTACAACCCGCCCGCCGTTGAAGGCGAGAACAATACCACCGACGAATACCTCGAACTGCGAAACGTCTCCTGCGAAACTATCCCGCTGTTCGATCCCGACGCGACCGCCAACACGTGGCGAATCGAGGGTGGAGTCGAGTATGCCTTCCCGACGAACGTGACACTGCCTCCGGAAGGTTACTTATTGGTAGTTAGCTTCAGTCCCGAGACCGACACCGGCGCGCTCGCCGCGTTCAAGCTGACGTACGGTTTGGATGCAAGCGTGAGAATCTTTGGTCCCTATGCCGGCAAGTTGGAGAACTCCGGCGAGCGAATCGGGCTCTTCGAGCCGAATCCGCCGGAGATGCCGCCGAGCCCGGACGCTGGTTTTGTTCCCTACGTCTTGGTGGACGGTGTGGAGTATTCGAACACTACTCCGTGGCCGGAAGGCGCGGATGGTACAGGCCACTCGCTACAACGCCGGTTCAGTAATTCCTATGGCGACGACCCGCTCAACTGGCAGACAGCCGCTCCCACCCCCGGGCACGACAATCCGGGCGGCGGCATCCTCGACACCGATGGCGACGGCTTGCCGGACGATTGGGAGTCAGCCCACGGCCTCGACCCGCACGTCGAAACCGGTGACGACGGCGCGTCAGGCGACCCGGACGGCGATGGGTTGACTAACTTACAGGAATACCTCAGCGGCACGGACCCACGCGACGCGGCGAGTTTTCTGAAAATAGATTCCATCTGTCGCGACACCACCTCCATCCTCGTGCGTTTCACAGCCGTCGCCGGGAAAACTTACACCGTCCTGTATCGCGAAACGATGGCCAGCGGCCCCTGGTCGAGGCTAACCGATGTTCCCGCGCAGACCGGCGCCGTTGTCGTCGAAATCCCTGACCCAGCCACCGGCGCCCCCGGCGCCCGCTTCTACCGCCTCGTCACCCCGCAATTACCCTGACATCAACACCGCCGCCTTCGACCTCGAATCATCTCCAGTCCAACCGCTCCAAAACGGGCACAGAAACCGGCAACGCCTTGAGAAATCCAGAATCACCCCTCATCCTTGTAACGCCTCACTTCCGGGCGGCTGAGGGTGGAACCGCAGAGTGCGCAGAGGCGCCATTGTACCCCCGGCGCCCTCTCCCGCCGTTGGCGGGCTATCGCGGAGTTCCCTTGCCCTCGAAGGGTTCGGGCTGTATCCCTCACGGCAAAAAAAAGGCGTTCCCCACGTGGCACGGGCGTCCCGCCCGTGGAGGAATCATGGGCAAGATGCCCATGCCACGGCGGGCGGCTGCGGAGCCCTTCTCATGCTCCTCTCTGCGACTCTGCGCCTTTGCGTTACCTTCCTTTTCCTTTCTTTCCTCCCCCGCCTTGGCGGCGTATCCGCCCGAAACTGATGGATTACTCATCCTTCATTTTCCCTCTTGCCGACTCGCAAGTCAGGTTTTCCCCACGGAGTTTTTTGCCGACGAGCTATGCCACTTTTTCTTTCCCGGAGACTTTCCTTCTTTCCCGCGTGCGTCCCTTGCTCGGGGTCCGGCGAGCCGATTTTCGCTTCCGTTTGAGAATGTTCCGCAGGAACTGTCCCGTATATGACACCGGCGATTGAGCCACTTCCTCCGGCGTTCCCTGAGCGATGATCGTGCCCCCCTCCTCGCCTCCCTCGGGACCGAGGTCAATGATGTAATCGGCGGTTTTGATGACGTCCGGGTTGTGCTCGATCACGACGACAGTGTTCCCCTCGTCGGTTAACCTTTTCAGGACGCTCAGCAGCTTGTGGATGTCGTCGAAGTGCAGCCCCGTCGTCGGCTCGTCCAGAAGATAGATTGTCCTGCCAGTCTGCTTCCGGGAGAGTTCCGACGCGAGCTTGATCCGCTGTGCCTCCCCGCCCGATAGAGTCGGCGCCGGTTGCCCGAGCTTCACGTATCCCAGTCCCACGTCGTAAAGCGTCTGAAGCTTCGATTGTATCCTGGGGATGTTTCGGAAGAAAGCCAGCGCCTCCTCCACAGTCATATCCAGCACCTCGTAGATGTTCTTTCCTTTGTATCGTACCGCGAGGGTCTCGCGGTTGTATCTCTTACCATTGCAGACCTCGCACTCCACGTAAACGTCCGGCAGAAAGTGCATTTCTATCTTCTTTATCCCATCCCCCTCGCAAGCTGCACACCTTCCTCCCCGCACGTTAAAGCTGAACCTGCCGGGGCGGTAACCTCTCACCTTCGCCGCTGGCAGACTGGCGAAGAGTTCCCTCATGGGAGTGAACGTTCCCGTGTAAGTGGCAGGGTTCGAGCGAGGTGTTCTTCCTATCGGGGACTGGTCAATCACGATGACCTTGTCTATTCTTTCCACCCCGAGGATGGCGTCGTGCTCGCCCGGCCTTCCCCTGCTGTGGTACAGGATGCGGCGAAGCCCCTTATCGAGCACTTCCGAGACGAGCGTACTTTTGCCGGAACCGGACACTCCCGTCACGCACGAAAAGACCCCCAGAGGAATCCATACATCTATATTCTTCAGGTTGTTCTCGCGGGCCCCTTTCACCAGAACGTAATGCTCCGGGTCCACACGCTTCCTCTGCTTAGGCACCTCGATGAACTTTTCGCCGCTCAGGTACTTGCCGGTGAGCGATTCTTTGCAGGCGATGATGTCCTGGAGGCTGCCCGTCGCGACAACATGCCCGCCGCGAGTGCCGGCGCCGGGCCCCAAGTCCACGATGTGGTCCGCCGACCGAATCGTCGCCTCATCGTGCTCCACTATGATCACCGTGTTTCCCAGGTCGCGAAGGTCCATCAGCGTCCCCAGCAGCCGCTTATTATCCCGTAGATGCAGTCCGATGCTCGGTTCGTCCAGAATGTACAGAACGCCCACTAACCCCGCGCCGATCTGCGTCGCGAGTCGAATCCGCTGCGCCTCGCCCCCCGAAAGCGTCCCACTGTGCCTGTCCAGCGTCAAATACTCGAGTCCGACGTTCTGCATGAATTTCAACCGCAGGCGAAGCTCCTTGACTATCTCCGAGGCAATCAGCTCGTGCTTCTTGCTCAGCTTCAAGTTGCTCAGAAAACTGTACGCCTCCTTGATGGACATTCGCGTCAGCTCGATGATAGATTTGCCGCCCACCGTCACCGCCGCGCTCTCCGGGCGAAGCCGTCCCCCCTTGCACGCCGGGCAAACCAGCAGGCTCATGAAGTCCGCGATCCACCCCTTCATGAAAGCGCTCTCCGTTTCCTTGAACCGCCGCTCCAGTTGCGGAATGACCCCCTCGAAGGGCTTCTCGTATTGGCGGATGTCCCCGTCTCGATAGTGGTAAAACCGTATCTTCTCCTTCCCTGTTCCATACAGAATCGCCTTCTGGACCTCTGTTAGAAGCTCCCCGAAGGAAGTATCCAGCGAAAACCCGAGAGCCTCAGCAAGAGCGTTGAGCACCATGTCATTGTAAATGTGCAGCGCTCGCCCACCTCGCCGCCATGCGGCAATCGCCCCTTCCCGCAACGAGAGCCGGTCGTTGGGAATCACCAGGCCCGTGTCAACCCTCTCGATTACCCCCAGCCCGTGACACCGGGGGCACGCTCCATACGGGCTGTTGAAGGAGAACATCCGGGGAAGGAACTTATCGCAACTGATTCCGCACTCCACGCACGCGTTGACAGTGCTGTAGAACGCATCACCATTTTTCGTCCAGGCGATAACCGAACCGTTGGTGAGCTTCACCGCTGTCTCGACCGAATCCGCCAGCCGCGACTTGATTCCCGCCTTCGCCACCAGCCTGTCCACGACGACCGCTATATCGTGCTTGACGTACTTCGGCAGCTTGATGTCCTCCCCAAGCTCCCGAACCTCCCCGTCAATGCGGACTCTCACATACCCCAGTTTCCTCAGCGAATCGAGCAGTTGCTGGTATTCCCCTTTCCTCCCGCGAACCACCGGAGCCAGAATTTGCACTTTCGTTCTCTCCGGCAACTCGAGGATGGAATCCACGATTTCCTGCACCGTCTGGCTGGAAATCTCCCGCCCGCACCTATAGCAGTGAGGTATGCCGATGTTCGCGTACAGAAGGCGTAAGTAGTCGTAGATTTCCGTCGTCGTCGCCACCGTCGAGCGCGGGTTTGACCCTGCGCTCCTTTGCTCGATGGATATAGCAGGCGACAGCCCTTCGATGTGGTCCACGTTCGGCTTCTGAAGCTGCTCCAAAAACTGCCTCGCGTACGCCGAAAGGCTTTCGACGTACTTTCTCTGACCTTCCGCGTATATGGTGTCAAAAGCCAGAGAGGACTTCCCCGAGCCGCTCAGCCCGGTGATGACGACGAGCTTGTTCCTGGGAATCTCTAAGTCTATGTTCTTCAGGTTGTGCTCGCGAGCACCTCTGATGACAATCTTGTCTTTCATAATAGTGCGACCCCTACCGCGTCCCCGACGACCTGACGCCACTGCGCGCCCAACGCCCTTTGACCTTGGCCGCCCGGCCGTCGCAGGGTAAACCTTTATCTTAACCGGCTCCAGGGCGCACGTCAACCCCCTTCGCTTCTGGCTCATAACCGCTCAGCTTTTCCCTGAAACATGTCCACCGCAGAAAGCGCGGAGAAAAACGCCCGCCTATCTGCGATGGGCGAAGAGCAGAGCCTCACAGCGCGCAGACAACCCTCCGGGGACGTTTCACTTTGCCGTACGGTCTCCTCACGCCTGTGCGTCGTCTGGGCGCTCTGCCGTTACACCCTCAGGCACCGATAACTGAGGCGCTACATAAAAGCACAATGAGTTTCATCCCCACTGGGACCGAAGCATTACAAAGAACAGGCAAAACTTCTTGACAGGGAGCCATAAGCTTGGCAGATTGGCTTTGCTGTGGCCAGAGGGCTAATTGCGCATCTTTAAGTTCTGCTGTGCTGAATCGGTTTGGCTTTGCGCTTCGGGGGCGGGAAGAGCTGCATCAGTTCATCAGAGTCCAACCAACTCTGCCAAAGGAGTAATGATTGCAATTTCCGCCAAAAAGGCCCCCATGAGGGCAGTGTCCTATTTCTCAGTGACATCGTTGCGGGAAGCGGAGGCTTTCCAGAGAAGAATCGTTAGGAACAAAGGAGGAGGGAAATGAAGAGAAGATGCTTTATCGGACTCATGGCGGTTGCCATCATTTTCCTGATGCTGGGTTTGGGCCAAGCAGCCGGGAAAGTCAAGGTCCTGTGGCTTCGCGGCGGACCTGTGCACGATTGGAGGAACAACCCGCCAATCGTCAAAGCCGTGCTCGATGCTACGGGCGACTTTGAAGTGACCTTCACCGAAAATCTGGACGATATGAAGGAACGCATCAAAGCGTTTGACGTTCTGGCCATATATACCACCGGATTGCAGCTTACCAAAGAACAGGAAACCGGAATGTGCGACTTTGTGCAGAATGGGGGCGGATTCGTAGGTATTCACTCCGCGAGCGACTCGTTCAAGAACTCAGACAGGTATTGGGAAATGCTCGGTGGGCGTTTTTCCGGTCACGGCGCCGGCAAATACACGGTTTATATCTACGACAAAGAGCATCCCATCACGAAAGGCCTGAAGGACTTTCAGATTCAGGACGAAACCTATCGGCATAACTTCCACGCGAACGCCCAGATGCGCTCGTTGATCCGCATGAGCCGAGGTAACGAGAGACAGTCCATGGGATGGGTGACATATTACGGCAAAGGGCGACTATTTTTCACCGGCCTTGGCCATGGCAGACCCGCCTGGAGCAATCCCAGCTTTCAGCGCCTCGTTGTTCGGGGGATGTACTGGGCTGCGCGCCGCGAGGTGAAGGACCCACCCGGCGTCAAATAAGCGCGTCCCCTTCGTGAGTGTGCCGCTGCCTAAGTACACGGATTCGCAAATACCGCGACCTATGGTCCTGTGGGAGACCAGAATCTTCGACAGGATAACAGGATGAACAGGATCGTTGGAGGAATGGGAGGTATGCAGTAAATCGGAGCCGCCCCGCCTTGGCGGGGTCGAAGGAGGTATCGTCATCGTGGAGCCCCGCGCGCCGCGGGCTGAGGGGGAGGTTGTTGCTCCTGAGATATACCCTGTCCATTGTGGAATACAGATTGCGGAATTCGGAATCCGCAATCCGAAGTCCGCAATCCCAGTCATCCTGTCAAAAAGAAATGCCTCACCGAATTTATGAATCGCAGGACTAAGCGACGTCGGTGAAAATCCATAATCGTCAGATGATTGCTGCGCGATCTTGTGTGAAAGGAAGGTGACTATGAGGCTGAGATTCATGATTGGTTGGACTGGAGCGGTGGCTTTCCTCGCACTGGCGGCGATGGCCACGGGTGCGGAGACAGAAGAGTTTTCCCCTACGGAAATAGTGGAGCAGGAGAAGGAAGGGTTCGTCTCCCTCTTCAACGGGAAAGACTTGAGCGGCTGGGTCCAATTTCTGGCAGACCCGAGCGCGGACCCAAAGCAGACGTGGTCTGTGAAGGAGGGAGAGATCATCTGCAAGGGCCGCCCTGCCGGATATATCCGCACCGTCAGGCCCTATGAGAACTTCATCTTTTCCTTTGAGTACAAAATGCTGAAACCTGGCAACAGCGGTGCCCTCGTCCACATGGTGCTTCCCGACAAAGTCTGGCCAAAGATGGTCGAATGCCAACTCTTCCACAAACAGGTGGGAAACATCTTCGGGGCCGTCGGCGGAAAATTCAAAGGCGGGAAGGTTCTCAAGCGTCCTGCCAAGCCGATTGGCGAATGGAACTCCTTCACCGTCGTCAGCCGGGACGGGAACCTCGCAACAATCGTGAACGGTGAGCTCGTCGCCGCCGGAAGCGACGCCTATCCAGACAGAGGCTACATCTGCTTACAGTCCGAGGGCGTTCCGATTTGTTTCCGCAACATCCGGGTCAAGGACCTCGACGCGGAGCCGATCCTTGCACTTTTCGACGGGAAGGACCTCGCCAACTGGAAACTCGACGAAGAAGCAGCGGAACACTGGACGGTCAAGGAAGGAGTGATAGATTACGACGGGAAGAATCGCGACCTCTGGACAAAGCGCGAGTTCGGCGACTTCACACTGTGGGTGGACTGGCTTTTGCCGGAGACCGCCGATAGCGGTATCTACCTGCGAGGGAGCAGCAAGAGCCAGGTGAACATCTGGTGCGACCCCATGGGCTCCGGAGAGGTATGGGGGTATCGAACCGATGGGTCGCTGTCCGAAGCTCTCCGCAAAGCGGCCACGCCCATAACCCGTGCCGATAAGGCTGTCGGCCAGTGGAACACCTTTGAGATTTCCATGAAGGGCAGCAGACTGACAGTGCTTCTGAACGGAGTCAAGGTCATTGATGATGCTGAGCTTCCCGGCGTTAAACCGAAAGGGCCGATTGCCCTCCAACACCACGGCGACCGGGTCCAGTTCCGCAGCATTTACATCAAAGAAATGAAGGCAAAATAGTGCCTCACTTATCCCGCGGAACGCGGGACTGACCTTGGAACCGCACACTCCGCGAACCGCGCACGCGCCATTGTACCGCTGGCAAGATGCCGGCGGTACGTACCTCCCTCTGCGTACTCTGCGGTTCCACGCTTAGCCGCCCGTAAGTGAGGGGTTACATCGGCGTGCGGCTATGGGACAAGGAAAGGAGAGAGAGAGCTTAACGCAAAGACGGTAGAGCAGGGGTGGGCATGGGCCTCCCCACTCTACCGGTAAATCTGCTCTTGTTGGGACCTTTCACTTGAACGGTTCAGGTTCCGGCAATGGGTAGCGGCCCACAATGTCCTTTTCGGACTTGCTTTTACCCTCCACTCCACCGTCGTCCACAAGGTTGTCGTTAACGCTGTAAACGATGTAGCCGTTTTCGGTGGCCTTGTATTTCAGGGGCTCATTGATGAAGGGGTCTTTGGGAATCTCGTCGAGAATGCCTTTGAGCTGAGCGAGGCCTCGAGGATAACCGCCCTTCTCGTTGCGGTATAGTTCCAGGGCGACTTCGGCGGTGAGGACAGCCTTTGTGGCTTTGGCGCGAACGAAGGAACGCCTGGCATGGCTCAGGGCGGGGAGAAGCATCCTGGCAAGGCTCCAGGGAGGGAGTTCCTGGATGATTTCATCGTCGGCGAGTCTGTTTTCTGGCCGAAGGGCGATGTGGTCGGGGAGTGCATTCCATTTGTCGAACGCATTCCAGTACCGGCGGAAGTCCGATTTCATAATGGCGCGAAGTCCGAGGCATCTACCGGGGACAATGTGGAGAACCTCCTTCAGTTTCGAAAGCGGTTCGTCCGCTGGGTCCACCGCCGCGTAGAATTCACCGGGCCGTTCGAGGACATCGTCCACCGCTGACAGGCCAAACATCCTTTCCCCGGACATCGCGACCTGGAAATTCTCGCCCGCTCTGCCGATGACATTCGATCTCTGGAGGAGATAGGTCAGGGTGTCAGTTTCGAGGCGATTTCTGAGGATGCAGCTTTCGATGTGTTTGGTGGCTATGGAATCCACGGCTATGCCCACCAGACCGGAGATGAGAATGGGGCCCTTGGAAAGGTGGTAACCCATTTTCGCGGCGACCAGGTAAGTGTGCAGAGCCTCGCGATATTTCTTTTGATGCTCGAGATGTTTGCCCCGGATAACTAAGAGCCTGCCCAGATTCCTCATGTACTGCAGGTGCGGGAGAAGGATTGAGGAAATGGACATTCCAGCCTTTCCAAAGACGGGGAACCTGCAGTCCTTCTTGTTCGCCCCTTCCCGAACAGCGGCGATTGCTGGAGCGTTCTGCTGAAGCCAGGGGACAAGCTTATCGGCTTCGTCAATCCAGATGTTGCGCATAACGTACTGGTAAAGCTCGTCAAGCTCCGCTGACGGTTTGACGTAAAGGTTAATGCCTCTGACGTATTCGATGGCAGCGTTCTGGTCATCGGGGACTTCCCTGATCGGAAAGCCGCGTTTGACCAAGTAGTCGTTCGGACATATCGGGTATGTCTTCTCACCGATTTTCATCTCCTTGACGCCGTCCAGCCAGCCGCAGAAAGCCGGTCTCGCCGGGCTGAGAATCAGGACCAAAGCCATCCCTGTCAGGAACAATCTCGTCAGATTTCTCTGTATTGTGCGCATGGTCTTTCCCTCCATTTACCGGTGTATATCCGTTTACTGACCTGCTTCTTTCAGGAGCTCGCGGAGCCTCTCAGGCTTAACCCACTGGACATGTCCGTCCGCGAAAGCCACGTTCGCGCCGTCTCCGTGGTTTTCGAGACTTTCGTACAATACAAGCCTCTTCCCAGTCTCCTTAACCTCCTTGAGGACAAAGCCGCCGATCAGCTTGTAGCTGGACATGGAATCTATATCCTCCGGGCGGGAAATGACGGTTCCGGTCGAAGGGCAGGAAAAAACAGCGAGTGAGTGAGCGTATGGGTGGACCTGGGAAAGTTTGTCGGGAAGTCTGCCTTTATGGTCTGATGCGTACGTGTGGCAGGCCATGACTACCTGCTTGATGTTATTGATACAGGCTGCTCGCCGTGCAGATTCCCTTGCACGGGCAAGCGGTTCCGTGAGGAAAGAGGCGACCCACCCCATCATTTCAATCGGAAGCCGGGCCTCCGCCGAAAGATAGTCTTTACCCCCTGTGACGCAAAAGACTGCCTTGCCGAGCGGCTTTGATTGGAAGTACAGCTTCTGCGCTATGATTGCAATGGCGGCAAAATCGGCAAAATCGGCTTCTGTGAACCGAGCACCGAAGAATGTCTCCGCGGCCTTAGAGTGGAGCCAGGGGGCCAAGTTTGCGAGAAAGCTCACAACCCGCCGCATGTCCGCATAGGCAAGAATCGTGTTCCCTTCGGGAGCGAGTTTGACGGCCGATGCGAAGTCTCCCTCTTCGGCAAGCGACTTTCCCGACCTCGATGCCGCCAACGCGGACCCGACGGAGGAGGGCGAGAGCCCTACAACCAAATATCCGTTACTCGCCGCGTAGGACAGGAGTACGCCGGGCACAAGAGTCGTTGTGTAGATAGTGTCGCCGTGGGTGGTCTTGAAAGCCTGAGGCTCGGCGCCTGCCCGGCTTAGAAGACTGAAAATGGCGCCCAATGCCTTTGCATCATCCTTCACTGCGATGAAAGCCAGCGTCGGCGGGATGCCGCGCAGCTCGGGAAACTTGACCGCCAGGGCAATCTCATCGCCGAGATTCTCAACAATATCCTCAGTGGCGAACCCTCGCTCCTCCTTGAGCTTGACGAGGGCATCCTGATATTCCTTCCAACTGACATCGTCCGTCATTCGCCTGACTATTGCCTGCCATTCGCGGTAGGCATCATCTGCTCCCGCGATGCTCAGCCTCAAGAACACTGAATAATCCGAGGGGACAAAGCTCGCCGCTTTGGTCACCGTATTCGGGCGCAGGAAAATCGCCGGCAGCCCTGTGAATTTGCTGGCATTCGTCAGTGCGAAGTTTAGTTTGAGCGACGAATTGTCAATGTCGGCGGAGAGAGCAAGCGATTGGAGGTGGAGGGGGTCGAGACCCAGGTTGGACAAGGCTTTCCGGGTGCCCGCTGAGAAGCTTCCGGAGTGCAGCCCACCGAACCTCTTGAGATCCATGAAAAGGAAAAGCCCTTTGGGCGGGGCGATGGCAATTGCCTTTCGGAAGGACTCCTGCCCGGCCAGAGTTGACTCGGAAGGCAAGTTGCCTTTTTTCATGCGGAGAAGTGCCTTCAAGTCGGTTGATGCCATTAGCGTAGAGTCTGCCGTCGTGAAGTAGAGCACTGAATCCCCAATGTCCAGCCGGTCAACCCCCTGTTCTTTTCCGAGAACCGGTTTCAGCCCGAGAGGCGCGACGGACCGCGAGAGGTACTGTGCGAAATCCTCGACTTCCGGCTTGAGCTTTCCCATGAAGAACAATGTCGGCCATTCCCATACGGGCGTCTGGCCCATGCCCAGCGAGAAGCCGCCCTCAAAGGCAGAGAGGAGCGTATTGACAGATTTTGCTCCGGCCCGAAGCGGAGGTCCGGCTTTAGGCTCAACCTCAGAGATGATCCCGATGATTCTCTCTACGGATGGAAATTCTTCTTTCGAGGTATCGGGCGGGAAAAGTGCGGCTCGAAAACTTTCGACATCCTCAATGGCCACGACGAAAGTTGTTTTTGCGGGCAGGATCGTCGCCCACTCCGGAACCTCGGCGGGCTTCTGCGATGCGGCAGTCTCGGGTTCCGCCGCAATCGGTAGGGAGAAAACTGAGCAAACGGCGAGGGCGAGCATCAATCTGACGAGTTTGTTTCTCATGGCATTTCTCCTCCATTTCAATGGCCGCTCTCCATTCCAGTCGCGGCTTTGTTGATAAAAAAGTGCGTATCAAAACAGCCCATTCTTCAGGAGGCTGTCGGCGCCGGGCATCTGGAGCGATGATAGCATTGGGGGCCATGACCGAGGGCGACGGCTCGGGCCTTCCTCGACGAGTCTATCGTCCTTCTTCCGGATTGCTGTGGCGAGTCGCAGTTGGGTCTCTACCTTGCTCAGTCTCGCCTCGGCCTTTCTCAACTGCGCGCTTGCTCTTTTGGAATCCGCCGTGGCGAGGACGAGGGCGCGCCTCTGCTCGGCGTCCTTTTGACGAAAAGCCGCCCGCTCGCCACGAAATCGCAGCTCCTGCACGCCGCCCACGACGAGGCCGCTCGCGAGGGCGATGGTTACCGCCGCTGCAGCGAGCTTCCCGGCAGTGACCAAAATCGGGCGGCGGACTCGGACTGGCTCAGTGGCTTGCATGACCCGCTCACGGAAATTGCTCCTCGGGGCCTTGTCAGAAAAGACTCTCCGAAGGGATGTTTTGGCCGCGTCGGTAATCTCCACCAGACGAGAGAGCTCAGTGGCACAGTTTTCGCACGCGGCGAGATGCGTCTCCACCCGACGACGCAACCTCAACCTGAGCTCGCCATCGGCGTAAGCGGAAAGGTTGTCCCGGACTTTCCTGCATTTCATTTTCGTCAAAGCCTCCTTCGAATTATCACAGAGTTTCACCGCCGAGATCGCGGAGACCGCAGAGAAGACTACTGCATAGACGTGCCCCCTCCTCCCGGCGCCCTCTGGGTTCCTTCTGGTCTTTTGTCGTGCTCTCCTTCATCCGCCGGGGCATGAAAACCGGACTCCTGAAGGAGCATCTGTCTTAGCGAAAGTCTTGCGGCATGAATCCGCGATTTCACCGTGCCGATGGAGCAGCTCATAGCCTCGGCGATTTCCCTGTATGTCATATCCTCCAGGCATCGCATCACAATGACCATCCTCTGCTCGTGCGGCAGTGAGGAGATTGCTTTGTAAACCCTGTCAACCGTCTCGCGCTCCGAAGCAAGCTGCCAGTGGGACGGCGAAGAGCCCGCGGAATCCGCTGCGAGCCTGCTGCACCCATCATCGCCAACCACTTCAACCGCTCTCCTTTTTTTCCTCAACCAGGTATTGAAATTATTGAGTAGAATCCGATACAGCCACGTGAAGAAAGAGCTTTTTCCGCGAAAACGACCGATTGCGCCGTAAGCGCTGACAAAGGTCTTCTGGCTGAGGTCCTCGGCATCCTGCTCGTTGCCTGTCAGAGCGTAGGCGGCGCGATAAACCTTCGATTCAAAGAGCGAGACCAGCTCAGAAAAGGCTTCTCTGTCGCCGGCTCTGGCCAACCAGACGAGACGTTTTTCGCTATCGCCCACAGGGCTGCTCCTCGGGATTTCTGCTTTCCAAAGAGTTAGTCGCTAAATGGAGAAGGTTTGTTCGTTATTTGCAGATGAGTGGGACAGATTGTCTCATATCGCCTCTGCCGGCGTCCTGACCGGAAAGTGAGAGACCGAAGAATGGCGCGTCGGCTCGCGGAGCATGTTCTCGCAGCAGTTGCACCTGTCAACCCACCGGGTGAGCGCGGTTACTTGAGGTCGGCCTTATCTATGAGGTTTCCCATCGGGTCATAAACACGGAGTTCCACTTTGCGGCCAGCGACGCTGACGATGCAATAATGCTGTCGTGGCGAAAACGCTTTGACGCTTTGACGCCAGGGCGGGTTCTCCTGCGGATGAAAAGGCGCGCCGCCCCCGCCTGTGACGATATGCCATATCGGCCGTGAGAAGCTCTCATCAACCTTTTCGTCAACGAGCGTTCGGCTGTAATTGTGCTCGTGGCCGCAGAAAGTAGCCACGACTCTGTACTGACACAGCAGGCGCCAGAACTCGTTCCGCGGCTTCACATAGGCTTTGTCGCCGTTGTGGTACATGGAATCGCCGAGGTGCCCGCCGTTCGGAAAGGCTGGCTCGTGGAAGAAGACAAAGATGTTCTTCGCCCCTCGCCGCATGGCGCGTTCCAGGTCTCGCTTGAGCCATTCGAGTTGCCGGCCCGCGATTTTCCCCTTCTCCCGCTCCGCCTTCAAAATGACAAGATTCTTGTAATCGTTGTTGAGCATCACAAAATGGGAGTTGCCGTAGTCGAAGGAATAGACGTTTTCGCGATACGTCGGGTCCTTTGACTCCTCGGGGAGTCGCAGCCCATTTGTGGGATTCGTCATTTCTCTCCGGAAAATCTCTTCCGCGGCGTCTCTTCCTCTCTTGGGCACGCGAATCTTCTTTTTCTCAACGACCTGGTAGTCGTAAATCTCGGCGTCGTGATTTCCGATTCCCGTATAGAAAGGAATATAGTGAGCGACGGGGCTGACCGCCTTCTTCCACGCCCTGAGCTCGAGCTCCGCCTTGTGTGCGTCGCTCGTAATGCCGGAGATAAGGTCTCCGGGAACAACCGCGAACCTCGCTTTCTTGCTAAACAGGCCGACGGCGATCTCGCGAAGGACACGGGCGTTAACTCCGTTCAGTGCTTCGATGGCAACCGGTGTATAGCCGCTGGCGCGCGTATCGGAAAAGACGGCGAAGCTGAACGGCTCTTCTAAACCGGACTGCGGCGCCGTGCGAAAAGTGTAAAACCGAGTCCGCCAGACGTCGTGGCCGCCGGTCGCCGTCTCAACGCAGTAATAATATCGGGTGCTCGGTTTAAGCCCGTCCAGCACAACCTCATGTTCTCTTTGCTCCGCGAGAGCTGTCTTCACTTTTTCGCCGAGACGAACGCAGCCGGCGCTCGGCATGTCAGTCACCCACCGGATAAGGGCGGAGTCCGACGTCACGTTGGCGACGATCGGGCCTTCAATTATCGCCACGCCCCTTCTGTAGGAATCGCCGCGCCGGACATAGCGAAAAACGCAATCGCCGGTATCGAGCCAGGCTCTCGAGCTCACGTCAAAGCAGCTCGCGCGGTAAAAGACTTTTCCGTTGAAAGTGGCGCCCTTCGCAATTTTTTCAATATCCTTCAAAGAGACCTCCGCAGTGTGGGAACGGGAATCACCCTTCGCCGAAGCCCTCAGGCGATAACAAGGGAGCCCGAACGGGTCGTCCTCGAAGTCGAGGCCGAAGGAGACTCTCGGTCCGAGGCAATCGTGCTCTGTTTGCCATGCCACCGTGACTTTCCCGTCCTCAGCGACAGCAACCTTCGGGGCGATGCCAATCCCTTCTGGCCGGCAAATTCCGGGCAGAATTGCAGTCACACCCAACGCGACCATGAACCCCCAAAGAAGCAGCCGCCTTTTCAACACGCTTATCGCCATGATTTTCCTTTCTATGAAACAAGACTCGTGAGTGATGGACATTTCCTATTCGCGCGAACCCCATGACAAATCTTATCGGAGATTACCACGCCGCGCTCCATTGTGCCAGAGCGAAAGCGACGTTGCCCTTTGGCCCCGCCCGCCAACAACCGCCACGCCTCAAAAGCCGTTGACGAGCTGGTTGACATCGAGTAACATTACTACATGAGTTCCCGAATACGGTGATGTATAGTGCTCGGTGAAAGTTGCTTTTTCGACAGGATGAACAAGATTCAGAACATCCCGTCCATCCTGTTATCCCGTCAAGAGAACAATACGTCCCCGCACTTATGAATGAGAGCACTTAGTACATGGATTCGCAAATACGGTGACGTATAATGGTGTCGTGAAAGCAGCTATTTTGACGGGATAACAGGATAGACTGGATTGTTCCGGAGACGTGAAAGATCCAGTAAATCACAGGCCGGGGGGCCGCTGGGTGAGAGAGCACGAAGCGCAAAGAATTGGCGGAGAAGTTGTTCGAGACCTTCCAGCCCGGTCATGGCGGGGCCGCGGGAGATACGATCATCGTCGAGCCCCGCGTGCCGCCGGGACAGGGGGGTTGTTGTCGCGGGTGTGGCTGCGAAATCGTGGCATATCTGGCAGGCTTCCTTCAATCTCCTCGCTGTCGTGCTTGCGCCGGACATGCCGGCCTTTAGCCGGCACCGCCCTTAGCCACCTGCTTCAGCCGGTGGTCATGGGATAGGCCCTGTCCGTCGTGAGAGCCGGCTTTAGCCGGGCTTCTCGAACAAGGGATTCATCCATAACTTGCCACGGAAATGCAGCCGCACCCGTTGTGGCGGCTCAGGATGTACAACTCGTTAACAATGTCATCGCCACCGGTAAGCCAGTACGTGACAAGTTGAGGCAAAGCGAAAGGTCAAAAACCTTTCGCAGGGATAAACAGGATTCCGAGAATCCCGTTCATCCTGTTATCCCGTCAAAAAACAAATACGTCACCGAGTTTATGAATCGGAGCACTTAATCGCCGAAAGGCGGCGTTAGCGGCAACTGACATCGCTCAACGAGCCTGGGCGGAAGCTAATGCTCTTGCTGGGCGGCGCTTCTGGAGACGTTCGCTATGAAGATAGGTCTGATCGGCCTGCCGAATTCGGGCAAGACCACTGTTTTCAACCTGCTGAGCGGGTCGTCCCAACCCATCGAGCCGTTCTTCACAGAATCCTCTCAGGTGCATCTCGGAACAGCGAAACTCGTTGACTCGCGGCTCGATTTCATCAATTCGCTCGACCCGAAACCGGAAGTCAAGTACGCGGAAATCAACTTCGTAGATATGGCGGGCTTCATGGTTGAACACCACGACAAAGCGCTGAGGACCCCAGCAGAGTTTTTCACACACCTCCACGAGGTGGACGCTCTGCTTTACCTCGTCAGAGCGTTTGACGACCCGGAAGTAATGCAGGTTTATGACAGTGTGGATGCGAAGCGAGACATCTCCGCGATAGAGCTTGAGCTGATTATCGCGGACATGGAGGTCGCCGATAGAAGAATCGACAAGCTGGATAAGGACCTACAGGCGAAGAAAGACAAGCGGTCCGTCGAGCGCGATGTCCTCCTGAAATGCAGAGAATTCCTCGACAAGGAGCTCCCCCTTCGCCAGCTTCAGCTCAGCCGCGAAGAAGAAAAGGAGCTTCGCGGTTTCCGATTTCTCTCTCAGAAGCCGGTCCTCGTTGTCCTCAACATTGGGGAAGAGAAGATTGGCGAGGCGATTCCGCAGGAACTCTCCACTTATTGCGAGGGAAAGCGCATCTCCACCATCCAACTATGCGGGAAGCTTGAGGAGGAGATTTCGCGTCTGTCCCCCGAAGAGCAGAGCGATTTCCTGCGGGAAATGGGGCTTGAGCAACCCGGCAGGCCGAATGTCATCAAAGCCTCTCTTGCACTTCTCGACCTCATATCGTTTTTCACCATTGGCGATAAGGAAGTCAAAGCCTGGACCATTCCACGTGGAACCCCGGCTGTCGAGGCGGCAGGGAAAATCCATACCGACATGCAGCGAGGGTTCATTCGAGCGGAGGTGCTCGCTTACGATGACCTTAAAAATATCGGCGACATGAAGACCGCCAGGGAGAAAGGCCTCTTCCGCCTCGAATCGAAGGAATATCTCGTGAACGACGGAGACATCGTCAAGTTTCGGTTTAGCGTGTGATAGCGCGGCGCCTGGCGGGGCCAGCGAAAACCTTCAACCCGTTCGCAAGCGGGACGCAGTCTGTCGGTTGTAATGAAACTTACTGTAACAATTATTGGCAGCGGAAAATCGGCTCGTGAGCACCATATCCCGGCCTATGTGAAAATGCCGCAGACGGAAGTCGTGGCAATTGCAGACGCAAACCTCGAGAGGGCACAGTCGGTCGCGAAGCAGTTCGGGATTAAGAGTGTTTACGAGGACTACGCGGTGATGCTGAAGAAACGCCGGCCCAGCTTTGTCAGCGTATGCACCCCTCCCTCCGAGCACAAGGAGGCGGTCATGCAAGCCCTGTCGCGGGGCGCGCACGTTCTCTGCGAGATACCTATGGGCATGAACGCCGACGAAGGAAAAGCTATGCTGGACGCTGCCCGGAAAGCCGAAAAAGTCCTTGTGTTCGCGGCGCCGCGGCGCTTTGAAGCACAGGCAGCAACTGTAAAGGAGGTGGTCGTCAACCGCGACCTGGGGCACGTTTGCTTCTGCCGAGCGTGGGGCCGGCGAAAGGCCATCCCCGCCGAGGACCTGTGGCAGATCAAGGGAAAAAACGGCGGCGGGGCTTTGTCAATCTCGGGGTACGAAATGCTCGACCTGGCGCTGTGGCTCACCGGGGACGAGCCTGTCTCAGTCTCCGGCCGGTTATTTCAACGCTTTCCCCAGAGTCCTGATGTCCGTAAGACGTGGTTTGGCTCGAGGCGGGAGTTCGATGCCGAAGACCTTGCCATTGCATTGGTCAAGTGTCGGGAAAGCGTCGTGGCTCTGGAAGCGGACTGGTTGTGCTCCGCGGACGATTCAGGCATCGCGGTTGTCGGCGACAAAGGACAAAGCTGCACCTCGCCTTTCCGAATGGAGGTGGCGTCCGGGGGGCAGTTCGTGGACATGACGCCGACCTTCTTTCCTGAGACTTCTGCGTCGTTCGAGCAGGTGAAATCTTTCGTTAATGCCTCCCTCCGCCGCGGAAACGCTTCCCCAAGCGGAGAAGAAGCGCTTCGCGTTCAGCGAGTCGCCGACGCCATTCGCCGGTCTTCCGAATGCGGGCGAGAAATACATTTGTCCGAAGCTTCGGGCTTGATTTCCTCGCTGTAAATGTTGCGGAACTGCAGCGAATCGCCGTGATGTTGAAGGGCAATCGGCCCCTTCGGCTCGGCCCCGGGAAGCTTCACATTGTCAATGATCTCCGCTCCGTTCAGAGGCACTGTCGCCTTTCCCTTTCTTCCTGCCGATTTTCTATCAGGAAAGCCTCCGCTTCCCGCAATGATGTCGCTGAAAAATAGGCCACCGTTGTCATAGGCGCCTTTTTGGCGGGAATTGCAATCATTACTTCTCTGGCAGAGTTGGTGGGACTGTGACGAACTGACTAAGCGCTTCCTATCGCCGCAGCGCCAAACCAGACCGTTTCAGCGAAACGGCTCTTAAAGATGAGCGATTGACACTGTGGCCGCGGCGCTCCTTACCCTACCGATGTCATTTTCTTTCGCTCGACCCCCTCCCTTTAGCGCAAAGAAAAAATGCTGGAAGGGGGACTTGAACCCCCACGGGCTATTACGCCCACTAGCCCCTCAAGCTAGCGCGTCTGCCAATTCCGCCATTCCAGCGTCTTGCCTTATTCCTACCACCGCCGGAATCCTCTGTCACGGGGTCGCATCTCATTTCCCCAAGACGCCAACCATGCTCCCTCCTCGATTTTGTAGCATCCTTTGCGTCTTTGCGAGAGGTTTCCTCTTTCGGTCCTACATCGCGGGCAGATCCTTGACACGTATGATGTACGTCGCAGTGGACATGTTTTCCTGATTCACCTGGTAAACGCCCACCGATTCCAGCGCCGAGAGGCAATTGGCAATCGGCACCACGTAATTCTCAACCACAGCCTTGACCTTCTCTCCCATAGGTTGCGCCTGCGTGAACTGCACCACCCATGCTGCCACCGCTTTCGCCACTTCCATGCCTTTTGCCCAATCGCAGAAGCCCGTAGTGGTGGTCTTTGCGGGGATATTCAGCGCCTTGAATCTCGGATTGGCGGCGAGGCCTTTTCCACGGCCCTTCGAGGTGTCAATCATCTGTTTGATGTGCTCCTCGCTGCTGCCGATTACCAGAAAATCGCCCACAATCCCGTAGCATGGCGTAAGCGATATCGGCATCGGCATCGGCAACATAATCGCCAGCGAACTGAGGTTACAGCCCTGGTAAGCCGACTTCTTGAATTGCAAGCCACTCGTCTCGGCGAACTCCTTTATGACCGAGCTGAGCTTTTGCACAAACGCCTTTGCTTTCGCGTTGTCCTTGATCTTGAGCATCAAAGCGAACTTCGGATACGGGAAACCGGGCTTGGTGTCCACGTCTGTGAACAGCATCGCGAACTCGTTGCCCACCCAGGGAATGACATCTTCCGCGATCTTCATGCCGAGGGCGCCCTCAATCTGCCCAAACACCATGTTCATGGCCGGCATGGCCCCCGCCTTTTCCCATTGCTCCAGAAGGAGAGGCCACAGCTTTTCCGCGTCCGGCATGCTGTTCGCACCCAAGTAACCGATGGTATTCTCAGGCACATAGTTGATGTTCTTGCCAACGGCCGGAAGCAGCCCTAAGCTCAATTCAATCATTTTGTTCGGGACATCACCCACAGGAAGACTCGCCAGCTTCATGACAAGCCCCCGGTCAACGTACCCTGTTCCCCCGACCACCAACGGCATTGAGAACGATTGTTTCATGCCGCTGAGCATCATCTGAATCTGCATGGGAAACTTGCTCTCGTCTATGGCGGCAAAAACCTGCCCGACCTTCTGCATGTCGGCGTAGAAAGTCCCCGCGTATCGGCCCGCCGTCATCTTCGTCGCGGCGACGACCTTTTTGAAATTCGGATTGTTTGCCAGACACGCCCCTGTGCCTCCGGCGAGGTCAACGATTTTCTTTAGTTGCGGCGACGTGTTGCCGATGCCAAGCGCGAAGATATCCCCGACGAAGCCGAGTTCCACCTCCACCGGCATCTCATCGGAGCTGAGGGTGGTTATTTTTGTCCCCTTATACACCGATTCTTTGAACACCTCCTCACCAGCCGCTTTTCTTATGGCGTCGAGCAACTTCTTGATGACATCCTCGGTTACTGACTTGGGATTCGAACGGAACAGCAGGTATCCGCGAATTTTCGGGGTCTCTCCCGCCTCCGCATACACCGCAATCGCGACCTCCTTGCCCAGAAGAGACATGATGTTCTTGGCGCTTGCCTCAAACCCCATGTTCTCCGAAAACTGCTCCGCGAAGTCCTCGAGTCCCGCTCGCGCCCCCGTCTCATCCCAGACCTTCAGGCTCGTAACCCTTTTCCAGAAGTTCGAGCCGGTTATGTTTGCCCAGAGCTCCTCGAAACCCACGCTGGTCTTGAAGAACACCGCGTCTTGCGGGACAAGCCGCGCAAGGCCCTCCTGAGCCACCGCTACCGGCGGGGCCACAACCGTTACGCACAGCGCGACAGCGAGCCCGACAATCAAACTGACCACCTTTTTCATGTTTTTCTCCTCGTTACTTGACGTGATAGTGAACACTTGCGCGGTGGACGTCCTGCCGCGAACTCCTCCACGCCTCTCTCCTTTTGAAACTCCTTCGCACCCAGGGAAACGACACGCACCCCGCCAGCGCGTGCGACTACCCGCTTCCACCATACCACGGCAACCTTACCATCCGAGCCGAAACGCCGTCAAGACAAATATGCTGTCGAAGGTAATCTCTCGGTTACGAGCGGATACCACGCCAAGGCGGGGGAGGGAAAAAGGGAAGAGAAGGCTAACGCAAAGGCGCAAAGTCGCAGAGAATTAAGGTGAGAAGGACACCGTCCTCGCCTGCCGTGGCACGGGCATCTTGCCCATGATTCCCTCGGGAGTTCGGTGTTGCTACCTATGTAACGCCGCCGTCTCGCCGGCAGTCCTGAGGGCGTCTCGCCCTCGGCGGGGGCAGGATGCCCTCCCGCGGAACGCGGGGCAAGATGCTGGCGTTACAATGGCGCCTCGGCGTGGTCTGCGGACTGTGCGGTTCCAACCTCAGCCGCCCATAAGTGAGGCCTTGCTGTCCAAGCGTCAATTTGCTCGAGCACGAAATCGGCATGGACAAATCGGGCATCTTGTGATAACACTTTATTAGGGACGGAAGGCTCAGTGGAGAATACGAAATGAAATCGTTCTCTGTTCGCTGGGGTTGTGTCCCTTTCTTGCTTTCCCTTCTGACTGCCTACGGCTTCGCTCACGCCGACACTCATTACGCCTCCACGACCGGCTCCGACGTCCCGCCTCACACCTCCTGGGAAACCGCCGCGAGATCCATCCAGACCGCCATTGACGCCGCCTCGGAAGGCGACACCGTTCTGGTCGGCCCCGGTTACTTCGAAGAAAACATCGTGCTCAAAGGCGGCCTCGCGGTCGAAGGGTCACCATCAGGTGCTACGACCATAGGCGCGAGCTACGAGACTGCGGTCATCGCTGTGGGTGTCAGCCGGGCATCAATCGAGCGCGTCACCATCGCTGGGCCCGAGCAGTACGGGGGCCGTCGTCACGGGAGGGGAATTCACATCGAGGATTGCACGGACGTGGCGGTTCGCCATTGCACGATCAAGGGAAACGATGCTGACGGGGAAGGAGGACCCGGGATCCACGCCGTCGAGTCTCGACTGATAATTCAAGACTGCGTGATCGAGGCAAATGAGTGTAGGGTGTGGAAAATTCGGGGAACCGGCGCTGCGGCGGGGAAGGCCGAGCCTTCCGGCGCTTCGGGAGCCGGCATTTACGCCATGGGCTCAGAGATCGTGGTTGAAAACTGCGTGATCAAGGGGAATACCGCAGGGAGCGGAGGCGGAGGCATCTTTCTGGCATGCCCGGGGAAAGTGTGCAGCATAACTGGCTGCGAAATCATAGCGAACGAAGCCACGGAAGGCTCTGGGGGCGGAATCGCCTGCTACTGCCTGGGCGAGATAACCGACTGCATCATCGCGGCTAACCAGGCACACGGCGACGGCGGAGGGATATGGTGCGGGGATACAATGCGTATCCAGCGTTGTATCATCTGCAATAACCGAGCTGAGGTGTCATTCCTGACGGAGGGGAAGGGAGGGGGAATCTATTATCGCGCAGGCCACGCAGGAGCCATAATCAATTGCGTTATTGCAGGCAACTCGTCTGCCGCGAGACAGGCGGACGGAGTATTCTGGGAGGCTAACGCCAACGTAGTCAATTGCACCATCGTGTATCACTCTGGTGAGACCAAGGGTTCCACGGGTCTCCGCGTCGGCTACCCGGCGGAAATCTACGGCACTTACGAGAACATCACCAACTGCGTTTTCTTTGGGAACTACGCCGACCTATACCGCTGCCGGGCGACATACTCGGCGACAAGGTCCCAAGACGAGGTAGAGGGCGAGGGAAATACACAGGAGGATCCTCAGCTTCGCGTGTATGCCACATGCGAGGTCGAGTCGGTCGGCTCCTACGATGACCGCCAGGCAACGACCGCCATCGTATGTAAGGAGACAATAGGTGACGACAGCCTGTACCGGCACATGTTTGTCCAGAGGACTCCTTACGGCCCAACCTCCCTGATCGCCGGGCACAGCGGCAACGAGCTTCTATGCTACGGTCGGGTATCTCAAGACCTTGTTGGCGAAACGCTTGAGATTACCGACTTTTCGCTCAGCGAGGATTCCCCCTGCATTGATTCGGGGAACAGCGAGGCAGAGTATCTTCCCGATGAAGACAAAGCCGGAAAATTTCGGATATACCGCGGAAAAGACGAATGGCGGGTAGATATGGGAGCTTACGAGTACAATTCCCGCCGATTGCAGGTGTCGGCAGTTGAACCCACCGCTGACGCTGGATATATGAAGATCACCTGGAACAGCCAGCTCCTCCCCGGCAAAACCTATTCCATCTACTTCTCGCCGGACGTGCTGACCTGGACTTTGGGCGGCTCTAAGATTCCCTCCCGAGCCGAGTCCACTTCATGGGTTGACCCCGATGCTGGCGCCTTTGCCAGACGTTTCTACCGAATATCAGCTCCCTGACCTCCGGCACCGGGGACTTTTGGGGCCTCACCCCGGATAGGGTCCGCCTGGCAACTCCAGACCAGTTTATTCGGGCGCGATTCCAGCTTTCCGCTTTCTGGGTCACAAGTGCCAAAAGTCTCTTGTTCGCCCCGCTCAAAATTAGCACTCCAACTTCTTGATTGCCAACAATAAACGAAAAACGGAACTTTTCTCGAATTTTTCTTGTTGACAATCCACGAAAATATGGTAGATTATGGCTGATTTTTGGCAATCCTCCGCCGAGAGTGCCAGAATACGCCTCCCGCGTCGTGATTATCCAGCTCGCGGGCCTAAGAGCATTGGAGGCGAGTCGCTAACTACACGCGTTCGCAAGTACGCTAACGTATAGTGCTGTGTGGAAGGGGATCCTTCGTCAGGATAACAGGATGGACGGGATGGTTCGAGGAATGGGAGGTAGCCAGTAAATCGCAGCCCCGCCTGGGGCTGGCTCAAAAACCAGGACGAACAAGGAATTGGCAGACAAGTTGTGGCAGAGTTCGCACTCCCGTCCTGCCCCGCATTCGGCGGGGTCATCGTGGAGGTGAAGTCCGTGAAGCGAGTGTAGTGGCTCGTGAGATACACCTGGTAAATCATGCCGAGGGCGTGACCAATGCCCCATTCGCCTGGTAGGTCTGGTCCCCAACCTCGGTGAACGGAAACTTGAGGCAAAGCGAAAGCTTTTGAGCTTTCGCAGGAATAAACCCCGCGGAACGCGGGGTTATCCCGTCAAAGAAGAGTATGTGACCGAATTAACGAATCAGAGCACTAAGCCCGAAACATCATAAGGCGCCGAGAAGACAGATGGGAAGAAATAGTGATGAGAGTCCTTGAGAAAAGACTTGCGGAACGAAGGAGGATGAAAGTCCTCGTCGCGCTGGTCAAGACGTACATTTCGACCGGTTCCCCTGTGCCTTCGTCTCGCGTTCTGGCGAGGTCGCGGCTGGACCTGAGCCCTGCGACGGTTCGCAGCGTCATCGCGCAGCTCGACAATCTCGGTTTCACGGTTCAGCCCCACACTTCCTCGGGGAGAATCCCGACGAAGAAGGGCTTCAGGGCGTTCGTCGAATCGTTGAGTTTTGATCCCTCGCCTGCACGGGAATTCTGGTCGAATGTGGAGAGAGACTACGATGTTTTTGGAGACCGGGAGGGGAGCATAGCCGCTCTTTTGGAAAGGTGTTCCGCTTTGCTCTCCGAGGCTTCCGGCGAGGCGGGAATCGTTCTCTCACCCGCTTTCGTCAACGATATTATTCGGGAGATAAAGCTCGTCGAGATTGACTCCGGCAGAATCCTCGCCGTGGTCATCTCCGACCTGGGGATTGTCACCAGCAGCACCGTTCATGTCGGACACAAGTTGAGTTACTTCAACCTGAAGCGAATTGAGCAGTACCTCAACGCCAAACTGAGAGGTGCTGATTTCGCCGGGCTTTTTTCGCCGGACTATCTGGACCACACGGAAACGGAGACTGGCGAGAGGCTCTACAACGAAGTTGTCCTTAAATACCTGATAGGCGGGGGAAGCAGCGGCAAACGTCACCTTTACCTCGAGGGCTTCTCCCGGATTTTCGAGAAGAAAGAGATGCAGAATCCTGAAGTCGCATGTCTGGCGGTGAAGTTTTTCGAGGAGAGGTCCGGGCTGATTGAACTGCTCGCGTCAGCCCAGCGAAAGGGAGGCGTCACCATCCTCATCGGCGATGAGATACAGCCGTGCATGGGGCTTGGGTTAGAGCTCGGATTGGTGGTCGCTCCTTACAAGGTCAACGCCATAGCCGTCGGCGTGCTCGGAGTCATAGGGTCAATGAGAATGAGCTATTCCAAGGTCATTCCTCTCGTGGAGCATGCCGCTTTCTTCGTCAGCAGAAGGCTCTCGGAGATGTATGGGCGGGCCAGAATTTCCTTCCACGCCCGCCGACCTCACCAGATGGTGTTGCGACCGAGAGTGTGGCATGGGGCTGATCGCTGAGGAGCTTCGCGGCCCGGGCGAGCCGCCTTGGCTCAGCATGTGAAACCCCAAATACGGTGAAGTATGGCGCCATGTGAAAAGAGCTTCTTCGACAGGATTGACAGGATTGACAGAATCCAGTCTATCCTGTTATCTCGTCAAAAAAGAACGGGGTGTCGGGGGGGTATAGCTCAGAGCAGTGAACGTAGAAACGCCGGAAGAGAAGTTGGAGGAGATAGTTGATGCCAGAAGCGACAAATCAAAAAGAAGAAAAGGCTGAACGGGCGGCCGACGTCTTCGGGATAAAAGGAAAGGACGCCAAGAAACATTCGGAGGCACCCGCCGGCAAAAAGCGCAAGAAACCGAAAGACGTGCGGATTTCAGATAAAGAGCTGGGGGAGCTGACGGAAAAAGCGGCCCTGGCCGACGAGTATTTCGACCGGCTGGCTCGTCTCCAAGCGGATTTTGAGAACTTCCGTAAGAGGAAGGAGAAAGAAAGGCTTGACCTGATAAAATACGCAACCGAAAGCCTGGTTTGCGAGCTGGTGCCGGTCTTGAGCAACTTCGAGAGGGCCCTCGCGGCGGCTGAAAAAGCCACTCACGCCAAAGGGTTCGTCGAAGGAGTTGACATCATTTTCAAGCAGTTGAAGAAGGTCTTGGAGGAGCACGGGTTGGAGGAGATTTCTCCTCTGAACGCTCCTCTGGACCCTTATAGGCACGAGGTGGTTGAGAAGGTTGTCACGGACGAGCATCCCGAGGGGCACGTTGTCGAGGTTTTTCAGAAGGGATATGTCCTCAACGATAGAGTGCTTCAGCCCGCTGCCGTCAAGGTCGCGGCGGCCCCGCCTTCGTCCGAACCGGAGACCGCGGAGAAAGTATCTCCTTCCCCAGTCGCAAAAGAGGGAGCAGAGCAGCCGGGGGAGGAAATCAAAATCAAAATATCTCAAGATGGAATAGAGGAGGGAAGAGAAAATGGGTAAAGTGATTGGAATAGACCTCGGCACAACCAATTCCTGCGTCGCCGTCATGGAGGGCGGTGAGCCGAAAGTCATCGCCAACGCTGAGGGGGGGCGGACTACCCCGTCGGTAGTGGCGTTCACCAAGACAGGGGAGCGGCTGCTGGGAATCGCCGCGAAGAATCAGGCGGTCATGAACCCCGAAAACACCGTTTTTTCCATCAAGAGGTTCATGGGCCGGAGGTTCGGCGAGATAAGCGAGGAAATCAGGTTGGTTCCTTTCAAGGTGACTCAGGGCAAGGACAGTGATGTCGTTGTCGAGGCCGGTGGAAAACAGTACACGCCCCCCGAAATATCCGCCATGGTCCTCCAGAAGATGAGGCAGACCGCGGAGGATTACCTCGGCGAGAAGGCGCCGGAGGCTGTCATCACGGTTCCCGCCTACTTCAACGATAGCCAGCGGCAGGCCACCAAGGATGCCGGGAGAATCGCCGGCCTCAATGTGTTGAGAATCATCAACGAGCCGACGGCAGCATCCCTCGCTTACGGTCTCGATAAGAAGAAGGACGAGAAGATCGCCGTCTATGACCTCGGCGGGGGCACCTTCGATGTCTCCATCCTGGAGATAGGTGAGGGAGTTTTTGAGGTCAAGTCCACCAATGGAAACACTCACCTCGGAGGCGACGATTTCGACCAGAGGATCATTGAGTGGCTCGTCGCCGAATTCAAGAAGGAGCACGGAATTGACCTCGGCAGAGACCGGCGGACGCTCCAGAGGCTCAAGGAAGCCGCGGAAAAAGCGAAGTGCGAGCTTTCGTCCGCTGCTCAGACGGAGATAAACCTCCCCTTCGTCTCTATGGATGACTCCGGCCCCCTCCACTTCGTCAAAACTCTCACTCGCTCGAAAATGGAGCAGCTTGTCGCGGACCTTGTCGAGAAAACCAGAGGCCCATGCCTCCAGGCATTGGAGGACGCCAAGCTCAACCCGGAGGATATTGACGAAGTCATCCTCGTCGGCGGCCAAACCAGAATGCCCGCGGTGCAGGCCCTGGTCAAAGAGCTTTTCGGAAAAGACCCGCACAAGGGCGTAAACCCCGATGAGGTCGTCGCTATCGGGGCGGCGATTCAGGGCGGTGTCTTGAAAGGGGAAGTCAAGGACGTCCTTCTCCTCGACGTAACCCCCCTCTCTCTCGGAATCGAGACCCTCGGCGGCGTCTTTACACGGCTTATCGAAAAGAACACGACCATCCCCACCCGCAAAAGCCAGATATTCTCCACCGCCGAGGATAATCAGCCTGCGGTCAACATCCACGTCCTTCAAGGCGAGCGACAGATGGCGGCTTACAATAGGACTCTCGGGCGATTCGACCTGGTCGGCATTCCCCTCGCGCCGCGAGGCATGCCCCAGATAGAAGTCACTTTTGACATAGACGCCAACGGCATCGTTCACGTCTCCGCCAAGGACCTCGGCACCGGAAAGGAGCAGAAAATCCGTATCGAATCCTCCAGCGGTTTGGTCGAGGAGGACATACAGCGGATGGTCAGAGACGCCGAAGCTCACGAAGGCGAGGATAAAACAAAGCGAGAACAAGCTGAAGTCCGCAACCAGGCGGATATGCTCATCTACACCGTCGAGAAAACCCTCAAGGAGCACGGCGAGAAGATTGACTCCGCTGAGAAGTCAAAAGTCGAAACCGCTATCGAAAAGCTTAAGAAAGCGATGGAATCCGGCTCCGTCGAGGAGATGAAGAAAGGGATGGAGGAGCTCCAGAAGTCCTCCCACAGGATCGCCGAAACGATGTACCAGCAGGCTGCCAAAGAGCAGCAGGCGGCTCAGGCGGCAGCTCAGCAGGCGGGCGCCGGCGCCGGACCCTCCGCTGAATCCGCCGAACCTAAAAAGGAAAAATCCGAACCAAAGAAAGAAGAACAGGACATCGTTGACGCCGACTTCGAAGTCGTTGACGAGGATAAAGATACAAAGGAGAAATAGGCCGCGGCCCACGTGGTTTCGCCCGTGCGGGCCGGGGCGATACTTTCGATGGGGGCGGCCCATCATGAGCTTCGTTCACCCGGAGGCGATGAAGGTGCCCTCGGGGGACCTCTTATACTCATCGAACCTTCGCTCGCGGTTTAACGCTGATTTTCAGGGGCCGAGATGGCCAGCAAAGGTGGTGCTGCGGTGGCATGGGCATCTTGCCCATGATTTCTCACGGGCGGGACGCCCGTGCCACGACGGATTTCCAGGGGAGAGTCCCCTCGCTTCCGTCCGCAAGGGGTCCTTCTGCCAATCAGTTTCGCCGCCAAAGCCTGCAAAGCTCTCGCTCCAGAGGCGGAGGTGACTGTCGAGCATTTTGAGCGACGCGTTTGCGAGCGGACACCTAAAAACCTAAACCGAGACAACAGTGGCAAAGCAGAAAAGAGATTACTACGAAACATTGGAAGTGGCGAAGGACGCCGGCGCGGAGGATATAAAAAAATCCTACCGGAAGCTGGCGATGAAGTACCACCCTGACAAAAACCCCGACAACAAGAATGCCGAGGAGAAGTTCAAGGAGGTTTCGGAAGCCTATGAGGTTCTCTCCGACGCCAAGAAGCGTCAAACCTACGACCAGTTCGGGCACGCCGGTCTCGAGGGGGCCGGGGCCGGATTTCGTGGCTTCCGCCATTTCGACATGGAGGAGGCGCTGCGGACTTTCGGCGGGGTTTTCGGCGACAGCATTTTCGATACATTTTTTGGCGATGTTTTCGGCGGAAGAAGGACGCGGCGAGGCGGCGGCGCGCGAGGGTCTGACCTGCGGTATGACCTGACGATAGCTTTCAACGAGGCTGCGTTCGGCACGAAGAAGAAGATAACCATCCCCAAGTCCGAGATATGCGGGACCTGCGGGGGGACTGGCGCCAAACCCGGAACAAAGAGAAAGACTTGCACGCGTTGCGGAGGAACGGGCCAGATAAGAGCCGTTCAGGGCTTTTTCAGCATCCAGAGGCCGTGCGACCGCTGCCACGGAATGGGCACCATCGTCTCCTACCCCTGCACCGAATGCGCAGGCGCCGGCAGGGTGCGAAAGAGGAAGACCATCTCCGTCAAGATTCCTGCGGGGGCTGAGGAGGGCACGACCTTGCGGGTCCCCGGCGAGGGTGAAGCCGGTGAGAGAGGCGGCCCCGCCGGCAACCTTTACGTCGTAGTGCACGTTGAGCCGCATCCCATTTTCGACAGGTACGGCGACGACATCTTGTGCGAGGCGCCCATCACCTTCACAGCGGCCGCCCTCGGCGGCGACATCGAAGTCCCCACGCTTGATGGAAAAGCCAGACTGAAAATCCCTCCGGGCACCCCCAGCGGACAAATCTTCCGCCTCAAGGGTAAAGGCATCGTCAATAGAAGAGGGTATGGTCGCGGCGACCAACACCTGAGGGTCATCGTTGAAACTCCGAAAAAACTCGGCAAGCGACAGCGACATCTCCTCGAAGAACTTGCCGACTCGACCGGCGACAGAGAATATCCGAAAAGGGCCGCGTTCATCTCCAGGATGAACAAGCTGAGCAAAAAGTGAGCCTGTCGGGCTGGCGGCGGAGAAGTTGAAGTCGTCTTTTCAGTCCGCCAGAGGGAGAGCCATCGTGGGTGAGGCAAGACTTTACGTTCCTCCTGAAGCCATTTCCGGAGACCGCGCCGTAATCGAGGGAGACCAAGCGCGCCACCTGATCTCAGTCCTCAGGAAGAAGCAGGGAGATGGCATCGTTCTCTTCGATGGGGAGGGAATGGAGTGCACCGCCACAATCGTTCGGATTGAGCGTGACCTCGTTGTCGCGAGGGTTGAAAGCAAAAAGGTTCGTGAACGGCCGAGCCGCCCGACAATAGCGTTGTACGTCGCCGTGCCGAAGGGGAGAAGGTTCGACCTCGTCGTCGAGGAAGCGACCGAGCTGGGCGCCGATTGCATAACGCCGATGGTCACCGCCAGAACCGTGGTCAAGCTTGACGACCGCAAGATTTCCACGAAACTCGCCCGCTGGCGGCGAATATCCGTGGCGGGGGCGAAACAGTCCCGCAGGTCAACGTTGCCTCGCATCAACTCGCCCGTGGATTTTTCGACGGCGACGGAGGGGCTGTCAGAATCGGTTTTCCCGGTCCTGGCACGGGCCCCGGGCGAAAGCACTCCCATCTATGACGTTCTTCGCGAGATGAAGCCCGCTCATACCGAAGTAAGGCTTTACATCGGGCCGGAAGGGGGGTTCAGCCGGGAAGAAACTGAAATCGCCAGAGAGGCTGGCGTGCGGTTCGCTTCTCTGGGGGAGAACATCTTGCGCACGGAAACGGCGGCTGTAGCTTCCATTGCCGCCGTCAGTTGCTTCCTTTCATCCCCACATCTCCCCTGAAGACGCGGTCACTCGAGATATCGGCGCCGTCAGATGGGGCTGCGTCTCCGAGGCATGTCAGGCAACTTCCTTCTCTTCTCTCGTTCACGCCAAGAATCGGGAGAAGCATAGTCATGCCGTTGCGGGGCCGCCGCTCGGAAACTTTGCCGTCAATGTCCAGCCGCGCCCGGCGCCGCAGCTCCCCACCTTTCCGTGGCGAAAAGGGGCGGCGAGGTTCACTCCGAGGGAGATGGAGGAGGTTTCCGCCTGAAAAAGACCCGCACGCATTTCATCCCGGTTTCCCTGTCATCGTTGACGCTGGTGGTCTCAACGAGGGGGTCATCTCGCAAAACCACGTGCACGATTCTCCTGTCCGCGGAGTGCATCGGCTCCAGGACCACCGGTCTCCCCTTCCGTTTGACCTTTTCTGCGGCGTCGTGCGCCTGACCGATGAGCTTATTTCGTCGCCTCTCGCGATATCCCCCCACGTCCACAACGACGTTCATCCGGCACTTCAGTTTCTTCATTATCATGAGGTTGAGAAGAAACTGAATTTGGTGGAGGACATTTCCTCCTCTGCCGATGATCCTTCCCGCCTCCGAGCACCCTTCTATGCAGAGGATGAGCGCGCCTTCTTTCCTGCGAATCTCAATCTGTGCGGAGACTCCCATACCATCCAGAATCCGCCTCAATAACTCCTCCGCGAGCAACTCCTTGCTATCCTCTTCCTGAGACCCAACCATAGACATCTCCCCACTCAACCCTTTTTCTGCACAGAATATTGTTGGATTAACCTGAGAATCGTGCTGATGACAAAGTAAAGGTTCAGCCCCGAAGGCATGTTATAGAAAATGATGCCGAAAACGATGGTCATCATGTTTCCCATGATTTTCTGCTGAGGGTCCTGTTGACCGGATGCCGAGCCGAGCCTGGAGATTCTCGTCTGGAACATGAACGTCACAACCAGGAGCAACGGGAGAATGTTGAGAGTGAGATTCCCCAGAAAGGGCAATTCGGTATGAAAGTCCACCACAATGTCCGGCTTGGAGAGGTCCTTTATCCACAGGACGAAAGGCGCCCCCCTCAGCTCGATCGCCGAGCGAAGCATTTGGAACATCGCGATAAGCACAGGCATCTGAAAAAGCATCGGAAGGCATCCCCCCAGAGGGTTGACCTTGTGCTCCTTGAACAGCTTCATCTGTTCCGCCTGAGCCCGCTTGGGATCGTCCTTATACTTCTTCTTCAACTCGGCGATAAGCGGCTGGAGTTTTTGCATTTCTTTCATTGACTTATAGCTTTTCTGATCCAGAGGATAGAGGATGACCTTTATCAGAATCGTTAGGAATATGATCCCCAGCCCGTAATTGGCGACGACTTTGTAACAGCCCTTGAGTATCTTCAGCAGGGGTACGGCAACGAAACCAAACCAGCCGAAGTGCATAACTTTCTCATATTCACGGTCGCCGGATAACTTGCGGTTCATTTTGAGCCGTTTGAGCCGGTCGTACTCCTTCGGCCCCGCATAGAGGGAATAGCTCCGCACGATTTTCCCGCCGGGCTTCAGGCTGAACCCCTCCTGTGCCACACCGAGCGAGTACCAACCATCTTCCGGCTTTTTTGAAGAGGACTTCTCGGAAAGCTCTGGTATAATCTCGTACCTTCTTTTTGCTTGCTCCGGCGAGAGGATCAGGGCGAAATACTTGTTTCCTGCCGAGGCCCAGCGCAGAAAGGGCAGTGCGAGGGTCCGCCTTTTGTATTCCTCCTCGGCCTTTTTGGCCTTCAAGGCTTGTTCTATCTCTGCCCTGACATCCGGAAACGACTTCACTTCCCCCTTCTCGTCCCGATACCTCGACCGGTTCTCATTGTACTCGGCTTTTATCTCCTCCTCCGTGACATTGATTTTCAAAGGCTTCGCCGAGAGCTTCCGGACCTTCCCTCCGCCGAGTGCCCTGAACTCGATGTCCCGGTATCGCGCCCGCGAATCCGAACCGAAAACTGTCCCGACCTTCACCTGGTGTTTCCCAACCGGGATAGTCTCTTCCGATAGATTCTCGAACGTGACATCCATCGTCAAATAGTAATTGTCCTTCGCAAGTTCAAACGACTTCGTGACCTTCAGCCCCGTATCCAGACTTACCTCATAGACCGCTTTTCGCTGGGTCTTCTCCTTGAGGTCGAAGGAATGGGTGGAAAGATCCAGACCCGCTCCGTTGCTCGAGGTGATGACCAGGGGATTCAACGTCTCCTCCACAGCCCTGCGAGGCATACTGACCGGCTCTTTTCCGTGGATGACCACTTTCTTATTGGTGCGGGTAGTATAGAGGACTACCTCGCCGACGGCGCCGCCGAACTTGGTTAACCTCATCCGACAGTAATCGTTCTCAAGCCAAACTTTCTTCTCGTTCTGGCGCTGTTCCTTCGTCACCTCGGGCTTCTCGAAGCGGGCGGCGGGTTTGACTTCTTGCGTCCGGGGAGGGGTCTCTGACGACGGCTTCACCACCTCCACGGTGGCGGGAGGCGTGCTTTCCTGGGGCGCCTCCCCCGAGGACGGCTTCACCACCTCCACGGTGGCGGGAGACGTGCTTTCCTCGGGCGCCTCCTCCGAGAGCGGCTCCTTCACCGGCGGGCGGGGCGGAAACAAAATGGCATACAGCCAGAAGACAAGAAAACTCACAACAATGAACAGGATGTATCGCTTTACCATCTCGCTCCCTCTCGCTCCCTTATTCCACTGGGTCATATCCACCGGGAAAGAGCGGGTTGCACCGAAGAATTCGCCAGATTCCCCTCACAAGCCCGATGAATAGCCCCTTCTTTCGGATGGACTCAATCATGTATTCCGAGCACGTCGGCACAAAGCGGCACGCCGGCCGTAGAAACGGAGATAACAGTTTTTGATAAGCCTTTATCAGGAGAATCACTATCGTTTTCATCCGCCCACCAAGAAGGTACAAAAAAGCGGTGGCCGCGCCACGCGCTCGCCCGGACCACTCACAATGTTGCACCTTTCCACGGCACCGAATTGTCCCCTTGTCTAACACCTTTTCCTTTTTCACGTCGTTCCCGCGAGTTGTCCTTCAGGGCAAGTCACACGGGCAACATTCCTGCTCACTCAACCAACTGACCTTCGCCAACAGACGGTTCGTCCCCCGCGCGGCTCCGGCGCCGCTCCACAAGCAGCCCGCCCCTCCTGAAAAGGTCCACAACCGCAGCCTCCACCTCGCGGAACTTCAGCCTTTCGACCCCTCGCCTGGCTACAAGGAGGATGTCGTATCCCTTTCTCAACTCGTGTTTATTGAGGCGGAAAGTCTCCCTCAGCAGCCTCTTGACCCGGTTTCGCACCACTGCCTTCCCGATCTTCTTGCTGACGCTGACACCCAACCTCGTCTTTTCCGAAGGAGAATGGAAAAAAAACAGGACAAGCGATGAGCTTACGATCCTCTTCCCCTCAGAATAGGCGCGGTCGAAATCCGCAGTCCTGCGAAGCTTTTCCGAGCGGGAGAATGTGAATTCCCGCGCCACTACACCGCCAGGCGTTTTCTTCCTTTCCGCCTTCTTCGTCTCAGTATCTCTCGCCCCCAGCGAGTCTTCATCCTTTTTCGGAACCCGTGGGTCCGTTGCCTGCTGACGTTCGACGGTTGGTAAGTCCTCTTGACCAATTATCTTCATTCCCTTCATAGTGGTTATTTTCTTCTCGGGCGCCACGCCGCATGTTTTGAATTATTATCTTACCTTTCCCAGAGCTGTTTGTCAAGCCAGCAGCAACTTCGTGTGTAACCCCTCCGTCTCGGGCGGATAGCCGGCCGAGGCGGAGGAGGCAAGAAGGGAACAGCAGATTAACGCAAAGGCGCAGTGTCGCAGAGAGAAGCAATGAGAAGGACACCGTCGTCGCCTGTCGTGGCAGAGGCATCTTGCCCATGATTTCCACGGGTCCCGCCTCCAGCGGGACGCCACGTGGGGGACGGCTTTCTTTTGCCGTGAACGGTGCAGCCCGAGCCCGTTGAGCGCAAGGGAGCCCCTCGATATCCCCCGCGGAACGCGGGGCGGGACAGGACGCCGGCGATACGTAAGCCTCTCTGCGTGCTCTGGGCACTCTGCGGTTCCACCCTCAGCCGCCCGCAACTGAGGCATTACCTCTATTGCACCTTTGACGCCCGGAACCTGACGCGATATGCGCGGTTGGGGTCACAGATACGGGGACTCGGAATTAGAAGAAAATCGTCGGCGATGACTGGTTTCAGGTCGGCGCCTTGCAGTAGCTCGATTCCTTTCAACCGTGACTTGAAAAACTGCACGATCGGTCGCCAGCCCCGTTGAGAGCCATTGGTGTTAACCGGCTTGAAGGTCTGCGCGCCCCGGTTGGGTGTGACCGTGAAGGTGAAAACGCCATTGGCTTCGCTAAGCGTCTGGTCCCATGCTCTCCCGTGGTCGGCCATTCTCGCCGACCATTTCGGGTCGCCGTAGAACGCAACAACATCGCGGTCGAAAAGCAATCCCATTCCGTCATTCGCACTCAGGCCCGCGGCCTTCGCCTTGTCGGACAGCGCCACGGGGAGGCGCGTTCTCCCGCCCGGTTGGCTCTCGGCCGTGGCGACCTCCGGGAAGTTGGTCAACAGCCGATACATAAGCGCACGCTGGTTGGCATGGAACGCTTCCGCAAAGGTGAAGCGTCCGGGCTGCTCAAGAAAATAGTCCAAACATCCCCAGCCCGCGTAGCCGTACCATGTGGACACGGTGTAACCGATCATCTGACGCACCCCTGCGTCATTCATCCACGCCAGCGCCATAGCATCCGGGCCGTCAATGTGTCCCATCAAGCAGTTGCCAACCGGTAGGTAAACCTTGGGGTTCGTCGAATTGATCTCGAACTTTCGGCCCGCAGTATCCACACCGTAGAGTTGCCCCGCCTTAGAACGGAACTGCCCGTTTCTGTACCGATATCCGATATTCCAGTCTCGTTCTGTCGCATGGCCAGACGTGACAAAGAGATCCGCCTCGTGCTCATTCAGCGTTTTGACCAAGGCTTCGGTCGTGTCGCTGGGAGCTTTCCCCTGCTTGGGCCCGCTGCCCCGCCTCTTTTGAACCATCTTGTTTTTGACCAGTTCGGAGTACCATATACCTTCCTCGCACATCTCCAGCGCCACCTCCGTACTCGAAGCGACTTTCCGCACGCTCAGCGGCTTGTCGTCCGTGGCAATCCGCAGTGCGTTGCTCGCGTCGAGCCCTGTCAGGATCCCCCATATCGTATCCGTGTACGGGTCGTCGTCGTACCTGCGAGTCAGCTTATGAACCTGTGAGACAAACAGGCGCGTGGCCTCGGTGGGTTTGGCCACGAAACAGGTGTAACGCGGGTGAAGTTGCTTAAGCATGTCGAGCAGCTCGACCGGCTTTTTCCTGTAAATCAACTTTCTGCCGTTGTACTTGTCAATCAGCTTTTCTACCACCCGCGACCAGTTGGGATCGTTATGCGTGGCCTCAGAGACAACCACCGCGTAATCGGTCACAGGGTTATCTGCCCCAGCAACCGCAATTCCTATCACAACCCCAACCACAACAAGGCATTTGCACGTCACATGGTACATAGCGAATCCCCCCGGCAACAGCCAGTAATGAACACCAATAAGAGTAAGCTTGATTTCACACCTAATCACATACCAGGTCGCTCTGTCAAGTCGCTCTGCCCCCCGGGCGCGCTGCCGCGTCTCCGTGGCGTGCCCTCACGCCTCGTTTTGAACCTCTCCCGTCGCACGTTGACGCGGTGGGTCTGTGCCCTCTATCCCTCTACCATAGAACGGAAAGGGCCACCGCCTCCTTTTCGCCCGCCCTCGGCGGGCGCCCCAGTTAGCCACCGGCTTTAGTCGGTGGTATCGGACACGAGATTCTTCTCGTGACAGCCGGCTTCAGCCCCGCCGAGGCGGGGCTTCTCTATCAGGGGATTCATCCAAAGTATGCCACGCAAATACAACCCCCCCCTGCCGTTCGCCGTAGCACCTCAGTCACGGGCGCAACAGAGGGGCTTCCGGGCAAGAGGAATGCGAAAGCATTGATGCCGGCATTTTTCGACACCGGGTCGCGCTGTGCCCTTCAGAGCCAAAAGAACACCCGTCCCCCACGCGGCACGGGCGTCCCGCCCGTGGGAATCATGGGCAACTTGAACGGGTTGATGGTCGCCGCAGCCTCCTTTGTGGCCCATTGGGTTGTACCGCCGGCATCTTGTCCCGCGTTCCGCGGGAGGGCATCTTGCCCCCGGTGCCCCGCCCAGGCGCGCTGCCTGGCTCTGGATCGGCCATAAAATCACACTTTTTTGTCCCGCACCCGCCGATTTCCCCAGGAACTCCAGCCCTTATGGCAGAATTTCAAAAGAAAAAAAAACTTGACACGCAAAAAAACTTTTGCCAGTTTACAACATAGGAAAAAGGGCTGCGGTTTTACAACCTCGTGGGGGGGTGGTCGTACGTCTCGATTTCATCCTCCATTCTCCCGCAGGTCAGCACCTTTTGCTCTTTCTCATCGCTTTCGCTCAAAAAACGGAAACGAACCAGCGTCCTCTTTAACTATCAGCCGAAAGGAGAGTTACCATGGCGCGGAAAAACGTTTTTCTCTCAGCAGCCGTATTCATCGCATTCCTTTTACTCACATCACCTGCAACATCGCAAATCACAAGTGATGGCACGCCCGTCGAGATCGGCGACACCCAGGGCCTGACCTTCATAAAGCTTGCCGGCGAGAATGACACTCTTATGCCCGACCCTTCTCTCATTTACGACGAGGTTGCGGAGACCTACGAGGTCACGGCCGCAGGCCACGACGTCTGGGATAACCAGTCCGGCTGCGCCTTCATCTACATGGAGGTCCCGGAGGCCTGTTGGAGCGCCCAGGTTTCCGTGGACCACGACTTCACCGGCCCTGCCAGCAACGCTTGGTCAAAAGGGGGCGTCATGGTTACCGACGACCCCACTCCCGAATCGAAATTCGCTTTCTACGCCACCACTCGCAGCGACGGGGGAGACGCCTGTTTTCAGTGGAGGGACGCGGATAATGGTGGCTGCGACTGGTCCGACGCCCTCGGCGCCGCGCACGGCGCGCTTGGCTATCCACACTATTTGAGGCTGGATCGCGTCGGCGATGATTTCACAGGTTACTTCTCCACCGACGGCGAGACCTGGCAACAAGGCTACACCCATACCAACGCAGCCTTCGAAGACCCCGTCCACGTCGGATTTGCCCTGGTCAGCCACGAGCAGGAAGTCGCGACCACCATGACCTTCAGCAACTTCGCCATCTCCTACCCCACCGTGGCAAGAGCGGGACAAGACCAATGGATCTACGGCGGGGATACTGTCACCCTCGACGGCAGCGGGTCGTACAACACCGATACCTACCACTGGGAGCAGGTCATTGTGGGCACCGAACCGACCGTGACCATAGCCGACCCTGATGCCGCCGACGGCATTACCACCTTTGACGCTCCCTCTCCTCTCGAGGTGGGGGTGACGCTGACCTTCCGCCTGACGGTCACCGGCGCGAGCGGGGAGGACACCTCCGAAGTGCAGTTCTTTGTCCGGTCCACCGGTCCTCCGCAAGTTGCTGCGAGTAACCTGCGCCTCGAGCGCATAGACTACGCCTTCATCTTGTTCTGGGACGACGCCTTTGACGCCGACCAATACGGCTTAGAGTTAGAACTGGCGCCGGGCGTCTGGATCGCCTGGGCCACGCTCACCGCTGACCCGAATACTCCCGGTGAGCAGTACCAGTCCGACGATATCACCCTTGGAACGGAAATTGGCATCAGGCTTGTGTCCAAGAACAAGCATGGAGATGGCGCCGTGAGCGAGGTGTTACGCTTTATGCCCATGCGGAACCTGGCTTTAACCGCAGACAACGGAGGCCCCTCGCCGCCGGACACGACTTTCGACTACGATGGAAACGCCGTTTCCGGCATCAACAATGGCGCCCAGGATGATAGCAGCGATAGCTGGGGCACCGCGGCCGAGACCGAGGACTGGTGGGGCTATACGTGGACAGAGCCACTTTACTTCGACGAGATCGCCTATTTCACCGGCAACATTTACTGGGATGGCGGCTGGTGGACTTCGCTCACCGTCGAGTACACCCAGGACGGCGCCACCTGGGTCGAAATTCCCGACGTGCAGATAGACCCTCCCTACGACCGAGGTGCGTTCACTCGCCACCTCATCACTTTCATGACCGTCAGAGGCGTGGGAATAAGGCTCTACGGGACGCCCGGTGGAATGGCCACGTTCACGTCAGTTGCCGAGCTCGAGGTTTACGGCGACCAGACCCAGGGACCTTTTAGGGTTCAGGGTGCGGATGCGGAGTTTCCGGAAAGGAGCACCGCCACTCTCGATGGCAGCCATTCCTTCTCGGAGAGAGGACCGCTTTCCGGGCACCTCTGGGAGCAGGTGAGCGGCCCAACTGTCGCCATCCAGAACGCCGGCACTGCCGTCGCCTCCTTCGATACTCCCGGCGTGGATGCGGACACGCCATGCGTGTTCAAGTACACGGCAACCGATGAGACTGACACCGCCAGCGACGAAGATGTAGTCATCACCATCAAGAACCTCGTGACAACCGCCGTTGCCGGCCCTGGCCAGCAGGTTGGCGAGGAAGTCGTGGTGACCCTCGATGGATCGGATTCCCTGTCCACTTCCGGCACGCTGACCTACCAGTGGACTCAGTTGACGGGCCCGGCAGTGGCCATTGATCCCGCGGACGGCAAAGCCGCCGTCATAACATTGACAACTCCGGAAATCTGGAACTTCACTAATCAACTGACCTTCCAACTCGAGGTGGATGATGACGTCGGCCCCACGAGCACCGATGAGGTGAACGTCAACGTCCTCAACGGGCTGTTGGATGTGAAGCCTGTGGGCGACGACTATCTTCAGGACGTCCTGCTTCTCGGGGAGAATTACACCTCGAGATTCTATGAGACGGACTGGAATTACGACTATCTCCACGAGGTTGGCGGCGAGGCGAACCAGACCCCGATGGCCGGTGACACTGTTTCCACCAGCTATAACCAGAGCGAAGATCCCCTCGTTTGGACGCCTCAGCACAGCGACGATGGATATTGGTTCCACGACATCGCTGATGACTACACCGGCTACCTCCACGTCTATATCCTCTCGCCGGACGAGCGCGAGGCCAGATGCCGGTTCTGGCACGATGATGAGGTGCGGTGCTGGAACAATGGAGCGGTCGCCTTCGAGCGAGGTGGATGGGACGGAGGTGTCGAGCAGCCCGGCGACTTCACTCTGGACGAGGGCCTCAACTCCATGACCTTCAAGCTCCACGAGGGGGGCGGCGGAGACCGCCTCGCCTTCAGGTTCGCTGACCGCAACGACATTCCGTACACCGATCTCGCCTTTGCCCCGTCTCTTCCGGTTCCTATCCCCACAGCTTACGCGGTAAGAGCTCTGCCCACTTCCTACGAGGTGGGGGTGACGCTGGACGTCGAAGTGGCTGTGAGGGCAGACCCCGACAACCCCCCCAGCAGCATCAATGTCACTGAGCCGATTCCGGGGGCTCTAACGGTAGCCGACGCCGGAGGCGGTGAGGTCATCGGTGGAACCATCAACTGGAATCTGACCGGAGCACAGGTGGGCATTCACACCATCAACTACTCGTTGGACGTGCCAGCAGGCGCCACCGCCGCCCTGCAGTTTGAGGGTACTGTAAACTACGATGGCGCTCCCCCCGCTCAGGGCATCCTTGGAGATAACCTGCTCTATACGATCCCCTCTGCCCCGACGAATGTGGCTGTGGAGATGCTCGTTGTCGGACGCGTCAACTGGAGTGCCAGCCCGGAAGAAGGTGTGGACGGCTATCGCGTCTTCAGCAGCGTCAACGGTGAGGCCTGGACGGAGATCGCCTATGTCACCGGCGCCTCTTACTTAGACGACTCGGTTGTCGAGGGCAGCACTTACAGCTATAAGGTCTCGGCGGTCAACAGCGTGGCTGGATTGGAAGGTCCCGAGTCGGCCCCCACGGACGAGGCCAGCCCCTTTGCCCCCTCTGCCCCGACGAATGTGGCTGCGGAGATGCTCCTTGCCGGACACGTCAGTTGGAGTGCCAGCCCGGAGGAAGGTGTCGACGGCTATCGGCTGTACAGCAGCGTCAACGGTGAGGCCTGGACGGAGATCGCCTATGTCACCGGCGCCTCTTACTTAGACGACTCGGCGGTCGAGGGCAGCACTTACAGCTATAAGGTCTCGGCGGTCAGCGTGGGTGGATCTGAAGGTCTCGCGTGGCCCCCCACGGACGAGGCCATGGTCATCATGGAGACCAGGCAGGTGGAGGACTTCAACTACGGCGGCGGCCTGTGGCCGTGGACTGACGCCGCCATTGACATCGCTGCCATTGAGGCGCCGGACTCCGATACACTCGGCATACCGGCTGAGTACGACTACTATCATGCGAGCGCTGACGGCCCGCACGACTATCGCCCCCTCGACGAGGTAGGCATTGAGACCGCCCTTGATGACGGCACAACGGACGTGTACCACACCAACATCGGATGGACCACCGTGGGCGATTGGTGGCGGTACACCTTCGACGTTCCGGCGCCGGAAGCTGAGGACCCTCCCGGCGGCTGGCTGAAGCTTGCCTTCAGGATCGCGGCTCCGGCCGATGGAACCATAGGCGCCTACTGGGATGAGACACCCATCGGGACCGGCAGTTACAACACCGGAAGCTGGCACGGGTTTACGTATGTTGTTCTGGAAGCGTTCCAGACCACACCCGGACTCCATACGCTGAGGGTGAAGGTGGAGGAGGGACAACCGCCGAACTTCGACAAGATCGGAATCGGGTGCAACTGGGAGTCGCCTCCGACGAAGATCACGGATATCGAGAGGATCGGCGACGAGCTAACGCTGACCTGGAGAGAGTCCAACGTCACGAGCTACTACATCGAGTACCGGTCTGACCTGATGGTTGGCGACTGGCAGGTGATCGCCGGCCCGTTCACCGGGACTACCTGGAGCACTCCGCTCCCAGACCTTACGGGATACATCCGCGTCCGAGCCGAATGACCCCGCAGTAAACGCGGAGAAAAGCAGCCCCGTCGAAAGGCGGGGCTGTTCTTTTTCCGCAGAACCCCCTCCGGGATGCTGACTGCCAAGCAATTCACGTCGGAGGTGACATCCTCCTCATTCCTGCGCCCCCGGATCGCGAGCAGTTGAAGCGAATCGCGGACCTGGCCAACCGTTCCATCAACGAACACCGTAACACATTAGAAGGGCTCGCCTGGTGAACAGCATCGCTCTTCAGGAGCTTGTCGTGATCCACGAACGCGTCATCCAAGAAACCAGCGGCTTCCCTCTCAGCAAATACCGCTCGACTTCATCTTGGTATTTCTGTATATTTTGAGAGTTGGTGGTGCACGGTGACCTTATGTTTTTCCTTGGACGACACGAGAGCGTCTTAGAGGTACAAGGGAGGCCTTCTCCAATGGGCAGAAAATACAAAAACTCGCCAATCATCGAAGCACTGTGTGAGTTCCGCTTCGAGCCAGGCCAGCCCTGGGACCTTACCATTCCGGGCCTCCTGTACGAGAAAATTCGCCAGCGCTTTCCCCTAAGGCGCCAGGCGAACCAATTTCGGGTCAGCTTCGGCCCCGGCCAGGAACCCGCTCAAGCCGAATCTCAATCCACCGGGCGAATGCAGTTCTTCCGCGAAGATGAAAAGGCGCTGGTCCAGGTGGATCGGGACCTGCTCGTCGTCAATCACCTCAAGCCATATCCAACATGGCAACACTTTCTCCCCTTGATCCGGGAGGCCTTTGACGCTTATCGCCAGGTCGCTGAGCCCAGCAGCGTCCGACGTATTGGCCTACGTTATATCAATCGCATCGAAATTCCCGGGCCTCGAATCGAATTAGGGGATTATTTTTGTTTCACCCCTCGCCTCGGTCCTGATGTCCCCAAGGATTTTGCGTCATTTATCGTGGGAATCCAAGTTCCGTATCAGAACTCACGGGATACGTTAAGGCTGCAAGCTACCACGGCCGCTGCCCAGCCCCCCGATACTGTCGCAATCATGCTGGACCTTGACTACTTCCTCGCCCAACCAACGCAGGCATCGTTGGAGACGGTTTTCGAGTGGCTGGAAGTGGCCCACGGCCACACCGAAGAGGTATTCGAAGCCTGCATCACAGAACGCCTCAGGGAAACGTTCAAGGAGGTCACAGGCTAAATGCCACACCTTGTCACAAAACAGCAAACCGAAACGTCGCCTTTTGGCCTCACGGGCTTCTCTTTGTCAGGGGAGACTCGCTTGTACGCGATGTATGACATGGCGCAATTGCATCGGACGGAAGCCCCCTCTTTTTTGACGGCCCTTACGGAGCCAGAAGAACTGATTCGGACCTGGCGACAGCCCGGCGAGGCCACCAGTATTGTCACCCGAAAACAGATTGATTCGCTCGAGCGCCTTTACGCCTTCAGAAGATGGCAGGAGGTGGTGCAGTTTCTTTCGGAACACCCCTTTCTCGTTGCGCTCTTGCAAGAGGCGCAGCGCGAGATCGAAACCCATTTCCCGGCACACCGCCAACTCTCTCTTGAAGTCTTGACCGACCCTGAAGCCATTGATGACCGTCAGTTAGTCCTTTTCATCGGAACGGACCTCGCTCCCGACGAAGCCCTCGCAGCTCTCCATCTCTTTGATAAGCAATGGTGGTTCGAAGCGTCGCGCGCGAGCCGCGGAAAGCTGTGTATCCATGTGGAGTAGCAATGAGCTTTGACTGGTCGGAGTACTTAACTTTGGCCCAACAGCTCGCGGGGTTAGATGTCACCCCTCCGGGGCAGGAGGCGACATACCGTTGCGCCCTGAGCCGTGCTTACTATGCCATTTTCTGCCTGGCAAGGAATAGACTCTTGGACGAAGGGCGTACGCTGTACGGAGACGGCCGGGACCACAGGCATGTTCAGAACGAATTCAAGGAGAGCCCTGACCCAAAGCGTCAAACCGTTGGCCAATATCTCAACCGACTACACACTGCTCGGATCAAAGCCGACTACCGCGACTCGTTCCCGCGACTCTCTCGCAGGATCAAAATAGATATGCCGTTGGCGCAGCAAGCGCTCCTTATCCTTGCCAAGCTGTAAGGCTTGCCGCCACCGACTGCGACCGACGAGAAGACCGAATATTCCGTCCCCGAAGCAGTCTCCCCGTTCATCAGCCACCCTTTGGTGAGCCAGCCAAACCATCCGCGGACGCATTTTGCCCGCAGTCTGCTCTTGACAACTGACACCAAATACTCTATAATATCACCAAAATCGAAGAAAAGCCCACACCCAAACGGGCCCTGGACAAACCGCTCCAACAAAGCAGGCATTCCAGTACGCGTTCTCGTCGAGAGAATACTGGAGAATACTGGAATTTTAGCCCCTTTTCGGGGTTAAAGGGAATATTGCAACTCGCTCATTTTGAGCCGGTTACATCGAAAATAGGAGAACAATTTGAGCATGAATGTGCAACAAACCCCAATTGAAACAACGCAAATCAAACCGGAGAACAAACCACGCGGGCATTGACAGGACCGAGCCACCGGGCAGCCGGAACAACCCTCGCCCGTCAGCACCCAGACCATCGCTCAACCCCCAATCCCTAAACCCCAAACCCTAACCCCCAAACCCTAAACCCTAAACCCTGCCCCCCCCCGCGACGGACAAGCTTCACGGGCATTTGCGGGCAAGGGATGAAAACCTCGCCTCATTCTCTCACATTTCCGGTCGCGGCCCATTCGCAGGCGCGGCGGAGGAGCTGGATGAAGCCCGGGGAGGTGAGGCTTTTCACGTCGTGGCCAAGAGGTGTGTGAAAGACCCTGCCGGCGCCGTACGGAAGAACGAAGCCCATCGGTTCATCCTTTCCGGTCACCTTCGAGCGAGCGGTGAGGAGAACCTTAATCGGCGTCTTGCCGGTGAGGCAGAAGTAAAGCTCGTCGGTCGTCTCGAAATCGGCGAGCTTGCGGGTGAGGGGATGTTTCCTGTCAACAACCTTCACGCGAAAAGGCCCGTAGGGGTCGTGGGTTCGCACCTTGTCCCAGACACGCCCGATGAGTTTGACGTATTCCGGCCAGTCCGGAAAGGCCCCCGAGGAGAAGTGGATGACCACAAGCCCCTTGCCGCCGCTGACGAAGCTTGTCAGCCCTTCGAGAGCTGCTTTGCTCGGCGAGGGCACTTGCCAGTCGCAATAGTTCAGCACAACGACATCGTATCGTTGGGCGATTGACGTGCCGAGAATCTCCGGGTCCTCCGAGACCCGCACGTCGAAACGGCCTGAGGATGCGAGCGTATCTCGCATCGCCTGACTGTTCGCGTGCCAGCGGTGCGCCGGATGCTCAGCCCCCGTAACGATGAGAACACGGACCGGCTTTGACTGCGAGGATGCCGCCAAAGCCTCTCCCGGAATCAGTAACAACATGACCATCAAAAGAAACAACATAGCAAACCTCCTCTACCTTACGTGGTTGAATGTGGCAAACGCTCCGAAGCACAACGAACACGCGCCACAGGATCGTCTGCTATTATTCTAACAGGTTTGCTCCCGATAGGGAAGTACAGGTAAACCGGAGAGAGCAAAACAAGCGTAGTGACTGGAACATGGGATTTCTCCTCTATTCCTAACTATGAAGTGCGGAAGCGAGGCTAAGTCCGGTGCCCGCTGAGGGCTGGTGAAAAGGAAGTCGTGCTGTTTTCCGATTGGGTTGTATCGCCGGCATGTTGCCGGCAGTATGGGGGGCATCTTGCCCCCGGTGTCGAAGGCGAGACGCCCTCGCGACTGCCGCCGGGACGGCGGCGTTACCCTAAACAACCTTACCCCCGGAGACGCAGCCGCACCCTCCCCGGCGGTTTCCTTGACCGGATAGACGTATTGTGAAAGAATCGAAAAAAGAGGAGGCGCCCGTTCGCCTGTCGCTTGCATGGAGGGACCGATTATGAAAGGACTTACGACGTGCCTGGTTGTTTGGAGCATTGCCCTGGCAGCTCACGCTGGCGAGCCGTTTCTCGACTCGCTGCCGGCCTTGCGTAGCTACGAGATGCGGCGAATCACATCGCACGACACGACCGGCGGCAACAGGGATTGGCGGTCTCTCGCGCCCGGCGACACCCTCGTCCTCGCCGACATCACGGGGCCGGGCTGCATCGTCCACTTCCGGGACAACGTCACCAGCGGTGAGCCGCACCACCTCCAGATGCACGTCTTGCGAATGTACTGGGACGACGAGAAAAACCCGAGCGTCGAGGCGCCCATTGGCGATTTCTTCGGCGTCGGCTTCGGCTTCACGGAGAAGTACAGCTCGGCATTGATGAACATTGACGCTCGCCGTGGCAAGGAGGCGACCGATCCGTCCGCTTTTGGCGCCGCCCGCAACTGCTACATCCCGATGCCGTTTGCCAGGGCGGCCCGCATCACCATCACCAATGAGGGGAAGAAGCCGAGCAGGCACTGGTACGAAATCAACTACAAAGCCTACAAGACACCGCGCGAAAACGTCGGCTACTTCCACGCCCAGTATCGCCAGGGGACACCGCCGCCCGCCGGCCCCTACCTGATTCTGGAAGCGAAAGGCCGGGGACATCTCGTCGGGTGTGTCCTCAGCGTCAAGAACAACGACGGCGGCTGGTGGGGCGAGGGGGATGAAATCTTGTACATTGACGGCAAGCATGTCATCCAGGGCACGGGCTCCGAGGATTATTTCTGCGAATCGTACGGCCTTAGACAGGGCTGCTTCCCCTACTACGGCGTGACGATATGCCAAGGGGCCTTCACGACGGCCTATCGCTGGCACGTCCCCGACGCCGTGCCCTTCGCGAAATCAATCCGTTTCCTCATCGAGCACGGAAGGGGAACGCCCCCATTCAAAAGCGGCAACTACTACTACAGCGTAGCGTACTGGTATCAGACGGAGCCGCATGCCCCATTCCCCAAGTTGCCCACCGTGAACGAGCGCTTGAGCTGGGCGGGCAAAGATACTGTTCTTCGCTAATTCATTTCGGAATTCTTCCACCCTGTGGCGAACAGGAGGGCTGACATGAACAACTGGTTCAAAATCTCACTCGGATTGATGGTTTTCGGTACGGCGGGCTGCCTCGTTGCGGTCGCCGCGTTGCCGGCGGGGGAGGCCAGTGAGGGCTACGCCCGAATGCTCCTGTCGGAAAAGGGGCTCGCGGCGTATTGGCGAATGGAAGGCAATCTGACGGACGCGAAGGGCGACGCCTCGGGTGTGCTTCGCGGGGGAAGGGCTCGCTTCGTAAAGGGACCGGGCGGAGGCAAAGCCCTGGCATTGGGCAAGGGGCAATTCGTCACCATAGGGAAAACGTCCCACCTGGATTTGCCTGAAACTACGGTCGAGCTGCTCTTCAAGCTGACCGCGAAGCCGTCTCAGGGGTACAACCCTTGCCTCATCGCCAAACGGCGAACAAGCGAGAACACGCGGTTCAGCGTCCACGTGCAGCGGAATCTCGAGTGGCTGGATGTTTGGAACGGCAGCCGGGTCATCTCAGCCCCGGTCCCGGCGGAGGCGCTTCGCGTCGGCCAATGGTATCACCTGGCGGTTGCTGCCGATGCTAAAGGTCTCAGCATTTACCTGGACGGGCTGCGATGTGACTTGCAGAGCGGTGGCTCGTTCAACTTTTCAGCCATGAACCTTCCCCTTCAGCTTGGGGCGTCGAGCCCCGAAGGCGGTGAGCAGTGCGAGTGCGACATAGATGAGGTAGCTGTCTATTCCCGTGTGCTCTCGGAGAAAGAGATTGACCGCCACCTCGAAGCACTCGGCTGGGCGGACAAGAAGAAAGAGTTCCTTCGACAGAGGCTCGCTCGCGAAGAGCAAATGAAACGCCGTCGGGAAGAGCGGCTCGCGAAACGCACGAACGATCCCCGCCTTCTGGCTCGCGGTGAGACGCGAGTGTATAGGGACCAACACCTTACGGCCATCAGCCTGCCGCTGGGCGGCATCGGGGCTGGGTGTATCCAGATCAACGGCAAGGCTGAGCGGGCAATCTGGCAGATTTTCAACAACTTCAAAGGGGTGTTTGTGCCGCACAGTTTTTTCGCGGTTAGGGCGAAGGCGGCCGACGGCGAGCCGGTCGTGCGCGCCTTGCAAACGAGCCCTGTCGGACCGTTCGAGGCGATGAAGAGCCTGACTTTTCGAGGAGAATACCCCTTCGGCTGGTACGATTTCGAGGAGCCGGAGATGCCAGTCGCCGTGAGCATGGAAACGTTCAGCCCGCTGATACCATTCAATGCCAGAGACTCGGCGATCCCGTGCGCTATCTTCAACCTCACGGCACGAAATACCTCCGAGAAAAAGGTGCACGTCAGTTTCCTCGCGACCCAGCAGAACGCCGTGGGCTTCGCGGGCGAGGGAAAGATCGAGGGCCGGCGGTTCGCCGGATACGGCGGGAATCGCAACCGGGTCGTCAAAGCAGCGGGCGAGACAATTCTTCACATGACCATTGAGCGGAAGAAAGATTCGGCGGGATACGGGGACATGGCTCTCGCTGCGTTTGACGATGAGGCCACGGCAACAGCGTCCTGGGACACCCTCGATGCGCTCCTGAAGGACATATCGCGGGACGGTCAGCTCAGCGGTAGGGAGATAGCTGGGCTATCACCAACAGGTCAGACCCTCGACGGAGCTCTGGCTGCACCTTTCACTCTCGAGCCCGGTCGCAGCCGCACGGTCACATTGGTACTGAGCTGGTACTTCCCCAATGGCAGGCACGGCGCCGGAAGATGGGGCGGAAAGGGAAACATGTACGCTAACTGGTGGGACGGCGCGGTAAGCGTGGCAAGCGATGTCCACAACCGATTCGACGAACTGACCCGTCTCACGCGCCTGTACCACGATACGTTTTACGCCTCGAACCTCCCGCATTGGCTCCTGGACCGGATGACATCGCAGGTGGCGGTGTTGCGGAGCAAGACATGTTTCTGGACCGAGGGCGGTTACTTCGGCGGCTGGGAGGGCTGCTGTCCCGGGTCGGGCTGCTGTAACGGCAATTGCGCCCACGTGTGGCATTATGCCCAGGCGCACGCCCGGCTGTTTCCTTTCATCGCCCGCCGAATGCGGGAGGAGGCGCTTGAGCATCAGCAGGAGGACGGAGGGATTCCGTTCCGTCAGCCCGCCGGCGCCGTCGCCACCGACGGCCAGTGCGGCGAAATCCTCGAAGCGTACCGCGAACACTTGTGCAGCACCAATGGCGTCTGGCTCAAGGAGAACTGGCCGAAGGTGAAAAAGGCGATGGAATACACCATTGCGCGCTGGGACAAGGATGAGGACGGCGTATTGTCCGGCCCCCAACATAACACGCTCGACGCGAATCTCGGCGGCAGCACGACCTGGTTGGGGTCCATGTATCTGGCGGCCCTCGCTGCTTCGGAGAAAATGGCCCTCCTTGAAGGTGAACCGAAAGTAGCTCAACGCTATCGGCAGATACGTAACTCAGGCTCAAAGAAGCAGAATGAGACGCTGTGGAACGGCGAGTATTACATTCAGATTCCCGATGCCCAGTCCCGCGCCACGCGGGATTTCCTCACCGGCTGCGACGTGGACATGATGCTCGGCCAGTGGTGGGCCAATCAGCTCGACCTGGGCTGGTTGTATCCGCCAGAGCGAGTGAAAAGTTCGCTGCAATCTCTGTTCAAATATAACTTCAGGGTTGATTTTCACGGGTTCAAGCAGTCACCGCGGAAGTTCGTTGATGAGGAGGATGCCGGTTTGCTCGACATGACCTGGCCGCATGGAGGCCGTCCCGCGCCACAGCAATGTATATTGTACGCGAATGAGGTGCAGAGCGGTTACGAAGCGGCTGCCCTCGTGGCCATGGTGCAGGCAGGACTCCTGAAGGAGGGGGTCACGGTGGCGCTCGCGGCAGCCGACCGCTATGACGGCCGCCTTCGCACCGGCTTGACTGCCAGTAGAACGGCATCGTGGGGCTACAGCGGCAACCCGTTCGGGGACGATGAGTGCGGCAAGTTCTACGCCCGGGCGATGAGCATCTGGTCCATGCTGCTGGCGTGCCAGGGCTTCATCTACGACGGCCCCGCGGGCGAGATCGGTTTCAAACCCCTATGGCGGCAGGACAATCACGCGACGTTCTTCACCGCTGCCGAGGGATGGGGACTGTTCACCCAAACCCGCAACCGGGACCGTCAAACCGACCGGATTGACGTGAAGTGGGGCAAACTGCGGGTCAGGACGCTCATTTTCGAGCTGCCTGAGTTCGTGAACCTGAGGAAAACCGCCGTCATCGTCGCCGGCAAGGAGGCGGACGCCCAGGCGAAACAAGATGGCCGATGCCTCACCATCACGCTGGCGCGGGAGGCGGTCGTGGACTGTGACGAGGCGCTCGAAACGACCATGACGTTTTGATCGAGAGAAACGCGGCCGAACGCTCCTCCAGCAAGATAACGCGCTCAAGCCGACGGGACTTTCGTTTGAGAAGATCCCGGCAGCCGGTTTCTGCACTCATCTGCGATTTTTTCGGAACGTGACGGATGAGTTCGAAATTATATGTTCTTCTTCTGCGTTTTGTTCTGCTTGCCCTTTCTTTTCTTGGCGGCTGACGGTTTCTTGAAGAACTCGAGATTGACCTTGGCGGGCTGGGGGTTGTCCGAGGTCAACGGCTGGGAGTCGCCGAAGAGCTTCTGCTGCTCGGTCATCACGGCCAGCAGCTCCTTGACCTTGCCGGCGTAGGCGGGGTCGTCCGCGAGGTCCTTCGTCTCATCGGGGTCTTTCCGAAGGTCGAACAACTGCGTCCTGTTGATTTGGGGATAGCGAAGGAGCTTCCAGCGGCCGCGACGCACCGCTCGCTGCAAGTTCTTGTAGGCAAGGAAAACTGTATCGCGAACCTTGTTCGTCTTGCCCTGTATCACCGGTGCAAGACTTTTGCCCTCGAGCGAGGCAGGGACCTTTGCACCGACCAGCTCGCACACCGTCGGGTAAACGTCGAACAGGTATGCGAGCGCATCCGACGATTTGCCCTTCGGGATGCCCGGGCCGCAGAAGATCAGCGGCACACCCATGCTGTCCTCGTAAAGGTTCTGCTTGCCCATCAGGCCGTGGCTGCCGATGGCGATGCCCTGGTCGGAGGAAAAGATGATGATGGTGTTCTCGTATTCGCCGAGGTCCTTCAGAGTCCGGATGATCCTGCCTATCTGCTCGTCGAGGTAGGTGATGTCGGCGTAGTAGTCCCGCAGATGTTTTCGGATGACCGCTTTTGTTCGCGGCCAGGGGGCGAGCTGTTCGTCGCGAATGAGCAGCTCACCGTTGTTGAACGGATGGAACGGCTTGAAGTTCGGTGGGACGGGAATCCTCTCGATGTCGTACTTGGCCAGGTACTCCTCGGGCGCGACCCGTGGGTCGTGTGGAGACGCGAAGGCAAGGTACATGAAAAACGGCTTTCCCTTCTTACGCTCGCGCAGGAACCTGGTCGCATCGTTTGCGACCACTTCGCCAGGATGTCCGGAGAGCCGAACGGCGCCATCGCCCAGGTAGTGGCTGTATGTGAAAAACGGATGAACGCTTCTTGCTGTATTGCCTCGCTTGCCGTGGTGGTAGGAGACGTAACCTGCTTCGTTTATTGACTTGGGGAAGTTCGGCGCGTCCTTTGGCAGATTCCTTACGGAAAACCACGAACGGCCTCGCAGCAGCATCATTCGGCTCGGCAGGCAGACTGCCCCGCTGAAACCGCCCATGCAGTAGGCGTTGGTGAACACGACGCCGGACTTCGCCAGCTTGTCGAGGTTCGGCGTCCGGATGTGCGGGTTGCCCAGGGCAGCGATGGTATCCTCCCGCTGATCGTCCGTGAAAAGGAACAGCACGTTGGGTTTCCTCGCCCTGGCCGTCGTTTCTCCGGCTTTCGCATTCGTCCGCCCCGCCGGCACGGCCAGAGATGCCGCCGCCAAACCGATGGTTTTTAGAAAATCGCGACGTGTACGGATGGACCTGTCCATGTTCCTCACCCCTTTTGTTATGATTAGATTTCTTCTGCAACTTTTAACGTAGCATAGCCATTCGGATTCGGGATTTCAAGACACGCAGAAAAAAGGGGCGTCGGTGTGTTTCCGTTGAAGAAACGCAGCCACACCCCTCGCCTGAAAAAGCTTGCGTCTGCGCCTCATTTGCTTACAATAGCATCTCGGCTTCGGCGCCTTGTGAGGAGGAATAGCGAATGGCGGAAGTGATTAGGGAAGATAAGAAGACGTTGCTTAAATATCTCCGGCAGATGTTCGAAATTCGGTTCTTTGAAGAAAAGGTGATGGAGCTGCTCTCGCAGAACATCATCAAGGGGGCTTCTCATCTTTACGCGGGAGAGGAGGCGACCGCGGTGGGGGCCTGTGCGGCGATTGAGCCGACGGATTACATCACGTCAACTCATCGGGGGCACGGGCACTGCATCGCCAAGGGGGGGCAATTGCCCAAGATGATGGCAGAGCTCTGCGGCAAAAAAACCGGCTATAGCAGAGGCCGCGGCGGTTCGATGCACATTGCCGACGTCGCCAAGGGCAACCTCGGCGCCACCGGAATCGTCGGCGGGAACGTCCCCGTGGCGACCGGGGCGGCGCTGGCCCTAAAGCTGCGTGGTGAGAAGAAGGTTGTGCTTTGTTTCTTCGGGGACGGCGCCGCGAACAACGCGACATTTCACGAGTCGCTCAACATGGCGGGCGTCTGGAAACTCCCTGTTATCTATATCTGCGAAAACAATCTTTACGGGATGAGCGTTTCCACGAAGAGGGCGTGCGCAGTTGAGGACATCGCTTCCAGGGCGTCGTCGTACGATATGCCGGGAGCGATTGTTGACGGGCAGAACGTTCTGGCGGTTAAGGAAACTGTCGGCAAAGCGGTCGAGCGGGCAAGAGCGGGACTCGGCCCCACCCTCATCGAGGCGAAAACCTATCGTTATTTCGGGCACTCACGAAGCGACCCCAGAAAATATCGCACTAAGGAAGAGGAGAAATTCTACAAGGAGCAGCGAGACCCGATAAATCTGTTCATAGGGAAATTGCTGAAGCAAAAAATAGCGACAAAGGAGGAAATTGACGCCCTGGAGAAATCGGTTCACGAGGCGATAGAGGACGCTACGAAGTTCGCCCTCGACAGCCCCTATCCCGATGTCAGCGAGCTGTACGATTTCCTTTATGTCGAGTAGAAGGAGTCGAAGATGCTTCTCGTCTTGGCGAGGGAAAAGGGACGCAGGAGACCTCTCGCAAAGCCGCAAAGCTCGCTAAGGAAAAACTCCACATGCCCTTTGCGCTCTTGGTGTCTTGGCGAGAGAAAAGGGACGCAGGAAACCTCTCGCAAAGCCGCACAGGCGCAAAGTAGGAAAGCGGCATACGAAGATAACTACATCTCTATCGTGGACAAAGAAGTGGTATCGGCGGATGAAGATCCGGAAGTGGCCCACGCACAGGCTAAAAAGAAATATCGAGATAAAGAGGTTGCACTCTGGAAGGTTCCCCACAGTGACGCGTTTATTTTCTAAGTAACAAGGCAATCGAATCGTCGAGTTTGCTTTAGGCAGTCAATTGGCCCGTCGCTTGTGGGAGCTTCAAGGAAGAGGAGCATGAGCGAGAAGTTTTTCTGGGAAGCAGTCAGAGACGCGCTTAGAGAAGAAATGATCCGCGACCCCAACGTTTTTGTCATGGGAGAGGATGTCGCTATCTATGGCGGAGCGTATGGCGCGACCCGAGGGTTGTACGAAGAGTTCGGTGAGGAGCGTGTGCGGGACACGGCGATTTCGGAGGCGGCCATCGCCGGAGCGGCGACGGGCGCCGCTATGCTGGGAATGCGGCCGGTCGCGGAAATCATGTACGCGGACTTCCTGACGCTGGCGATGGATCAACTGGTAAACACCGCCGCGAAGAATCGCTACATGTTCGGGGGGCGTACGAAAGTGCCCATGGTCCTTCGGACGGAAGGAGGCGCCGGTCGTGGAATCGCCGCGCAGCACTCTCAAAGCACGGAAGCGTGGTTTAATCATGTTCCGGGGCTGTACCTTGTTATGCCCGCGACGCCTTACGACGCGAAGGGTCTGCTGAAGACGTGCATTCGCGACGATAATCCGATCGTTTTCATCGAGCACAAAATGCTTTACAAGACGAAGGGGGAAGTGCCCGAGGAGGAATATCTCATTCCTCTGGGTCTGGCGGACGTCAAGCGCGCGGGGAAGGACGTGACGGTCATCGCCTATTCGAAAATGGTTCTGGAATCGCTCGCAGCCGCCGAGCAGCTTGCGGAGGAAGGGATTGACGCGGAGGTCGTTGACCTTCGTTCGATCAAACCTTTGGATGTGGATACGATAGTCAGGTCTGTTCGCAAGACGGGAAAAGTCATTTGCGTCTCCGAGGGATGCAGGACGAACGGCGTCGCCAGCGAGGTGGTCTCCGTCATTCAGGAGGAGGCTTTCGACTACTTGGACTCGCCGGTGAAAAGGGTCTGTGCGGCTGATGTGCCGATTCCGATGAGCCCGGTGCTGGAAGCCGCCGCGGTGCCGTCGGCGGAGGACGTTGCGGAAGCGGCGAAAGAACTCTTGGGTTAGTACAGGCGTTCGCAAGTACGGTACGGTGTGGTGCTGTGGGGAAGGGAATCCTTCGACAGGATAACAGGATGGACGGGATTGTTCAACACTTTGCCATCACGGGTAAACAGTATTCCCAGAATCCTGTCTATCCTGTTATCCGGTCAAAAAAATATGTGACCGAATTTATCAACCACAGCACTTAGGATTTGTCATGGCAACTCCCGTTATAGTTCCCCAACTTGGTCAGACGATGGAAGAGGCAACAATCGTCCGCTGGCTGAAAAACGAGGGCGATGTTGTCAGCCGGGGGGACGCGCTTCTCGAGATTCAGACGGATAAAGCCGTGCTGGAGGTCGAGAGCTTCGCCTCCGGCACGCTCCTGAAAACTCTGGCTCAGCCGGGCGAGACAATCCCGGTCCTTCAGGTGATAGGCTTCATCGGCGAGCCGGGCGAGAAGTTGCCGGAAGTGCCGAAGCCACCGCCAGCCAAAGCGGCTGCTCCATCTGAAAGAAAGCCTCGCCCCGCCATCTCCCGGCGGCCTCAAGCACCGCTGGAAAGACCCGCCGCCGCAGTAGAAGCTCCGGTCCCTCCACAGGCCTCTCCCGCACCTTCTGAGACGAGGTTTAGCATATCTCCGCGGGCCAGAAAGCTGGCAAGAGAGCGAGTTATTGACCCGACGAAAATCGTCGGAACGGGGCCGAATGGGAGAGTTATCGAGCGAGACGTCCTGGCGTATCTTGAGCGGAAAGGCTATGACGGCCTCGCCATCTCGCCGACGGCGAAGCGGCTCGCTGCCGAGCTGAAGACAGATATTTTGGATATGAAGGGCACAGGTCCCGGAGGGAAAATCGTCAAAGAGGACGTTCTCAAAGCCGAGAGAGAGAAGCCTCGTCCCCTGAGCATGACACGGAAGATCATCGCCTCGAAGATGGTCAAAAGCGCGAGGGAAATCCCTTATTTCCTGGTGACGGTGGCGGTGGACATGACGGAGGCGGCTGCGGTCAGAGAGAGGCTTAACGAGGAGAGGACGGAGAGGATTTCGTACAACGACTTCATTGTCAAAGCGTGCGGCTTTGCGCTGAGCTCTTTCCCCATCGTCAACGGCGCCTGTCTCGGGGACACATATAAGATGAACGAAGAGGTCAACATCGGCGTCGCGATTGACACGGAGGAAGGTCTGATTGTTCCGGTGCTCAGGAACGTGGGTCGCAAGCCCCTCGAGCGGATAGCCTCGGAGAGCGCACACCTCGTCGAGAAGGTGAAGAGCAAAAAGGTGCTGCCGGATGAGCTCGAGGGCGCGACGTTCACCGTCTCGAACATGGGGATGCTCGGGGTGGAGAGTTTCACAGCGATAATTCCGCCGGGGCAAGGGGCTGTTCTGGCGGTGGGCGGGATTACGGACTCTCTGGTTGTTCGTAACGGGGCGCCGACTGCCAGAAAAATCATGAGGATAACTCTCAGCTCCGACCACCGCATCATTGACGGAGCGACGGCGGCGAGGTTCCTTAACGAGGTGAAGCAGAAACTTGAAGAGCCCTCCTGGGCCGGGTGACCGGCGCGCTTTTCGGGCAGTCCCGAGACTTGCGACTTCCTGTATGGCCAAGTCGGTCTGTCAATTGACCAGGTTTACCGGGCAGGACTTGTGGGAATGAGCGGAAGTAAACGGGCGAGAGGCGGCCTGTTGGCATTCCGGAGGACCCGGGCAGTGACAGTGCTACATCCATTCCAAGGGGCCGGGTTAGGGACTCAAGCGAGGTTATGACGCAGAGTTTTGCCGCCGAGTGGCGAGCAAGAGCAAGTGTCGCCCGTCCCCGCATGTGTGCGTTTCCTTGGGGCGATCGCATACCGGGACTTCCTGGGATTCTACCAGGCGAAGGAATAAGCGCTGCCCCTCATATAATAAACGCCGACCCATAGATTCAGGCGGAGGCGAATGGTCGCCATCGCCATATCAAGCGGCGAGTCCATCGGGACAAGAGACGCCCACCCATTACAGTGCCCCCACCATCCACACGAAGGTTCAAGCTCAACGGGGTAACGGTATCCACTGCGTGCGGGCATCGCGCGTGCATCGCTTGCGTGGTTCAGCCGATAGATGTAGGGGTTCTCGGGGAAGGCCGAGGCACAAAACAAGCTCGCAACAAAGAGAATAACGATCGCGGCTATTAGGATACGCATTGCTGGTCTCCTTTACTGTTTTCCTTTTGCACGTTACCGTCCGCTTGTGCCGGACGAGTGATGTTGCCGTGGATTGCTATGGAGGCACAGTAACAATTCATGTACCAAGTTTCTGAGCTAAAACGGCGACCTTCTCCTCGCGGCGCAACTTCTTCCATTGACGTGAAATGCGTCAACAAGCAATTGTTGAGCCAGGACTTCGGGAAGTCGGGATCGGCTGAATATCGGCAGCAGAATATATCTATTTGGAATAATTGTGGACAGAGAGACATGGCACTGACCGTAGAGAGGTGTTAGCCAGTCAGCCGCGATGGCTTCTTGTGTCTGATTCGGGCGTGGAAGCTTTACGGATCTTGGGGATGATGTCGCCGTCGGTGGGCAGCACGATGTATGACCCCAGTCTCCGGCGGATACCCGGCCAAGGCGGGGGAGGGAGAAGGGGAAGAGGAGAGTAACGCAAAGGCGCAGAGTCGCAGAGAGGAGCATCAGAAGGACTCCGTAGTCGCCTGCCGTGGCATGGGCATCTTGCCCATGATCCCTCGACGGGTACCCCGCCAGAGGCGGAGGATGCCACGCGGGGGATGCCACGTGGGGAACGCCTTTTTTTGCCGTGAAGGGCACAGCCCGACCCCGTCGTGGGCAAGGGAGCCCCTCGATATCCCCCCAACGGCGGGACAGGACGCCAGCGATACGTAAGCCCCTCTGCGCGCTCTGCGCACTCTGCGGTTCCACCCTCAGCCGCCCGTAACTGAGGCGTTACGTCGGAGAGTTTCCGAACGGATGCCGCATTCGAGTCAGAGTGGACCCTTGTACAGCTCGGCGGAGAAAAGGGTCGAATACGTCGGCCCCTCGGACGAGAGGACGCTGCGGATGAGGTGAATTTCCGTCGCGCGGAACGTCCCCGCCTGGAACTCGCTTTGGGCGTGGAGAAGGTGCATCAGCTTCTCGACATTGTTCGGGCTTTTCACACGCCCGAGGGTGATGTGCGGCGAATACCCCCTCTTTTCCGGCTTGAAGCCGAGCTTTTTCATCTCTCTGGAGACCGAGGATTGCAGCGCAGCCAGCGAATCTGCCCCTTGCAAGACGCCTATCCAAACCACCCTCGGCCTTCGTTCGTTCGGAAAAACGCCCAGTCCGCCAATGGAGATGTCGAAACCGCGATGCGAATCGCCTACCCGGCTCAGGGCCGATTCGATCTCGTCTATTCTGTCCACGGGCGTGTCCCCGAGAAACTGAAGGGTGACGTGTGTGTTGCCGGGCTTTACCCAGCGCACGTCAGCCCGCGAGCGCTCGAGGGTGCGCTGAATCTCGCCGAATCTCTGCTTGATCTGACCCGGAATCTGCACGGCGATGAACGCTCGAATCGTTTCCATTTTGCCCACCTGGACGGTCGTTACGTTCTAAGTGCACCCGTTCGCAACTACCGTAACGTATAGTGCGGGGTGAAGGCAATCCTTCGACAGGATAACCCCGCCTCCGGCGGGGCATCGTTCAAGGAATGTGAGGTGTCCAGTAAATCGGAACCCGCGTGGGGCACTCTGAAAAACCAGGAAGAACAAGCAATTGGCTGATAAGTTGTCGCAGAGTTCGCACTCCCCCGCCCGGGGGGCGAAGGAGATACCGTCGTTGTGGAACTGAGGTCCGTCAGGCCCCGGTCAGTGGTCATGAGATATAGCTCGTCAATTATCTCGTCGCCGCCCCGCAAAACGCGGGGTAGGCCTTGTCTTGAATTTCGGAGGACGGAAAATGGAGGTAAAGCGAAAGGTCAAGAACCTTTCGCAGAGATAAACAGGATTCCAAGAATCCCGTCCATCCTGTTATCCCGTCAAGAAAAATACGTGACCGAATTTATGAACCAGAGCACTAAGTCAATCTTTCGTCCTTAGCCCCGGACGTGGCGAGAGTTTCTTTCGCATCCGTGCCGTCACTGCTCGGGTTACGCAGCGCCCGCGGGACGGTTATCGCCCCCGCGGACTTGCAACAGGTACTCTCTAATCATATTGAGAGCTGCCTGAGACGCACGGTATCTAACCCATTCTCTCTCTCCGCGGAAATAGAATTTCCTGGCTTGCGTTGTGTGTCCGTCCGAAATTGCCATGTAAACGAGCCCCACCGGTTTCTCCTTTGTCCCGCCGGTTGGGCCAGCGATTCCCGTCGTGGAGAGCCCGATGTCCGTCCCAGCCTTTTTCCGGACGTTTTCGGCCATCTCCCTCGCCGTCTCTTCGCTGACAGCACCGTGCGCCGTGAGCGTTTTCTCCGAAACGCCCAGCAGGTTTTCCTTCCATCGGTTGCTGTAAGAGACGAACGCGCCTTCAAAATAATTGGAGCTGCCCGAGATGTCCGTGATGCGTTTAGAGATAAGTCCGCCGGTGCACGACTCCGCAAAAGCGACAGTCTTTTTTGCCTCTCGCAGCATTTCGCCGACGACCGCCTCGAGGGACTTGTCGTCTTTGGCGAAAATCGCTTTGCCGAACTGTTCGTCGAGTACCTTCTCCCCTTCGCGGATGGTTCGTTCGCCTTGTTCCCTCGTCGCGCACGTGCAGGACAGCCGGACATCCACCTGGTACGGGTGTGCGACCAGCCCGTACGATAGCCGCGGAATCTTCTGCAAAAGCTTCGCTATTCTCTGTTCGATTTGCGATTCCCGAATCGCTATTGTACGGAAGGTCTTTTGCAGGAACACCTCACCGGTTCTTGCCGCCTCCAGTTCCGGGACCACCACGGCTTCAAACATGGGCTTGAGCTCGTTCGGCGGCCCGGGCAGCGCCACGAGCCGCTTCTCCCCCTGCTCGAAAATGAAGCCCGGCGCCGTCCCCACCGAATTCGGAATTACGAAAGCGGATTCCGGAACATCAGCCTGTGTGAGAACAATAGACGGGACATCCCGCCCGTATCTCTCCCGAAGGTGGTCCAGCAGCGCCTCGTCCCTTACCAGCTTAGTTCGGAAAAGCTCCGCGAGGGCCGATTTCGTTGTGTCGTCTTTCGTGGGGCCGAGGCCGCCGGTTGTGATGACCACATCGCTCCTTTCCAGCGACGCGGCGAGAACCTTCGCGAGAACCTCCCTCTCGTCCGGAACCGTTATCTGCATGGCGAGTCTGACGCCGATTCGCGCAAGTCTCTCGCCGATGTACGCCGTGTTGGTGTTGAGGACTTTTCCGAGAAGAATCTCGTCGCCAATCGTGATAAGTTCGGCTTTCAATTCCGCCCTCCTGCCGCCAGCGGCGGCGAATGGTTACAATCCGATGCCGCTGTAGTAAGAACTCCAGAACGAGAGAATCTTGTAAGCAAAATAAAGGACTCCGAGGATGTAAAACGCCCTCACACCGATTACTATTGAAATGTGCAGAGTCGCCAGCGCCTGCTCCCGGGCATGCTTGGAGACGTGCCCCATGGCCTCATGGAGCTTTCCGGTCTCCTCGCCGACGATGAACATCTGAATGGCCTCGAAGGAAAAGACCCTCGTTTTCTCGAGCGCCTCCGAAATCGAGCTTCCCTTCTCGATATATTCAGACGCGCGCAGCGCGCGCTTCCGGAAAGCGACATTCCCGCTGCTGTCGGAAGACAGCCTGATGGCCGAGCCAATATCGAGACCGGTTTCCGAAGCGAGCCGCATCCCCTCGCAGAACCGCGACAGACAGAGTTTCTTGACCAAGCGCCCGACGAACGGCAGATGGAACAATACTTTCGCGAGGGCGTTGCGGAAACCCGCCGAGAAATAGTAAGCGCTCCCTACAATCAGCGCTCCGAGAACAACCCATGCCATCGCATCAAGACGTCTTTGCAGTGCGGCGGCGCCCCCCGTGACCCACTCGATAAAGAGAACCAGCGCCATCAAAACGCCAAAATAAACCAGAATGGGATAAAGCTCTTTTTTCACCGTCCGGGAGATGTCATACCGCTGCTCGTAGTAGGACGAAAGGCTTTTTGTGACCTCCTCCAACCTCCCGGTTCTTTCCCCCGCGGTTATCATCTTCGTAAAGAAATCCGGGAAAATACGCCTGTGCTTTTCAAAGGCTTGGGAAAGAGTCGAGCCGGAACCGATGCTTCTCTTGACCTCTCCGGAGACGGCCCTCAATCGTCTGGTGGGGGCCGTTCGGGCAAGCACGTCAAGAACCCGATTGATGGGAAGGCCCGCATTAAGGCTGGTGGAGAGCTGTTTGGCGTAATAGAAGATATTCTTGAGGGACATGTGCGGAGCAACTCCCTCGTCCTTTGCCAGTCACCCAGAGGCGGCGACAGGCGGGCGCTTGAACGCATCACCGAGACTCGGAACAACATCGCCCCATACGAAAACGGAGCTGCGGCCGGCGAGCAGTCGGCTCAAGACGTTCTACCACGTCCTAATCATGTAGAAGCGCCTGGCGACGCCCGGGGCGCCGGGAGAATCGTCCCCATCTCCGATGGTATTTATGCCGTGGTCCCTGAAGGAGAGCCTTCCTCCGAACGCTCTCTGGATGACCGGCCATTGAACGGGCTGCCACGCGTTCAGCTCTTCGTTGTACCACAGCACTTGATAGGTTCTTCCGCTCCTCGTCGGCCATGACAAGAGAAACTCTCCTGTATCGGGGATGATGTTCGCCGTGACGCGCGATAGGTCGTGCGGGTCGGTGGGGTCTGTCCCTGCAATATATTCGTCGCGGTTGGTCTGGCCATCGCCGTCCAGGTCATCATTGGCAAATACATCTGTAATGGCGTCAATGGCGTCCGCTGGATCGAAGGCGACTATGGTCTCCTCGAACTCGTCTGGCAAGCCATCCTCATCCGCGTCAACGGGGGGGCTGCGTTTGACCACGTACATCCACCCTGACCTGCCTCCGACCAAAAGGTCAAACGCGCCATTGTTATTCCAATCAACGACATCTATGCACGAATCCTCTCCAATATCCACAACTTCTTCCCCGGTTGTTAAGGGCTCACCAGCGGCGAGGTTAGGGTTCGTGTCCGTCCCTTGATTCTTGTAGAAGAAGACCTTTCCCGCGCTGCAACCTACGAGAAGGTCGCGGACTCCATCGCCGTCCCAATCCACATGTTTGGGGCTTGACAGGCCACCTTCCGCCACAAGTGTCTTGCCCCCGGCTTGCACGTAGGAGGGAGGGCCAAAGTCCGGTTGCTCGTCGGAGTTGACATTCAGAAACAGGGAAATGGTTCCCGCTTCGCATCCGACAAGCAGGTCCTTTTTGCCGTCGCCGTTCCAGTCTGTTAGGCACGGCGCCGCCTCCCAGCCTACGTTAATATCGGCTACCCCGTATTTCACCCGCGTGGCCTTTTGCAGGGCTGGTTGTGAAACGTCGCTGGTGTTGAGGAACAAAATAACGTAGCCGGTGGTAGTCCCCGATATCAGGTCCTTCTCTCCGTCGTTATTCCAATCCAGAACCTGTGGGTATGACCGGTGGGCGCACGCGAAGCCAGCCCTGAGCGTACTTCCTCCAGCCTGAAGGTATTCATACTCGAGGAAAAGAGGTTCGGTGTCCGTCCCTGTATTCAAGAAGAGGCGAACCTTGGCGGCTTTCATCTCGCCCACAAGAAGGTCCTTTTTTCCGTCGTTGTCCCAATCCGCCGCGAAGGGGACCGCTTGCGCTATGTCGCCGCACGCCGAGGTCTCGATTGGAAGTTGTTGCGGCTGCTCCAGAATCGGCATTTGTCCAAGAGCCGCAGTCGTGCCCAGAACAATGGAACCCACCGCCCAGTAGTGCGCGAGCATCCCGTGTCGAGTACCCATCATGAAACCTCCCATGAAAGCCCGATGTAAGTTTGTCGTTACTTCAGTGCAGGGACAAGTAAGCCAAAAGGTTAGACCAGTTTCCTGCCAGTGTCAATAGCAATACGTTTTATGAAGTATGGCCTCAGTCTCGGGCGGATACCCCGTCTTGGCGGTGGAGAGAAAAAGGGAAGAGAAGGGTAACGCAAAGGCGCAGAGTCGCAGAGAGGAGAATGATAAGGACTGCGTCGTTGCCTGCCGTGGCAGGGGCATCTTGCCCATGATCCCCACGGGTCCCCCGCCAGAGGCGGGGGATGCCCCATGTGGCACGGCTTTTTTTGCCGTGAAGGGTGCAGCCCGAGCCCGTTGAGCGCAAGGGAGCCCCTCGACATCCCCCGCGGAACGCGGGGCGGGACAGGATGCAGGCGATACGTAAGCCTCTCTGCGGTCTCTGCGCACTCTGCGGTTACACCCTCAGCGGCCGATAATTTAGCGATTACACCTCAGCAAAAATTTATCTTGCAGGCGGGTCGCGCGTTTGTGTAACATACGCCGCTTTTGCAGTTGGCGCGGTTTTTGTGTATGGGCAAGTCAGTGTCGGTTTTGCAACACTTCGCCCTCAAAAAGAGAGGATGTGCGGACAAGAATGACATCTATCCCCATTCCGCCCAGACATCAATTCTATGTTCCCGAAGACCCAGCCTATGTGATCTTCGCGAGTATGCGAGACGCTATTCGTTTCATTATCAATTACACCCTTGAGGAGTACGAGGGAAACCTCCGTTGCAAATCAACGTTCGTGGACTACCTGGGTCGCCCGCAGCTCTGGCATCCCTTTGGGGGCGTTGAAGGGGTCGGTTGGGGGGCGAACGCTGTCGGCGGAGCGTGGGAGCTGTACAAATACGGCGAGTTCAGTAGGGATGAGAGAGTCAAGAATGTCGCCCTGTCTGTCCTGCGGCACTGTCTCGACAGCGGTTTTGTCAACTATGAGACTGGTTTCATCACCCCTTACAGAGACACCGACAACGGCAAACTTTACCTGAATTACCTCCACTCCGACGAACAGAACGAGTGGCTCTGCCCGGGTTCCGCGGCGAAGGTCGCCTACCAGTTCCTCCAGTTCAGCGACCTTATAACGAAAGAGACCGTGGAACGGAAGATGAAGGACATCGCTATTCGGCACGCCAGGTGGATACAGGAGCACCTCGAACACATGCCCAACGGATGGTATCCACGAAGGTGCTCAGCGGATGGAAAAAACTACCCTTTCCGGCACGATAACCGCACTATCCTTGACCCCCACCGCGGCCACAGCGCCGACGGGCTCTACACAATCCAGTTGATGATTGGCCTGACGGAGAGGGAGTTGGCGGACTACACGGATGTGATTGCCGAGAAAGTCAACCTTTTCGTGCGAAGCGGCGGCTTCTACGGCAGCATCAACCACGACACCTACGACGATGACGAGAACGTCGCCCGTGCCGTGGCTTTCCGTGTCCTGCGCATGGCCGCTAAGCTTCTCCGCTCCGACAAGATTATGAATTTTGCTTACCGCAGCGCCCTTTCTGGAATCAGAAAGTTTGAAATCGCGGACGACCGCAACGGTGTTCCTACCAGGGGTCTCCTGTCCATGGAGAAGTCGTGGAACACCGCCTACATGTGGGAGAATGCCGAAGTTGCCCAAGCGTACCTCGAGGCCTATGAAGATACTCGTCGAAGGGTTCATCTCGACAAGGCTTTGACAATCCTTCGCGCCATAGCCCGATACCGTCACCGGCGAACCGGGTTTTTGACCGAGGGCGTGGACTGGGACAACAAGGTCGGAAACCAGCATCACGTGCGAAGAAAAAAATACGGCCCTATACGATACACCGAGCCCTTCCTGAACAACCTCCACATTACTGAGCCCACCATCTTTTACCTCGAGAACTTTGCCGACGTCTCTTTCCGGGGCACGGAAGGAGTAGTCCTTTTCGAGTCTCATGCCGGAAAACCTCGCTTTGGACACCGGCTCGGGCGCTTCAGCTCAGCACGCCGCTCAACCAAAGGCAGCCAGTGAATCACGCCCCGCCTTCGGCGGGGTCAACGAAACGCCCGGGCACAGCGAAAAGTCCAAAGCCTTGGCGTCTTGGCGAGAGAGAATTGAAAAAGGGGAAGCCTCTCGCAGAGATGCAAAGACGCACAATCCTATCCACCCTTTTATCGCGTCGAAAAGAGAATACATCCCTAACCCTATGAATCGGCGCCCTGAGCTTGAGCGTTCTCCTGCCCACGGAGCCATTGCCGGCGCCGTGTTCGGCCTATTCATGTCCTTTCGGTCCGGCGGTCACCGCCAGGAGGGAGCGCGGGGGGAGCGCAGCTTGCAGGGTGTCGCCATTGGCGCGGCACGTAACTCCTTCATCCACGGGTGTCAGGGAAATGGGGGAGAAGGCTCCCGCTCCTTTTTTCGTAAAGGAGACGTTGACACGATTATCGTTGAAGTTCTCGATTACGAGGAGGTTCCCGCTGTAAAGGTAGAGTGCGACGCGGGACGGCGCGGAGAATCCGACGCCGAACGGCGCAAGGAGGGGCTTGCGAATGGAGTCGAGCTGTTCCCGGGTCATCTTGTAGAGGTCGCGGGGCTCGTTTCCTACCTTGAGAATCTTTAGGGTTTTTGCATCGGTGAGGGTTTTACCCTTGAGGTCATCTGCCAGATGGCTGGTCATCAGCACGGGCTTTCCAGCGCGCAGCATTTGGTCGAGCTTTCCGGTGAAGGTGGGGTCGGCGAGAGCGTGCTGAGAGAAAAAAGCCGCTTTGGCTTGCGAGTCAATCTCAGCCGACGGGACGAGCGGGAGACCGAGCATTCCCACGAAGTCGAAGATGTAAGGTTCTTTCCTCGGGGGGCTGTTTGGCGGTTTGGGCGCGTGAATGCCAACGATGGTTTTGCCGTGGACGAGTTTGGCGAGGCGGAACAGAGCGGGGATTTCTTTTCGGAGGCGGGCGACATCGGCGGCTCCCTGTCCGCTCTGGAGCGAGCCGTAGCAGAAAAGGAGGGCGTTTCTCGCCTGTCCGAGAATCGTCTGACGGGCTTGCTCGACGTACGTTGGCGGGCTTGTGCCGTAAGGGTCGAACCAGCCGCCGCCCGTCTTTTCTTTCCCGATGTTTCCCAACCACTGCATGATGAAATAAGACTCATACTGTGCTTTTCGTCCCCAGCGGCTGCTGTCGGGGTCACGGCACTCCGTTCCGACCCAGATGAGGTCGAAGTCTCTTGTCTCGCGGACGACGTCGTAGCCCCTCTCGTGAAAGTTGTCGTACCATTGGGGATACTTGATGATGATTCTCGCCCTCGGGTTCACCTTTTTCGCGGCTGCGAGGATTCTCCTCCTCGAGACGTCGAGCATGAGGTCGCAGCGGAATTTCGCCCACGTTTGAGACCCTCTCGCTTTCCGGCATTGGTCGCACTGGCAGTCGGTGAATAGGAAGTCGTCTATCATGATTTCGTCGAACATGCTGGCGGCGTACTCGAACTCGCTCTGGAGCCGCTCCTGCGTGGGGACGTCGGTGTAACAGCAAATACTGTCCCAGCCTTTGACCGATTTCTTGCCGAGCTTTGTGGTCGTGATGCAGCCGCAGGCTTCTATCCCCTCTTTTCGGAAGCGGTCTCTGGCGTTTTCGAGCGTCTTGCGCTCGGCGCGGTAGCCGCCGCGAAAGGACTCGATGAAGACTTTGGTGATGGCGGTCTCTTTGCACCAGCGAATGGCTTTTTCGACACCTTCGTCAGAGGACAGGTATTGGCGGGCGTTCTGCGCGGTGAAGAGGGTCGAGAAACGGAAGCTGTCCTTGTTCTTCAGGGCGAGGTTCCAAAGAGAGAATTCTTTTTTCGTAGTGGCGCCTGGCGCAGTGCCCAAGAGCGTGAAAAGGCAAAACGCGGCGAGAACGGGCGAGAGTTTTGTTCTCATGGCGATAAGTCCTCCGGGTTTGAGAGATTGTGGCGTGTCAACGCATGCCTTCGGGCATCACTTTTCTCTTTGGCGGCTTGGCGCGGGGCGTTTTGGAGTCTCCGTTGAGAGGACGGTATATGACAGGCGTCCCAGCGACCCTTTCGTCAAGTTTGTTCGCCCTTGTTCACCCATTTTTTGCAGCGTGCGTCGCATCCTCTTGGTCGCATTTTCCACTCCGCGATCCGCGCGAATGCACAATTCTATCACTAATTTCTTGCTGGCGCCAATCGGTTTTCAACCAGGAGTGTAATGCCTCAGTTACCGGCGGGAATGGCTGTATTCCGGTGGGCCAGGTTCCCTAAGTGCTCTGGTTGGTAAGTGCCGTCACGTACTCCATTTTTCAAAAAAGCAGAAACTCCCCCGAGTGACCAGATTTTGCACGAAGAAATATGTGGTTGTAGTCGCGAGCACCGTTTAGCCACCGGCTTCAGCCGGTGGTCACGCGCATCGGGAATCAATCCCCATAATGACACACACGCCGCGAGTGGGTGATGGACCAGCCTGAGTGAGCACAATCCGAGGCATCGGTCTTTAGCCACCGGCTTCAGCCGGTGGTCTCGGAGGCGCTAGATATTCCTGTCGGAGCCGGCTTTAGCCGGGCTTCTCGCTTAAAAGGATTCATCCGTGCCGCAACGTGTTTTTCACGACATCTGCCTTCGCATCGTCGGCAGACGAAGAACCACAAGCGGCTGGAAAGGGCGGCCAGAGATGACCTTTCCGGCCGGAAGCACGAAAAAGCGCCAGGGTCCGCTGAAAATGGCTAAAGCCCCCGGCCGAGAAGCCCGGCTGAAGCCGGCTTAAGAAGGCGGGGGCCGCACGCCAAGCACGGGCTGAAGCCCGTGCCTAACAGGGGCGCCGGCAGAATCAAGAGGCCCATATCATGGGCTTTTGCAAGGGCTGCAGCCAGTGCGTAACAAGGGCGCCATGAGGGAATCGAGAGGCGGGTATCCTGGCGTTTTAGACTATAAATAGGGCTACGTTTCCCGACGAATATCAACCCTCCTCTATTGCTTTGTGCCATGCTTTTCCGCAAAAGGTTTATCACATTGTGGTATTGTATGAGCTGGCCCGCGGGTGTGCTAAGCGTTCTGGTTTGTAAGTTCCGTCACGTACTCGGGCCCTGCAAAGACGAAAAGGCCATGAAACGCATAAGATTTTGCATCCACAATACGTGGCCGTATTTACGAACACTTGTACTAAGGTAACGCCGCCCCGCCGTGGCGGGGCAGTCCCGAGGGCGTCTCGCCTTCGGCAGGACAGGATGCAGGCGATACGTAAACCCCTCTGCCTGCTCTGCGCACTCTGCGGTTCCACCCCGGGCCGCCCGTAAGTGAGGGGTTACTCAGGAGTTTCCCCGAAAAAGTTACGCATGGCTGCCGCGTTTCAGAAAGCTTTGACGAATGCCTGCGATTGACGTGCAGGAGAACCTGCTCTGAATCCACTCTTTTCCCTTCGGTTACGCCAGCTCCGGGGCAATTCGCTGCAAAGTTTCCCCAAGATTTCCGTGATTTCGCCTTTGAATGTGCACGCCGTTGGCTACCATTACTGTCAGACTTCCGTGAGCTTATGACGGCGTCGTGTGCGGCCGTATTTCAGTGGCGGCGTTTGCCCCGGACTCAGCCCGTGCGGGAATCTCGAGCCCGTCCTCACGCCCCCCTCGACGAGGAGGAGAAAACGCAGGAGTCTCTCGCGCCCTCGCCCGGTCGAAACTCATGCCCGGCAAACGCCCGGGAATAACACTGCCTGCACGCCGAATACACCACATCCACCGCATTCGGCGTCATCGCCCATCAACTTGACCGTCAACTCCGCTCCAGCCATCTCTCCTCGACCTCTCTGCGTGCACCGCGCTCCACTCGCTTCCCAGATGATCGTGATACCTTGCTTTCGTCACCAACCCGTGACCCGTGATCTCTAAGCCCCGACGGCTCATCCCCCATAACTCCCGATGCCTGCCAAGCCCCTTTCCTGCTCACAGCCTATTCTGCACGATGCGACCACCGCTGTCAATCGGCACCTCGCGACCAACGCCTGCGGTCCAGGCCCCTGCGATTCCCAAAGATTCGCATAGGCCAGCCAAATCAATGTACGATATAGTGAAGCTCAAATGCGAACAAGCAGAGAGACAGCCTATGCCCACAATCCAACAACATGCAGCCCTCGACAACGAACTCCTCACGGCGGTCAGGCTTATCCAATCAGGGCTGGGCCTCTTGCAGGGCATAACCGGGGCCAATGACTTTTATCATCTACCCATGCTCACCCTGGCCTCCGGCTTCGAGCGCTTTATGAAAACTTTGATATGCCTCGGTGCCCTTCAGAAGAAAGGGGAGTATCCACGCCAAACATGCCTCAAACGGCTGGACCATGACCTGGAGGCGCTCCTCGAGACGATAATAGGTGAATACTTCACACAGGAATATGTCCGGGGCGTCCCAGCCGCCGCGGCCGATGTAAATTACCTTCGAAGCGACCCGGACCTCCGCCAACTCGTCAAGATACTCTCCGACTTCGCGAAGTCCGCACGATACCATAACCTGGACGTGGTTACGGGCAAACTCAACCCGGCCGCTGACCCCAAAGAAGTTTGGGAAAGGCACGAGCTAAAAGCCCTGACACAGCTGGGACTCGATGAAGGCCTTTGCGATCCCTCAAAGCTTGACCGGGCCTACAAAACGCTGATGCCCCACTTCGTAGCCCATGTTGAGAGGCTGGCACGTGCTCTGTCTCGCCTGTTCACCATCGGAGGCCTCGGCAAAGAGGCCCGGACATACACGGGTCACATCGCTACCTTCCTATTTCTAACGGATGACGAATTAGGAAAGCGAGCTTACGACCCGTACCGCGGCGAATCAAAGGCGTTGCGCACCGAACGGCGCTGACAGTCCCCGGCGCACGAGGGCCCTCTTTTGCTCAAAGAGTGGGGCAATTTTCTGACGAAGAGGTGCCATCCAACGGTAAACTCCGCATGTTTTCCAACCACTTGTTCTCGTCGCTGGCGGGAGTGCAAAGCACACAAAGAACGGCCTGTCAATACGGCTCGGGCTTCGTGTCGTCGAGGGTGGCGCAGAATGATAACAAAATCCCCCCAGCCACATCTCCGAGCGCGCAGACCGCTACCAGACCTCGATCCGGTAGAAGCGCTTTTTCGCGAGCGGAGAAAGCGACTCCGAGTAGGTCAGGGAGGATGGTCCGAGCGCTTCGGGCGTTCCGGAAACTCTCCGCCATGTGGGCGGCTCGGCAAGGAGGTCATCGCAATAATAGACGCGATACGCTCTCCCCTCTTCGTAAGGCCAGGTCAGCGTGGCACTTCCCGGTTCGGGCGCAGGGTGGTAGGACACGGTGGTAACGACGGGCGATTCCGGCGGGCTCCAGACCTCCGCGGTGGCGAGCGTTTCGACATTTGTCTCACCGAGGGCATTGTCAGCGTCCGTATAGGAGACAGTAATCGTGTCTCCGTACCGGACGGGGAGTCCTATCCCGTCCCAGTCCTCCGCGAGGGTTAGGCGAACCTCCCCCACGAGCACACCTGTGTTTTCACCGGTCTCTTCCAGCACAAGGGGACGCGCCAGCGGCAGACTGGAGGTGGTCCACGCCGAAACTAAGGTTCTTTCCATGGCGGCGGTATCGAGGTTGAGATCGCCGTCCTTGAGAGTGATGACTACGGGTCCGGGAACAGTGTGCATCTGCCGGTCGAGCTGGAGGACGCCAAACCCGAACGGACGCAGGCAATAAAGCGTCACGTCGTCTATGTACCAGCCGGGGTAGAAGAAATCAATCCACTGTTCGGCCTGCAATCGAAACCTCAGCGTGACGGTCTGCTCGCCGTAGGGCAAAAGGTCGAACTGCCTTTGCTCCCAGGACTTGGTAGCGCCGCTGAAGAAGCCGTCAGGGAGAGGTTGCCACTCCCCTTCCGGGGGCTTTATCTCAACGATTCCCGCACCTTCGTCGAGAAAGTACTCATTGATGCTGTACCAATGCCAAAAGCCGAGCTGTGCCCCCTCCTTCAGCTCAAGGGGCGGGCTGATGAGGCTTGCGTCAATTTGTCCCGGGTAAGTGCCGCTGAGGTTGGTAGCCCAACAGTCCGAAGGAGAGTGCGCCGCCATGACGCCGTACTGCGGCCGGCCCCACTGCCAAACGTCGCTCAACCCCTGGTGCGTCCAGCCACGCGGAGCGTGGTCAAAGCCGTCGCGGAAGAACTCCCACCGAACCATCGTCTCGAGGCGATAGCAGCCTCCGCCGTTGTCATCCACAGCTACATTTCCTGCCGGGTCGGCGGACGAGAGTTTCACATAGTAGGCGACATTCTCAGAAAGACCGGTTATCTGAGCAGAATGCTGGGCGGAATACGAACTTTCGGTCAGAGTGCGGTCAAAGGGACCGGAAGCGGATTCCCCGTAGCTCACCGAGCCGATAGCATCCACATCGGTGGTCCACGATATTAGAGCCGACACATCCGTCACCTGAGAAACATTGACCTCGCTGATGAGAGGAGGTGTGGTGTCCAACGGAGCGGTCGCCACAACGTCAGCGGGCACGCCGGCGCCATTATCCTCGTCGTGATACTCCGCCACTATGGAATCTCCTGGCTCGACCTGGAGATATTCATCGCCGATGACCGGCGGGCCTTGTTTGAGATAAACCTGTCCCGTAAAGCGCCCAGAGGAGAGGTCTGTTTCGACCAGCTCAACGACCACAGAATCGAGCGAGCTGGAAACGGTCATCAGGTACGTTTCCCCTGATTGAGGGTCAGTATTCAGATGGCCGTCTATCAGGGTGAGCACTACGGGAACATTCAAGCTATAACTCGGGCGGTCGAGGACGAGTGTGCCCTGTCCATAAGGAACCACGTCGGAAATCGAGATGTCGTCAATGTACCATCCCGCGTAATAGTAGATAACGATGTCCGCCTCCTCCGAATGCAGGCGAAATCTTATTTTGACCCGCTCGCCCGCCCACGCCGAGAGGTCAATGGCCTGCGGAGTCCAGTCGTCGGTTGCCCCGGCGTACCGCGATTCGTCGGAGGCGCTGAGCCACGTTTCGCCGTCCTCCGACACCTCCACGCTCCCGAAAGCTCCCTCCCATCCGAGTTCGTCTATGCTGTACCAATGCCAGAAGTGCAGTTGCGGATTCTGCGGAAACGTCACCCAATTGCTGGTCAAGCTCACATCGCAATTTATGGGATAGAAGCCATCGAGGTCCGTCGCCCAACAATTAGGGGGAGAATGAGCGGCAGGGGGGCCGAAACTCGGGGAACCGAGCTCCCAGACCTCCTCCGCGGAAAAGCCCCAGTCCGACGGCTTCGCGTCAAAAGCGCTCGCGGCGACGATCACTTCAGCTTTCGTGCCGAAAGAGAAATCGCCGGCGGGCGAAGAATAGGTCGCAGAGTTGCCTGCCTCGTCGGTCACGGTTATCTGGAAACGATACAATGAGTTTCCCATGAGTCCCGGAAGGAGGAACTCCCGGTGAGCGGATTGACGGGAGGACATCTGTGATTGCTCCTGACCGTCCGGACCTGAATAGGCGATTTCGGCGACGGCGGTAGGCTCGGTGGTAAAGCTGACTTTGGCGCGGTCAGTGGATAGCGCGGTGACGGACAAGTCCGCAATGGATGTCGCCGTCAGGTCAACAATGGCGCTCGCCTGAATCACGTTGCCGGGGGACAATGCCCCTCCCTGAACGTCCTCGTAGGAGATGACGACGGTATCGCCTTCCCTGACCTGAACGGCACCGTCACCCGACACTGGCGAAGCAGCATCCAGAAAGACCTTTCCGTTAAACACGCCCGTATTGGGACCGGTCTCGGTCAGCAAGAGGGTTTCGGGGCTGCTGTCGGTCGTGCTGTGCCCGCTCACTTCAACAATCTCGGCCGTTTCCGGGTCCATATTTAAGTTGGCGTCAATTAACGTCACCTCGAGAGGAACGGCGGTGGTGCAATAGAGCTTGTTGAGGGTCAAAGTGGCTTCGCCATACGGTTTCGAGGAGGAGACAACGACATCGTCAATGTACCATCCGGCATACTGGTAGTCCTGCCCGAGATAGTCGAACCACGAGTCAGCTCGCAGACGGAACCTGACCCGCACGTTTTCTCCCGCGAAGGGCGAGAGATCAATGTTCGTTTCAACCCAACCCGCCGAAGAGCCGGTGTAGTCGCCGGTCGGCTCCGGGGTGACGTTTTGCCAGTCCCCGCCTTCGCTCGAGACCTCAACGTAAGCATAGTCGTGAATGTCGAAGACCGGGTCCGCGAGAAGGTCGTACCAATGCCAGAAGGTAAGCTTCGCAGATGAATCCACGCTTATCTCCGGCGAGACGAGGCATTCGTTCCTGATGTCTCCGAAAATGAAGTCATCGTGCTCGAGATAGCCGCCGAGGCGCGTGCCCCAGCAGAAATCGCCCGAATGCGCGAATTGAGGACCGTTTTCATAATCGGGCGAGCCGTATTCCCATTGGTCAGCGTCGCCGTAGTGGCTCCAGCCTCCCTCACCAGTCTCCATGTCGTCGCGAAAACGAACAACGGTATAGCGAGTGTGAAAGACGTAAAGTTGCCCGCCGTTGTCGTCGCTGGTCGTATTCCCCGCCGCATCTCGAGCATGGACGGCGAGATAGTAAGTCTGGTTCTCGGAAAGGGCGTTCAGGGCGATGGAGTGAGATTCCCCGGCGGTTCGGTCAAGCGCCGAAGAACCCAGCAGAGAGGTCCCGCCGTAGCTCACAGAACCGGTGGTCGCCTCCGAGCACGACCAGGCGATGGTTGCGGAATCATTCGTTATCTCGCTTACCGATACGTCGAAAATCAGCGGCGCAACAAGGTCAACGGTTGCCGTATCCACAACTTGCTTGCTTCCCGCACCGCCGTAATCCGGGTCGTCATATTTCACTGACACGATGTCTCCGTCGGAAACGCGAAGGGCCGGTCCCCCTGAGGAGGAAGAACTCAACTCGGTCGAGCCTTGAAAGACGTTTGGCGATATTTCCGACGGTGAAAGGGCGACCGTTACGCCGCTCGGCTCGGAATCTGACGTTATGATAACGGAAGCGGAGGAGGAGGCCTGGAGGTCGGCGTCTATCAGCGTGACCGCCACGGCTGCATCCTCTTGCCCGTAAATCTCCTTGTCGAGAGAGAGGGCAGCGCGGCTTGTCGCCCCGCCGCAATTGACAACCAGCGCGTAGGGTTGAGGCCCCTCGGGCACGTTCGTTCCGGAGATGGTAACGTGGTAAATTCCCGGTTGTGGCGAGGGGATGTTTATGGCCTCGACGTTATTCAGGTCGTCAGGCTCATCTTTTCCATTCGGATAGGCGACTTCGCCGTCGGGCGTTGTCACCGTCATATCAAGGTCGTTGACAAGAGCGACAGCCGCCGCCGGCGACGCGGGGTAATCTGAATAGACCATTGTCGCTCGGAATGGAACCTGGAAAGTTCCCACAACGTAGTTGTGCTCTTCGGACTCGCCCGTCTCCAGTCCTTCCGTGTCATCAATGAATAGAAGCTCCGCCGGCTCATCGGGATAGAGCGATTGTTTGAGGTCAACTCTCCCCCAACCTTCCGCATTATTCGGGGCAGGGGGGACCTCCTGCTGCGGGCCGGCGCCGTACTGGCCGGGGGCGATGTCCGCGGCTCCGTTTATCAACGTCGCTTTCAAAAGGGCCGCGCTCGGATTGCTTACTCCTTTGACATCCGCATAGAACTGGCGAACAACAGCCGCACAGCTCGCCACCGCCGGCGCCGCCATGCTCGTCCCACCCATGTAAACGTAATAATCGTTGTACACGCCCCACGACAGCAGCTCGGTCGCCTGTTTCCCCAGAGGGTCCTGGCTGCGGCAAGAGATGATGTCCGTGCCGGGGGCGACGAGGTCCGGCTTGATTCTCCCGTCGAGGCAAGGTCCTCGGCTGCTGAAAGCCGCCATTCCATTTTCATTATCGGACACGAGATCGTCCGCAAGAGGATACGCCGACCATGTCCCGTACAGGGCGCCCAAAAGGCCCCAGGTGTATTCCGATAAGCCGCCAGTGGCGCGAACGTTTTCCGAAGCCCCCACAGCGATGCAGTTCTTCGCGGTTGCCGGGGAGTAGAGGGAGCCGGGGTCTATGACGCCGTTCCCCTCGGCGTCCACGCCGTCATTGCCCGCCGCGAAGATGAGCAGGAAATCCTTGTGCTCCCAGACGAATTCGTCGGTCTGCGTCGAGAACAAGCTATAAGCGCTTCTGTCGGGCGAGCCCCAACTGTTGCTGTGGATTCTGGCCGGAGTCTCCAGATAGACCTGCTCGAAGAGGTCGTACAGATTCACCGGCACTCCTCCAAGGGGGTCCTCGTCCGACAGGTATCCCGATTGAAATACAAGCCGAGATTCGTACGCCGGCGCCCTGAACTCGCCGCCGGAGAGAGTTCCGTTGCCGACGGCGGTTCCGGCGACGTGAGTTCCGTGTCCGTCCGGGTCGTTCCAAAGGTCGGGGCGTCCCAGGGCGTACGCAGCCTCAATGCGGCCCTCGAAATCGTCGTGGATCGGCGTCCCGTTCACGCCCACGTCAAGCCCCGTGTCGCAAATCGCCAAAACCTGACCCGCCCCTGTCAGGCCTTGTTCCCAAACCGCAGGTGCGTTCAGTATCCGAACCTGAATATCGGGTTGGGCGAGCAGAGCTTCTCGCCCCTTGCCGCCGGCGAGAACGAACGGACGAAACGGCTCAATCCATTCCACATCGTCAAGTTGGGCAATGGCGGGAATCCGGCTTTTCTCGGCGCTTATCCTGAGATGGCTACGCAGCCGTCCCGCCAAAGAAGACTCAACCCGGCAGCCAAACGACTCGATTTGTGAGATGAGCCTGCTCACGTCGCAACCCGGAAACACGCTCACCAGCAACGAGCAGACTTCCCCCTCCGAAAAGACTCCAGCGTGCCTGAGCTCCGTTAGAGTTCCGAGGGAGGGGGAAATCTTGTATTCAGGGAGGTAGCGCCCGACCCACCGCGCTCTTTTCAGCCCCGAGATGCGCGATAGCTGTTGGGGCGACACCTTGACCAGGAGGCAATCGTCCGGCAGGTAGCCAACCACCCGCCGCGAAAGGGCGCCGAGCTCCTCACGCCATTTCTTGTCAATGCGCCCCGACCTCTGAACGATGTAGTAGCGCGCCGGCCCGACGGTGGGGAGACATTTCGCAGTTTTTCCGGACGGAACAGAGAGGGTCTTGACCCGCCGGGTCTTGAGGCGAATGGAAGGGCTCCCACCATGAGCATTCTCGGCGCCGATAACGCCAGACGAAAGGAAAAAAACAAAGCCGAGGATGGCGCCCGGAAAGAAGAAGTTATGCCATGCGAATGGGGCAAAGTTACGGTTGCGGGACGTCTTCATGGAAACCCTTGCAGACAACACGTCTCGAGTCGCATGGCTGACACGGTGCAGAGAAAACCAAAATATCCTCCGCCTATATCCACTTAAATATACCACGGGATCAACCGACTGTCAACGCCAGCAGCCGCCGCTAACTGAGGCATTACGCTGACAGGCAAAAGGCACTTGACTTCGCATGAGCGATTTGATAAGTAATGAAGACGATGGCCCGGTGGGCATCGGGGGCAAAACGTGAAAAGGAAGCGAAAATTGCCTCTGAGCTGCCCGCCTTTTTTTGTCGCAAGGTTCCGAAGGAGTTTGGTAAGCGTTTTGTCCTTGCAAAACTGGTGATAGTGACACGGCTGATGATGATGAGGAGTTGATTAGTTGCGCGAGTTCATACGCCAAGGGCATGAACCACCTGCTTTCTGCGAACCGGAAGGTCGGCCAATTATACGGAGCTGGGGCGCTCAGGGACAGAGGTTGAGGTATTTTAGGTGGAGGGTAAGGCAAGACAAGGGTCCTCGGTATGGAAACAATCCTTATAGTTGATGATGATAAAGATGTGCAGGCGCTCCTTTGCGATCTTTTGAGAAATGAAGGCTATGTGCCGATAGCTGCGGGGTCCGGGAGGCGAGCACTCAGGGAACTTATAAGGCGGTCTCCCAGCTTGGTTCTATTGGATAATAGGCTTCCCAGAATGGATGGGATGAAGCTGCTCGAGGAGATGAAGGGAATTGACAAAGATTTGGTCATCATAATGATTACCGGCTATGGTGATGTCAGAGGGGCGGTCAGAGCGATGAAATTAGGGGCTTTCGACTACATCACGAAACCTTTCGACAATGAGGAGCTCGTTCTCAAAATAAGAAGGGCCCTCGAAGACCAATTCTTGAGCAAAGAAGTGGATGAGCTGCGGAAGAGATTGGGTGAAAAGACCGCCATAGAAGACGCAATGGGGCAGAGCCCTCAGATAAAGCAGATCATAAGCCAGGTGAGAATAATCGCGCCAACCAACATGACGGTGATAATTCAGGGCGAAAGTGGGGCAGGAAAAGAACTGATTGCTCGGATGATCCACCAGGAGAGCATGCGAAAGAATAGGGCTCTTGTCGCTATAGACTGCGGGGCCATTCCTGCCGCGTTAGTCGAAAGCGAGCTATTCGGTTATGAGAAGGGGGCTTTCACGGGCGCAGATGGCGCGAAGCAAGGTCAGTTCGAACGGGCCCACGGGGGCACATTATTTCTGGATGAGATTACGAACCTGCCCGCGGCGGCACAGGCAAAGCTACTGCGCGTCGTCCAAGAGAGAAGATTGCAGCATTTGGGGGGCAAGAAGGAAATCAGAGTGGATGTCAGAATCCTCGTTGCAACAAACATCGGCCTTCTGAAAGCTGTGGAGGCAGGGAGATTCAGACATGACCTTTTTCATAGGTTAAATGAGTTTCACATTGACCTGCCCCCACTTAGAGAGAGGCGGGATGATATTCCTACTTTAGCCGATTACTTCTTGCGTGAGGCAAATCAGGAACTTAACAAAAAGATAGAAGGGTTTTCGACGGAGGCAATGAAATATTTCCTTGGCTACCATTGGCCGGGGAATGTGAGAGAGCTAAGGAACGTGGTTAGAAGAGCGGTATTATTGACGGAGTCCGGGCATATCACGCCCCACGCCGTGTCCACCGATATAACCGGGGCACGAGATGAAATTGGCGTGAACGTGGGTCTAACAAAAGGATTGTCGTTTGAGGAGGGGACGAAGAGGGTCCAGAGAGAGTTGATTGAGAAGGCCCTTGAGCAGGCTGGCGGAAGTAAGACAAAGGCGGCGGAAATCCTCCATCTGAATAGGAAGACGCTCTATCGTAAAATGAGGAGCGTGGGGTTGTAACAGTTCTGTCCCATGTCCCGAATCTGACCCACCACCCTGAAGGTTCTTTCTTGAGGAAGAAGAGGTGTGGGGAATTCCAGCCGCAATTCTTACCTCTTAACGTTTTGCCACTGAGAACAATGGGTGACTTGCGGTATTATTGTATGATTCAGCCGGTTTGCGGCACAGTTGTTGCTGGCCTTCTACTCCGAAGTTAGATACAGCCTGTCATGCCCCCGCGGATGAAGGGGCAAGAGCAGAATCCGGGGGGCTAAAACAAGCGCGGGGGGAATACTCGGTTTGTTTGCGGTGTAGGTGTTCTCTTGCAATTATTTTTTAACTCCCTCCAACCGAATAAAACCGTCCGCACGATCGAGTTTCCCAAACAGCTAAGCACGGGGCGCCCTCCAGTTTTCTACACTGTATGGAGGCGCCCTTTTCTTATTCGGTCATTGAGACGATTGCTTCGCCCGGGCGGCATGGTTGGAGCGCATGGGTTTTAATAAGAGCGTGCCTGGGGGATACCCTTTAGTGGGAGGAAAAAGAGCTCGCTGCCCAATCTGGCACGACTTCTCTACGCAAGGATTTCCCGGACACGCTCCCTGAGAAGTTTTTAGGCGCGACGGAATATAGAATATAGATTTTGAGGTTGACCGCTCCTCACATTTCAAGAAAAGCGGAATCCAAACAACGAAAGGAGGTGAAAGAAATGGCAGTAGAGAAGACGAATGCTTCTTCCAGCTTGGTGGAAGTGGTTGACCGGATTCTGGACAAGGGTGTCGTCATTGATGCCTGGGCGAGACTTTCGCTCGTCGGCATCGAGCTCTTGGCGATCGAGGCCAGAGTCGTGGTCGCGTCTGTTGAGACCTTCCTGAAGTATGCCGAGGCTGTGGGCCTGACCGCGCAGGCTGCTTAAGGTTTTTACAGGCCAAGACTGGTAAGAGTTTCTCAGGATATCCTCAAGGTATAGAGGCGTGGCGTCCCTGATTCTATACAAGCACCCCTCTATGTAAAACTTGTCCTCGGGCATATCTTGAAACTCTTTTGCCGTGGAAATGAGAGAAGAAGTGAAGGAAGAGAAGACAATCCAGGGTAACGGATACAAATACATAGTTGACCACATCCTCAATTCATACGAGACGAGAGTGAAGGTGGTCGGCGAAGTCATGCAGAAAACTACGGCGCTCTTAAGACGCCTGAGCGAAGAGCAGGCAGAGATGGCGTCACACCTGCGCGACGTTTTGGCGAAGAAAGAATCTTTAAGGAAAAGAGATTTTGATTCCCTCCTGAAGGACACAGTGCTTCGGAGCCTGGATAAAGAGAAAGAGGTAAACGAAGTCCTGGAAAGCTTTCAGAAAGAGCAAGGGGACATTATAGCCAGGTTTCGAAACATCCTCACGGGTAACGAGAAGGTCAACTTGAGCGATTTTCGGGCATTAAGCAAAGAAATCCTGGAGCGCCTCGATAGAAGAGAAAAAGAAATCAGCGACCTGTTAAGGAGCTTTCACATAGAGCAAGAAGAAGTTGCCGCGAGTTTAAGGAAACTTGTTGAAAAAGGCGACCGGGTGAGGACCAAGGACTTCAAGGCAGTGATAGAAAGTCTAAAGCTCCGGCGGCTGGAGAGAGGAGGTGAGGTCGGGCAACTGTTGAACGCCCTGGGAAAAGTTCAGGATGAGGTGAAGTTGCGCTGGGAAAAAGTTCTCGCAGGTTATGTTTAGTATGAGAGGAGGAGAAAATGGACGGTTACAGAAGTTTAGCGGAAGATGTCATTAGCATGCGTGACGAGCGGATGGCGCTGCTTTCGACTCTGGCGACAGAACGGTCGAATCTGCGGGCAGAGTCGTCAGATTTGCTCGCTGACTTCGAAAAAGAAGACGACGCAAGGAGAGCTGAAGTTGAGGATGGTAGAGCTGAAGTCAGCCAATTGATTGCCGCCTTTGCCGACGAAGGTGTGGAGAGAGCGAAGGAAGTTTCCAATATCCTGTCGGAATCCAGGGGGTTGATTGCTGACTTTTCCAACGAAGACGCGCAGAGAAGGAAGGAGGTTTCTAATATCGTCGCGGAATCCAGGAGATTGATATCTGACTTCGCCAGGGAAGACGCCGAGAGAGCTAAAGAGGGTGTGGAAAGGGCTGGTGAAGTCGCTCAACTGTTAAAGGATTTTGCCGACCAAGACAAGGAGAGAGCGCGTGAACTGGCTAAGCTCTTGGCTGATTCTGAGTCACAGCGCCAAGCCTGGTCTAACGCGAAGGCCGCAGAACTAAGGGAACTTATAAGCGGTATCAGAAAGGAATCGGCTGAAAGAGCGGCGGCTTGGAAAGACTTTCTGAGGACCGTTCAGGCGGCAATGGAGGGAAAGCCGGCAAAGGTCGCCGAGCCAGTTGCCAAGGCAGCACCAGGACCCATGGAAGCCCCGGTTGAAGCGGAAGTGAAAGCACCACCCAAGCCAAAAGAAGTGAAGGCAGCACCCAAGCCAAAGCCAAGGAAGGCGACGGCAAAAAAGAAAGGTTAACGTTCGGCTGAGACCCTGAGCGCCAGGAGGCTGAAGGAAAGACCGGGAAATCCGGGAAAGAAAGTAGTAGCCAGAGCAGGGAAGGGATATTAAGGAAAAATGCCCCAGAAGAAGACAGCGGCAAAAGGTCGGACAGGCGCCGTCACCTGCGCCTACTGCCGGGGAGATGGCATAGACCCCTTCGGAATCCCCTCTGAACTGTCCACGTGCCAGGTGTGCGGTAGAAAGGGCAAGGTATTGGTCGAGAAGCCGACCATAAAGTGCGCCTTCTGCGGCAGCACCGGCGTTTTCCCCGACAGAAGACTCACCTGCACAGCTTGCATGGGAAAAGGCGTTGTGAAAGCCGTGCAGAATCCGGACACTTGCCCCGATTGTGAGGGGAGCGGTGAAAGCACAAGCACGCCGGGCCTTCCGTGCGTTAGGTGTAAAGGCAAGGGCGTAATCGAGGGATAGATCTCAAGCCTTAGCCTGTTCGGGTGTTGATGTCAAATAGCGTTCTGGCCCGCCGTAGGCGTGGGTGAGAAGGATCGTAGTGCTACACTGTATCATCAGAGAGATGAACAAGTCAGGCAAAGGATGTCTATTGAAAAGAGCATTAAGGAAATGGGGGAACCATGATAGCACCAAGTGTTGATGAGGTGACCACGGTCTTGGAGCCGCGGCCATTACCGGATTTTGTGGAGACACCGCAAATAGGAACTCTAACCGAGAGAGCTCTCGCCTATATCGAAGGAGGCTTCCCGGTCCATTTGAGGGGAATCTCGGGCTCGGGAAAGACCACGTTGGCCATGCACGTTGCGTCAAAGATAGGCCGGCCGGTGATTATGATTCATGGTGACGAAGAGTTCTCGACCTCGGACCTCATCGGTGGAGGATATGGGTACAGGTTCAGAAAAGTTGTAGATAACTTCATCCATTCTGTGTTGAAGACAGAAGAGGATATGCAGAGAAGGTGGGTGGATAACCGGCTGACGGTGGCCTGCAAGTATGGGTTCACGCTTATCTACGACGAGTTCACAAGGTCCCGGCCGGAAGCAAACAATACCCTTTTGTCCGTTTTGCAGGAGAAGATGCTGGACCTTCCTGCCGCAAGACAGAGTGGACAAACTTATCTCAGGGTGGACCCAAGTTTCACAGCTATATTCACCTCCAACCCGGAGGAGTACGCCGGTGTGTATAGGAGTCAGGATGCTCTCCGCGATAGGATGGTAACAATTGATCTGGACTACTTCGACAGAGAGACGGAAATCGAGATAACCTGCGCCAAGACAGGACAGTCGGAAGACCAGGTAGAAAAGATAGTTGATATTGTCAGGGCATTGAGGGAATCGGGTAAGTGTGAATATAAGCCGACGATCCGCGCATGTATAATGATAGCCAGGACCTTGAGGATAAGACGCGGGGACGTAGCAAGAAACGATAATGTTTTCAGGGAAACCGCGATAGATATCTTGTCAACAAACACCTCAAGGACCGGAAGCGGCGAGGAGAAAAAGAGGATTGTTAAGATCATCAGTCAGATGATAGACACGCTTGTTCCATAAACGCGAGAGTTGAGAAAACACAGTAGGCACGTTCTTGGCTATTGTTGAGCTGCACAAGTTTGACCCACAGATGGAGGGGCGGTAGAGATGTCGTTGATGAGAGCATTCTCGAAGGTTGATAACGAAGGGCGTGTTCTTATCCCTAAGAACATGTCCAGGCAGACGAGACTCGAGCCGGGCCGGCTGGTCGAGATTAAAGTACAGGGGCCCAACACGGCTCAGTACTTAGTAATCAAACCGCGAAGACCGGCAAGATAACATCCTTCTCAATAGTGGAAGGACAGCAGTTAGTCGCAAAAATTGTTCGTTTACGGAAATCAGACACGCACATTGGGGGCAATGATGGGCTGGAAAGAGAAGGCGAAAACACTCTTCCCCTGGGAAGATGAGAAAGGGAGAAAGCGGGCAAAAACGGGACACGGTATTCCACCGAAAACCAGCTTAACGACAAGAATTCGTTCCCGACCAAAAGCCCGAGGTCACGAATATCTCGACATGTACTTAAGGACTAAGGAAAGGGACAGGTGGGAGAAATATGGGGAGAGTCTGGCCAAGTCTCAGGAAAAAGCGGCCGATGGTTGGAGAGTCATAACTGCAGAGATAGAGAGGAGGGGTGCGAAGCCCGACAAGCCTACCGAAAAAGGCGATGGCCATAGCAATAGACAAGAGAAAGAGCCGGCGACTCCACCGCCCAATAGAAAAACAGTTGATTGGCCATATTGATAGGAGCAAAGATTCTAATGGCGTTACGGCTTGAGCATAAAGCCTGGAATTAGGAACCACTTGACATACACAGATCGAGGAGACCGTATGCCAGAAGCCACTGGGCAGGACAACTCCTTTTGTCCGGGCGGCGACGACGAGGATCTTTCGCCCAGGCCAGTTTTTGGCATCGAGAGAACGAAGGAGAATGGGATGTCCACTCCCAATGAGATAAGAATATTAAGGATAGTCAAGGAGCGGGGCAGCGCCACAAGAAGAGCTGTGGCAGAGGCGATGGGCATGTCTCATGATTATTCTGGGCTTCTTCTCCGGGTCCTGGTTGATCGCGGTTTCTTACAGAAGGATTCAGGGAGCTTTTACATAACTGAAAAGGGAATAGACGAACTCTTAGCTGTACTTTATCACTTTCAGGGGCAGTTGCAGACAAGGATGAACAGAACGGCGCGACAGCAAAAAAACGTGGAGAAGAGAATAGAAGAGCTCACAGCCAGCAAGGCCAGCGTATAGGCCAAACCAGGAGGAGAGCATGTTTGGAGCGGAGAAGCAGGTACTTAGGATCGTAAAGGAATTGAGGCGGGCGGGCGAGGAGGCAATAAGCCGGAAGATGGCTGTTTCAAAGAAGTATGTAGCAGAAATCTGCGAGGGCCTTATGTTGGACGGCTACATTCTGAAAACACAAAAAGGTTACAAGCTTACTTCTGACGGAGAGGAATTGGTCAGCCCGGTTAAGGTAAAAGGTATGATTCCCGTTCTGAAGGGTGGAATGACATAAAGGTGACTGAGAATCGGAGGCTTTTTGCAACTTGTAATTCTTCATTCCTGCGTCGAGGGAGGCAACAATGGGGGTGAGCGGCACTGAGTTAGAGGCACTCAGAATAGTCGAGGAATCAAGGGCAGAGGTTACCGCTCATGCGGTGGGCCGCAAGTTAAGGACAGATCCGAATTATGCTCGGTTGATGTTGACGTCCCTTGCTAAGAAGGATTACCTCGATCTATTGGCCTCCGGACGGTATAGGATGACACAGAAGGAAAGGGACGACCTGAAAACAAAGAAGAATATCCGCGATCAGCCTGGCACACCATGAAGGGAGGTGTGGAATAGGATAGGTTACGCAAGTGTTGTGAAGGAGGTATCGTTCGGACACAGTTCCGTTACTGTGTAAGCCAAACCAACAAGGAAAGGGTCGAGACGGGCAGTCGAAAGAGTGTATCTACTCTCCTTTTTCCACTGTCCTGTTTTTTCCAGAATCCGTGGAATTGGTACCATCTCCTTAAGAATACAATGTCCGGCTGGTCGGAGCACCTCATAGAGGAAAAGAAGCCTGATTTACAACAGGAAAGGGGAGTATGTCAAATGTCGGAGGAAAGAAAGAACGATAACCCGGAACAAGAGGGCAAGAAGGCGGAGATAGATCTCGGTTTAGGAAAACTCTCCTTAGGAGGATTGGGAGGTCTTTTTGAGGGGATCGGCAAGCTGGTAGATTCTGTCAGCAAAATGGCACGTGAATCCGGAGGCATAATCTCCAAGACCGGCGACATAAAAGGTCTGGGTGACAAAGCCAAAGGTGTGTATGGTTTTACCATAAGGACCCTCGCGGGTGGCGAAGCTAAAGTAGAGCCTTTTGGGAATATCAGAAGGACCCCAAAAGGTCCTGTGGTCGAAGAACTCAGAGAGCCGATTGTTGATGTCTTTGACGAGAAAGACCAACTGTTGGTGGTCGCTGAGTTACCGGGCGTTGAGGAATCAGACATCAACACCGAGGTAAAAGGAGATATTCTTACGGTGTCCGCTGAGAGAGGAGAGAAGAAGTACAGCAAGGAGGTGCTGCTTCCATCCAAGGTTGATGAGAAGAGCTTCAGCTCTACGTACAAGAATGGGATATTAGAGATTCGGATGAGGAAGATTACCGGAGAAAGCGGTTCCACATCTGCCGCAGAAAAAGAAGGGAAGTAGGGGAAGGTAGGCGAGGGAGGATCATTGATAATTTCTTATGCTGCCCTGACTTCCCCTTTTCTGTTGTGAGACGTACCATCCCCCAGACCATACCGTATAGGCTGTCAGGCCCAAGAGGTTCTCAGGAGCGGGAGACGACGGCCGAGGATAAGGAAGGCGATGCCTATGGACACGGAATTACAGCGAATAGAACGCATGGTGAAGAAGGTTCAACGGTGTCTGAAGTTAGCCTCGTATAGAATAAAGAGTTATATAGGGGACAATGATGGCTCGGAATATGCCGAGATAAGCTATGACCATCCCAGAAGGAGCGCGACTGTAATCTTTAACCAAAGAAGGATAAATAACGATTTGGAAGAAACCATTGTACACGAATTATTGCACTTATTCATTAGTAAACACGTGGGTGTTGCCGAAGACGTTCTTGAGAGACAGAAGAGGCACCGATCGTTACTGAACAAGTACCAGAAAGGCGAAGAAAGAGCGATCATCATTTTAGCTTCACTGGTAAGGAAAGCAATTTTCGGATGAGGGTTATTGCGCGATGGCTGAGACAATAAGTCTAAAAGTGGCTGAAGCAAGAAGTCGCGACGTGGGAAGGGGCATAGCAAGGCTGGACCCTAAAGATATGAAACGAATAGGGGCGTCGGTAGGAGACATTGTTCACCTCGAAGGCAAGAAGAAAACCGTGGCCAAGGTTATGCCGGCATATATGGAAGAGCGCGGTAAGAAGATTATCCAGATAGACGGCATTGTCCGAGAGAATGCGGAGATAGGTCTTGACGAAAAGGCTACGGTCCAAAAAGTCGAGGCGAGAAGCGCCACGAAGATAACGTTAGCCCCTTTAACGGTCAGCACACTGCGCGGGGATAGAGATACCAGGTATATAGGAAGGCTGCTTGAGGGTCTTCCATTAGTTGCAGGAGACCGGGTTCGAGCGAATTTGTTTGGCACACGTTCCTGCGATTTCAAGGTTCTGGATACGCACCCTAAGGGTGCGGTCTTAATTCAGCCGACGACACTCATACGGATAAAAGCAGAGGGGATACCTGAGAAGCGAAGAGGCCTGAAGGTTTCCTATGAAGACATCGGGGGATTGAATAGACAGGTACAGAGGATAAGGGAGTTAATAGAGTTGCCTTTGAAATATCCGGAGGTGTTTGAAAGATTGGGCATTGAGGCCCCGAAGGGAATTTTCCTCCACGGTCCCCCGGGTTGTGGGAAAACTCTAATAGCGCGGGCTGTTGCAAATGAAACGGACGCGTACTTTAGCAGTATAAGCGGCCCGGAGATTATGGGGAAGTTTTACGGGGAGTCGGAAGCCCGCCTTCGCTCGATATTTGAAGGCGCTCAGGCAAACGCCCCTGCGATAATATTCTTGGATGAGATCGAATCTATTGCCCCGAAAAGGGAAGAGATGGGGGCGGAAAAGCAGGTTGAGCGAAGGGTGGTAGCGCAGCTATTGGCCCTGATGGATGGATTGCAGTCTCGAGGGCAGGTCGTTGTCATCGGTGCAACCAATATTCCCAATACTGTTGACCCAGCCTTGAGGCGTCCCGGGCGGTTTGACAGAGAGCTTGAGGTACCAATCCCGGACAAGAACGGAAGATTGGAGATAGTTCACATTCACACCAGAGGGATGCCTCTGGCGGACGACGTTGATCTTGAGAGGATTGCCTCCATTACACATGGATTTGTAGGCGCCGACCTGGAGGCATTGGCCAGAGAAGCGGCTATGGTGTGCTTGCGCAATATTCTCCCCAAAGTGGACTTTGAATTGGCGGATATACCTTATGAGCTCCTTTTGGAATTAGAAGTTACGATGGACAACTTCACCGAGGCGTTGAAAGAGATAGAGCCCTCGGCCATACGAGAGGTTTTTGTCGAGGTTCCCGATGTTAGATGGGAGGATGTAGGCGGGCTTGAAGACGTAAAGAAAAGACTGTCAGAGGCTGTAGAGTGGCCTCTCAAGTATCCGGAACTCTTCAAGAAAGCCAATACCGACCCGCCTAAAGGTATATTGTTATATGGTCCACCGGGCACCGGAAAGACTTTAGTAGCTAAGGCGGTGGCCAATGAGGGGGAGGTGAACTTTATCTCTGTTAAAGGGCCGCAGTTAGTCAGCAAGTTCGTCGGCGAATCTGAAAGGGGTATCCGCGAAGTATTCCGAAAGGCCAAGCAAGCGTCTCCGTGCATACTTTTCTTTGATGAGTTAGATTCGATAGTTCCCATAAGAGGTGGGGGTGATAGCACTCACGTTACCGAGCGCGTTATCAGTCAATTCCTGACGGAGATGGATGGCATCGAGGAGTTGAAAGGAGTCGTAGTCCTGGGAGCCACCAATAGGTTGGATATCGTTGACCCGGCAGTGCTTAGGCCGGGGAGATTTGATTTCCTCCTGGAATTGCCCATTCCTGACGATAAGGCGAGGCTGCGGATTATTCAGATACATACTAAAGACAAGCCCCTCGATAAGGACGTTCAGCTTAAGGAACTCGTAGGCAAAACCGAGACATTTACAGGTGCGGATATAGAATCTGTGGCACGGCGGGCTTCCATATTGGCGATCAGGGAGTTCTTGGAAAGAGAAAAAGGGAGACTTGCAGTCGAGAAGCTGAAGGCGTTTACCATAAAGAAAAAGAACTTCGAGGAGGCGCTGAAGGCAATCAAGAAATAGATTTTCAGGGCGAAGGGCTATGGATGACAGGGTCTATATTTACGGTATTATAGCGAGCAACGAGGTGAAGCAGTTTGGCCGCACACCGGGGCTGCACGGGCAGGTATCTAACCCAATTGGAGAAGCCAGCCGAACGGGCGAGGTCTATACAATTCCGTATCAAGATATAGCCTGTGTGGTCAGGGATACTGATATGGATTCATTTAGTTCCTTGCCGAAGGAGGTCCTTGGCCGCCACTTAGTAGAGCACCAAATGGTCATTGAGCGAGTCATGCAGAACTACACAATCATACCGTTTAAGTTCGGTACTATAGCTGAGGGGCGGGACGAGGTTACCAGCATCTTGCAGGGAGGATATACGTCCTTCAAGGCGAAGCTTGGGGCGATGGATAGAACTATAGAGCTGGACGTTGCTGCATTATGGAATCACATGAATGGCGTCATAAGAAGAATAGGCGAGGAGAATGATAAGATCAGAAGCTTTAGAGATGAGGTTGCGAAAAAGCCGCCTCAGGAAACGTTGCAGGATAGGATAAAGATAGGCTGTATGATAAAGGATGCGTTGGATGAGCAAAAGACGAGGCTTCGTGCTGAAATGTTCGAGGTCTTAAGCGAGACCGTAGCTGACTGCCAAGAACACGAGTTGATGGATGATAAGATGGTCTTAAATTGCGCCTTTTTGCTGCCCAAGGACAGAGAAACGGAGTTCGACCGCGCCTTGGACGAGTTGAACAAGAAGTACAAGGAAGAAATAGACTTTAAGTGCGTAGGGCCCTTACCGCCTTATAGTTTTAGTACGGTTGAGGTCAAGAAGGTTGGCTACGAAGAGATTGACGCAGCCAAACAAGTGCTCGGGCTGGGGGATGCCGTGACGATGGCTGAGATTAAGGAATGCTATCGAGAGCTGGCTCTGAAATTCCACCCTGACAATAATCCGGATGATCCTGACTGTGAGAAGCGCTTTGAAAATATGAGCAAGGCATACAAATTGTTGAGCGATTATTGCCAGCATACGGGGGCAGGCGCCGGTTGCATACTTCGAGCAGCGGAAAAAACGAACTTTGTCTTGGTTGATTTCGTGAAGGTTTAGTCTCGTCGGCAGGAGACGTGAGAACAGTCGGCCCGAAGAACGTTGAGGAAACCGGCTCATGACAGAAGAGGCGAAAAAGCCCGGAATCTACATATATTGCATTATAGACGCGGATACGCCGAGGCATTTCGATTGTGTGGGCATCGGCGGAGATGGTGATGAAGTGTACACGCTCTGTCATAAAGGCATTGCGGCAGTCGTTAGCAAGTCTCCCATAATGAAGTATCCAATAACCAGAAGGCATGTGATCTCGCACCAGACAGTGTTGGAAGAAGCAATGAAATCCAATACAGTGCTGCCGGTCAGATTTAGCACGATAGCCGAAGGCAAAGATGGTCTTAGCCCGGAAGAGAGAATAAAACAGAAAGGGTTGGAGGAAAGGTGGCGGGAGTTCCATGAGCTCTTCCTGAAGATGAGGAATAAAGTGGAATTAGGTGTAAAGGCTATCTGTCGCGATATGAATCCGGTGTTCCGAGATATAGTGCGTGAGAACGGGCGTATTGCAAAGCTAAGAGGGAAAATCAATTCTAAATCTCCAGTCGCAATTCAGAGCGACGTGGTCCGCCTCGGAGAAATGGTTAAGAAGGCTTTGGATGCGAAGAAGGCAAAGCTGGCGGGGGAGATCATGAACGTGTTGGGAACCTGTTCCTGCGATTCTCGATCTAATAAGACCTTCGGAGATAGTATGATAGTAAATTCGGCGTTTCTGGTTGAAGAAACCCGAATCGCCGAGTTCGACGCGCGGGTAAATGAATTGAGCGAAAGATTTGGAGAAGGGATAAAGTTCAAATATGTAGGCCCGGTTCCACCGTCTAATTTCGTAGAGGTCGTCATACGCTGGGAAAACTGAGGTAATGGAAGATAAGAAAACAGATGGCCAGGGATTGCAGGTCGGGTTAGGGGATATATTGTTTCCTTTCTTGATTCCCGTGAAAGGGATGGTCTGGATTGGGGCAACGCTCAAAAGGGCCGCTGAAGAAGAACTAACGGACGAGAGCAAGATACAGGAGCGGCTCTTGGACCTTCAGATGCGATTCGAGATGGATGAAATGACTGAAGAGGAATACGACAGACGCGAGGGGAAGCTAATGCAAAACTTAGAGGCTATCAGGAAGTACAAAGAGGAAAGGACTTGAAGGAAAATGGGAAGAGAAGATTCAAAGGGTCCGTTTAGATGTCCACGGTGCGGCTCACCAACGTGGGGAGACCTCAACTATTGCCAGAAATGCGGGCAAAAGCTTTATGTGGAATGCCCGTCGTGCGGGGCAACATGGCGATACATGTATGAGTATCCATATTGCCCTTCCTGCGGGGCAAAGACGGGGCAGGCTGTAGGAAAGGGAGTACTCAAATAAGAAGGAAAAGGAGGCATTAGAAAATGGCGAAGGACCTACACCAATTGATAGAGAGTGCCAGGGAAGAACTCAGTAGAGTTACCGGTCTTGAACTTTCAACTACCCTGGGAGCCTCCAAGGACGAAAGAGGTTGGCGCATATCTATGGAGATGATCGAGAAACACTCCATCCCCGATCAGATGGACATCCTGGCAAAGTATGATGTGATATTGGACGATGATGGGAAACTGCTCGAGTTCAATCGCAGGAAGCTTCGCAAGCGAGTGGATACGGAAGGCGAGGAGATTGAATGAGTGATCGTCCCAGGAAATGAGGTAACCCGGTTGAGCCGTGTCCTTCGGCGGGGAGTTCCGCGGCCAATTGACCCTGCTCGGCAAAAGAGTTAACAAAGGAATCTTAGCGAAGCTCTCTGGATGTACGATTAGGCGAGAATTGTTGACACCACGATACAATGGATGTTGAGTCGGACCTATGAAGGAGCACGGGATTGCCTTCCTTCTTGGAGAATGAAACCCTCCGCTTAGTTCTAGTTGGTGGAAAAGGAGGAAGTGGAAAGACCACGTCAGCCTGTGCCACGGCGATACATTTAGCAGAGCTTGACAGCAAGAAGAGGATATTGATCGTCTCTACTGACCCGGCGCATTCGGTTGGGGACAGTTTTGAATGTGAAATTGGTAACAGCATAACCCCAGTGGAAGGTGTAGATAATCTTTGGGCCCTGGAGATAGACGCGGAGGAGGTCAATAGGGACTTCAGTGAGAAATATAACGCAGTAATGAAACTGATAGCGGACAGGGGCACATATTTCGACAAGGAAGATATCGAAAACTTCTTCTCTCTGACTCTGCCGGGCCTCGATGAGGTGATGGCTATCATAAGAATCGCCAATATTCTGAAAGAAGAGAAGTACGATTTAATTATCCTTGATACAGCACCTACGGGTCACACCATCCGGCTCCTTTCGTTACCTAAAGAGATGGAGAAGTGGATACGGCTTATGGACATCATGCAGTCCAAGCATAGATTCATGACAAAACGATTTACAGGTAGATATCGGAGCGACGACGCGGATCAATTTATAAAGATGATGCGTGCGGATGTAGGAAGAGTCAAAATGCTTTTGTCCGATGACCGGACAACAGAATTTATTCCTGTTACGATTCCTGAGCCTATGTCTATTGATGAGACAAACAGGCTGCTGGCTCGCCTGAGGCAGCTTAACATTACCTCAAACAGTATTATCGTTAACCGTATTGCGCAGGAACAGAACGGATGTGGTTTCTGTGCCTCGCGCGCCATGGATCAGAAGGACAAATTGGATGAGATTGAAAGGAGCTTTTCCAAGTATAAGTTATACAAGGTGCCGCTTTTCCCTTATGAAATCAGAGGCATAAAAAGACTGAAGGAGTATGGGGATGTTTTGTTTGGCAGGGATTACGGGTACAGCGCTGCGCCGGGGAGATTCCGCATTGCGGGGAAGTTCTCGAAGACACGTTCTCGCCTATCCGAACTCCTGAAAAGGGATTCGAAGCTTATAATCTTGGGCGGGAAAGGCGGCGTAGGCAAGACTTCGATAGCTTCTGCCACGGCGCTGAGAATGGCGAAAGTGCACTCAAAGAAGAGGATACTGGTGTTCTCAACCGACCCTGCACATGCCTTATCTGATTGCTTTGGCCTGGATATAGGAGATAGGATAACGCCCATTGAGGGGATAGGTAACCTGTTCGGTTTCGAGATAAATGCTGTTAAGCGGCTCCATGATTGGCAGGACAGCAATAAAGAGAATATAGAAGCAGTCTTTCAGAAGTTTCTTGGCTCAGGACTGGACATAAAGTTTGACCGAGAGATAATGACCGAGTTGGTCTCTATTAGTCCTCCGGGGCTTGACGAGATTATGGCATTAGGAGAGATTACGGACTTTTTGAGGGAGGAGAAGTTCGACCTATATGTCTTAGATTCAGCCGCCACGGGTCACCTTATTCGTTTCCTCGAGCTTCCCCATCTTCTAAGAGAATGGCAAAAAGCAATATTTAGACTGTTGTTAAAATATAAAGGCGCAATCAAACTGACGAAAACGGCAGAGGAGATGGTGCAGTCCTCAAGAAAAGTGAGGATGATCCAAGGCCTACTCACGGATTCCAAGACAACACAATTTGTGGCTGTAACGATTCCGGAGGAAATGGCCTTGGTGGAGACAGATAGGCTACTAAGAAGCCTCAAAGACCTTAAGATTCTCTGCCGAGATGTGGTCATCAATATGATAGTGCCCCCTACAAAGTGTGCATTTTGCGATTTAAGAATGAAAGAGCAGCAAAAGTATGTTCGCGAGGTCAAGGCAAATAGGTTTTCTGACTATTGCATGAGCGAAGTGCCCCAACTTCCGCACAAGATTAAGGGTATGGACGACCTGGCGGAACTATCCACGGCTTTGTTCGGAAAGTAAAGTAAAACAGGAGGTTAGAATGTCCGCGAATGGGAAACCCGGGCGAAAGGAACAGAAGCCGGCTCACCCGGTTAGAAAGAAGTTTTCTGAGTTGATGGCAGTTGAAACCGAGAGGCGAATCGTTAAGCACCCAATTAGCCACTGCGGAACGTGCGCGAAGCCAGTAAGGAGGGCAGGATGCCTGTAGAGGCACAAACGGAATACCCCGGTGGAGGCCTCGTAGATGTAATTGATAGGATCCTGGACAAAGGGCTGATAATCAATGCAGATATTACAGTGTCGGTTGCTGGTGTTGAGTTGCTGGGAATCAAAATAAGGGCTGCGTTGGCCTCCTTTGAGACTGCCGCTAAATATGGCTTGGAATTTCCATCAGGAACTAATATAGAGACTGCCGCCTGGAAAGAGGCCATGGTCCCCGAAGAGGACTGTCCTCAATGCGGAAAGCGCGTGCCCGTCGAAGAACTTATAAGTTCCGGCTGCCCCTGGTGCGGCTGGATATCCGCGAAAGCAAAACAGATAACGGCTGAATGAACCTCTATGGTCTAACGCACAACACCTTTGGCGGACGCTCGGCGGCGGTAAACGCTAAAACCTAAGCCGCTGATTGGAGGAAAGCAGGAAGGCAGAATGAAAGGTATTGAAAAACAGGTCCTAAAGATAATTAGGGAAGTGGAGGAAGCTGATAAAGAAACACTAAGTTTCAAGTTGGGAATCTCGACAAAATATGCAGCGCAGATTTGTTCTATTCTGGCTGGAGATGGATATCTTGAAGAAAAACCAAATGGAACGTTTCGGTTCACGCTCAAAGGCGAGGAGCTTACCAGCCCGGCGGTGAGAGCGAGAAAACCGTTCATTAGATGGTGATATTGAGGATATCGGGAGTTGGGATTTGGACAGAAGGCAATACATTGTTAGTCAAAAGGTTTGATGCGTTAGAACTGGAGTAAGATGCCTATTGACCCTGTTTCCCAAGCGCTCTGGACAGAGATAGAAAAGTATGCCGGAGAGCAGGATAAGAAGGACAGACAGTTTGGGTATTGGGTGAGATGCCCCTCCTGCGGAGGGCGTGTAGTTAAAACGCAACTGCAAAAGAAGGGGTGTTATTTGTGTGGCTGGAAGGAAGGGGATATTCCGCAGGCCCAGCCGAGAACAAAAGCGGCCGTTGCATATCGAAGAAAGTGCCCCCAATGCGGAACGCTCGTAATCTCGGAGGAACTGATAAAGAAAGGCTGCTTCGTGTGCGGATACAAACCAGAGGCGGAGGTGAAGTAAGTGGCTGAGGAGAAAAGGAAGAAAGATGAGAAACTTGAGGAAATAAAAAGGCTCAAGGAAAAGATAAGGAAATTGGAAACAGCTAAGTCCGAAGAAGCGAAAGAAGCACAAGAAAGCGTTGCTGGTGGACTGCTCAAGGGAATAGGCAAAAACCTGGGACTCGGCGGCTTGATTCAGGGCTTGGAGAAGTCTTCAGCTTTCAAGGAAAGACTTCCGAAGATTGATGATGAAATCGAGCGCAAGATGAGAGAGGACCCGTTGAAAAGAGTTTCGGGAAAGGGGGGGCGTTTAGATAGGAACTTCCAAGTAAAGCCATTGGCGCCGGGCAGGCACCCAGCCAAGAAAAGACGGCCGCCCCAAAAAGAGAGAGAAGTAGATGTCTTCGACGAAACAGATCATGTGAAGATAATAGCTGAGATACCCGGGGTTAAGGAAGAAGATGTAACACTTGGTTTAGAAAGGGATAAGTTAACCATATTCTGTCATGTCCCTGAGCGTAAGTATAAGAAACAGGTCTTGTTACCTTGTGTCCCAAAAGGCGAGCTCACAAAAACCTATAAGAACGGAATATTGGAGGTCATAATACAGAAAGCTTAAAAGTTTACGGGTTGGGGGTGAACGCAACTGTAAATTGTAAATCCGCCCCGCTGTAGGCCAACCTGAAGGAGAGGTTTGGCAGATGCCTATAGACATTCACGAAGACAACTTGAAACACGGACTTTTAGGCTTAGTAATAGCCTTAGTCGAGATAATCAGGGATGCCCTTAAGCACCAAGCCCTAAGGCGCATGGAAGGCGGCAGTTTAACCGACGAGGAGGTCGAAAGGTTAGGAAGCGCCCTTGAAGAAATTGATATCGCGATTGACCATATCAAAGAAGAGCAGGGACTTAGCGAGACGGTCAACTCGGTGCGAGACGGTCTGGACGATATCGTGGATGACGTTTTGGACCAGATGGTAAATCCGGAGCGATGGGCAAGGGAGATGAAGGAAGAGGAAAATAAAAATGGCTGAGGGAAGGTATGTATATTGTGTTGCCGCAGATTCGAAAGCAGCTCGTTTAGGCAACATCGGTATAGAGGACAATCAGGTTTACGCCATCCCTTATCAGGATATTACAGCAGTCGTTCACGCTTGCGCCCCCACACCTTACGAGTCTCAGGATAAGGAAGTCGTTGACAAATGGGTTGTGGCACATGAAAGGGTTATTGAGACAGTTCAAGAGGAATTAGGGGCAGTTTTGCCATTGGGGTTTGATACGATAATTCAGGGGAATGACCAAGGAAATGTAGAGCAAAAGGTTAGGGATTGGCTAAAGGAGCATTACGAGAAATTAAAAGACACACTCGATAGAGTAAAAGGGAAGCGCGAATACGTTGTACAGGTCTCCTGGGATACTAAAACTATCGCAAAAGAACTGATAGGGAGCGACCAGGAACTAAAAGACCTGCACCAGCAGATCAAGGCGAAGTCAAAAGGCGCAGCCTATATGTACAGGCAGACATTAGAGAAGTTATTGGGGGCCAAGCTCGAACAAGAAGCAAACAGGCGTTTCCACGACTTCTATGATAAGATTGGGTCTTGCGTTGATGAAATGAAGGTTGAAAAGTTGAAAAAAGAGGAACAGCCGAGGCAGATGCTCATGAATCTATCCTGCCTGGGAGACCCAAAAGAAATACATACATTGGGCGGGGAACTGGAGAGGATTAGCAATATGACGGGTTTTTTCGTGCGCTTCACCGGTCCCTGGCCACCATACAGTTTTGTGTAAGAGCCAACAATGGAACCAGTTCGAGATTGGAAAGGCAGAGCTACTTTAGTTGATTTGCTGGATAGGGTATTTGATAAAGGGGTGGTGATCCATCTTGACCTTATTATTTCCGTAGCAGGCATTCCTCTGCTTGGTGTTAATTTGAGGGCGGCCCTCGCGGGAATGGAGACAATGCTCGAGTACGGAATGATGCAGGATATGGATATGAAGACCCGTATGTGGGAGGCGGAGCACAGGAGGAAGAAAGAGGCGCCTTTGCTGGAAGGAGAGGAAGTTATCCTCAATACCTTCGGGTCTTATTACTATATGAAAGGAATCTACAACGCCTGGAAATCAGGGCGCCTTTATTTGACCAATCTGCGACTCATGCTCTATCAGCAGGATATTGCTGAGATAGTTTTTGAAGCCCCACTAACTAACATAACGGGCATAGCAGTTAGAAAAGAAAGCTCCTTCACCGGAAAAGATAAAGATATTGTGTATCTGTATCTTGAGGGAAAGAAGATAGCTCGCTTAAACGTGCTGGAGACTGAGGAGCTCAGGCGTAACCTTGAACGTTTAGTTGAGGAAGCCGGGGTGACGTTAGACCGCGCTCTGTCCGCGGAGGGACTCGATGAGACAACAAGCTCTTTCTTAATGGAAGGAGAACAAGTTTCCTGCCAGGGAAAGATGTGGTACCTCATGCCGAAGAGCGGGATCATGGTTGAGACCTGGAGACCGGGTCGCCTCTATCTTACCAACACGAGATTATGCTGGTGGAATGATTTTGATAAAAGAATAGTGTTTCAGGTTCCCGTGGATAAGATTAGTGGTTCTACCGTGGAGATAAAGAATATAAGTCCGGTGTTAAGGGGCCAAGAGGTGTTGGACCTGATTTATGGTTGTAACGGAAGCAAGATGATAGCCAGCTTCTCCGGCAAGAGCGCTGAAGACTGGAAGAAGGCCCTTAACGAACTTGTAGCGAGCCAAGGCCAAGCTCCAGAGGATCGAGAAAAAGAGACGTGCCCCCAATGTGGAAGCCGGGCTTTAGCGAAGGAATTGCTGCAAAAGGGATGCGCGAAATGCGGTTGGGTTAGCCCCCGGTTGCAAAAAAGGATGGCTCCTGTGTTAAAGGCACGGTAGAAAGAAAGCAGAACACAAAGTATAGAAAACGGAACAATCCAAATTCTGGTCTCTCGACAACCCGGGATGGAGTAGGCGCTGATGGGCAAGGCCAGGTCGAAAAAGCTGAGCGGCCTCAATAAAGGCGTTCTGGATATAATCAAGGATGTCGAGGACCGAGAGATAGCATATTACAGGCGTAAGAGGGTTTCGAGGAAGTCGCTCGGGCTGGCCGGGAAGTTGGGTGTGGATGAAGATGAAGGCGTAAGTGCTATAAGGCGCAAGATATTGGTTTCACCCGAGTATGCGAGCGAGCTGTTGCATGCCCTTCGTGATGAAGCTTTCTTGTCCAAGACCAATCTGGATAAGTACACGTTGAGCCAGGAAGCGACAGAGAGTATGGCTCGAGAGTTGCAAAAAAGAGGCTACGTAAGAGCTGCGGTGAGGCGCATTTTGCGCAGACAACTGGCGAAGAGGGGCTATATCAGGGCCCTGAGGGAGCATGAAGCTCCAAGGAGGACCACGATAATTCCACCTATTATTGGCTATTTTAGATGAGGACCAGAATGGAGCAACATGTTGTCCAAGACATAGAAAGCACGGGGCTGCCAAGTTTTCTAACCAAGGAAAACCTGAAGTTCATCCTTTTTGGCGGAAAGGGTGGCGTAGGAAAAACCACTTCCTCCACAGCCACGGCGATACATCTTGCCCGGACCCGCCCGGAGAAGAACATTCTGGTCTTCTCTACCGATCCCGCACATTCTTTAGCGGATTCTTTTGCCCAGCCCATAAATGATGTGCCCACACCCATAAAGGGTTTCCGCAATCTCTTCTCCATGGAAATGAGTTTTGAAAAGACTTATGAGGCCTTTGTAAGAGAGTATGAATTTGAACTCATCGAGTTAGCCGAGAGGTCCTCCTATTTTGGCATAAAGCATATGTCGAACGCTTCGGCTACGCTGAGCTATCCTACCTCCTTTGAATTCATGGTGATGCTGAAATTGATAGAGCTCAGCAAGTCAAAGGAATATAGCCTGATAGTAATAGATACGGCGCCAACCGGCCATACCCTGATCCTTCTCGAACTTTTATCGGGAATTACAGAACAGTTTAATGTCATGGAAAGGTCTCAAGCGAAGCACAGATATGTGCTGACCAAATACTATGGTCGCTATAAGAAGGATAGAGTGGACAAATTCCTGGATATGCTGAAGGACGAGGTTGCGAGACTTCGAGGTGTACTAACTGGAAATCGGACAGAATTTGTCGCGGTGACCATAGCAGAAGAGATGGCGATATGGGAGACCAAAAGGCTGCTTGGGGCGTTAAGGAAAAGAGAATATCAAATTCCTAATAGGAACATTATCGTCAACGGTCTCAGCCAATCTACGTTGTGCACTCTCTGTGCCTCAAGAAAGAAAGAGGAGGAGGGCTATCTCACAGAGATCGCCCGGGAATTCCCGGGACACAACATTATCAGGATGCCGCTATTTCCTTATGAGATAAGGGGAGAAAAGCTGAGCGAATATGCTGAGTTCCTGCAGGGGAAAGCCCCGTTTGAGATAGAGACATTGTCTGTTTCGCTGAGAGAAATGAGCGATCATCGTTGCGATAGCGGTGGTGTGCCGAGTATTAAGATGGATAGTCTTCTAAATCGGGAGGATAGATATTTCTTGTTGTTTGGGGGTAAGGGGGGCGTCGGAAAGACCACTTGCGCTGCGGCGACAGCGGTCCATATTGCATTAGATAACCCTGATAAGAAGGTCTTGGTTTTTTCAACCGACCCCGCTCACTCTTTAGCCGACTCTTTTGACTTGCCCATAACCGACAAAATATCACTCGTCAGAGGTTTTGAGAACCTGTACGGACTTCAGATTGACCCGGAGAAGAGATTGGATGATTTTAAGCTTCAATATAGGAAGAAAGTCAAGGACGCATTCGCTTCCAAAGTGGGAGGCGGAGGCGGGGTGGGATTAACCGGTTCTCAATCCGGAGCCTCGCATCCCTATGACGAGGTAACCGTTCTTAATCTTGCAACAATGGCTCCCCTGGGATTAGACGAGATTATGGCGCTTTCCGATGTCGTCGTGCACAATTCGTCCGCCTATGACGTCGTCATAATTGACACTGCTCCGACGGGTCATCTGGTCAAGTTGTTGCAGAGGCCGGACATGGTATTGAGGTGGTTTACAAAGATCATCGAGGGGCTGAGAACATACAGCGGGATGATGAGCACTACTTCTGATGTCACAATGGAACTTCTCAACGCCAGAAGAGAAATCATGAGAACGCATAAGGTGTTTACCGACGATAGTCAAACGGAGTTCGTAGTGGTGAACATCGCTGAGTTCATGGGCATATACGAGACCGAAAGGCTCGTGCGGGACTTGGAGCAGTTACAGGTTACTTCGCGGTATATTGTAACCAATAAGCTGCTGCCTTCAAGCAACTGTCCGTTTTGCAGGTCAAAAAGAAGTGAACAGCGAAGATACATAGCTGAAATGTATAAGAGATTTCCATCGTTTAAAGTGGTCGAGGCGCCTCTTTTCCCTCATGAGATCAGAGGTGTGAGGAGATTGGTGGATTTCGCTAACATCTTGTATGAAAAAGAAACAGAACGGGATTCAGCGGAACCCCAGCTCGCGGTAATGGCCCAGCAGCCGTTAGCGAGATGAGATGAACCAGGGACGTTTCAATTTTGCAGAAGACAGTAGGGTTATGAGTGCCGTAGATCAGCTAAGGGATCGAAATGCACCTTCTGTGATAGACGGAGAAGGCGTCGTAAAACGCAGCCAGGCGGCTTTCGGGGGAGGGAACGCCGCGCACTCAACATGGAAGATGGGTTCGCTATATCTTACCGAGAAGAAACTTGTGTTCTTTCAGGGGAACAACAGGTTGTTTGACATCCCTTTAGACTGCATATATGGTGTGAGGGTACTTGAAAGGGACTGGATCCCCGGAAGATTAGTGAAGCAGCTTTGCATCATCAAGAACTCGGGAGATAGGAAAAGAAAGTTCTATGTATGGTCGAGGAAACCAGAAGAGTGGAAAGAGGCGATTGAGCGATGCCCGCAGTAATCGGTATAGACTTAGGAACGACATTTTCGGTGGCAGCCTATTTAGAAGCTGGTCGCCCCAGGATTATACCCAACGCAGAAGGGGAGCGTGTGCTGCCATCGGTTGTGGCGATTCTGAAAGACGGGAAGCGGCTGGTGGGCGAGCTCGCCAAGTTGCAGGCCATCGGGAATCCCGATGGAACGGTTTTTTCCGTAAAAAGACGCATGGGACACAGGTCTTATATTGATCTCGATAGTATCAGCGATGATAAGGAGATCATCCGGCAGATTAAGAGACACATGGGTTCCGATCATTGGGTCAAGCTCCATGACAAGGAGTATGCTCCGGAAGAGATTTCAGCCATGATCTTACAGAAGATAAAGGGGGATGCAGAGGACTATCTCGGTGAAAGAATAGAAAGTGCGGTTATTAGCGTCCCCGCTTACTTCAACATAAGCCAGCGTCAGGCAACCATAGATGCTGCTAACATTGGCGGAATCGAGGCACTGCGAATTATTGATGAACCGACCGCGGCGGCCCTCGCCTATGGTTTGGATATGGAGCATATTCACACCATCCTTGTCTGGGACTTGGGCGGTGGAACGTTTGATGTGTCTGTCCTGGAGTTAGGCCGAGGCGTATTTGAGGTCAAAGCGGTCAACGGCAATACCTGGCTCGGCGGGGACGACTATGACTATCGAATAGCGGAACATCTGGCCTGTGAGTTTGAGAATGAGCATGGCATTGACCTCCGGAACAATAAGGTCGCGATGATAAGGCTCAAGGAGGCGGCAGAAAGAGCCAAGATTGACCTGACGGATGCCGAGGTTACGCGTATTAAGATAGGTTTTCTTGATGTAGGCGAGTCTGGTTGTGAACGCTGGGAGACAATTTTGACCAGGAGCAAATTTGAGGAGCTAACAGAGGATTTACTTGAAAAGATGATTGAGCCTACAAAGCAGGCGCTGAAAGACGCTAATCTTGAAGCGGACGACATTGACCGGATAATCCTCGTAGGGGGCTCAACCAGAATGCCTGCTGTGCGCAGGCTTTTCAAAAACCTTATGGGCAAGGAACCATATATGGAAATACATCCCGATGAGGTAGTGGCTATGGGAGCCGCTGTTCAGGCCGGGATCTTAACAGGCCAAATAGAAGGAAAGGTATTGATAGATGTTACTCCCATATCCTTAGGCATTGAGACACAGGGTGGAATCTTTACGAAAATTATTGACAGGAATACAACTATCCCGACATCGGAAAGTCACCTTTTCACCAATGCCGCAGATAACCAGACATCCATGGAAATCCATGTTCTTCAGGGCGAACGTCCGTTGGCGAAGTATAATATGACGCTTGATAGATTCGAGATGACTGAGATTCCCCCATTACCCCGTGGAGAGGCATGGGTAGAGGTGAGCTTCGACATTAACGCCGATGGCATTCTCCATGTGTCTGCCAAGAACTTACAGACAAACGATTCGAAGACGTTAAGGATTAGCCCCCGTTTTTATGGTCTGCCGAGAGAGGAATTGAATCGTATGATCGAGGACGGCAAAGCATACGCCGTGCGAGACCAAGAAGAGCGAGAAGAGATAGAAGTAGGAATAAAGGCATGTAATATGATTCGGGCTGGTGAGCAGATTGTTCGAGATGCGGGGGAAGCCGTAGATTTCTACCTCATCGAGGAGGTGGAAAAGGGGATCTTAGAGCTAAAAACTGCTTTGGCAAGTAGCAGGACCGATGAGATTAGAACAAGGACTGGTCAGTTAGAAAAACGTATTGGTTCTCTCGATAGGGCAATCAAGGAGAGCAGAAGAGAACATGTGGGCGCGGCGCACTCGATGCACTCTCCAGAGACGAAGATTGGGCTGCAAGCATAAGGAAGTTAGATGACCAACTGTAAGAAAGAGGTAAAATGCCTTCTGGTTGACCCGCCTGATGATAATCCCCTGCGTGCTGAAAAATTGGCCCAGAAGTTTACCCCGTGCCGTAAAGAGGACGAACAAAGTGCCACGGAAATACATGAAGCGTACCCGCCGCTCGGAGTTTTATATATAGCGGCGACGTTGAGAAAAGAAAGCATTGATGTGGATGTCATCGAGGCCAGGACAAGCGGTCTCTCACATGAGCAGGTGCTAAGTACAATCCCAAAAGAGGTCCCCGACTTCGTCGAGATAACCGTCGCGATAGGAGAAGCATATTGGGGTGCATGGGCACGCAGGACTTGAGAGATGTATCCGCGGACGGAAAAACTGGCATTGCAGAGAAAGGCTGGATGGCATTAGGCAAAACGCCTCCCTCTCCATGCGGAAGTGTCGCCACTGCTCAGGAAAACTCTACACCGGAATCCCCAGAACACAAGTATGAGAGATGGCTTTCAGGGAAAGCAAAAGAAGTCTCAAAGGAAAGGACGGTGTCAGAACCGAGAAACGAAGCAGGGATAATGGGCCCTGATTCATACACAGAACTGATCCCCCGAGCAAGGATTTCAGAGGTGCCCTTCTAAATGAATCAAATTGATAACATACCTTTTCTCGATAAAGGCGAGGACGTTATTTTATCCGATCACGGACTTCTAAAAGAAAATCTACGGTCTGGCTGGAAGCCAGGCGGTTGTTACCTCACCACGAGACGTCTTCTGTCATTTCAGCCTCCCAGGGTCACGTTTCAGGTCCCTCTCGATGATATTGTTGGTTTATCTCTTGAGAAAAGAGCGGTGATTTTAAGAAGTAAAAACGTGTTATCTATAGCTTATAGAAAACGCCGTCCGAAGGCGGCCAGCAGGGATAATCGGAATGGATTGTTAAAGGCCTGGCTCGCAATAAACGCAGTTGATAATTGGAAGAGGAAGGTATATGAAAGGTCCCTACTGAGGATTAACGATGACGTCATAGATAGAATAGCTGACGAATTAGACCCTGACAGTCGCGCAATACTTGTTTATCTGTGGCAAAACAAGCATGCCCGGATTGAAGAGTTAGCCGAGCTGATACAGGCTCCGACTCATATGGACGTGCTCCTTAGAATAAGAGAGGATATAAACGCGACTGCTGTACGAGTGATAGGCAATGCCATATTGTCTTTTGAGAAGGCAAGACTCGACCGGGAGACCGGCCGCAAGGTTTTATTCAACTGGTGGATTCTGGGCCGAAGGGAAAGGAGCGAGGAGAGTCCAGCGTGCTTTGACATTTTTGACGAGGGTGTGTATCTGACTATAGTAATGGAGTTGCCCGGCGTTAAGCCGGAGGACATGCTCTTGGAATTAGACAAGAGGAAATTAAGGGTGTCAGCCTCTTCTGTATGTAAAACATTTCATCAAGAGATTGATCTGCCCGCCGACGTTGAGAACGGCGACGTGAGCAGCCGGGTCAACAACAATGTCGTCGAGATAAGATTGAAGAAAGCTTCGATGGCGGCCTTGAAAGATGGCCGCACCTGAGAATAATCAACGTGTCCGATATTCTTAGAACGAGACTGCCCAACTAAGAGACTGAGTCCAGGAGAGATAAGGCAAATGGACGGTGCGGCAACGGCCGAAGGCCCACTTATCTCAAGCAACATGTAGAGGTGATGCGGCCCTGTGAGAAAGACGGCCACACCATTGCGGACCACAGCAACGGTAGAACGGTATGGGCCCCGGGTAAGCAATTGGGGAGCTTCTCGCAGACGCTGGAGGGCGATTCGCGCGGAGAGGTATGGTTAGGAGTATACCACCGATAACAACTTTGGACGTGCATAGAAGGACTACGCATTCTGCCACTCGGCAAGAAGGCCAAAAGGCCAAACAGAAGGTTCGGAGGAGGCCCCGGACGTGGATTTATGAGACCAAGCCATTCTTTAAGAAAATAAAGGAACCATTGGTAGATGTTTTTAAGGAAGCCAAAGAGGTCAAGATTATAATAGACTTAGGTAGTGTTTCAAGGGGCGAAGTGGATATCAATATCAAACCCGATAAGTATATTATCGTTGCCAAGCACGGAGAACAGGAGTTCAGAGAGGAGATAGAGCTGCCTCCGGATGTAGATATTGAGAAGACAGTGGAGCACTTTAAGAGTGGGATTTTAGAGATAACCCTTCCCAAGACGGAGCATAGGGAAAAACGTGGAATGAAAAAAAGAGGCTGTTGAATTCCTTTTACAGGGAAGGACGTGCAGAGTGAAAAGAAAGCTGACTGTCTTAATAATAGATGACGAGGAACTGGTGCTTGAATTGTTTGCTAAGATATTGAAGAAAGAGGAACATACGGCCCTTACAGCTAATAATGGGAAAGATGGATTGTTGCTGGCAGAGAGGAAAAGGCCGGATTTGGTAATTCTGGATTTGAAGCTGCGGGACATCAGTGGCATTGAAGTTCTTCGTCAAATCAAAAGAATCGATGAAAACATAGAAGTCATTATGATTACCGGATACGGGGCAATAAGAACCGCCAAGACGGCAATGAGATTAGGGGCTTACGAGTACATCACAAAGCCGTTCAATGTTGATTATGTGAGGTCCATTATAAACGACGCCCTTTCACGTGCCTGTGGTAGTCCGCTTCAGGAGGCGCGGGGGGATAGCGAGATCTGAGGGCGGCGTCTGGCGTTAAGAAACTTGAGCAGTGCTGGCGCCGTGTGGAAAAAGGGGCGGTCCTTCAGGGGAGATGGCATCCAAGGAGCCTAACCCAGCCGAAGATATGATACCCATTGTAGGAGCTGACCTGAGACGGGCTGAACAAAGCTTAGTTACCGAGGAGAAGATGTGTTATGAGAAGACTTATATACGCGCCCGTGATACACATGAGTGCTGATTTGGGCACCATCGCTAAGCATGTGGATAAAAGAGGCGTGGCAGATTTCGGGGAACAGTTCTGGAGGAAACATAGGGAAGTAATCACCGGATTCTGGGATTCGGTAACTAAGTATTTTTCTAATTTACAGGTAAGGAATGTCAAGATATATCAGGATGCCTTAGTTGTTGGTGGCGATGTAGGTCAAAGGATAATAGAGGAAGGGGCTAAGGCTGGGAGCAAAAACTACGAGCTCATCGCGGACTTAGTGAAAAGGGGTGCAATTTTAGTTCGGACGGAGGACTTTGCGCTTGTCAAGAAAGAAAGGGACCGTATTGTCAAGCTTATGAACGCCACGACTCTCGCGGAAAAGGTAATGGCCTATTTGAAATACAGATTAACTAAGGACACGCTACTAAAGAAAAGAGATAATTACATAGCTAAGAGAATAGACGACACCTTAAATCATAGTGAAACGGGTATCCTCTTCTTAGGAGCGTATCACCATATAGCCCCTAAACTTTCTAAAGACATCCAAACAACTGAGGTGAAAGACGTAAAGAAAATAAGGGACTATCAAAGATTGCTTCCCAGAATGAGGAAAAGGAAAGAGCAGTTTGAGGACCTATCGAAATATCTGGTCTCACCAGTAAACCAATAGCCGGCGGCCAGCGTGAGCCCCCCGCCCCTCAAAAACGATTCTACCGCTTTCTGACCAACGTAATAATATGAAGGAAGGCGGCGGCATATCTCTCTGGTCCGTCTGCTTTCTGAGCGTCACCGAAACCGGAGATTGTGCTTCCCCCATGAAACAGCCCTGGCCACGGAGGCGGTCTCCATTCATTTCCACCCCAAACGTTACCATCATGGGCCTGCCGAAATCCGGGGATGAGACAACGGCGAGCCAGCAGCACGGGACCTTTCCTTCCACGCATTGGGCGGCTGTTCTTTTCGCCCTGAAGGGCACACAGCCGGAGCCGACCCGAAAGATCGCGGTGTTGATGCTTTCGCACTGCTCCTGCCGCGAAGCGCCCCCTATCACACCCGTAACTGTCATCATGAAAGCGGGGTGGTCTCCAGCGGCGGTGTGTCGTGAAACCGCAGAGCGCAGAGGGCGGAGAGGGGGCTACGTACCGCTGGCATCGTGCGAGCTATATAGGGGAGCTCCCCTGCCCCCGCTGCCGAGGCGTTACACAAACGCCAAAAACTGAACTGCCCCGGATGCACTGGCATGGGTGGAAGGCTGTCGCGAAACGGCATGTATCCATTCCGCGATCTCAGCGGCGGAGCCTTTGCCGCCCGAGAGTGAGAGATTACTCAACCGGAGCAAACGGGGGTGCGGGCGTATTTGCGTGGCATACTTCGGATGAATCCTTTGGTCGAGAAGCCCCGCCTCGGCGGGGCTGAAGCCGGCTGTCACGAGAAGAATCTCGTATCCGATACCACCGACTAAAGCCGGTGGTAACTGCGACGCCCGCCGAGCGCGGGCGAAAAGGAGGCGGTGGCCCTTTCCGTTGTACGATAGAGCGACAGACTGGACAGATTCACGACCTCAATGTGCGGCGGGAGAGGTTCAAAACGAGGCGTGAGGGCACGCCACGGAGACGCGGCCACACCCGCAAACGGTGTTGACCTGGGGCATGGCGCGATGTAAGGTAAAGAGGAGAGAAGAGAGGTCGCCCGGACGCCGCTTTTGTCCAAGGTCGGATTATCCGCGAAATGTCTCAACCTTCGGAAAGATATATCATCCACGTTGATATGGACGCGTTCTTCGCGGCGGTGGAGCAGCGGGACAATGCGGAGCTTAGGGGGAAACCCGTTGTCGTCGGTGGCGACGCGAAGAAGAGGGGCGTCGTGTCAACGTGTTCTTACGAAGCCAGGGCGTACGGGGTCAGGTCTGCGATGCCCTGCCGAACAGCCCGCCGGCTCTGCCCGCACGCCATCTTCCTTCCGGTGAACATGCGGAAGTACAAGCGCGTTTCCGCAGAGCTCATGGAGATTTTGCAAGACATCTCGCCAGTTATGGAGCAGGTTTCTGTGGATGAGGCTTTTCTGGATGTTACAGAGCGAGTGGATTCGTTCGATTCCGCGGCAGCCCTCGCTCAACGGATAAAAAAAGGTATCAGGAAGGCGACAGGCTTGACGGCTTCGGTGGGGGTGGCGAACAACAAGTTTCTCGCAAAGGTGGCTTCGGACCTGGACAAGCCGGATGGGCTGATTGTCATCCGACCGGAAGAAAGCCGGCAGATACTCAACCCTCTCCCGGTGTCGCGGATATGGGGCGTGGGGAAGGTGGTCGAGAAGAAACTCAATGATATGGGCATCCGCACCATAGCGGAGCTTCTCGCTGTGCCTCGAAAGAAGCTGGAGGAGACGTTCGGCAATTTCGGCGACCGCCTATATCGCCTCGCGCGCGGGGAGGACGATAGAGAAGTCATCACACACCGCGAGAGAAAATCAATCAGCCGCGAGACCACTTTCGATGTTGACGTCGCGGACATTTCGACCCTTAACCGCGTCCTGGAAAAGTTGTGCCGGAGTGTGGCAGCGCGGCTGCGCTCGCTCTCCCTCAAGGCGAAAACCATCACTGTCAAGGTCAGGTTCGCAGATTTCACCAGTGTGACCCGGAGCAAGTCCGTCACAGCTTTGCTCGATGACGCGGGCGAGGTCTATGAGCTGGCATCGGCGCTTCTGGCCGACGCGTGCGGCTTCTGCGGAAGAGAGGCAAGCGGAAAGCTCCGCCGCGAAAAAGTGCGTCTGGTGGGGGTGCGAATCTCGAATCTCCGCAAGGAAGCCGCCCAGATGGACCTTTTTTCCGAGGAGAGGAAGAAAAGCGAGGCTGTCGCCAGAATCGTGGGCGGCATCAGGGAGCGGTTCGGCAAGGATTCCATCGTCAGCGGACGCAGCATACGAGCAGAAAAGAATCGCCGGGTCGCCCGCCGTGAAGGGCGGCGCCGTCAGGCGAGGCCGACAGAGACGGAAAACAGTTCACTGTGACTGCTCTTCTACACCGCGGTTTTGTAACTTCTTGCGCAAAGGGCAGTTGTGTTTTTCGATTTTGCTCTTGGCACTACGTTTCGTTTTCTGTGCGGTTTTGCGATGCTCAGGGGATTTTTGCTTCGCAGGGCCGAACGATTGGCCCGAGAGCCACACCAACCGCCTGAATAGCTTTGCCGGCATCGCCCAGGGTGCGCTTTCGGGTCACAAAGGTCTTGCCGCAGTTTCGGACAGTAATCTCCTGGAGTTCGTGCAGCTCATTCCTGAGACGGTCCCAGTGCACACGCCAACGTCGAGCTTCCATCTTCGGCTGTAGTTCCTTCAACAGCACGAGCGCGAGGAAACTACACAAAACGTGGCCGCGAATGGTCTCGTCCTCAAAAACCAGCGTCGGGCGGGTTGCGGGTCCAGTGGGACGCCGTTTTTGACGGCGCTTCACGCTGAGGTGTGCGGCGTTCCTTCCGACTGATAGCTGCCGAGGGCCGCGGCGAGGGTCTCGGCGGCGAGGAGAGCGCAGTGCTTGCTTTCATCCGGCAAGCCGCCGAGGGCTTCGAGAACCGTCTGCTTCGTAATTGCCCCCGCTTCCTGAAGAGTCTTCCCGACGGCAAGTTGCGTCGCCATGCTGCCGCAGGCTACGCTGGGCCCGCAACCGTCCGTAGTAAAGGTTGCTCGCGCGATCCTGTCCCCCTCGATGTCGAGGAAGATTTCTATGGTATCGCCGCAGGGGCCGGTGATTTTGGCGTGGCCATTGGGGCGACCGAGAATGCCCATGTTCACCGGGTTGAGCCACAAGTCAACAACCTTGTCCGTGTAATAGGCCCTGGCATCGCGTATGATTGTTTTCTGGAGCTCCTCGGCGAACCTGTCGAAGCTGTCGGTCATAGATTAGCTTTCTTTCATGTAATAGACGTGCCCGTTGCGGTAGGTGTACTTGATCAACCGCTCCGAGGCGAGCTCGGCCACGTACTTCAGGACATGGTTTCTGTTCAACATCAATCCGTTGGCGATGTCCTCGATAGAGCACGGCCGCCGGGCGACCAGCGCCATAATATCGTCACGACGCGCTTTGAACTCCTCCGTCTGCCGGTGGGGGGAGAAAGAGGCAATCACCTCCGCATTTCGGCCGAACTGTTTGCAGAACTCTGCCAAGTCCTCCGGCGCCGCGGGAAAAGCAAACTCTTCGGCTGAGGGGCGGACAACAGTATTCAACTGGATTTTGTCGGGCCGAATCCGGTCGGCGCATTCTTTAATCTTCGAGACCTCGGCCGTCGTAGCGGTGACGCCGCCGAGGAGGAAAACTTCCAGCCAAATCTCCTTATCGTACACTTTCCGAAAATCCGTCATCCCCTGCACCACCCGGTCAAAAGATAGCGATTCATGAGGGCGATTGACGTAGCGGAACATGGAATCATCCCCGGCGTCCAGAGAGGGAATAACCACGTCCGCTCCCCGGCACGCCTCCCGGACTTCCGGTTTGAAAAGGAGCGAGCCGTTGGTGAGAATCACGACGGGCACATCCGTAATCTCTTTGGCCCTAACGACGAGCTCGCCCAGGCCTGAGTGAAGCGTCGGCTCCCCGGAACCGGAGATGGTCACGTAATCCGGCCTGGGAATTCGCTCGAGCGTATTGCCCAGCTCCCTGATTACGTCCTCGACGGGCACGAAGGAAGCTCTGCGGACGGTTTTTTGCGTGGTTCGTCCAAGCTGACAATAGATGCAGTCGTAAGTGCATATTTTGAACGGTATGATATCCACGCCCAAGGAACGACCCAATCTCCGAGACGGGACAGGCCCGTAAATGAACGATGCCATAGTGCGATTCCTTCTCAGCTCGCCGATTCGAGCTTGATGACCGACCCAACCCCCACCTTGATGAACTGGCTGCCGAAAGACTGCGAGAACATTTCCCTCGTGTGGTCGCCGGAACAGTGGCATGGCGCCGCTCCGGACACGCCGAGCTTCTTCAGGTCGGTGATGACAGACTTGATTTTCCTGTCCGAGGCCCCTGCCATATGAAATCCGCCCAGCACCAGGCGAGGACTTGCCTTGCTGAGCTCTCGGGCCTTCGAGACGATTTTGACGATTCCCGGGTGAGCGCATCCGGTGATGACGGCTATTCCTTCCTTCACCCGCATGTACAACGACTCTTCTTTGATGAACGTTCCCATTTCTCCGGTGGAAAACGCATCGCCGCAGACCTCCTGTGGCTTTTTCACCTCCACGACCTTCGCCTTTTTCGCCTTGATACCGGCTTTCATTTTCTCTGGGAACGAAGCGGGCAAGAACACCGTAACATCGTGATTCTTCTCCAGCACCGCGTCGAGACCTCCAGTGTGGTCGCCGTGCACATGCGACAGGAAAATGATGTCCACCTTTTTCGGAGAGATGCCGACCTTCTCCATGTTCGACAGAAGAATGCCGCCATCGCCACCTGTGTCGAAGAGGATGTTCTTCTCAAGCCCCTCAATAAAGCACGAGAATCCCCAGGCCGTCCGCAGGTCGGAACGTGACAGGTAGTTGTCATAGACGACGCTGATGGTAATGGTCGGCTGTTTCTTCCCGGAAATTGCCTGCGTTGACGCGGCGGCGAGGGACGATGCAACCGCGTATGCCATAGCCGTTGTCGGCATGAACCATAAGTTGTGTTTCATCTGACAATCCTCCCATTCAAGTTTCGCTCTTTACTTCTCATTTTCAATCGAGCGAAAGCCCGGACCGAATCGCCAAGCTCAATGGTCGCAGAGATTCTCCCCTTTCTCAAGAGTTTGGCTGAGATAACTTGCAACGATCTCATCGGCGGAACCTGAAAGCGCCCCGAGCACCACTTCTATTCCCTGCTCACTGAACAGGGCCTGGGCTCGCGTCCCCATGCCTCCGGCGATGATGACACTCGCTCCCTGCTCCCTGAGCCACTGCGGAAGCACGCCGGGACCGTGAGGCGGAGGGATAACAGAGATGCTGTTTTTGACATCCCCTTCTTCCACGTCAAAAAACACAAACTCTTCGCCGCGGGCGAAGTGGGGGCTAATCAGGCCTCCCGCTACAGGAACTGCGATACGCATTTGACAATTCTCCTTGTTAAGCCTTCTTTTCTGCCGCTGGCGTTTCCTTTTCCATGTCGAGGATGGGCTGAACGGCCTTATTGAACGCTGCTGCCGTTGGCGAATTCCCGTAAGCCTGCTGGAACGATTCACCGACATCGCCCGCCTCAACAATCCTCGGGTCTATGGGGATGCGACCCATGAACGGCACACCCATCTCCGCGGCCATTCTTTCCCCTCCGCCCGATTTGAATATCTCTGTTACCTCTCCACACTTTGGGCAGACAAAACCGCTCATGTTCTCAATCACCCCCAGGACTGGCATCTGGAGCTTTCGGCAGAAGGTGATTGATTTCTTCACGTCCAAAAGCGCGAGCTCCTGGGGTGTTGTCACAACGACCGCTCCGTCGAGGAAAACCGAGTCCTCCTGGCGAGCCGGAATGAGCTGGCATACAGAGAGCGGCTCGTCTCCCGTTCCCGGCGGAGAATCAATAATGAGGTAATCGAGGGGGCCCCATTCCACATCCTTGAGAAACTGTTTAATGGCGCTCATCTTGAGAGGTCCCCGCCAGATGACCGCATCCTCCTGATGTGTAAGCAAAAAGCCCATGGACATCACTTTCAGATTGTCGCCGAAGGATATTGGCAACATCGCGTTGTCCACCGCGTCAATTGAGCGTCCTTCCAACCCCAGCATCTTGGGAATGCTTGGGCCGTGGATGTCCACATCCAGCAGCCCCACTCGCTTTCCCGTCCGGGCGAGCGAAACAGCCATGTAGCATGCCACGGTGCTTTTCCCTACGCCCCCCTTCCCTGATAGAACAAGAATCCTGTGCTTCACCTGAGACATCCGGCGACCCATAGCCTCCTTTTCCAGATAAGCCTCGAATTGCGGGTCGCGGCCCTTTGCACCGGGTGAGCCCTTGGAACCATCCTGCCCACGTTCTCGAACTTCATTTTCGCTCACGATTACTCCTTTCCTTCCTTTCAAACAGCATCTTTAGTCGAGGCCCACATAGCCTGCCGTGAGCATGCGACTTCATTTGGCTGTCAGGGCCAACGCACTTCCATGAAATCATGGGTTTGCTGTTTTCCCATCGCCCACCGCTGGCGGACACGCGTTCGAATACTTCACAATCAGGACGCAACGATGATGCGCGGCGACCTTCTCGAAAGCCCTTGCAATCGCCTGAAACAGGACGCTGCTCTCTCCGTCGAGGGTGGTGCTCATCGTTCCCATCCGTGGCTCAAGCCCCTCCTCTCTCACAACCTCAAGAAATTCCTCGATCGAAGGCAGAAGGTCTTCCTCGCCGAGAGGATAAAGGCTTATTTCCGCCTGCACCTTCATAAACGCACCTCTCCTACCAGAAAATCCCCGAACGGTAGCCTGACGCCAGAGGCCGCCCGGTCCAAAACAGGGGCGATCGGAAGCGCCTGCCGCCAGGGGAGGAAGCACGCCGTCGAGCGGACGTTCACCTCGCCATAGCTCGACAGAAGTTCTCTCAACTCTCCCAGCGAAAAGAACCTTGCATCCTGAAACACGGGTTTCAGCACCATCTTCCGAGAAAGGCCCAGGTACGACCACCGATTCAACGCCCCAACGATTAGCCGACCGCCAGGCCGCGCGCAACGAACCATTTCTTCCACCACTCTCCGTGGCTGAGGCGAGAACTCCAGGACTGTTATCGCCGCGGCGAGGTCAAATGTGTCATCCGCAAACGGGATTGCGCCCGCATCCGATTGATAAAACGCGGCTCGCGGGATACGCTTCTTTCTCGCCATCTCCAGCATACGACCGGAGATGTCCAGCCCCGTGACCCGGAAGCCTCTTTCCGCGAAGAAAGCACTCCAGTGCCCAGTTCCGCATCCTACTTCCAACAGGCGGTCGCCGGTTGCCGGACTCGGAAGCAGCCTGGCTATGGCTTCCTTTTCCAGCCGGTCATACATTTGCCCCACCGGCTGAAAATACCAATTGTCATACGATTCGGCAACCGAGTCAAAATCGTAAACGCTTCCGGCACTGCGCGAAACCAACGAGCTTCTCTTCGAGCGTGTGCTGTCCGAAAACAAGACGGCGCCCGCTGGTAATCCTCCCACTGCGCCATCAGCTCTAAACATTGCCATCGTTCTTCAGGATGCCCAGGACCCGCTGCCACACTCCCTCCACCGCCTTCGCCGCCGGACCTCTCGAATACTCCACAACACTCTCCTCCCTCATTTGCGCCTTCGTAAAAACGGAATCGTAGGGGATTTCTCCCACGACGGCGATTCCGTTCCGGCGGCACCACTGGCGGATCTCCGTTGTGATTTCGCGGTTGAGGTCGCATTTGTTAATGCACACAACCGTCCGAATTCTGAAATGCGCAGCAAGGCTCGCCGCCCGTTCCAGGTCGTGCCGACCTGACATCGTCGGCTCCGTCACAACAAGGACGAGATTCGCCCCGGTGATCGAGGCGATCACCGGGCAGCCGATCCCCGGAGAACCATCAGCAATAATTAAGTCCAGTCCTTTTTCTTCGGCAAGACGCTTCGCCTGCATTCGCACCAGGGTGACCAGCTTCCCCGAATTTTCTTCCGCGACACCCAAGCGGGCGTGCACCATCGGTCCATGTCGCGTATCGGAAATGAACCACCGCCCCGACTCGCTGGGCGTGTATTCTATCGCCTCGACCGGACAGAAGTAAGCGCACACGCCACATCCCTCGCAGGAGATCGGGTCAATGTCCACCCTCTCAATATCGCCCTCTTCGCTGCGTGTTTCTAAGATGGCATCAAACCGGCAAAGCGGCAGGCACTTTCCGCACCGGACGCACTTTTCCTGATTGACGACGACTTTTTCCATCCCATGAAAGACCTCCTCTCTCCTCACCGTCGGCGAGAGAATGAGATGGAGGTCCGCCGCGTCCACATCGCAGTCCGCCAGAACCTTGTCCCTTGCAAGCGCCGCGAAGGATGCCACAAGGCTTGTCTTGCCCGTCCCTCCCTTGCCGCTGATTACAACCAATTCCTTCATGTCAATCTCTTAACTTTCGCACGCCGTTCCGGAGCCGCGTCGGGCTGAACCTGTGCTTGAGCCCAAATGATCTGGCCGCGGGCAATCACTCGGGAGCGAACCGAGACGAATCCGGTTTTCTTCAACATGTCGGCAACCTCGTGCCGAGAATAGTAGTTCTCGTTCCAGAGCCGCTGAGCGAGCGAACCTCTGGGGAAATCCAGTATCAGCATCAGGCCGTCCGGCCGCAAAATTCTCCTCGCTTCCCGAAGGACGCGAATCGGAGAGGACATCTCGTGGAGAGCCCACATAGTCACCACGGCATCCATGCTGTCGGCGACCAAGAAGGAGAGGGCCCCGGCATCCTTCTTGACGCACCGCACCTTTTCGCCCTGGGCGCTGCTCATCTGCGCCTCCGGCGGGAAGCTCGCGTCCGAGATGTCAATCCCGATAACTTCCTGGCGGTTCGACTTCGCCAGAAACTGAGCCAGATCGCAGCTTCCACAGCCGAGATCAACGACCTTCTTTGACCCGCGAAGCGTCCTGGCAATGCGCCTGTGGAGCTGCGGCTTCAGCTCTTCGTAAAAGTTCTCAGACGGGGACTCATCCATCACGCTGATCCATTGCTTGCTTCCGGCCGGCCCTCGCCGACCGTCGCACACCGGCCTGGAGCCCTTTTTTCCGTCTCCTCACGAGAGAGAGCACGTCCCCGTCGGGCACGATGGGCTGCCACCGCTGCTGGAGCCTCCCGCGGAACTGACGCTGAAAGCGGAGAGGATTTTATCCATCCGCATGCTGCCGCACTTCTCGCATCGGTGCGCCTCTTTGTTCCCGGAGCTCTCCAGAAACTCGGTGACGTGTCTGCACTTTTTGCATTGGTAATCAAACAGTGGCATTTCGCACCTCCTTTTTCTCATTTCCGCTTCGCCATTCTATGGCAAGCGGTGACCAAAACACAAAACCTGTTTTCTTCCTTTCCCACGGATTCCGCTCGGCGCGTCAATCAAACGCTGTGTCTTTTCTCTTTCCTTGTGTCGGCTTCCTTGACAATGCGGTCGAAAAGCCGCGAAAACATCTCCCTGTATTTCTCTCCGAGGCTCAGAGCCATCTCCCCCCGCGAGTAGGCTTCGGCGATCGTTCTGTCCTCCGGTATCTCCAGAAGAACTGGGACGCCTTCGCCATCGGCATATTCTCTGACCCTTCCGTCTCCTATGTCCGAGCGATTGATGACGATGCCGAAGGGGAGTCGCAATTCCTGCGTCATTTGCACCGCAAGTTTCAGGTCGTTCAGACCGAAAGGAGTCGGTTCCGTGACCAGCACGACGTAATCAGCCCCTTTCACCGATTCTATCACCGGGCAGGACGTTCCCGGCGGAGCATCAACGATGGTCTCGGATTCAGCGGGTACGGATTTCTTGACTATGCGGATGAGCGGCGGCGCCATCGGCTCGCCAATTTTCAGCTTTCCATGAACAAAACCCAAACCATCCGCCGTTCCCTCCTCGACGGCGCCGATTTGCCTCGGCACCTCCGTGATAGCTTCGACCGGGCAAGCCAGCATGCACCCGCCGCAGCCGTGGCACAGCTCGTGAAAGGTCAGCACCTTTTTCTTGATGCATACGATAGCGCTGTACCGACAAATCTTCCCGCACTCGCCACATCCCGTGCATCGCGTCTCGTCCACTTTCGGAACCGGGATGCTGACGGGTCTGCTTTGGGAAATGTGCGGCTTGAGAAAGATATGCCCGTTCGGCGCCTCGACGTCGCAATCGGCGTACCAGACGTTCCTCCCCATACCGGACAGGAACAGCGCCAGGTTAGTGGCGACGGTCGTCTTTCCTGTGCCTCCTTTTCCGCTGGCGATTGCTATCTTCAAGTCTTCTTCTCCTGAGCTATGGAAAACCGGTCTCACCGACCCGACATCACAGCGTTCAGCCCCATGAAACCCGCCGCCGCGAGCGTTGTATAAGCGAACACTTTCTTCAGCTTTGCTTGATTGACGCGAACAGATACCATCCCGCCAAGGAGCCCTCCCAGGACGGCTGCCGCTGCCAGGGGCAAAGCCACGCCGGGACTGAAATCTCCCGCGACGGCGTGCCCGGAGAAACCCATCAAGGCTGTAACAGCAATCATCACCGATGAAGTTCCTACCGCTACTCTCATCGGCACGCCGCACAAGAGCACCATCAGCGGAATCTTGAAAGAGCCTCCGGAGATACCGACCATTCCTGCCACCAGGCCGGTCGCCGCTGTCATGGGGATTGCCAACCAGAGGTTCACGGTGTACTCGTACCCCCTGAACGATCGGCGCCAGAAGCCGAAGCTCCTGCCCTTTCCTCCGCTTGGCTCCTTCATCGGCCGCAGCATCACAAGTCCCGCGAGAACAAGCAAGACCATAAAAACCATTTTCAATCCGAACCCGCCTAAGCGATGGGCAAATAAGCCGCCCACAAAAGCCATCACATCCGTCGGCGGATCAATCACAGCCGCCAGTTTCCAGTCCACCACTTTGTGCTTCTGAAAGACGACGCTCGCCGCGACGGCCGTCGAAACCAAAATCAACTGACCCGTAGTCGCGGCCACTCGCATGGCAATGCCGGAAGCGACCAGGATGGGAACGTAAAAATTACCACCCCCGCGGCCCACCATGCTCATCGCCACGGCCACCGCAAAAACAGCCACGCCGACGATTACGGGAATCAACTTTTAGCTCTCTCCTTGACGTCGCCATCTGAAAGACCCGGTTGACAGGCGGACACGAGCGCCCGTTAATGATATTTCTGAGCCTGAGCTTTTTCTTTGACAAACAGGAGCGGAAATACAATGTCGCTCAGGCAGCAAGGCAACCAGACCGCGATGAATATGAACGGGAACATTGAAATAATGAAAATCGGATTTATCGTCCTCCCCAGAGCCATAATGACATGAAACAGGGATGCCCAGGTGCTCAGTAAGACGTGTCCGGCGTGCGGAAACTTAGTTCTCGGTCTGAAGTACGCGATCGCAATTCCCAAGAAAGCCAAAGGATTTACTAACCAGTATTTCTCAATGAAGCCCAAATGGATTCCTCTATTTGGGAGGCCAAGCAAAACTTCTCCCACGTAGGGTATTATTGAATCGCTCACTGTCGCTATCCCAATTGAGCCCACGTAACCGATCGGAATCACAAGCCAGGCTCTGGACCGGCGGGCGCAATGAAGTTCGTACATGGATGCCGTGACAAGGGCGCTTAGTACGACATGAATCGGATGCAGGACGTAAAAGATGCTGTAGGAGGTCTCAAAAGGCATCCTGTAGGAAACAAGCATAATGGCGATGCCAGTAATTGCTCCAAAAATAGTGAAGGGCGCATGATTCCTCAATTCTTTCGCTACGTATCCGAACATTCTTACCCTTTTCCCGAGTTATCAAAAATGATGCACGCTTCCCCTGAATCCGTTCGGCGAAATTGACCTGAAGGTGAACGCACCTTTCACTATATGGCCGAGGAAAGCGAGAGTATTTCACCAATTCTGCCAGCATGCAAGCTGTTTGTCGGCCGCGGCGTGACCTTCCCGTCGCGAAGCCGGAGTTCTATGACTTCCCACCGTCTCGGGCAGCGAGATCGTAATCGCAAATCAGTATCCCGTTGAGATGGTCAATCTCATGCTGGATAACTCGCGCCATCAAATCGCTCACAGCCGTGCGAACTTCCTTGCCTCCGCTGCTCACCCCCGTGACTTCAATTCGCTTCTTCCGCTGGACGTTGACCTCGACCCCGGGAAGACTCAGGCATCCCTCGACCATCTCTGCTTTTCCTGTCTCATCCAGAATCTCAGGATTCGCCAGCGCGAGGGGCCCGGTGCCTATATCGGCAACGATGATACGCCGCGACATCCCAACTTGAGGGGCAGCCAGACCGATGCCATTATGGAGGCGCATGAACTTCAGCATCTCCTCCATGAGATCATGAAGCTGCTTATCGAATTCCTCGACAGGTTTTGCTTTCACTCGCAGCACAGGGTCCGGGCGAATTCTCAACTGCAATGGCTGCGACCCGGGATACACTGATGAAGTCCGCAGGTCTCTTTCTTTGTTTCCGCTCATAGCAAACACCTCAATCTCCGGTGGCGGGGCGATTGCGTCTCGGAGGTCAAGCCAATTAAACGCAGATTTCGCAAGTCATTCGCACCTGGACGCCATACCCTTTTTTTACTTATAGTTCGTGAACTCGCTTAATATCGCTTCTGCGGCCCAGGCTGTTGCTTTTCCCACGACCCTGGGGCATTTGTCGGAATACTGTTCCATTGCCTTTCTAACATCTTTACATAGAACGCTGCCGTAATCTTCCTTGAATTTTTCATAGACCTTGCGCATCAGCTTATGAGATACGTCCGCGTGGCCTTTGAATCCGTCTCTCTTCCTTCCACATAGATAGCCGATGATTATCCCCGCGCCGGTAAATGCCCCGCAGTTCTGTATGCCAGTTGGGGTTGCGCCGCCATCCAAGCAACTCCCTGCTCGGAACACATCTTTGTTCACCGGAATAAACTCAATCGAATCTTGCAGCGCCGCTATGGTGCACTGTGCGCAACCGCCATGTCTTTTTTCATGCTCGTAGCCGATTCGGTAGGCCTCTTCTATTATTTTCTTGCCGTTGCCGTGAATATCGAGGCGCTCTCCGGACTTTATGACATCGAATATGTCCGCCGCTTCGACTCTCCCCACAAGGAGGCTGGCCAATCCGAGAGCAACGCCCCCCCCTGCACGCAGCAAGAATCGGCGCCTGCTTTCCATCTGGACGTTCTGTCGGAATGGGAATTTCTCGACATGACCCTCAACGTTTGTTGAAAGTCTTATTGGCGAGGCAACAGTATTGCCCCGCTCAGCCTTGCAGCCCGCTTCTTGAGTTTTCATCATCTCCTCCGCTGGTTGAAAAGATTGACTGAAAGGTTCGCCGGAGCGCTCTCAGACGCCACCGGGCGCCGCAACCGGCCGGCTGCGCCGCATAGATTTATGCATATTCACTTTTAGAAGTATAATTTTTCTCTCCAGCACGTATTTCTACTTTAAGCCAGTTTTCTGGCGGCGTGAATGGACACGCATAGTTCTCACTATAAGCACACCACGGATTATAAGCCTTATTAAGGTCTAATACCCATTCTCCACCGGGCATCTGATCCCTCCCTGGCTCCAAATCTAAGTAGCGTCCTGCTCCGTAAGTATCTTTGCCGCTGGTTAAATCCCTAAAAGGAATAAATAGTCTTTCATCTTTTCTATTTGATTTATATCCCTGGAGTCTGTATTCAACTCCAGCTATATTAAATCTAAACTCTCCATATCTTACAAGGTTTCGCACATTACCCTTTGTATCTTCTATCTCTAAAATATCCATCTTAGAATGTTGTACTAATTCCAACTCAAATCTATATCTAATATCTGGCGGATAATAATCTAAACCCTTAAAATCTTCTCTCTCCTCAAAGGAGATAGGAGATTGATATCCCATCTTAAACAAGTCATCCTTCTGTTGGCGTTCAGTTTGAATTTGCTTAGTCCATTTATCAACTTCCATTTATCATCCTCCATTCTTAAAATTATGATCAGTATTCATGCGGAACGCCTTTAATATGGAGAAACAGATGTTCTTTATCTCCCCCTAAGCCATTAAGCCAGCCGTAGTTTGCATCTGTTTTAGAATCCAAATCTTTGACGTAAGGTTTGATATCTAAGACCGGAGTTCCATCAAATGCATCTAATCCTGAGGTGATAATTTCATTATTAATTATCTTTCTTATACGAACAATGCTTAAACCTATAGGATTTGGACGAACAGGAGACCTACTTGCAAATAGGCCTATCTTTGCACCAGCGGCCCAGGGAGCAGTTACGACCATAGAGCTCTTACGCTTCACGCGATGGACATAATATATAACATACATATATCGGAAACTCTTGAGTTTCAGAAGGCCCTCCTTATATTCCGAATTGAGCACAATCCGAAAATCTCCCTTGCTTTCATTCACAGGCTGATAGGGTGCATTATCAATATATGGTGTTTTTATTACACCAATCTGCTTAAATCTGAAGTTTGTTAACTTAGCCATTTTCCTTGGAACTATTTTCTAATGTTGCAAGTTATGCCGACGTGTTTTCTGCAACAAACTTCTCTTTGTTAAAATGTTTTATCATTCAACCCCTACTCCTTAACCGAACCTTCACGCTCACCTTGCGCTACGGACATCAGCGGAACAGCCGTCAAGCGCTGCGTATTGTTAGCTTGTTGTTACTTAGCTCAAAAACATCAATTTCACTCCCATTAATAGGAGCACGATTCCTAATAGAGTTTTTAAGAGAGAATTTGGTAATCGGGCGGCCATCTGTGCCCCAATAAAACTAAAGAGCAGGAAAACAACCATAACCACAATGCCCGCTTTAATGTCGACATAACCTTTCTTATAATAAGCGATTGCCGCTAAAAGACTAATTGGTGCAGCTACTATAAACAATGTCGTTCCCTGTGCTAATTTCTGGGGGAAATCCGCAACAACTGAAAGACCGAAAATAATAATTGCACCGCCGCCGACACCGACCGTGCCCATAACCAAGCCAGCTATTGATCCTATCAGAATTAATCCTATCATATCAAATCCTGGAGTTAAGACAACAGTTCCTATTTTTTCCTGACTTCTTCTATTGATCTCCTGCGCTTGCAAATAATTCTCACCACGTTAAGCATGTACCCTTTCGGAGAAGCTAGCCCCGAGTGCACCACGAGGCTCCCGCTTCCCGGCAGCAGCGCCCGCAGGCGTGGTGTCTGGCGGCACCGTGTTGAGCATCAGCCATCTGACCGGCAGCAGCTTTGCCTAACCTAACCGTCACGAACTCAGTGAAAGAGCTCCTACTGGGCAGGAACCGACGCAAAGCCCGCACCCGATGCATTTCGCCGGATCGATCTGCGCTGCCAGACCAATTGATACTGCCCCAACGGGACACACGCTGGCACAGAGCCCACATCTGATGCACCTGCTTGCGTCCACTTTCGGGAGGCGCGGGCTGGTTGGCGCGGTCTGTTGGGCAGAACTGGCGCGGACCGGTGTTGCCCGTTGGGGTTGCGCCTTCGGGGCGAAAGGCGGCAAGGGGGCTACGACCCGGGAAGCGGAGAAGTAAGGAGGCCTTGCCCCCAACGGCGTGTCGTGCAGAGGGGCGAACCCTCCCCGCTGAAATCCTCTCTTTCGCCGATTGCTTAGCCTAAAGCTACCGCCATGCCGCGCGGCACCGCGATGTCGAAGGCAAGGCATTACTCTGTTCCTTTCCGTTTCCCGCCGCTATCGCATTCTCACAGCGGCAAGGTTGTTCACCGCTTGCGGGTCTCTCCGCACGAGACTCATCTCTGACGCGTCATCGCCGCCCCACATGAAGGGCACTTCACTTGGTAACACGCCTGGCCAACTGCGTGAGGAATGCTTTTTCCACACTGGGGGCAGACGCAATTTCCTCCCGGCCCCATTGCGAAGCCGCCCATTCCTCCGCGACCGCCGCCGCGGCCCATTCCTCTTCCTGTACCCGGTCCGCCGCCGCCGGCGGGACCTGTTCCGTCTCCTCTTGGCATTTTATCCACCTCCGCTACGATTTTGGGTTATGGTTTCCGTTCACTTGACTTCTGTGGCATTGCCGGAGGCCGCCAACGCTCCGGCAACCCGGCAAAGGGAAGAAAATTCCTCGCCATTGGCTTGTACCATGGGGCGAAGAGCGGTAATGTCGGAAAACCTCCCCACCCGACAACAGATACAAACGCCCAGCCGCCGATGCCCGCGTATCCCCGCCTCACCATGGGCCCGGCGGGGTCGAGCCGCATCATGCAATAGCCCCTACCGCGCCCGGTCATCGGCCCAAGCCCGAGGGGGCCGGTCCCATCGAATCCCGGCATCTCAATCACCTTCCTTTCTGCCGTAGTCATGCGGCGATACAATGTAGCCCTTTGCTCACTCTACGCTTTTCGCCACCGAGGGAGAACGGCCGTTCCCACTGACCACGATGTCGCCAACCTGGCAACCGATGTCCCTGGCGATAACAGGGCACTTCGCTTTTAACAGGAAGAAAATCTTTTTGTCAACCTCGCTGAGGGTCTCGTAATTGCCTTGCCCCTTGGCGATGACAAGGTCGGCAGCCGCGAACCTCCTTTGGAACTCTGGCGGGCAGAGCTCCAGGATCGTCCCGGGGACGCGGGAGCCGTTGTCAATGACGGGCACAAGCGAAGTCAGACCCGCCGTTTCCGCATCGTCTCGGGTGGCGTCGTTGATGATGGGCCCGCCCTTAACGACGAACGTGACCTTGCCGTCCGGCATCTGCTCGAGGAGGAGACGGTCGAACACAATCTCGCCCGCGTTGTCGCCAAGATAAAGGATGTCCTCCGCTTCCTCAATCGCTTTGCGAAGGGGGCCAACGCCGTCGGAAGCGAAGGGGCGACGGAGGGAATCCCGGATCGTCTCCGCGAGCGTACTCGCCGCCCTTTCCTTCGTTAGGATGCCGACGCCAAAGTCCAGAATGTTACCCGCGATGCTGAGGCGAACAGCCATCTCGAAGGGATCGTCCGAGGCGAGAACCTTTTTCCTGAGGTCAGGGAACATCCCCAGCGCCAGGCGGTTGGAGTGTGTTTTATCTTCACTGTAGGGGTCGTCGTTTCCTGTTTCCTCGCGGATCATACGGTGAATCTCGTATCCCATGCGCGGAGGAGACTGCGAAAAAGAAAGCTCGCTCGCCTTCGCCAGCACCGCTCTGAGCACTCGCTCGTGCACCGCTTCGTCATCGGTCACCCGACGGCTGACGTTCAACGCCTCGTTGACGAAACAGGGAATGCACTCCAAAAAGGTTTTCATAGTCCTATCCAGTCGTTTTTCCGATCGCGTTCTGCATGAAAATGCACGCGCATACGGCCCGAAGCGCAGCGGACACCAGCGGCCAGCGGAGGCTGCTTCCTTTGATTTACTATTGTTTTAGACATTCTCAAGATCTCAACTTTTCAAGTTCTTGTATGGTCTTTTCAGCAATAGTCTTTTCGCTATTAAAGTGCTTTATCATTCTTCCTAAGCACGTCATTTTTTCTTTGGAATCACCAAGATAGTATGCGCAGGCATCCATAAATTTGTTTGTCATCTCTACGTTAGCCTTTATACGCTCAGGCACTTTCTCACTATCATGTCTCACCGCATCTTGGGGACACACCTCATGGCAAACACCACAATGAATACATTCACCCATATCTATTCTTGCTTTTTCATCTTCCGCTTCCGCTGATATTGCGCCTACTGGGCAGTTGTCTATGCAGATTCCGCAACCATTACAGCTACCTTGATCGGTCCAGGGCATCCTAACGCCTCCTAAGATTTTGTATCTACGTTGATTATAGCAATCGGCGGGCAAAAGCCCTTTAACTTAAAATCCTCACCTTTCTCACGGCGCAGGATGAATAAAACCGCCACCTGGCATGGCACGTAATCTAAGCTTCAACTTCTTCAATGATCTCGGATTTTTTTCCTTTTGCCTGTCCACCAATTATGCTCGAAGGCCCCGGCGGCGAACTTCCTTGGCAGGGGATAATCCCCGGCGCCCTGCCGACAGGACTAACGCTGGCAAACGCCGTCGCTGCTACACGGCGGCGTATCACACCGGGTCTCCCTGCCGCAGCAGGTTCTTCCCGAAGGACGCCCTGCTGAGACCGAGACGTTCGCCGCCGACAACAGGCGGGTTACGTTATCGCTTCCACAATTCTCGCAGATGACCTTCTCCGGAACACCGATCGTCCTCTGCAAGAACTCCGTGACGGCGCCGCACTCCTCGCAGTGGTATTCGTATATCGGCATCGTCTTCTCACCACCTTACTTGTTCTTCTTCTCGAGCTGCTCCAGCCTGCGGCTTATCTCTTTAAGCTGCTCCTGCAAAACCTTCGTCTGGTCGAGGAGGGCTTTTATGTCGTCGGCGGATGCGCCGGCTGGCGGAGGTCCGGCAAACGGCTGCTGTGGCGGCACCCCGCTGGCGGCGAAACCGCCCATCATGCCTCGCCCGCGGCCGCGCCCCATTCCACCTCCGCCGCCGCCCATTCCGAAGCCACCACCTGCTCCTGGGAATGCCCCCGGTCCGACACCCATCCCGGGCGCTTGCGGGAAACCCTGTCCCACTCCGAAATGCGATGCGACGTTCGGCTGAGCCGTCGCTGACAGCTCCCCTCGCTTGAACCTCTCAACAGCGTCCTTTATTGTTCCCACCACCCCGACAATGATTTTGACGCCCGCCGCAGACAGAGTCTGAAAGGCGTTCGGACCGGTATTCCCTGTGAGGACGACCTCCGCCCCCTTGTTGGCGATGAGCTGCGCCGATTGAATTCCAGCTCCACCCATCGCCATGAGGCTGGGATTCTCCATCGCCTCGAACTCCATCGTCTCGGTATCCACGATGATGAAGTATTGGCAGCGGCCAAACCGGGCGTCAACCTGCGAATCGAGGCTCGGTCCCGTTGATGAAACAGCGACTTTCACGTTAATCTCCCTCCTCTTTTTCGATTACGCGGCTACACGCTCGCCTTTTCCAGCTCGCTGATACGGGCATTGATCTGCTCGAGCTGCTTGCTGAGGAGCTCCGCCTGATTCTTCAACATATCAACTTCCGACGTAGGAGTCGTCTGGCCGAACGCCCCTGGCGAGACCGGCGCCCCTGCCCCGAAGGCGCCGTAAGACGGGTTCGGAACCTGCCCGCTCTGCATCGCCTGCCAATAAGCCTGTGCCTGGGGAGTTGGCCACTGCCCGGTCATCAAATATGTCGCCCCCGGCGGGAGACCCGTCGGGCTTCTCCCCACCCAACCCGGGCTGAAACCGAACCTCATCCACCCCGGAAGACCCGTTGCATTGTACATCCACCGATGTCCGCCTTGCATCTTTCTCTACCTCCTTCTTGTGCCTTCTGCCGTTTGGTTTTTTCGAGCTGTTCAATTCTGGCTCTTCCCGAAGAGCCTTCGCGTGCCCCGTGAGGGCTGCGGGCGGTAATAACCGGGCGTCATGCCGGCGGCGCGCCCGCCTCAAAGGCTGCTTCCATACGGGGCTGGGCTCGGCATCACGGGCTGACCGCTTGCACCGTACGGCGCCGCGTACGGCGAACCGTAGCCGTAAGCCGACGGATACGCACCTCCCATGTAGGGAATCGTCCCCGCATATTGGGACGTGTAAGGCGTCGCCCACCACCACCTCGGCAGCCACGGGAAATTCCGGCAGAACGGGTACGGATTGCCTCGACCTCCCCCAAAGTATGGGTAGCCGTAACCGGCGTATCCTCCATAACCGTAGGCGCCGAAGCCCCGGCCAACAAATCCCCGTCCGAAGAAACCCCCTCCTCGACCTCTTCCGTTCGGCATCTTTGTTTACCTCCTTTTTACAATGTGTGAATGCTGGTCTTCAAGGAGCAACGACCGTGCCGAGCAAAAAGAAAACGACGCCTCACTCGGGAACGTCTTGCTATCAGCGGGCTTATGGAGAAATCGGCTATTTCGGGGCAACGTCGCACTGGAGGCTTGCGTGTCGCAGAAATGAAACAATCGTACGCCGTAGCCAACACGTAACGCTGTTACATCTTGGAAGGGAAAGCATTGCGCCAACGTTGCAAAATCGAGCGCCATCGCAAGGGTTAGCGAACCGCAATCCCGTGTTTTTTGATCTTGCGCCAAAGGGAGGAGCGGCTGATGCCGAGCAATCTCGCTGCTTCCGAGCGCTTGAACGATGCCTTCTCCAGAGCGCTAAGAATCACCTCCCTCTCGAGCGATTCGAAGGGGCGTTCAGTCGCCGACATCCGCTTTATAATCGCGGAAGGCGGGCGCTGGAGTTCCTCGGGGAGGTGGCGCGGCTGGATCAATTCGCCCGTGCAATGAATGAAGGCGTGCTCGATGGAGTTCTCAAGTTGGCGGACGTTTCCCGGCCACGGATGATCCACCAGGATGTCCATAGCCTCTTGACTGACCGCCCTGATTTTCTTTCCGGTTTCTTCGTTGAAGGCGGAAATGAAATGCTGCACGAGAAGAGGGATGTCCTCCGCCCTTTCCCTCAACGACGGCAGTTTGATTGCCAGGACATTCAGCCGGTAGTAGAGGTCCTCGCGGAATCTCCCTTCTGCGACCCTCTCGCGGAGATTGCGATTGGTGGCGGCGATAAACCTCACGTCAACTCTGGTGGTTTTTCGGTCGCCGACTCGCTCAAATTCCTTGCTCTCGAGCACCCGCAACAGCTTGACTTGGAGAGCAGGAGAAACTTCGCCGACCTCGTCCAGAAACAACGTCCCTTCGTCTGCCAGCTCGAACCTGCCGGGACGGTCTGAATCCGCGCCGGTGAAGGCGCCCCTCACGTGCCCGAAAAGCTCGCTCTCCAGAAGGGTGTCGGGCAAGGCGCCGCAACTGACAGCGACCAGCGGTTTGTCCCTTCGCGGGCTGGTGTAGTGAATGGCGCGTGCGACAAGCTCCTTTCCTGTCCCCGTTTCCCCCTCGATGAGAACAGTAGTGTCGGTCGGGGCAACATCTCTTATGACGCGGAAAACCTTTCGCATCGCCTCGCTCTTGCCGACGATGTTGGCGAACGAGTATTTGGCTTCCAACTGCTCTGTCAACTCCTTGATGCGGGAGAGGTCTCGAAAGGTCTCCACGGCGCCAATGATTCTGCCATCGCTGTCCCGCAACAATGCGGTAGTGACGCTGATGGGCCTGAGCCTGTTGTGCCGGTCGAAAATCTCGATCTCGCGGTCAGTCACCGGCTGACCTGTCCGGGCCGTCGCCTTCAGAGGGCACTCTCCCCGGCAGGCAATGCTCCGGAAAACCGTGTGACACGGCCTCCCGATAACCTCCTCCGGCCGAAACCCTGTTATCTCCTGAGCGGCTTTGTTGAAGGAGGTAATGTGGTATCCCAGGTCAACCGTAAAAACGCCGTCGGCGATGCTGTTGAGGATAGACGATAGCTTTTCCTTTTCCCGGCTCAGTGTGGCATTCGCCTCCGCCAACCTCACCGTGAGGTCCCTCACCTCGGCGACGTTGCGGAACGCAATGACCACGCCGCTCACCTTGCCTTCCTTGTCGCGGACGGGGGAAGTGTTCGCGCAAGCCGGAACTTGGTCATCGTCTTTCGTGAAAATGTGGCTGTGGAAGTTCGCCACCGACTGGCCGGTGGAAAGGGTCACGGCCGCCGGACAGTTCTGCTCCGATATGCCGCAGCGGAAAAGAAGGTCGCACTTCTGCCCGACCGTTTCCTCGCGGCTGTATCCGGTGATGCGTTCCGCCCCCTCGCCGAAGGCGACGATTGTCAGATGGCGGTCCAGCACCATAACACCGTCAGCGAGGTACTCGTAGATCCATTCGTCCCACTCACTCGGTGCGGGCAAGTCTGACGAGTTCTGGCTATCGCCTTCGCTGGACATCGCAAACAACTCCTTTTCCCATAAAGACCCTCGCCTCAGACAGCGAGTCCCCGGTCACCATCTCGATAATACCGCCCGACAGCCGTCGTGGCAAGCCATAGCCCTTTGTTCAGTGAACCAACTCCGAGTGTGAACCTGCCCCCAACGAGGAGCGCTCCGGAATCTAACAACGCAGCACGAGCAAATGGAATAGAAGCACTATCACGGCTCCTGCCCGCGTCCCCGGCCATCACGGGGGCCGAAGCCGCGCCCGAGCCCCCGGTCCTCCTCAAGACGAAGCCCGCGACCCCTGCCTTTTCCCAGACCTTCTTCATCGTCGTCCCAGTCCCCTGGGTGAAGCCTTTTCAAAATGATAGAAGCGTAAAGGATGCCGGCAGCGATGAGAAATAAGATCACCAATGACACAACCCAGTGCAGGCGGAGAAACCGTCTGGATGTGCGTCGAGCCCAATCAACGTGCAGGATGAAATGCAAAATCACCAGTCCGGTCAGGATCAGCGAAAAGATCAGGTGCAAATCACCCCAGTCGTGCCGATGAAGGCCCCAAAGGTACTTTTCCGCTTGCGGCACAGCACCGCGTCCTATGAAGAATCCAAACAGTATCCCCATGAACACCACGCTCGCCATGCTAACGAGCAATAAGACGTCAACGACCGCATTCAGTGTGCTTTTTCTCATAGCAGCCTCCGTTGGAGCGAGGCGCGCTCAGTGTGTTACGTCACCCGGTTGACGGCACGCTGACGTCACATCTCTCGCTTCGCTTTTTGAGAGAGCAAGTGAGCCATTCTGGTCGGTTCCGGGAGACGATAGCCTCGGGAGGTCTCCAGGACGACCCTGACCGCTGTCTCGACGTCCACTTTGTGTCCGGGCGAGACGAATACAGGTTTTACATTATCTCTTGTCCTGACGACGGCGCCAACAATGCTACCCTTATAGACGAGAGGAGAACTGCACCCTCTGGCGGCGCCGGGCTCCTCGTACTCGCCAACAAGTCTGCTTTTGGCGCAGCCGATGGATGGCACGTCAAGCAACAAGCCAATGTGGCACGCCAGACCAAACCGCCGAGGGTGAGCCAGTCCCTGCCCGTCGCATATCACAACGTCAGGCGTTACAGGAAGGTTCTCAAAAAGTCGAATAAGAAGTGGGATTTCTCTGAAGCTGAGGAGGCTGGGGATGTAGGGGAAGGTGGCTTCCCCCTTCTCCGAGAGCGAGAAGACCTGTTCCCCGGAGGGATACTCTTGGACCACAACAGCGGCAAACAGCGTGTTATCCCTTTTGGAATAGGCAAGGTCAGCCCCCGCGACGTGTCTGTATGCGACCGGGAAAGGGGAAAGGCAAATTTGCCCCGCCAGTTTTCGCTGAATGCGAACCGCTTCCTCATAAGACACGTCGAAAGAATGTAGGTTTCGTATGAGCATCTTCTGTCCGAAGGCTGCTGGTGAGAAAAGAATTCCGGAGGAATGTTATTCCTATTGACAGCATCACGCAAGCCTGTAATATGAAGATGGATGCTGCATGGCGAGACTACGGGAACGACCTCGGGGTTGTCGGCCGATTGCAATCGCTCCCGCCTGAGCCTGAACGAAAGGAGGCGCTCGAAATAAGACCTCTTCAATTGGTGCGTACCTGCAAGAAGCTTGCTCTGGACAAAAAGGGAGAGGACGTTCTTATTCTCGACCTGCGAGGTTTGTCCTCGGTCACCGATTTCTTTGTCATCTGTCACGGGACGTCTCGGAGGCACGTTCAGGCTATTGCCGAGAACATCAGGTTCGGAATGCGGAATCTCGCTGTTCCGGAAGCGCACTTTGAGGGTTTTACCGAAGGGAGATGGGTCGTCCTGGATTACATTAATGCCATCGTGCACGTCTTCGACGAGGAGATGAGGAAGACCTATCAGCTCGAAGAGCTATGGGGAGACGCCACGAGAATTGAATGACATAATCGTCGCATCAATATGTGAGCACGTCAAGCAGGCTCTGGACGCTCTTAAAAACTCGGGCGAACTGAAGAGCGCGGAGTTCCCTCCCGTTTACCTTCAACGCCCCAAAATCGAGTCCCACGGCGACCTTTCGTCGAACCTGGCCATGAGATTATCTGCGAAGGAGAGGCGTCCTCCGAAGGAGCTTGCTCACCAGATTGTCGAAGCCCTCCCCCCCATCTCCCCGGCGAGAAAGTACTATGATAAGGTGGAGGTCGGGCCGCCGGGATTCATCAATTTCTTCCTTTCGAAGGAGAGCCTCGTCCTGCTTCTGCACGGGATTCTGAGCGCTTCAGACAATTTCGGCCGCTCCGCCATCGGCGAGGGGAAAACCGCAAACGTCGAATTTGTCAGCGCCAATCCGACCGGTCCCCTGACTGTCGGCCACGGGAGGCAGGCGATAATCGGCGATGTGCTCGCAAACGTGCTGTCTTTCTGCGGCTACAATGTGACCCGCGAATACTACTTCAACGACGCTGGCAATCAGATGCGGCTTCTGGGGGAGTCGGTCAAGGCGAGATACCGCGAGCTGGGCGGCGAGGCAGTCGAGTTCCCAGAAGACGGATACCGGGGCGATTACATTAAGGAGATTGCGGCAGACCTTCGCCGGGAACACGGCGATTCCCTGAGTGATTCGCCTATCGAGGTCTTTCAGAAGGCGGCGGAGGGGGCAATCACCGACGAAATCAATCGAACCCTTCGCAGAATCGGCGTCAATTTCGACATCTATTTCAACGAGCGTTCCCTCTACACCTCCGGCAAGATTGACGAGGCCATCGAGAAACTCAAACAGCTCGGACACGCCTATCGCAAAGACGGCGCCATCTGGTTCAAAGCCTCTGCCTTCGGTCAAGACGAGGACAGAGTCATCGTCAAGAGCGACGGTCAGCCGACCTATCGTCTGCCGGACATCTGTTACCACCTCGATAAGCTCAACCGCCGCTACGATCTCATTGTGGACGTTTTCGGCACAGACCACCAGGCGACCTTCCCGGACGTTCTCGCAGGCGTTCGGGCGCTCGGGCACGACACGGACAAAATACGGGTGCTCATTCACCAGTTCGTCACCCTGAAGCGCGGCGGGGAAAGGGTGAAGATGTCCACTCGGCGGGCGACCTTCGTGACGGTGAACGACCTTCTCGATGAGGTTGCCAGCGGCCTCCGGTCGGAGCTGGCGGAGGCGTTCGGCGAGGATTCACCCCAGACCCAGCAGCCGGTCCTGGAGCGAATGGCGAGCGATGCCGTGCGCTACTTCTACAACATGCGGAAAATGAGCAGCCACCTCGATTTCGACCTCGATCTGGCGACCAGCCGTACCATCGAAAACCCCGCTTATTACGTGCAGTACGCCCACGCCAGAATTTGCAGCATCTTCCGCGTTTACCGGGAGCGAGCCGGTGCTCGCCCGATAGATTTCTCAAACGTTCCAGCCGACAATCTGGAACCGCTCACCGAAGAAAAGGAAGCCTCCCTCATCAAAGCCCTCAGCCGCTTTCCTCGCATTGTGGAAGAAGTCGCCAGCAGGTTTGAGGGCCATCGGCTCAACGAATACCTCCTCCAGCTCGCCGCAAGCTTCCAGGCGTATTACAACGAGCACAGAGTTATCAGCGACGACCCGGACTTGACCCTCGCCCGCCTCTGCCTGGTTAGGGCGGTGCAAATTATCCTCCGCAATGGGCTTTCGCTGCTCGGCGTCTCCGCTCCGGAAAAGATGTGAGTTGCTCCGGGATAAGAGTTTCCATCCCCCGCGTAAGAGACCGGACAAAGACACGCTGCAATACAAACATCCGCCGTGACTCAAGCTTGGCCGGAGCTGGGTTTTGTTATGTCGAACGTCTCCTCCTATCGAGGGGCGAGGTGAGGGTTACAGCACCGCTTTGTCCCACTGCTTCCTGAGGAAGGCGAGGGACTTGGGTATCTCGACCTCCCTGTTACCGATGACGCCGCACTCGAAGCTACAGTAATGCTGGTAGCCGATCCATTTCAGGCCCTTGAATCCATCCACGAAGGAGCGGTCGTCCTGTCCGGGGAGGTTTCGCCTCCTACTCGCGAGGTGGACATGATGCACATATTCACCGCCGGAGATGAATGCCCCGAGGTCGCTCGGCTCCTCGATTCTCATGTGATAAAAGTCCCCCATCATGCAGACGGCAGGATGATTCACGTCGCGGCAGATGGCGGCGGCATCAGCCAGGAGACGAAGGAACCATGCTTCGCCTCTATTCAGCGGTTCCATCATCACACGTGTTCCGGCTTTCTGGGCGACTTCCCCCAGCTCCGGGAGAATATCAACGAGGACCTTCCGCCCTTCAACGTGACCGAGCTTTGTCTGGCCGTTGAAAGCGGGCACGATTATGAGTCCCGTGGCGCCCAACTCACCCGCAGCGGGGAGGATTTCCTTGATGGACCTGACCGCCTCCTCGCGGACGCTTTTCTTTTCGGAGATGAGAACGCCTTTGTATCCGGCGCAGATTGCGCTGATTTTCAGTCTCGTGCCTTTGATGGCCTCCTTAACCCCGTTGACCCTCTTAGGCAAACCGCTGCCCCAGACCTCGAGACCATCGAAGCCCCACTTGTCCATCTTCCTGGCTTTTTCCCTGAGGCTTTCGCCGGGAACGACGCCTTCTTGGCTGGACAGTTTCAGAGCGGCTTTCGGTTTATGGGTCATTGCGCCCGCTCCTTTGGCGGCGAGCGCCAGCCCCGCCCCCGCAAGGGGCGCCTTGAACAGAAAATCGCGACGGTTCATTGTCATTTCTCCATCTCCTTCCCGTAGATAAATTGTTCCCGAAGGGAGTCTAAACACCTAATGCCGCCTACGCGATTAGCAACGCGGCGTGCGGGCGCTTCAGTTCCGTATGGCGCCCATTTCCGGGCGAACAAGACGTCCTTTCATCCCTCCCTTACTATCATTTTAACGCGCGCCTGCGGAGGAGGTTCTGCCCCTTTGTCGCCATTGCGCCTACCGTTCGTTTCTTTCGGGAGAAAAGTCTTTTCCCGAACAGAGACGTTGCTACCCTCGAGCGTTCGTGATAGGCTTGGCTCAACGGTAATTTTCCGCTGAATTGAGGAGATATGAAAATGTTGGTCGCGTGCGAAGGATTTTCATTGGCGTTGTTGTTTCTTTTTGTCGCCGGGTCGCTGGGAGCGGAGGCGCCAAGCGCCCACGATTTGCGTTTAGTCCCTTACCCCAAGTCGGTCCGCATGGATGGGGGTGTTTTCCGCCTCGAAGGGCATCTGCGCGTGACCACCGGCAAAGACCCCGCCGACAGGTTTGCTGCAGAAGAACTGTGCCGCGAGATTCTCGCCCGAGCCGGCATTAGGGCGGAGATTTCTGGCGGACTTCCATCACGCCTCGCCGAGGCTCACGCGCTCCTTTTGTGGCCCATCGGCACTTCGCCGGAACAGCCCGGTTCCCCTCCAGCGACGAAGACCAAAGGTGATGAAGCCTACGCATTGCGGATTTCGCCGTCCGGCGTGGTGATCGAGTCGCCCGGCTCGCGCGGTCTGTTCTACGGGGTGCAAACCCTCAAACAGCTTATCAGGGCGAACGGAGCCGAGCACGCTATCCCGTGCCTGGTGATTGAGGACTCGCCTTCTCTCCGCTACCGTGGTTTTCAGGACGATATCACGAGGGGACCAAGTCCCCTTCTGGAGACGCTGAAACGCGAAATACGCCTCGGGGCGGAAGTCAAGCAGAACTTCTTCACCTACTACATGGAGCATCAGTTTGCCTTCGCCAAACATCCCGACATCGGTCCCAAGAACGGCTCCCTGACACCCGAAGAGTTGAAGGAGCTTGTACGCTACGCGGAGCAATATCACGTTGACATCATAGGCAACCAGCAGTCATTCGGCCATTTCGAGGATATACTGAGGCACGACCGTTACGCCCACCTCCGCGAAACGCCTTATCTCCTCTGCCCCACAATCGAGGAGAGTTACGAGCTTCTCGACGATCTCTATTCCGAGCAAGTTCCTCTCCTCAAGTCCCCACTTTTCAACGTCTGCTGCGATGAGACCTGGGGCCTGGGCACGGGACCATCGAAGAGTCTCGCCGAAAAAATCGGCGTCGGAGGGCTCTATGCTCGGCACATGCGGCGCGTTCACGACCTCCTCAAGGAGAAATATGGCAGGAGAAAGATGATGTGGGGGGACATTATTCTCCAGCACCCCGAGAACCTGAAAGAGATTCCGAAGGATACTTTGATGCTGACTTGGGGCTATGACGCACGGGACAGCTTTGAGAGTCAGATAGTTCCATTCGCCCGTTCAGGCTATGAATTTTTCGTCTGCCCAGGGGTGAGCTGCTGGAGGTGGATTCTGCCCGATTTCAGCGTGGCTGTGAAAAACATCCGGAACTTCGTCCGCGATGGCGCCGCGAACGGCGCCTCCGGAGTTCTCAATACGACGTGGGATGACGACGGAGAGAATTTCTTCAACTACAACTGGCACGGCGTCTTCTGGGGCGCCGAATGCGCATGGAACGCCTCCAGGACTGATGTAAACGCCTTCAATCGGCGATTCGGGGCCGTTCTCCTCGGTGAACAGGAAGACCATCTCGGCAAGGCAATCGAAGCTCTCTCTAAGATTCACAGGCTTCCGGGTTATGACGGGATGCGTGATGGTAGCTTCTGGCAAGTCAATTTCAAGAAACTCCTTGCTCGTCCCGCTGCCGCTCGCTCGCAGGCAAAGGAATTGCTTCGCATCCTTGAACCGGCCATGGAGGAGCTTCACGCCGCTCAATCAGACGCGAAGCTCAACGGAGACATTATTGATTACCTCCTTTTCGGCGCGGAGAGGATGAAGCTCATGGGCACTCGCACACTGGACTTCCTCGACTCAATGGAAGAATATGAGAATCTCAGCACGCTTGCCACACGCGGCGCCGAGGCGAAAATGCTTCTTGCAGATGCCACCGCGAAGATAGCGGCCGTCCGCGACGCTCACGGCCGCCTCAAGGCTCGATACTCAGAACTCTGGTTTCGAGAAAACAAACCTTACGCTCTGGATGTCGTGCAGAAGCGCTTCGACGGAGTCATCGCTGTATATGGCTCGCTGCTGGAAAAGCTGAAGTCCGCGGCCGATGCCTTGAGCGAGGGAAGTAAACTCCCTCCGCCATCGGAAATACGGTAGCGTATTGTGCTGTAGAAAAGGACCTTCTTGGACAGCATGAACAGGATTCGCAAGAGCCAGTCTATCCTGCTATCTCGTCAAAAAAGAATAGCTCGCCTTCTGCGGCAGCTTTCGGGTGCGGCTGTTGCATGGATGCTAAGGACATTAGCATGAGCTCACGGCTATACCCCCTCACGGCAGTTCTCGCGGCGCTCCTTATGGCCGCTTCGGCACATTCCGTTGAAGTCACCTTGAAGGAGGGAGCTCGCATCTATCAGGGCGAGAAGATCGTCCACACAGCAGCAAAAGGCGATCCGTTCAATGCTGACCGCTTCGGGGCCGGCTGGGTTTACGGGGCACATGTAAAAGAGGGACAGATCATCCGAGGCTGGGTTCGCAAGGAGGACATCGTCGAGACCGGAAAGCTGAAAGCCCTCGAGGCCTCCTATCTGCGAGACGTGAAACGGGCGCGCGTGGAATCCGCCAGAAAGCTCGCCGCCGATTCTCTTGCCATCGCTCGCCGTGAAACGGACCGGGATAAACTTCTCGCCGCGCTTGACGTCGTCAACCGCGCCATCGAAGTCAATCCCGCCGTCGGCGGGACGCTGCATCACGCCAGAGGCACGCTCAATGCAGCGTTGCACAAACACTACCTCGCCTTTCGGGACTTCTCCGCCGCCATAAAGGCCGACCCCCGCTACGCAGAGGCGTATCAGGCCAGAGCGGAGCTTTTCCTGAAAGCCAGGGATTACAAACGTGCGGAAAAGGATTATACATCGGCCATAGCACTACGGCCCAAAGACCCGGCAGCGTATCTCAAGAGAGGATCGGGCCGTCTCCAAGCGGAGGATTACGCTGCCGCCATCTCCGATTTCACGCAAGCCCTCAAGCTCGATCCTCGCAACCTCGGGGCGTATCTCGCCCGTGCCGAAGCTTTCACCAGAACCGGGGCCGATGCCCTCGCGCTTCAGGATTACGACAAGGCTCTTTCCATTCGGCCCGATTCCCCTTCAATATACCTCCTTAGGGCCGGCCTTCTCGTTCAGATGCAACGTCCCGATGACGCCCTCGACGATCTATCGAAGGTGACCGAGCTCGACCCGAAAAACGCCGAGCCGTATTACCGCTCGGCCCTTCTTCAACAGCAGCTTGGCAAAACGGAACAGGCGCTTGCCAGTATCTCAAAGGCGATTGAGCTCCGCGGCTCGATCTCCCCGGAGTACTATCGCAAGCAAGCCGAGATGGCTGAAGCAGCCGAGGATTTCCCCCTCGCCGCAGCGAGTTATTCCAAAGTCATCGAGTCCCTCCCCGATGATTCCGCAACCTATTTCCGAAGAGGGGTCTGCCTGGAGAAACTCGGCCGGAAAAAGGAAGCCGTAAAGGACTATACCGCCGCCATTGAACTTGACCCGGGGTTCGCCGCCGCCTACTTGAGGCGAGGCGAGCTAAACGAAATGGCGTTCAAAGGCGGAGAGCAAGCGCTTGCCGATTACACAGCCGCCATCCAAGCGGATACGTCTCTCGCCGAGGCCTTCAAGAGAAGGGCGCTGCTCTATATTCGCCTGGAGCGACACACCGAAGCTCTCGCCGACTTGTCTCGCGTGCTGGAATTGCAGCCTGCGGACGCCCAGGCGTACTATTTCAGGGCAACCGTTTACAGGGCAATCGGCGACCGCCCAAAAGCCGTTGACAACCTCAATGCCGCCCTAAGGCTCGACCCCAAAAACTCCTCCTACATCTCCACACTCAAGGAGGTCAAGGATGAAATTGAAAGTCGCAATTAGTGATGGCTGCGGCGCTTTGAAGCGGGAACTCATCTGTTCGCCGGTGGCTCTCCGGGGCGGGTGTGGAATGGTAACCGAGCCCATGTTCTCCTTTTTCCGCGTCCTTGCGTTTGATACTCTTGTACTTTTCAAGGCAAAGGCGAGAGCATCCTAATCTGTCTCCTGCTAAGCGCCGTGGCAGACGAACTTATTTGGAAGGAAACTGAAAGCCAACAGCATGTCGTTGATGCATTAGAACATCTTTCACGCTGGAGGAGGTGCTTATGAGAAAGCTGAATCAATTTCTTGCGCTCGTTCTGGTAATTTCTGCGATGGTTCTTTCCGCCGGTCTTTGTGGGGGAGCGGAGATTTTCTCGCGGTCACCGGTCTGGAGCAGCGCCACCGCTGTCTCCGGCGGAGATGGTGTGGCGAGATTCATTGATGTGGAGCGCGACGGCGATTTGGACTTTGTGACGTGCGCGCCTTCCCCGATGCACTGGGTCGCCTACCGCAATAGAGGAGGGAAGCTGGAGAAGAAGCCGTTCTGGGAGTCGGCGGAGACAACGGATTGCGACCACATTGACGTGCTCGATTTCAACAAAGACGGCTGGATGGACCTCGCCGCAACGCACGAGACGCACTGCACGCTTTACTTCAACAAATCGGGGAAGTTCAACACATCGCCCGATTGGGAGACCGCGTTCATCGTTGACGCGAATCAGATATATTTCGGCGATTACGGTAGGGACGGCGACCTTGACATGCTCATGGCCGCGGGCAGACCTGTCAATGGCGTCGGGATTCTCGAGAACAAGACCGGAACTCCCTCTCGCACAATCACTCAAAAGCTCGGCTTCGAGGAGTATTGCGAGACAGCCATATTCGCCGATTACGAGGGGGATGGAGACCTCGACGTGTTCGCGGGCTACTGCCGCACAGGGAAAATCGTCCTTTACCTCAACACCAATGACAAGTTCGATTCCGGCACGGTCATCTATCAGGACAGCGAGCATCCGTGGACGCAGAGGATTTATTGGGAGCCTCTCAATAAGGATGGCAAGCCGGAGCTTTTCTGCGCAAAGGGACCGTGGGGAGGAGCTGCCGCGAGCGTCCGGTTGGCGAGGGCGGAAGGCTCTCGGAAGATGAAAGTCGTCTGGAAAACTCCGCCCCGCTCCGCATTCCACGGTTTCGCCTTTGGGGATGTGGACAACGACGGCGACGTTGACCTCGTCGGAGCAGACTGGGGCGGCGGCGGGCAGAGAGGTGTTTATCTTTATCTTTCCGAGAAAGGCAAGCTGGCGAATACCCCAGCCTGGTCCGCGAGAACCACCGGCCCCGCCCACGAAGTTGCCCTCGGAGACGTTGACAACGATGGCGACCTCGACATCGCTGTCGGCTGCCGGGACCAAGTCCACCTTTATGAAAACCTCACGACAAGAAGACCGCGAAGGCAAAAGGAAGAGTAACGTTTGATGGTCCCGTCAGGGACAAGGTATAATTCCGGCGACTCGCACCTCTGGGATATCGCAAGCTGGCCAAGGGCGGCCGGGAAAATCTACCTGAAAGGTCCTGGGTTGAGCGCATTGTGCGCGGGAGGCGAAAGCACCATATGCAGCGAACAAGATTTCCCGCCGAGGCAAGACGCACCCGGGGGTTCACACTCATCGAGCTGCTGCTCGTCATCGCAGTAATTGCCGTTCTGTCTGCTCTTCTTCTGCCGGCTTTGCGAAGGGCGCGAGAGGTGGCAAAGCAGGCGAGGTGCGTCTCCAATTTGCGACAGATCGGATTCGCGTGGCAGATGTATCTTCAAGACTTCCACCAGTTCCCTCCGAATACCACGATCCTCGGATCCGTATTCGGTGGCAAGACCGGTAGTGACGCTCAATGGGGAGGTGATTTGCCCGCGGACCACAGAATATTGAACCCTTACATCCAATCCGGCCTCGCCCCCCAAAGCTCAATGGAAATGTTCCATTGTCCCTCTGATGATGGCTTCAACGACGGTGTGCCGGGCAGCGCGTTCGATCGGTTCGGCTCATCATATATCTACAACGACGGTGGGCTTTCCGAAGTTTCTCCCGGGAGGGTCAGGCAAGCCTCGAAGACCATTGTCGCGGGAGATGCCGGATGGTTCATGCAGCTCATCGCTCCAGACGCAGCCCGGTTCTGGCACACAGATAGCGACAAGAACCCGCGGTTCAATATCCTCTTTCTCGACTGGCACATTGGCTTCGTGGGCATCGAGGAGAGCAGTGTTTACCGGGACCGCTGGACCGCAGAGCCGCCGCCGTCAGAATAGCGCCGAGCGGGCCAGAGAACATTGGCGAACCCACCACTGTCCCCTTCGGCGAAATACCCGCCTGAAGTGATCTCCTCGGCGAATAACGAGATTATTCTGTTTGCCTCTGGAGTGGGGGGGGGCTCGATGTACGCGGCGGTCAGGCCCGAGCGGAGCTTCTGCTGACAGCCGGCTTCTCGATCAAAGCATCCGCCGAATTATGCCGCGCAGATACGGCCACACCCTTCTCCGATGGCGGCAGCGCCTTGGCTACCGATGACATACGGCGATTTCCTTCCAGGGGCGGTGCCAAAGCATTGATACCCCGATTTTTCGGTGCCGGGTCCGGCTGTGCGCTATTGTTCTCCCAGTTCTTCCTCGCGCTTCGAAGCAATTCTGCTCTTCTTTTAGGGCACTCAATGCGCCTCTTTAACGGGCTTTATCCTCTTTCTCAAGTTCTTGATTCCCAAAGCCCCAGTTTTTCACCACCTCTCGCGACTGTAGAAGATGGGTTTGACCGTCTCTTGCCCGAGAGCCCCTCGAGGCGGGTCACACGGTCTCACGCACGACGTTGATTCTCTTCAATTCGGCGATGCCGAGGCCCAAGTCGGCGGCTCGAGGAATATGTTTGATGATTGGCCGAATAGGCCCCTCAATCCCCCTCTTGTGGCGCTGAGCTTTCATCTCCTCGGCGGCGACGGCATCAACTGCGACTGTGTCGGCGCCGGCCATCAATCCCGCATATTCCCAGACGAACCAGGGGGCGTGCATCGGTCCGAAATTGCATTGACCGCGGATGGCGTCCACGATGACCAACCTCGCCTTTTTCCGTATGGGGTCGAGAGCGTTCAGGTCGGCGACGTACGAACAGTTGTCGCGATGGAGGGCTCTCGCATTCGAAATGCTGCCGAGATGATTCTTCATAGAAAGCGTGACCCCGGCCTTGACGTGATGTCTGAAGGCGGGGACGTTGACGATGGCATCGGCATAGTCGGTCAGGATTTTGGAGAACCTGACCTTGACGGGGCCCGCCATCATCTCGCGGAAGTCTCTGCTGGTGTGGCAGCGGAGCCCTTTGGAAGAGTCGTTGAGCGTGTATCCGGCAGTCGCCAATTCATCGTCCGTCAGGTCATAGATGATTATGTGATTCTCATCAACACCGGCGCTTTTCAGCCCGTCAACGACAGCCATGACGACTTCGCGGTTGCCGATAACCGGGGGATGCCGGGTGTTGACCTTTATGGCGACTTTTTCCTTCGGCGAGAAGAGAGACTTCCATGCGAGATTCCGGTCCCCCTTCCCGGTGAGGAGGCACACCGCCCGGTGTACCATTTTTTCGGCGACTCCACCATTGATCTTCCCGCCGCTGATGACTGCCGGGTTGCGAACAATCACTACCTTTGCCTTCTTGCCAGCCTCTCTACTGGCGGTTGCTGCCGAAACGAGACCCGGACATAGAAGACCACCCACGCCAATAGCCATGTTTTCAAGAAACGCTCGACGGGAGAAAGGTGGAGAACTTCGGTTTCCTCTTGTCTTTCGCCGCTGGTAATTCTTATCTGTTTTTGTCATATCCATCGCCTCAAAGTTAGCTGTTATCCCGCCATGAAAATATCAATCAAATTACAGACAACACCCTGACAGACATCGCTTATCACATCCTTTGTGTGCGCGACATATCGCAGCAACAGGAACCAACCCATCATAGGCCACTTTCGGACCGGAAGGACCGGCTCTGGCCTGGATCAAGCCCCCTCTCGCACCACGTTGATTCTCTTCAAATCGGCGATGCCGAGGCCCAACTCGGCGGCTCGAGGAATATGTCTGATGATTGGCCGAACCGGCCCCTCCATCCCCCTCTTGTGTCGCTCAGCTTTTATCTGCTCGGCGGCGACGGCATCAACCGCGACGGTGTCGGTGCCTGCAATCAATCCCGCGTATTCCCATGCAAACTGGGGGCGGTACGAGGGTCCACCCTGGCATTGAGCCAGGATGCCGTCAGCCAGGATCAATCGCGTTTTCTTTCGGATGGGGTCCAGGGCATTGAGGTCCGCGACATATAAACAGTTGTCACGATGCAGGTCTCTGGGATTCTTGATGCTGCCCAGGTGGTTTTTCATGGAGACGGTCACCCCCGCGAGGCCGTGATGCCTGACGGCAGGGACATTGATGATGGCATCAGCTTGCTCGGTTATGATACTGGAGAGTCTGACCTGAACGGGGCCCGCCGTCATCTCCTGATATTCTCTGATTGCGTGACAGCGAACGCCCGTGGAGGAATCGTTCAGTTTGTAACCGCACCTCTTCAGTTCTTCGTCCAGAAAGTCGAAAATGATAATCCGATTCTCGTCGAGACCCGCGCTTTTCAGTCCGTTGACAATGGCGTGGGCGATTTGCCGGTTTCCCGCCACCGGGGGATGCCGAGTGTTGACTTTTATGGCGACTCTTTCTTTCGATGAGAACAGGGACTTCCATGCGAGAGTCTGGTCCCCCTTCCCGGTGAGGAGGCACACCGCCCGGTGTACCATTTTTTCGGCGACTTCACCATTGATCTTCCCGCCGCTGATGACTGCCGGGTTGCGAACAATCACCACCCTCGCCTTTTTTCCGGCATCGCTGGCGGGAGTTTCCGGCTGCGCGAGATGTGGATACAGTAGTCCGCCCACCCCCACCGCGACATTTCCGATAAAAGTCCTGCGGGAGAGAGTCAAACTGTTTCGGTTATCCTTTTTGCCTGTCGGCTGACCGTTCCTATGCGGTTTTGCCATTGCAGTGCCCTCGCAATTCTGTGTCATTCGCGCTGTTCATATCTTGGCCCATTTGTTCCGCAGTGTCAAGAGCCGCTTTAAGTCGGGGTGTGGCCGCGTATCCGTGGCATGCTCCGACGCCTGGTTTTGAGCGTCTCCCGCCTGACGTTGACGCCGTGGATATGTTCAGTCTTTTGTTCTATCGCACAACGGAGAAGGCCGCGTTTTCCTTTCCGCCTGCCTTCAGCAGGCACCGAACTTAGCCACCGGCTTTAGTCGGTGGTATCGGATACGCGATTCCTCTTCTGGGGAGCCGGCTTCAGCCGGGCTTCTCGGCCAAAGGATTCATTCGACCATTGCCACGCAAATACAGCCGCACCCTTTAAGTCCCCGGCAGGGAGACCGTTCCTGAGACCTTCTGCCGCTCACTTGCCAAGCTCGTAAACGTGCGCAGCGAGAGGCGCGAAAAAGTCCGTGAGAAGTCCCTCTTTCACGGGAATCGCGCGGTCCTCAAACTTCACTTTCACGGGGCCGGACACCCCCGCCGGAAGTCTGAATGATGGGCGGTGAGGACTCCGCGAGCCATTGACCGCGAGGAGGTATCTTCTGCCGTCAGCGACCTTGATAAGGCAGTGGATGGCTTCGTTCTCCGGCTCGACGGAAGCCGCCATCTCCTCCGAAGATAGGACAACCGGGAAAAGCTCCTTGACCTCCGCCCCGATGCGTTTCATGAAATGCCATCGCTCCACGAAATCCGGGAGATAGGACATGTTGTAGTAGCACCAGTAGATTATGCCTTTGGCACGATGAACGAGCGCGAGGTAGGTCATCGCTCGCGTCTCGTCGTAAGTTGGCGCCCGCCCGTTAGTCCACTCGTTCGGCATCGGCAGACGCCGGCGGCCGAGAGTGTCGGTCGGGTCCTCAGGCTTGCGGTGCTGGTACCAGGCAAAAGTCTGAGGCACCGCCCAAACCGGCTTCTTGCCCTCGATTTCCTTCCATGCAATATCTATTCGGTCGCTCAGGTCGGTCACCGGACTCTTAGGAATGGGATAAACATCAACGCCGACTGCGTCGTAAGCGTTAAGGAACGTCCGATACGAGCCCGCGCGATAGTGAACCATGAGTTGCGGGTGGTTGGGGTCGAGTTTCTTGATGCGGCGATAATAGCCCTCGATTTCCTCCTTTTTCTCGAAAGCAAGCTCGTCGTTGTTGTACCAGGCGATGAGCGCGGGGTGGTTCCGGAACGTCGTGACCACTCCCTCAAGGATGGCGTCATTGCCGACCCAGTCGCCGAGCTTCTTGCGGTACTTGGCGCCGGGATATACGTCGTTGATACAGAAGATGATTTTCATGCCGAGGCGGTGGGCTTCATCGAGGTATTTGCGTGTGGTCTCGACGTCCTGGGCGGTCATGCCGTAGTCGAGGACACAATTGAAGGGGCTGTTCGCCATCGCCCTGAGATGCTCCAGACTCCGGCCGCCGTAAAAACCGAGTGGAAAGAAGGGCTCGCCGTCAACGATTAGACGATTGTGCTCGTCTATGGTGCAGCGAGATGGGGAACCTGGGCGACGGCCATCCTCTCCCAAACCGGCCGCCGGCAGGATAAAAACCGCTGCGAGCAAGCAAACTGCCGCGAACCTGAGGCTCCTGTGGCTGTATTCCCGAATTCCTGACGCAAACGCCATTTCAAGACCTCCCTTTTTTAAGCTTTGAAACCGATGACTCACCTGATGGAGACTTTGGTATCTCTCCTCTCCTTCATGCTAACATATACCCGCTTTTGTTCGGCAAACTAAGTACAGGTGTTCGTAAATACGTCCACGTATTGTGGATGCAAAATCTCACGTATTTCATAGCTTTTTCCTCTTTGCAGCACCTGAGTACGTGGCCGAACTTGCGAACCAGAACAGTTAGCAGGCGGGCAGGCCGGACCATGAAATAGCGCAAATGTGGTCAAGCTCTCGCACAGGAGCATGGCCGAAAGGCATAGAGAACCGTTGATCTTTGCTGGAAGAATGCAGCCGTATTTATGGTCAAAAACGCTGACATACGGGGCTGTCGGTTCGTTGCCGGCGCCCCTGTTAGGCACGGGCTTCAGCCCGTGCTTGGCGTGCGGCCCGGACTCCTTAAGCCGGCTTCAGCCCCGCTTCAGCGGGGCCAGGGACTTTAGCCATTCTTACCAACCCCCGGCGGTTTTTCCTCCTTCCGGCCGGAAACGTCATCTCTGGCCGCGCTTTCCAGCGACTCCTCATTGTTCGTATGCGAGACGACCTGAGGCCAGATGCCGTGAAAAAGATGTTGCGGCATGGATGAATCCTTCGGTCGAGAAGCCCGGCTGAAGCCCCGCCTTGGCGGGGCTAAAGGCCGGCAAAGCAGCACCTTCGGTTGTGGGATGGAGCCGGAGATTCAATAAACGTAGGCCTCATGCGCGCCGCCGGGAAGACATAAACCAGAGCCCGATGGTATGTCACGTAACCGCAGCCACACGCTATGAAGTTCTTTAGCTCGTAGAGCGCCAGAGGCCAGATCGGCGGTAGTGGTGACCTGGGACACTTTCTCCAGGGGGTCCGACCAATTTCGGTGCGAGCTTCGAGCTGTCGCGTCCCTTCACGAGTCTTTCGGCAATGGCTACCGCTGTTGCGCCGGCCTCCGCTTCGGTGGCGGGGTTGTCCAGATACGGCACGATCATAGCGACTGTGTCAGGCGAGTTGATGCTACCCAGCGCGGCCGCGATCACCTTGTATCTACGTGCAAGTATATTTTCTTCTGTGAACTCTTGGCTCCACCGCAGTGCGCCAGCAGTGTTAGCATCTTTGAAAACATCCCACGGCTCATCGGACTGCCCGTTATGGTCCACAGTTCCTTGGAAGTGGGCAAGACGGGTGGGCTTGACTGGAGACTCTCAAGAATGACCCTATTGAGCTCATGAATATTAACTCCCTTCCCTTTCAGAAATGCGCGAACTTGTCCAGCAACTACTCTGTCGTATCTGATCCTCTGGAGCGCCTGTCGCCCTTTTGCTAAAAGGGTCCCATCATGTCCTACCAAACCCAAAACGGCGCACAAGGTCACAGCGCGTCGGATGGATTTATCCGATATGTCGGTGACAAATACATCTTTCTCTCTGTCGTACCTTCTGGACAAGAAATTCGGCAACCTTCGTCCCTTTATCTCGGCCCCAAGCTGGTCAATTGAGTCAACCTTTACTGATTTGGCGACGTCCAGGACGACTTGGATTTTGCGATATAGCGAATACTCACTCGGCATGGTTCAGTCACCAGGTATCTCAAGTCTTACCTCATTCAACACCTCGGCCACGCGGTCCAGTACTTCTTGCCTGATGTGTCCTGCGGGACTGTCGAAAAGATCCGGTGGACGTTGCGGAAGCACACTAATCCCACAGGCCGTAAGGTCCGGATAGCATTCCTCCCACTGGTGTTTGAAGTGCTTGCCGGTCCTCGAAACCTGTCTGACTCTCTGAGACGGGTTCTTCCGAAAAAAGGCACCGCATTGCACATACCTGCTCACTGCCCAGGCCTTCCTTGAAACGGGGACAAGATCTTGCACCGGTTTGGCACTCCAGATATCGTCGGCTGGCCTCTGTATGGTCAAGATCGCTGTCCTCAGCTCTCCGTCTTGAACCTCACTTAGTACGGCATCGCGGGCCGTCTTGTAGTCTTCTTCGTTCCCGTGGGACTTCCAATAAGCCTCTCTCGCATATTCGGCCATTTGGCGCGAGCTATCAAGAAAACAAGTTTCCTGCTTCAAACAGTCAATGACCCTATCGCAGAACACCCTCGCTTTCCGAAGTTCCCACCTCACGTCGTCTGCGGTTTGCTCAGGTCCTCTGTGCGTTCCAAGTGCCCTAATCTGGGACCCATCCAGGTGCCTGACACTATTCCGAAAATCCTTCAAAATGTCGATTTCTCGATCTGTGAAACTGTCGGACAAGTGCTGGACATCCTCGCACTCCCTCCCCGCACTGATGATTGTTTCATGGTGCGTCGGCCGGTCGGGGGCTTTGCCCGGCGGGCGGATGTCAAAATACGGCATACCCTGATCGATCTGGAGATTGTACAGTATTTCGAGCAGATAAACCGGTGGCGACTTCGCGTCATATAGCCCCGACCCCCGGCCATGCTTGCCGATCACTTCATCTAACGGCGACGAGAATAAGACAAGATTCTTCACATCACCAAGAGACCTACTCTCTAACATTTCCCGAACTCTGGGCTCGTAGGCGCGGAATACCTCACGCCAGACCTGCGTAAAAAGCATACCGAGCTTGTCGAAGGCAATGGCTCGCAGACACCCCTGTTCTGGCTCTTCGAAAGTCTGTTTCCTCTTACCATGAAATGTAGACCACCCGTGGAAGAGAAAACCGAGCGCGCGAAACGTACGTTCAAAAGATGAACCTTCCCGGCCTGACCGTAGGCCCTGGTAAAGCTCGAAATCTACCGTTACATCACCACGCAATTGGCAGCCCCCACTGTCTGGAATAGCGCCTCACCGCCTCGCTGACCACTTCACCGTCGGGCTCAAAGGTCCGCGCGATACGCGAAATATTATTGCCTTCCTCGACTTCCCCTGAATGGGTCACAATATTCGCCTCGTCGATCAGGATATCAAACAAGGCGCTAATCACGGCATCTTCCAAACGCAGCCGTCTGCCAATCGCGAAGATCTCTCGTGCCCGCAATCCGAAGGGGTGTTTCAAGCACCTACCGGAGCTGTCATACAGGTCGTGCGACATGATTCGTTGGTCGAGAACGTGCCGCATTACCTGCAATAAGTGCACTGCCCATTTTCGCAGTTCGCCCGTGCCACACAAAGCCTGCCTCCTGCGGGGGAATTTGATAGACCTTAGAAGTCTACCATCTGACCTGGCCGCCTTCGCGATTGTCGAGATTCTTCGCACCAACTCCCCCATGTTCAGCGTGGGATACACGGCATAAAGATGATCCAGACAATAGCCCCCCAGCGAGTTGGGTTCTTCAGGGTTTCTTGGCAGGGAAAGCGTGTACTCGCCTTCGTCGAGAATTGCCAAATCCCGCAGGACCCAGCGCAAGACTTCCAGGGCTGCAAGTAGACCTACGCCGTAGAACCGTCCGACTGGCGTCTTGACACTTCGTCCAAGCAAGTCAACATCCTGGGGATCACTCGGCCAATCCGTCTCGCAGACCTTCTCAACCGCCGGGAACGCGATCGGGATGATCGCAAATTCGCTGTCTCCTCTCTCTACAATACGGCACTTCTTTACAATCCTCTCGCATACAGTCCCGCGAGGGAACCTGTGGCTCGGCAAAACATAGGGAGCCCTATCCGGGTAAAAGACCGTTACGTTAGTGCGGTTGTCTGAAGAGGTGAACACAATCACATCGGCCTTTCTACGCAAGGCATCAACGAACCGATTAAAGCTGCCATGCAACTTGGCTCGCACTTCGAGGTGTTCCGTGTCCAATAATAGCGAGCCAGCCCTTTGCAGCATCTTGACTATTTGGATTCGAGCGCTCTGATATGCACTCTGTGTCAGGTCGCGATAGAACCAGAAATGCGGAATCGTCTCTCCGTGAAAAGGCAAACCTTTCGAACTAATCTCGTGTAACGCGAAGACCGCCACCCGAATACGTTCATCATTAGGCTTCCAGATGCCCCTCCCACGCAGCAGTTCAAGCAGCTTCCGTATGTGGATCCCTCGCTTCATCATATCGTCGAAGATGAGGATTCTTTTATTGCGGAAGAGATCGCAAGGCAAGCGCTCAACCTCGTTAGATGACACTATATCGTGCGAAGGCCACTTCGATAGCCTATCATCTGATTCCCTGAGAGCCCGCAAAATCGCCGTTCCTTTCCGCTCGACAACGATCATGAGTTCCGGCCGATGTTGTTCCATTGACTGGCGAAGAAACATGCGGAGCTGTCGGTCGATAAGCGGAATAGATGACTCGAACGCTAGGTCGGTATGTCGTTCATGATTGCCCTCGATTAAGCGAACGCCCAAGACGGTTTCGGGCACAGCTCTATTCATCTTCGTCCTCCGGTTGGCTTACGCATATCGTGCAGAAAAACAAGCGCCTCGTCATTGTCGACTCGGAGAAGCTTAGAAGTTCGCGCTAGAAAATCGGCCAGCGCAGCATCGTCTTTGACGTCGAATTTTCTCATAACCTCGGTCCTGATCCTGTCTTCCACCCTGGTGGTGACGATCGTCTTTAACTTGGAAAAAAACGCGCCAGCCCCAAGTGGGATCCAGACTGCGCCTCGTGCGTCCCAAATCGCTTTCCCAAGCTGGTATTCGTGCTCGTTTCTCGCTGGTCCGACCACATACGTATCTCTATCCACGCGCTTACGGTCGATGATCTCCCGCCGATGCTGCATGTACAAATCTCGAAAATCGGGGTCATTCATTGAATATCCCACAAAGACGAAAGCATCCGCCGTCAGCGCGTTGCGGAATTCGCCTGCCAGTACGCTATACGTCTTGGTGTAGAGATCTGATTCCGTGATTTTGTAATCCCCGTCTTCAATCATTCCGTGAAGATGGATTACGCATATCTTGCCGGAATCGTGGGCTTCCCGCATTTGCTTTGCATTGCGTTCGGTGATGGGAACAGACAGGGCTTTACCCATGACGTCTTCAAGTAAGGAGTCATAGTTTGTTGTGAACACGTTGTGTAGCCTCGGCCTGGCGCCCCAGAGGCAAACCGAGAGGAAGTCGTGATGAGCTTGGGCTGGTTCGGGTTGTGGGTCGATTAAAAGGGCTTTAAGGGCTTGGGTGAGATCTTCTCGCTTGCCGCCTGGCATATTCTCAATTGCCTCCATGATGGCCTCGAAAGGAAAAGCGCCCTCCAGTTCCTGAAGGCGCGCCTCATCTGGAGGATTGTCACCAAAGGACGGGAAAAAATTATTCAGGAGTTTCACCAACAGCTCTCCACCTATGGGCAAATCGCTTTCCTTTGACATCCCCGCACCAAATAGGAACTCCGTACGCCGGTCCTTGAGACCATCGCTAATACGCAGCAAGGCCTGATCCAGACGGTTTGTATCACCGACAAAATCTGGATAAGAAGATTGCACACCCACGGTTTACGTCCTCTCTACTCATTGAAGGGGATTCCACGCTTCGCATGCCAGTCGCGTGGGGACTTAATGTAGTCCCTGACTGCGTCAACGTGGGCAGCTGGCACTAACTCCTCAGCTTCACCTACGGCGAGAGAGCTATCCATGTCAGTCACGGCATGAAGCTGAATTCCACGTTGCCTCAGTGCCTCGCGGCCCCCTTGGAGACGATCAAAGAGAACAAGCACATGTTCAACGATGGCGCCTGCCGCCTGCAGACTATCTATAAAACCCAGCTTGCTTTTGCCATCTGTGATTAGGTCTTCGACGAGCAATACCCTGGCCCCACCCGGTAGACTTCCCTCCACGAGCGAAGCCATGCCATGCTGTTTTTTAGCCTTCCTGACGTAGACCATGGGCAGCCACCAATTGTCCGCCGTATAGGCGGCAAATGGAATCCCCGCTGTCTCCCCACCTGCGACCACTTCCACCTCGACTTCTCTCTGCTTACAGAGGATCTTCGCAACACTCGTGAACATACGCATGAACGCCGGGTCTGAGATCACGCGGCGGCAATTAATGTAGATGGGGCTGTAGTTGCCCGATACAAGCTTGAAAGGCTCATCCAAACTGACCTTGATCGCTGCCGCGTCCCAAAGTAGGAGGCTGATAATTTCTTTCATGCGTTGAAGAACGCGTTCGCCGATGGTTTCGCTCATGTCCTTACCTCCGCAGCGAAGCCCTTCAGGGCTTCAAGAGGGTCAGCTGCCCTGTAGACCGCGGAACCGATGATTGCGAAAGGGTGATGTGGCTTCGCCGCTTCAAACGCCTCACTAATCGTTCCGCCCTGTGCACCAATTCCGGGCATCATGACTTCTGCTGGAGACACTCCCATTAGAGTACCCTTGCTAAAAGCTGCGACTGCGTCTGGCTTGTTACCTGGCAGCACGAAAGCTCGAACCCCCAGCTCAGTGGCCGCCTCGCAGATCGCCCCAGGAGCCCTGTCGGTGATGAAGCCGCCATCGGATTCGAGATACCCAGGGTGGGTCATGACCAAGCCCACTATCGGCACTAATTCATGATCTAACGCCGCTGATACGAATGCCTCAAGGGTTTTCGGTCCCGCCTGGGGGAAAAGGATGACCCCTCTGACGCCCGCCTCACGGCAAGTCTCCGCGAAGGGCCGTCCCATAGCAGGTATGTCCGTGGCGGCCTTCTGATGATCGTAGATAACTGGAAGTGAAGATACGTTTCTTACCGTGTCCGCCACAGCGTGCAAGCCGAAGCGGAGTCCCAGCGAGAATCCAACCTTGACGGCGACAACCTCAGGAACTTGCGCCCCGACTCGCGCCAGACTGGCCAGACCGTCAAGCGATGGTACATCCGCGGCAAGAATAATACCACGATCACGAGTCGTCAGCGTCGGCCCCGCAGTCATTCGATTCCCTCCTTCGACCTTGATGGCCCGCGCGGACACGACAGGGAAGGCTAATTTGTCCTCTTAGCCCCAACTATATCTCTTTCACGAGCTGAGGGTCAAGAGGCATCCAAAAAATCGGCCAACCCTGCAGAATAGCCCCACCTCACCTTTCGAGGCCCAGTTTACAGTTTACAGCTATAGCCCCATGGTCATCAAGACATAAAATCTTTCGAAGACCATTCGTTTTCCAAGCGTCTTTCTTGCAGGCACTTGTCGGATCCGCGGATAGAAAAAGTCCGGCGCCGCATCTGCCGTTTTCCATGCGCCAAGGGCGCGGACGGCGGCAGCGCGGACCTGCCCATCGTGATCATCGACCGCCTGCTGTACAGCCCGCAGAGGGTTCGCTTCGCGAATGGCTACCTCCGCAGCGCTGGCAATTCAGCGGGACGGCCCAGCTCGCCCAGTTTCCTCAGCGCGCCCGAACCGACTTTCGTGTCGGCGCCGCGCGCCGCTCTGAGCGTACGGCAATGCTCGCCGGCATCCGCCCGCTGACCGATCAATTCAAACGCCGTGAACCACGCCAGAGGCGTGGTGTCGCCCCTATTGAGGTTTCTGCACCACATCGCTGTCGCCCTCGGAGCCTGGGAACGCAGCCAAGCTTTCCTTGGCAGCCTGCGAAATCTCAGGGTCTGCATCGGCGAGCGATGCCCGCAGGACGGGGGCCGCGGAGACATGTCCAATCTGCGGCAAGGCCCGGATGGCAGCAATACGAACCGACTTTTCCCCGCCCTTAGCAGCAGCAAATAGCGTAGGCAACGCTGCCGGATCGGCACGCTTCCCGAGTGCCCAGATAACCAGGATTCGATTGTCCGCGGGCAGTCCCTTTAGCGCAGAGACCAAGGCCTTAGTAACGTCGCCGCCCTGCATCTCCTGGCTTGTCTGGACGGCTGCGGAGAACAGAATGTAGTCGTCGCTTTGCAGATGTTGCCGTAGCAACGCAAGGCCGTTCTTCCCACGCAAGAGGATTGCGCCGCGAAGAGCTCCGCCTCGGACCTGATGCGCGGCTTTTATGCTGCGCAATTGGTCGTAAATCCCGACGGCGCGCTTGCGCTGGCCTTTGGCGGCAAGGGCCTCGGCGCAACGGAACAACCCTTCGCAGAATGCGAGCTGATTGCCGGCTGGCGCACTTGGCAGAGCACGTCTTAGCGCTACGGCTGCACGTCGGTTACCGATGCTGCCCAATGCTCTTGCTGCTGCCTGGGCCACTTCGGCATTTGGGGCCTTTAGCATTTTGACCAAGGCTCCGACCGCTTTGGCGTCGCGGCGGACGCCGATGCTGCCGATAACACCCACGAGCGGGCGGCCCTTGAGTTTGCCGAGGGCATCGCGCAGGGCCTCGTCCACGGCCGGGTCCGGGTTGGGCTCGAGGGCGTAGCGGGCCATGTGTGAGAGCTTTTCGTCACCGAGCAGCGCAGCCAACGGCGCCACGGCGTCTTTGGTGCCGATGACCGCAAGTTGACGGCAGGCATCGGTTTTCTCTTTTCGCGAAGCGTCCGACTTGAGCACGGCGATGAGCTTGTTCACCTGCTCGGGCGTAGCAGGCGGGACAGTCTGTCCGAACGACTGTACGGCGCCAGCAAGGAGCAACGCGATGACGAGAGCGAGGGTTTTTTTCGACTTTGACATGGCTTTGTATCCTTTCCGGTAAATGCTGTTCCTTAGAACATCCACGGATCACGCATTGCGCGCGAGCGCAGCCGATTGGCTTCGGGGTCGTTGACGAATTCCTCCTTGACGGGGTCGTATCGCATATCGCGTTTGAGCCACATGCAGATATTCGCCGCGTGCACCGTGGACATGGAGCGGTGCATCACCACCGGATTCGCCACGGTCTGACGGCGAGACTTCACACAGTCGAGGAGGTCGCGCATGTGGCCCATCGCGGACAGACCACCCAAGTGGCTCGTGGGCCGACCGGTTCGGGCCTTATAAGCATTCACTATCTTGTCAAACTCAGCCAGCAGCGACGGCGGCGAGGCTTCTGGCTTCTTATAGCCGTCGGCGACCGACACCCATCCCTCGGCGCCTTCGTAGCGGACACCGCACGAGCCGTGCCAGCCCTCCCTTTGCAGGATCATCTTGATGCCGTTGGCAAAGCGGGTGACCATGCCGTCACCGGACGCGTTATTCACATACTTGTATTCGACCGGCGAGGTGTCGCCGGCGCCTATCGCTGCCTGGCACTGGGGGAAAGTGTGAGCGCCCCATTCGCCGATGCAACTCGTGTGGAAGTCGTAGAATCCCCGCCACTGACCCTTAATGTACGCGGAATTGTATGGCCGCCAGGGACACGGCCCCAGCCATGCGTCCCAGTCCACATCTTCCTTGGGCGGCAGGGGCTCAGCGGGCAGCCAGTCGTGCCTCATTTCTGCCGCATCCCATGGGGCGATGTGCGCGCGGATAGTGTCCACTTTGCCGAGCCGGCCGGTGCGGACCAATTCATTGGCAAAGATGAAATTGTCCTCGCTGAGCCGCTGTGTGCCCGTCTGATAGATGCGGCGGTAGCGTCTCGCCGTTTTGACTACCGCCTGGCCCTCCGCAATGGTCATGCACGATGGTTTCTCGGAGTAAACATCTTTGCCCGAGCGCATGGCCAAGGTTGCGGCCAGAGCGTGCCAGCGGTCTCCGGTCGTGATAAGCACCGCGTCAATGTCTGTCCGTAGAGCCAGAAACTCCCGGATTTCTTTGTACATGGCGCAGTCCTCGTTTCCGTAATGCGTGTCCACCATCTTCTTGACGGCCTTGCGACGGTCTTTCCTGGCATCGCAGATTGCGACGAATTGCACGTCTCCCTCGGGCAGCACGCAGCGAAGGTCGTGAGTGCCGCGGCCGCCGATGCCGATCCCCCCCATGATAATGCGACTGCTGGGCGGCACCTTTCCGTCACGACCCAAGGCCGAGGCCGGGATCAGCGACGGCGCCGCCGCCAAAAGGGCCGCGCGCTTCAGAAATGCACGCCGCGTGAGACTCCAGTTGTTCTTTGACATGTCAGTCTCCTAATTCATGTAACCAGTCATTTTCGCCAAAACCTTTATTTGAGACAATACTTCTTACCCACCGGATTGTCAATCTAACATTGTCGGAGGGTGTGGCCGCGTCTCCGTGGCATGCCATGACCCCCTCTTTCGCCCTTCCCACAGGTGGCATTCACCTGGTTCCTATGTCGAGTCTCCGGCTCTACCCCACAATTCAGGAGAAAAGGATAGCATTTTAGCCGGGCTTTAGCCCCGCCAAGGCGGGGCTTCAGCCGGGCTTCTCGATAAAAGGATTCATCCGAAATATGCCCCGCAGATACGGCCGCACCCTTGTCGGATGTGTCGAACGTAGGCGCTTATGGATCGGCGTCACCGCTTCTTCCTTCAAACGATTCATGAACAGAGCAGGTGAGATTCTGTGTGGTGAAGGTTTGTTTCGACTTTGACACGGCTTTGTATCCTTTCGGGTAAATGCTGGTCCCTAAATGATCCACGGCTCACGCATTGCACGCGAGCGCAGCCGATTGGCTTCGGGGTCGTTGACGAATTCCTCCTTCACCGGGTCGTACCGCATATCGCGTTTGAGCCAAATGCAGATATTCGCCGCGTGCACCGTGGACATGGAGCGGTGCATCACGACAGGATTCGCTACCGTCTGACGGCGAGATTTCACACAGTCGAGGAGGTCGCGCATGTGGCCCATCGCGGACAGACCACCCAATTGGCTCGTGGGCCGACCGGTTCGGGCCTTATAAGCATTCACTATCTTGTCAAACTCAGCCAGCAGCGACGGCGGCGAGGCTTCCGGCTTCTTATAGGCGTCAGCCACCGACACCCATCCCTCGGCGCCTTCGTAGCGGACACCACACGTGCCGTGCCAGCCCTCTCTCTGCAGGATCATCTTGATGCCGTTGGCAAAGCGGGCGACCATGCCGTCACCGCACGGGCTATTGACATATTTGTATTCGACCGGCGAGGTGTCGCCGGCGCCTATCGCTGCCTGGCACTGGGCGAAAGTGTGGGCGCCCCAGCCGCCGATGCAGCCGGTGCTCAGGTCGTAGTGTGGGTACCACCGGCCGACGTAGTCGGAGTTGTACGGCCGCCAGGGACACGGCCCCAACCACGCGTCCCAGTCCATCTCGTCCTTGGGCGGCAGCGGTTGGGCGGGCAGCCATTCGTGGCTGAGCGGTCCCAGAGTCCACATGTGCGCGCGGACAGTGTGCACTTTGCCGAGCCGGCCGGTCCGGACCAATTCATTCGCAAAGATGAAATTGGCCTCGCTGAGCCGCTGTATGCCGGTCTGATAGATGCGCCGGTAGCGTCTTGCGGTTTCGACCACCGCCTGGCCTTCCGCAATGGTCATGGACGAGGGCTTCTCAGAGTAAACGTCTTTGCCTGCCCGCATGGCCAAGATTGCGGCCAGTGCATGCCAGCGGTCTCCAGTGGTGATAAGCACCGCGTCAATATCTGTGCGTGCGGCCAGGAACTCCCGCATATCTCTGTACATGGCGCAGTCCTTGTTTCCATACTGGGTGTCCACCATCCTCTTGACGGCCTTGCGACGCACTTTCCGGGCATCGCAGATTGCGACAAACTGCACGTCTCGCTCGGGCAGCATGCAGCGAAGGTCGCTCGTGCCGCGGCGGCCGATGCCGATCCCCCCTGCGATGATGCGGTCGCTGGGCGGCGCCTTTCCGTCACGACCCAAGGCCGACGCTGGGACGAGCGCCGGCGCCGCTGCCAAAACGGCCGCGTGCTTCAGAAATGCACGCCGCGTGAGATTCCAGTTTTTCTTTGCCATGTCAGTCTCCTAATTCATGTAACCAATCATTTTCGCCAAAACCTTTGTGTCAAAAAATAGCTTTTGTCCCCCGCGTTGTCAATCTCACATTGTCGGAGGGTGCGGCCGCGCTTCAGCGGCACGCAGGTCGGCTCCCTTTACCTGTGACGAACCGTATATTTGTGAGCGATTTATCACGCCCCTTCAGGGCTCTGCGAGCTCATCACGCGCTATTCCCAGGGCGCACGTCCGAGAAAAACGGCGCGTTCTCCAATACCGCTCCGTTCCAGGGCTCGGCGCTGATTTGGGGTCGCCCTGCAAGGGCAGGCTTAATAAAGCTCAGGGCAACGTCCCGAGAAAAAAGCCCGGTTCCAGAATGGTAGGCCCTGAAAAGGCGGCATAACCGCCTCACTTACGGGTGGGGTAGCGGGACTCCTGTGCAAGAGGAATGCGAAAGCATCAACATCCCGCGGGACGCGGGACGCCCGGTCCGGCTGTGCCCTTCAAGGCGAAAAGAACAGCCGCCCCCACATGGCATCCCGCTGGAGGCGGGACCCTTGGGAATCATGGGCAACATGCCCATGTCACGGCAGCCGAGGACGCGGTCCCTCTCATTCTCCTCTCCTCGCCTCTGCGTTACCTTCCTCTTCCCTTCTTCGCTCCCCCGCCTGGGCGGGGTATCCGCCTGAGACTCAGGCACTACAATCAATCCCCTCACTGATTGAGACAGGCGAACGCAGCTTGTCCCAGCGAAATCCCCCCGTCATTTGTCGGGACGCGATGATGCACGTGCACGCGGAAGCCATTCCTCTCGAGGGCGGGCACAGTCCTCCCGAGAAGATAAACGTTCTGGAACACCCCCCCGCTGAGGGCCACTTCCTCAATGCCGCACTCATGGCGAAGCCTCCGGCAAACCTCAACGATCATTCTTGCGACCGCGTTGTGAAATTTCGAGGCGATGGTTCCCTTCGTTTCCCCTCCGGCGAGGTCTCTTATCACCTGCCGGAAAATCGGCCGCCAGTCAATAATGTATGTCTCCCCTTCTTTCCGAATCTTGAAAGAGTACGCCTTCCTGCATTTCTCGTCCGCGAGGTATTCCAGCTCTATCGCCGCTTGCCCCTCATAATGAATCTCGTCCCGGACTCCAATCAGAGCCGAAACCGCATCAAACAGCCTCCCCATGCTCGAGGTCTCAAAACAGTTGACGTTCAGGTCAATCGCTTTTTGGATGACTTCCCACGACGCACGATCTATCCGCTTGGTGAATTCGACACCGATGTCCAAAAACGAATCGCCATAGGTCGCCCTGAGAAAGCTCGCCGCCATTCGCCAGGGCTGCTTGATGGCCGCCTCGCCTCCCGGCATAGCCGCGTTCTTGAGATGGGCGGCTCGCCGGTAACCGAAATAACCAGCGATGAAGAATTCTCCGCCCCAGATGCTCCCGTCGTCGCCATAACCAATCCCATCGAATGCCACCCCTATCACCTTTCTGGGCTCGCCGCTGGGAAGAAATGACGAGAGCGAATTATCCGCCATGCAACTGACGATGTGCGCATAATGGTGCTGCACTCCCATCTTGCGCCCGACCGCTGTCTGCGCCAGAGCGTATTTCGTGGAGAGATACTCGGGATGGAGGTCGTAAGCGATGACCTTCGGTTCGATGAAGAAGAGCTTCTTGAAATGCTCGATCCCCTCCTCGAACGAACGCAGCGTCTCCACGTTCTCCAGGTCGCCTATGTGGTGGCTCACGAAGAAATAGTTGTCGCGCGTCAGGCAAAACGTGTTATTCAGCTCCGCCCCACAAGCCAGCACGTGCCGCTTCGATGAAAATGGAAGTATGAAAGGCTCCGGCACATATCCACGCGAGCGGCGAAGAACGGACTCCTTCCCCCGGAACGTCGTCGTCACCGAATCATCGCACCGCATATAGATTTCGCGGTTGTTGGTCAAAAAATAGTCCGCGATCCGGTGCAGACGGGAGAAAGCCTCCTCGTTGACATACGAAATCGGCTCGTCGCTGACATTGCCGCTGGTCAGGACCAGAATAAGCCCGCTTTTCTCCAGAAGAAGATGGTGCAGCGGCGTGTAGGGAAGCATCACGCCCAATCGCTTCTGGTTGGGGGCGACGGCATCGCTGACAAGAGAGAGTGGCGCTGTGGGGTTTGGGGTTTGGGGTCTGGGGTTTGGAGTGGACACTGGCGATTCCCCAACCCCGCTCCCTGCTCCCTGCTCCCCGCTCCCTGCTCCCCGATCCCCGCTCCCTGCTCCCTGCTCCGCGCTCCCTGCTCCCTGACCCCCGCTCCCTGCTCCCTGCTCCCCGACCCCCGACCCCCGATCCCCGCTCCCTGCTCCCCGACCCCCGACCCCCGACCCCCGATCCCCGAACCCCAACCCCCTTTTCCTCATAAGAACAATCGGCCTCCGCGGCGATGTCAGCAACCTCCTGTCCGCCTCTGACACGTAGCAATGTCTCTCGATGTCGCCGAGCGTCCGCATCATCAAAGCGAACGGCTTGTCCTCACGATACTTCCGCTTTCGGAGCGTTGTGACCGCGGCATGATTCGTCGCATCGCAGGCAAGATGAAATCCACCAAGTCCTTTTATCGCAACGATGCGCCCTTTCCTGAGCAGCCCCGCGCATTTCTCAATCGGATCCTCGCACGCCACGGGCTTGCCGCGATTGTCCATCAATGACACCTTCGGCCCGCAGGCAGGACACGCGTTCGGCTGAGCATGAAACCGCCTGTTCGCCGGATCGTCATATTCCGCCGCACACGTCCGGCACATCTCGAACGGCTGCATCGTAGTCTTATCGCGGTCGTAAGGAATATCCCTGATGATAGTGAACCGCGGCCCGCAATTCGTGCAGTTGATGAAAGGATAGCCGAACCGGAAGTTATCCTCGTCGAAAAGCTCTTCCACGCACTGATGGCAGGTGGCGATGTCCGGAGAAATCGGGACGAACTTGACCTCCAGCCTCCGGCTCTTCTTGATGACAAAGTCCCGAGGCGCCTTCTGCGCCCCAGACACCTTTCCGAGCTTCACCTCCATCGAGTAGATTGCAGCCTGAGGCGGCGCCTTCTCCCTGAGGTCTCTGAGGAACTTCTCGATCGCTTCTGGCGGGGCAATCGCCTCGATGTGCACCCCCGTCGAGTCATTGAGCACGTACCCCGAGATGCCGTGCTCCCTCGCAAGATTGAAAACGAAGGGGCGAAATCCCACCCCCTGAACAATCCCTCTAATATGAATCCTGGCTTTCTGGAGCATAGATTCCAAACGGACTCACCAAAGTGTCCTTGCCGCCTCGGGCAAATCCTGCATCCTCAACCCCCATCCGCCCACTCATTCAAGGGTGTGCCTGCATTTCAGTGGCGGGTGAGATACCGTTTTCCGCTTCGCACGGCCACGCACTTCGCCCAGGCCGAGCCGCAGCCTTGGAAGATAGGCTTTTCTCCACTGGGTGGGGTCAACAGCCCAGGCCCCTTCGGTTTATTGGTGCGCCGGTTGTACCGCTGGCATCTTGTCCCGCGTTCCGCGGGAGGGCATCCTGCCCCCGCTCCCCCCTATCGAGGGCGAGACGCCCTCGGGACTGCCCCGCCATGGCGGGGCGGCGTTACCGCTCTCGCCTCTCCGCCCCGGAAATGCAGCCTCCCCTTGGTTAAACGGTTGTCCCTGCCACCAGGTTCCTCGCACGCCGTGGCATGGGCATCCTGCCCATGATTGTCCACCGGGTGGCCTGCGCCATCCTTTGCTCTCCGCGCCCTCTGCGCTCTCCGCGGTGAATCCCACCCGTCTTCGGCCCCTCACTCCACTTCGATCCTGTAAAACTTTCGGCGAGATGGTGCTTCAGAGTCGGTCCAGCCGCCGGAACGGCCCTTGGTTTGGACGACCTTCTCCTCAACCCATTCGCCGCCAAAAAGATTAACACAGGACCGGACGATGTATGATCCGCCCACCCGGCTGTTCCAGGTCAACTTAACATTCCCGCCGTTCTCCCTTACAACGCCCACGATGCTGAACGGGAATTCGTAGGCGCCCATGTCCACTGTCCCGAAGGAGATGCGAGGGTTTCCGTCCAGGTCAACCGCCTCCGACATCCACTCCTCATTCTGGCCTCTACGAATACATCCCGAATCGGGGGAAAGCCGATAATCGTTATCCTCATACGTCTCCGGGTCGTCATCCGGCCCGTCCGGGTCAACGAACCGCGGATCGAGAGCGACGTTCCCCTCGCCGCCTCCAGTCCAGTCTTGGATGCAGCAATGGCTTGGCAGCACTGAGTCGTGAACCTGCGGCCCGGTGGGGGAGGTGTTTCCCCAGATGATACAGTTGCTAATTGAGCCGCCCGGGGGCGTGTAAGGGGATGTGCCGACATGAGCCAGCCCTCCCCCATGATTGCCGGGAGCCGCGTTCCCCACGACCACGTTATTGCGGAAGTCCGCGTTGGAAAAGGAGATGGCGCCACCGCACACAGAATCTTGCCCATTTTTACCCCCTTTCCTTTTAGCGTTCCATTCTCCCTTTCCCAACTGCCCGCCTTTACACGAAAATGGCCCCGCCCTCATATTACTCCATTTCCATCTTATAGAATGTGCGCCCGCATGTCACCTCCGGCTGATCCTGAACAAGCTTAATCATCGCCAGTATGTTTTCCAGAGGCACATCGCCTTCTACGTCGTGGGCGGGAGCGAAGATGTAGCCGCCGTCGCGACCCAACTTGAGCAGGTGGCATGTTTCGGCCCGCACCTCCTCGACTGTGCCGAACGGCAGCGTTCTCTGAGTGGACAAGCCGCCGTGAAACGCCAGACGCGCGCGATACTGCGGCAGAAGCGCGTAAACATCCATCACTTCCGGTTGGAAGGGGTTGAAGCAATTCACGCCTGCGGCGATGAGGTCGTCGAGCAACTCGTCAACGTCACCGCACGAATGAATCATCACGAACCTTCCGGCGTCGCGCACTACGCCGTACATGCGATTGAGAACGGGATAGATGAACTCCTGCCAGATGCCTCGCCCCATTTGCAGTCCTCGCTGCTGCCCCCAGTCGTCCCCGAAGTAAACGGCGTCTATCTCATATTTCAGCGATTCCTTCGCTTGGGCGATATTGTAATCCGCGATAGTATCGAACAGTTCGTGCACGAAGCCGGGGTGCTCGAGGAAATCCATCAGGAGGTTTTGCATGCCCCGCAGCGTCCACGCTCGTTCGTAAAGCGAGAACCCGATCTGGAAGACGCGAAATCGGTTGGGAAATCGCGCAATCTTGTCCGGAATGTCCTCGAAGAACCGCCGATCCAACGGGTCGGGAAAATCGTAGCCAGCCAGCGTCGGCTCAGGCAACACGCAGCCTTCTACGTTGCCGATGTCCTTGTCAATCCTCCGATTCCAGACAACGCCGAATACGTCCTGCACCAGATCGTTGCCAAGGTCCGTGAAAAGACCGATGTCGCGGCCCAGCTTCAGGATGTGGTTTTCGAGAGGGCCTTCCACATCGGAACACCCATAGTGCTCCTGAAGTTTTTCTTTAGCCTCCTTGGTGAACCCCATGGACCAGGGAACGTACGGAGGCCGCCGTCCCTCGAGAACCGTGCGGATTACTTCCCGTTTCGTCATCACGCTTCTCTTTCGGCCCTGGTCTCTTGAAGGATCAGTCGGGCGCCCGATATACCAGCTATAAGCAGATTAAACTGCCCTCCAGGACTGAAACTCTTTCTCTTTCACGGCTTTTTTGCTGGAGCCGTCCAGGTGAATGCTTTCTTGGCGCCGGGCAATGGTAGTACGTCAAATTTTATGGCCGCCTTCTTGCCGAAAAATTGTTTATCGGCGAAGTCAACGAGCGCCCTCCAATCCTCCTCGTTTTGAGCATGTCCTCCTTGACGGAAGTGGATGCCGTTTTTGTCGCCGGCGCCCAGAAAGTCAAAGACTGCCTGCGCCGCAAGAAACGTCTGTTGAGTGCCCAACGGATTCGCCCACAGATCGCCGAGAGCATCTGTGGAGATCAGCGCGCGGGGGGCAACCAGCGCCTTGAGAAAGTGTTGGTCGAATGGAAGCTGAGTCTCTTTTCCTGCGAAGTCCCTGAAGCGTGGATGAAACCAGTATTTGAACCTCTTCGGGTCGGTTATTTGAGCTAATGTCTCCGACCGTTCACCCTCTATGCGGTAACAGCCCGCCCCGCCACAACCGGAACCATTGGGCGCCGCCAGAGCAATTCTTTCGTCAAGCGCTCCCGCCAGCAACGCGGTTTTCCCCCCGCGCGAGTGGCCCGTGAAAACGATCTTTCCTTTGTCAACGACATCCAGGGTCACAAGATAATCAATAACTCGCATCCCTCCCCACGCCCACACTGCAAGGGTCGCCCAGTCGTACTCAGGGTAAGCAGCTTGAGCGGGACCAACCGTGTTCTTGCTGTCCGGATCGAGATCCGTGCGGACATATTCGGCGACAATGTAGCCTCGCTTAACGATCTCTTCGGCTATCGGGACCCTGCCCAGACCCGTATCGTTCTTCAAAATGACCGCAAAGGGACCGCGGCCCCTTGGGATTATCATGCCGACGTTGATTTTTACCTTTTTGCCCGGCCCCATGGATAGGAGAAGGCGTTTCTCAGTCGCCGCCCCGTCGTACATCCGCTTCGACGATAATTCCTCAGCCGTCAGGTTTTGCGGAGGGGGCGGCATGTGGCCATACTGGTAGTACAGCATCATCGCTTTGATTTCCTCGCGGCGCTTCGCCCAATCTGCTTTGGTCGCCACCCTCGACCCATCGTTCATCAGAAAAGGATCGGGAAGTTCCTCGACCACGGGCAACTCTTTCACGTCGGGCAAGTCAACGCCTCCCGGTGCATTTACGCTGGCGGCGCCGGCCGTCGTCAGCATACCAAGCATGAGAAGCCAACTCAGCCCGGGGATTCTGGAGCGGTCTTGAGTCTTCATGATTCTTTCTCCTGTTGAGCCAAAGATTCTGCGGAGACATAAAGAAAACATAGTGCCTTCAAACCGCTAACAGCGCTCTATGTTCGCTCTTGCCTCTCTGCCGTATGTAAACTATTTCTTAGCCCGCCTTAGAGCGGGTGTCAACGCTTTTTGTGGTGCAGCTCCGATAGGAAGCGCGTCTCGACTTCTCAATCCCGGCATCGTCAAGATGGAAGTCCCGTAATTATTGGGCTATCGCCCCGTCCCGGCGGCACGGATGTCAGCTCTCCTGTCCCCGGAAGGAACCCCACATTTGCCAGCGACCTATCCCGCCCTGAGCCGCACGTCAAGAGCGGATTGCGCTTGCCTGTGGCTGTAGTTCGGTGGCAAGGAGAGGAGAGAGAGATTTTTTAACGCAAAGGCGCAGAGAATAAGGTGAGAGGGACACCCCGCGTCTCGCGGGGCTGTCGTTCCCTGGGCGTCTCGCGCTTGATTGCCAGGTGCAGCTCAGTGTTGCCGTCCATGTAACGCTGGCGTCTCGCCGGCAGTCCCGAGGGCAGAATGCCACCGTCACAAGGGCTACTCTGCGTCCTATGAGATCCGAACCTCAGCCGCCGGTAACTGAGGCGTTACGTCCCCCCGCAAAATCGGTGGCGAAGCGGGCGAACCTATGGTACATTCTGGATGAAGGGCTGCTTTCCGGCTTGTTCCGGGGAAAGGTTAAGTGCGGCACGGCTCCCCCCGACCGGGGCGGCCTCGAAGTTTTCACAGGTCGCGCCGAACGGTCTCTTGAGCGGGTGATGCCGCATGGCAATAACGACTTCTATCTTCTCACCCGGCCCGGCGGGACGAAGGGTGTTGAATCTGTTCTTTCACACGCCGTAATACCTTCTCGCCCCGCCCGCCGGGATGAAAGGAAACGATAACAGGAGGAGCAAATGCATCGTATCTCGTGCCTGGCTGTGATGTTTATTGGAGCGGTTACGTTTCTCGCTCAATCTGCGGAAAATCTCGCTTTGCGGGATGACGCCGTACCGATTGCCCGCGTCACTCTCCCCACCGGAGGGCAGCTCGAGGACATTAACATTATCAACAACGAAGCAACCGAGGGCGAAAGCTACGCCGGCTACGATGGCGCCAACGTCGCCGGGGAGGACTGGTACGGCTACACCTGGCCGGAGCAATTGTTCTTCGACGACATAGTCTTTTATGAGGGGACGCCCTCTGCCGCCGGTGGCTACTGGAAAAGCCTGACCGTTCAGTACACCACGGACGGCACAAGATGGGTCGAGGCGGGAAACGTCGTTATCAGTCCCGTCTATGACTTTTCGGATGACCCGCAGCGTCCCGCTAATTCCAGATACGACCTGTCTTTCACCGGCTGCCTCGGAACGGGTGTCCGCATTTACGGTCGCCCGGGCGGGCCGTGCTTTTACACCTCTCTCGCTGAGCTTGAGGTCTATGGGACGAAACCGCCGGTCGTCTGCACGAGAGCGCTGCCCACCAGCTACCAGTCCGGGCAAAACCTCGCCGTCTCGCTCGCACTCGACGTGGAGGCAGGGAACGCCCCTGCCAACTTGAGCCTCGTAGAGCTTATCCCCGCGGGCTTGACCGCAGCCGATGCCGGAACGGGCGATACCTCCCAGCCGGGCCAGATAACATGGAGCTTCGGCGATGGAGACGTGGCAAGCCAGACCCTCAATTACTCTCTCGCGGTGCCCGGTGATGTATCCGAGGTCATCAATTTCGGCGGGACGTTGAGCTATCCCGAGACTCCCAGCCAGGACATCACCGGCTGCCGGGCGGTTGCTCCCTCGCCGGTCCCGCCATCCGGCCTCAAGGTGAGCTTCGACGCGGACGCACATCTCTCCTGGACGCCCCCGCCGCAGGAAGGCATCCTCGGATACAAGGTCTATCGCTCGGAGGATGGCGGCGATTTCGCCGACATATCAGGGCTGATTCTCGACGACCGCTACGCAGATCACTTCGTAGAGGACGGGAAAACGTATCAATACAAGGTGCTTTGCCAGAACGTCTCCGGCGAAGTCAGCGACCTCGCCGCCAGCCCGGCAAGCGACCCCGCAGGGCCCTCAATGCTCAGGAGGCAGTTCGAGGATTACGATTTCGAGGGGGGAAGCTTCCCCGGCGGCGAGTCCCAACGCGGCTACCGAGCCGACTTCCGCTCCGACCTCGACTCCACCGATTTCTTCTATCACAGCACAACTTTTCCCTGGTACGATGAGACCACTCCAAACGCCTACCGCAGCAGCGACATCATGGCCATCCCCGCCTTCAACGCCGAGGAACACTACATCGGCTACACCACGCCCAGCGATTGGTGGCGATACACGCTCGACGTCCCGGAGGATGGCTACGTGAAAATCGGCGTCATCCGCGCAGCTAGCGAGGGCCAGGCAATCATAGCGTTCCTCTGGGACGAATGGGACGAGTCGCAGCTTCGCTGGGTCGAATCGCACAAAGGCTGGTTTTCCTTCGACACGGGAGGGCTTTCCAACTGGCAGGTTCTCCCCATTGATACACCTGCTTTTCATGCATCCGCCGGCGAGCACACCCTCCGCATCGTTCTGTCCAGCGGGAATGCGGATTTCGATTATTTCGGGGTTGGCTTTGAGCAGCCGGAGCCATCGAGGACTCTTCTTTTCAGCGAAGATTTTGAGTCTTTTTCGCCCGACAATTGGACAATCTTCAACGGCTCGGACAACGTGGACGCCGCGTGGCAGCTCTGGTCCACAACCGGCGACCACCTGGGTTACGATTCCCCGGACCTTCCAAGCATGTTCGGCAAGTACATCATCTCCGACGGAGACCTCGCCGGCCCCACGGACCTCGACCTCGACGAGCAGCTCATCAGCCGCGAGATAGACTGCACGGGCTATGTCGGCGTGACCGTCGAGTTCGGAAGCAACATCAAAGTTGATGAGTACGACTTGTACTACGACCAGGTTTACGACCTGGACATCCGCACTTGCGAGGAGGGCTCGGAGTCCTGGTCCGATTGGGTCAACGTTTTCCATCGTGAGCGAGCGGATGGCAACGACCCCTCCCCCCAGTTCGTGGACGTTTCCAACCTGGCCGACCGCAAAAAAATCAAACTCAGGTGGCGATTCTGGAAAACTAATTACGACTATTGGTGGGCGATTGATGATGTCCGCGTTACCGGGGAGCTCCCTGCCGCAGAGGAAGGCAAAATCCTTTCCCTTGGAATCACCGGCGGCAACATTTCTCTGACGTGGGAGCCTTTCGGCACAGGTTACTACCGGGTGCAGTACACGGACGACCTCACTTCCGGCACGTGGTCGGATGCCTCGGGTTATCTCACCGGGACCGATTGGACCGGCGAAATCCCGCCGGGAAGCGAGTTCGGATTCTATCGCGTCATCTCCGCTGAGCCACCGACCGCGGGCAAGATTCTCTCCATCGAAGTCATCGGCGACGCGATTTCTCTGACGTGGGAAACTTTCGGCACGGGTTCGTACCGCGTGCAGTTCACAGAGGACCTTACTTCCGGCACCTGGTCGGATGTCTCGGATTCCGTCAGCGAAACCAGTTGGGCAGGCGCCGTCACTGCGGAAACCAAATTCGGATTCTATCGCGTGATTTCACCGTAAGGGCTTGAACCTGTTTTCTTGGCAAGCGGAGGTCATTTCTGCGCCGCGTGGCGGGAAACTAGCAGTTCAATGTCGCCGAGGATGCCGTAGGGAACGAAATTGTATTGGTCGGTCCAGTTCGCTTCATCCACGAACTGTTCCGGCCCGACCCATGTCAGGTCATCTTTCGCCTTGTGATGGAGCGGCCCCATCGTGTTGCGGAGCGTGCTGACAACCTCCACGGCGATGGAGTTGTGCCCGCCCTTGAGCAGCCGCGTGACGTCAATTCGCCACGGATGCCACGCCGCGATGCCCGCGTCTTCCCCGTTCACAGCGACCCGACACAGGCAGCTTTTCGCTTTCGACACATCGAGGAAGTAGGCTCGGTCGTCCTGCTTTTCCATCTCGACCTCAGCCTCGTAAATCATGTTGCCGCTGTAGAAGGGATAGCCTTGGGTTCCCCAATCGCCGGCATTGAGTGTGCTCGGCTCGCCAATCATCTGAAACCTCTGGTTTTCGTCTTGCCGGACGGCGAAATCGCCAACGAGGTAAATCTCTTCTATTTCCGTATCCCACTGGTAATTGCATCTCAGGCTGATGTTGTTTGCTCCTTCTCTCACTTGCTCGCGGATGTCAATCTTCGAGAATTGCCGGTCCCAGTGCCACTCCTCCGTCGCTGTGTCAACATCTTGCCCGTTGACGCTCAGAGCGAACTTGAAACTTTCCTCGACGACGACGTAGATTCTCTCCGGCTTTTTCTGAACCTCGAACTCGAATTGCAGTTCCACAACATTTTCTCCATCGAGCACGATGTTTTTCTCCTTCAGCGCCCATGGTTGAACGCCATTGTACTTCTCGAGGTCGAAGAATTTCTGAATCTCCCTGCGAGCTTTCCAGACCGGCTGCCATTCGCCGAACGGAGCGTTGTTGATGGAAAGGCGACAGCGGTCGAGCGTAATGGAATTGGGGTGAGTTCTGCGAAATGCCCACGGCCCCTTTATCGCAAGACGTTCCATCTCCTTCAACTTCGGGGATAGCGTTGCACGCGCCGTCTCCTCAATTGTCAGGATGGTTGAGCCCGCTGGCGGAAGATGCAGCCGCGCCGTCGGCGCGGTTTTGCCCGGTGAAACGCTTGCCCGAACCTGACCTACGCTGCCGTCGCTGGCGTCCCATTGGCTCACTTTCCCGTTCGCCGCCAAGCGGACTTCTACCGTGTAGCCCTTGCTGCGGCTGGTGTTGGCGAGGAAGTACAGATGACCGTTCTCTGTGAGGCGATGATGTGAGTAGATGTCCGAGATTTCCTCTTCGTTCTCGTCAACGATGGAAACATCCGGCACAATCAGCTTGTCGAGGAGTTGAGCACATTCCTGCCCCGCCTCCTTGAGGGAAAAGACATTCTCCTGCTCAAGGAGCTTCTTCCATTCGGAGCTCTCTTTCCCGGCCACCATGGTCGGCGTCTCGCCGACGAAAATGATGGGACCGGCGAACTGTCTCAAAAACTCAACGACCGACCGCCCCCAGTTCTTGCTTGGCGGGACGATGACGCATTTGTATTCCATTTTGCCCACGCGCAATGTCTCGCCGGCAACTGCGGCGTGCTTTTCCATGATGAGCTCATCGCCGAGGTCAAAGCCGATGTGCATCCCCAGAAGTGAGGTCAGGAGGCTCACAAATCGCCGGTTGTATTCCTGGACAGCTTCGTCCTTCCCCTTTCGCCAGACGGTCCAAGCCGTGGGGATGGAATGCAGCAGCAAGACCTCCGCCGCGAATTTCCCCGTTGAAATCGCGTAACTGCACCTCGCCAGATAATCGTTCATGTATCGGTAGTATTGCCAGTAGGGCTGGTGACAACTGAGCGTCGGTGGAAAGTCACGCTTCCGCTCACCCTTCATCGAGTATAGGACGAGATGCTGGCACATGAAATTGATGCCGAGCGCAAAATGGAAATCGGCAATCCATTTCTGATCCTCGAAGGTCATGCTGTGCCCGCTGACGCCGTAGATTTCGCAGAGAACCCGTCTTCGGCCGAGCTGGTGCGCCACGCTGGAAACCTGTTTGAGGGTCAGCGGGTTCTCGATGTTTCGGCCGAGGTGGTCAATGCCGGGGTATTGCTGGAACTCGTAATGTGGCATCGCCGCCCCGATATGCCTCATTTGCGAAAGCAGGTCGTCTTCCTGAAGGTAATGCCCTGTCAGCCCCGCGGCGTGCTCTTCGCACCAATCGTAGAGCCTCTTGGAGAATGTCTCGACGAACATCTTTGTGGCAGTTCGCCAGAAGTCGTATCGCGTTTTCGCGGAGTTAGGCAGGTCATAGAACAGCTCCGGCAGGCGTGAGATAAGGTCGTATCCGTTCAGGTTCTCGAAGTACGTGGGGAACCCGTCGGTCCAGGGCATATCGCCGCAGCGGAAGTGAGGTTCGTCGGTGAATATCCCGGGCATGAATTCGCCGAAGTCCTGGCCGAACTCGGCGGCATAGGCGTCGTAAGTGGTTTTGAGAAAGGCTTCCACGGCCAGCGGATTCAGGAGATCGGCGTACGACTCGCCATTGAACCAGTTGGTCTTTGGCGCGAGGACGACCTCGAACGCGATTTTTTCGCGTTGGGCGGTTGCGGAAGTGTCTATCATCCGGTAGGCGCCCGACGCTTCATCCAGGTCGAAAACCGCGAGGTAGCTGCCCTCCGGCGATGGCGAGGGAACGAGAGACAGTCCTCTGCTCCTCAGCTCGTCGTGTCCTTTGGTGACAAGCCCACCGGCGGCGCCGCTGGGCCATTTGTCCTCGTCGTAAAGCCACGATTCCATATCCAGATTCTTGCCTTCTCTGAGGCTGGTGGCAATCCTCTTCATCCATTCCTTGCTCAGATACCGTGTCCGCAAGCCGACGCGGGAGTGCATGAAATATCCGCCGAAGCCTTTCTCCTTGAAATCCCTGACCTGGCGGGCGAGTTCTTCGTCCTTCAGGTCGTCATTCCACGACCAGAAAGGGGATGGGCGAAATTCTTTGGGTGGATTGTCAAAATTAGTCAGCATCGTTTTCCTCCGTGGTGAGATCGTTTCCACTGCGCCTCTGCGTTGAAAAATAGGGGCGTATAGAGCGCATAGGCGCAGATGGAAAAGGGAGAAAATGCATACGCGACGGGAAAAGACCCCTGGATGTCAAAATGGCATTCGGTATCGCCCGCTTTCCCATCTTTGGGGCAATATTGTACCGTAGCTATCGCCTTTTGCCAACGAAATAATCCCTGCGAGCGTAATCCCTCCGTCTCGGGCGGATAGCCGCCCGAGACTGAGGCCATACCTCCTGGGGCCAGATGCCGTTTGACAACTCGAGGATGAGTTCGTATTATGGGGGACGTGAGGCCCGGTGCCTCTCTGTGAAGTGTTAGAAAAACGCGCTCGGTGGTGGAGGAGAACGATGACTAAAATGGTGAGCAGAGTTTGGTTGGCGTTTTTGGCGATTGGGTTGGTCATGAACTGCCCGGCGGGAAATGCCGGGGCTGAGGCTGAGTTTGGATCTTTGTTGCTGGAGTATCCGCAAGGCTCCATCTGGTGGGCAGAAGGGACGTACAAAGTTTTTCGGGAGACGAAGGCGCCCGAGAGAAAAAGCGAGGCGATTACGATCAGCGCTGCCCGGAACGAGTACGAGCCGTTTCAGCTCGTGCTGAGGCCGCAGGTAGATGTCCCCGAGCTCAACTTTGTTGAAGTAACTGATTTCAGGAACGACGCCGGGGATACCATTTCAGGCAAGGGCGTGGAGGTGAACGTCGTCGAGTACGTCAAGGTTGAGAAACCGACCGATAAGCTCGGACACGTCGGCATGTATCCCGACCCGCTTCCTCCTTTCAGGGGCAACCTTGCCTTGAAGACGGGCGAGAACCAGCCGATTTGGTTGACGGTGTACGTCCCACCGCAATCTCCCGCCGGCGTTTATCGCGGGGGGATCCAGCTCACCATAGGCGGCTGGCCCCTGGAGGAGATACCGGTGGTTCTCGAGGTGTACGATTTCACGCTCCCGAGGGAAACGCACACCGAGACCGCTTACGGCGTTTCGCTGAACGCGTCCTATCACGGGCTGAAGAGCCGAGAGGACGAGGAGAAAACGTACGATCTTTACATGCAGAACTGCGCGAAGCACAGAATCTCTCCGTATTCGCCGATGCGATTCCATCCCATCAAGTGCCGGATCGAGGCGGGGGCGGGGGACGTCGAGAAGAGAATAAGGCTCGATTTCGGCGATTTCGACAAGGCGGCCCACAAGTACCTCGACGAGTTCGACTTCACTGCGTTCAATTTCGCCTCGATCGTTTCCGGCGTAAGTCTTTCCCCTCGCTGGAAGACGGACGAGGAGAAGAAGCTAAAGCAAGCGGTCATCAGAAAGGTGTGCGAGCATCTCGCGGAGAAGGGCTGGCTGAAGAAAGCTTACGATTACTGGACAGACGAGCCGGCGCGAGACGCCTACAAGAACGTCCTGGGAGCGATGATGTTTTTGAAGGAAGCGGACCCGCGTCTCCGACGGCTTTTGACCTTTTGCCACGACAAGGCGCCGCTGCCGTTTTTCTACGGTGGGGTAAACCTGTGGGTGCCGGTGCTGAGCCTTTTCAATCCGGAGCGCGCCAAGGAAAGGCAGGCTCTCGGAGAAACGGTCTGGTGGTACGTCTGCTGCGGCCCTCATCATCCGTACCCGAACAATTTCATTGACCACCCCGCGATTAACCACCGGATAAGATTCTGGATGATTCAGAAGTATGGGACAAACGGCAGCCTCTACTGGTCCGTGACGTATTGGCGGCAGAACCCGTGGAAGACGGCGATGTCGTATTCGCCCCAAGGAGGTACGTGGGGGAACGGGGACGGAAGACTCCTGTATCCGCCGACGAAAGACAAGCCGGAAAAGCCGATGGTCTGCGGGCCGGTCAATTCCATCAGGTTCGAGATGCTGAGAGAGGGGCTGGAGGACAGAGAGTACTTCTGGATTTTGTCGCAGGTGATAGCGCGACTGAAAAACAAGGGCGACTCGTCCCTCGCGGAGCTCATCGCCCGGGGCGAAAGGACGATGGGCGTCGTTGACAAGCTCGTGAGAAGCCTCACGGATTACGAGAAGGACCCGAAAAAGCTCTACGAGGCGAGAGAAAACCTCGCTCGAACAATCGCGCAGTTCGAGAAGAAGCTTTAACGGGACGGACTTTGAGCCGGGCAGCCGTAGCACATGCTTTGAAGACAGCGAAAAAAAAGGTTGTTTTGTCTTGACGAAGGCTATATATTCTAAGCGCGAACTGCGTTTCTCGAAGCAGCCGGTAAGGATTTCGCCGCTTTTTTTCCTGATAAAAAAAGCTTGCATTGGGATAAGGCGGGTGTTATATTGTCGCCGAAATCCGGGAAACCGGAGAAGTTTCAGGCTGCCCGGGTAGGCAGCGTTAGAAGTTTTTTGTTAACGGAGGGGTTGCAACAGCGCCCCCCCTAATAAGTGTTTAGGTTGGGCGAAAGGAGGTGACTTAGAATGAAGAAGTGGATGGCATTAGTCCTGTTGGGAGCCTTCATGGCAGCGGTAGTGGTCGGTTGCGGAAAGAAGGAACCGGAAGAAGAGACGACTACGACTGAGGAGAAGACAACGGAGTAGTAGCCCCTGTAGTAACCTGGGTTGAGTAAATAAGATTTCCTGACACGGGCTAAACGATAGAAGGCAAAGGAAGGGGGAAAACCCTTTTCTCGCAAGAGAAGGCCCTGAAGAAGGGCCTTCTCTCTGCGCCGGGTCTCTGCTCTCGGGAGGCGAAGCGGCGTTCAATGGCCCGTCGGGACGGGCATTTCCGGATAGCCCTTCAGGTAAAAAACGACCCAGAACTGATTATCGTTCTCCCTCCGCCGAAAGGAGAATACTGACCGCCAATCCTGAAAGTCGCGGGAAACGGCGACCTCAATTTCCTCGAGGTCATGGCGGTTGAGCTCATATCTTTCGTAAACTTTGACCCGCCAATCTTCATTGATTCGGTAGTAAAGCTCGGAGGCGAGCAAGTCGCTTCTATCGGCGAGGCGCCTGTGTTCGACGTTTGCGGCCCATTTGTCCCTGTTGTAAACGGTGAAGCGGGTGTTGAGTTCCTCGATTTTTCCGTCATACGTGTCCCATCTGGCGTCGGACTCCAACTTGAGGTGCTCCGAAGGCCAGATTTCAAGCTCCAAGAAAACATCGGAGAAACTGTTCCCCTCCAGGTTACCCGTGGGGAAATAGTAAGTGTAAGCCTCGAGGTCAATGAGGTCCCACGTTCGTTTTTTCCCCTTTGTCTGCAACTTATTTCTGACGCCGAGTCTTACTCGGTTCAGGTAGTCCACGGTGTCCACCTTGTCGAACCGGAAGACCTCCTCACGGTCAACGTTGGGGTCGGGAGCGTAAGCGTAGGTGACCGACGGCTCGACGACATGCCGCAGGGCGTTGATACCGAGCTTCGGCTTTTGAACATTCCACGTGCGGAAGATCTTGGTGAACAGCTCGAGTTCCGTCCCGGCTGTCTTGCGGAAAAGGTTGTCTCCCTCGACTCCCTCGCTGAAGTAGGTCCCGCGGAGCCAGATGCGGGGGACCATCACCAGCCAGCCGAAATACTTTCTCGGGAACGAAACGCCATGGTACGTGTCGAAGCGCAGGCTGTCGTATGACGGTTCGGAATCGTCCGCGAACTCCCGTCGCAGGTTAATGAAACTGTTGACGCCCCGGTAGTAGAAAGGCGTGCCCGCGATTCGCTGGCTGCGAATGTACATGGAAAGCTCCGGGAGACGCTCCGTGACGTTGAAGAATTCGTTGAGCTGCTTGCGGGCGAAGAGATTGAGGGTGTAGCGAGGGTTGTACTTCGTGATATTGATGAAGCTCTGGGGCTGGGACTCCTCCTCATACTTGTCCCGAAACAAATCCTCGAGGAAGTCAGCGTCGCTGAGTTTATTGATCTCAACGGTGGCGGAAATGTTGCGGCCGAGGTCCTGGGTTTGCGAGTAATGGATTCTATACCGCTGGTCGTGCTCAATCTTTCCGTTGGGGAACTGGCGTTTTTCATCGTTAGCGTAGTGTGTCTCGAGAAGGCCCTTGCCGCCCGTGGTTGAAAATGCAGCATCCACTCCCGTGGTAAAACCGTTTTTCTGGCGATAGCCGAGATGAAAGCTGGTTTTGATCCCTTTGATGACCGTGTTATAGGCGGTGAGAAGATAGCCGCCCCAATCGGAATTGTGACCCGGGGAAATGGTGAAGGGAAGCCGCGTATCGTTGAGGCGAAGCGTGTACCGAGGGACATACAGAACCGGGACTTTCCCAACGTAGAACACCGCGCCCTTCGCCACGATTTTCTCGCGGCGGTATAGGAGAATTTCCCTTGCCTGGATTCTCCAACGCGGCCGCAGGTATTCGGAGGTCGTCACATAGCCGTTCTCGACCTTGTAAAGCTTTTCTGAAAGGCGGGTAATCTTCTCGCCCCAACCATACCAGGGATACATCGCGCTGGCGGCAAAGCGGACAGTGCCCCGGCCCGTGTTCACGTTATGCTCCATTTCCTCCCCACTTATGAATTGCTTGCCTTTGCGGAAGACAACTTTCCCCTCCGCCCGGACGATACCCGTTTTTTTCCAATAGGTGACCTTGTCGGCGGCCAGGGAGGTTTCGCCGTAGGTCATCTTGACGTCGCCCTCGTAAGAGACAACGTTCCACCCCTCCTTGAGCGTGAGCCGCTGGGAAGTAAACACGGGAAAACTTTCCTTTTGCGGCTCTTCGCCCTCGGAAAGGTGAAGGTAAAAAAACGCCGAGAGGACGAGGAAAAAGTAGCGAAGAGTTTTCGTGCTATTGCTCATTCGCGATGTCGTTTTTCAAATGCTGAATGGTTCTGGAAAGGATTTCCTCAATTCCATATCTGGGGGTGAAACCGACCGCTGCCTTTAGCCTGGAGATGTCGGGAACCCTGTATCGCATATCCTCGAACCCTTCGTCGTACGCTTGCTCGTAAGGGATAAACTGAATGCGCGAACGGCTTCCCGTCATGCGTTTGACCTTCTCGGCGAGTTGAAGGATGGTTATCTTTTCGCCGGAACCGATGTTGAAGACCTGTCCCGCGCACCACGGTTCCTCCACCAGGCGGATTGCCGCTTCAACGGCGTCCTCAACGTCCATAAAACTCCTGGTCTGCTGGCCGTCGGAATAAACAGTTATCGGCTCACCTTTCAAGGCTGCCGTTACGAACCGAGGGACGACCATGCCGTAGCGCCCGACCTGCCGCGGACCGCACACGTTGAACAATCGCCCGATTATCACCGGCAATCCTCTCTCGCGAAAATAGGCGAACGCGAGCAGCTCGTCGAGAGCCTTGCTTGTGGAATAACCCCACCGGCTGATTGTCGTTGAGCCGAGAATCCTGTCGTCCTCCTCGCTGAACCTTTCCTTTTCGCTTTTCCCATATATCTCGGACGAGGACGCGACAAAGGTCTTTTTGCCCTGCTCCGCGGCACACGCCAGAACGTTCTCGGCGCCCCGGGTGTTGACGAGGAGGGAGTGAAGAGGGTGTTGGACAATCAATTTCACGCCGACCGCTGCCGCGAGGTGGAATATCCTGTCGCTTTCGGCGACGCATTCCCCGACCAACTCGCCGTCCGTCACGCTCCCCTCGAGGAATCGGAATCTCGGATGCTCTCTGATGCCCGACAGGTTTTTCAGGCGGCCGGTCGAAAGGTCGTCAATAACTGTGACGGAATCACCCTTCGCAATGAGCCGCTCACAGAGATGCGACCCTATAAACCCCGCGCCTCCTGTGACAAGAGAATTCATGCGAAAATGTCCTTTTTGCTCACATGCCCCTCTCAGTGGATGTCGCCGCGTCTCTGCGGCAAGCCCTGACGCCTCGTTTTCAACCTCTCCCGCTCCACGTTGATGCCGTGCATCTGTGCAGTCCGTCGCTCTATCGTACAACGGAAAACGCCACGGTTTCCTTTTCGCCTCTCCTCGCCGGACGCCGGACTTAGTGCTCTGATTCATAAACACTGGGACGTATTCGTTTTTTGACGGGATAACAGGATGAACTGGATTCTCGGAATCCCGTTTATCCCTGCGAAAGGTTTTTGACCTTTCGCTTTACGTCAACTTTCCGTTCTCCGAAATTCAAGACAAGGCCTACCCCGCGTTTCCCGGGGTGGCGACGAGATAATTGACAAAGTATATCTCATGAGCACTGACCAGGGGCCTCCCGGACCTCAGTTCCACAACGACGGTGTCTCCTTCGACCCCGCCGGGGCGGGGGAGTGCGAACTCTGCGACAACTTGTCAGCCAATTGCTTGTTCTTCCTCGTTTTTCAGGGTGCCCCACGCGGGTTCCGATTTACTGGATACCTCACATTCCTCGAACGATCCGCTCTATCCTGTTATCCTGTCGAAGGATTCCCTTCACCCCGCACTATACGCTACGGTACTTGCGAACGCCTGTACTTAGCCACCGGCTTTAGTCGGTGGTGTCGGATATTGGATTGTTCTCGTGACAGCCGGCTTCAGCCGGGCTTCTCGACCAGAGGATTCATCCGAACCGTGCCACGGAAATACGGCCAAACCCCTCTCAGTCGCCTTTTCACGCCCCGGCGCGACGCCTCGAACGGAATACCTGAACTGGCGCCATGCTTACGGTTTCGGCTCGATTTTCTCTATCCCCGGCATGTACTTCCGCAAGGCGTCAGGGAGAACGATGCTGCCGTCCGCTTGCTGGTACGTCTCGAGAATAGCTACCAGCAGGCGGGAGGTCGCCAGCCCGGAGCCGTTGAGCGTGTGCACGTACCGGTTTTTGCCGCCGTCTTTCGGGCGATAGCGGATGTTGCCTCGGACCGCCTGGAACGACTTGCAGTTGCTGCAAGAGGAGACCTCGTAATACGCCTTTTGGGCGGGCAGCCAGACTTCCACGTCGCACGTCTTCGCCGACTGCAGCGCCATGTCGCCGGTGGGGAGCAACCGTGTGCGGTAATGGAGTCCGAGGCGTTCGACGATTTGCTCCGCATCTCTCACCAGGGAATCGAGCTCCTGACCGGAAGTTTCCGGAGTGGTTATCTTGTACATTTCGATCTTGTTGAACTGATGAACGCGGATAAGCCCTCGTTCGTCCGCGCCGTAGGTGCCAGCCTCCCGACGAAAACACGCCGTATATGAGGCGTATCTCACAGGCAAGTCATTCTCCTGAAGGATTTCATCCCGGTGCAGACTGGTGAGGGGAACCTCGGAGGTGGGGATGAGATATAGGTCATCCTCCGGCAGCTTGTAAAGCTCCTGCTCGAATTTCGGGAGGTTGCCGGACGTGAACATCGTCTGCGGATTGACGAGATAGGGCGGCAAAACAAACGTATAGCCGTTCTCCTTAGTCTGCACGTCCACCATGAAGCACAACAGCGCCCACTCGAGGACCGCGCCCATCCCGACGTACATGGGGAACTGCGCTTGAGCGAGCTTGGCGGCGCGAGGGAAATCGAGCAACCCCGTCGCTGCGGAGAGCTGAACGTGGTTCCTCGCCTCAAAAGGAAACTCCGGCTTCTCACCCCACTCGCGGAGGACAATTGCGTCATCTTTGGACTCGCCGATCGGAACCGAATCGTCAGGGATGTTCGGCAATTGGCACATCTCGTTGCGAATCTGCTCGGCAACCTGCCTGATCTCGGAATCGAGCCGCTTGACTTCGTCGGAGACATTTTTCATCTCAGCTATCTGCGGCGAGGCATCCTTACCTTCTCTCTTGAGGTGACCGATCACATCGGAGGTTTCGTTACGTTTGTTCTTGAGCTCTTGCGATTCAAAGATGATCTCTCGGTGGCGAGAGTCGAGGTCGAGTATGGGGCGAAGCGAGATAGAGGGCTCCCGCCTCTTGAGTTTTCGCTCGACTTCCTCCGGTTGGCTCCGGATAACTCTTATGTCCAGCACGCCTACGCCTCCCAACAACAGTGGTTTCGATGAGGAATTGAGTCTGCCCGAGTAAAAATTATAGTAGCAAAGCCCGAAATTGTGGTAAAGGATAAATGACAGAAAAGGGTAATCTGTCACTCTCGGGTGGATAGCGGGCCGAGGCGGAGGAGGGAAGAAGGGAAGAGCAGATTAACGCAATGGCGCAAAGTCGCAGAGAATAAGGTGAGAAGGACGCCGTTGTGGTGTGGGCCGTCGTCTCACGTGCCTCTCGTCCTTGATTGTCAGGTGCAGCTCAGTGTTGCCTTCTATGTAACGCTGGCGTCTCGCCGGCAGTCCCGAGGGCGTCTCGCCCTCGGCGGGGGCAGGATGCCACCGGTACAAGGGCCCCTCTGATTCCTATGCGCTCGCACCCTCAGCCGCCCGTAACTGAGGCATTACAGAAAAGGGTAACGTTTCAGTCTCAGGGCGGCATGAGCCCACCGCAGAGGGCGCCCATAGCCGCTCTGCGGTTTTCCAATACGATTCTGCGGACGCCGCTCCCGAGGACAAAAAGCTGCTTTCCTGTCGCCGGGCTCCCGATGAAAGAGCCAATCTCTTGAATCGGTTCGCTTGTTATACTGATACACCGAACCGGGCAAACGAAAACAACATAAAACGGGACAAAGGAAAATGCGGAGAATAATCGCACTGGTAGTCAGCGTCTGGGTCATGTGCATTTTGTCGGGATGCTTTCTTGTGCCCGTGGCGCTCGTCGGAGGAGGCGTGGTAGGGGGGATGGCGATCGGCGAGGACACCGTCCAAACGGAATTCGACCGGAGCTACGACGAGGTTTGGAATGCTTCCGTGAAGGTTGCCGACAAAGCCGGAGCCATCGAGACCAAGGACAAGGAAGCGGGCACAATTCGCGCCTTCGTTCCGAAATCGAAGGTCACAATCACCGTCGAACGCCTGACGGCATCCACCGTCAGGATTCAGGTCAAAGCCCGCAAATCGGCGGGCGTTCTGCCGGACATAAACATGTCGCATCGAATCGCCTACCGAATCGCCCAGGCGCTCAAGGAAACTGCTGTCCCGGAAACTCCGAAGGCTCTCAAATAGCAAACGGGCAAATTCGCAACGCCCCAGTTACTGGTGGGAAGAGTGTGGCTGCCGTTACGTGGCATGCCATGGCACCCTGGCTTATGGCTCCCCCGCGGGGCGCATGAGGCCTACCTTTATTGAATCACTGGCTCCATCCCACAACCGGAAGTGCTGCTTTGCCGGGCTTTAGCCCCGCCAAGGCGGGGCTAAAGCCGGGCTTCTCGGTCAGAGGATTCATCCGAATTCAGCCATACGAATACAGCCACACCTTTCTACATTGGCGGCTTGCCTCGCCGAGCGGGGTCTGCGATAATTCCATACGTGTCCGGACGGCGGTCGGCGAGCACCCACGCGAGGAAATCGTCGTCCGGGCCGGCCGTGAACGAAGGCGCGATTCTTTTCCGGTCAAGATTCACCTCGGCGATAGCGATTCCCTCCTCGAACCCGGCATTCGACAGGTGATTGCCGTAGGGGTCAATGACGCCTGAGCGTGCCATATTCATCCCCGGCCGCCAAAACTTCCCCGGAGGCGGGGCAAGCCCGACGTGCACCAGATAAACACCGTTGTCAATCGCGCGGCTCCTGATAACCGTGTAGGATAACTCATCTCCCCATCCGCTCCACATCGTCGGCCAGAAGACGACCTCCGCTCCGCTGAGCATGAGGCATCGCACGGACTCCGGAAAGCTCATGTCGTGGCAGATGATGACACCGACCTTTCCGAATGGGAACTCGAAGACCGGGAAAGAGTTTCCGGGGACGGCGCCGGATTGGCGTTCCCCCCACGTCAGATGAACCTTACAGTAAACCCCGACCACGGCCCCGGAATCATCGAAGAGGACCGCCACGTTACGGAGCCCTCCTTCGTGATAGCCCTTCATAGGTAGGATCAGATGGATGCCGTGGCGGCGGGCGAGAGCCGCAGCCCATTTCGCGGTCGGTCCCTGCGTGGCATCCTCCCAGACACCGTGGTCGTCATGTGCGGCTCGAATCCCCTGCGTGGCCGCGACTTCGCAGAAACAGGCGATGTCCGCTCCTTTCCGAGCTGCTTCCCCAATCGAGCGCTCGATGTTCCGGCGATGGAACGCTTTGATCTCGTCGGGCTTTTTGCCTTCGACGTGATTGCGAAGTTGGACCGCGGCGATACGGACGACGCGAGAAGTTCTGCGTTTCCTGCTCGCGGACCCCTTCCGTGGAACCTCGGCAGCCTTCCCCGATGCGGCATCATTCACGCCCATCATTCCCAATCCCGCCGTCCCTGCCATCCCGAGAAAACAGCGACGCGAGCAGTGCGATTTAGCATGTAAATCTCTTCCCAGTCGGCTCATGCCTGTCCCTCCTTTTTGCTATCTGTCCCCATTCATCAATTCGGCGACATATTCTTTTTTTCACGTCATAACCGGATATGCGGGATTATAGTAAGCGCAGAAAGGCTCTAATAAGACATATTTCTTCTCCGACAAGATAGCACCATAGCCCTGAGCGTGTAAATCCCGTCCATCGTGTGGGCGTGGTGGCGTTTCTGTGGCGTGCTCCGACGCCTGGTTTTGAACGTGTCCCGCTTCACGCTGACGAGGTGGATATGTCCAGTCTTTCGCTCTATCGCACAACGGAGAAGGCCACGCTTTCCTTTCCGTCTGCCTTCAGCGGGCACCGACCTCAGTACATGGATCCGCAAATACGGTGGCGTATAATGGTGTCGTGAAAGGAGCTATTTTGACGGGATAATCACGCCATCGGCGTGAACGGGATTGTTCCGGAGACGCAAAGCATCCAGGAAATCGGGAGCCGGCGGGCCGCTGGGTGAAGGAGCACGAACCGCAAGGAATCGCCGGAGAAGTGGTTCGAGACCTTCCTGGTCAGTCATGGCTGGGTCGAAAGAGATATGGTCATCGTCGAGCAGAGGTGTGTGACGGAGGCTGTTGTGGCGGCTCAGGAGACGCAACTCGTTAACAAGCTCGTTGCCGCCGGTAAGCAAGTACGTGAGAAGTTGAGGTAAAGCGAAAAGCCAAGAACCTTTAGCTAAGGATAGACAGGATTCCAAGAATCATGTCCATCTTGTTATCCTGTTAGAGCAAATACGTCACCGAACTTATAAGTCGGAGCACTTAGCCACCGGCTTTAGTCGGTGGTATCGGATTCGCGATTCCTCCCGCGGGAGCCGGCTTCAGCCGGGCTTCTCGATCAAAGGATTCATCCAAATTTCGCCACGGAGACGCCACCCCGGCCCCCGGACCGGAAGTACTTGACGACGCCACAGCCGAATGCAACAATCAAAAGAGCCGCCAGGAGGCGAGGGAGCAACTTGGCGAAACAGATTCGCTCGCAAATACCGTCACCTACAGCGCCCCGTGAAAGGAGGTTCTCTGACAAGATAGGAAGATTCAAGCAATCCCATCTATCGTGTTATGGTGTCAGAAGAATACGTTGCTAAATCTATGAATCACACCACCAAGCGCCTCATCGAGGAGTTGCACCAAAAGAAATGCGATACTGTTTTTCCACAATCGCCGCCTTTGCGTTGATGTCGTCGCTCGCCTGGGGGCAGGCCCAAACGGTTGTGCGCTCCCCCGCAGACAAGCAGTACCTTTTCGCCCAGGGACTGTACCAACAGGGCTTCTTCGACCTTGCGGCGGGGCAGTTCGCGAAGTTCGCCGAGCAGTTCCCCGAAGACGCCCGGCGGGAAGCTGCCGTTTTCTACACGGCACAATCGCTTTTCCAGTCGGGGAAAGAGCAAAGGGCGGCGGCTCTCGCTGCCCTTCAGAAATATCAAGTGGAATATTCCGAGTCGCAGTCGCAGTTTTACGATACTTCCTTTTATCTCCTCGGCGAAATCCACTTTCAGAAGGCGGAGGAGGCTATCTCGGCTGGGACCCCAACCGGCGAAGAAGCCCTTTCGGCGGAAGCCCGGAAAGCTTACGGCGAGGCGTTAACCGCTTATTTACGGTGTGCGGAGTTGTGCACTCGGCAGAGCCCCGCCAAAGGCGGGGTGGCCACGGCTCTTTCGCGGGCGGCGTATTGCGCGAGCAGGCTGGGAAAGTGGGAACAAGCCGCCGGGGCCTATCAGTCGCTGGCGGACCGGTATCAGTCCGTCCGGGCTCAGTTCATGGTCGGCGAGACGCTTTACCGTGTGGGGCAAACAAACGCTGAGAAGCTTTCCGATGCAATCAGGGCATACAGGCGAGTCGCCTTCTTCGGGGACAATGCGCTTGAGGACGACGCGGCAATCGGCTTGGCTTGGTGTCTGTACAAACAAGGGAATCTGAACGAATGTCGGAATTATCTGGGAAAACAAATCGGCGAGGGACTTTTCGCACGGCTTGACCGCGACTTCATGCAGAAAGCGTCGAAGCTGCCGGAGGCGTATTACCTGCTCGGGCTTTGCAGTTCCGAACTGGGTGACACTGCGGGGGCGATAAAATGGTTCAGGCTTCTCAGCAAACATCCCGAATGTCGGTTTCGAGGGGATGGGCTGGCGAGGCTCGGAAAACTTTTGGGGCCAAACGTTGACCGCTCAACGGGCGAGGGGGCGGAAATCTCCCACGCCACGGGGCGGAGTTTCATGGAAGCGGGAGAGTTCTCGGAGGCGGCTGCGGAATTCGAGCGGTTGTACAAAAGCTATCCAAAAATGGCAACTGCTTCGTTCAGGGATCAGGTCCTCTATGACTGGGCAGCGTGCTATGAACGGCTCGGATATTATCGGGAGGCGCTGGCAATCCTGGGGTATCTGAGCCGGCGGTCGTCTCAAATGCGGATGCGTGCGGAAGCCGCATGGGCCGAGGCGGCATGTTATCGTGAACTGGCGGGGGAGGCGAACGACCCGGTAGCGAAAAACTCCAGAGAACTCGAGGCGATTGCGGCTTTGAAAAGGTACGCCGACAACACCGTCACCTCCCAGGCAGAGGAAGCCCTGGCTAAAGTCGGTGAATCCTATCGCAGCCGGAAGATGTATGCCAGAGCGATTGCCGTGTACGAGGAACTTCTTTTGCGGTTTCCTCAATCCTCACTTCGGCCGGAGATTCTGCTTCCGCTGGGGCGGTGTTACGTGGAGACGAAAGACCATAGGAAGGCCGCCTCCTTGTTCGAACAATGCCGAAGGGACTATCCATCGAGTGTTGAGGCGGTGTTTGCCACGGAGGAAATGGCGGTGCTGAGCGCGAAGATGTCCGAATACCAGGGCGCATTGGTCGAGTATTCCAGATTGCAGCCGGAGAGCTTCCCCGGGCTTTCTAAAGAAGCGATGGAAGCCAGTAAGGGTGTGTTCGAGAATGCCGCCTATTCGCGGGGGCTCCTCAGGGAGAAGGTGGGCGATGTTCCGGGGGCGATCTCGGAACTGGAGCTCTTCATCTTGCAGTACCCCTCCAGCAACAAGGTTGAGGCAGCAAGGCTTCGCCTGGCGAGGCTCCATTTCGAGCAAGGGGAGTATGAGAAGAGCATACAGATCCTCAGAGGCTATTCCGATGAGCCTGAGAAATGCCCTGACCTGGAAACGGCACTGGTGACTCTGGTGCGGAGCTATCTCAAGCTCGGTCGCCCCGACGACGCAATGGCTCGCGTCACACAAGCTTTCGCGTCCCCGGCAGGGGCAGAGCTACCGCCCGCCGCATTCGCGCAGGTGTCGAGGATTATGGAAAAGGAAGGACAGACGGCGGGAGCGAGGCTGCCGTACTCGCTCCTCATTGAGCGACAGCAGAAGCTTCACGACGCGATGACGGCGGCGGCATCCAACGCGACGGAGATGATAGGGAAAAAAGAGTACGCCAAGGCGGTGCACTATTGTTCCGACATCATCGCGATTCACGCTCCGGGGAAGGCGCCGGAAGCGACAGGCGAAGTCGTCAGCCTGCCCAAGCCAACACGGGAAACGGCGGTGGCTTGTCTTCGACGCCTCGAGGAGATAAGAGCGGAAGCCAGAAGGATTCTCAGAACGGCTTTCTGGGAACTGGGGAAGCTGAATCTTCGTCTCGGGGAACCAGCCGCTGCCGCGCAAGCCTTCGAGTCGCTTGCGGCGATTAAGCCGCCTACAAAACAACATTTCGACGTGCTGTTCGAGGCGGGCTCGGCGTGGAAAAAAGCAGGGGAGCTCCAAAAAGCGCTGGGAGATTTCGAGGAGATCGTGAGGTTCTCGTCGAAACCAGCGGACAGCCTCCGCGCACAACTTGCCATCGGAAACCTGTGGCTTGAATCGGGGAATGCGAGGAGGTCGCTGGGAACCTACCTCAGAATCATCAATTTCTACGACGCGGAGGACCCGCTTGTGCGTCCGTGGGCCGCTCGGGCGCTTTTGCAGAGCGGCATTGCCTTTGATAAACTGAGCAGGACGGACGATGCCCGGCGGCAGTTTGAAATCCTTGTCCGCGATTTCGGCGGCGAGGTAGCCTTCACCTTGCTCGTGGAAGAAGCGAAACGGCGACTGGGGCAATTGAAGGGCGGGACGAAGACCGATTCGGTGTCTTCCTCATGAAACCGTACCGTACGGGCCGCAGCGACGTACAGGTTGTACCCCCGGCATCTTGTGCCGGCTGTCTCGCGGAGACTTGTCCAGGTGGCATGGGCATCTTGCCCATTATCTTTCACGGGCGAGACGCTCCTACCACGAGCGAGCGACAGCGGGGGATTCTCCCCCCGGCCCGGAAATGCACAGACACCCATCTACGACCCAGGGCGGCGTCTTTCCTTGACGCGGGCTTTTCTCCCCACCTTCTCACGAAGGTAGTAGAGCTTTGCCCTCCGGGCCCTGCCGTATCTCTCGACAGTAATCTTGTCCACGGAGGGGGAGTGGATGGGGAAAACCTTCTCAACGCCCTCGCCCGTAACGACTTTGCGGAGTGTGATTCTCTCCGAAAGACCGGCGCCCTTCCTCGCGATGAGGACGCCGGTGAATGACTGCGTTCTGCTGCGCTCTCCCTCGACAACCTTAGTCTGGACCTTGAGAGTGTCTCCGACTGAGAAGGAAGGTATCTTCTCCTTCATCTGTTCTTTTTCTAACAATCTACGCTGGTGCATCCTTTTCTCCTTGCAGCAAGTCAGGCCGGACCTTTTTCGTCCGCTCCAGAGCCATCTGTTTTCTCCACTTGCGAATTTCCTGATGATTCCCAGACAGAAGAACCTCGGGGACCTTCATTCCCCTGAACTCCGCCGGCCGGGTGTAGTGGGGATAATCCAAAAGCCCGTTGGCGAAGGACTCTTCTTCAGCCGACTGGGAATCTCCCAGCACGCCGGGAATCAATCTGACAACACAATCCACGACGACCATCGCGGGGACTTCCCCGCTGCTCAGCACGTAGTCGCCGATGGAAATCTCTTCGCCGACCAGAGCAGTTCGGATTCTCTCGTCAATTTCCTCGTAATGACCGCACAGGAGCACCAACCTCTCGCGGCGGGAAAGCTTCTGCGCTTTCTTCTGAGTGAACGGCTCGCCTTGAGGCGTCATGTAGATGAGAGGGCAATCCTCCGCCCCGATTTTCTCGACGCACTCAAAGACAGGCTCCGGCTTGAAAACCATGCCGGGGCCCCCGCCGAAAGGGCGGTCATCCACTTTGCGATGTCGGTCGTGAGTATAGTCTCTTATGTCGTGAATGTAAATCTCAATGAGACGTTTTTCCTTAGCTCTGTTGACGATGCTTTCGTCAAAGGGCCCGCGAAACATCTCCGGGAAAAGGGTCAAGATGTCAATCCGCATGATTCTGTGCCCTCAGCACGCCTCACGGACCACCATAAATGCTCTGGTTGATGAATTGGGAGACGTATTTTTGCGACGGGATAACAGGATGCCGGGGATTGCGGATTGCGGATTGCGGATTTCGGATTCCGCATTCGGCAATCTGCAATGGACAAGGTGCATCTCACGAGGAACAACATCCTGCCTGACGGATCATCAGCTCCATGATGACCGTACCTCCTTCGACCCCGGGCACGGCGGGGGGGAAACTCTGCGACAACCTGCGTGCCAGTTCCTTGTTCTTCCTGGTTTTTGAGCCCGCAGCACGGGGCGTTGCCTTGCAATTTATGGGATTCCTCCCATTCCTTGGACCATCCCCGGCCGAAGGCGGGGTTATCCTGTCGGGGATCTCTTTCCCCACAGCACTATACCACTGTACGTTACGGTCTTTGCGAACGCATGTGCTTAGCGGGCAGATTGTACTGCACTCATGTGAAAAAGTCTCTGCACAATATTTCCCGGATGTAATGCCTCAGCTACGGGGAGTGCTGGTCTAACCCCAGAGTGCGCCCAGACTGCCCCGAAGGCCGGCGTCTTGCGCCGCATTTCGCGCGGTCAGGGGCATTGTGCTCTGGCCGAGGGCGAGACGCCCTCGGGACTGCCGGCGAGACGCCAGCGTTACATAAAACCAAGCACTGAACTCCGCCTGGCAATCGAGTACGAGACGCCAGCGTTACAATAAACAGCGCAAAGAATCCTTTTTGCCAAGCCGCTGTGATAGAGCTCAAGCTGGCCATGCCACGACAGGGGAGGACGGAGTCATTGTGGTCTTCGTTTCTGCGCCTGTGGGCCTTTGCGTTGTCCTCGCCCTGCCTTCTTGGCCCCGCCGGCCTTGGCGGGGTATCCGCCGGAAACTGGCCGAGGACGAGACGCCCTCGGGACTGCCGGCGAGACGCCAGCGTTACAATAAACAGCGCAAGGAATCCTTACAGCGGCCGTGTATGGCGCTTTTATGCACAAATAAAGCCTTTTTTTCGAGCGCAAGTCGCTGCGAGAGAGCCGGAAGCGCTATGGGTCTTTAATCCCCAAAACGGCTTGAAATTCCAGTATTTTCCAGTAGTTTCTCGACGAGAGGGGGTACTGGAATGCCCCTGGGATTGCAGCGCTTGGTCCAGGATGTCAAAGAGCGAACGTTAGTGCTCCGGTTCATAAGTTCGGTGACGTATCCTTTTTTAACGGGATAACAGGATGCCTGGGATTTCGGATTCCGCAATCCGCAATCTGCAATACGCAATGGACGGGTTGCATGCAGCGTTTGTCAGCCCCAGCTCGGTCCCTGACTTTACATCCGCTTTCTTCTTAGCGAGCTTTGCGTCTCTGCGAGAAGCCTCCCGTTTTCCATTTTCTCTCGCCAAGACGCCAAGAGCGCCAAGGTCTTCAAGCCCGCCGGCCTGTGACTTACTGGATGGTTCACGTCTCTGGAACAATCCCGTTCACGCCGATGGCGTGATTATCCCGTCAAAATAGCTCCTTTCACGACACCATTCATACTTCACCCGATTTGCGAATCCATGTACGTAGCGGCAGAGAACGCAGGGACTGCGGAGGCATGGTTGGTTCGTTGCGAGGGGTGTATCCGGCCTCGCATTGCTCTCTATTCTGGCATGATTATGGCATATTGGCTGCCATTTGTCAATAAGAAAGGGGATTCGGGGGCGGCTGTGTTCGCATGGCATATTTCGGATGAAGTCTGTGGTCGAGAAGCCCGGCTGAAGCGGGCTGTCAGGAAAGGGAAGAGAGGAGTAACGCAAAGGCGCAGGGGCGCAGAGAGAAGAATGAGAGGGAGGGCTGTTCTTTTGGACTTGAAGGGCACAGCCCGACCTGGCGTCCCGCGTCCCGGGGGATGTTGATGCTTTCGCAAGTCTCTTGCCCCAATGTCCCCCTGTCCCACCCGTAGGTGAGGCATCACCACGTGTGGATACAAAATGGGAGCAAGAATTATGGGAAGGACGTGTGGAACTAAGTAACGTTGTCACAAGGGGAAAGAATGGGGTGAGTGATGGGATTCGAACCCACGACAACTGGAGCCACAGTCCAGCGCTCTAACCAACTGAGCTACACTCACCGCAATATCTAAGTATTTGCAAGAGCGGATATTAAGCCAATAAGTCGTTCTTGCTTCTGCTGCCAATCCCCACTCTTGTGACGCATTGTGACAATATTTCTTGACATTCCATTGTGTCCTGAGGTATCAACCATTTGTTAGTTTAACACGCGCTCCACCATTTCAGCAAGGACTTTGTCATGGGCTCTTTTGTTCGCAAGCGAGGCGAAGCATATTGGACTGACTTCACGGTACGGCGACGACGTACCCGCGTGCGCATCGGCAAAGTGACCAAGGGCTATGCCGAAAGGTTCGCGACTGAACTCCGGGCGAAGATGCTTCTCGGTTACTCACTCCCAGGCGCAGGAAGTTCATCGGCGATTAGCTTCTCCGAGCTGATGGGGAAGACTCTTCAAGTATCGCGCAGCAACAATGCTCCTCGAACCGTTGAAAGAGAAGAGCTTGCCCTTCAGACCTTCATCAATAAAACAGGTATCAAAAAGGTCTCGGAAATCACACCCCTTCTGATTGAAGACTACAAAACACACAGGCTAAAGGAGGTTTCTCCTCGCACTGTCAACATTGAGGTCGGCGCCGTCAAAACCATGCTGAATCGGGCAGTGCAGCTGGGTCTCATTCCAAGAAATCCTGTTGCCGCGGTGAAGAAGATCAAGGGGCCGTCCTGGAAGCCGATCCAGCTTTTGACGAAAGAGCAAGTCTCAGCATTGCTGGAGAGTTCTTCTACCACTTACCGACCGATCTTTTATACGTACCTCAATACGGGCATGCGTCGGGACGAATTGGTCAACCTGGAGTGGTCGGACATAGATTGGCAAAACAAACAGATCCGGATTATCAACAAGGAGAAAAAGCGATACCATCCCAAAGGGCAGAAGGAGCGGTTCATTCCCATCAAGAACGACTTGATTGGGATACTGACGAAGCAGAAGAAGAAAGGGAATGGTTCGTACGTTTTCGGCACGAAGGATGGAAGACCCCGGCACAATAACATGCTGAAGGAACTGAAGAGAGCAGCGAAGAGGGCGGGCATCGAACACATCACCATCCACATGCTCCGCCATACCTTCGCTTCCCATCTTGTGATGGCGGGAGTAGACCTTCCAACTGTTCAAAAGCTCCTCGGACATTCAAGCATTACCACCACTATGATCTATGCCCACCTCGCCCCCGACCATCTGAGGAGCGCGGTCGAAAAGATCGATCTCAGCTGAGCGTCAGATCCTTCTGGGTTTTCCTTTTCAGCCACTTCTCAATTTCAACTCGGTCAAAACGCACACATTTATTGCTCAGCCTGATGCAGGGAATCCGGCCCTCGTAAACCATGTTGTAGATGGTCTTAGGCGAAAGCCGAAGGAGTCCGGCAACCTCTTCACATAGAAGGTATCTTGCCTGCGTCTCAGGCTGTTTCTCCTCCTTGCGGGGTGAGCGCCGGCGGGGCCACCTTAGAACGCGCACGGGTCTCAGTCTGTGAGAAGTCCTTCGGCTATTCTTCATTACCTAACACCATCTTGATCGCCTTCGCCACGCCGTCGGCGCAAGACCGTTGCCATCCTGTCGTTGAGGCGTGTTGCCCCTCCCG